>Ga0180433_10000252_pt1 | contig 93964 bp, 91 predicted proteins | sample SS_ome_8_FD_132980 | JGI IMG/M metagenome (GOLD analysis project Ga0180433, IMG submission 132980) | Hypersaline lake sediment archaeal communities from the Salton Sea, California, USA - SS_1_D_1 metaG | ecosystem: Environmental > Aquatic > Non-marine Saline and Alkaline > Hypersaline >... | reverse complement strand
GCTCGGCTTTGTATACGTGAGTGGAAGTATGATGCTGGAGCAAAAAAAGGAAAATTTTAAAGAAGTTGCTTTGGGAGCCGCCCAAAGACTTGAACATGCGGCAGGGTTATTGCGAGAACTCCACAAAGATCCAGATAAAATCACCGAAGAGGAGCTAGAGGAGTTGATACTTGCAAACGAAAAATTCAGTTATATGTTTTGGAACTACAAAGATTTTTTAACTCCTAAATCTGAACCCGAATTTCCCAAAGAAAGAGAAGAAGAAGAGTGGTCCGATGTTTTTGATCTTCCTGGCTGGGTAACTCAAGAATAAATGGAAGATGTTTATATCGTTTTTTAACCAACGTTACACAGCTGTACCAAGCAGTTTCTGAACAGATAAAAAAACGGCAACAAAAAAAGTATGCTGTCGAGTCGGTCAAGCAGTCCACCATGTCCGGGCAAGAATGTTCCGGAATCTTTTATTCCCGCACGCCGTTTCAGACAAGATTCAAATAGGTCTCCGGCCAGTGCGAGCGTACAGATTACAAGAGTCAGCAGAAAAACATGAGGCAAAGTAATTTGTGTGCCTTGTATCCAAAAAGTGGCGCCAAGTACAAAGCTCGTTGCAAGATATCCCCCTGCCGCGCCCTCCCACGATTTTCCCGGGCTGATACGTGATGCAATCTTGTGTTTTCCAAACCAAGATCCAAACAGGTACGATCCGGTGTCAAATACTGCAGCACAAAGTACTATCAAAACCAAAAGTATTCTGTGGTTTGGACTGTGGTTTAAAAGAATAGCAAGAACAAGCGGGATGGTTGGATACAAAGGAAGTAAAAGCCAACCGAGGGGGTCGGTCTTTGTAAATAGTCGCGGCCATTCAAAAAACACAATACCTATGAATATACAAACCGCGATTGCTGAAAACAGAATGACTGGCAGATGAAAAAATACGAGGTAAAAAAAGAGAACCAATACCGCTGCGGTGATCGCACGAACCGTTAGCTCCTTTTTTGAATCTTTTTTCTTCATTTATTTTTCCTTTTGATTTATTTCAGGAGAATTCTCCCTTTCGTTCCTCTCGATACGCTGCGCTACTCAAGACAGGTTCACTCTCTCCGGGAAATTCTCCCCTTCGTTTCCTTCGACTCTCGCTTCCGTCTTCGCGCAAAGCTTCGAACGGACACGCAGGATAAACTCACTCCCTTCGGGGAATTCTCCCCTTCGTTCGTGGTGAGCTTGTCGAATCCATACGAAGGGGCAAGAGTTAATCCTTGTGTTTGGAATTTCGACAACGTGCTAATTCTTGCAAAAGCTCCCAGTCTCTTGCAATAAGAGCCTCTTTTTTCTTTCGCGTCCATTTTTTTATTTGAAATTCTGCATCCAGCGCTTCTTGACGAGAACCGACAGTTTCAACAAACACGAGTTCTACCGGCCTTCTTTTGTATGTATATCCTCGAGTTAGTCCCAGAACATGCTGGCTTAAACGCTGCTCTATATTATCTGTGTGACCAGTATAGTACGAACCGTCATTACATTTAAGGATGTAAACAAAAAAAACTAATTCTTCCATTATTTTTCTGAAACTTTGTCTTTCCCCTCGTATGGATTCGACAAGCTCACCACGAACGAGGGGGGAACTTTCTTCGTTCCGAGTGAGTGAGTTTACCCTGAGCTCCGCCGAAGGGAACGAGGGGGGAACTTTCTTCGTTCCGAGTGAGTTTTAAGATAAATTTTTGTTTTGTAGGTTTTACCCTTCATCCATAAATGCATTTGGTATGTAGGTGAGTTTATCCCCCACAATCAAAGCAACATCAAAACGGCAGTACATCTGGTCGCAGTTGTAGCGGGCGATATACTCTTTTGCCACCTTTATAATTTTTTGTTGTTTTGACCAGGTAATTAGTTGTTCAAGAGCAAAGTATTGTTTTTTTCTTCGCTTTACCTCAACAAAAATAAGCAGATCATCTTTTTGCGCAATCAAATCAATTTCGCCATACCGCTTGCGATAATTTTTGTGCTGCAGTGTAAAGCCCTGACTTTTAAGCGTCAGGGCAACCATATCCTCACCGGCATTGCCAAGTTGTTTTTTCTTATTCATGTTTTTAGAATTTTTCCACAAAACGTTTTTGTTTTTTGTTGCTTGCAAGCAGCAGCTTTTCTTTATTGTACTCTGGGAATCGAACCTCAAGTTCCGCTTGTCTTTGTGCAAGCAGTTCAGGGTTCTTTTGTTTTTCTGCCAGATCACATCCTAAAGAAAGTAAAAGTGGTTCTTTGCTTGGTAGCAGAGGAACAAACTCTTTCTCAATATTTTTGAGGCGTGTTTCTGCTGCGATGTAGTTTTCGTAGGTGAGATAAAAATTAAAGATGTTGATTTCGCTTTCCAAAAGTTTTTCATAACAACTGAGAAGAATATTTTCCACTTCTTTTGTGTACGTGGTGAAGACATTTTTACGATCCAAGAATTTTTTTGCAAGTTCAACGGTGTCTTGGGTCTTAGATTGGTCTCGGTAATATTCCCGTGTTTTTGTATAAGAACATACAATTGCGCGGTAGATAGCGTATTCCGCTTTTTTATCCCCAGGGTACAGCTCAAAGAACTCTTTGTATAAGCGTTCTGCTTTAGCGATGTAGTCAAGATCAAAGAAGATGTCGGCAAGTTCAAGCATCAAGGAAGAAAGTTCACCAAGGTCGGTGCAAAGTGGCACCATTTTTTCTATGTACTTGATTACGACTTCTTTGTTTCCTTCAGCAACTAACTGGTTTTTTGCTATTTTCAGTTCTTCGTAATCAAGTTTACTGATGGATTTTTTTGCGCTGAATATGCCTCTCTTTTTTGTGTGAGGATTTTTGTCTTTACAGGAGGAACATGTTTTGTCTGGACAGGACTTCTTACACTTTCTTTTTTTTCTTTTTCTTATTTTTCTTGGTTTTGATGAGGTGCGAGTTTTTTTGGGTTTCTTCTTTTTTGCTTTTTTTTCTTTGATTTTTTCAATTCTGCCGGCAAGAAGGCATGAATCGGCTTTACGGCAGTCTGTTGTGGTTCCGAAGCTTATAAGAAGGGCAAAAAGCATTGCAAAAAATAAACGAATTGATTTCATAGATTTGGCTCCCTTTTGACTGATAAACAAAAAGATAAACGGATATGCTCAATCGTAACAAAGAGCCAATGGGCCTGCAAGTGGCTGGCTCAAGCCAGCCACTTGTCAGTGTTGGTTATATATTCTTCTCTTTTTTCTCTGTCTTATCTTTTGTGGGTCCAACTACCACGTCACCATTGAGGGTTGCTTCTTTTTTAAATACACGTCTTGCGTGCTCTTTTCTTCTACCGCTATTCCATGCAGAAACCGGTGTGAGATAGCCAACAACCCGTGTGTACTGGTCAGTTATTTTTCCAGAACAGATTGGACACACAGACGTTTGCCCCGAGATGGTGGTGTGTTTGTTTTCGCAGCAGCAGTAGTTGTAGTTGATTGCAAAGTGTTCACAACCATATTTAATTGCGCACTGAATCATTTTCTTCATTTGATTTTCGTGTGTCAGTTTTTCTCCCATATTCAGGTGAGAAATACCCCCGCCAGTAAGCACTTTTGAAAATGCACCATCCAGTTTTATGCGTTCCAAAATATCGCAATCAACCCAGAGTGGTACAAACTGATTTGCGTAGATTGGATAGTCCATGCCGTACACAATGTTATCCTTTTTTGCCAACTTGACTGCCAAGCTTTCTGCAGGAACCTGTTCTACGTTAAACATTGTGCCATGTTTTTTTGCACATGCGATTGAATAGTCTTTTATTTCTTGAAGCAGGTTGAATGCCATCTGTTTGCCCTGCTGAGTCATAATTGAATGACCGAGTTGTTCAAGACATTCGTATACACCACAAATACCAAAAGTGCTAAACAGACGATCCATTGAAATAAGACCCCGTCTGACCATTGGTAAAAAGTTCTGTTTTTTTCTGGTTTCAAGCAGTGTGCGGTGTGCAAGCAATGTTTTTTCTGCAAAACCAAGTTGTTCTTTTAAAAGAGTAATCAGATGATCATACGATGTTGCCCGTTTTCCAAGGCGTGCTAAGTTTAAGGCGACAATACGGTGTGAACCGAGTGAAACACCGCCGTTTCCAAAACTGTCTATGCCTGCCAGATCGTAGTCATTGGTAAGGCGACAACAGCTTGCAACTTTATTGCCAGATGAAATGTAGATATTAAAGCATCCCTTATCAAGATTTATTTTTGTGAAATACTCAAGAGCTTTCTGATCAAGGACATTTCCATCATCATCAACTTTTATGTTGAGTGTGACAATTGGAAAGCGGTAAGGAAGTCCTGTGTAAGGATCCCCTTTGTGAAACCAATCGCAAAATATTTTTTGTATTTTTTCAATCAAATTGAGGTCAGGATGAGAACCATCTGGAAATACATAGTCTTGAAAAAGGGCCTCTAAGTTTGGCCGATCAAAAATTGAGATATTAGTAAAGGGTGATTGATGAGAAGGGCGCAGTTTTTTGTTAAGTGTGTGGACCAATGACTGCAGGTTGTTTTCTATTTTTTTTCTGTCTTCCAGTTTGTCTGGATCAAGACCTTCTTTTTGTACAAAGTATGAGTACCCAACAAACAGGTCTCCAATTGCAACGGCACCTGCAATTTCTTGTGCAACCTCAATCACCACTTCCTTAACCTGGTCGATAAAGGAGGTTGTTCGTTTTGGAGGATACGAATGAAGTTGTCCCCAAAAATTTCCTTTTCTGATGATCAAATCAACCGACATAGCCCAGCAGTAAGGAATTTGCATTTTGGTGCTGTCATGTACATACAGGTCTCCGTTCCACAAAGATCTTAAGATGGTATCCGCTTCCTGTTGTCCATATTTATCTTTCATGATGGTATACAGGTCGTGGTAGCCCATGATCTTCATGTTGCTTTTCACCATCTCAGATACGTAGTTTCCAAATGAAGTTCCGTCTTGCAGGTGGTTTGCATTGTCGTCTATGGTGATTTCTTTTACATCTTCTTTAAAGTAAAAACTTGAAATTCGTGAAGAATCTAACTTGTCGGGAGAAATACCTTCTAGTTTTAGCAGTCGCTCATCCATGGATGCATACACTTTTCTAAAACTATCAGATAAGCAGGAGAACTGTTTCAGCTCATCCACGTTTGCCCCTTCCTTTTAAAAATACGTTGATTAGATGACGCTGGCCACCCCCCTTGATGAAGGTCTTGGCGGTATGGCCCACACACAATTAAAGACGGATACACAAGTAGCTCGTCTGGAAGTTCTTCAAATTCTCGCCCGGAATAAAGAGCGATTTTTTTGTCGGTCTCTTTTTTTATACGCTCACACATATGCAGCAAAAATTTTAGTTGATCGGTTGGTTCTCCCCCCAAAAATGCAACATACGTGGAAAGTGGTGTGTTTATTTTTTCCATGATCTGATCACTTGATGTTTTGGTGCCACTTTTTATATCCCAGTACTCCTTGTTGTGACACCCCTTGCATCGAATACTACATCCAGAAAAATAAATCGACGTTGCGATTTCATCGGGTACATCGATGAAAGAGGTAAAAATTCGAGTAACGTATCCGTACATATTTTTTCCTCAAAAATAAAAAAAATCGAAAAAAAGGGGAGCTGCGCGGAAAAAAAAACTCGCATGATTTTTACGGTTTGCGAGTTTTTGCCGACAAATCTTTTTTCGTTTGTTTCAGATATGAGCAGATGTGATTTCTGAGCTCCTGACTAAAAAAGATACGGGTGCCCAAAATCTTTTGCAAGAACAGATTTGTAATTGATAAAAAAGCCCCTAACTAAAGAGGCTTTTTTAAAAAATTTGAAATGTCGTTGTTTTCAAAGTGTTTTTTTATTTTTTCTTTTTTTGTTTTACATTTCGGATTTAAAATGTTTTTTAATTTCAGGGGTTCCAAGAGGCTAATTTGCCATTTTTCTTGCACTGGGTGATACTGATGACGATATAGTTTTGTAAGTTTTATAGCGCATTGCTAAACGGTTGGGGTAAAACCATGGCGCAAAAAAAAGTAGGAGAGTTGCTTCTCGAATCTGGACTTGTGACACAAAAACAGTTGGACGAATGCACAAAGGAGATTGCAGACACAGGCCAGACAATTATTCAGTGTATTGTTGCAAAAAAATTTGCTGAAGCAGAGTCAATTGCACAAGCTTTAGCAAAACATGTCGGTCTTGAATCTATAGAAACGTTGGCCGAAAATATGGTTGACATCGCCCTTCTTGGAAAAGTTCCACTCAGATTCCTACAAGAAAATAGTGTTATGCCGGTTGTTATGAACGGTCAGGTTTTTATCGCAACCGCAAACCCCCTTCACTTTCAACCAATTGATGAACTGAATATTTTGCTTGGTGGTGGAATTCAACCGATTGTTTCCACACATAAAGTGATTGTGGATGGCATCAACCGGTACTACCCGCTTGGTGGCACAAAACAGGTGATTGAAGAGCTAGAAGAAGAGCTTGAAGAGCCTGTTGAGTTTGCTCAGGTTGAAGAGCGTGACATTCTTGGTATGGCAGCAGAAGCGCCGATCATCAAATTGGTAAACCACATTTTGTTCCAGGCCGCAAAGCGAGGAGCATCTGATATTCACATCGAACCATTCGAAAAAGAGATTACAGTTCGGTATCGCATTGATGGTGTGATGTTTAATATAATGAGTCCGCCAAAACGTGTACAAGGTGCACTTGCGTCCCGTATAAAAATTATGGCGGGTCTTAACATTGCAGAAAAACGGATTCCACAAGATGGAAGAATTGAAATAAAAATTGCAGACAAATCAATTGATATTCGTGTTTCTGTGTTGCCTGTTGCCTTTGGTGAGCGGATTGTAATGCGTCTCCTTGATAAAACAAGAACGTTTGCCGGGCTTGAAGATCTTGGACTTTCTAAGCGTGATTTTGAGGTCATGCTCAAAACGATTATTCGCCCAAACGGAATCTTTTTCATCACGGGTCCGACCGGTTCTGGTAAAACCACAACGCTGTATTCAATTTTGTCCCGAATTAGTACGCCGGAGGTAAACATTGTTACGGTTGAAGATCCGGTTGAATATCAGATGAGTGGTATCGGACAAGTGCAGGTGAAAGAAAAAATAGGTCTGACGTTTGCAGCTGCTCTGCGTTCCATTTTGCGTCAAGATCCTGACATTATTATGATTGGTGAAACGCGGGACCAAGAAACGGCACAAATTGCAGTACAGTCTGCGCTCACCGGTCACTTGGTACTCAGTACGTTGCACACAAACAGTGCGCCCGCAACCATCACCCGTCTTCTTGATATGGGTGTTGAGCCATATCTGATTGCATCTTCTGTTATTGCCGCATGTGCACAACGACTTGTCAGAAAGTTGTGTGACAAATGTAAAACTGCCTACAAACCGCCTCAGGAACTGCTCGATAGTTTAGGGCTTAGCAAGGCACAAGCAGAAAAAATTACGTTTTATCAAGCAGTTGGTTGTCCTGAGTGTACAAACTCTGGATTCCGAGGAAGACTTGCGGTGTTTGAGATTATGCAAATGACCAATGACATTGCAAGGTTAACCATGGAGCGTGCAGATACCTCACGCATCAGACAACAAGCGCAAGCGGACGGAATGACGTTGCTTTTAGAGGATGGGATAAGAAAAATTGGACAAGGATTAACAACAATTGAAGAAGTGCTTTCTGTAGCGACATTGCAGGAAGAGATAGAGGAATAATTTATGTGGGGATCAGTTTTAGCAAGCTTCACCACTTTTTTGTTCGTATCAACTGCGTATTGTTCAGAAAATTTAGAATATCGCCCAGAAACAGGCGATTCTGTTCAGTCTCACAATCCTGTAGTGCTATTGACTACACAAGAACAGCGTGTGCAGCCTAAAAGGGAAAAAGGTCAAGAAATGACTTGTGCAGATGCTAGCCTTCCATGTCCCATGAGATCAGAGCAAACTCAAGAAAATGAGAATAAAAAAAGAACATTTGATTTGGGAAAAGCTTTTAGGGCTGCGTATGGCCTAGATATTGATGATCTTCCTCAAGAATGTGAAATATCGTTTACAACTCCTTCAAATTTACTTCAAACAGTTGAGCATGTTGTGAGCCAGGAAAGTGAGGAGAAAAATTTCCAGAGACGACTGGGGCTTGTGTGGCGCCAGAAAGAGACGCGTCCAATTACAAAAAAGCAATCTAATCTTTTCTGTATCATGGAATTAGATAAAGAAACGAGGAGCCTTTCTAAAGAGAAATGAAGCATTCAGCCTTTTCATTGATTGAGTTAATGATTTCCATTGCCCTGTGTGCATTGGTGGTTGCGCTTTTGGTTGTGAATGTTTCATTTTTAAACCGCGGCATTGTACGTTCTGAAATTGATAAACTATATTCTGTCTGCATGTATCTACAACAATGTGCATTAACCACCCACCAAGAGCACGAGCTCACCTTTGATACCAAAAATAATACCTATCGGTTTGCAGGCAAGACCGAAACCCTTCGCTTTCCTGTTGAGTTTGGGTTTCCGTGTAATGTGAAGGGGCCACCCTCAACTCCCCGCAAAAAAATTTTTTCTGCCGTTACATTTAAGGGTGGAAAAATTTTATTTTATCCTGAAGGAATAATCAGTTCAGGTACGGTGTATTTAACCGATCGAAACAAAACTGTTTTGTACGCACTTAGTAGTGGCATTGCGCACGTTTCGCATTTAAGAAAATATAGCTACACTGACAAGTGGAATCTTCTCCCATAACTTTTTATACCTGGTTGGTATGAATATTTCAAAATTAGTAAAAACGCTTCTTAAGTTTTTTTTATCCCTGTGTGTGGGAATAGTTCTGCTTGTTTATTTTATGAAAAATGACCCACGCATCAAGCAAGAAATTTCAAAACGATTAAACCCCCTCTTTTCTTTTTTATTATCGAGTCATGTAGCCTACAGGCTTGAAAGCATAGATCTTTTTCCTGCTCGAATTGTGTTACATGATGTAAAAACCCGTTCGCAAAAAGAAGGGGACTGGAATTGGGATGCAAAAAAAATTGTGATGAGTTGTTCATGGTTTGACTTTTTATTGTATGGAACAATTTCTCTTGATCTTGTTTTGCATGATTTTGAGGTGTATTCAAAACTGAATGAACATGGACTATCTGTGTGGAAACATATTGAAAGCATGTACGAAGGAACTGCGTACATACCGACGTTTTTACAATCATTAAAAATAAAAAATGCCCGTTTGATTGCACAAAGTAAGCATGCAGACACGAGCATGAAAGCGGAGTTTTGTCTTAATGCAAAAACGCTTGCCAATGCCTTTAAAGGAGCAGTTTCTTTTTCTGATGGTAACCTGCGTGCGAAAGATGCTTATTTGTTTGAAAATCTCAAAGGCTCTGTCCGGTTTGACGTGCTTGGTCAAACCGGATCCCCAAAACTATTTTTAAGCTCAAATTGTACGGTTTGCATTCCGCAGATGGGAGAAAAGCAAGTGTGTCATGTGGGTGGTTCATGGCGATATGATCAGGGGTTATTTTCTTTAAAAAATGATGATCGTTCGTTTGTTATCGGTCCGGTAAAACTATACACCGTGGGGGGTGTTCTTTCTGTAGAATCTATTGCTCATTTTCCTGCATCATACTTGCAACACTTTTTTTCAAAAACTCCGGAATCTTTTCTTTCCGGAAACTGTCTTTTAAAAACCAATATTGATATTGAATCGCCCTCTTTTTCGGTGCGAGGAAAATTAGTTGCTGAAGATCTTTTGTATGGAGCGCAGAACGTTGCGCATACAGGTACAGTTTTGTTCAGGAGAACAAAAAAAGTGTGGAACGGAGTTCTGTTTATTGCACTTTCAGATGCTGTGCAATTTGCCGGTTCGTTTCAGTGGGATGAGAAAAAATCGGCAGGTCAATTGCACGTAAACAATAAAACGTCTCTTGTGCCTCCTTCTTTTGGTTCGTGGACAATTTTGCCGACACAACTGAATGCGCAAGTGAACATAAAAGAAGATGGTTCTGCTTACGCAACATTCCGTTCTGTTGCAAAAAATAAAAAAATAGATTCAGAATTTATCTGCTCTGGTACAGGAACTTTTTCAGATAAAACGTTTACAGTTGAGGGAATGGCAGGAAAAAATAGTTTTTGTTTTTCTTGCGCGACAGGTGCGCAACCGTGCATGAAAAAATGTGTGTATCGTGCAAAAGATGGCACTGCTTTGGTTGACATTAAAGCACACAAGACATTTCCCGACAGATTTATTGGAACCGTAGCGTTTCCATTTGTGCAAAAGTTTTTGTCAGAGACATATGGGTATGATTTGCAGGGACAGGGTATTGTAAAATTGTATGGTATGGTCAAAAACAAGAAACTGTATACACAACTTGATTTTATTGATGGAAATATTCGGTTGCCGCATACCTACAATTTTTTGCATCGTGTACGTGCTCGTTTTGTATGTGATCCAATTGTCCGTTCGGTTATGGTGCGTGATCTGCTTTGTTTATTCCATAGAGGAAAACTTTTGTGTCCACGAGCGGTGTTGCATTTTGATGAAAACTACGTACCAAATTTTGTGCACGCGCCTGTGCTTTTTGAAGATTGTTTGCTCAGTTGGAAAAAAGATTTGTTTGCAGTTGTTTCTGGGTATGTTACCTGTAAAAAAGAACAAGGATTGCCAGCACTTGTGAAGGGACGTTTCTGTATTGATAGATCTCAGTTGAAACAAAATATTTTTTCTTCCGAATTTCAACGAAGTTTTTTCTCTGCACCCGCAACATTGTTTGATAAGCAGGGCGAAGGAGTTCTTTTTGATTTAAAGGTAAAAACAAAAGAGCCGGTGCGCATTAAAACATCATTTTTACAAACAAGCGCTCACATCAACGCTTTGTTTGCAGGAACGGTACATAAGCCAAAACTTTCTGGGCATATTTCTCTTACTTCCGGCTCTTTAGAGTTTCCATACCGTCCGCTTCATATTACAAAAGGGCTTATAGAGTTTGTACCAGGACAGTTGTATGATCCGCGCATTGAAATCAGTGCAAAAAATAAACTGAAAAAATATAATGTTAATCTGCATGTTTCTGGTTCTTTGCAGGAGCAACAGATTGTCTTAGAATCAAGTCCTGCGCTTTCTGAAGAACAAATTATTTCGTTATTGCTTGCGGGTTCGCAGCAAGAGTCTCTCAATATTGTAATGCCTGCATTGATTATGCAAAATGTAAAAAATATTATGTTTGGCTCAGACCATTCAGAAACAAAAGTTGGTGCTGCGTTTAGCAGGCTTTTCAAACCGCTTGAAAGAGTTCATCTTGTACCAAGTTTTACCGATCAAACGGGAAGAGGTGGTCTGCGTGGCGCGATAGAAATTGATGTGAGTGAGCGATGGCGCGCAATGATTCAGAAAAATTTTAGTCTTACTGAAGACACGCGGTTCGAAGCAGAGTATCTTTTATCAGACGACATTAGTTTACGTGCTATAAGAGACGAGCATGCGGATGTGAGTGCAGAAGTTGAATTGCGATGGAAGTTTTAAAAACTGTTTTCTTGTCCTATGCGAATTTGTTATTTTTTTTTTGATCTTTTTGTTTTTCTAGGGGGAGTTTGTTGTGCGTTTTCGATTGGGCTTTCTTTTTTTCACTCTGACTTTTTTATTTACGGGCGAAACGTTATGTATGCGCAAACTTTCAAAGTTAAGAAAAAAAAAGATTGTACCAGAAACTGAAGAACCTCTCTTCCTTCCCGATCCCGCTCCTTCAGGATGTCTAAAAAGTTGTTGTAGTGGTCTGAGTCTGATTAAAGAATTTTGTGGATGTTGCTTACTGCCAAGATTTATTTTTACTGAGGCGAAAAATCGTTTTGGTAAAAAGATGGAGCGTGATATTAAAAGTGATTCTCTGTCTGGAATGTCGATAATTAAAAAAAGTTATGATCCAAATACAAAAAATAAAAAAAGATTAATGGAGGGAGAAGGAGCTTTTGTTGTTGTTGATCTTGAGGGATCTTCGGAGTATTGGCAAGGGGTAGAAGAAAACTATGGAGAAAAAGAAACAGTCATTAGGATGGCATATTTTATGGACTGTTTGAATGACGAGTTGATCTATCCACTTGCAAGAAAAAACAATTTAAAATACGGAAATACAACAGGAGATGGTTTTCTCTTTTTTCAGGAAAAGGAAAAAAAGAAAAATAACCAGACCGAAGAGCAAAGAAAAAAGGAGGAAGAAAAAGAGAATTGGCGTGTTGCACGGAGTTCCGTTCTTTTTGCGGTGGAATTTATTGTCCGTTACCACATGCATAAAGGAAAGTTTGGAGGAATGCAGGGACCAAAAAGTTGTAGAGTTGGAGGGTCTGTAGGTCACACCTGTTTATTTTTTTCACCTGCGCATCTTAATTTTGCTCCAGCTTGGCCTCCGAGTATGGTAGGACTTCGTGTAAATGATGCTTTTGGTGTTGAACAGGGCAACAAAGCATACGCAACCCAATTAGCGATACTTCCAGAGTTGTACGAAAATCTAAAAGATGATCGACTCATAAATCTTTTTGAGCAAAAGGAAATGCAACTCAAGTCAAAAAAAGGACCGTCCAGAGTTTACACCTCTTCACTAGAAAAAATGCAACCATTGTATGAAAAGTGGAGGTCGCGGAAAAATCTTTAAACATTACCACTTATAATGAAGGGATTTTTTATTGATCCAAGGGTGCCGTAATTTTTCCGTCATGTAAACGGACAATGCGATCAGCTTCATTGGCGATATGTTCATCGTGCGTGATGACCACCATGGTGACATTTTTTTCTTTGTGCATGGTCTGCATCAGCTCTAAAATTTTTTGTTCTGTTGCGGAGTCCAAATTTCCGGTCGGTTCATCTGCAAGAATGATAGAAGGTTGATTGATAAGTGCACGTGCAACGGCAACACGTTGTTGTTCTCCTCCAGAAAGTTCGGTGGGTAAGTGGTTTTTTCTATCGGCAAGCCCTACAAGCTCTAACATTTTTTTTGCTTGTTCTCGTGCTGTTTTTTCTGTTTGATATGCGTACAAAAGAGGCAGTTGCACATTTTCTAGTGCGGTCATGTCGGGAAGTAAATGAAACTGTTGAAAAATAAAACCGATTTTTTTGTTTCGAATGTTTGCAAGTTGGTCGACACTTAGGCGAGAAACATCTTGTCCGTTCACCTTGTAGGTTCCACTTGTTGCAACATCAAGGCAACCAAGAATGTTCATGAGTGTTGATTTACCAGAACCGGATTTGCCAACAATGGCAATAAATTCACCCTCTTGCACGTCTAGATCTACATCTTTTAGTACCGCAATTTCATGAACACCGGCTTTGTATATTTTGGTGATGTCGCGCGCTTCTAGTAGTGCCATGGTTTTCCCTTATCGTTGCAAAAGTGCATCAACAGGATTTAACAGTGATGCTTGACGTGCTGGGTAGTATCCAAAAAAAATACCGATAAAAATAGTGACCAACAATGAAATTAAAAATGGTGCTACTTCAGTGACTGGAGAAAGACTAGTTCCATAGCCAATTGCAAATTGACCGAGCAACCCGAATGCGATGCCAATGAGTCCGCCAACAAAACAAAGTGCGGTTGATTCAATTAAGAATTGTACCGCGATTAACAGTCGCGTTGCACCAACTGCCATGCGCAGACCTATTTCCTTGGTTCGTTCTTTGACCGAAACAAGCATGATGTTCATAACGCCAATGCTGCCGACAATCAAAGAAATTGCTGCGGCAATGAGTCCAAATAAACGTATGACCGATGCTGCATCACGTGCAACCTGCGTAAGTGTTTGTGTATCAAAAATAACAAATGGAAGTTCTTCATCCGGACGAATGTAGTGGGTGAAGCGCAAAATATTTGAAAGCTTTCTTCTGAACGCAACCGCATCAACATGGTGATACAGTTTTATGGCAAGTGCGGTTACTTCATCTTCTGTTTCGGTTTGAGTGCGGCAGATTTTTTTTGAAGTGGTGTACGGAAGAAATGCTCGCTCGTTTGGATCTCTTGGGCCAAAGTAGTGTGCCTTTTTTTTGTTCACGCCAATAACTTTGCATGGGCTGCCATTTACCAATACAATTTTTCCAATTGGATCTTGATTTTTCGATCCAAAAAGTTCTTCGGCAGGCTTTGATCCAAGCACTATGACACTACTGCGATGTTTCAGGTGGCTTTGATTAAAATAGGTTCCGTATTCAATTTCTGTATTGTCTATTTTTGGCATGTTGGGAAAACAGCCGATAATATTTTGCTGTGCTATTTTCCCTCCATATTCAATTTTGTGTGCGGTCATGTGCATCGGGCTTATTTTTTGCACTTCAGGAGCCTGTGCTTCTATTGCCTCAATATCTCTTTCTCTCAAACGTATGGTACTGACGCTCCCTAAAAGTGCTCCATGTTTAATGAATGAACTGGGCATCACATAGACTGCATCTTCTCCCATACTCAAAATTTGTTCAGCAACTGCTTCTTCTGCGCCGCGACCAATTGAGAAGGTAATGATGATTGCAGAAATTCCAATCATAATTCCAAGCACTGTTAACAAGGAACGGATTTTGTGTTTATTAAGTGCACGCACAGATGTTTTAAAGAGAATGAATGGTCTCATGATTTGTTACCCATCTTCACGCCGAAAAGTTGCTGGTATAGTTTTGTCATTGCATCAGGCTCTTCAACATCGATCACAACTTGTTCGGTTCCATCCATACCAGAAACAATTTCAAAGAATGCGTTGTCGGTAATACCGATTTCAATTGGAATTTGCTCGAAGGCATTGTCTTTAAAGATCCAGATAGTTTTTATAGGATTGTCTTTTGTTTTTCTACTTTTTTTAAATGCTTTTCTTTTTTCAGGTTGCAGTGGCTTGTATTCAAGTTTTTTTTGTTTAGCAACGAGTTTTAGTAACTTTTTGTTGAGTGAAAAAAGATAACCTGGGATGGCAAAGGTATTTTCCTTGTGTCCTACCACAATGCGTGCTCGTACGGTCATGCCTGGCTTTAAAAGTAACTTTTTGTTATCGATCTTTATTGTTACCTTGTAAGAAACTCCTACGCCATTGTCTATCGGTGCGCTGCTAATTTCAGAAATTTTTCCGTAAAATGATTTATGTGGGTAAGTATCAAAATACAGCTTCGCTTCTTGTCCAATTTTAACAAGACCAATGTCTGTTTCGTCTACTTCAAGCTCAATGTTCATTTTTCTTATGTCTTCCGCAATGGTGTACAAAATTGTTGGTGGGGAAAAGTTGTTAACTGCTTCTCGGAGAGAAACATTTTTTTTGATGATTACGCCATCAATTGGGGAGGTAATTTTTTTATTGTTGAACTCCAGAAGATTTTGCTCGTAATATGCTTTTTGTGCAACAACTTGTGCAAGTGCAGAATCGTATCCTTGTTTGGCGGCATCGAATTCATTTTGGGAAATTTGATTTGCAGCGCACATCTTTTTTTGTCGCTCATAAAATGCGTTTTGATAGGCGAGAGTTGCTTCTGCTTGTTTTAAAAGACCCTCGGCATATTTTACATTTGTATCTCCGCGTCCGTCATCAACTTTTGCAAGAAGATCACCTTTTTTTACGGGCTGGTTTTCTTCAAAATAAAGTTTTTCTACAATACCGTTAACCAATGAACCGATGTTGAGTGTTCCTTTTGCTTCCAATGTACCGGTTGTGTTAATGACTTGCATGATTTGTCTACGCTCTAGCTGTTTTGTCTCGAACAACTTTTTTTCTTTTTTTTGATTCATGCGCTGATAGAGGTATGCTCCCGCACCTGCAAAAGCTGCACCAATAAAAACCCATTTTATTAGCTTTGTTACAGTCATGTTACAATCCTAGGATCGTTACGTTTCTTATTTGGATATCCACATACAAAAAGAAGATTCTGATATGTTTTTCTTATGTCTATTTTTAAGGCAGTAAAATTGAAAGCTGCCTGTTCATACTCAAGACGTGCTCGTGCAAGATCTGCAGATGAAATAAGGCCAACACGATGCTCTTTTTTTCTTTTTTCAAATAATCCTCTTTTTTCTTCAAGTTGGAATTTTGAAACACGGAAGTTATTGATAAAATTTTTGAGACTGTAGTACAAGTTTTTTACTTCTTGTACGATGCGGATTTCAAGATCTTTTTTTTGCAATGTATATTCAATTGCATGTTGCTCAGCAGATATACTTGCGTGTGCACTTGCAAGACCATCAAAGTTCCAACTAAAATCGAGCCCGATGTTCCAGTAGGCGCTTCTGTATTCATTTTCGTATTTTAAATCATATGCCTGTGCAAAAAAGCTCATGGTTGGTACGTACCGTTGGCGATATTTTTTTTCTTGTAACTTTGCTTGTTTTACAAGATATTTTTGCACTTCCAAATCTGGTCGATGAGCTTGGGCTGCATCTAGGTAATAGCTCAGGGGTTTCAGTCTTATGCATGCGGTTTTTCTAGTATTGAGAGAAATGTCTTTAAGTTGAATGTTACTGTTTGTTTGTCGCTGCAGTGTTGCCAATGAGTTTTGTATGTTGTGTTCATAATTCGAAACATCAGATTGTTCTTTTGCGTAGGTTGCTGCGGCTTGCAGCCACTGTGCGTTATTTAAAAATCCAACCTCTTTTTGTACGGAGTTTTGCTCAAATACCATTTTTGAAGTGTTGTCTTTTGTCTGGATTGCTTGTTCTTCTAGCAGAAGTTTTTGTGTATTTAAAAATGAACTTTCTGCGTTGAACTGAATAATGTTGTATGCGTTTTTTTCTTGCGCAGTGATAATTTGGGTTTGTTTTTTTGCAATTCTATAGTCAAGAATCGGTTCTCCGCCACTCAAAAGAAGTTGTGAAAAACCAAAGGTGGGGTTAACGCTAGTCGTTGTTTCTGGACAGATTTGGATCTCGCTTGTTTTTGGATCGACGATAGAGCTAGGAGCTGTCCTGGTCACTTGCAGGCCCAAACTTGCTTGCGGTAGATATGCTGCAACGGCTGTTCGTTGATCGGCAACAGAAGCTTTTTTTGCGTACGTGAATGCTTCTAGATCATCTCTATTTTTGTGTGCAAATTTTACAATGCTTTCCCGAGAAAAAGGTTTCGATTTTTTGCAGCCACAAAAAGAAATATTTTTATTTTTTGTTGCGGTTAAAGTGGCAACGAATAAAAGAAAAAAAAGTGGGATGCAGTTACAGAGGTTTTTGAAGGGGTTCATTTTTTCTCTTTTTTGCCTTTACCTTTTCCTTTTCTCTTACTTTGCATTTTTTTGTGTGAATAATCAAGAATGTGTGGGTTTTCTTTTTGTTTTTATGAAGGAAAGCAAAAAAAGTAAAAACGAGATTGAGTAAAAAAGTATCGAGGAGTCGAGAATCTCTCAACTCCTCGAGTTGTATGATCAAAGATTTAGGAGAAATTACTTGGTAGTCTCTCCGCCGTCTTTATCTCCCTCATCAAAATATTTGATGATTCTTTTTCTAAGGTTGTTTTGACGTTTTATATTTTTCTTTGTTTTGTTTCCGAACCTAAATTCGTTTGATCCAGATCCTATTCGATAGACTTGTTTTAATGCATCTTCTTGAGTGTATCCTTGGCTTACAAGATCACGTACCGCTTTGTTGATGTTTACGTTACCACTGTGTTTTTTTACAACGTCCGTTCCATCTGCATTCCACTTAAGCCCATAAGGTGCAGGGTCAACTATTATACCGGGGTCGGTTTTAGCTAACGCAGATGTTCCAATAGCGAACACACTCAACAACATGGTTATTGATAACAGTTTCTTCATTTTTATCTCCTTTGAGATACGGTTATACAACTACAACACAACATTTGTTGCCCGTACCACACCAACCAGAAATATTTTTTAGGACAAGAGGTTGAGAGTTCTTCTCAACCTCTTGAGATTATTTACTTTCTTGTGTGTTTTTTATTTTTTGTAGTATCTGCGCGCTTTGCCGCCTTGTTTTTTGCCGCCGCCTTTTAAAGGTGGTTGCTTGGCATAACTTTTCCGTTTTTGCGCGCCATGGGAATACCATGCTTTTTCGCTGGCAGACATTTTCTGATATTCACCTTTTCCAAGTCTTTGTCCCTTCAATCCTTTGTTGTATGCTATACGATTTTTTGTTCGTTGATCAGCAGGTTGTTTTCGTACTGGAGGGCGTTTTTGATATTCTTTCTTTTGTTTGTCACGTCTTATCCAGTCTTTTACCCACTTATCTCTTTCTGTAAATGACATACTGTTGAATTTTTCTTGTTGAGTAGCATTCATTCGTTTGTAAACCATTTGGTGGTCGCTTGGCCAATTTCTATAATCTTTTGTAGGCTTTTGTGTTTGTGTAGGTCTTTGTCCGGTTTTTTGTTTCGCGCGTCTTTCCCAGTCTTGTACCCATGCGTCTCTATCTGCATATGACATCCCTCTGAATCTTTCTTGCTGAGCAGGGGTCATTCGGTTATAAACAGCGAGGTGGTTTGCTGGAAAGGTACTAGGGTCTGAAGGAGATGGTGCAGGTTGTTTTTCATAAGCCACTGGTTGCACTTTTTCAGGTTGGCTATCGTCTTCTTCTGGACTGGATGTTCCCGGTGATACCGTAGACACCGTAGCTTGTTCAGAAGTTGATTGAACTTCATAACAAAACATGTTTACAGCTGCAAATACACTCAACAACGCAGCTACTGAAAATACTTTCTTCATCTGGATCTCCTTTTTTTTGAGACATAGTTATTCAATTACTGTTAAAAATTTATACCCTCGCCACTGTTTCAACTCAAAAAGGAGGATAAGGGCCTCTGTGCGTTCTATGGAGCTCTTCCTCTCTTGTTCTCAGGATAACAATCTCTAGACACCTAAAACAAGAAAAAGCCTTTATTTTAGGTGTTTTTGTGCGGTTTTGCCTTGCTGGACGACGTATAATTTTTTGGGAGGTAGAAAAATGCCGATTCTTGAGCGTGAAGTCATAAGTTTGCTCCTCTTTTATGCCCTTCTGGTGGAGGTTTTCAGTTGCTCGGCAAGATTGATGGTTTGAGCGTGGGACTTTCAAAAGAGCCTTCAGGTCGCACTTTTGGTTTTGGGCGTGTGCGAATTCCTGCTGTAGGTGGAGGCATTGGTGCAATTGGATCATGGATTGTTTTTGTGGTACAGTGTTGAGCATAGAAAATTGGTGAAAGGGTATGATGAAGCGCGTATTTTTTTCTGCAATCCTTTTCTTGTTTTTTCCCGCCCTCTTTTCAGTTCATGTACCATCTAATTTCGGAAAAACACATTTCATTCTTGGTGCGGACAGCACACAGATACAACGGCAAAAAAAGGTAAAAAGACTCAAGCGTGCACTACATGTTCCGAAAAGTGCACAACAACTTACCCAAGTTTTTTTTGCTCCTGATGATGACACACAAAAAATTTTAATCGACCTTATTGCGTGTGAACAAAAATCAATTCGAATGGCTGCGTACCTGCTGACTGATGTTGCGATTGCCAAGGCACTTATTGCCGCAAAAAAGCGGGGTGTGTACGTAGAGGTGGTAACAGATAAATTCTGCTGTACAAAATTTGGAAAAGTAAACATGCTTTTAAAGCATGGTATTGATGTGTTTGTCTACAAAAGTAGGCAGCCTCGAGGAAGTTATGCATCGGATATCATGCATAACAAGTTTATTTTGTTTGAAAAAAATCTGCTTGGCAGATCACTAGTTTGGACCGGTTCGTTTAATTTCACCAATTCCGCACGACTGCGTAATCAAGAAAATATTTTACTGCTCGATAACAAAGAGATTATAAAAAAGTACACAGATCAATTTGTGATACTCAAAAGTAGATCGGAAATTTATGAGACACATAAATTTCAAAAAGAAAACAAGCGGTATGCGCATAAAAAAAATGAAACGCGAAGGCGTTTCCTGAGCAAAGGGTCAACGAAAGGAATGAATCGTGAAGCTCGTAGTAAAAAAAGCTAAGATTAGTAGCGCTTCATTACTACAATTCCTTCTTAGCTCGATATCATGCTATTATACTTTTAGAAAAAATCAAGCAAAAAGAAATCTTTAATTATTGCGTAATATTCCAAGAATTTTTTGAAAATCTTCTGGAGGGTTTTCAGAGAAGTTGTACTGTTTGCCATTAAATTTGAACGAAAGTTTATGGGCATGGAGTGCGTGACGTTGTATCATTTTTGATTTTTTTCCATACAATATGTCACCAACAAGGGGGTGTCCAATGGCAGCAAGGTGGACACGAATTTGATGAGTTCTTCCGGTAACCGGTTTTGCCTCAACTAAAGAACAGTTTTGAAAATATTCCAGTACCTCGTAGTGTGTACACGCATCTCGAACTTTTTTACCTGAAATTTTTTCAAATTCTTTTACATGGGTCATGCTGTTTCTTCTGACAGGGTGGCGTCTGATGCCAAATTCTATGGTTCCTTTTTTTTCTGGATGCCCTTCAACTATGGCAAGGTATGTTTTTTGAATGCTGCGGTTTCTAAATAAATCACTGAGCAGTGCATGCGCGCAGTTGTTGCGGGCAACAATCATAATGCCGGATGTGTCTTTGTCAAGGCGATGTACAATGCCTGGTCGGTCTGCATAACCGACTCGCGATAGATCGCTACATTTTTGTATAAGCCAATCGATAAGTGTTACGTCTACACTTGTTATTTTTGGTGGGTGAACTGCAAGGTTGTCCGGTTTGTTCACAATAAAAAAGTGTGGATCTTCATGAACGATTTCAACATGCAGGTCTTTTGGTATTTCTTTTTGTGGTCGTTCAACTGTTGGAGGTGGAAAGGTGATGCTAACCACATCTTCTGATTTAGTCAGCGTTCGAGGTTTGATATTTTTTTGGTTATTTACAGTCACCATTTCTTGTGCAATGAGTTGTTGCAAAAAACTGCGCGAATAAGAGGGAAGCTGTTTTTTTAGATAGAGGTCAAGGCGCTGTCCGGCCTTGTCTGCGCTGACCGTGAACTGATGCGTTGTGTTGGGTGGTATGACTGTGATATTCTCCACTTTGTGTCCTCATTGCTTCTAACTAGCTTCGTCAAAATTATCTTCTTTATAAAAGAGGGTGTGGATGCGCGTATCGGTGATGATAAGATGGTTTCTATTTTTGAGAAAATCCCCTGTAGCCCCGTACCATAAAATATTACTAGAAGGGTATTTAAAGTCAAATGGACAGAATTTGGCAGGTAGGCTACGCTGAGTAAAAAAGGGAGGGGGTAATTCTTAGTGGCCTAAGGAGTTTTTATGGAAGAAAAAAATATTCTCATGCTGGTTCGAGAAAATCTTGAAGAGGTGATCAAGCGTCGATCATCCTTTGGAAAATCCCTGTGGAAAGAGTTACTTGAGCAGCACCCTGCCGATATTGCTGGTTTTTTTGCAGAGATAGATCGTGCATCAATAAAAAAACTGTTTCTCAAGTTTCCAAAAAAGCTGATGCTTGAGGTTTTTAATGAGCTTTCCGATCCGATCAAAGCGTACTGTCTTTCTTTTTTGACTGAGCAAGAACGAATTGATGTGCTTCACTATGCAGATATCGATGAACTTACTGACTTGTTTGATTATTTTTCAGATGAAGAGCTGAAACGGTATATCAAACTGCTTAACAAGAAATCACGAGAAAAAGTGCTTGCGCTTTTAAAATTTCACCCCGATTCTGCGGGTGGAATTATGGACATCGAAGTCCTTTCTTTGCGAGAAGATTTTACCGTGGAAAAAACAATCAAAATGTTACAACGGCTTCGACCAGATCAAGAAATTTACCGACAAATTTATGTAACCAATAAAGATCGTCAACTGATTGGACATATAAATTTAGAAGACCTTGTGGTGCAGTCACCAAAAAGTAAGATCACAGACTTTATAAAAAAAAATAAAATGGTTGCGCAAGCAGATGAAGACCAAGAATCAATTGCAAAAAAAATGGTGCACTACAACTTAACAACGGTGCCGGTTGTAGGTAAAGATAACTTTTTCTTGGGGGTTATTCCCAGTGAAACATTGATGGACGTGCTTGTTGAAGAGGCAAGTGAAGACGTACAAAAGATGGCTGCCTTGGCACCAATGAAGCAGACCTACTTAGAAACACCGTTTTATAAAATTTTGCTTGGGCGCAGTAGTATTCTGGTTGTGTTGTTATTTGCAGAATCGTTTACCGGTGTTATTTTCGATTCATTTGAAAAAAGCTTATCTGTTCTTTTGATGTCTTTTGTTGCAATGCTGATGAGTACTGGAGGTAACACAAGTCATCAAACTTCTGCGCTTGTACTTCAGGGTATGGCAGCGGGTGAGTTGCATCAATCGAATATGTTTCGCTTTTTAAAAAGAGAATTTTTAATGGCGTTTGGAATGGCATCGATTTTGGGAAGCGCTGCATTTATTCGGGCATACATAACAACACATTCGCTTGCAACAAGTGGTGTGGTTGCTCTTACGCTTAGCCTCGCAGTTCTGTTGGCGGTGATTTTAGGAAGTGGTACTCCACTGCTTTTAAAACGCCTCAATATTGACCCCGCATTCTCAGCAGGCCCTTTTTTAGCAACGTTTATGGACATTTTGAGTGTGCTTATTTACTGTCTCTTGATTTGGTCATTTTTGAGTTAAGAAAACATGCTTAAACTTCTAAGAAGAAGATTTTTTACAACGTTTGCGATGTTAGGAAGTGTTGTATTGATTCGGGCGTATTTAAAAAATCATTCATTTTCAACTGGTTGGGTTGTTACGCACATTTTGATTATAATATTTTCGGTGACTTTAGGATGGGGTGGAACGCTACTGTTTTTAAAACAGTTCAATATTGCCTCTATATCTTCCGAAGATCCCTTTTTAGCAACGCTTATGGACGTTTTGAGCGTACTTGTTTACTGTGTTTTAATCTGGATATTTTTGAATTAAGAAGACTTTTTTACTAATTAGTAGGTATTTCCTTGACAGAGAAGCGCTAGATTTATACATTTTATATGTGACATTTCCTTTTTATGCATACAAAACGTATGTGAGCCGCTAGCTCAGTTGGTAGAGCAACAGCCTTTTAAGCTGTGGGTCGTTGGTTCGAGCCCAACGCGGCTCACCATCCTACACTCGTTCCGAGTTACGGATGGCGGGGCCATCTTTTTTTTTAAGGATGGGCAGATTGGAATCACTGGAGGTTATGACAACGGAGAAAGTTGTCCCTATCGTCTAGCCTGGTCTAGGACATCGCCCTTTCACGGCGAAAACAGGGGTTCGAATCCCCTTGGGGACGCCAGCCTTCGCCAAGGCTACGGCTGGCACGGCCACCTTTTCCAAGGAAGGTCAGTTTAAAATTTAAAATTTTTTTACAGGAGCAAGTGGCGAAGGCTGCGCGCCGTAGTTTAGGACTTTGAGGGTTGAAAACCCGGTGTCCGTAAAATGTAGGTGGGCCGTCCCACAGCTAACTAATTATGCATTATGTCTATTTAATCAGATCTCTTCAGGACCCAACTAAAACTTACATTGGTAATACTGTCAATATAAAAGAGAGGTTAAAAACCCATAACTCTGGCGGATCAATAAATACAAGACTGCATAGACCGTGGGAATTGGTCCTACTTCTTTGTTTCAAAGAAAAATTGAAAGCAACTGCTTTCGAAAAGTACCTCAAGTCTGGCTCTGGTAGAGAGTTTGCTAAAAAACGTTTTTGGTAGATAAAGCCTTCGCCAAGGCTACGGCTGGCACGGCCACCTTTTCCAATGAATTAAATTTAATGACTAATGAAATCTCCACGGGTTTTAACCCGTGGAGATTTCATTTTTTTACAAATCAGAGTTAAGTCATCACTAAAAAAAGTGGTGACTTTTTTGTTGATGATTTTTTGTGCTGCTGTACAGTGTTACATTATTAATTTTTCACCAAAGGAGTCCTTTTATGTTTCCAAAGAAACTACTTCAAACCCTGACTATTTCTTTTGCTCTTCTTTTTTCTTTCAACTGTTTTAGTGATTTTACAAATAAAGGCAGTATGAATGGGGGTTCGTTCACTATCTACTTTGATGATGATGTGCTTAATGACGGAAGCATGATAGGCCAGGAGATAGATCTTACCTGTGGTGGAGTGTTTAAAGGGACGGGTTATGTGGAATCTCCACAAATAACAATAACGACTGAACAGTTTGAGTATACCGGAACAATAAAGTCTGATGGTGTATGTACCATAATGACAAGAGAACCATTTGATGTTGGTATGTTTAAGCGAGAAGGTACAGGAGAGTTTATTGTTGGTCGGTATATTGAAGTTGGTGGTACAAAGTTTACCTTCAAAGGAGAGAGCCAACTTGTCATTTTGAGTTTCATAGAAGAGAATAATCTAGAAATGGTAAGAGAAATTCTAGATAAAAATCCTGAAATGGAAAATGAAAAAGATTTAACCAAATGTATGCTTGCTGCAGGTTCTTGCAACAATTTAGAAATGGTACAAGAACTAATACAGTTGGGAGCAAATGTTACGGGCAAAAAAAGTTGTAGAGAATATCCAATAACATTTGCAGTTGCAGAAAAAAACACAGAGTGGTTAAAAGTACTTTTATATTGTGGTGCAAATCCAAATTCAAAAAATAACAGGGGTGTTCCTGTGCTCATTTCTGCGATTTGTAATAATGATATTGATACAGTAAGAACTTTGCTTGATCTGGAAAATATTAATGCTGACATTTCTAACGGAAAAGGTGAAACAGCTTTCAGGGTTGCTGCAAATAAGGGATATTCGGAAATGGTTGATCTGTTGCTTGAAAAAGGTCCAAGGCTGTTTAGGGCAGGAGACCCAAGTTCTCTGGTAAATACTCCAGAAGAAGCAGTATGGCTTGTAAGAAAAGATAAGTTTTGGATGGCAGCAAAAAAGGTTGCAGTTTTTTCAGGTGTGGCTTTGGCTGTAGGTGCTGGTATGTATCTCTGTTACCTGCTTGATATAGAATAAGATAATACCGAGATTTATTAAAAGATAAAAAAGGGGCCTCTCATTTTTTGAGAGGCCCCTTTTTTTGTTACGTAACTTTTACTATTGCCCCAGAAGTTTTCCTGTAGCAATTCCTTTACCAACACCTTTTGCTACACCGCTTGAGATTTGTTTTGTAGCATACGAAACTGCGTAGTGATAAAGTCTGTAGGCGCCGTATCCCACAGCTGCAAGCACTGCCAAGATGATAACAATTTTGATAATCTTTTTTGCCATCCCACATTTCCTCTTTTGAAAAAAAACTAGAACCTATCTTTTTAAATACGCAAAACGTGGGATCTGAGTCAATAGTTTGGCTAATTTAGTATTTTATTTTCTCGTAATATCACCCGCGCATATCATTCCTGCTACGATGACCGCTTCAATGCCACATCCTTCTGTTGATGCACTCGATAGGTACAAACCTTTCAGTGGTGTTTTAAAGTAAGGTCTTCTTATCGATTGATCAAATGTATAGATTGCTCCTTGTGGCATCCCTGTAAAACGTTCAAATGAACGGGGGGTTAAAATTTCTGTAAACACAACATGTTTGCTAATACCTGGGATAACACTTTCAATTTTTTTAAGACTTGCTTGAAGTTTTTCTTTTTTAAATTGTGCATACGCAGGAGTTCCTGGTTGCGGTGTTTCTTTGTACATTGCATCAACATAAGATGTTAAAACTGCTTTACCTTGCGGTGCTGCGTGTGGATCAATATTCGAGGTGATTACCAAAAAACATTCTTTGTCTTGGTCGACAACTCTTATTTTTGAAGAAAGATGAGAAAGGTCCATATCGACGCCCAGGATAACCTGTACAGCAGAGAAGGAAAGTTCTAGCGCATCGATAGCATTAATGAATTCGGGATCAATGGCACCTTCAGGAACAAGTTTCAAAAAAGTTGTTTTTGCGTTTGCGTTCGATACCACAATCGGACTGAAAAATATTTTATCGCCAGCTTGTACACCAGAAACCTGACCGTTGTTCACCAAAATGGTGTCAGCGCCACAACTTGTCAGCACCGTTCCATCATTTTTTTCTATAATTTTTTGTAGCGTGTTTACAAACTGTATTGGTCCACCCTTTGGATAGCATCCTCCGTAAATGTAGTATTGCAAACAAGCAAGGAGTGCGAGACTTGCAGTAGCCTTGTCGGCCGAAAGGTCAATGTGAGGAAGTAAAGCACAGAAGAGTTCTTTTAATTCATTATCGCTGAAAAATTCATCAAGTTTTTGTTGGTAGGTTACTGATTTCCACTGAAGATAGGTAGGACAGGGAACTGAAGGATTGAATTTACTTGTTACAAATTCTTCATATGCTTTTTGTCCTTCATCAAAAAATGCTTGTATCGCCTGCGCTTCGTGCGGATAGTGTTTTGTAATTTGTTGTATGGAATTATTTTTTTGACCGGTCGTTACAATTTCTTTGTCGCCAATGATGTAGGTGCGCGAATGTTGAGTAAAAACTTCGTCTGAATTAAGTCCAATCATTTTTAGAAAGTTTGTAGTTGCGCCCAGTTTATGAACACCACTTACATCTTCGGCGCCTGTGTCACACATAAAACCATCGCGCATGTACGATGTAAAAAATCCACCAATTTCACTGTGCTTTTCAAGAACTAAAACCTTGTACCCTTTTGATGAAAGAAGCGAAGCGCACGAAAGTCCACCAACACCAGAACCAACAACAATGACATCAAATTCATTTTCACTTTTTTGTTTTGATGGGTCACTTGCAACAACCCAATCATGTTTTGCTCCGGTATCAACTGAGGTGCTGTGAGTGAAAAAACTGTACAAAAGAGTGAGTGATAAAATAACTGTTTTTTTCATAAAATTCCTTATGTAATGAAGACACTACCATATACCAAATGCGTTCTAAAAAAGTTGTATCATGGATATAGGCTTTTAGGAAATTCTTGCTTTAAAAATTAGTAGTCGGTTAATTTATAAAAAAAGAGTTTGTTTTTAGCAAATTGTAGGAGAGGATATGAAGAAGTTAGCTTTGTGTTTGACTGTTGTGCTTGCGTTTTTTTCTTTGCAGGCAAAGTGGGTTGAGGTTCCGGGAGGGGAGAATTTTAGTAAGGTGTCAGCAGTTGGGAATAACCTATGGGTTGTGAATGCTGTACAAAAAGAAGAAGCGGGAAGGAAAAAGACGGAGTATTTCTTGCTCAAGTTTGATCATGCAAAAAACAGCTGGCAAAAAATCTCTTTTTTGCCAAGGTTGCCACGAGTTTTGGTTGCGCTTGCAGATGGAGGGGCTCTAATTTTTTATTCCGGACAAGAGAGCGAAGAAATGCGTACTCAGCTAGAAAAGAGGCGGAAAGAACAGGTTGCAGCGCAGAGGCAGCTTTTTGAAAAGTTGGTTGATCAAGGAAAGATTTCAAAAGATCTTCTTGAGGTTCGTGACAAATTTGAGAAAGAAAATCCTGTAGGTGGCTGGTACAGGTTTATGCGTTCGGAAGATTTTAAAAAAATAGATGAGATATCTCGCAGCAGAATAGAAAGATGGTTTTCCAAGAAATTTAGTGAGATTGAACCGATTTATGAGTTTATTTTCACAAAATTTTATGCTGATGGACGATCTACCGCCTACAATATCAAGACATCTTTTTATTTTCCACAAGATGTCACCAGCTCGCCTGATGGTGCCGTTTTTCTATTGCCCCGAATAAAAGAAACAAAAGAATCCCGTGCGGCTTATGCGGCTGCGGTAAGAGCAGCACAAAAATCTGCATTAGAGCGAGCAAAAAAAGATTTAGAACAAGCAAAAGAAGGTTCGTCTGAGCTTGTTACAATAATGAATGGTTATAAAAAAGCCTTGGAAGAAGGAAAGATCAGCAAGAAAGCATTTGATTTAATCAACTCTTTGATTACACATTATAATCCATTTGTTGGTCCTGATTCCTCAGTTCACAATGAACCAACAGAGGATTTTTTTGCCATTTTTGATGAAGTTGAAAAGTTGGAGGAAAATGATAAGAAAATGGTTGGTTTTTTTATATGGGCTTTTGCGAGTACTGTTGTTGACAGGTACTACTCAGACAAAGAAGCTAAAAAACAAAGAAAATATACGCAACCCCTTTATAGATTTTTTGATGGCAAACTGCAGCGTATAGCGGATCTGGGCAATTCAGAGTACGACTTTTCTCGAATTGCTGCTGTTAGCAAGGATGAGCTATGGCTTTCAAGAAGTAAAAAGCTTGGACGAGACAAATTTAATAATTCTATTTATGACATATTCGTTCAAAAATGGGATGGCACTTCTTTCACGCGTGTTGGTGGCAAGATACCAAGTGGAGGGCTCATTGCGGTTGGGTCAGATAAATCTGTGTATATTGCTGGTTCTCCAATTGTAGAGAACGAATACACTCAATATCTTCTAAAACTGGTTGACGGCAAATGGGAACCGATCAACCTTGCATTTGATAAGGGGACGAAGGGCATAGATAGCCTTTCGGTTAACTCAGAAAGTGATGTCTGGCTTTTGGTCGAGGATGAAGAGCGGAATAACTTTTTGTACCGTTGGAACGGAAAAAGTGTTAAGAAGATAGAAGGTTTAGAGTTCCGGTATCGGCCTTTGTTGTATGGGAAGCACGGCTTTATTTTTGTAAGAGCAGCAGATAAAAAGCTTTACAGGTGGGTTGAAGAAAAAAAATAAAATAGGGGAGCAAAAGCTCCCCTTCATCACGCTTCATGAATGATATTTCTGATTTCATACAGATCATCAAAGTCGTTTTCCATCATAAACTGTTTCACTTCTTCTGTCAGTTTTTGAAACACGTCGATACCTCTGGAATACACTGCCGCACCAATGCCAACAGCTGTTGCACCAGCCATAAACATTTCAACTGCATCAACACCGTTTGTGATTCCGCCCATGCCTATGATAGGAATTTCTGGCAACGCTTTTCTGATGTCATACACCGCTTTGAGTGCAATCGGTTTTATTGCTTGTCCACTGAGTCCGCCCGTTTTGTTTGTTAAAATCGGTTGTCCTTTCTCAGCGTCAATGATCATGCACGGTACTGTGTTTATAACTGTGATGCCGTCTGCCCTAGCCTCGACACATGCTTGTGCGATGTGTGCAATGTTTGGCACGTTTGGTGCAAGTTTTGCAAAAATCGGTTTGTCACACACTGTTCTGACTGCTGCAATTATTTCTTGTGCTGCATCTGCATCACATGCAAACGGTGTGCCCTGTTCTTCCTGAACGTTTGGGCAAGACATGTTCACTTCCACAATATCAGGATTACCTGTAAGAATTTGCTCACATGCAGACACAAATTCATCTTTGCTGTGCCCAAAAATGCTTGCGATGATTGGCACGTCAGATTTTATTTTGTGCGTTTCAATTATTTTAGCCATTCCTTCTGCACCTGGTCCAGGCAGACCCATTGCGTTGGTAAAACCAACTCCCAAATCAAAGTAGTTTGGCTTTGGATGTCCTTTTCTTTTTTCTGTGTTAACCGATTTTGTGGTGATTGCACCGCAGCCGCCTGCAACAATTCGTGGAAGGGATTCTGAAGTTGTTGACCAGATGCCGCTTGGAAAAATGAATGGATTTTTCAAAATACAGCCACACAAATCTGTCTCTAGGAAAATCTCTTTCTTTTTTTGTTCAGTAATTGGTTCTCCGCCCATGAATCGTTTTACAGTGTGGTACATTTCATGAGAAATTTGGTCAGTGGATTTTAAAATTTCAAGCATCGTTGACATGGTGATGGCAGAGTGCATGCTTATATTTTTTTTAGCAAAATAACGACCTGCACCTGCTTCTCTGTCGAGCAACACAATTGCATCGGTTATTTCAAGGCCTTGTTCAAGTAACCGCTCGGCGGTGCGCAAACATGATCTTCCGGTGGTGACCACATCTTCTATCAGAAGAACTTTTTCGCCTTCATAGTACTGACCAACCAGTCCGTGATCTTCGATACCATACTTTTTTTTCTCTTCTTCTTTTTTTGCAATCAAGATTGGTTTGCCCAGAAGATCTGCTACGCGAAACGCAATACCTAAAGCACCATACGTAACACCTGCAACGCGGTCACACGTAATATTTTTTTCTCGTACCACTTTGACGTACTGTTGTGCAATTGCTTCAAGCAGTTCTGGGTAACTGATGACTGACCGCAGGTCGATATAAATTGGTGAAAGCGCGCCGCTTTTTAACGTGAACTGACCAAACCGTATCACGTTATGGTTCATCAGATTGGTGACAATTTTTTCTGTTTGGTTTTTATTAACTTCTTTTTCTATTTCGTTTTTATACTGTAGTGCTGCATCTCGTGGATGGAGATTTTGGTTGTGACAAACTCCGCGAGACATTGGAAAAATTACGTTGTATCCGACAGCGGAAATTATTTTTTCTATGTCACCTCCCTGCGCTCCAATGCCTGGCGCCAAGATCCAGCTGCCTTTATTAATTGCTCTAATTTTTTCAGCTTGTTCTGGCATGGTTGCACCAACAACAATACCAACTCGATCTCCCCACTCTTGCGCTTTTTTTGCAATTTGTTCGTAGATACAGGTTCCATCGTTTGTTGTTAAATCTTGAATGTCTTGTGATGAAGGGTTACTTGTTTTTGCAAGAATAAAAACAGTTTTATCTTCATATTTCAAAAACGGTTCTACTGAATCATATCCAAGGTATGGACTTACAGTGACACAGTCGGCATCAAAATATGCAAACGCAGTTCGAGCATGTGCAGCTGCAGTGGTACCAATATCTCCGTACTTTGCATCAAGAAGAACAGGAATGTTTTTTTGTTTTGCGTACGTAATTATTTCTTGCAAAGCCTCCATGCCGTCGGGACCAAGTTGTGTGTAAAATGCAAGATTTGGTTTGATGCAACAAATTACATCTTCCGTTTCATCAATAAGTTTTGTACCCCATGCAACTACTGTTTCTTTGTTACATGTTTTTGTAGGATTCTGAAACCAATTGTCCGATTCAGGGTGCGTAAACCATACTTCTCTTGGATCCATACCAAGACAAAGATGTGTCCGTAATGTTCTTTGCCGTTCGTGTACGTTTTCAAAAAAGTTTTTTCCGAAACAAAGATGTGCAGTGATGCAAAGAATCGTAACAATAAGTTTCAGATTCATCAGAGTCTCCCGTTATGAGGTTTGAAAGAGGTTTTTATTTTTTCGATGCGTTGTTTGATATGGCATCGTTGTGCATTCTTTTAGTGTTTTATAATTTTTCATAAGTCGTGTCACTCCAATTCCCCCACCATATCGTGTTGCCATAGGCAGTGCAAAAAATTCTTCTAGTTCTTTCAGTACCCGCTCTTTGCCAAAATGTTTATACAATAAGTCTGCATATTGACCATCAGAAATACTGTGGAAACGATTCCTCATGATTTCTATATCACATTCTCGTTCGGCACAACCTATGGTTTCTATGCCACCAATGATAACGTCTACTTTTTTTGAAAGATCATTTTCTGATCGTTTCATATTCCAAAATGGAGAAGTGTACTCAGGGAAATTTTTAAGAAGTATAACCGGTTTTTCATACCGCTCGTTCATTTTATCTTCTTCTTTGTGCGAAAGTTCTTTGACGCCAAAATCTTTTGCTACATCAAGATAATCAGCTTCCAGTATTTCATTGCCATTTTTTGCAAATCCTAAGTCAATGGAAAGTTCTGCGAGTATGTTTATTAAATCGTCCATGTCACCACGTGATTCGAACTCAAACATAGGAAAGACCACGTTGTGTCTGCCAGGAATTGGATTTGGTTCATGACGGTAGGAAGTGCTTAAACAAAACACGCCTTCATAGTCAGGATTTTCAAGCAGTTCGTATTCTAGCCACATTTGCCCTGTTTGTGGAAGCGGCCAGAGTGTATCTTTAAACATATACGTTGCGATGGTTTTTGGATCTTCGCATGCAGCAAGAATAGAAAATCTATTTTGAGTATGCACCTCCAAAAAATTTTTCTTAAAAAAAAAGCTTCTCAGCTTTCTGGTAATTTCCGTAAAATCGGCACTATTTATACGTACTCCCATCATCAACTCCTTCGGGATAAATTGATTGAACAACAATGTTTCTCAAAACTCATCGCAAAAGCATAAAAAAAAACCTTCGATGACGAAGGTTTTTCTAAAGATCGTGCTCTTAAAAATAATTTTTTTCTGGGCATAGTTCTCCCGGTCCCTTTTTTATGCCGTTAAAAATTGTGGGAATAAATGATTTCGGAAATAGTACAAAATTTTGCAGGACTTGAGAACAAAAAAGTGAAACTCGTGATTTGGTTACATTAAATATTTGAGGGCCGGCATAAAAGCTTGCCCTTTTTTTTTACATTTGACTTAAATTTTTATAGTTTCACGATTGTGTGTTGTCTATTTTTCTTCTTTTTTTTCAACTTGAGGAGGGTTTTGTGAAATCACAAAAAATGCTTTTTTTTTCTCTAATTGCGATCGCTTGCTTTGGGTATAGTGCTACCTCTTTTCCGGCAAGTGCAGATACAAAACATTGTGTAGTTGTTTCCGGTCATGATCTGACTATTGATGATGTGGTGAATGTTGCGAGAAATCGACATACGGTTGTGCTTTCTGATGATGCAAAAGAAAGAATCAAACGCTCAAGAGAGACAGTTGATGCATTGGTCGATCAAGACAAAGTTGTGTATGGTCTGACAACAGGTTTTGGGTCTCTTGCAACTGTTTCCATTTCTAAAGAACAAACAAAAGAACTTCAAGTAAATCTGATCAGAAGTCATGCTGTTGGTGTTGGTCCTGCGTTTTCTGAAGATGTTGTACGTGCTGCAATGTTATTGCGTGTGAGTGCGTTTGCGCAAGGCGCTTCTGGTATTCGCCTAGAAACAGTTCATAAACTTATCGAAATGCTTAATAAAAATATCTATCCGTACGTTCCACAAAAAGGTTCTGTAGGAGCAAGTGGAGATTTAGCACCTCTGTCTCATATCATGCTTGTGTTAATGGGTGAGGGTGAAGTTTTTTATGAAGGGCGTCGTGTTGCAACAGAATCTGTTTTACAAGAACTAGAATTTACACCGATTTCACTCGTTTCAAAAGAAGGGTTAGCACTCAACAATGGGTGTACCGTGTTGACGGGGCTTGCAGCATTAACAATTGCAGATGCACAAACGTTGATCAAAAGTGCGCAGATTACAGCCGCCGCAACATTTGAAGCACTCAAGGCATGTTCAAGTCCGTTTGATCCAAGAATTCACATGGTACGTCCTCATTGGGGGCAAATTGAATGTGCTTTCAACATGCGATCGTTGTTGCAAGACAGTCAGTTGATTGATTCAAAAGAAGGAAAAATACAAGATTGTTATAGCATTCGCTGTTTCCCTCAAATTATGGGGGCATCAATCGATGCATTCCGTTATGCAAAAAAAATAGTTGAGACGGAAATGAATTCTGCAACAGACAATCCTCTTATTTTTGATGATGCGGCATATTCCGGTGGAAACTTCCATGGGCAACCGGTTGCGTTTGCAATGGATTTCTTAGGAATTGCATTGGCAGAAGTTGCAAATGTTTCAGAACGACGGAGCGCGCGTCTTGTTGATCCAGGTCTGAACGAAGGTTTGCCTGCATTCTTGGTTGAAGGAAGTGGTCTTAATTCTGGATTTATGATTCCACAATACACCGCAGCATCTCTTGTTTCAGAAAATAAGGTGCTTGCGCATCCTTCTTCAGTTGATTCTATTCCGACATGTGCAAATCAAGAAGATCATGTAAGCATGGCTTCTTTTGCCGCACGTAAGGCCGCAGAAATTTTGAATAATGCCTTCTTTGTTGTTGCAATTGAACTGCACCTTGCAACGCAAGCGCTTGAATTTCGAACACTAACTCCTGGGTATGCTACAAGACTTGTAAAAGATATTGTTCGGGAAAAAGTTACGTTTGTTGAAGATGATTGTGTTTTATACAAAGATATGGAAACCCTAACAGAAATGCTCAAATCAAATATTTTTGTTGATGCGGTTGAAAAGCAAATCGCTGTACTGAGCATTTAATCATTTTTTAGATGCATGTATTTCCCCGGCTTTTATGCCGGGGATTTTTTTATTGCTTTTTTTGGGTTTTTATACGATATACTCGGAAAGGAAGCTATAATTTTTTGAGGACGGTATGAAAGAAGATTTACCAATCAAAAACGACATTGTGATTCCGGGGCATGAAATCGAAATTGCAACAAGTCGAGCGGGCGGTCCTGGTGGACAGCATGTCAATAAAGCAGAAACTCGTGTAACGGTACGGTGGAATGCAAAAGAAACAACCGCGCTTAGTGAAATTCAAAAAGTACGCGTGCTAGAAAATTTAAAATCACGTTTAACAGAAGAAGGTGACCTCATTATTCACAGCAGTGCATCAAGAAGTCAGCAACAAAATAAAAAAGCTGCACTCAAACTTTTAGTACAAGCAATAAAAAAAGCACTGCATGTTCCTAAAAAACGGATGAAGACCCGAGTGCCAAAAGCAATCAAGGAAGCAAGACTGAAAGAAAAAAAACGGCGGGGTGAAATCAAAAAAATGCGGCGCAAAAAAATTAAGTATGATTGATTTTTTTCTTGATTGTATTTCTTTGTAGTCAAGGTATGCTGACAAAAGCACGTTGTTTCTTGAGAAAAACAAGGAAGTTTTATGACAGGCTATCAATTCAGCCGATCTTTGGGAACAGTTTACGTAATTTTGGGGTTTGCTCTTTTTCTATTCATCACTTGGAAATTTTTATTACATCTTATTGGAGCAATTTTCGCGCTCTATCTTATTAATCTCGGCATGAACATGCAGGGATATCCCCCTTCACGATTTATTTTTATGGCACAGCAGTGGAGACGTCGTCCTTAAAAAGAGGATAAAAACGATTGACTCTACGTTTTATGGTTTTGTAACGTTGTTGCGAGTGTTTGTATGGTAACCTCTAAACAAAAAGGAGAAGTCATGGCACGGCGTAGTTTTCCCGTCTATGATTTTGCGGTATACGGCATAAAAACAATGCTGGCAAATATCCGCCTGTTCATTTTGGTAATGCTAAGTGCTTTAGCGTCCCTTGTGGTTGCGTTTGGCGTTTCCGCACTCATTGCTTGGCCGGTTGTTTCCAAGTTGATGAGTTTTGCAGAGTCGTATAAACAACAATTTTTAACCTGTGGTAACAAGTTAGAATGTTGGGGGGTAGCAAAAAGCCTTTGGTTTGATGTGATTACACCAACGTTTGCTACACACGCATTCTTGCTGCTTATTTGTCTTTTTATTTTCATGGTTGTGTTTTCTGGTCTTGGTCTCGGGCTCATTCGCATTGTGCTTGATTTGCAAGATAAGAAAAAAAGCAATCCTGCTCGTCTTTTTTCCAGTTTTAAATTTATACCGAAATTGTTTCTTTCCGGTATCATTGTTTTTTTTGCTGTTGTGGGCGGTCTGATTCTTTTTGTTATTCCTGGTATTTTCTTGGCAATGCGTCTTTTCTTTTTCAAATTTTATATCGTTGACAAAAATGCCGGTATCATCGAGTGTCTCAAAAAAAGTTTCCATGCAACGCGTGGGCTTGAGTGGGATATTCTTGGCATTGTGATTGTTGCTATTTCTTTATCAATTGTTTCTCCAATCATTGGTATTCCTGCAGGAGCACTGATGTCTGCTGCGGCATATAGAAAAGTTCAGAAATAACCATTTTTTGATTTTTAAAAAGAGAGGTCAGGGTTTTGCCAACCGTTGACTTCTCTTTTTTTTTTGCCGTACGTTAGAAAAAAATAGTCTTTTTTATAGATTTTATGAAAGGAAAAAAAGTGGAAAGAAGAACGTTTTCAATTCGCGAGGCTGCAGGGTATGGGTTTCGTGCAACGTTTAGTAACTTTGGCATGTTTTTTTTGACTGCTTTGCTTTTTATGTTCGCAGGGACAATTTTTTGGTTTTTGATTACTTTGCTTTTGAGATTACCGCTTAACCCTAAAGTTTTTCTTGCAGCACTTCAATCTGAGGTTGGGCAGGGGGAAACAGGACAAGTTGTTGTGAAAGGTCTTGTTCAAGGTTTTTCTACTGTGGCTGTTTTAGCTTTGCTACGCAGATTTTTTTCTTATATTTTTACTACAATTTTGGGCCTTGGATTTACACAAATGGCGTTTGATGTAAACGATAAGGGTACAAGCCGTCCAACTCGCTTGTTTTCCGGTTTCCGTGTAGCACATCGTTATTTGATTGCGACCTTTGTTGCCGGGCTCGCAGTGTTTGGTTTAATACTTTTATTTGTTCCAGCTATACTGGCTTTTTCGTTCATGATATCTCGGGGAGGTTTTGTAATAGGCGCTATTTTTATGGGTTTCTTTTTGATGTTTTTGCGCATTAGATTTTTCTTTATTCCTCATTTTATTCTCGACAAAAATGCGGGTGCGATGGAAAGTGTGAGCAAAAGTTATCGTTCAGCTCGAGGTTATTTTTGGAAGCTGTTGGCTGCACAGTTGCTTTCTGCGTTCATGATGATTACGATCATTGGTATTCCTGCCGCTGAAATTATGTGGGTTCGTATCTATCGCAAACTTGCACGATAGTACGTTCGCAGTTTTTTCTGATTTTTCATAAGGGGGGCTTTATGGTACGCGTGATTGTGAGAAGTGGGATTCTTGCATCTTTGCTTTTCGCTTCTTTTTGCTGCGGTATGCAAAAAGAGCTGGCACAAAAAAAAGACAATTCTCTTTTAAGTCAAGTGATTGAAGAACTTCACGAAAGAGAGAAAAGGCTTTATAGCGAGCAAGAAGTGGTTCGTGTAGCGAAATTAATGAGGTTGGACCAAGCACTGTGTTTTTGGGAAACGGGTAAAGTAAACATGAGGCTTTTTCGTCTTTGTTCTCAAATTATTGATGAGTGGGAGAAAAAAAATAAATAGAAGGACTTCTATGACAAACAACATCATTAAAAGCATCGCCTTTCTTCTTCTTCTTCTTCTTTTCGGACCTTTTTTTGGTTGTAGAAATACGGAAGCCGTTCACCCAGAGTAAGCGTTTAGTCTGTTGGTTATTGTTTTCCAGTTTTTTTTGATTTTTCCAAAAGTTGTTCTTGTGTTACCTCAAGAAGTTTTAAAAGAGATTCATCCCCATATTTGGTTTGTTGAATAGCTTTTACTTTTTTGGCAACTTTTTTAGGGCATTTTTTTTGTAGCTTATCTATGATACACTCTCTTGGCATAATGAAGCTTTTTTTGTGTGTTACAAGCAAGAATCGAAGTGAAAATTCTTAACATAGGAGCTTCTATGATAAACAATCTTTTTAAAGGTGTGATCTTTCTTTTTCTTTTTGGAACTTTTTCTTGTGTTGGTATGAATCAAAAACCTAGCAATCTTCGTGGGGCAGTGCAGATAGGTTGTAATGATTTAGTAGCCGGTATGCCGACAGACGGGTCGAAAGTAGATTTTAGTAATCTGAAAGTTTTCTCGTCAATCCCGAACAAATTGGAAGGACCAGGTTATCGGGGGGCGATGCAGGTGCGTTCTGAGGATGTTCAGGCTGTGAAAGATTTGAGGCATCTCTTTGATAGTTTGAAGGGCCAACCGAAAAAAAAGAAATCTAATGGTTTGTTTGGTAAGATCCTGAAAAAATTGAGCCAGAAAAACTAGATGTACTAATGAAAATAAAAATGAGCGCCTTTTTTGTGAAAGGGGGCTCATTTTTTTCGTTTAAACCGCTTTTCAATCTCATACAAACTTAATAACCAACCGGTTGGTCTGCCATGGGGGCAGGTCAGTCGGTTTTCTGTTTTTTCAAGGTCAACAAGGAGTTGTTCCATTTGATTCATTGTCAAAACATCTCCTGCTTTTACTGCCGCTTTGCAGGCCATTTGTGCGTGTAGTTTTTCATTAATTGCCTTGAAAAAGTCAGATTCATCAAGTTCCCGAAATTCGCGCACCCATCCTGCAACTTGGCAGATGAGTTCGTCAAGCTGAATGTTTTTAATATGTACTGGCGTTGCATGTACCACCAACTGATTTTCTCCAAACGGTTCAATTTGAATTCCGTTCTTTTTAAAAATGTTTAAATGATTTGTAACTGTTTGCATATCTTCTTGGCTGATCGTTACAATTTCTGGAAACATCAGTTTTACCGTTGCAACATCTTCGAACCGTTTTGAAAACAGCTGGTACAAAATGCGTTCGTGTGCGGCGTGCTGATCAACTAAAAATAGACCGTCTGATTTTTCAATTAAAATGTACGTTTTATGGTACTGTCCAATGATGTCATAACTTTTTTGAACTTCTGGAGTTATTGCTTGATTTGTTGAGATTGTTTCTTGCACCGGAACATGTTTTTGAGGTTCAGGGCTTTCAGAAAAAGGTGATGCATCAAAATTAAATGGTTTTGGTTGTGTTACTTCAGTTGCAAAGGTTGTAGGTTGTGGCTGAGAATAAAACGGTTGTATTGCCGGTTCTGGCGCAAAAGAAACCGGTTGTTTGATTTGAGAAGAAAGGTGATCTTCTAGCGCAGTTTTAACGGTTGCCTGTAAAAGTTTTGTGATTGTGCGCGGATGTAAAAATTGTACCTCTTCTTTTCGGGGATGAATGTTAACATCAACTTGAGTTGGGTCAATGTCAATAAAAATACAGGCAGCGGGGTATCGAGCCGGGGGGAGTACGTTGCTATATCCACGAAGTAGAGCTCGAGACAGATCTTGATTTTTTATCCAGCGTTTGTTTACGAAAAAAAATATGTTGCCTCTGTCGTACCGAAAATATTGATGGTTGGAAATGACACCAGAAATGGTTACTCCCTTTTTTTCTTCTGTGGTAACCGGAATCATCTGCTCAGAAAAATGGTGGTCCCATAGCTGTGCAATGCGTGATGCAATATCCTGTGTTGGAGGGCAATTAAAAGCTTCTTTACCCTGTTGGAAAAATTTAAAATGAATATGGAGGTAGTCAAGACAAAACGCATGAAGCATCTGTGTGATGTGTCGTGATTCTGTTTCTTTTTTTTTCAAAAATTTTTGTCGTGCAGGAAGATTGAAAAAAATATTTTCCACACAAATATCGGTACCGGCAGTACAAGAAACCGTTTCTTCAGAAATAGTTTCGCCAGCACGAAGTTGTAATTTTGTTCCACTCAAATCTTCAGAACTTTTTTCTTTGGTGGTAAGTGTTACTGTGCTGACTGCGGCAATGCTTGCCAGTGCTTCTCCACGAAAACCAAAGGTTGCAATAGTTTCTAGGTCATCAACCGTTTTTATTTTACTTGTTGCGTGTTGGTCAAAACAAAGATGTGCGTCTTCTTTTGACATGCCACACCCATTGTCTACGATGCGGATTAATTGTTTTCCGCCTTCTTCTAGGTAGATAGAAATTTGTGTTGCGCCTGCATCAACGGCATTCTCAACTAGTTCTTTCACTACATTTGCAGGACGTTCTACCACTTCTCCTGCTGCAATCTTTTGTGCTTCATGTGGGGGGAGTTTTTTTATTTTTGCCATGTTGTTTCTTTTTTTTGGGATTATGAGTTTGTTTTTAGTATAGCGAGAATTGTGCAAGAGTTGATAAAAAATCTAAAGAAAAAAGGGGGAGGCATTACGCCTCCCCCATATAGGCATGAAATTATTTTATTATCGCCAGAAGAGTCCTTTAATCTTGCCAAGTGTATACTCAGTAAATGACCACAGTCGATTGATGGTGCGATCAAATAGATCTTTTGCTTTATTCCAGAATGTTTCTGTTTCAGGTAGAATTTGTTTTTTAGGAAGTTTCGATTTTATTTTTTTGGTCATGTACTCTTCAAATTTTTCTGGGTCTTCAACTCCAACAATTCTTCCTCGCTTGCGTCCTTTGTTATAAAGTAAAAAGGTTGGCACACTTCTTACGTCTTCTTTGTCTGAGATCTCGGAATTTTTGTCTACGTTTACGCTTGCAAATGTTATGTGGGAAAAATCTGGATTACGTGAAATATTTCCAAATTGAGTGGTGGTTACCTGGCATGCTCCGCACCAATCTGCAAAAAATTTCACTACCACCGGGCAGTCTTTTTTAATTAATTCGTTGTACTGATCAATATCCCATACATTTTCAATTCGGGCGCTCATACTGCACATGAAAGGAAGAAAAATAAATGCAACAAGAAGTCGAGTGGTACACTTCATAACCTACGCTCCTGCCTAAAAAAAAAGAACTCTCTGACAACACCGTTTCCAGTATAAAGCAGATTTGAATTGGTTTGGCAATGAATTGTGTTTTTTAGATTGAAAACTTTTTTTGTTGTCAAGAATATGCTGTTGAAAAAAGAACAAGACAATTATAAAAAAGATCTTTGATTTTTTGTTTGTCAGCTTGTTAGATTGCTTAGCAAGAGATGAGTTTTGAGGTTTTTATGTAGGGAGTTGGTGGGATGAAAAAAAATCTTTGTTTTGCAATCATTTTTCTTTGTTCGTTTGTGTGTGTAAGGGGGAGTGAAAGACAAGTTGCTCTGCGAGAAAACAAAAAAGATGTTCCAAAGAGAGGTCTTTTGGGATTGTTTGGCAGGCAAGAGCCTACCAATGTGAATGAGGGTAGTCCGGTCAATATGCTTGAATTCATGAGTAACTCTCCTGCAAGCTCTCCATCTAAAAGTCCTACATCGAAAGAGGGGCAAGAAGATGAAGATGAAATTGAAAGAAAACAGGAAGAAAAACCACAGTCTGTTCCGACGTTGAAAGCGGTTGTTGCCGCAAATGTAGTGGGTCAAGAAACAGGTGATGGTTTAAAAGCGGAAGCAGAGATTCAAGAACCAGTAGCTGCAGGGCTCAATATTTTATCTACAGAGAGAACCTGTGTAGCAGTTCAAACGCTTATAACTATGCCAAAAGTTGAAGGTGAAGAAGAAAGCTCTTACGAAACTGAAGATTCAGATGAAGCATCTAGTGAAGAAGAAGGTGAAAGCGAAACAGAATCTGTATACGATACAACAACCGAGGAGGATGAAGAAAGGCCAGATACGGAGATTGATATTTCTCAGTTAGAAGCGCATCTTTCACAGACTGAAGATGATTTACTTGTAAGTTCTCCTTCAGAAGAAGATTTTGAAGATTTAGACGTGGAGGGTGCACAGGGTGTAGACATGATCAGTAAAATTGTAGGATTGATACAAGGAGGCAAGGAAAACTCGGTTACGGAGTTTCTTGCAAAAAAAGCTGGGATTAAACTTCGCAAGAAAAAATTCTTAAAAAAATGCACGCTAGCTTTGCGTAAAAAGGACGCATTTAGAGATGTTTTGGCTTATGCTCAGACAAAAAAAAGAAAATCTGCGGATGACTTTAAGGCCATTGTTTCTCTTGTTGACCTGATGAAAGATATTTCACGAGACACTGCGCTTGAAGACAACGAAAAACTTTCTCGGTCTGCAACTTGTAAAAACTTAACGATAGGAGGTTTGTTTGTTGTGAAGTTGGGAATGGCTGCGTGGGTAGTGGCAAGTTCGCTTGGGTTATTAGATGGGGTAGTTGGTGGCGATACAGTCAACTGTAACTGCACCGCCGTATAACTTTAGACGCCAAACAGGTTGCGAATTCTTTTTTCCCAGTGGGACCTTACTTTGTATCCTGTATCGATGCCCACTCGAGAACCATTCTTGTAAAGAAAGATGGTAGGGTAAGATCTCACCCCGAGAGATCGAGAAAGAGATTTTAGTTGATCAACATCTATTGCAATAAAAAGAACGTCTTGGTATTTATTTGCGAGTTGTCTTACAATAGGATCGAGTTTTTTACAAGGACCACACCATGTTGCAGAACATTTCACAAAGACATATTCTGCGTTTTGTACTGCATAATAAAATTCTTCTGCATTTCTTATCTGATTGATCTTGCCGTAGTTAAGTTCGTGCTGTAAGTCACATCGAGTCGCAAAAACTGAACCAAGTAAAACAAGGGCGGTACTCAGACGCATTATTGATTTCATAAAAATTTCCTTTTTTTATGGGGATTAACACTTTTTCAACTCTTTCAGTCTAGAAGACTCCCCTCGATTGTCAATCGCCTCTCCGTCGGTAAAAATTTCATTTTGAAATTAAAGTTTAAGGATGGCCTTTTCTTTTTTTAACTTTTTGTTTCTTTCTTTTTAGTAAAATTGGTAGACTGCTCAACTAAGATTTATAGTGACAAAAAAAGGAGGAGCGCATGCGAAAAGTTTTATTGCTTTTTTCCATGCTTTTCGTTGTATCATCTTCTGCGGATAGTGTTGAGGGGAAGGTAAGTTGTAAGAGCAAAAAAGGTCTCAGAAGACCAGAGAACCTTCGCATCGTTTCCGCTGCGCGAAAGCCATGGCCACCATCCCCCAGGTGTCCTGGAGCATCTGATTTGTTTTTGAAAAAAGTTTGGATTCGTCAGCAAAAATAACATTTTTTCAAGACTTTCTTTTTTTTTTTGTATATCCTTCAGTCGTTAAGTGACATGATTTGCATAAGGGAGGAAAGATTGTGCAAAGGAAGATTCTGTATTTCATCATAGTTCTTGTGCTTCAATTTGGTTTTGTTTCTGCACTCTTTTGTACAAAAGGTGGGGATGAGCGTCCCGAAGGACTTTCTCTAAAATTGCTTATTGTAAAGGCCAGTAAAGAATTAAGATGGCCGCCAGATGTTCTGACAAGTCCTTGTGCAAGTCCTCGTGATTTGAGTAAAAATTCCGATTTAAATTTCCAAGAAGTTTTCGCTCCAGTTTCTGATTCCGACACTCTAGCAGAAGAATTTGAGTGTGTTGGTCCTAGGCCAGTCGGTTGATGAAACAAATGGAATAAGCTACTCTCTTTACAGTCAAATTTTTTTATACAAAAGAGGGTAGCTATGAAAAAGGTTTTAAAGAAACATGGCATTCCTATTTTAGGGTGCTGTGTTTTTGTTTTAATGACCTGTTCGTTTGGTGGATGCGACTGCCAAAGTAAATGTTCTGGATGCGCACACGTTTGTCATGAAGAAACGGTTCCGGAATGTCTTGATAATCAAGTCAATGTAACATCAGTAACAGTAAAAGAAACGAAAGATGATAGTATGGCAAAACAAAAATCGGAAACTGGACTTGAGTGGGAAGTTCTCTCAGAAGGTGTTGGTGAAACGCCAGATGTTGGAAAAACGGTAACCGTACACTACACCGGCTGGTTAGATGAAAACGGTGAGCCAGGAAAGAAATTTGACAGCAGTGTCGATAGAGGACAAAAATTTTCATTCAAAATTGGAGTCGGTATGGTGATTCCAGGTTGGGATGAAGGGGTAATGAATATGAAGGTGGGAGAAAAACGCCGCATCTTTATTCCTGCAGACCTTGCATACGGATCTCGCGGTGCAGGCGGAGTTATTCCACCAAATGCAGCACTTATTTTTGACGTTGAACTATTTAGCGTTGCATAGAATAATTTTAAGATAAGAAGCAGTCGTACGAAAGTTCGGCTGCTTTTTTATTTTTTCTGTGTTCTCGTTTTGAAAAAAAGTTTCCAACAAAGTTCTCGTGAGCTACGGATTTTCCTGTATTTTGTGCTTGCTTGTTGTATGTTTTTTGTAAGGCCCGTTACGAATTTTTTTTCATTAAAAACAAGTCCTGCTCCTACAATGGGATTTCCATCGACCTTTTCTTGTTCTGTTGCCAGTTCTTTGAGCTTTTCTATTTCCAAATTTTTTAAGTAAGAGTCGATAGTAACAACCTTTTTATTTACTTGAGAACGAAGTGCTGGATTTTCTACGAGATCAATGGAGTGTTCTATGTTTTTTAGTGCAGTACTAATATCTAAAGGGGTTTGTTCTTCTATGTTTTGTGAAAGAACAGCAAGTTGTTTGATATCTCTCTTGCTCTGGTTTAATCGAGCGGCTTGTTCTGCTTCAGAGTTTAAGTACCGTCTGTATGATGAGAATGCTTTTGTTGGATGAAGTAAGAGAGCTGCGCATACAAAGATAAATTTTTTCATGTATTTCCCTTACATTCCATATTTTTGAAGTAAACCTAGCATGATTGTGTGTGACCCCAAAAGAAAAAGTGCAATTTTATCTGACTGGTCGTACATAACTATGTGCAACAACGGCAACAAATAGTCCAAGAATAAACACAATTCCTGAAACTGCTCCTGCTCCAAAGCCAAGAAGAAAACTTTTTATATTTCGTTTGTGCTTCTTTCTGGTTTGGCGCCTTTTTTTTCTGCTTTTTCCTTTTCTTTTTTTAACTGTGTTGTTTTTTTCGGAAGTTGTATCTTGTTTCTGAGGGCCTACAGAATTTTTTGCATTTCCTGCTTGTTCAATTGTTTTTATCTTGTCTGTTGGTTTTTGATCTGCACCGCAATATCCTGAAGTAAGAAGAGACACAAGCAAAGTAAAAACTTTTAATTTTTTTCTATACATTTTGCCTCCCATGTTTTTCTGGTTTTTCTTAAATCACGGTTACGTACAAAGAAAAGGAATGTTTTTGTTTCGCCTGGCATAACAACTATCTGTTTTGGCAAAATGTGCTTTCTTACAAAGCGAGATAGTCTACGGTTTTTGTTTACTCTTTTTACGCCACGGACGATTGGTGCAAAGAGTCCGAAAAAAAACAGTGGTGTGGTCGCAAGCCATGCAGGAACAGATGCAATTATTAACAGTGGCATTGAGTAGACAACTCCAATTCCAGCAAGTGTATTTGCAGCACCGCCAACAAGAAAATTTGCCCCGGTAAATTTTGCACATGTTGAGGCGGCTTCAAATAAGGCGCTTGGGCGCATTTTTTTCAAAGCACGTCTTGTCCCCACAGTTTTAAATGGCAGATCTTTTGTTGTTTTGACCAGTGGATGCTTACTGTTGTTTTCGATTGTCATTTTGAATGCGATAATTTTATGTCTTTTACCCCTCAAGAGGTATTTTCCACTTTCTCCAAATGTGTCGATGCACTCGCCTTCTGTTTTTAGTGCTTTTGTGTAAACAGCGGATCCTTTTCCATCGGTTCTCATATCGTCACATGTTTTTTCATTAAGATGAGAAAGTCTCAGTTCTTTTTTTTGACGTGCAATTTTTCTTGCACGAGCTTTACGCTCTTTTCTTTCTTGTTTTTTTTGCCTGTTTCCACCACATCCTGAAATCACGAGTGGTAAAAGTGCAACAACAAAATATAAACTATGATTTTTAGAAAAAGATCCCATGATTTCCCCCTGTCCCCGTGAATTCTATTTGAATATAGCCTTTGATTCTTCTGATATAAAAAGATTATGGGTTTTTCTTCGGCGTGTCAAAGCCTTCTTTGTGCCTGCCCGATCCTTCGACAAGCTTTCGCCTCCAAAATTCTACGGTGGACAGGGCAGGACAGGATTCACAGATAAAGGCTGCTGTGTTGGATGAGTTGCCAAGAAGGGGGTTTAGCCTTATAAGGAAGCCTCATATTCTTGCGCAATCTGAAGAAAGTTGTCGTAAAAATAGAGAATTGTTTGTTTAAGATGTTCGTTTTGGCCGAGTGTTTTCATAAAGCGGCGGGTTTTAAGAAAGATGGGCAGAGGCAGTTTTGCCAACAGCGTTGCCATGAGATTTCTGAGTTTGGCGGGAAGTTTGAAGAATTTGCTCTGAAACTGAATCATAAAATAAAGAGAGGCAAGCTTTTGGGCGTTGGGGGGTGATGAGCTGCAAAAATACTGAATGAGCTCGTGCCATTCTTTTATTTTCTTCTCAGGAAGGTTGAATGTTCGCTCTTCGGGGGTGATATGATTGAAAAATCTGTGAACTGTTGCCCAATCTTCTACTTGATTTCGCAGCAGTTGTCCCTCGAAAAGTTTCAGACACAGGCTTGTACGAGGATGCTGTGGAAGCATGTCCAGGACTTTGTGCTTGTGTATGTAGTACCAGCGGACACGATCAACAAGATCATGAAGGTCCATGCCTGCCTTGAATGGATTTCTTTCTTGTCGTATTTGTTGCAAGGTTGCAGTTCCTGGATGTGTAGTTTTTCTTGAAAGTTTGGTTGTGTAGCGAATATCAGGAAAACTGGTGCCCACAATTAAACGGACGAGATCTTCTGGTTCTCGTGCCGAAAGAAGGCCATTATTGAACATCTGCAAAGCAATGACGATATGCGCAACTGGACCCGCCATTTCACTTCCCCCTTTTTATTTTGTTTTTACTGGGTAGATTCCCCTTGTTTGGCTCTCTTTTTTGCTCTTACTGAAATGTTTGCCTGTTTTTTGTCTGGCGTCAGGTGTTTTTGTAATCCTAGTTCTATTACTAAGTTTATAAAATCCATTGGTTTCAAGTCAATCTCTGCCGCTTGATGGAAGATGCAGGTTGCAGGAGTCATGCCCGGAAGAGTGTTTACCTCGAGGATAATCAGCCGTTCTTTGCCTGTACCACTTTCTGTTTTGTTTTGATAAAAACAGTCGATGCGTACATAACCCGCACAATCGAGTAGTTCATACACTTGCTCAACCGTTCTTTGAATGAAGGCGAGTGTTTTTTGAGGTAGTGGGGCAGGAGTTTGGTTTTCTCCGGCACCAGGCAAGAATTTTTCTTTTATCGATAAAATTTCATGGGCCGCAATGGTATGGCTTGGCGGCAGAGCTTGTGCTTTTTCATTACCAAACACGCCAACGCTGAGTTCCATGCCGTGCATGCACTCTTCGATCATAATCAGTTCTTTGTTTGATTCTTTAAAAAACAGATCAATATTTTTTTCTAATGTTTTTTTATTTTTTGCTTTGTAGACAAAACTGCTACAGCCATCATCATGAGGTTTTGTGATTACAGGAAATGCAAACAGATCTGTAATTTCTCGAAATGTTTTGTCTCTGTTTTTTTGCCACGCATCTTTTTTTATCAGTACAGAAAGAGGAACATCAAACCCTTCTTGTTTGAGGTACTGATTCGAGCGGAATTTATCTGCGCACAACGCACTGGAAAGAACAGAAGAGCCGTTGTACGGAATGCCTAGCATTTCTAGTGCTCCTTGTACCGAACCATTTTCTCCGTGTCCGCCATGTAGACCAATAAAAACAAAGTCGGCAATGGTAGAAAGATTATGCCATGTAAGTTTTGTTTTCGGATCAAGAGACTCTTCTACTTCTTTGGTAGAGTTGAGCACTAACTGTTTTTGATTGATTACAAACAGTTCCATATTTTTTGAAACAAATACCGGAATAGCTTCATATTTTTGCGGTGATAATTTGTAGATGATGTTTCTTCCCGACTCAACTGAAATCTCTTTTTCGCTTGTGTTTCCTCCAAGTAGTACCGCAACACGTAGTTTTTTTTCTTTCATTATCTTCTTTTTTGTTTTTGTTTTTGATGGTTGTAAAAAATCATACTGTTGCAGTTCTGTTTCAATTAAATGGTTAATCAGTTGTGTATGACTCATTCCTATTTGTGTAGCTTCTCGGAAAAAGAAGCTTGATGGTGCCATGCCGGTGAGTGTGTTTGGGTCAACGATAACAACGCGTCCGTCTTTGGTTACAAAGCCATCGGTGCGTGATGTGTTAGATATGTCTAGAATCTTTGCAACACGAACACACATGTCTTGAATAGTTTCAATTGTTTTTTTACTGCAGCGGGGCGGAGTAAATTCGTGTGCTCTTCCGGGCATGTATTTTTGGTCGTAATCGAAAATGTCTGTTCCTGTTTCTATGCACACCTCGGTTGGTGGAAGGGGAAGAATTTGTCCCGTTTCATTATCTGTGATAGTGATGCAGGTAAATTCCATGCCTTCAATTTTTTCTTCAATCAAAACTGCTTGGTGCAGGCCGGGTGTAATGGTTGCTGCACGCACCAATGCTGCATGAAGTTGTTTTTTTTGTTTTACAACTTCTACTCCCAAGCTAGAACCTTCATTGTATGGTTTTACTATAAAAGGTGGTTGAATTTTGCATGACTCTAATTTTGCAAAAATTGTTTCTTTTTCTTTTTCGAAATTTTGTATTTGTTGTGGGTACATGGTGACACTTTTGGGAACAAGAACGCCATGAGCGCGCAGCATATTTTTTTGTACAATTTTGTTCATGCTGACTGCGCTTGCAAAAACTTTTGAACCCAAGTACGGAATTCCTAAAACTTCTAAAAATCCTTGTAGTGTTCCGTCTTCTGCAAAGCGTCCGTGTACTGCGAGATACATAAAATCAACACGATTTTTTAAATCGTCCCACTGTATCTGTTCTGCTTCTTTTTCCAGGCGGTGTTGAAAGTCTGTTATTTTTCCACGATATAAAAAATGCCACGGTAAAATAAAAAGTTTTCCCGCGGCGGTCTGAAAAATTGGAATAATTTCGTATTGCGTGGTGTCAAGATGGTCACAGACAGTTCGTCCAGAATTGAACGACACTTCCCGTTCAATTGATTTTCCCCCCATAAAAACACCAACGCGCAACTTTCTAGTTTCTGTCATTTTTATTCTCTGGTATTTTGATTTTTATACTTGTTGTTACCAGAGTAACGGTTTGCATTTTTTAGGTAAAGGTTTCAAAGTTTATGGATAGAACAAAAAATTTAATTTGGGTTGATTTAGAAATGACAGGGCTCGATCCAGATGAGCATGTTATTTTAGAAGTTGCATCAATTATTACCGACAGTCAGTTGAATGTAATTGCAGAAGGTCCAGTGTTGGTGCTGCATCAGCCAGAAGAAAACTTAAAAAAAATGGACAGCTGGGTAAAAGAAACACACACTGCTTCCGGTTTAATTGACGCAGTGCGTTCATCAAACATTTCAGTACAAGATGCAAAAAAACAAACGTTAGAATTTTTCAAAACACATTGCGATCCAGATACCGCACTCCTTGCCGGTAACTCTGTCTGGCAAGATCGAAATTTTTTAAAAAAATATATGCCAAGTTTAGTTGATTTTTGTTACTACCGTGTGCTTGATGTTACGGCAATTAAAGAAGTTGTTTTGCGTTGGTACCCAGAGCATCCACAGGCAGAGTTTGAAAAAAAAGATGTACACCGTGCGCTTGATGACATCAAAGAATCGATTGAAGAGTTAAAACATTTGAGAGAACATTTTTTTGTGAAATAAAAAATCCCGAGCCGTGTAGACTCGGGACTCAAGAATATTGTTTTTGATTTGTGAGTCTACAGGATTGTGCACCATTCCCTTGGTTGTTGATTGTTTTGGGGTTGCAGGGCTTTTCTTCTTCCAATTTCTGTTTGTCTTCGATTGATTTGATTTTCAACTTCCTGATTAAATTGAGACTTGGCATTTTCAATCAGCTGATCATGTTGAGCAGGGAGCAGATGTGGGAGTTGATTTTGTATCTCCTGTTGTAACTCCGAAAGAAATTGAGATAAAGCTTCCTCTTCTTTTTGATTTTTTATTCTTTCTTCCATCCCACTCAAAGAAGCTGCTGAGATACAAAAAATTGAAAAAAGAATTGTTTTTATTGTTTTCATAAAGGTTCCCTAAAATAAGTTTAATTTTCCCTAAAAACTATACCTTCAGTATGGCAGAGGCGGGCCTTTGCGCCAACTGGTAGGGCGATGTGCTCTCCTGGAGGGCATATCCTGTTTTCTGGTTGCAATCTGCCTCATCTTTTCTATGCTATCTGCCGGAGGGTCGTCACCGTAAAATTAAGGAGAAAAAAGATGAATAAAGAGAGATTGTTTTTGGAGCACAAAGCACACAGAATGCGCGTCAACACACTTCTGATGACCTCAATTGCCGGGTCGGGGCATCCGACCTCCTGTCTTTCGGCAGCGGATCTCGTTTCCGCTCTATTTTTCCATACCATGCGGTTCGATCCACAAAATCCACTGCACCCAAATAATGACCGCTTCATTCTTTCCAAAGGGCATGCTGCGCCATTGTTGTATGCAGCGTGGAAAGAAGTAGGCGTAATTGATGAAAAAAAACTGTTCACCTACCGACAACTCGATTCTGAACTAGAAGGACACCCAACGCTTCGATTCCCGTACAGTGAGGCTGCAACCGGTGCGCTTGGCATTGGCCTTTCGATTGGTGCGGGTATGGCACTGAGTGCAAAGCTCGACGATCTAGATTTTAAAACGTACGTGTTGTTAGGTGATGGTGAAACTGCGGAAGGGTGTGTGTGGGAGGCGGCGGAACTTGCTCATTTTTATAAACTCAACAATTTAATTGCGATTGTGGATGTTAACCGGCTTGGGCAATCTGACGAAACAGTACACGGACATCACACACATCGGTATGAAGAAAAATTTGCAGCGTTTGGGTGGAAGCCGTACGTGATTGACGGACACAACATGCAACAGATTGTGGATACACTCGACAAGGCACAAAAATCGGAAGTGCATCCGGTAGTCATCATTGCAAAAACAATTAAAGGACATGGAGTTGAACAAGCGGAAGATAAACTCGGTTTCCATGGAAAAGCATTTAAAAAAGAAGAGGTCAATCAACTGGTTGCGGATCTTGAAAAACGATTCGAAAAAGCAGATGAGTTTGATGAAAAAGAATTTGTGTGGAAACCAAAAACGCCATCGAACGAAAACACGAAGATTGAAGATAACGGCATTGGTTTAGGTGACGCTCAATTCGAAATTGGCGACATGATGCCTACAAGAAAGGCGTATGGACTTGCACTCAAGCAAGCGGGTGGCGCAGACAAGCGTGTTGTTGCGCTCGATGGTGAAGTAAAAAATTCTACGTTCTCAGAAATTTTTGAAAAAAAATATCCAAAACGTTTTTTCCAATGTTTCATTGCAGAACAAAATATGGTTGGTATGGCAACTGGTTTTGATCGGCGCGGAAAAATTCCATTCGTTTCTACGTTTGGTGCATTCATGTCTCGCGCGCACGATCAAATTAGAATGGCAGCGATTGGACAAGCACGTTTACGTTTGGTTGGTTCGCACGCAGGTGTTTCGATTGGACAGGATGGCCCGTCACAGATGGGGTTAGAAGATCTTGCAATGATGTGTGCACTTCCTGGTTCTGTTGTGTTGTATCCAAGTGATGCGGTAAGCACCTGGAAGTTAGTGGAACAGATGGCAAATTACACAGACGGTATCAGTTACCTACGCACCACACGCATGCCAACGCGAGTGCTTTATGAAAACACAGAACAATTTGAAATTGGTGGCAGCAAAATTTTGCGTCAAAGCGATCAAGACAAAGCCTGTATTGTTGCTGCTGGTGTAACGGTACATGAAGCACTTAAGGCGTATGATTTGTTACAAGAAAAAAATATTCATGTTGCCGTTGTCGATCTTTATAGCATTAAACCACTTGATGTAAAAACTTTACTTGCGGTTGGAAAAAAATCTGGCACAATTATCACAACCGAAGACCATTATCTTGAAGGTGGACTTGGTCAAACAGTTGCAGCGGCAGTTGCAAATTCTGGAATAAAAATAAAAAATTTGGCGGTTCAAAAACTTCCCTGTTCGGGAAAACCGGAAGAACTTCTTTCTTGGGCGGGTATTGATGCGCAAGCAATTGTAAAAGCAGTTGAAAAAATATGATCAACAATGTGAAAGGGTTGCATGAAAAAACTATGCATATTTTTTTGTCTCATTTCGTTTGTTCCACTGAATGGAATGAGATTGTGTTGTTGGCAAAAAAAAGAACAGACAGAATTTCCTCTAAAAAATATTGTTATAGATCATTCTCAAAGTTCTGGTGAGACAGTCTCTTTGGGAGATGCTATGCGACAGCAGGAGGTGAAGATTGAAGAAGAAAAAGATGTTGTTGACGAAGAACTTCCTTCCGAATGGAGAAAGATTGAGCGGACTGAACAGCCCCCATCAGTTTGTAGCTCTTTATGCTCTATTGGAAAGTCTCTGGCATCTATCTGTTGTTTGTCGACTCGTGATACGGCAAGAAGTGCTTGCTGTTGGGCGCTGTGTTTGTCCGGTTCTCTTTGCGCCTTTGTGTTGGAATCTGGTCTCATTTGGACTTCAGCACCAAAACTCTTGAGGGATGCAGAAAGGGCAACTTTGGAACATGGGATAATGGATAATTTTACACGGTCAAATAAAACTTTTCCGGGAAATTTAACAATAGCGCAATGTTGCAACAGTACGTGTTGGGAATTATGATGCAAACAAAACAGATCATACTATTTTTCACTCTTATTTTTTTTCATTTTTCAACACATGGATCAATTCAAAAATATGAAAAAAAAGATAAAGGATGTTGGCATGGTCTTAGGTCTTTTCTTGCAGACCGTGCAGAGTGTTTAAAGAACCATGAAAAACGCTTAAGAGATGATGTGGAAGCTTCAAGGAGAAACAGTTCTCACGACTGTCCACATTCCGATCAGTGTTGGCCGTGCGGTATGTTTTTTGGGTGTTGTTGTGCTTCTGGCGTAGTTAGTAATGCTATGTGGCTAGGTGTTCTTTTGCAAAGCTTTCTAGGGCATATTCCGCAAAAGGGAGAACCTTTGGAACAATTATGTACAGAGTATCTTAAAAAATTTTCTTAGGAAAACAGCTATGAAAAAATCAATTTTATTTTCTGCAACGGTTGCTTTTCTTGTTTTTTCACCCGGGTTGTTTTGTGGCAAGCAAAAACGAATAATAAGACAGAATGAAGAAGGCGACATCACATTAATTCATGCCCTATCAATTCTTGCTCGTGCATGTTGTGAGTGTCCACAAAGTTTTCTTAGCGGATGTCTTGAGGGAAGAAAAGAGTGTCAAGCAAGATATCCAGATAAAAAAAAGAGAAAGTAATCTTTTTTTAGTCCTGTTCTATTTCTCTGCGTCCTCTTGTGTTTTGCTGAATAACTAAATTTTTTAGTCTCTCATAATCTTTTTGGTTACGCGGAGACTTTCCGGTTTCTGGATCGATAATGTAGGTGTAGTTGCCGCCACTCTGAACCGCGCTCAGGCTTCTTTGCCCATATGCAGGATGGCCTGCCCTATTTCTCACTTGCCTCCAATTTTCTTCCGGTTCCGATGTCTGTATTGAAAAAAAACAGCAGCAAGAAAGTACAAAAACTAATTTTTTGGTACTCATAAAGTGGTTCCCCCTTAGAAACGCAACTAATAATTGGACCTACTGACTTTTTCTCCTACCTGTTGAGCTTGCTTTAGATGGAAGGTACTATAAAAAATGAGGTTATCATCAAAATGTTTTACAAGTCGAGGGTTTTTATGGAAAAAGCTTTAAAATTAAGGTTTCTTGTCTTTCTTTGTGCGGTGCCACTTCTGTTGAGCTTATCGGGCACTTTGAGGGCCCAGGAGCAGAAATCGTCTGGAGTTGCCAGAGTGGTTGGTGTGGCTGAGATTGTGGGGGCAGGAGTTGCCTACGGAGCTTCTTTTCTTACCCGTATTCTTCAGTTTGGAGTGGGTTTTTCGCTTGGTCCTCGCAGGCTGAATCAAACGATGAAGTTCGGTCCGTTCAGAATGAAGAAAGCAACGTTTCTTGATGGGTTTAGTTATTTTCAATACGCTTGTTCTGCCGCCGCAGCATCGTTGTTTTGTGATGGGTGCTGTAGGGTAGTTACCGGTAATGGTGCAGACAAAATTTCAAATTTGGCATGCGGAGTCGCTGGTGTTTTTCCTATAGTGTTATCCGTTGATACAATTTTGTCTGGTGGATTGCCATGGCGGCCGAAGCGTAAAAAAAATAATACTGAACATAGCCACGAAATTAAATAAGTTCGATAGGAAGTTCCGGGTTATCTTTAAATTCAACTACTTTTATTCGGTTTTGGAATTTTTGTGCGAGCATATCAGCTTTTCCGTTTCTCAGGTCGTTAAGAATTTTTGGGAGGCTGCGGATAAACTTTTCCAAAATAAACTGCAAGTGCGGGTGAATTATTCTCCAGCCAGTCAGTTTTACCTGAACCTGTTCTAGGTTATCTTGTGCAGGAAATCTACGTTGAGAAAAGAAAGGTGTTTTGCTTCTTCTTTTTTTTGTTCCATTCCAAACTTCTTTTATTTCGTACACTCCTTGTGGATCGAGCACCTGAATGACATCCTGTTTTGAATAGAACGAGTAAATTTGTGTAAAGATCGGATCTTTCAACAGGTGCATGGTACGTTTCTGTACCGGACAGGCAAGCAGTATAAGTTCATCAATGTTTAGCTGAACAGGGTGCTCTTTTCTTGCTTCTGCCAGATACATGGCAACGTTGCCCCCGTGGCTGTGGGTGATAATTCTAACCTTAGGCGCAACACCATATCTTCCTGTGTACTCATCAACAAGTTCAAGTAGCTCTTCATACAGTTTTTCTGCCGATTGTTTACGTGTCGTTGCACTTAGTTTTCCGCTCCAGCCAAACATATAAATATCTTCATAAGGAAATTGATCAGGGTCTGACGAGTTCAGGTAGTTTGCAACATTAAAAAGATTGTTCTTTGCGTTGTACACGGATGCATGATGCAGGCCCGCAATGGAGCGGAAAAAATTTGGGAATAAAATTCTGGAAGCTGCGCGTGTCCCGTGAACCCATACGGTGATTGTTGGGGCCGATTTTTCTCTTGTAAGGAATGTTTTATGCTCTTGCACTACCTCTTTGCGTGTAGAAGGGGGTTGTTTTACCGGTTTTGTGTGATACTCTTTTTGATTATTGCACCCAGAGATGAGAACCAATGAAAGTATGGCAAAAGGGAATACTCTTTTAAAGATAGTGAGTCCGTCCATTTTTATAACCGCTTAGTATAAGGTTTTTAAGAAATACTGCTTACTGTTAACCGTATGAAAATAAGTTGTGTTTGTCAATCTGTTCATCTATTGCTAATATTCGTTCGCCTGTTGCCCTTTCGCTACGCGCTCGAATTTCCAAGTAGAAATATTTTTTTATTCCATAGCGGAGGAACTACTCTATGACTGATCCGGTAATTAATTGGTTGCTTACCAACCAGATTATTGCGTGGCTTTTGGTCGCGTTTTTTTGTCTTCTTTTTGAAATGGGTTCTCCTGGTCTTTTTTTCTTCCTTTCATTTTTTTTCGGTGCCCTTATGGCGGCTGCTGCAACATTTGTCACCACGTCTTGGTTGACACAATCGGTTGTGTTTACTGCCGGTACCGCTTGTTCGTTTTTGCTACTCCATTACTGGGTAAAGCGTAGGTCAAAGTTGTTTGATACGCACACGCATACAAACATCTATGCGATGAGAAACAAAAAGGGACGTGTTACAAAAGAGGTTGGTCCAAATAAAATGGGGCGCGTAAAGATTGAGGGAGAAACCTGGTCTGCTCGTCCGTTGAAAGGACAGATCATCGAAGTTGGAAAGATGGTCGAAGTAGTGCAGGTAAAAGGAGCACATGTTGTTGTACAGGAAGTGAAAGAAAAATAATTTTTTTGGGAAGGAGTTTTTATGTTTCCCGTTGTTGGTGTTGTTGTTGCAGGTCTTATTTTATTTTTTGTGATTTTTTTGCTCAAGTCTGTGTACATGGTCAGACAAGCAGAAGCAATTATTGTTGAACGTCTTGGAAAGTACGAAAAAACTTTGCGTCCTGGGTTGCACATTGTTATTCCATTTTTAGAACGTTCGCGCAGTGTTGTTTGGACGTACGTGCGTGATGTTGATGGTGCGCGTCATTACCGATATTCCCGTGTAATCACAAGAATCGATCTTCGTGAATCGGTGTATGATTTTCCGAAACAAAATGTGATTACCAAAGATAACGTGACGATGCAGATCAACGCACTTCTTTACTATCAAATTACCGATCCAAAAGCAGCAGTGTACGAAGTAAACAATTTGTCAGAAGCAATTGAAAAACTGACACAAACAACATTACGTAACATCATTGGTTCTATGGATCTTGATGCAAGTTTAGTTTCTCGTGATGCAATCAATGCAAAATTGCAAACCATTCTTGACGAAGCAACAGATAAATGGGGTGTGAAGGTGAATCGTGTTGAACTTCAGGAGGTGAATCCCCCTATGGATATTCGCCAAGCAATGGAAAAACAGATGCGCGCAGAACGTGATAGACGTGCTGTTATTTTGGAAGCAGAAGGTGAAAAGCGCTCCAAGATTTTGGAATCGGAAGGTGTAAAAGAATCGAAAGTTTTGCGTGCAACCGGTGAAGCAGAATCAGTTATTATCAGAGCAGAAGCTGAAGCTCAGTCCCGTATGAAAATTGCAGAAGCTGAAGCTAAAGCAATTGAGGTTATTCAAAATGCAGTTCCAAAAGGTGATCCGTTGCCATACATGATTGCAATGCAGTACATCAAAGCGTTGCCAAAAATGATGGAAGGCAAAGATGACAAGATGATTGTGGTTCCGTACGAAGCGAGTTCACTTGTCGGTTCTTTGAGTTCTGTGAAACAAATTTTTGATGGCCTGAAGAAGTAAAAAAACAAGAACTGATTTTTGCGGGCTTCCCTAAAAAAGGGAAGCCTTTTTTTTATTCTCATTGACAGTCTCATTTCCCTTCCGTAATTTCTCAGCAAGGTTAATTTTATTTTTTAAAGGGGTGACACATGAGAACAAAATTGCTGCTTTCTTTTATTGTTTTTTTTAGTTCAAATCTTTTGTTTGCTTCAGGAAAAAAGGGGGATGAAAGGCCTCTATGGGAAGAATGTCCAACTTTGTTTGAGGGCAATACATTGAAACCTGATGAGGCTTCTTTAATAAAAAGTATTCTACAATCAAGCAGAAAAAAACAAACAAAAAAAAAAGAGAGAAGAAAAAAACAAACGAAAAAAAAGAACCCAAAAAAAATAGAAGGCCCCTCTTTGTTTGACGTTGTAAGAGAAAAAAAAGAAGAACAAAACACTCGTCTGTCTGATGTTGCGCAAGAACAACAGGTAAAGAAAAAAGGAAAAGCCGAGCCCGACTATAAAAGCAGCAGTGAAGAAGATGAAGGAGAGTGGGAAACCGGAAGTGATATCTCCGAAGACTGCGATCTTAGTGAGTGTGGTGATCTCGAAATGTACAATGACACTACTACTGATGAATCTGACGATAGTCCTTGGAGTGAAAGTAGTGGTGAAGAAGATGGCGATGGAGTGAAAAAAACAATCCTTTTTAAAAAAACAGAAGAACAAAAAGAAGAAGGTGATTGACACGTGTCGTCTACCGTTGTAATTTTCTTTCAGAGTAAAGTTTATATTTTTTGAGAGTGTACTTTTGTCGGTCCATTTTTACAAAAGGATGATGATATGAAAGTTTCTAAGATTCTGCCCATTTTAATTTTTCTTACTGTTTCCAGCAGTTCTTCTTTGGCAATGGAGTATGTCACGGGTACTGGTAGAGCGTTTGTCGATTACGCTCTAAAACCTGTCGTAAATGGACTAGGTCATGGAGCAAAGTATGCATGTAAACACAAAAGAGAGGTGGGAGAGGGTGCCGGTGCATTCGTTTCTGGTGGTATTGGTTATGGTTTGGGTAAACGGCAAGGCCGCATAGTCACAGAAAACAAAGTTAAAGGCGTTTTTAAAGATAAATGGATGGAAAAAGCGGGTGGCTTTGAACCTTCTTTGAAAGAGTCGATTAGTACGGTCAAAGCAAATAGTTTTGCGTTGGGTAGAGAAAAGCTCGAAAAATACGAAGGTGGCATAAAAACTGCGCTTAAAGTTGGTGATAATGATGAGGTGCCGAATGATTGGCAGACTCAAATTACAAATGCGTGTGAGCAAGAGAGGAAGTTGAGAGAACTGTTCACGAATGGGTATCCTCAGGACTGGAATGCTCGTTATACTAAGAATTATGTTGCTGTAAAAACTCTGTTTGAGGAAAATCACCCGGGGTACGAAAACGACATGTCGGATGTCGTCAAAACAGAACTTGCTCGAAGGGATAGTGAAGTAACCAAACTAGTCGATGAAGGTTGGAACGCGCAAACACTGAAAGTGCTTGGAGTTTTTGGGCACACAGGTTCGGCTGTTCCGAGACAAGATTTGGAAAAAACGGCGCAAAGCCTAAGGAAAAACTTTGTACTCCAAACGGCATTAAGAGCAGAGCAATCAGACCATGCGGAAACTAAGAGGACTCTTGCGACACTAAAGACCGCTGTAGAGGAAAAAGTTTTGAACGAAGAGGATGTGAAGGAATTGGATGCAGACCCAGGAAAATGGTCTGGACAGATTGAAGCTGCTACTCATGAGGAAGGAAAAGATTAACAACTCCATTTTTTAACACGAACAAAAAAAAGGATGCACTAGAAAAAGTGCATCCTTTTTAAAATAAGGGACAAAAAATATGAAAAAACTTTTTCCACTCATATTTCTTTTCACAATTTCTGGCAGTCCGTTGTATGCATCAGGATTAAAAAATTTAGTTCTTTCCACGCTTGCAGGAGGTTCTGGATTTGCAGGAGGTTACAAGGTGGGAATGGTGAAGGCAGAGAGTGATGTGAAAGAAGCTTTTGGAAAGAATTTTAATCCCGGGGGAAAGACTTTAAAAGAAAAGGTTGAATGGTCAATTGGGCATGTTGTTGATGGAGTCAAGCAGGACTATGAAAACGAGATATCACCAATGACGGGTTATCGCAGTCCTCTGCCACAAAATTGGAAAATACGACTTCGGCAATTTCGCCAAAATGCGCAAAGAGATAAACAAGCGGTGGCATTTGTTTGTGGTGGAAGACACCCCGGCTACCAGGGAGATTTGCAGGATGCAGTTGCTCGGCATATTACAGCCAAAGCTATAGCAGAATCAAAAGAAACTGTTGTATCGATTTTGAAAGTTTTAAATCCTCAAGTTAAAAAATATCCTGAAGGAGACCTCACACAAGCAGTTAAACTTTCTTTGGCCACGCATTTTGTAGCTTGGCCTGAACATGAAGAACTACAGGGTGAGCTTAAAGCAACTAAAAAAGAACTTGCAGAAGTAAAACAAAAATACACTCAACAATATCGAGTTCCATTTAAACCCGATGAAACCGTTATACAAGTGGGTCAATCTGATTTCAAAACTTAAATTTTTTTAACGCAACGCTGTTGACATCTGTTTTCTTCGCGGCTACTTTCCTTGTAGGCAAACTCTTGCTATTTTGTGTTTTGTTTTTTAACAATTTTATTTTTCAAAAAGTGTCTGCATGAAAATAATAAAAGTTCTCACCCTTGCGTTTGTTCTCTTTTTTTCAACCTGTGCCTTTTCTAGTGATGCTCCTGATGGTGGTGGAGATTCCACTAACGGTGAAGGAGATCTTACTTCAACTTTTTGGGAGGGGGTTGTTTCTGTATCGAAATTTGCGCTGAAGCACAAAAAAGAAATAGGCTTGGTCGCAGCAGGGGTAATTCCACCAACCCTTGCGTGGTGGCGGTGCAGTTCAAGCAAAAATAAAAAAGATGCGGAAATTGCAACGCTAGAAAGAGAGCTTAAAAAAGAGAAAGAAAATTCTTCGGGGTGGGAGGAGAAGCATCGCTCTTTGCAGTCAGAGCTTTTGGTTTCTCAAAAACAATGCATTGAGTGGCAGCAAAAAAATGAAAAGTTTCTCTCCGGAAAACTAGAAGAATCTTTGAAGATGCAGCAAAAAGAGTGACAGCCTTCCTAACTTTCCCCCATCAGTTGCTCAACATATTCTTGCGAATCGAATAGTTTAAACTGATCAAGTTGTTCACCAAATGAAATGTAGGCGATTGGAATTTCCAGTTCTTGCACGATGGCAAATACAATTCCGCCTTTTCCCGTGCCGTCCATTTTGGTCAACACAATGCCGTCAACCTCTGTACTTTCGTGAAACACGCGCGCTTGTTCCAGCGAATTTTGCCCGAGCATAGAATCGATGGTTAGCAGAGTATTAACTTGTGTGTCTGGAAGATGGCGCGCAATAATTTTTTTAATTTTTTCCAGTTCTTTCATCAAATTTGTTTTTGTTTGCAACCGGCCGGCGGTGTCGATGATGAGTGCATCGGTAGATTCTTTTTTGTAGCGCTCGCATGCTTTAAACACAACCGATGCCGGATCTTGTCTTTCCGAACCAACTTCTAGTTCCACACCTATCTTTTCTGCCCAGGTGGTTAGTTGTTCTGTTGCTGCTGCACGGAAGGTATCGGCTGCAACAAGCAAGACTGATTTGTTTTCATCTTTTAATTTTTTTGCAAGTTTTGCAGCAAAGGTTGTTTTACCACTGCCGTTGATGCCAACCAGAAGAAAAATGTCTGATTTTTTTTCGAACTGTTTCTTGCCAAGTAGTTGGTGAAGCTCTTGTTCCAGCGCTTCTTTTAAATCTTTTCCTTGTTCGATTGCTCCCTGTTCAAACTTTTTTTTCAACCCCTGCATAATTTTCCGAGTGGTTTGCACCCCTGCGTCGGCTGCAATTAAAATTCGTTCCAGCTCTTTGAGTGCATCTTCATCCACTGTGGTGCGGGAAAAAAGAGAGTGTAGTTTTGTGGTGAGTGTGGTGTAAATTTTCTGTAATTTATTTTTTAAAAATCCAAACATTGTATGTTCCTTAAGATTGATTTAAATGACATAAATCAGTATACGAGCGATTTTTGCTTGAGCAAGGGGAGTCTTTTGCAAAAAGTTGGGGGACATCTTTCTTGATCTTGCTGATTTTTTCCTTTACAATTCCGTCAACTGCATTTAGAACATAAACCGTTTCTTTATCTTTTTGGGTAGGTTCTTAAAAAGAAAAAGAAACACAGTAACAAAAAGGGTGTTACAAATGAACACAAAAAAACTCATTCTCTCTGCGCTGTGTGGTGGCATGATTTTTTCAGCTGGCATGAATGCAGAAGATGTAATGGAGAGTATGGAGCTTTCTCAAAGTGAAACAGTGTTGGTCTCTGATATTCGTAGTGCAAATCTGTTTGACCAGGCCTGTGTATTCGTTCAAGAAGCGGCGCACGAATTGGGCCAAGTGATCGATTGCACAGATTGGACAGAACAAGAGCTGATTTCTAACGTTCGTAGACTAAACCTCATCAACCAACTCCAACAGTTTTTAAACAATGTGGCTGCCACATCAGAAGCAGTAGAAGGTGCTATCGAAGGCGCACTCGAAGTTGCGCAAGAAGGAATTGAAAGTGCCAATGAAGTGAGTGAAGTTGTAGAGTCGGTCCAAGAGTTCGCAGAAAATGTCAGCGAATTGGCTCAGTAAAATCCTTTAGCTTCAGCATTTTAAAAGAAATTTTAATTTTGACACAAAAAACTGTTGAAATTTTTTTACTCATCCAGGTACAGTAGAATTAGTTGAAATAAAAATTTCTCACGCGGAGCACTTTTTTTGAACTAAGCCTGAAGGGGAGAGGGGTGAAGCTCATTTAGGGACACCGTTCAAAAAAGTTCCCGCGTTCTTCTTTTTTTGTTTTTAAAACTTCCAATCATAATCGGTTGGGAGTTTTTTTATTGCGTTTCTTCTTATCTAGAATGGTATACTTTCCTGCAGAAATAAAATTTTTTCGGGAGTAGTGATGAACTGGAGCAAAAAAACAATTCAAGATGTTGTTTCTGCGTTTACAACCAATCTAAATTCAGGACTTTCCAAAGAAGAATCAAAAAATAGGCTGCATAAATTCGGCCCCAATGTTCTGCCAGAAAAAGCAAGGGATTCCTGGGTTCGGGTATTTCTTCGTCAATTTAAAAGTCCACTGATTTATGTTTTGTTGATCGCATCGGTGATCATTTTTTTTGTTGCCAAAGATGCGTTTGATGCGTTTGTAGTCAGTGGTGTTCTTTTGTTCAATGCAATTGTTGGCGCTATTCAAGAAGGACGTGCGCAAACAATTTTAGAGGGTCTTAAGCGTTTTATTAAAACGAAATCGGTAGTGCTGCGTGATGGCAAAAAAGAATTTATAGATAACGCACAGTTGGTAACAGGTGATGTTATCCTGTTGCAAGAAGGAGAAAGAGTTCCTGCCGATGCTCGCATTGTTGAATCAAACAGTTTGCAAGTTGATGAGGCAGTGTTAACCGGTGAGTCTGGCGCCATTCAGAAAATAGAAGAAGCGCTAGAAAAAGATCTGCCAATGACCGATCAAAACAACATGGTTTTTAAGGGGACGTACGTTTTATCCGGGTCAGGTAAAGCGGTTGTGACTGCAACGGGAACCGATACAGAAATTGGGCAGATGCACAAAGAAGCTGTTGCTGCAATCGATACTGACATGCCGCTCAAAAAAGATATTGCCCGCCTATCTCGTTGGATTTTAGTTTTTATTTTTGGCATGTGTGTGTTTCTGTTTGGTGTTGGCATTGCAACAGGCAAGCCAATTACTGAGTTGTTAACAACATTGACTGCGCTGTTTATTTGCGTGATCCCCGAAGGGCTGCCGGTTGTACTGACGTTGGTGTTGGTGACTGGTATGTATGCCATGGCACGAAGAAATGTTTTGGTAAAACGAATGCAGGGCGTGGAAGCTCTTGGTCGTGCTGATGTGATTATCATCGATAAAACAGGAACATTGACAAGAAATGAGATGGTGGTTTCTCAGGTTGCAACAAAAAACGATAGGTTCGACGTTTCTGGTGTTGGCTATTTTTCTCAGGGAGAGGTAACTCGTTCAGGAAAAAAAGTTGATCTTACCGAAGAAAAAAATCTTGCAGTGCTTGGCATAGCAGGTATTTTGCTCAACAGTTCTGAACTTGATTTTGTTCCAGAAATGAATCTTTTTGATATCAAAGGAAGTCCTACAGAAATTGCGATCTCCATATTTGGAAAAAAATTAGGACTTGATGAAAAAAAAGTAGAAGCGGAGTACGAAAAAGTTTTTGAAATTCCGTTCGATTCCCGCTGGCAATATCATGCAGTGTTTCACCAAAGAAACGGAAAAGGAGTTGCGTTTATTTCCGGAGTACCAGAAATAATTCTCCAGTTTTGTAGTGCGGATGGCAACACACAAAAAAATTTGCAAAACATGCTGGAGCAAGGCCTGCGAGTAGTTGCCGTTGCCACAAAATCGTTTGATGTGAGTGTTGCTCCAGAAAATAGCAACGGACCAGAAAAAGAAGCATGGTTTAGAAATATTGTAGAAACAGAAAGTATGACGCTTCTTGGCTTGTGCGGAATTCAAGATTCAATTCGGCCCGAAGTTGCAGATACAATCGCGCAGGCACGAGACGCAGGCATCAGAATTATCATGGCAACAGGGGATCACAAAGAAACCGCGATGTTTGTTGCGCGCAAGGTTGGTATTTTTTGTGAAGGTGATTGTGCTCTTGAAGGAAGTGAACTTGAAGGCTTGACCGACAAACAACTTAAAGAAAAATTAAGTGACACAACGGTATTTGCGCGTGTGACACCACAACAAAAATTAAAAATTGTTCAGGAGTTACGTTCGCAAGGAACTATTGTTGCAATGACTGGTGACGGTGTGAATGATGTTCCGTCTCTTGCTGCGGCCGATCTTGGTATTGCGATGGGAAAAATTGGAACCGAAGCAGCAAAGCAAGCATCGGACATTGTGTTGCTTGATGATTCTTTTGTCAGCATCATGAATGCAGTTGAGTATGGACGGCATATTTTTTACACGTTAAGGCGTGTGGTGTTATATTTTTTTTCAACCAATGCGGGCGAGGTTTTGGTTGTGCTTGGTTCGCTGCTGCTTGGCCTACCGTTGCCGTTGACTGCGGTACAAATTTTGTGGCTGAACTTAATCACCGATGGTTTTTTAGACATGGCACTTGTTGCAGAAAAAAAAGAAAAAGGTTTGTTAAGCCCAGAAGTGCGTACTCGTCTGTTTCGTGTTGTTGATTGGGGCGTTGCAGGAAAAATGTTTTTCATGGCTTTTCCGATGGCGTTCTTTTCACTTTTAATTTTTAGTTGGTACAGTGCGGCGGATCTTGTACATGCACGTTCGCTAGCACTTGTTACTATGGCGATGTTCCAGTGGTTTAACGCATTCAACTGTAGATCAGAAACCAAATCTATTTTTACGCTCGGATTTTTTTCAAACCGTTGGTTGCTTGCAGCAATGGCGCTTGTGTTTGGATTGCAGATTTTTGTTTTGCACAATTCCGTGATGCAACAACTCTTTAAAACGGCACCAATTTCGTTTATACAGTGGTGTCTTGTGATTCTTGTATCATCATCAATTGTGTTTTTAGAAGAAGCCCGCAAGTGGTATGTGAAAAAAAAGAAAACAGCATAATTTTTGTAAAAGCAAATTTCATTTTGGCAAGATTTTTCTTTTTGTAGCACCCGTTGATTTGTGTTTCAATTCTGATACCATTTCTATAATGCCCAGTAATAGTAGATGTATCTAACCATATTTTATCAACCATATTGTAAGGGGTTCTTCTTATGTTCAAGACAGCGCGCTCAACAAAGTTATTGTCTGTTGTTCTTGTCTCTTCACTCGCTGTTTTTTCTTGTGGTGCAACAGGAGATTACAGTTCTCAAATAAAAAAAGAAAAAAAGAGTAGAGAAGATCTAGAAACGGAATTTCAAAATCATAAAAGTACCAGTGGTGGCTTTTTCAAAAGTATACTTCTGATGGTAACCGGTACGGCGTTTATGTACACCGTAACCCGTGCATTTGAAGGTGAAGGAACAAACTGGAAATGGTTGTCTGGTGCCGGCGCAAGTGCGCTTGGATTTTTTGCAACACTCACAACAGGTCCTGTGTTTTGGGGTACTGCAGACGAAGATGAAGACGAAGAGCAGTACATGGTTGAATGCCTCTGGTGTGGCGAAGAATATGACAGCAGAACGTTTATTGTTACTGCATGTCCGTGTTTAGATACTTTCTAGCCTGATTTTGAAAGTTTTTTATGTTCAAAAAATTGTTATCTGTTGTGTTGGTTTTTTCGCTCGTGGTTTCTTCTTGTAGCGCAGCGGGTAGGTGTCCGGATCAATCGAAAAACAAAAAAAAGAAAAACTCCGTTGTCTTCATGTTAAAAAATGCGGCTCTGTTGGCGACAAGCCTTGCCGGTTTTCTTGCGATGAAGCATGCGTTTAAAAATGAGGAGGTTGACTGGTGGTGGTTAGTCTGTGGGGGCGCTTGTTTGATTGGATCTTTGCCTTCTTTATTTGCAGATGCAGATTTTTCACCAGACGATGTGACGTATGTGATTGTAGAAGATGATGAATGTTACTGGGAACAGTGTCCGTGGTGTTATGAATACTACGACATCAGATATTTACTTCATAACTCTTGCGCATGTTGTTGGGATGGTGAAAGCATTGTGCTTCAGCCGATTATTGTGCATCAGGAACCACAAACGGCAAACGTGCAATCGTCTGATAAAGATGATGAAGACGATGGCGAAAGCTTAGATCCGGAAGAGTCGTCTTCTTCTTTTTCTCTTTCTTCTGAATCTTCAATTCCGGAAAAACCGTTTTCGTCAGGTCTTGTTGATTTTTGGGAAGGTGGGCTTGATTGGTAGGAGCTTCCAGAAAACTCTTTGATCTTACTTTGCCGCTGTGCTACGATTTTTTGGGAAATTTTTCAAAAAATTTTGTACGTGCGGTGTAGAAAAAAAGAGAGGGAGATCATGTTTTTTTCAAACAAAATTCAGTTGTGTGCGCTGTGTGTTTTGCTTTCATGTAGCAGTATTCAGGCTTCACTGAGTTCGTTGCTAAAAAAAGGGACGATACTAACGGTAACGTTTGGTCCTTTGTATTTATGTAAGTTGTACAAAGATCATGTTGAAAAACCTGTAGCACAAATAAAAAAAGAGAAAATATCTGACCAAAATCTAGAAGAGGCGATGAAAGAACTAGAGCAAGTGCAGAAAAAGGCAGAAAAAAAACAAGAAAAAGAGAAAAAAAGAAGCGAGCGATGGAATTGTTTTTTACGTTTGCTTAAAGGATGTGGATGAGATTCAAAAAAATAATTTTATGTTCACTTTTGGCAACACTGTTTGTCGGATCACAGGTGCAAGCTTCAAGTAGGCATCAAACAGCAAGAGAGATGGAGGTCGGTGCTGCTATGATGGTTGAAGGTGGTTTTGGTACCGTTCTCAGTGGTCTGTTAGTTTTCATGATGAGCGAACTGTCAGAAAATGCAGGGCAAAAAGTTGTGTCGCCTGTAAAGTTGGTGTCATACGTTTCAGCTGGTACCATGATTGCCGGTACTATTTTGTTTTCTAAGGCTTTCTTAGAAATGCTTTTTGGCTTCAAGGAAAAAACAACAAGAAATGATGATGAAACCGCTTAGAAAGTGTGCCGCCAGTCAGCATTGACTTTTTCAACCACGAAGCTACATTCATATCTTGTTGTACGTTCTACTGGTTTATTTCGATAAGGAATTCTTTTCATGAAAAATCTAAAACAGATTTCACTCGTAACTCTTGGAACAGCGTTACTTTCTAGCTCGGTTTTGTGCCAAGTTGCTGTAAGAAAACCTGAAGTAAAATTTGACCTTTCTATCCGTTTTGTTGATTCAATCGATGTGCTTGGCAAATCAGATTCTGGAAAAGATGTAAAAACACAGTTGGATCAGAAACAAAGAGACCTTGCTCAAAGAATCAAACAAAAAGAAAATCAACTTACCACCGCAGCAAAAGAGTTCCAGGCAAAAGCTCCTACCCTTTCCGAATCAGGAAAAGTGGATGAACAAAAGAAAATTGTCAGAATGGAGCGTGAGTACAAAACACAGCTGCAAGAAGCCGAAGAAGATATGAAGATCACCATGCAAAGCAGGCAGCGACAGTTGCTTGAAGAGTTAAACATTGCGGTGAAAGAGTACGCAGAAGAAAATAAGATTGACCTTGTGTTTGGTCCCGGTGGCGTGGTTCATGCATCTGAAAAAGCAAGCTGCACCATGGAAGTGATTGAAAAAATGAACAAAAACCGTTCAGTCAAACTTGCAAAAGGAAAAGGGACAACAGTAGTTGCTTCCAAAGATCAAACAAAAAAAACCACATAGGTTTTTGAATTTATGAGATAAGAGTTGAAGGGGCCGATGGAAACAATCCGTCGGCCTTTTTTCGTGCAAAAAAAGAAAGAGAATCATGGAATTTAAGTTAGAGAATCCAATTCTTGCCATCATCGGACTTGGCAATCCTGGCCCAAAATACCAAGCAACCCGACACAATATCGGATTTCAGATTGTTGATGCCCTTGCCCAGCAGTACAACGGCTCATGGAACCAGAAAGAGGTGATGGACAGCGCCTCCATCATGATTAACGGGCACAAGGTTCTCCTGGTCAAGCCACAGACCTTCATGAACACCTCGGGCAAGGTGATTCCTCTCCTGAACAAGCAGGGGATCAAGGCCCAAAACATCCTGGTGGTGCACGATGAGCTCGAATACCCCTTTGGCAAGGTGAAACTCCGCTTTGGAGGCAGTGCACGAGGCCACAACGGCCTGCGCTCAATCATCGAGCATTGTGGGAAGGATTTTGCCCGCCTGCGGTTTGGTATCGGCCGGCCAGAAGACAAGCGAATGGTCGGAAACTACGTCTTGCAGGCTTTTTCTGAAGATTTGGCCGAAATTGACCAGCAGATCGACCAATCCATCGACCTGATCGTGGGGCTCTTTCCGGCCGATGATAGCTAGGCTTTGCAAGTTCGAGGTGTCGACCTGGAGCGCGTATCGGTGTTTCTGGGGGCTGTTGCAGATCCTTGAATATTTGCTAATATAAAACTATAGATTAAAAATGGAGGCTTAATCGTACAGATTGACGGAGGTTATGATGAACGTTTCAAAGAAATTATTCTCAGGTATTTTGTGTGCAAGCTTGTTGATGGCTGGTGCTCAAACAAGGTGTAATGAAAAATCCCTAATGATTCGCTTGGCAGGTTTTTTTATGGGTTCCTCAGTTGGTGTTTTTGTTTTGACTAATAAAAGGTGTAATCAATTAAATTTACAGATCGAGCATTTAGAGCCGGATTATCTACAGAACGAAAGAGTAAAAATACGTAAGCAAATGAAAAAAACACAGTTTTTTGGAAAGGCAATTAGTTGTACCTTTTTTATTTTAGGTACTAATTTTGCAGTTTTTTCAATATTAGATTCTTTCAAGCAAAATATTTAATAGAGGTTATGATGAACGTTTCAAAAAAATTATTTTCGGGCATTTTGTGTGCGAGCTTGTTGATGGCAGGTGCGCAGACAAGGTGTTCATCTTCCAATTTGGCAAACAGGTCATGTGCTAGTGTTGCATTTCTTGGTTTTGTGGCTGGTGTTTCATTGATTACAAAAGCTGTTTTTTCAACAGAAGCAGAGAAGCTTGACGATGAATTTTGCAAGCGGGAAGAAGCTTTGAATAACAAAAGAGATATTCGTAGGGTGATGGAACCGGAGCTTGATGAAGCAGAGCTTGCAGAGAGTGGTTGCCACTGCTTGCCAAGGTCGAGTGATAAAGAGATTGAAAAGGATCTTGAAAATCTTGATAAAAAAATTGAAGAAGAAAAGAATAAAATTTATTCCAAGCCATCAAAGCTTTTCTTTGCAGGAAATGCTTTGATGGCTGTTTCTTCTTTTTGTTTTTTTTATTTTTCGGGTAGAAGCTAACGGAGGTTGTTATGAACATTTCAAAGAAATTACTCTCAGCTGTTTTTTGCGCAAGCATACTCGGCCTTTCTTTGAACGCTTCTCATAAGATAACAACCAGATGGGAAGATGGTTCAGGAAGTAGTTCTGTTCTTAAAAGTAGCTTAAATCTGAAACCTGTTTCGGATTGGGCAGATTTTAATGAAAAGAATATGCTTCCAGAATGTTACATTTCTCATCGTAATGATTCTGGGTTTACAGACGGCGCAGAACTGCAACGAAAGATTGATCACCTTGCTGCGCAGGTTCAGCGTGGTGAAAAAGAATATGAAGACTTTGAAATTTTGTGTAAAAAAGATTTTGATCCAAAAAGTGGTTCTGGTGTTCTTGTTGCAAAATGTAAAAATGATCCCTTTGTGGTAAAGCTTTTTACAGAAACACCCAAAACGTTTGGTCAATCTAAGGGAATGATTGATTATTTTCGATTTGTGATGACGGGAATGACACGACATCTTTCTGGTCTTTCCAGAATTAAAAACAGAGATGATGTACAGCAATGTATTAATTCGTCGTACTGGCGGAACGTGATTGACTTGCCATGTAAGTGGTTTGTTCTTCCAAAAGGAAATCGCGACATAAAAATTACAAAGGGTTCAAAAGAAAGTACGGTTCCTGGAACCTATGGAGTTGTTGCTCAGTATATAAATTCTACCAGGCCTTCATCTGTTTCGAATAAAGATAGGTTGGTTATGGATTTTTGCAATGCAATTGGACATAAACTGGATGCGAATAAGGAAAACTTTTTGACGGAAAAGCATACAGAAAAAGTTGTGTGTGTTGATACAGAAGATTTTTCAAGCACGGTTGGAGCAGAACCCAAAAACTTTTCTGGAGACTTTGCCTGGAGGACTCATCTTGTAGGATCGTGCCTGAAGAAATTTTTGGGATTTGGAAGTTAGAAAGTAAACGGGTAAAAGTAAAAACGAATAATGTAAGGAGTTAATTATGGATAAGTTGAAAAAAATAATATTGTGTGTCGGTTTGCTCTTGGCTGGTAAGCAAATGATGTGTAGTGATAAGCCATACATCGTTGATTTAACGTCAGATGAGGGCATACAAAGAGACCTTGCTCGTCTTGATATGATGGTTGAGGAGCGAAGGAAGTTGCTGGCGGAAGATGCTCGGACGACAGAAATGGAAATTGTATACACAAATATGCTAGCTGAAGATTTGAAAGAACAGGATCTATCAGATAGTTCTGATTCTGTGTTAGATGCTTGGACGGAAAGAGAAATTGAACGTACAAACATGTTAGCTCAGCAAGCAATAGCAGCTCAGCAAGCAACAGGTTTTTTTGGTTCTGTAAAATCATTCTTCATGAGCTTTTTTGGATAAAGCATACGCAGAAGTTGTAAAAAAGGCCGCGTTTTAAAGCGCGGCCTTTTGCATGCCCTATTTTTTTGCAAGCCAATCGTGTACAAACGTTTTTAATTTTGCGTCAAATTTGCCGCCTCCGCCTTGCAGTGTTGTTTTATCCCCACCACCACGCAAGCCAAAATTTTCTTTCAACTGTGTGGCGAAATTTTTCAGATCCACCTTGTCCGCAAACTGTTCAGCAACGGTGCACAAGAAAATGCTCTTGCCGTTCATACTGCTGATCAAAAAGTAAAACCCAGGTTTTTTTTGCATGAGGTGTTTAGAGATTTGTCTGAGTTCTTCGTTTGCATAACCATCGAGCGGGATAAACAAAGAAGGAATGCCCTGTGTTTCTGTAATCTGCTTTTCCCATTCGGGAAGTTTTGTTTTTAATTCTTGTTTTTTAAACTGTTTGATCTGGCTTTGCAGTTTTTTTATGTGCTCTTTTTGTTTTTGAACTGCGCTCAAAACTTCTTCTCTTTGAACCTTAAAGTCTTGGCTTAACTTTTTCATGCCATTAAAATTTTCTTGAAATAGTTTTAGTGCCTGTGGGCCGGTGACCGCAACAATCCGTCTGTGTCCTGCAGAAAGCGCAGACACTTCAATAATTTTAAAGCATCCGATATCACCGGTGTGGTGCACGTGTGTTCCGCCACAAAGCTCTGCAGAAAATCCGGGAACTTCTACCACGCGTACGGCCTCTGGGTTGTACTTGTCACCAAAGAATGCAATCACTCCACGGTTGGTTGCATCCTTGTGTGTGGTGATGGTGGTCTGCAGTGGAATGTTTTCCATAATTTTTTCGTTCACCAAATTTTCAACCTGCGCAATTTGTTGTTCGTTCAAATTTTCGTGGTACGTAAAATCGAATCGCAAATACTCTGGTGTAACCAAAGAACCAGATTGTTTGATGTGTTTGCCAAATAGGTTGATCAGTGCAGATTGCAGCATGTGCGTTGCGGTATGGTTTTTTGTGGTGTCTGCACGATGTTTTCCGTCAACCGCAAGGGTTACGGTATCTCCCGTTTTTACATCGACCGGTGTTTTTATCTGCAGGCCAACTGCCTCATCAAACTTTTCAATCGCAAGCACAGGTGTTTTGGTATCTTTAAAAATTACCCAACCGGTATCAGCCTCTTGTCCACCACTTGCTGCATAAAATGGTGTTTTGTCTGTGATGATCCAACAAGTTTTTCCTGCAGGTGCCTGCTTGGTTACTTTGTTTTCGTATACAATCGCGGTGACTTTTGCTCCAGCTCCTAGTTCCTCGTACCCGGTGAATGTTGTCTGTACGCTTTCGTCCAGTTTAATTTTTGGAGTTTCTTGTTCTTTTTTCCCTGACTGTGCCTGTTGTTGTGCCATCTCCTTCTCAAACCCATCTTTGTCAACCGAAAAACCGTTTTCTTGTGCCATCAGGTTTGTAAGTTCAAACGGAAAGCCGTACGTATCGTACAACTTAAATGCCTGTGGGCCGGTGATCAGTTTGCTTTTTTGATTTGCTTTGAAAAAGTCGTCTAGAATTTTTTGACCACGCACCAGGTTTGCAGAAAATTTTTCTACTTCGCTGTCTAGCACTTTGACGATTAATGCTTCGTTGGTTTTTAAGTCTGGATAGATGTCACCCAAATCTTTTACCACAACGTGTGCAAGTTCCGGGAAGAATTTCTTAGGACTTAGTTTTTGTGCAAACAGTGCAGCTCTGCGAATTACTTTTCGTAGTACGTATCCGCGTCCTTCGTTTGAAGGGGCACAACCGTCTGAAATTAACAAGGAAGATGCGCGGATATGATCTGCAAGAACATGGAATGCTGCTTTTAGTTGGTCGTCAGATTTTTTGTAGTTTACGCCAGAGACAAGTTCAATTTTTTGTAGGGTGTTTGCAAACAGATCGGTTTCAAATACAGAATCACAGTTTTGCATTGCAACACAAAGCCGTTCAAGACCCATGCCCGTATCAACGCCAGTTTGTTTGAGTGGTTTGTCGGTACCGTCTGGTTGACGATCAAATTGCATGAAGACCAAGTTCCAAATTTCTAGGTACCGGTCGCAATCGCATTCTGGTCCACAGTCTTTGCAGCCAAATTCTGGACCGCGATCAAGGTGAATTTCTGTGCAGGGACCGCATGGACCGGTATCACCCATCTGCCAAAAATTATCTTTTGCGCCAAGTCTATGAATTCGTTCTTTTGGAACTTCCGTTTCCTTCATCCATAAATCGTACGATTCATCATCTGTTTCAAAAACGGTTGCATGAAGTTTTTCTTTTGGCAAACCCATTTCGTTTGTTAAAAAGTCCCATGCGTATCTGATTGCTTCTTTTTTAAAGTAGTTGCCGAATGAAAAGTTCCCCATCATTTCAAAAAAGGTGAGGTGTCGTTTGGTAAAGCCGACGTTGTCTAGATCATTGTGTTTGCCACCTGCCCGCATGCATTTTTGAATGCTGACTGCGCGATTATAGCTCCGTTTTTCTTTTCCTAAAAAAAGATCTTTAAATTGATTCATACCGGCATTGGTAAACAGAAGAGTTGGATCTTGTGCTGGAATTAAGGAAGAGCTTTCCACCTGTTGGTGGCCGTGCTTTTTAAAAAACTCAAAAAACTTTTTACGAATTTCAGGGGATTTCATGGCATTTCACTTTTAAAAAGAATGGAATCTCAGACTAACCGTACAACGGCGTCATTGTATCATTTTTTGGCAATGCATGCTATGAAAGGGGTTTATTTCAGTTTTATTTTTTCTGCCTGTTTCTGAGGTTGTAGACGTCTCTATTTCGTATCGGCCAAAATCTTGTTCTTGGTCGCTGTGGTTGTTTTACAGGCTGAAATCTCATTTTTTGTGTTGCCGGAGGAGTTCTTTTTCTTTTGGGTTGGTCTACTTTTGCTATGCATGTTGCTACGTGAGCAAGGATAAAAAGATTTTTGAATTTTATTGTTTCATTCATTCTTTTTTCTAGAAGGTCCATGGTAGAGACGAGTGTTTGAAACTCTTTTGTTTGGTGTAGATTGTGGTTGTTAAAAATTTTGTTTGCGCGAACTTGTCTTATGGTATCAAGAATTGATGAGGGTGAAATCATTACTGGGTTTTTCTGAAGTGTGCTCAGACAGTAGTTCTGCAGGTTTTGTATTCCTTCCATGGTAAGTTGCGGTCGTTGATCGTTTTTCATTCCTTCTGCTTGATTGTGAGCAAAAAAAACAAAAAGCGTTAACGCAATCCGTATGGATTTCTTCACAGGACTCCTTTTTTTATCTTTTCTTTTTTCTGTTTCTAGGTAAAGAAGTTGCAAATTTTGGACTTGTATTTCTTAGATCACGCATTGCAGCTAAATAAGCCATTTTTTCTTTTTCTTTTGAAGATAAATCAGCTAAAGTTTCCTTGGCATTTTTAGGAGTTTGCCCTCCATCTTCAGGCTTAGGTGACATTGATTGAAGCAATGTATATTCGCACTCAGAAGTTTTTGTTACGTGGCTTAACGATGCCAGAAAAAAAAATGGCAGAATAAAAACGAGACAAGGTTTCATAGGTTCCTTTTTAAAAAAAGTCTTTATACAGGGAGATTAGCGTTGGTTTCGGCTTTTTATTTTTGCACTAAGAAGCGCAAAAAGCAACAAAAGAGTGATAAGGGCAAGACAGGCAAGAAGTGTATAGTCTGGATCCGACTTTGCGTGCTCCATGTCTTTGACCAGTTTGGAAATGTATTCGTGTCGTTGACGATCAGTTGGGTGTGTGCTTGTCAGTTTTAATTTTTCTTTTTTGGGCATGTTTCTTTCAAAGTGATTTTGGTGTGCCTGTGCATATTCAATATCGATCAAACCTGATAAAATATCTGCCCGTTTTTCTTGGAATCGTTCCCACATGCCTCTGGTCTTGCGAAATTTTTTGCGCGGAGTTTTTACCAGATTTTTTCGATATCTATAAACCAGGTCTATACAAAACAGATCAAGCGGATCTTCGTGCGTGATGTGCACAAGTTCGTGTGCAATGGTTGCTTTCATTTCAGCTGGGGTTTTGTGGGTTTCTAAGAGTACATCCGGATTGACATGGACCGTGAATTGGCTTGTTGCTGCATCGGCGCATAGTTTTTTGTCACAGCAAAATTTAATTTTTTGACCATCTTTTTTTGTTGCGGTGATAAGCATGTTGTCCTCGGTCTTTTCTACCTGGGAGATTCCGAGCAATTTTTGGATTTTTTGTTCCCCAAGCAGTTCTAAAATTGGGGTGGAAATTATTTCAGGAAAAGGCGTTTCTGGGGTGAGTTCGTTCAGTCCCCAGCCGATGCATAACTGAGCGTATTCTGGCCTCCAGTCTCGCTTGATTTTGAGCCATTCATCCTGGTTTTCGATGCCAACCAGCGTGAAAAGCTCGGTTTTGAGGGTGTTTTCTTCGGCTTTCAGGCTGTTTTTGTACCACGAGATCAACCCTTGCTGGGTAAGACTTGTTGGCGCAGCCCCCAAAAGAGCCCCATAACTGGCCCCTAGTGCGGTTATCGCAAGGAAAAAGGGTAGAGCGACGAGTCGCCTTGAAAACATCGGTTTGCCTCCATTTTTAGCCTCTCTACGAGGCCTTGCTTTCCATCTGTAATAAGTCTACCCTTGGCGCCTTTCCCTGTCAATTGGGGCTTTTCTGGGCAATCTTTTCCATTTGACATTTCTAGGGGGCTGGGGTATGCTGGAAAAAGATGATGAAGAAGTCGAAAATGGGGTTATGTTTTACTAAAAATGGTGGTTTCCGATGGTAAATCAAAGAAGCAAGCTAATCAGGCTTATTTCCCGTGTTATTCTTTGTGGTGTGCTTTTCTGTCAGATGCATAGTTTCTGTGGTGCGGCCGTTGCAAAGAAGGTTCAAGCGAAAGCTCCTGCCAGCCAGAAAACATCTTCCGAACTCATCGCTGTGTCGAAAGTCAGCAAACAGCTAAAAAAAGAGCCTCAAAAAAATGAGGAAAAAACAGATAAAAAAGTTGTTGATAAACAACCAGCGATTGAGGAAGAACGTTGCTCCATCACGATTTTTCAGTACAAGCATGTTGGAGCAGATTTGCCCGATGGTCAGGATGCTTCTTGTGAAGTTCGTCCATTAAAAAAGAAAATATAAAACCAGAATGTTAGTGATAACATGATCATCAATGGTTCAACAGGTAGACGAAGTCGCGCATAGCCAAATCCACCAGTCATAAAAATAAATGCACCAATCATAGGAGATGTTTTTAACCATAACACTCCTATTTTTTTTACTAAATCAGAAATGCGAAATCGTTTCACGAGCGGCATGAACAAGAAAAGCCATGCACCGCATAACAGTCCAATCCATTTCAGGATTTCAAAAATAATTTCTAAAAATACCAAGATGCGCATTGCGATAGACATCGGTTGTTTGTAGATACAGTCTTTCCACTTTTCCACCAAAAATTCTTCGATAGGGTCCCAAGAAAATGTGTTGCGTGCAAATTCAACCAGTTGGCTTGTATACAGATCGAACGCTGTTTTAAACACTTCTTTCATCCAGTTGTACGCAAAAATAAACGGATGTTTTTTCAGTATGGGAAGTGCAACTTCAAGCGCAGCATGTTCCTTGTTTGCTCGTTTTCCTTTTTGGTAGGCGGCAATATCATCGCGTACTGCTTTTTCCTTTGCAAATTGGTACATAAGACTCGTGCATTTTTTTATATCTACGTTGGTAACATCGCGCATAATTTTTGGTGCGCAAAATGAATTGAGATAGGTTCCAAACATTGGGCAGAAAAAAAACTTGCCGGTTATTTTATAATTTCTTACGTACCATGCTCCAGTTACTGTAAAAAACACCAAAAATAAAAGTCCGATTTTTTTAAATTTTATTTTCCAGGTTGCACGGTCAAGAAACAAAATAAGTATTGTTGCGACAACGGAAACAAATTCTCCCATCGGGCGAATCCAGCTCATGATGCCCAAAAAAAGTGCAGCAAGTGCAATATTTTTTGCCCATCTGATATTTTCTTTTTGTTCTTCACCCCAGGTTCTGAAGCTTTTGTAAAAAAAGAAAAAAAACGGAATACAAAAAAAGAGTGCAAGCGCTTCTGTCAAAAGATAGGTGCTGGCCAAAACAGGCCCTAAATGAAGCGCCCAGATCCAAGAAGTAATCCATGCAATCGCAAGTGTGCTTGTTAAAAAATAAATTAGAAAAAAAATAAAAATGGGAACAAGCGACGACAAAAAAATTTGAAACCACAATGCGGTTTTTTGTGCGGCACTGTTGTTTGGAAATTTTGGAGAGGTTACTCCAATTAGTTTATAAAAAGCATAAAGAAATACAGGATAGCCTGGTGTGCGCCAAAAAATCGGTTCAAGATTATCTGCACGGTACATACAGTTGCCAATAGATAAACTTATTGCGCAGTTGTGGTAGTCCATGCTATCTGGTTGTTTGTACCGCTCGTTGTGTTGCACATAAAACTGAAATGTTGCTGCGCGCACCAAAAAGGCGACTAAAAAAAGTACTGAAAGGTTTGTTTTATTTGATTTATAATTGAGGGCTATCATTACGTTCTTCTTTAAAAATAAAAACTATTTTTTTGAATATATCTTTGCTAGAAAAGAAACATGTTTGCAGGTTTTTGTCAAAGGTTATCAGTTTCACTTTTTTCGGGGAGTTGAAGATGCGTGCACGTTTTTTTTCAAAGTTTTTTTGTTTTTTAGTTTTGTTCCAGCCTTTTTTTATGGGGGCAATGAAGAAATTCATCGACGACAAAGAGATGGAAGAGTTTTTAATGTCGTGTAGACCAGTGCACATGATTGACTTGAAAGTCCGCAAAAAATCAGAAAAGCCAAGAATGGTTGATTTAGCGGTTGTCACACTTTGCAAAAATTCTGATTCGGAAGATGTAGGGCATTCACCTTTGATCCATGCGCTATTTTCAGAAAACGAAGAAAACAGTGGGTTTGAAATTAAAAAAATGGGTTTTCAGGATATAAATGGAAAAAATATAGGACATACGGGAAAGGGTTATATTCGAACGGAAGAAGACGAAACAATTACTTTATACTTGAAAACTAATCGCAACGAACAAAAATCAACGTTTAGACCTTCAAGAAGTGAGAAAATTTTTGAGATAGAGACGTCTTCTTTTGGAGTTGGTCAATGGTACTATCGAAAACTTCCCTATTATGTAGCAACCGATCCCGGTATACTTGAGTGCCCGGGTTCACTTGAAGAAGAAAAAAGAACTTGTGAAGAGTTGGCTGATCAGGATCCTTCCAGAAAGTATCTTTTGGAGGATGTTCCTATTGATTTCGCCTATCGAGCTTGCTGCAAGAAGAAGGGTTTTGAGAGAGAACTATCTTCCGTAAGGCTGCCCCTCTTTTTCATTCTAAAATTACTTAAATTTCCCGTGCTGTTCGGATGTGATAAAGATGAAAAAACGGAAGAAAAAAATTGTGTAATTCAAATAGCCTTGAAAAGAAAGGTTAAGTTTGGAACGGATGACAAATTCTATTCTTACCTTTATGACAACAATGATCTTCCATTGGAAGGTACTAAGCCTCGTAAAGGTTCTTCTGATAAACCTAAAACGGGAACATGGAAAGAGGCTATGGCCGTAGTTTGTATTGATTACGAATCTGATCAAGACTAAATTTTTTTCAAAAAATAAAGCGGTGATTGAAACATATCGCCGCTCTTTTTTTTAACTTGCCAACAAAGATACACCCATTTATCATTTCCTTATGATTGTTTTTTATTAACCGACAACTAGGGAGTCGAAAATGCGAATACGTTTTTCTGCAAAAGTTTTTTGTGTTTTTGTTTTGTTTCAGCCTTTTTTTGTGAGAGCGATGGAAAAAACAATTGAGTCTATTAAGTTTCCGGTCTATAAGTGTAGTGAGGAAGTTCTTCGAAAAGATAAGCCTCTTGCTATTTCTTTGAGGGTTGTAAAACAGGGCAAGACTGGTAGGGATATCCATATAAAAACTTCTGATTCCAACGTAGGGCATTGGAAGATGTCTGAAAATGCAGATAACAAAAAGGTTACATTTGAGGGATTTGAATCAAAAGAGGGTTTAAAAAAAGTTGTTCTTGGAAGTGTTGCTGAAAAAAAAGAAAACTCTATCGAGCTGCAATTAAATGATCTCAGAGATGAATCAAAAAGTTTTTTTCATGTGTATAAACCTTCAGAAGTAAAAGATAGGGGGTCTTCAATAACGCAGACATACTTTCGGCTTTGGAAGGAAAGAGAGCAGCCTTTTCGGTATTCCTATTGGTTCTATCCTTCTTGTAAAACATTGTCTGAATGGCAGGAGGATAATGAAAGTGATCCAGAACTTTGCTCTCTTTGCGCAGAGCAAAATAGTAAAATTTCAAACTTTAGATTACCCCTTTTTCTAATTTTTCAACAATATTGTGGTGTTCCCATCATATTAAAAATGAAGGATGATCAATCAAAAAAAGATGATACTCCCTCCGATACTCCCTCCAAAGATCCCTCTTGCTTTGAAAATTTAAAAGATTTTCTATTCAAATTTGGAAGCATGCTTTCTGGTCAACCAAAAAACAATCCGTTTACCGTTGTGTTGAAAGAAGCGGTCTCCGGTGGCTTGCTTTCTCCCTTTGATTTCCCGATACCGGTTCGTATTGAAGAAACTGTACCCGCTTCGTCCTTCAAGCCGAAAGGAGCCTTCCGGAATTTCGGTACGAAATCTTTCCTGGTCAATATAACTATTTCTGATTAAGACTAAACTTTCCTCAAAATATGGAGCGGTGATTGCAAAATATCGCCGCTCTTTTTTTTAACTTGCCAACAAAGCTACATCTGTTATCTTAACCAGCAGTTGATGCATCCACGCAATTCAGGGGAGAGAATCTTGTCTTCAGATGTAAGTATCCAACCAATTGTTATTGTTGTCGGAACCAGGCCAGAAGGAATCAAAATGATTCCGGTTTACAAAGCATTGCGCGATGTTGGTCTGCCGGTTTTGTTGTGTTCCACCATGCAGCACGATGAGCTGCTTTCACAAGTGTTTGATCTGTTTGGTGTGCAACCTGATTTTGATTTGCAGATTATGCGGCAAGGTCAGGATCTTTTTTATGTCACGCAGGCAGTGCTTCATAAGATCAAAGAAATTTTTAAAACCGTGCAGCCTTCCATGGTTTTGGTGCAAGGTGACACTACATCAACGATGGCCGCGGCACTTGCCGCGTTTTATCTAGGCATTTCGGTGTGTCACATCGAAGCGGGGCTGCGTACCGATGACATTCGTGCACCATTTCCCGAAGAAATGAATCGACGAGTTATCGGCATCATTGCCGACATTCATTGCGCACCAACATCGCACGCGGCAGCGCAGTTGCTTTCTGAGGGTATCGAGCGAAAAAAAGTTTTTTGTACGGGAAATACCGTTGTTGATGCATTGCGCATTTTAAAACAAGAAATAAAATCTGGTTCCATTACTGTTGATCAAAAAATTGATGCAGCAATACAAAATTGTAAAAAACAAAACAAAAAAATTATGTTGTTAACAGTGCATCGCAGAGAATCGTTCAACGGTGGTGTTGTGCGGATTTTGCAAGCAGTAAAAGATTTTTTGCAAGAACATGATGATCTGTTTTGTTTTTATCCCTTCCATCCAAATCCGCATGTGATGAGCGCAATTGAACAGGTTGGTCTATCTGATCTTGAAAATATTTATCTGACTGAACCGATTGCGTACACAGAACTTGCACATCTTCTTTTTAATGTTGATGTGGTGGTAACCGATTCGGGTGGCATTCAAGAAGAAGGGGTAAGTTTAGGAAGACCGGTTCTAGTGTTGCGGGAAAAAACAGAACGTGCTGAAGGAGTGTGGGCCGGACTTGCAACCATTGTTGGTTCTGATCAAGAAAAAATAAAAACATTTTTGTATGATTCGCTGTATCAAAACACAGTCGAACAAAAACAAGAACTACAGGTCTATGGTGATGGATATGCGGCAGAGCGTATTGCGCATATCATCAAGATGGATGTTGAAAAAACAAAAACCATTTCGAAAAAAGATTTTATAAAATTTGAAAAAAGGCCAGAGAAAGTAGAGAGAGGAGTGGAAGGAATGAAAAAAGTTTCTGTTCTTGGGTTGGGGTACATAGGATTGCCTACTTCGCTGGTGATGGCAGAAGCGGGACTTTCTGTTTCCGGTTTTGATGTTGACGGTCCGCGTGTTGAGGCAATCAATTCAGGAGATCCGGTTATTCAAGAACCAGAAATTTTTGAAAAACTACAACTTGTTTTGGGTTCTGGAAAATTTTGTGCAACCACACAGTTAGAACCGGCAGATTATTTTGTTATTGCAGTTCCGACACCGTTTCATGGAAATAAAAAAGCGGATCTTTCGTATGTGTTTGCTGCAGCAGATTCGATTGCAACGGTGCTTGCACCAGGAAATACAGTGCTTTTAGAATCAACGGTTCCGGTTGGCACTACCGATGCGCTTGCGCATCATCTGCAGAAAAAAACAGGGATGTCTGCGGGAAAAGATTTTTTTGTTGCACATTGTCCTGAGCGTGTGTTGCCAGGAAAAATATTTTATGAGTTGGTGCACAATGCGCGTGTGATTGGTGGTGTTAATCAACCATCTGCACAAAACGCAAAAGAGTTGTACCAGACATTTGTCACTGGAGATTTGTACGTGACCGATGCAAAAACAGCAGAGATGGTAAAACTTGTTGAAAACAGTTCGCGCGATGTAGAAATTGCATTTGCGCATCAAGTTGCCTCCATGGCATATTCCGTTGGCCTCGATCCGTACACGGTTATAGAACTTGCAAATCGACATCCGCGAGTACATATTTTGCAACCATCGTGTGGTGTTGGTGGACATTGCATTGCGGTTGACCCATGGTTTTTAATTGAGTCTTTTAAAGATCATTCAAATTTGTTGCAAGCTGCTAGACATGTGAATGATGAAAAACCACAAGAGATACTTGCATTCATTCGCGATGCAGTGAATGAGTGGGAACAAAAAAATAAAAAAAGATGTACCGTTCTTACGCTTGGTTTAACGTACAAACCGAATGTGGATGATCTGCGTGAATCTCCTGCCCTGCTGATTGCACAAACGCTTGCAAAAGATGAAAGTTTTAATCTGCTGGTTTGTGAGCCGCACATCAATAAAAAAAAGTTACAAAAACTGTTTGGCGATCGCGTGGTAACAGCGCAAGAGGGTGCAGATTGTGCAGATATTGTGGTCTATCTTGTTGCGCATAAACGGTTTAAAGCTATTGATGAAAAACTGCTTCATGCAAAACAGGTTCTTGATTTTTGTGGCGTACGCCATGAAAAAAAAGAAGCAAACGGAAAGGACGAATTTCTTTTTTGGCCAGCAAGCCGTGCTTTAAAAGATTCTCCGGTGATGGGAACAAAAGAAGATGAAATCAGCAAAAGGGAGAATGTTTTATGAGGCAGGTATTTTTAGAAAAAGGAGCTGTTGTTGTTAAAGATGTTTGTAAGCCATTGCTTGATGACGGTTCAATTTTAGTTTCGGTTCATTATTCATTTGTAAGTTCCGGTACCGAGCTTGCAACCATTCAACATTCAAAACAAAATCCACTGTTTCGAAATATTCCACAAAAAATAAAAAAAGTTTTAGAGTCGGTTTCGCAAAACGGCATTGAAGGAACCAAAGCGCTTATCAAAGGTCGCTTGAAAGGAAACTTGCAAACACTTGGGTATTCTTGCTCGGGGCGTGTTGTTGCAGTGGGCAGCAAAGTTACAAAATTTCGCGAAGGAGACTTTGTTGCATGTGCAGGTGCGGGGCTTGCAAACCATGCAGACATTGTGTGTGTACCAGAACTATTAGCGGTGAAACTTCGTGACGAAAAATTTTTAAAAGAAGGAAGTTTGACAACCGTTGGTTCCATTGCTCTGCAGGGGATTCGTCGAGCAGAACTGCAACTTGGAGAAACCGTTTGTGTGATCGGTCTTGGGTTGCTTGGACAGTTGACTGTACAACTTGCGAGACGTTCTGGGTGTCGCGTTATTGGAATTGATTTAGTACAAGATCGTTTACGTTTGGCAAAAGATTTGGGTGCTAGTCTTGTGCTCAATGCAAATCGGGATGAGATAAAAAAAGAAATTGATTTTTTCACGGATCATCACGGTGTTGACAGTACCATCATTACCGCTGCTTCAAGAAGTGATGCGATTGTACAACAGGCAATGGAAGTTACTCGCAAAAAGGGACGCGTGGTACTTGTTGGTGATGTGGGTTTAAATTTGCAACGTTCACCGTTTTACAAAAAAGAGATCGACTTTTTAATTTCCTGTTCGTACGGTCCTGGAAGGTACGACCAAAAATATGAGCGGGAAGGAAAAGATTATCCATACGCGTTTGTTCGCTGGACAGAAAACAGAAACATGCAAGCGTTTGTGCAGCTGATTGAAACAGGTCAGATTGACATCTCATCTTTAATTGCGCACGAGGCATCACTTGAACAAATTGAAGAAGCGTATGGAATGCTCAAGTGTGGCAAAGGGCTTGGAGTTGTTTTAAAATATCTTCCAAAACCGGAAGAAGAAAAATCTACATCGGATCATGAAGGAAAAAAAGATGTACCATTTCAGCCTGCGGTACGAGATCTGGTTCGCGTTGGATTTGTAGGTACCGGTGGTTTTGCGAAAGCAAAATTAATGCCGATTGTTTCTAAAATAAAAAAAGTAAAAATCAATGCGATGGTTGATGCTGACATTGCTAATGCAACCAATGCGAGCAGAACATACGGTGTTGCCAAAGCGCTGGTCAATGACAAAGAACTGTTCAAAGAGGATTTGGTTGATGCGGTGATGATTGCATCTCCGCACAAATTCCATTGCTCACAAATTATTAACGCACTGCGTAACGGTAAAGCAGTATTTTGTGAAAAACCAATGGTGACCGATTTTAATCAGTTACATCGGCTCTCTGAGTTTGTAAAAAACAAACCGAATGTTGCATTGTGTGTTGATTACAATCGCTCGTTTTCTCCTTACATGCAAAAAATAAAAAAAGTGGTACAAGATCGTTCAACACCGCTGGTGGTGCACTACCGCATGAACGCGGGATACATTCCAGGTGATCATTGGGTGCAAACAGAAGTTGGCGCAGGAAGAATTGTTGGTGAAGCGTGTCACATTTTTGATCTTTTTTGTTTTTTAACCGATGCACGTCCTACTTCTGTTTCGGTTGAAGCGTTGCATCCAAAACAGGATAATTTGTTTGCAAGTGATAATTTTATGGCACAAATAGGTTTTGACGACGGGTCGGTATGTGGTTTGCTTTACACTGCAGTTGGACATACAGGGCTTGGAAAAGAACGGATGGAACTGTTTTTTGATGGCAAGTCAATTGTGATGAATGACTACAAAGAGTTGCGTGGATTCGGTTTGCCGCGATCGTTCAATGAAAAAACAATCAGGCCCGATAAAGGACACGAACAACTTATAAAATCATTTTTTACAAGTTTGCAACAAGGGAACCAAAACTATCCGATAGATTTTGATCGGCTTTACAATATCGCGGAACTTTCGTTAACAATTGACCGTCTTGTTTCTGCTGGTGGCGGCCAAAAAGAGTTGGAGTTGTAACAGTAAAAATATAGTCAGAAAGGAGTTGTTGTGTTGAAAAAATACATGCATGCTGTTTTTTTTCTAGCTCTTTGTATATCTAGTTTTGCAACGGGAAAGTCAGTGAAATATCCAAATGTGTATTGCGTTATTTTGGCGGGTGGAAGCGGAACACGTCTGTGGCCGCTCAGTCGTGCAAGCTTTCCAAAACAATTTCTTTCAATTTATGGAAATCAAACATTGCTTGATCAAGCAATTGAACGAGTCAGTGCTTCGGTTGCAAAAGAAAACATTTGGATTGGAACAACCAAAAAGCACGAAGCAACTGTTCAGGAGTGTGTTGGAGATCGCATTGGAAAAATTGTAGTAGAACCTGGTATGCGTAACACTGGACCAGCAATTTTGTTAAATTGTTTTGAGGTGTACAAAAAAAATCCGGATGCAGTAATTCTTTTTTTACCCTCAGATCCGTTTATTCCAACCAAAGAACGATTTGTTTCTTTTTTAGATCGTGCAATTGAATATACGTGTACTCATGATCGAATTTCTCTTTTGGGTCTCAAGCCATTGTATCCCGCAACCGGATATGGATACATCGAGTATGACAATACAAGTCGAGACGAAGTGATTCCATTTATTGTGAAAAAATTTCATGAAAAACCGGTGTATGAAGTTGCGCAGCGATATTGCAGTCAGGGAAACATGCTTTGGAATATCAGTATGTTTTGTGCAAAGGCCCGTGTATTTCTTGAAGAGTTTGAAAAAAATGCTCCAGATATTTTTAAAGCAGTAAAAGAATATGTTGAAGGTAGTGGGCGGTATGAAGATGTGCGAGCAGAATCGATTGATTATGCCGTGATGGAAAAAAGCAAACGTGTTTCTGTGTTTCCCGTTGATTTTGAATGGTGTGATGTTGGAAATGTTGAAGTCTTTTTGTCATTGCAAAAGGAGTATGGCATTTGCAGGAGCAAAAAAGTTTCTGTCAATGCACACAATAATTTGGTGAGTGTGCCAAATAAATTGGTTGCGCTAGTTGGTGTTGAAAATTTATGTATTGTTGAAACGGATGATGCGTTGTTGATTGCATCCAGAGATCAAACAGAAAAAGTAAAACAAGTGGTGCAACAATTAAAACAGTTGGATTTGCAGGAGTATACGTAATCTTATCATGAGAAAAGCATTAATTACTGGCATAACGGGACAAGATGGTGCACTGCTTGCTGAACTTTTGATTGGTAAGGGATACCAAGTTCATGGTATCAAGCGTCGATCTTCATCGTTTAACACGAGAAGAATTAATCATCTGTTTCAAGATGAGCATGAAGTAGAAAACAGAAATCTTATTTTGCATTACGGTGATCTTACTGATGCAACAAATTTGATTCGTATTATCAAAGAAGTGTGCCCAGATGAAATTTATAATCTTGCGGCTCAAAGTCACGTTGCGGTTTCTTTTGAAACACCTGAGTATACTGCGCAATCAGACGCGCTTGGAACGCTTCGTATTTTAGAAGCCGTTCATATTTTAGGTTTAGAAAAAAAGACCCGTTTTTACCAGGCATCAACAAGTGAACTATTTGGTAACGTTAAAGAAGTTCCACAAAATGAACAAACACCGTTCCGTCCCTGTTCTCCTTACGCGACTGCAAAGTTGTATGCATATTGGACAACGGTAAACTACCGAGAAGCGTACAACATGTTTGCCTGCAACGGTATTTTGTTTAATCATGAATCCCCAACACGTGGAGAAACATTTGTTACCAGAAAAATAACGCGGGCAGTTGCACGAATTTTTTATGGTTTGCAAGATACGGTATACCTTGGAAACTTAAATGCGCGTAGAGATTGGGGGTATGCCAAAGATTATGTTGAGGCTATGTGGTTAATGTTGCAACAAAAAAAACCTCATGACCTGGTGATTGCGACCGGCAAGACATATTCAGTTCGAGAGTTTGCACAGCATGCGTTTGCGTGTGTTGGGATTGAGCTTGTGTGGAATGGAGTAGGTCTTGATGAAGTGGGCATAGACAAAAAAACAGAAAAAGTTCTTGTGCGTGTGAATCCGCGTTATTTTCGACCAGCTGAAGTGGATCTTTTGATTGGAGATGCACGTAAAGCGCGTGCTCTTTTTGGGTGGGAACCGAAAATGACATTCGATGGATTGGTGCGTTTGATGGTTTCTCATGATATGAAGCGGGTAGAAAAAAGACTGAAAAGAGAAGGGAGGAAAAATTTTACTAGGGGATTATTGGAAAGCTACACAAAGGAAAAGACAAAGAAAAATTTGTAGTGATTTTCTGTAAATAAAGTAGCAAAAGTTCTCTTGTCAAATCTATTGATGCATGTTAAAAAGTGTCAGATAAATTTTACACCGGAATTTTCTTTCAAGGATAATCAGTGTGAAGCTGAATCGCCTCTTTCTTTGTATTTTTCTTTTGCATTTTTCTAAGGCCTATTTGGCCAATTCAGTAAGTTATCTTGACATCCAGGAAGTTTCTCCTGGTGATCATGTTGTTTCTGCAGGTGCACTTGTAAACCCTGGTGATTCTTTTTGTTTGTCTGTTCCAATTTCAATTACACTTCCGACATTTGAAGTTCCAGGAAGTGTACGTGTAGGCAACAATGCAAAAACAAAAATTCGAAAAAAAAGACAAAATCTGGTTCGACAGGCTCGCCACAGGGAAAAAATAACACCAAAAATACAGCAGGAAAATAATCCGCAATTGCCTCATTCCGCTTACCACAACACAGCAGACCCATCTCTTTCTTCAAGCCCTGGAACTCCAAATCTTGGAGGTTCATCAATACCAATGCGACTTGGAGATGCAATTGAACTAACAGTCAGAAAAACTGTACCTGTTGTAAGGGAAGTTTCTGCACTCGTAAGTTTTTTTAAAGCTATTCGTGGAGCAGTTTCAGGCAAAAGTGATTGGAGAGATTATCATGTACAACCAAGAACAAGATTTGCGTATCCTACAGACCTGAAATACGTGCAATCAAGAACTGATTATGAAGTTTTACAAATGTATAATCAGTTTTCTAAGGAGAAAAATCGGCGGACTTCTTTGTTTGGTCAGTACTATTCTACAAGTGAAATCTTACAGAGAGCATGGTCGAATACAAAATTTTGTGAATTTGAATGTAATGCGCAACAACTACTGATAAAACGTTTTGAAAAAGAAGAGCAAAAAAGAGAGGCAAAACAAAAAAGAGAGAAAGCGCAAAGACAAGCTCAACTGAAAAAACGAAAACAGGCTGAAGAAAAAAAGAGGCGAGAAAAATTAGAGAAAGTTCAGCAGATTTTTCTAGATCATGAAGCTCATATTGAAGTAGCAACAGAGCAGATGTACGAAAAAGAAGAATATTTATTTTGTGAAAAAACAAACAAAGAGAATATTTTTTTGGTTCGACATCAACAAAGAATAGAAGCATTTGAAACCGCTCTTGCCGACGGATTTCAGATGCAATACAAAGCATACAGAATTACACAAAAAACTGGTCAGCTTCTGCAACAACAAAATATAGACGTAAAACAGTTCGAATCTTGTACTGGCAATGCAATTCAACAACAGTTTCATACAGAATTTGTAAATACATTAAATAGCAGTGCCGATCTTAAAAATCTGAATCTTGCACTCGATAAAGATTTGTGGTTTTTAACCATCGGCAACCTTTCCCAAATTGGAAGTTTTTGCAACAACATTGGCCAAATCGGGGCAACACAAAGACTTTCTGACATCTGTTTTGGCTTGTATCAACTTGGTTCTGCCGCAAACCTAGATTCGAATATTGTAATACAGTCCATACCAAATGAACTTGAAGATGTTTGGACAGAAGTACAAAATTCCTTGATTGCATTCCGTGACACCTGGAAAGCTGGTGGAGATGCAGTGTCAGATTTTATGTCAGGGGTTCAACAAAAAGCATTTGGTCGTCCAGCAGAATACCTCTCTCAATTTTTGTATGCACTTAAGCACAATCCCGAAGTTGTATTCAAAAAAATAGGTGACATTCTTCTTGGATGCGCACAATGTTCTTTAGAAACTGCACAGTTGCTTCCTGCATTGGCTTGCGATCCTTTTTGCATAAAAACTACCAAACTCGTTTTTGAATTTGATCAAAATTGGATAATCCCTCTTTTGAAAAAAATAGAACCCGCAGGACAAGCATTTTACGAAATGTCTTTTAAAGAAAAATCCCAAGAAGTCGTTGCGCTTGGAATGCAAGTTGTTTCAGCAGTAGGTATAGCAAAGCTTTCAGCTGCACTAGCAGCGGAAGCAAGTTTGGGATGGACAACTCTTGGCTTAAAACTGAATCAACTTTCTCAGACATCAGCTTCAACTTTTAACACCACAATTCCATCTGGTGGTGGAGCTACCGTTGTACTTCCAGCCGTAGAAGTTGCAACAGAAGAATATACTGGAGCAGCTGGGCAAATGGTTACTGTTGGCACAGACATTGGTGCAGAAGTTGGACTTGCAACAGAAGTAGCCACGAATGTTGTGTTGGCTGCAAATTACAGTGGACCTGAAAGACAAAATAGTTCACAGAAAGTTAAATTTTTTCAAGGTGGTTTGGGTTCAAAAGTGAAACCAAATAGGCCGGGACATGATTTTGTTCTTGATCCAACCAAGCGAATCACTACTTTGCCAAAACATGGGGCAACAATAAATGGTAGATATTACACCCAACATGCCCTTGAAAGAATGGCAGAAAATACAGAGGAAATAAGGCTGGAGCTTGCAAAAAGGGCTATTGAGCAAAGGGGGATAACAAGGGGACACCCCTTATTTAATAAATTGGTTGATCCGCGGGGAATACATCCTTCGAGAGTTGAAGAGGTTATTAGGGTTGCTCGAAGAATTAAAGGCAAGAATCCAGGGACATGGAATCATACGGCTAAAGGGCTGAAGGTTGTTCTCAATGAACATGGGGACGTTATAACGGTTTTTAAATTGTAGGGTTTTATTGCTATGGCTATATACGAACACGAACGATTATGCGAAGTTTTTTATACATTTCGATTTTTGGATGAAGACGGCACAATGGTAGAGTACAGTTTGACAGATGAGGAGGGGTTAATTCTTGATTTGCACATATGGCCATATGACGAGTATGCTTTGCTTTTATTGTGGCGTCCCAATAGAAAAAGTTGTCTGTTCCATGTCGAAATTAATAGTCTTGAAAAAATTATTTATCAAGATGGATCACTAAATATTTTTAAAGAAGAAAATAAGAATAAGCCATCTGTTAAGCTGATTGTTAAACCCTATATTTCTCTAGCGTGTATTGCAGAAGCACCCAAAGATAAACTATAAAAGCATATTTTTTTTGATTATCATTTAGGAAAAATATGAAGATATATTAAAAAGTTTTTGAGGGACACCTCAAATAAAATGAGACACTATGTCAATAGATGTAATTGAGGTGATCTTTTGCCTGAAAATTGATTTTTAAAGGGACTGATTGATGTTGTTGGGTAAACATGAAAGAGTGGAAGACGGGGGATTCTGGAAGTTTTTATGAAAAAGGTTTCACGTATTTATGTTGCAGGGCACCAGGGATTAGTTGGTTCTGCGCTGATGCGTACCTTAAAAGCCAGAGGGTACAGTAACATTGTTACTCGCACGTTTTCAGAACTTGATCTGCGTTGTCAGGAAGATGTTTTTCAATTTTTTAAAAAAGAGAAACCGGAGTATGTTTTTTTGGCCGCAGCAAAAGTTGGTGGTATTTACGCAAACAAAACATACCCTGCACAATTTTTGTACGATAATCTCATGATCAGTGCAAATGTTATTCATGCAGCACATCTTTTTGGGGTAAAGAAACTTTTGTTTTTAGGATCATCCTGTATTTACCCGCGTCTTTGTCCACAGCCGATGAAAGAAGAGTATTTGTTAACTGACACACTTGAAAAAACAAATGAGCCGTACGCGGTTGCAAAAATTGCCGGCATAAAATTATGTCAGTCTTACAACGCGCAGTACGGAACTCGTTTTATCGCCTGCATGCCTACAAACTTGTATGGCCCGCACGATAATTTTGATCTGCATTCATCACACGTAATTCCTGCATTGATTGCAAAGATTGATTCTGCACATAAAAAAAAAGAGGACGCTGTTTCAGTGTGGGGATCGGGCAACGTACGTCGGGAATTTTTGTTTGTTGATGATCTTGCTGATGCACTTTTATTTTTAATGCAGCAGTATAAAGAAAATGAAATCATAAATATTGGTGTTGGTAAGGACCAGACGATTTTAGAGCTTGCGCATACGATAAAAAAAATTGTTGGGTTTGAAGGCGAATTTATTTTTGATGCAAGCAAACCAGATGGAACGCCTCAAAAGTTGTTGGATGTAAGTAAACTCCATTCGATTGGATGGAAGGCACAAACGGAGTTGCACGAAGGACTGAAAAAAACGGTTGCGTGGTATCAACACAACAAAAATAAAATACGGAGAGTAGCATGAAAAAAATTGTATTGGTTTTTATTTTTTTTACACAGATTTTATACGCATACAATCTGCCTTACGTAGATTTTGAAACTTCAATGCAACTTGAAAAACACGAACATTTTGTAGACCCAGAAAAAACGAGCAAAAATACCGGAATTCCGTACGATCAGTTGATGAACTTTTTTAAAGAGTTGTATGAAAAAAATAGTTTTTTAAAAATTGTTCCCTCAAAGCAGACAAGGGTTCCAAAAATAATTCACCAAATTTGGATTGGGAAAAAAGTTCCAGAGGAGTTCAAGGAGTTCCAAAAGAGTTGGAAAAAGTTTCATCCAGATTGGGAGTATCGCTTGTGGACGCAACGGGATATTGATGGGTTTGGTTTTTATAACATCGATATCATTCGTGAATCACGAAATCCGGGAGAAATTTCTGACCTCATGCGGTACGAAATTTTGTATCGTTACGGTGGCTTGTACGTAGACTTTGATTTTGAATGCCTCAGACCACACGACGAACTGAACCACATGTATGATTTTTATGTTGGTATTCAACCGCTTGATTCTGATGATCTTCAACTAGGGATAGGCTTGATCGGTTCGGTTCCCGGCCATCCAATTTTAGAATCTGCAATTAAAAACATGAGAGCTAGTTGGGATACTCCCGGAACGTTTGGGTTTCCTGCAATCAGAACGGGACCGATTTTTTTTACACGTATTTTTTTCGAAACAGCAGGGAAAGACAGCTACATCGATGTTGCACTTCCAGTTCATTATTTTTATCCAATGGATTGCAAAGATTACACTCTCAGGTATGACCAGTGGTTCGATAGTGGATCATTTGGTGTGCACCATTGGGCAAGCAGTTGGACGCTCCAAGAATTCCGGCGCCCAAAGTTTCGCAGCATAAAAAATTATAAGGGAGCAAAGTAAAAAGGGTTACTTTTTTTTGCAGCGTTTGTTCCGTCCCTTTTTTGTGTTTGTTTCTGCGGCAGATTTCAAATGTGTATCATTTGTTTCATTTGCAGATCCTTCTTGGCCACACTCTCGATTGTTAAAACCCAAAAGGCATTCCATCACTTTGTCAACTAGCTTATTCATTCCAAAATTTTGTGTGTGCAGGAAAAGACAAAAAAAACAGAAGACAAAAGAATAGGTTCTTGGTTTTAAAAACATTAAGAACTCCGCCTTAAAGGGTTAAAACTTTCTGCTAGTTTAGAGTGAGATTATTATTTTAATCAAGCGGTTTTTTCAAGTCATTATGTTTTTCTTGACGCGTGCTAGTCATATGGTACGTTTGAGGAAAATTTTTACAAAAGAATTTTTAAAAAAGGAGAAGTATGCGCACCGTTTTTTTTCTAACTCTCCTCTCTTTTTTTCTTGCCACTTCCTGTGAAGGTTCAGTTGTTGATGAATATCGAGACATTGCTCAGTTTCCGCGATTGGCCAAAGAACATTACGTGGACTTTGATGTCTCTATGAAAACCAATGAGCACCAAAACATTGCGCAGAAGCATATTTCTAAATCAATGCTTTCCGCGTTCAGAAGATTTTATAATCTGCATAATTTGCAAACCATTGTTCCATCCTCTGAGCTTAAAATTCCAAAACAGTTTCATTACATTTGGTTTGGCATCAAATTGCCCGATGAGTATCTGCCTTTTTTGCAATCGTGGTTAGATATGCATCCAGACTGGACGTTTTTATTTTGGGTTGATAACCCAGAAAACTATGATTTTGGCTATTTGCTGGAAGATGCAGATTTTGCAACCATTCAAGAGTTGCTTGCGCAACCAGAAAGCCAGGGCGGCAGATTTGTGGTTGATGTAAAAAATCTTAAATTTAGCAACCGTATTTTTTTTGATGTGACCAAAAATTACGGAAAACGTTCCGATATTTTGCGTTGGGAAGTTCTGTACCGTTTTGGTGGTACCTACATCGATGTTGATTTTGAATGTTTTAAACCGTTTGATCTGTTTCATTACACGTGTGACTTTTACACTGGAATTCAACCGCTTGATACAAAGTTTGTACAGTTTGGCTCCGGGTTAGTTGGTGCAGCTCCACACCATCCAATTTTGAAAAAATGTGTCAATACCATTGCTCGCGATAGCAGACATGCTCAAATTGTGGCAAGCACCGGCCCGCTTCATTTTATGAAATCATTTTTTTCTGTTGCAACAAGAACAGGACTTACCGATATCGTATTTCCTGCCAGTTATTTTTATCCTTGTGGATATCTACAGGCAGGTAGATCATGGAAGGAGTGGAAACAACCAGAATCATTCGCAATACATCATTGGGCTGGAAGTTGGTTGAAAGAAGAAGGATGGGACCGAGATTAGTTTTGTAATAAAGGAGTGAGTATGAGACACCACACAAAATTTTTTTTCATATCTGTGCTGCTATGTTTTTCTGTAGTTTCTTGTGCGTATGGTGTTTCAGATTTTCTTTACGTTCCGGTTAAGGATGCTATAGGGATAAGTGAAAAATATCACAAAAAAGCTTTTTCTCGTTCAGACTGGAAAATTGTAAGAATGCTGTATAACGAGCATGTTTTGAATAACCCCAAGTGGTCTGACAAACCTCGAATTCCAAAAATAATTCATCACATTTGGTTGGGAAGTCCTTTTCCTGAAAAATATAAGGTCTTATACGAGACGTGGAAAAAGAATCATCCAGATTGGGAATTTATTTTATGGACAGATGAGGACATTGAGGCGTTCGGGTTAACCAACAAAGATGTGTATGACGAAACGCCAAACTACGGAGCGAGGTCCGATATTGCACGGTATGAAATTTTATACAGAATTGGCGGGCTTTATGTTGATACCGATTTTGAATGCCTCAAATCGTTTGATGTACTTCATCATTGCTGTGATTTTTATTCTGGCGCTGCGGCATGGGATCAGGTTCTTATCTATTGCGGTCTTATTGGTTCTGCGCCAGGTCATCCAATTTTAAAAAAATGCATTAATAGTGTACGAGTGAGAGGAAACAAAAAGGAAACATGTGATGATATACAAAATAGAACGGGTCCATACTTTTTGACTCGATGTTTTTTTAATGCGGTTAAGGATTGTACCGGGCCCACTGTTATATTTCCTTCTACTTATTTTTATCCATGGCCGCACTACGAAGCAAATAACAGAAATAGAGATTGGATTATGAGACGAGTAAAACCAGAAACGTTTGCCATTCATCACTGGCATGTTTCTTGGGCAAAATAAAAGGTGAGCATATGAAAAAAAGAATTTTTTTCTTTCTTTTTTCTTTTTGTTTTTCTGCTTGTGCACAGAACGTTATTTATGTTGTGCATCCCGAAGCTGCTCCTGGAAATTTTTCACCCGGCAGCCCGTGGTACAACGTGAAGGAAGCGGTTCGACGTTTAGGGTATGATGCGCGTTGGGTGAAAACATCTCAAGGGCTTAAGGACTATGACTACATAATCTACTTTGATATTTTTCCTTGGGACATTGAAAATATAAAAACGCATCCAAAAGAAAAGTTAATTGCATTTTTATGGGAGCCTCCAACGGTACTTCCGTTTAATTACGGCAATGTATTTCAAGAATATTTTTCCAAAATTGTAACGTGGGCTGATTCCCTGGTTGATAACAGGAGATTTTTTAAATTCTATTACCCGGTACATGTGGATTTTCCTCGATCAGTTATGCCGTTTGAGGAAAGAAAATTGTGCGTCATGATAAATCGCAACAAAGATTCTAAGCACTCCTGTTCTTTGTATGGCGAGCGCAAAAAACTGATTGAGTTTTTTGAAAACAACCACAGCGAAGATTTTGATTTGTATGGGTATGGGTGGGAAACCGCAGGATTTAAAAATTATCGAGGCACAATAGGCCTGGGCTCTTCTATAGATGCATGGAGGGGCACAAAGCATGAGTGCATGAGGAACTACAAGTTTTATTTTGCTTACGAGAATATGCAACATATTGATGGGTATGTTACGGAAAAAATATTTGATTCGTTCAAAGCAGGTTGTGTTCCTGTGTATTGGGGTGCACAAAATATAACGGACTATGTTCCAAAAAGTTGTTTTATCGATAGAAGAGATTTTGCAAATGATGAAGAACTTTATCAGTTTTTGAAAAACATGACGGAAGAAGAATATGGTCAGTACCTGAATAACATCAAATATTTTTTAGAAAGCAGTGAAGCGCTTCTGTTTTCTTGGGAGTATTTTGTACATGTTTTTTTAGATATTATTGAGCCTGGTTATAACAGATATATTGTCCTCTCACCGCGCCAATTGCATATTGTTGAACAAATATTTCAAACACAGGAGATTTTTTCATGAAGATTTTAAAAGTCTTATCTTTTTTATTTTTGTTTTCGGCAATCGTTAGGGCAGATAGTTTAGAGGAAAAACCTTTCGTAATTTTGATCACGTCTTATAAAAATAGCCAGTGGTACAAAAAAAATCTTGATTCTGCTTTGAATCAAAATTACACAAATTATCGGGTGATTTATGTTGATGATTGTTCCCCTGATAAAACAGGAGATCTTGTTGAAGATTACATCAATGAAATGGGCTGGCAAGATAGGG
>Ga0180433_10000251_pt1 | contig 94488 bp, 99 predicted proteins | sample SS_ome_8_FD_132980 | JGI IMG/M metagenome (GOLD analysis project Ga0180433, IMG submission 132980) | Hypersaline lake sediment archaeal communities from the Salton Sea, California, USA - SS_1_D_1 metaG | ecosystem: Environmental > Aquatic > Non-marine Saline and Alkaline > Hypersaline >... | reverse complement strand
GACCTTGGACCGCCGGTGACCGTGGCCAGGATGGTGGTTGGTGACCGGGTGGAGTTGCGGGTAAGCGACTCTACCGTGGTGGTGGAAAGCCTCGCGGGTGAGTACCTGGGCAGGTTGGCGCCAGAACACGGGCAGCGCCTTGCCCGCCTGGCGCAGGGCGGCAACCGGTACTCGGCGGCGATAGTCAGCTCCACCGAGAACGCGGTGAGCGTGATTATCCGGGAGGTGTACCAGCACCCCAGCCAGGCGGGGCGCGCGTCCTTCCCCGTTCGCGGCGTCACTGAGCTGCGCAGTGACATCAGTGACCGGGTGCTGCGGCGCGAGCTGGAGCAGGAGGAAGGCGTTGACACGGACTCCGGCTACACCGTGGTGGGTGCGGGCGAAGACCGTGAGCTCCTGGTGCAGGACACTGAGGATGATGATGGAGAAGACGGCGAAGAAGAGTAGGAGCGGGTGATCTGATGGTACTGGGGAAGATAAAGCCGGTAAGCATTGAAGAAGAGATGCGGAACTCTTATCTGGACTACGCCATGAGCGTTATTGTCTCGCGCGCCCTGCCGGATGTGCGGGATGGTCTCAAGCCAGTACAGCGACGCATTCTCTACGCAATGGGGGAGATGGGCATCGGCCCCAACAGTAGCTACAAGAAGAGCGCCCGTATAGTGGGCGAGGTGCTTGGCAAGTACCACCCCCACGGTGATAGCCCGGTCTACGATGCTATGGTGCGCATGGCGCAGGACTTCACCATGCGGGCGGTGCTGGTTGACGGGCAGGGTAACTTCGGCAGTGTGGACAATGATCCCCCGGCGGCAATGCGCTACACCGAGGCCCGCCTAGCGCCGATCTCCGAGCAGATGATGGCGGATATCGACCGGGATACGGTCGAGTTCAGCCTCAATTTCGATGGCAGTCTCAGTGAACCGATAGTCCTGCCGACAAGGGTGCCCAACCTGCTCCTGAACGGCAGCTCCGGCATAGCCGTGGGCATGGCCACCAACATACCGCCCCACAATCTCGGTGAAATCTGCGACGCGCTATCCTACTTGATCGACAATCCCCAGGCGACCGTGGACGAGCTTACCCAGTTCGTCAGGGGGCCGGACTTCCCCACCGGCGGGATAATCCTGGGCGAGGAGGGCATCAAGACCGCCTACGCCACCGGGCGTGGTCGGGTGGTAGTGCGTGCCAAGGCCTATCTGGGAGATACCTCCGAGACCGGTCACCGCCAGATCGTGATAACCGAGCTACCCTACCAGGTGAACAAGGCAGCCCTAGTGGAGAAGATCGCTGACCTGGTCAGCAGCAAGAAGATCACCGGGATCGGGGAGCTGCGCGACGAGTCTGACCGGCAGGGTATGCGGGTAGTAATCCAGCTCAAGAGAGAGGCCCAGCCCCAGCAGGTGCTCAACAGCCTCTACCGGTATACCGCTCTCCAGTCAACCTTCGCGGTTAACATGCTCGCCCTGGTGGACAGGCAGCCCCAGGTACTCAGTCTCAAGGAGGCACTCCAGTACTTCATAGACTTCCGCCGCGAGGTGGTCACCCGCCGCTCGCGTCATGACCTGAAGCAGGCTAGGGACCGGGCTCACATCCTCGAGGGGCTGAAGATCGCCCTGGATAATATAGACAAGGTGATTGCCACCATCCGCCGGTCACGCACCACCGACGACGCCCGGCAGAACCTCATGAGGGGCTTCAACCTGTCCCGGCCACAGGCGGACGCGATTCTGGAGATGGCGCTGCGCCGCCTGGCGGGCCTTGAGCGGGACAGGATCATGGAGGAGTACGCCGAGGTACTCAAGAATATCAGCTACCTGGAGGGGCTACTGGCCCAGCCCGCAAGGATACTGGGAGTGGTGAAAGACGAGCTCGCTGCCCTGAAAGCGCGGTTCGACGACCCCCGGCGCACCGAGATAAGCACCGAAGGGGTGGCCGAGTTCCGAGAAGAAGACCTGATTCCCCACCAGCGGGTGGCGGTGATCCTCAGTAACCGCGGCTTCATCAAGCGTGTGCCCACCCGTGCCTACCGGTCCCAGATCCGTGGAGGCAAGGGGATCATCGGTATGCCCCGGCGAGAAGAGGATGCCGTCCGGCTGCTGGCAGTGGCGGATACCCATGACAACCTGCTCCTGCTCACCAACCGCGGGCGGTGCTTCAGTGTCAAGTGCTACGAGATACCTCCAGACAGCACCCGTACCAGCAAGGGAATGGCGGTGGTCAACCTCTTCTCTATCCCTGAGGATGAGAAGGTGACCGACATGGTGGTGGTGCCCGAGTTCTCGCCGGATACCTACCTGGTGCTGGCCACCCGTCATGGCGAGGTCAAACGGACGGGGCTGGATCACTTTCTGGCGGTACGTAGCAGCGGGCTGATTGCCATGGACGTGGAACCGGCAGACGAACTGATAGTTGCCGGCGTGGCCAGAGCTGACGACGACCTCATCCTGGTTACCCGCAACGGGCAGTCCATACGGTTCCCGGTTTCCAGCATTCGGGCGAGCTCCCGGACCAGTGGCGGGGTTCGCGGCATTCGCCTGAGTGGCGGTGACCAGGTCATCAATGGCGGGATTGTCTCCCCCAAGTCATATCTGCTGGTAATCACCTCCCAGGGGCACGGGAAGCTGACCCCGGTGAGCGAGTACCCCAGGCAGCGCCGCGGTGGCAGCGGTGTGCGGACCTTCAGAATAGTGGAGAAGACCGGTAGCATTGCCGATGCCCTGCTGGTATCCCTTTCCCAGGAGGTCATGATCATCTCCGCTAACGGCATCGTTACCCGGACGCCGGTGAAAGGTATCACCGTGCAGGGAAGGAGCACCCAGGGTGTGAGGGTGATGCGGGTGTCCGAAGGAGATGAGATTGTCGCCCTGGCGCACACAGAGGCAGCGTGAGCACACGGGCAGCCACAATGCGCAACGGAAAGCAGGGGAGGGCCACCGTGGCCCTCCCCGCAATTCGGGGCCAGGCGGTGGCCAGTACCTACTGTCGTAAGTCCCCGCTAGAGTGCGGGCAGCGTATAGACCCTTCGCTACCTCAGGATGGCGATAGCCGAATGTCATTCCGAGCGTCAGTGAAGAACCCCTGACACGATGCTAACCTGCGACACGGAGTACTAGTGTCCTGTTTCCAGAGTTCGCCGAGTAGTCCCGGTGGTCCTAACCACGGGTCTTCTGCAAATCACGATTCCGGCTTGCGCCGGAATTCGCTTCCCCCACCCCACCCCACCTGGATTCCGAATCAGGTTTGGAATGGTTATCAAATAATGGTCTCGGCTGGACCAATCCTTCCACCTATTTCAGTTACAGGACACTACCGCCGGCGGGCCACCCGCCTCTCCCGGCAGGCCGGCTCCGATTGCTCCAGCCCGCAGGCGCTACAGAGCCCGGTGCGACAGTCCGGCGTCTGCACGCCTTCCAGGGCATGGCGATACTCGCGCTTGAGGAAGTCGGCGCTCACACCCACGTCAATATGCGACCAGGGAAGGACTGTATCAAGGGGGCGCTGCCTGTGCGCGTAGAAGTCGATATCCAGCTCCGCCTCGCGGAATGCCCGCTCCCAGTTCTCGTAGCGAAAGTGCTCGCTCCAGGCGTCAAACACCGAGCCGAGCTGCCAGGCCCGGTGAATCACCTTCTCCAGCCGGCGGTCACCCCGCGAGAGCACCGCTTCCAGCACGCTCGTTTTCGGGTCCTGCCAGGATACCCTGGTTCCCTTCCTTCGCAGGCCCGCCCTCAGAAGCTCGTGCTTGGCGGCCAGCTGCTCTTCGGTGTCCTGGGCCACCCACTGGAAGGGAGTATGCGGCTTGGGCACGAAGGTGGAGAGGTTGACCCTTATCTGGGGAGTTCTGCCCGCGGTGGCCCTGCCCAGGGAACGGACCCGGTCCACCAGCCGGATGATGTCCTGTACGTCTTCCATGGTCTCACCGGGCAGGCCGAGCATGAAGTACAGCTTGAGGCTGGTCCAGCCGCGTCCGAAAACCGCCTCCAGGGTGGCGAGGAGCTCGTCATCAGAGATATTCTTGTTGATGATGCGCCTGAGCCTTTCGCTCCCCGCCTCGGGGGCGAAGGTGAGGCTCATCTTCTTGCGAGACATGAGCGAGTCCATCAGCTCCACCGTGAAGCTACTGACAAACAGGCTGGGCAGGGAGAGAGCGAAATTGTCCGGGTGGCGGCTCAGCTCCGAGACCACCCCGTCAATCCCGGGGTAGTCACTGGTGCTGAGGGAGACCAGGGAGACCTCGGCGTAGCCGCAGTTTCCCACCAGCTCCTCGGCGGCGTCCAGCACCTCGGCGGGCGGTCTCTCCCTTACCGGGCGGTAGATGATACCTGCCTGGCAGAAGCGGCACCCGCGGGTGCAGCCACGCTGGATCTCGAGTGCGCCGCGGTCATGGACTACCTCGATATAAGGGACTACCGGCGCCGTGACTGGAGGCGGCAGGATGGTCACTATCCGCCGCCGAACCGAAGGGCTGGCCTCCGGCGCCATGGATATGAGGGCTTTCAGGGTGCCGTCAGCATGGTACTCGGCATGGTACAGGGAGGGAACATAAACCCCGGGGATGGTGGCCAGGCGGCGCAGGAGGTCTTTTCTGGCGCCCCCGCCTTCGTTCCGCCACTGCCGAAGCCCGGCGAGCATCTCCAGCAGCACTTCCTCGCCCTCGCCGATAACGAATGCGTCCATGAAGGCGGACATCGGCTCGGGGTTGAGGGCGCAGCTTCCTCCGGCAATAACCAGCGGGTGAGAGTCATCCCTCTCCGCGGCCCGCACCGGCAGCCCGGCCAGGTCCAGCATCTCCAGCACGTTGGTGTAGGTCAGCTCGTAACCCAGTGAGAACCCGATGACGTCGAAATCCGCCAGGGGACGGCGTGACTCCAGGCTGAAGAGGGGAATGCCCTCTTCCCGCATGGCAGCGGCCATATCCACCCAGGGGGCAAAGACCCTCTCGGCAAGGACGTCCGGCTGCCGGTTGAGGATGTCATAGAGTATCGGCAGGGCCATGTTGGACATGCCCACCTCGTAGGCATCGGGGTAGGAGATGGCAATCCGGATGCCGGTAGTGTCCCAGTCCTTGACGATGCTGTTCCACTCGCCGCCGGTGTAGCGGGCGGGCCGGCTGACGCGGTGTAGTATTCTGTCCAGGTCACGCGTGTCAACACTCACAGCCCCATTATACTGGAACCGGTACAGATAGGCTAAGCCAGCCGGGCAGGGGAAGGACCTCAGCATTCTCGATGAAGGGCGGCAAGGTCTCTTGCTCCTGAGGGATGCCCCAGGGCGGAGGCAACGCCGCAGGAGAAGCTGTGCCATGCCATCGCCGGGGCCGGAGACACCACCTGCTACTGAAAGTACTGCCTGCGATATATGCGGTGAAGCAGGGTACGCCCGGTGCACACCAGCCGCTGCCGGGGCGCCGTCCCTGGCTCTCAGTCTTCGTCAAGCCTGGCCAGGTCGAACTTCATCCCATCACGGGCGGCGATGACTTTGACGCCGGTTCTCTCAGACAGGCCCCGGGCTACCTCCCAGGGCTTGGCCCGCCAGACGCTCATGCCGAAGTGGGTCAGGATAGCCATCCTGGGCCTGATCTCGGTGACGATACGCTCTACGTCCGGCACGGAAAGGTGGTCGATAGGCATGTCCGGGTGGTTTTCCGGCGTACGCGGTTCCATGAAGACCACGTTGATGATCAGAAGGTCGTTCCGGTAGTAGTCGGGCAGGCCCTGGAAGTAGCGAGTATCGGTAATGCAGGAGAAGGAGTGGCGAGGAGTTTGGAAAACCATGCCGTAGGTCTCCACCGGGTGCACGTGGCGTACCGGGGTAGTGAAGGAGACCGAGTCCACGGCATAGGACTTGCCTTCTTCCAGCACCTCCACCGCCTCGAGGCGCTCTCTCAGGTAGGAGAACACCACCGGCTCTCCCTCCAGGGCATCCGCCGGGGCGAAAAGGCGTCCATGCCTGCGGAAGCCGCCCTGGGTCATTGCCTCCACCATGATATTGGCGTCAGCAGCGTGGTCAAGATGGCGGTGGGACAGGATGATAGCGGAGAGCTTCTCCGGCTTGAGCTTTCTCCTGGAGCTCTGAACGATGCACCCCGGCCCGGGGTCCACCAGTATCTCAGTGCCCCCCATGTTCAGCCACATACCGCCGGAGGCAAGCATCTGGGTGATGATCATGAACCTTGCCCCGCCGGTACCGAGGAAGGTGATGGTCTCGCCTGGCTGGTCCTCTTCCTTCATGCCTCTCCCACTATACCGGATGCCGCAGGCACTGACAACTAACTCGGGCGAGCAGTGGGTGATGAGCATACCTGTTTCCGGGAGGAAGTGGTTAGCCAGCCACTTTGACCTGCTTACGTGCGGTCACTAAAATAGGGAGGGCCTGCTGGATGCAAAGGAGAGCGAGATGGAGCACATCTGGGCGCCCTGGAGAATGGAGTACATCCGTATGGAGAAGTCGGCTGGCTGTGTACTCTGCGAGAAGGTGGGTGAGAACGTTGACGAGGCGAACTACATACTCCACCGGGCGGGGCTGAACTTTGTGGTGCTTAACACCTATCCCTACAATCCCGGCCACCTACTGGTCGCGCCCTACCGGCACCTCGCCAGCCTGGAAGACCTGACTGTGGACGAACTCCACGAGCACTTTGAGCTGGTCCGGCGGTGCGTGTGGATGCTGAGGGAAGCCTTGAACCCCGGCGGCTTCAACATCGGGACGAACATCGGCAAGGCGGCCGGAGCAGGGATAGCGGACCACGTCCATACCCATGTGGTCCCCCGCTGGCAGGGCGACGTGAACTTCATGCCTGTGCTAGCGGAGACCCGCGTCATCCCCGAAGGGCTGGCGGAAACCTACCGGCAACTGAAGGACCGGCTCTGATGGCGCAGACGGGCCCAGAGAGGGAAATACGCTGCCCGGCCTGTGAGAGGCTATTTCCGGTGAGCGAGCTTCGCAAGCACCAGCGGCAATGCCCGCAGATGGCCCGGCTGGACCGGGAGATCCCGGACCGCTGCAGGAACCTGCGCAAGTAGACCGCACACAGAACGGAGGTGCGCGGACTGTCAGTGACCGGAAGCAGGGTGGTGCCCCCAAGGGAATTCGAATCCCTGTCTTGAGCTTGAAAGGCTCATGTCCTGGGCCTCTAGACGATGGGGGCATGCCGGGGGCACACAGTACAAGAGCGTGCCGGTAAAGTATAGCAGGAGCAGGTGCCGCCTGGCAACGATGGCTGCCGTGGTTTCTGTTCAATCTTGGCTACACCAGGCACTGGATCTCGTTGCGAGCCCGCCTCAAGCGGACCCGGCGCTCGCATCAGTGCCAGAGATTGCCTCACTCAGCTCGCAGAGACCCTGGAAGAAGAGCGAAGGGCGAACAGGAACCTGCCATGCAGCCGGAGCGTGAGATGAGCGTGGTTGCCGAGGATAGGGCCGCGAAAGAGAAGCAGGGTAGCTGGCTCAGGAGGAACTATCTCTCCCTGCTGGTGCTCCTGTTTGTACTCGCTATTGCGGTCGGGGTCTTCGTCTTCTTCCAGCGCAACCCGGAAAAGGTAGAAGAGTTCCAGAACCTGGGCTACCTGGGCGCTTTCCTCATCTGCCTGGTGACCACCACGACTGTCATTCTCCCCGTCCCGGGAACGGTGGTGCTCTTCTCTCTGGGGGCCACTTTCAACCCTCTGCTGGTCGGGTTGGCGGGCGGGGTGGGGGGCGGCATCGGCGAGTTGACCGCCTACCTGGCAGGCTATACCGGGCGGGGCATCTGGAAAGACAACCGGAGCTACGAAAACGCGGTAGGCTGGCTCCGGAAGTGGGGGTCAGTATTCGTCTTCGTGTTTGCCGCCACGCCCCTGCCAATCGACCTGGTGGGAATTATCGCGGGGAACCTCCACTTTCCGGTGTGGAAGTTCTTCATTGCCTGCTGGCTGGGCAAGACAGTTCAGTATCTGGCGATGGCGTATGTCGGGTTCTGGGGATGGGAAGCGGCAATGAGCCAGCCCTGGGACACCAGGACCATGCGTATTGCCGGAGGCGGGGCTACTGCCGCCTTCGCCCTGTTGCTGCTTGCCCTGGCCCTGGAAAGGTGGGACTGGCGGCGGCGCCGTTAGCCTGCCCTAGCGGATGTGCCTCACCTTGAGTATCAGCAGTGCACCCACGGCGAAGCAGACCAGGCATATCAACAGCATCACCGAGTAGCCCAGGTTTTCCTCCAGCCCATTGAAGACATCTATGACCGGCCCCACCAGGCGGGCCAGTGCTGATCCCGCTGCCATTGCCAGGTTGGTCAGGCCCAGGTACTTGGCTCCGGCATCGCCGGGAGCGAGGTCGGTGGCCAGGGCCCAGCTGGCGCTCAGGAGCGCTCCGTTGGCAAGGCCGATAATGACCCCCGCCACCAGCACCATAGTAAGGCTGCCGGAGAACAGCAGCAGAGTAACCCCGGCGGCGCCGCCCGTCCCGGCAGCGACCACGATCGGCTTCCTGCCGAGCCGGTCAGAGATGCGCCCGGCGAAGTAGACCGCCACCAGCAGGCCACCTCCGACGGCGATGAGGAGGTTCGCCGCAGCGGCCGCCGGACTGTCCACCAGAATGACGTCGGTCAGGTAGTAGATCGCAAAGGTCTGTAGTACTACACCCGGGACGCCCATCATCCCGCGCGAAACCAGAAACCAGACGAAGTCATGCTGCCGCTCTACGGGAACCTTGAAGCTGTTCAGCAAGCCGGGCAGGAATGGTCCCCGCGGACTGGCAATACCGGGCCCCTCATGTACGGTCAGCATCGTAACCGTGGTACCGGCCAGGAGGATAGCCGCCAGCGCGGCGATGGTGACCCAGAGCCAGTGAGTACCGTCGCCCAGCGAGTACAGGTCCATGAAGTAGGCCGCCAGGCGTGCCACTGAGACCCCGCCGAGGAGCTCTATCAGACTTTTCACCCCTGCTGCCTGCCCCCTGCGGTCCGCCGGCACAAGGTCCGGAATGAAGCCCTGGTACGAGCTCTGAGCGGTGTTGCTTGCAGCCTGGAGCAACAGGTAAAACAGAAAGACAAGGGCATAGCTCTCCCACAGGCCGAAGGCGGGGAGGAACACAAGAGCCGCAGTTGCCCCCATCAGAATGTAGGGCCTGCGCCGGCCCCAGGCGAAACCGGAGCGGTCACTAATGGCCCCGACTACGGGCTGCACCAGCATCGCCAGCACCAGCCCGGCGAAGGTGAGATAGCCCAGGTAGGAGTTCTTCTGCGATTCAGGCACGAAGTCGAGCAGCCGGAGGGGCAGGACAATGGTGTGCAGGCTGGACCACATCGCCGTCAGGGCAAACCCGAAGACGGCGATCTTGAGGTAGTCGATCCGCCCGAAACGGTCCGGGGTGCTGCTGATGCCGCTGGCCTGGCTGCTCATGCTGTCGCATCAAGCATACCAGAGGGGAAAGACACCGGCAACGAGCGGTACTCAGAATACTGAAGGCCGAGGGAAAACTGCAAGCGTCGCTGAGCGTGATGGTTGCCGCGGGCAAAGAGACTAAAGGGCTCAGAGCCAGACGCACCCCTTGCAGGCGCTGTAGCGAAGTCCGGTGAGCTTGACGAACTCGGTCGCCTGGCCGCTCTGCTCCAGGATAGCCTGTACCATGCGGTCGACGTTGCTCTGGCGGCCGGCGCCTCCGGAACTGAAGCCGATGACGTTCACATCCCTGACCTCCGGCATCTCCAGTGGATGGGCCTAGCGGAAGTCTATGCGGGAGACCGCATCCCTGCTGGAGATGATCTCCTCCAGCTCCCGCCGAGTATCACGGTCGCGGATTGGCTCCACCTCGGATACGGGCAGGCCAGCGTCGTTTCGGTCGTGCTGCCACCGCACCACGTATCCCTGGACGGAGCCGTACCAGTAGTTCTGGGGCTCGCAGGTACCGCCGTGGCATGCTGACTCCACCGCGACGTGGCCGGTGACGTAGAGCACCTCGCGACCCTGGAAAGGCAGCCTGACCTCCTGCTCGGGGGTGTAGTAGCCGGCAAAGGCGAGGACGTCCTCTCCGAGGGGGAGGTGGACGTACTCCACCGTGGCGGGCTGCGTCCGTGTTTGGGCACGGGGAGGGGCTTCCTGTCCTGTCTTCATACGTCCATGGTAGCAGAAGGTGGGAGGGCGCAACAAGCCCGGACTCCCGGGTCCGTTCGGGGTCATTGCGAGCGTAACCAGGCAATCCAGTCGCCACCCCCCGGATTGCCGCGTCGCGCGGACCGACCTGGGGCGGCACGCTCCTCGCAATGACAAGGAGGGGTGGGGGAAGTGCTATGGAACTACCGCCAGACCCTCGAGGCCGCTGGTCTCGGGGAGACCGAGCATCAGGTTCATGTTCTGGACGGCCTCCCCGGCGGCTCCTTTGACCAGGTTGTCGATGGCGCTGATGACCACCAGCGTGCCGGTGTCCGGGGCAACGGTGGGGTATACCAGGCACATGTTGCTCCCCCAGGTGTGCTTGGTGTGGGGAGAGGATTCCACCACGCGCACAAACGGGTGCTCACAGTAGAAGTGCCGATAGAGCTGGCTGAATGCTTCTCTGCCCATTCCTTCCGCGGAAGGCGCCAGGCAGGCGTAGCAGGTGCTCAGTATCCCACGGGTCATCGGGGTGAGGTGAGGGATGAACGTCACCGACACGGACTGGCCGGGCCGGAGCAGGTCAAGCTCCTGGGTTATCTCGGGCAGGTGGCGATGGCCCTCCAGGGCATAGGCACTGATGTCCTCGTTAGCCTCACTGTAATGCGTGTTGAGTGCCGGGGTGCGCCCCGCCCCAGATACGCCGGACTTGCTGTCAACCACGATGTCCCGCTCGATGAGGCCTTCCCGGACCGCCGGTGCCAGGGCGAGTATGGCCCCGGTGGGGTAGCAGCCAGGGTTGGCCACCAGCCGTGCCGAGGAAAGCTCCTGCCGGTGGAGCTCGGGCAGGCCGTACACGGCTTCACTGACCAGGTGGGAGGCAGGGTGCTCCACTCCGTAGCGGCGCTCATACTCGCTGATGTCCTTGAGGCGGAAGTCGGCGCTGGCGTCCACCACCCGCATTCCACGTTCCAGCAGGGGGGCAATCACCGCCGCACTCTCGCGGTGGGGCATCGCCGAGAACACCACGTCCGCTCCTCCCGGCTCGGGCTGGATGGTGAGGTCAATGCCGGTCAGGTGAGGGAAGATGCTGCCGAGCTTCTGCCCGGCGGCGCTGCGCCCGGTTACCCAGGCCAGGTCCACGCCGGGGTGCTGGTGGAGCAGGCGGGCTAGCTCCACGCCTACGTAGCCGGTAACGTTGATAATGCCCGCCGTGGGTGCGCTCATCAGGCTAGCCCCCTACCTCCTGGGCGCAGGCGAGGCCCCGCTCGAAGGCATTCGTATTGAGCTCCTCGGTTCCCTTCGGGACCGATGCCAGGATGGACTTCCGCATGGCTTCGGGTGAGACCAGGCGGGTAGCCCCGGCGAAGAACCCCAGCATGACCACGTTGGCTACCGCCACCCGGCCGAGCTCTTCGGCCGTCCGCCAGGCAGGCACGACCAGGAGCCGGGTGCTGACGGTGCGGTCCGGAGCCACCAGGTCCTCGTCGACGATGACCAGCGTGTCCGGCACAGCGTCACGGTAGTACTTGTCGTACCCTGCCTGGGAGAGGGCGACCAGTACCGAAGGGCACTGGACGTAAGGGTAGTTGACGGGGTGATCCGAGATGATGACGTCAGCCCGGCAGGCCCCACCGCGGGCCTCGGGACCGTAGTCCTGGGTGAGGACCGCGTTCACTCCCTGGTACACGGTGACCGCCTGCCCGATGATGTAGCCGGCCAGGATAATCCCCTGCCCACCGAAGCCGCACAGCCTTACTTCCTGCTGGTCCGCCATGCTCACTCCCCCCGGGGCAGGTAGGGCCGCTCGGTGTCAACAAACTTGCCGGTCACAATCAGTCCGCCGAGCCCCACTCCCACCTCGTGCGGGCTGGCGAAGTGCCGAACGACGGTGTTGGCACGATAGTACCTCATCTGGTCCAGCCCGGTCGGCTGGCGGTTCATGCGCCCGTAGTAGGTGGGGCAGGGACTGATGATCTCGACGAAGCTGAAGCCCCTCTTCTGCAGCGCCTCTATGATGGACCTCTCCATCTGCCGCACCTGGGCTGCGGTCCAGCGTGCCACGTATGCCGCCCCGCTGGCCGCCGCCAGCCCGGCGATGTTGAAAGGGTTCTCAACGTTGCCCGCCCGCGATGTGGTGGAGCGTGCCAGGGAGGGCGTGGTCGGCCCGAACTGTCCCCCGGTCATCCCGTAGGTGAAGTTGTTGACACAGATCACCGTCATGTCAATGTTCCTGCGCCCGGCATGGATGAGGTGATTCCCACCAATGGCTATCAGGTCACCGTCACCGCTGAAAACGACCACCTCCAGCTCCGGGTTGGCGAGCTTGAGCCCGGTGGCGAAGGGAATGGCGCGGCCGTGGGTGGTGTGGAAGGAGTCCAGCTTGATGTATCCCGCCACCCTGCCAGTGCAGCCGATACCCGATACCACTGCCACTCTGTCCGGGTCCAGCCCGGACTGGAGCATGGCGCGCAGGAAGGCGCTGAGGACTATCCCCAGGCCACAGCCCGCACACCAGATGTGGGGGAAGCGGTCTTCGCGGATGTAGTCCTGGAGCGGATGAACCTCACGCGCGTGTTCACCGGTCTGAGCTATCGTCATCATCTCGCCGCCTGCCTGATTGCCTCAAGTATTGTCTGCGGGTCGTGTACCGTGCCCCCCATATGAGGCACCAGCACCGTGCGCGCCTTTCCCCCGGCGCTACGCTCCACCTCAAGCGAGACCTGACCGTAGTTTATCTCCGGTACCACGTAGGTCTCTATCTGGCTGGCTATCTGCGCCACCCGTTCCTGGGGGAACGGCCAGACCGTGATCAGCCTCAGCATGCCCACCGGGATACCCTCGCTGCGGGCATGCTCCACCGCGATCTGGGCCACCCGTGCGGTGATGCCGTAGGTACAGACAACTACCTTGGCACCGCCTATCCCGTCTTCTTCCAGCTCTAAAATATCGGCGCTGTTCTTCTCAATTTTATCCACGAGCCGTCGTATTAGCCGGTCCTGCGCCTCGGCGGTCATCTCGGGATAGCCGCGCTCGTCGTGGGTGAGGCCGGTCACGTGGAAGTGATAGCCTTCTCCGCTGTTGGCCATCGGCGGTACGAGGTCCGCGCCAGGCTGGTAAGGCCAGTACTCCGCCGGCGCTACCTCCGGCTTGCGCCGGGCGACCAGGTCTATCTCGCTCCGCGGGGGGATATTGACCTTCTCGTACATGTGGCCCACTGCACCGTCAGTCATGACCAGCACCGGCAGGCGGTACCTCTCGGAGAGGTTAAAGGCCTTGATGGTGTGATCAAAGACCTCCTGCGGGGAGCTGGGTGAGAGGGCGATAATACTGTAGCTGCCGTGGCTGCCCCAGCGGGCCTGCATCATGTCTCCCTGGGCCACCATTGTGGGCAGGCCGGTGGAAGGCCCGGCGCGCTGCACGTTGGCCACCACGCAGGGGGTCTCAAGCATGATCCCCAGGCCGATGTTCTCCATCATCAGGCTGAAGCCCGGCCCCGAGGTAGCGGTCATGGCCTTCACGCCGCCCCAGGAGGCCCCGATGATGGCGGCCATGGAACCGAGCTCGTCCTCCATCTGGATGTAGGTGCCGCCTACCTCGGGGAGACGGTCAGACATCCTCTCGGCGATCTCGGTCGCCGGCGTAATGGGATAGCCCGCGAAGAACCGGCAGCCGGCGCTGATGGCCCCTTCGGCACAGGCCTCGTCACCGCTCATGAAGAACTCACCCTGGATGTGTCTTTCCGCGGGCACTACTCCCCCTGCTCGCTTTCACCGTCAATTGTCACCACGTGGATGGCGAGCTCCGGGCACACCATCGTGCACATCTCGCAGCCAATGCACTGGCTGTTGTCCGCCATGGCAACGGTGTGGTAGCCCCGGCTGTTGGTCTCGTCGGTCTCATACAGCACGTGCTGCGGGCAGAACTCGATGCAGAAGCGGCAGCCTTTGCACCATTCCTTCTCCACGTATACATCGTGCCGGACGGTTTTGGACGTTTCCCTGGTCAAGACTCACCTGTGCCCGGTGGCACGCGCTGGCGATGGTTATGGCAACCCAGGCACTAGGATAGCACACGAGCGTGGCCCTTATCAAACTGGACAGGAGTAAGACGGCCCTGTGACCCTTACGAAGGGCTGGCTCGCCCGTCCGGGCAATGGTTGAGAGCATTTCAGTATTGATGCTATAATTGGCCGCAAGCATGCCGGGGAGGGGAGCGGCGGTGCTGCCGCCCGGGGGACTCCCCTTTCCCTGAGGTCATACCGACGGACAACCGCTATCAGCAGGCCCTTGACTACATATACTCCTTCATTGACCACGAGAGGCAGCCTGGCCCTCGCAGCCGCAATACCTATGACCTGAGACGGGTGGACGAGCTCCTCGGTCTCCTCGGCGGTCCTCACCTCCAGGCGAGGACAGTGCATATCGCCGGCAGCAAGGGTAAGGGCAGCGTCGCTGCTATGGTTGCCGCGGCCCTGACCGCCTCTGGCCTGCGTACCGGACTCTACACGTCACCTCACCTTCACGTGGTGAACGAGCGGCTGCGGGTCGATGGCGAGATGGTATCTGACCGGGGGCTGGTGGCGCTGCTGGATCGGGTTCGCCCTCACGTCGAGGCGGTGAACAGGAGCGCCACCTACGGCCGGCTGACCACCTTCGAGATACTGACTGCCCTCGGGTTCTGCTACTTTGAGGAGAGTGAGGTGGACTTCCAGGTGATAGAGGTGGGGCTCGGAGGGCGCCTGGATGCCACCAATGTCGTGCGCCCCGAGGTGTGCGTGATCACCTCCATCAGCCTTGAGCACACTGACGTCCTGGGCAATACTCTGACCGCGATTGCCACCGAGAAGGCAGGCATCATCAAGCCCGGCTGCCGGGTGGTCTCCTCCCCCCAGGTGCAAGAGGTGGACGAAGTGATCGCGACCACCTGCCGGGACCGTGGGGTGGAGCTTTTCAGGGTAGGCAGGGAGGTCACCTGGCACAGTCCCCGCCAGGAGTCGGAGCGCCAGCTGTTCAAGGTGGACGGGCGGCTGGCCAGCTACGATCTGACCGTACCGCTGCTGGGAAGGCACCAGCTTGACAACGCCGCTACGGCGGTAGCGGCCCTGGAGCTGGTAGCGGAGCGGACGCCGCAGGTTACCGCGGACACGATCCTACGTGGGCTGGCTTCGGTGAGGTGGGAGGGGCGGCTCCAGGTGCTGAGCCGCCGTCCCCTCGTGGTCGCGGACGGTGCTCACAACGCGGACTCGGCGTGGAGATTGAGGGAATCCCTGGAGCAGTGCTTCCGGTTCGACCGTGCGATCCTGATAATCGGGTTCTCGGCTGACAAGAACGTCGCCGCGATTGCCCGAGAGCTGCTTCCCATCTTTGACGAGGTGATTGTCACCCGCTCCATTCATCCCCGTGCGATGGCCCCGTCCGTAGCCGCTGCCGAGTTCGCCCGGCTGGGGGTGGCGGTGCGGGAGACAGACGACATCTCGATCGCCCTTCCCCTGGCCCTGGAGCGGGCGGGGGAGAATGACCTGGTCTGTGTCACCGGCTCGCTCTTCGTGGTTGCCGGGGCGATTGAGCAGGCGGCTATGCTGAGCCTGGCGGCCTGAACGCCGTGGTCGTAGCTGGTCCCCCCGCCTGGGTGCAAGCCCAGGCGCTCTTTATGTCAGGAGGTTGAAGGTGGAACCGGGCGGGACGGACGTGAGACGGGTCCGTGCTGGACGGAGAGGCCCGCCGGGAGACCGACCGGTTACCCCGGCGGTGGACTGGACCCGGGGCAGCATTGTCGGCAATCTGCTGAAGCTGTCCTGGCCGATGGTAGTCAGCAACCTCCTCATGATGCTCGGCCCCACCATTGACATGGTCTGGGTGGGAAGGCTGGGGGCAGCCTCCATTGCCGGGGTGGGGGTGGCAGGCATCGCCGTACAGCTCATCATGGGAGCGATGATGGGCCTGATCATGGGGATGCGAGCGATGGTGGCCCGCTTTATCGGTGGCGGCGACGTCCCCGCCGCCAATCACGTGGCCCAGCAAGCCTTCGTCATCAGTGCCGCCTTTGCCGCGCTCGCGGCGGTCATCGGCCTGTTCTTCAGCGAGGCAATAATGGACCTGTTCGGGCTCGAGGAGGACGTGGTCAGGGAAGGAGGGTCTTACCTGCGGGTGATGTTTATGGGGGCCGCGGCGATGGCCTTCCGTGTCATGACCGAAGGAGTGATGCAGGCGTCAGGAGATGCGGTTACCCCGATGGTACTGGCGGTGTTCTACCGGCTTCTGCACGTGGGATTGTGCCCATTCCTCATCTTCGGCTGGTGGGTCTTCCCCGAGCTGGGCGTTCAGGGTGCGGCCGTGACCAACGTGGTCTCCCAGTCTCTGGCGGTCGTGGTGGCAATGTGGTTCCTGTTCGACGGACGCTCCATACTCTTCCGCAGGCGAGGACTACTGCCGCTGCCCGCTTTCGGACAGTCCCGCCTGAAGCTGACCATGAAGGATTTCCGCCTGGACCCAAGCATCATCTGGCGCATCGTGAGGATCGGCCTGCCGGCGATGGTTTCCGGCATACAGCGTACCCTCAGTCACTTTTTCCTGATGTACTTCATGGTGCCTTTCGGCACGGTGGCGGTGGCTGCCCATTCGCTGATACAGCGCCTGGAGATGATGCTCTTCATGCCCGGAATGGCCTTCGGCAGCGCCTCGGGGGTGCTGGTGGGACAAAACCTGGGGGCGGGACAACCCCGGCGGGCGGAGAAGAGCGCCTGGCTGGCGGCAGGGATGGTGGGTGGCATCGTCGTGGTGTTCTCGCTGGTGCTGCTGTTCTTCTCGGAGAGCGTGGTGCGCATCTTCAGCCAGGAGCCGGAGCTGGTATCCCAGGGCGGAGTGTTTCTGAGGATCGCGGTAGCCGGATACATTGCCCTGCCCCTGACCTCTGTCTTCATGAACTCGCTTTCCGGCGCAGGGGACACCCTGCCGCCGATGATTATCGGCGTGGCCACCGTCTGGCTGGTGCAGCTGCCGATGGCGTACTTCCTACCCAGGCTAACCGACCTGGGTGTGTACGGCGTGCGCTGGGCGATAGTAGCCGGGATGATCGCTGCGTCAATAGGCTATACCACCTACTTCAGTACCGGCCGGTGGAAGCGCAAGCAGGTGTAGCAGTACACGGAGATGGCGAGACCGAACAAATACGGTTCAGCGGGCCTGGGTGTGAGGCAGCCCAGGCCCAGTCCTGATTGGACGCAGGGCAGCATCATCAGTAACCTGCTCAGAATGTCCTGGCCGATGGTGGTCAGCTCCAGCCTGAACATGCTCGGCCCGACCATTGACATGATATGGGTGGGCAGGCTTGGCTCCACCGCCATTGCCGGGGTGGGGGTGGCGGGCATCGCCGTACAGCTCCTCATGTCGGCGGTCATGGGCATGGGCATGGGCATGAGGGCGATGATCGCCCGCTCCATCGGGGCGCGTGATCCCGCAAGCGCCAATCATGTGGCCATCCAGTCCTTCGTGGTGAGCGCCGTGTTTGCCGCCGTCATGGCGGTGGTTGGCCTGTTTCTGTCCGAGGCCATAATGCGCCTGTTTCCCCTGGAAGAGGGGGTGATACTGGAAGGGGCTACCTACCTGAGGATTGTGTTTGTGGGTGCGATTGCCATGATTTTGCGCATGATGTGCGAGACCGCCATGCAGGCCGCCGGGGACGCACAGACACCGATGCGCATCGCCGTGCTGTTCCGTGCATTCCACGTGGCCCTGTGCCCCTTCATGGTCCTAGGCTGGTGGGTCTTCCCGCAGCTGGGTGTGACTGGGGCGGCGCTGACCAATATCATCTCCCAGAGCCTGGGGCTGGGTCTCTCACTATGGTACCTTACCAGCGGGAGAACCAGCCTGAGACTGACCCTGCGGGGTTTTCGGGTGGATGCGAGTACCATCTGGCGTATTGTCCGGATAGGGGTACCGGCGAGCATCATGGGCATGCAGCAGGCCCTGGGTGGGTTTGTCTTCGTCCGCATCATGAGTGTCTTCGGAACCTATGCCGTGGCTGCCCACACCGTCTCGCAGCGGGTGGAGATGGTGCTATTCATGCCGGTGGTGGGACTGGGTACGGCGGCGGGGGTGCTGGCGGGACAGAACCTCGGTGCCCGCCACCCGGAGCGCGCCGAGAGGGGCGGCTGGATCGCGGCCGGCCTGGCAGTGGGGTTCATGGCGGTGTGCTGCGGGGGTCTTTTGCTGGGGGCGGAGGGCGTTGTCAGCATCTTCAATCAGGAGTCCGGCCTGGTGGACATGGGCAGCGTCTTCATCCGGATAGCCACCGCCGGCTATATTCTGATCGGCCTGATGATTGTACTCCAGTTCTGTATCTCCGGAGCCGGTGACACCGTTCCCGCCATGCTCTTCAGCGTGCTCATCGTCTGGGGAGTCCAGATACCGCTGGCGTACCTGCTGCCGGAGGTGACTGACCTGGGGGTCTACGGCGTCCGCTGGGCCATTGTAGTGGCGATAGCAGTGGGGGCGGTCGCCTACATACTCTACTTCCGGACGGGCAGGTGGAAGAGGAAGCGGCTGTGAGCCGCACTGAGAAACAACGGCCATGACCGAGACCACCGAGAAGACCGCGCAAACGGTACAGACGGTAGGCAGGCTGGAGCGGGACTGGACCCGGGGTAGCATACCGCGCAACCTGCTGTCCCTGGCGTGGCCGATGGTTATCAATGAGAGCCTGTGGGTAGTCGGCACAACCGTAGACATGATCTGGGTTGGCAAGCTGGGATCAGCTTCCATTGCCGGGGTGGGCGTGGGAGGTCTGGTGGTGATGCTCGGCATGGCGCTACGGTTTGGCCTGACCGCGGGCGCGAGGGCTATGATCGCCCGCTTCATCGGCGCCGGTGACTACGGGGGAGCCAACCGGGTGGCCCAGCAGGCCTTCGTTGTCAGCGGGGCATATGCCGTCATCGTGGCGGTGATAGGGGTGGCCTTCGCGGAGCCGATCCTGAGCCTGGTGGGAGTGGAGGAAGACGTGGTCAGGGAAGGAGCGGCCTACATACGCATCCAGTTCATGGGCTCGGCGGCGATGTCCTTCTGGGTAATCGGTGAGGTGATGATGTACGCCTCGGCGGATTCGGTCACCCCGATGAAGATAACCGCCTTCGCGCGGGCGGTGCACATGACCCTGGACCCCTTCCTCATCTTCGGCTGGTGGATATTTCCCCGCCTCGGGGTCAGCGGCGCGGCGGTGGCGAACCTGGTCTTCTACTGCGTGGGATTGAGCCTGGCCGCCTGGGTGCTCTTCACCGGGCGGACGCGCCTGCGGCTTTCTCTGAGAGGCTTCCGAATCGACCCCGGCATCATATGGCGTATCATCAAGATCGGCGTTCCTGCCTCGGTGATGGGCACCGCGAGGATTCTGGGACGGTTCGTCCTGATGTGGGTGATGGTGCCGTTCGGTACGGTAGCGGTGGCCTGCCATACGGTTGCCCAGAGGCTGGAGATGGTCTTCTATATGCCCGCCGTGGCGCTGGGGATAGCCGCCGGAGTGCTGGTGGGGCAAAACCTCGGGGCGCGCCAGCCGGAGCGGTCGGAGAAGAGCGCCTGGCTGGCGGCGGGCCTGGTGGAACTCATCATGATGGTAGCCACGGTGGCGGTGCTGGTCTGGGCAGAGCCGATAGTGCGGCTGTTCAACTCGGAGCCCGAGATGGTGGCGGTGGGCAGCAGGTTTATCAGGATTGAGGCAACTGGCTACCTGTTCCTGGGGATGGTGGCGGTGATGCAGCAGAGCCTCTCCGGGGCAGGTGATACCTTGCCGCCGATGGTGGTCAGCCTGGTCATGATCTGGGTGCTCCAGGTACCGCTGGCGTACCTGCTGCCGGATGCCACCGGACTGGGGGTATATGCTGTGCGCTGGGCGATTGTCACGGGCACGTTTGTCGGTGCAGCGGCGTATGTTATATATTTCCGCAGGGGAAGGTGGAAGAGAAAGCGTATCTGACCGCACCACCGAACATGAGCTGCGGAGAAAGAGGATGCCATAGAACGCGATAGAGACAAGAGACCGGGCCGGGAAGGAGGCATCTTCGGTCGGGACTGGACAAAGGGCAGTATCCCCCGGAACCTGCTGCTGCTCGGCTGGCCGATGTCAGTCAATGGCATCCTGACCATGCTCGGCCCGACGATTGATATGATCTGGGTGGGCAGGCTGGGGGCGGCTTCCATTGCCGGCGTGGGGGTTGCCGGTACCGCGGTGATGTTGGTGAACTCGGCGCGGATGGGTCTTACCACCGGCACCAGGGCGATGGTGGCGCGTTTCATCGGCGCTGGCGACATCAGGGGGGCCAACCATGTCGGCCAGCAGACGCTTGTCATCAGTGCGGCATTCTCGACCATCCTGGCAGTCATCGGTGTTGCCCTGGCCGAGCCGATCATGAGAGTGTTTGGCCTGGAAGAAGACGTGATTGCTGAGGGCGCGGCCTACATGCGAATCATGTTCATCGGCTCGGTGGCGATGTCCTTTCGCATGATGGCAGAGAGCATAATGCAGGCCGCCGGGGATGCGCTCACACCGATGATGGCCTCGGTGGGCTTCCGGATACTCCACCTGGCCCTGTGCCCCTTCCTGGTATTCGGCTGGTGGATATTCCCCCGCATGGGTGTGAGTGGTGCGGCCATGACCAACGTGATATCCCAGAGCCTGGGGGCGGCACTGGGGTTCTGGGCGCTATTCACCGGGCGCTCATTCGGGCTTGACTGGCAGCGGTGGCGGCAGGCGGCGAAAGGCCGCGGTGGAGCTGTCGGCTTACTGGCAGGAGCACCCGCCTTTCTGGCGGTGTGGAGAATCCCTCGCCTGGGACCTTCACGCATGAAGCTGTCACTGAAGGGGTTCGGATTCGACTGGAACATGATATGGCGGATAGTCAAGATAGGGATTCCGGCCTCGGTGACCGGGATCGAGCGGAGCTTCGCCAACCTGGTCCTGGTGGCATTCGTCACTCCCTTCGGCACTACCGCGGTTGCTGGCCACTCCCTGATAGAGCGGGCGGGACAGTTCCTGCACATGCCCGCCCAGGGAATCGGCCAGGCGGCGGGCGTCCTGGCGGGTCAGAACCTGGGGGCAGGGCAGCCGGGGCGGGCGGAGCGCACCGGGTGGATGGCCGCGGCGATGTTCAGCGGGGCGATGCTGGTTGCCTCGGTAGCAGTGGCTGTCTGGGCCGAGGAGATCATCGGTATCTTCAGTCCGGGCGAGGAGGAGGTGATAGCTGTCGGGGCCGATTTCCTCCGCATCGAGATCGTGGCCTTCATGGTATTCGGCCTGGTCATGGTGCTTACGCAATGCCTCAACGGTGTCGGCGACACCATAATCCCGATGATCACCACCCTCGCCAGCATGTGGCTGGTGCAGGTGCCTATGGCCCACTTCCTGTCCAAGTACACCACTCTCGGCGTTTACGGCGTGCGCTGGGGGATAGTCTCGGCCATCGTCCTCCGCGCGATAATATACGGCATCTATTTCCGACTTGGCAGGTGGAAGCAGAAGAGGGTATAATCCTCATGGATTGCTCTCAAGCAGTCCGTCACAAAAACACAAAGTATGGTGAGGTGAGCCCGTGCCTACCTACGAATACGAATGTAATTCATGCCGCCACCGCTTTGAGAAGAGGCAGAGTTTCAATGATTCCCCGGTGGCGGAGTGCCCCGTCTGCCAGTGTTCCAGCCGGAGGGTATTCTTCCCGGCACCGATCATATTCAAGGGAAGCGGCTTCTACGTGACCGATAGCCGCAGACCCGGTACCGGTGGCAACGGAGACGATTCTGAAACCCGCAGCCAGAAGACTGCCGCCGGCAAAGAGTCAGGCGAGACCGGCGATTGAAGGCACTGCTGCAGCGAGTGAGCCGGGCCTCGGTCAGCGTCGGCGGTGAGGTAGTGGGTAGCATAGGGCCGGGGCTGGTGGTCTTCGTGGGCGTGGCTGCCGGAGACGGAGACGAGGACATAGAGTACCTGGTCTCCAAGGTGGTAGGTCTGCGCATCTTTGCGGATGACTCGGGCAAGTTTAACCTCTCCGTGGAGGATATCGGAGGGGAGCTGCTGCTGGTCAGCCAGTTCACTTTGCTGGCCAGTACCCGGAAGGGGCGGCGGCCCGGCTTCACGGACGCGGCACCACCGGAGGAGGCCGCCAGGCTATTCGAGCGGTTCGTCGCGCGCGCCCAAGCCACCGGCACAGGTGTGGCCACCGGACGGTTCCAGGAGCACATGGAGGTGGAGATCCACAATGACGGTCCGGTCACCATAATGCTGGACTGCAGCGAAAGGCACCTGCCCAGGGCAGGCTGAGTGGCAGGTGAGCCTGTTCGTCTGACTGCGCGTGCAAGGGAGGTTAATCATGGGTAAGCTTGACGGTAAGGTAGCCATTGTTACCGGGGCGAGCCGGGGTATCGGCAAGGCGATCGCTGAGCTGTTCGCCGCCGAGGGCGCCAGGGTAGCCTGCGCCGCCCGTACGCTTGCCGAGGGTGACCACATCCTGGAGGGGTCGCTCAATACCACGGTGGCGGAGATCGAGAAGGCTGGCGGTAGCGCGCTGGGAATAGCGGTGGACATCTCCCAGGAGGAGAGCTGCCGCGAGCTGGTGGCGCAGGCGAAGGATGCCTTCGGCCCCATCGACATACTCGTCAACAACGCCGCCCTGACCTACTTCATACCGGTGAAGGACATACCGGTACGGCGCTGGCTACGGTCGTTTACAGTCAACTTCCACGGGCCCTTTATCCTGAGCCAGCTTGTCCTTCAGGACATGGTAGAGCGGCGTAGCGGAGCCATCGTCAACATCTCCTAGGGGGCAGCCATCGGCCCGGGGCGCGGGCCCTACGCCGAGGCAACTGCAGGCGAGCGTGGCGGTACCCTTTACGGGGCCGAGAAGGCCGCCCTGGAGCGTTTCACCCAGGGCCTGGCCGAGGAAATCTACCGGTTCGGCGTATCGGTTGCGTGCGTGTCTCCCTCGCAGGTGGTGGCGACGCCGGGCACGGTCTACCACAAGCTGGTGAGCGGCATGGACGACCCGCGGGGTGAGCCGCCGGAGATGATGGCCAAGGCGGCTTTGCTGCTGGCCACCGAGCCACTGGACAAGGTGACCGGCCGGGTTACCTACAGCCAGCAAATCCTGAAGGAGTTCGGGTGGATAGCCGAGGCCCGGGGCGCGGGGGTGGACCGTCCGGGAAGCGGCTTCAGCCAGATCTAGGACGTCAGCATTACAGGCTAACGTGTTGTCTGTTACCTTGCCAGCACGGAGACGGGGGCTGGCCGCAAGTCATTGTAACTGCAACTGGTTGCATTCATCGCCCGGTTCTGGTATGATTTCCGTTGGAGTCTACCGGAGCCGGGTGAAGTCATTTGGAGAGCATTCAGGATATAGCCAGCGCCCTGACGAAGAAAGGGTACCGTCTGACGCCCCAGCGCCTGATGATCGTGGAGGCAATCGAGGATAGTGATGACCACATCAGCGCTGAGGAGATGTACTCCCACGTGGTGGCCAGGTATCCCAATGTCAACATCTCCACCGTCTACCGCACCCTGGACCTGCTCAAGCGCCTTGGCCTGGTGACCGAGACTGACCTCGGAGGAGGCCGTTTCCGGTACCACCCTGCCCACAAGGGGCACCACCACCATCTGGTGTGCCGTGCCTGTGGCAACATCACGGACCTCGATGAGTCACTGCTGGCCCCCCTTGAGAAGGCGCTCGAACGGCAGTATGGATTCTCTGCCGAGCTCAGGCATCTCGCCATCACCGGGCTGTGCTCCTGGTGTCGTGAGAAGACCTACCCCGGTGGCGGCAGTCCCGATAACACAATCGGTGAGGAGGACCCCATTGAGTGACAATGATAAGCTTGCCCTGGTGAGGGTGCTTCTGGACCACTGGATCGATCATAACCGGGAGCACGGCCAGGAGTTCCGGGAGTGGGCGGAGAGAGTGAGGCAGCTGGGCGAGGTGGGGGCCGCAGACGAGATGATCCGGGCAGCGCAGGGTATGGAGGAGGCGGGTGAGTGCCTGTCCCGCGCCCTGGAAAGGCTCGGGGGAAGGGAGGAGTGATATGTGCCTGTCCAAGGCTTACGTGGAGAAGAACGGTGTGAGAGAGCTGGTCGCCGAGGAGGTGGCCTCACTGGAGGTCTCTGGAGACCGGCTGCGGTTGAAGACGCTCTTCGGGGAGTTGAAGGAGATGGGTGGACGGGTGAGGGAGGTTGACTTCCTGGCCCATAGCATTGTGGTAGAAGAAGCAACGGGCGGCGACTTAGCCCGATAGCATCGCCGGTGTCGCTCTCCGCACGGTCAGTACAACCGGTGCACTAGCAAGGAGATTGGTATGTCAAGGTCTCGTTTGGCGGCAGGCGCGGCGCTGGCCGTGGGGCTTGCGGTTGTCATGGTCCTGGCGGGCTGCACGGCGGCGGAGCAGGAAGCGCCCAGGCTGCAGGTGGTCACCTGCACTTCCCTCCTGGAGTACATTGCTGAGCGGGTCGGCGGAGACCTCGTGGACGTGGCCAACATAATCCCTCCTTCACAGCACCCGGGCGATTTTGACGCCACCCCCGGTGACATCCGCAAGCTGGCCGATGCAGACATCTTCCTGGTCCACGGCTGGCCCGGAGAGACCTTCGTTCCGGGGCTGATAGAGTCAGCCAACAACCCTGACCTCAAGCTGGTGACTATCCAGGTAAACGGTAACTGGATGACTCCACAGGTCCAGATGGAGGCAACCGAGATGGTTGCCAGGAAGTTCATCCAGGAGGACCCTGAGAACGAGAGCAGCTATCGCCAGGCGGCGGACGACTACAAGGCCGCCGTCATCAGGAAGGACGCGGATATACAACTGCGATTGCGGGAGTCCCGCGTGGGTGGCACTCCCACGCTGTGCGCCTTCTGGCAAGAGGGGTTTGTCCGCTGGGTCGGCCTCCGGGTTATCGCTACCTACGGCCCGGCCGAGCTGACGCCCCAGGACACTCGGGAGCTGGTGGACAAGGGCAGAGAGGGGGAGGTGACCCTGGTCGTGGACAACCTGCAGAGCGGGCGTGACGCGGGCAAGGGCATCGCCGAGGACATCGGCTGTGCCCGGGTTATCCTCTCCAATTTCGTGGGGGCATTTGAGAATACCGAGACCTGGGAAGAGGCCGTGGAAAAGAACATGGACCTGATACTGGAGGCGCTCGGTCAGTAGCCGGGCAGCTACCGAAACATGGCGGGCAGGTACGGTGGGAGCGCAATTGTCAGCCTGGTAGACGTGGTTGCCGCCTTCCGGGAAAAGGTGGCTCTGCGGGGAGTCTCGCTTCAGGTGAGCGAGGGTGAGTTCGTCGGCGTCATCGGGCCGAACGGCGCCGGCAAGACGACCCTGCTAACCGTGATCAACGGACTGCGCACCATCCGCAGCGGCAGAGTCTCCGTGCTGGGCAGAACGGCTGACGGGGGCAATCGGCACGCACTGAGGAGGGAAGTGGGTTACCTCGCCCAGGTGGAGAACATAGACGAGCGAACGCCGATGACGGTGAGGGATGTGGTCATGATTGGCCGCTACGGGATGCTGGGGCTGTTTCACCGGCCGGGAAAGCATGACTGGGCCGTCGTCGACGAGGTGCTGGAGATGGTAGGAATGAGCCATCTTGCCCGGCGCCCTATCGGCCATCTCTCCGGCGGTGAGCAGCAACGGGCAGCCATCGCCCGTTGCCTTGCCCAGGAGCCGAAGCTGTTTCTGCTGGACGAGCCCACCGCTGCCCTAGACTGGAAGGCCCAGGCAGGAATCCTTGACCTGGTCAGGCGTATCCACGACTCGCGGAGGCTGACCACGCTTTTCGTGACCCATGACCTGGCAGCGCTGCCGCTTGCCTGCGACCGCGTGGTGCTCATGAAGGACGGCCTGATCCGGGACGAAGGACGGCCCGCAAGCGTACTGACTAACCAGACCCTCTCTGACCTGTACGATATTCCGGTATCGGTGGTGAGGGAGAGAAGGAGAGAGACTATCCCGGCCTGAGTGCGGGAGCCCGCACATGGACTTCTCTGTTTTCGGCTACCAGTTCATGCAGAACGCCATCCTGGCTGCCTTCCTCGGCGGAGTGGCCTGCGGCACGATCGGCGTCTTCGTGGTGCTGATGCACATGCCCTTCATCGGTGTGGCCATGTCCCATGCCGCCTTTGCCGGGGCGCTGCTGGGGGTGTGGCTGGGCTTCAACCCGCTCATCGGCGCCTTCGTCTTCAGCCTGGTGGCGGCGGCCATCATCGGCCCCCTGGCAGACCGCGGGGGGCTAAGTCCAGAGGTATCGCTGGGCGTCATATTCTCGTTGATGCTGGGGATCGGTTTCCTCTTCCTGGGCCTGATGCCCGGCACCAGGTCAACTGCCCTGGAGCTTCTGTGGGGTAGCATCCTGACCAACAGCAGCAGCGACATACTGGTCCTGGGTGTGGTGGCGGCGATCGTAGTCGGGCTGGTCGCCGTGTTCTTCAAGGAGATACAGGCGACTGTGTTCAACCGGAACATCGCTCTCTCGGTGGGCCTGCCCGCCACCGTCATTCTCTACGGGGTGCTTTTTCTGGCCGGGGCCACCGTGACCGCCAGCCTGCGCTCGATCGGCGGACTGCTGATCTTCGCCCTGATCGTGAACCCGGCCTCGGCGGCATACCAGCTCACCTACAGCATGAAGCGCATGTTCCTGCTTTCGGCGGTCTTCGGGGTGCTCTCGGGCTGGATCGGGCTGCTTGTCTCCTACGTGTTCGATGTGCCCAGCGGGGCTACGATAGTGATAACGTCTTCGGTCATCTTCATACTCGCCGCGGTGTTCTCGCCCAAGCACAGGGTGCGGCACTGGCAGGCGGAAGCCGCCGTGAAGGAGTGAGCTGGCTACTCGGGCTTACTCCAGCCTGCGCGCCGACACCTGGGACGAGACCGTTGCAGAGAATGATTCCGGCAGGCTGGCAGAGCCCGGCTTCATCGGGATTGTGGTAGAGGATGGCCCGCAGGACTACACCGCCTGGTCATTACCCGCAAGCCGGTCTGGGTCTATGGATAGTCCGCCTCAGGTGAGAACCAGGCTGTCCGGCTCGATCTCCAGGCTGATGTCCAGCGCGGGCGCTGAGTGAGTCAGTGCCCCCACCGATATGATGTCCACCCCGGTCTCAGCGATTTCGCGTACGCTGTCCAGACTCACTCCGCCCGAGGCCTCGGTCATCACGCCTTCCGGCAGGCGCTCCACTGCCCGGCGCATGTCACTCCTAGTCATATTGTCCAGCATGACGATGTCCGCCCCCGCCCGGGCCGCCTCGAGTGCCTCTTCCACGGTGGTGGTCTCCACCTCAATCTGGACGCCTGCAGGGGCGTTCGCGCGGGCTTTGTGCACGATGCTCCGCAGGTCCAGGCCCCGGGCGCGCAGGGCGGCAAGGTGGTTGTCCTTGATGAGGACGGCGTCGCCGAGGTGGAGGCGGTGGTTGTGAGCGCCACCGGCACGCACCGCGTACTTCTCCAGCACACGCAGGCCGGGGGTGGTCTTGCGGGTATCGACGATCCGGGCCTTCAGTCCTTGCGTCCGGGCCACGTACTCAGCCGACAAAGTGGCGACACCGCTGAGCCGCTGGAGGAAGTTCAGCATCACCCGTTCCGCCCGCAGGATGCTGGCAACCCCGCCGGACACGGTGGCGATGGCGTCACCGGGATTGATTCTGGAGCCGTCGGCGATAAGCACGGTCATCTTCAGGGAGGAATCGACCCTTGCGAATACCTTGCCCGCCACCTCTATGCCCGCGAGTACGCCTTCGGCTTTCGCCAGAATGATGGCGCTACCGGTCAACGCCGGTGGTATCAGCGCCTCGCTGGTGATATCACCGTGGCCGGTGTCCTCTTCGAGGGCCAGGTCTATGACAGGGGTGATGTGCCTGTCAGGTGGTAACTGATTCTGCATAACAGGGTCCTCCCCGGCGCACACCAGGGTTACTACCTCCGCGTGAATACTATGTGGTGCTGCCACTTGGGGGAGCTGTACGGGAAGTCAGAGCGAAAGTGCGCCCCCCGGCTCTCTTCGCGGAGCAGGGCTGCCTCGGTCATCAGCCTGCCGGTAAGAACCAGGTTGCTTAGCTCGTACGAGGGCCGGTCGATAGCCCGTGGGAGCCGCCGCTGCCAGCGCGCCAGGGTATCCGCCGCCGCGGTGAGGCTCTCCTTGCTGCGTCTTATGCCCACCCTTTCCCAGAGAAGCGCCTGGAGGTCAAACAGGCCCGGCGAGGCAACCGACGCCGCCTTCCTGCCTCCGCCTCCCCGTCGCTTCAGCCGGCGGCGGACCTCCCTCTGCTTTCCTGTGCCGGGTGAGGCGACATTACCACCCTGCCTGGCCCGCTCGATGATCCGCTTGCTGAAGACGAGCACCTCCAGCATCGAGTTAGACGCCAGCCGGTTTGCTCCGTGCACGCCGGTACAGGCCACCTCCCCAGTGGCGAACAGGCCGCTGATATTCGTCTCTCCCCAGGTATTGACCTTCACCCCACCCATCATATAGTGGGCCGCCGGCGCTACCGGTATCCGGTCGCGGGTGATGTCCAGGCCGTGGTCCAGGCAGAACCGGTATATGTGGGGGAAGCGGGTGGTAATGACATGGGCAGGAAGATGGGTGACATCCAGGAAGACGTTGCTGGCGCCGGTCTTTTCCATTTCGTAGAGTATGCTGCGGGCGACAACGTCCCTGGGAGCAAGCTCGCCTTCGGGGGTGTATTCCGGCATGAAGCGGTGCCCTTCCGCATTGCGCAGGATTCCCCCCTCGCCCCGGACGGCCTCGGATATGAGGAAGCGGGGTACCCCGGGCATCCGCAGAGCGGTGGGGTGGAACTGGAAGAACTCCATGTCCGTTATCTCGGCGCCGGCTTCAAAGGCAAGGGCGATGCCGTCTCCGGTAGCGATGTCAGAGTTGGTGTTGAGGTGGAATAGCTGGCCCGCGCCGCCGGTGGCAAGGATGAGTGCACTACACTCGAAGACCTCGGTGGTGCCGGTACGGCAGTCCAGGGTACTGACACCTTCCGCCCGCCCGTTCGCCACCATGAGCTCGGTGGCGAGGAAGTTCTCCAGCACGCGGATGCCGGACGCGCGCACGCGCCTGCTCAGGGTGACCTCGATGTGCTCGCCGGTGGCATCACCGCCCGCGTGGAGTATACGCGGCTGGCTGTGGGCTGCCTCGGTAGTAAGGGCGATCTTGCCGTCCACGGTGTCGAAGGGCACGCCCAGGTTCACCAGGTCGTTTATGCGGTCCGGGGCCTCATTAACGAGGATGCGCACGGCTTCCTCGTTGCAGAGGCCGTCTCCGGCGGCAATCGTGTCCTGGAAGTGAAGATCGGCGGAGTCGTCCCGCCCGATGGGGGCGGCTATTCCTCCCTGGGCGTGCCTGGTATTACAGTCGTCAATGTTCCCCTTGGTCACAATCAGGACACTGCCAGACTCCCTTGCCTGGAGAGCGGTGTACAGACCGGCAATGCCGCTGCCCACGAGGATGTAGTCATAGTATGCCACTGGTGCTGTTCTCCGGCAGGCCTGTGCCTCACCCCACCTTCGGCTCCCGCTCGCCCTGCTTGATGATGATGCTGGTCTTGGCCACTCTCATGCTGGCCCCGGACTCCACCTTCAAGACCACGCTGTCCTCACTGACGGACTCAATCTGGCCGTGAATGCCACCCGCGGTAATCACCCTGTCACCCCGCTGCAGCTGCTCCACCAGGTCCTCGTGCTCCTTCTGTCTCCGGCGCTGCGGCCTTATCATGAGGAAGTACATCAGACCGAAGAGCACCACGATGAAAATCAGCATCGGCCACATGGTGGTGGTGAAGTCCCCTTCCTCTCCCCCGGTCGGCAGACAGCTTCCGAGAGACACCGCGGTGACCGCCAATGCCAGCACTAGCACCAGACCCAGCAATCCTTTTCTGGCCAATTACTCCTCCTTAGTCATACCTGCTATCCCTGCGATTCAGCTTCGCCCCGCAGAGACCAGGGGCCGCCATGCACGATACTGACCCTGCACAGTTGCCCCCGGCAGTCCTCCCCACTCTCGAAGAAGACCAGCCGGTCAGTCCTCGTACGGCCGAACCACTTGCCCGCCTTCCTGCCTTCCACCAGGACCTCGACCGTACCGCCGACAAATCCGGCGCCGGTTTGACTGGCCAGCCGTTCCTGCAGGCGCTCAATCTCGGCCAGGCGGCACTTCTTCTCGGGCGGGGGCACGTCGTCGGGTAGCTCGCGGGCGGCGTACGTACCCGGTCGGGGCGAATAGGCAGCCACGTGGACAGTCTGGAACCGGACCTCCTCCAGGAAATCGTAGGTCTCGCGGAACCGGGCATCAGTCTCGGTGGGGAAGCCCACGATGACGTCCGTGCTGAGGGCGACCCCGGGCACGTTCCTGCGGAGCCGCTCAACCAGTTCGCGGTATTCCTCCACGGTGTAGCCGCGCTTCATCGCCTTCAGCACCGGGTCGCTGCCGGACTGCGCCGGAAGGCTCACGTGCTCACAAACCTTGTCCAGACGGGCGATAGCGCTGATGAGCTTCTGGCTCATATCCTTGGGGTGGTTGGTCAGGAAGCGTATACGTGCCAGCCCGTCAATGCCGTTCAACTCCGTGAGGAGGTCAGCGAGGTCAGGACGGTCCGGGAGGTCATGTCCGTAGGAGTCCACGTTCTGCCCCAGCAGGATAACTTCCCTGATGCCCCACCGGACGCGCTCACGCACTTCAGAGACCACCTCCGGCAGCGGACGGCTTCGCTCCCGGCCCCGGCGGTAGGGCACTATACAGTAGGTGCAGAAGTTATCGCAGCCCTGGATGATGGGTACATAGGCGCAGGGCGGGCTTTCGTCCGTGGGCGCCTGCTCCCAGTCGGTTTCCTCAAACCAGCCGGGGCGCTCGCCCGGCCGGAAGAAGAGGTCAACGTGAGGGAAGTCCTGCTTTAGCTGCCCTGTATTGGAGTCCACCCAGCAGCCGGTGACGGCCAGGGTGACCCCGGGGCGGTGCCTCTTGAGCGACCTGAGCGCGTTGAGCTTGTTAACCACCCGGTCCTCGGCGCTCTGGCGCACCACGCAGCTATTGAGAATGATAATGTCCGCGCTCTCCGGAGTGGCCGCCGCCTGATAGCCCTGCAACCTGAAGCAGGCGGCGAGCCGGTCCGATTCCGCCTTGTTCATCTGGCAGCCGATCGTCCAGATATGGTACCGTGGCATGCTTGTTCGTCCAGCGGTCTCCCTAAACCAGCGTGCCCCGCTTTCAAGGGGCACGGCGTTACTATCTGTACTCGTGGCGGAGGGAGTGGGATTCGAACCCACGACCCCGGTTTCCCAGGGTAACCGCTTAGCAGGCGGCCGCACTAGACCAACTATGCGATCCCTCCAAGCGTCCGGCAATTACGCCGCATATCATATTGTACTACTTCCAGTGCTCAGGTGCCATCGCACTATATCACAGGCGTGTCTCCGGCTCAAGGGACTGCGCCGCGCCGCCCGCCTGTGCTATTATGACCTTGGGTGGTAGCGAGGCGATGGAAGTAAACGTGCTCATCGACGACGGCCAGGAAGGCACCCTCGACCCTCAGTGGCTTGCCCGGGTTGCCGAGGAGGTGCTGGTGGCCGAAGGGGTGGACCCGACGGTGGAGCTGGGCGTGGTGGTTACCGGCCAGGAGAACATCCAGGAGCTGAATCTGGTCCACCTGGGCCGAGACGAGCCCACCGATGTCCTGGCCTTTCCGATGCTCACCGGGCCGAATGCGGAGGTGGACGAAGACGGGGGAGCGTTCGTGGCAGCCCCTGACGGCCTGACCCACCTCGGCGAGGTCATCATTTCCTACCCGCAGGCAGTCATTCAGGCCGGGGAGCATGGTCACTCCGTGGAGAAGGAGGCGGCTACCCTGGTGGTGCACGGCGTGCTTCACCTTCTGGGCTATGACCACGAAGAGCCGGAACCAGAGCAGCGAATGCGGGCCCGGGAGGCGGAGATACTGGCCCGAATCGAGGAGAAGGGCCTGTGAGGGTGCTGGGCATCAACGGCAGCCCCAGACGGGGCGGCAATACCGAGATTCTTCTGGATGAAGTCCTGAAGGGGGCCGCCAGCCGGGGGGCCGAGGTCAGGACGGTGGCGCTGAACCCCCTCAAGATATTGCCCTGCCAGCACTGCGACGCCTGCCTCAAGACGGGGAAATGCCGCATCAACGATGACATGCAGGATATCTATGCCGAGCTCGAGCAGGCCGACCGCATTGTCCTGGCGGCGCCGATACACTTCATGGGCCTTTCTGCCCAGGCCAAGGCGATGATTGACCGGTGCCAGTGCCTGTGGGCGCGCAAGTACGTCCTCAAGGTCCCTCCCCTGGGTGACGACCGCCCGCGCAAGGGGCTGTTCGTCTCGGTGGGGGGAACGAAGTACCGGAACGTGTTTGATGCCGGAAGGCAGGTGGTGCAGTCCCTGTTCACCGTGCTCAACGTGGAGTACGCCGGCGAGTTGCTCTTCAAGGGCGTAGACGAGAAGGGCGCGATTGCCCGCCAGCCAGACGCTCTCAAGCAGACCTACGAGGCGGGACAGAAGCTGGTGGAGGAGTGACCTGCCTGCTCGCCGGCGACATGCCACTCCTGGACACTGATGACAGGCCGGAGAAGAACCTGGGGAGAGCGGGCAGCACAGAGCGCATCCCGGGGGCGCGGGCACCTGCTGACCGACCTTGCCCGGCTACTCCGCCAGGGAAGTGGCCAGCTTCATCCCAAGTGCTTCCGCCTGATCCAGGAAGTCCGGGTACTTCCGTACCTTCCCTTTCTGGAAGATGCCGGGCACGGGTAGCTCCCCCACCAGGTCATAGCCAAGGGCTTCAATAGAGCGGCGCATGACCTCCAGGGTCAGGTTCATGCCGCCAGACTCCCTATCCCCCTGCTCTCCGACGACGACTATGACGGCCTTCCGTCCCTGGCCCGCCAGCCGGCTACGCCAGTAGCCGGGGCGCTCATCAGCGAAGTAGTAGAAGGCATACAGGCGGTCTATGAAAGCCTTCATTTGAGCAGTTACATTGTAGCTGTAGACGGGGGATGTGACAACCAATCCCCTGGCCTCTCGTATCTTCGGGTAGATAAGCTGCATGCCGTCCATGATCCCCGTGCACTCTTCGTCCTTGCGGCATTGCTCGCAGGCGATACAGGGCATAACCTGGTAGTCGCGGAGATGAACCTCACAAGTGGCGCAGCCCTGCCGTTCGGCCCCTTGCAGGACCTGCTTCAGCAGGATGTCTGAGTTGCCGCCCTTGCGAGGACTCCCCCCGATACCCAATACCTTGACCATGCGCCTGCTCCCCCTTGCCTGCTACCCCCGGAACAGAACCGACATCATATCACCGGGGCCGCTTCTGCGACCGCATATACACCCGCTCGGCCTCCCCCCGTCCAGCACACCCCAACAATCATCCCACCTGCCTCTTGGCCTCTTCCCAAAGGGCATTCTGCTCGTCGAAGGAGAGGTCCGCGAAGCTGGTACCCCGCTGGCGGCACAGATCTTCCATGCAGGCAAAGCGGCGGTAGAACTTCAGGTTGGCCCCGCGCAGGGCCGCCTCCAGGTCCAGACCCTGCCGGCGCGCGATGTTCACCAGCGTGAACAGAAGGTCGCCAAACTCCTGCGCCCGGTGCTCTTCGCCCTGCGCCTGGCGCAACTCGCTGACCTCTTCCGCCAGCTTGTCAATCACACCCTCATCGTCCTGCCAGTCGAACCCCACCTGGGCCGCTCTCTCCTGGACCTCCTGGCTGTAGCCCAGGGCGGGCATCTCCCTGGGCACGCCGTCCAGTATGGAGCCGGTGGCCCCCTTCTCAGCTCGCTTGAGCCCCTCCCAGTTACGCGCCACCTGGGCCGCGTCCCGCACCTCGGCGTCACCGAACACGTGCGGGTGGCGGTACACCAGCTTGCTGCTGATGCTTCTGATCACGTCCGATATATCGAAGTCCCCGTCCTCGACGGCAATCTGTGCCTGCAGTACGATGTGAAGCAGCAAGTCACCCAGCTCTTCCCGCAACGCCCCCATATCACCCGAGTCCAGGGCGGCCATGACCTCGTAGCACTCCTGCAGGAAGGTCGCCCGCAAAGACCCGTGGGTCTGCTGGCGGTCCCAGGGGCAACCATTGGGCCCACGCAGACTGGCGATTATCTCCGCCAGGGCGCCGAACTCGCCCAGATTCTCAGGTACCTTCAAAGCACGCTCTCTGTTACCCGACTCTGACTAGGAAGGCAGGACCGAGCCGATAAGGTCTCTTTGCCCGCGCAGGAAGTCCGCTCCAGTCATGGCCTTCTTCCCCTCCAGCTGCACAACCACAACTCCGAGCACGTCTTCGCCGGTAACGACCCCGAATGGTGCCTCCCCACCCGGCAGACCCACAACCTCCCCCTCACAGTGAGGTTCCTCCGGTGACTCCGTGACCTCCGCCGGGACTGGCAGCGCCTCAATCACCTTGAGCTGCCGGCCCCGCCAAGAGGTGAAGCACCCCGGCCAGGGCTGGAAGGCGCGCACGCGCCTCCATATCTCCACCGCGGGCATTGACCAGTCTATCTCCCCGTCCTCCTTGCGCACCATCCTGGTGTAAGTGGCCGCGGACTCGTCCTGTGGCTGCGGCACAAGCGCGCCCCGCTCAAGCCGGGGCAGCACGTCCAGCAGCATCTGGGCCGCCACCAGGGACAGCTTGGCAGCCAGCGAGCCACCTGTGTCTGAGGGTGCGATCTGCACCTGTCCCCGGCTCAATACGGGACCGGTGTCCATCCCCGCATCCATCAGCATGATACTTACCCCGGCGAAGCGTTCCCCGGCCAGAATCGCTGCCTGGACCGGCGACGTACCGCGATAGCGAGGAAGCAAAGACGGGTGGATATTGACACACCCGAGCGCGGGGACATCGAGCACCGCCGGGGGTAGTATCTGGCCGAACGCGGCCACCACCACCATATCCGGTCTCAACCCGGCAAGCTCCTCCACTATCCCAGCACACTTCAGGCTCGGAGGCTGCAGCAACGGGAGCCCCCGGGCCAGAGCAGTCTTCTTGACCGCAGACGCGCCCGGGGCCCGCCCCCGACCCGCCGCCCGGTCCGGCTGGGTATACACCGCCACTACCTGGTAACCGTCCTCAACCAGGCGCACAAGCGGGGACACCGAGAACTCCGGTGTCCCCATGTAGACGACCCGCATCACTCGCCTCCAGCAACCCGATTTTACCACCCGAACCACCTGCCAACAACCGGCCCGCTGGCACGCACGTGCCAGCGGCATCCTCCGTCCAGCAACAGAGAAAACGGCCCAAAGTCCACGCCGAGAATGGCTGGTTGGACTAGCGACAGCAGATACGCTGCCAGAGGGCAAGTACCAGGCGTGGTACCACAGCCCTGGTGACCGTTCGGCGGCATGCTGTGTCAACAATGGCACGAAAGTGACGCCTGGCACATCATGGCTACGGGTGAGGTTTCGCGAAAAACGGGCAGTCTGGCAGACCTTGCACGGCGGCCAAACCGGGGAAACAGGCCTACCCAACCAGTGACAACTGCCGTCAGACCCCTTGCCAGCCGCCCTTAGCAGCTACTATCCTGTCACTGTTGTCTTGCTGCTCCCGCTGAATGCGCTCAGACGTAACCACTACCGCCGTGTCCGGGCGCTGTGCATGCAGACCTGAGCCATTCGTATCGTGCCACTGAGGGACCGCCGGTTGATGACAGAAAGGTCAGCACAGCAGATCTGGGAAGCTGCGCTCGGGCAGCTTGAGATCGAGGTCAACAGGTCCAACTTCCGCACCTGGCTAAGCGGGACAGCAGGGGTTAGCTACAGCAACGGCGAATTTACAGTCGGAGTCCCCAACACCTTCGTCGCCGAGTTCCTGGACAAGAACCTGCGCTCGCTGGTGAGCAAAACGCTCGCCAGCATCACCCGGTGCGACGTAGAGGTCCGCTTCTGTGTCAACTCCACCTCCGAGCAGCTGTCCGGGGGCAAGCAATCCCTGCCGCTCTTGAATCCCGGGTACACCTTCGATACCTTCGTGGTGGGCAGCTCGAACCGCCTGGCCTACGCCGCCGCGCAGGCGGTGGCCGAGGAACCGGGACGAGTGTACAACCCTCTCCTCATCCATGGGTCAGCCGGCCTGGGGAAGACTCACCTGCTACACGCGATGGGACATGCCGCTGCGTCCCGCGGGCTGGGCGTCCTTTATGTAAGCTCCGAGCAGTTCACCAACGAGGTGGTGAGCGCCATCCGCGGGGACGGGATGCAGGCGTTCCGCGACAAGTACCGGACCACGGACATGCTTCTGGTGGATGACATCCAGTTCTTCGGGGGAAAGGAGCGCACTCGCGAGAGCTTCTTCCACACGTTCAATGCCCTGCACGCCGCCAACCGCCAGATCGCCGTCACCTGCGACTGCCCGCCACAGTCGATACCCCATATCCAGGAGCGGCTGCGCTCCCGCCTGGAGTGGGGTCTGGTAACCGATCTCAAACCCCCCGACTTCGAGACCCGTCTCAGCATCCTCCAAGCGAAGGCGCGCCGGGAAGGAGTCGATATCACGCCGGATGTGCTGGAGCTGATCGCTCTCGAGGTGAAGGAGAACATCAGGCGCCTGGAGGGTTCCCTGAATCGGGTCATCGCGTACGCCAGACTTGTCAAGACCATGATCACGCCTGACCTGGTCCTGCACGCGCTTGACAATATCGCCAGCAAGGAGTGTCCAACCGAACCCCCCAGCCTCCCCCAGATATCCGAAGCAGTGGCCGCCAGCTTCCAGCTCCCTCTCTCAGCCCTCAAAGGACGCAAGCGGGACAACGGCACTGCTCTGGCACGCCAGGTGGCCATGTACCTCATGCGCCAGGAGACCGATTCCTCCCTGGCGGACATCGGCAGAGAGCTCGGCGGGCGGGCTCCAGCGACCGTCAGCCACGCCTATGAGAAGATCGCCACCACCGTCAACGGCGACCCCCATCTACGGCGGCAGGTATTCAACATCCAGCAGGAGCTCCGCTGCAGAATCCCCACGGCCTAGCGATAGACTCCCGCAGGATTCTGATATCCCCTCACCTTTTTCAGTAAGTCACCACGTCTTTCGACACCTTCCCGGAGGCCACGCTCAACCCCGCACGCCTTACAGCTCACACCGCCACAGTTCAAAGCCTGGCACGCACGTGGTAGTATTTAGTAATAGTGATGTACTTCACACAAACCAGCATATATACGGGGATGGATGAAAGAAAGTCATGTTTGATACTGCTGAGATAACACTCAGGGGGGGTAGCGGGGGTGACGGTGCAATCAGCTTTCGGCGGGAGAAGTACGTCCCCTTCGGGGGGCCGGACGGGGGTGACGGAGGTGGAGGTGGGTCCGTGGTGGTGGAAGCAGACCCTAGAGTCAATAACCTGCTCCTCTTTCGTCGCAAGGGCTACTATCGTGCGGGGCGGGGTGGCAATGGCCGGGGCAGGAGGAAGCACGGTGCGCGGGGGCAGGACGTAGTGCTGGCGGTCCCGGTGGGTACGGTGGTGTGGGAGACCGACGGTGACAGTAGGGCTCAGTTGGCTGATCTGACGCAGGCGGGTGAGCGGGTGGTGGTGGCCGGGGGAGGAAAGGGGGGTCAGGGCAACGTGCACTTCGCCTCCCCGACCAATCAGACGCCCAGAATAGCGCAGAAAGGGGAACCCGGTGAGGAGAAAAGGCTGCTTCTGGAGATGCGGCTGATCGCTGACGTGGGCATTATTGGCTACCCGAATGCAGGCAAGTCCACCTTGCTTGCGGCGGCTACAGCGGCAAAACCGAAAGTGGCCAGCTATCCGTTCACCACAACCCAACCCGTCGTGGGAGTGGTGGAGTTGGGGCTTGAGACCTTTGTGCTGGCAGAGATCCCGGGTCTAATTGAGGGTGCGCATGCAGGCCGGGGCCTGGGTCATGACTTCCTGCGCCACGCCACCAGGACGCGGATGTTCATCCACGTGGTGGATGGTAGCTCTGAGGCGCCGGTGGAGAGCATGGTGAGAGTGAACACTGAGCTGGGTCTGTATGATGCGGCGCTGGCGCGGAAGCCTCAGATTGTGGCCCTGAACAAGGTGGACCTGCCTGAGGTACGGTCGAGACTGCCAGGAATACTGCGGGCCTTTGCTGACGTTGGGATAGCGGCGGCGGAGGTGTCGGCGGCTACGGGAGAGGGCGTCGGTGCCTTGATGGCCTCGGCGATGCGTATGCTGACGGAAGCTGCCCGGAGCGAGGTCGAGCGGCCAGTGAAGCTGTTCCGGCCCCGCCCCCGCCGAGAGAGCACGGCCGTCCATAGAGAGGGAGGCACCTTCGTGATACGCGCCCCGGGCCTGGGGCGCATGATTGTCCAGGGAGACCCTAACAGCGTATCGGTACGCTCGCAGCTCAACCATCAGCTGGTCCGGCTGGGGCTTGACCGCGCCCTCAGGAACGCGGGAGCAAAGCGGGGCGACCGGGTCCGGTGTGGAGAGCTGGAGTGGGAGTGGTAGTCGGGTGAAGCTGGGAGTCCTCGGCGGTACCTTCGACCCGGTGCATAACGGTCACCTGGCCGTGGCCGCCGAAGTGCTGCGGGAGCTTGGATTAGACGAGGTCCTCTTTGTGCCCGCGGGTAATCCCTGGCTGAAGGCGGATATGGACATATCGCCGGCAGAGCACCGGGTAGCCATGGTCAGGCTCGCCATCGCTGGGACCCCTCAGTACAGTCTCTCCGCAATCGAGGTTGACCGCCCGGGGCCTACCCATACGCTGGATACCCTCGCGGAGTTGTGGCGCCGGCTGGGCAGCAACGACGAGCTGTACTTTGTTATGGGCTGGGACGCTTTCTCGAAGCTTCCTGTCTGGCATGCCGCCGGGCGCATCATACAGCTCTGCCGGCTGGTGGCGGTGCCGCGTCCCGGGGCCAGGCGGCCTGACCTTGGTGCGCTGGAGGTGAGTATCCCGGGCCTGTCTGAGCGGGTGACTCTCCTGGATGGGCCGCGCGTGGACATCAGCGCTACGGACATCAGGAAGCGGGTATCCCGGGGTCTATCCATAACCGGCTTGGTTCCGCCAGCGGTGGAGGCGTATATTCGTGAGCAGGGGCTTTACCGGGGATAGCCACCACGGTGGCTGGTCAGGCGGGACTAGATATCCAGGTTCTGGACGCTCCTGGCGTGGGCCTGGATGAATGCCCGGCGGGGCGGCACTTCTCCGCCCATGAGGGTGGAGAACACGCGGTCCGCCGCGGCGGCATCCTCCACTGTGACCTCGAGCAGGGTGCGCACGGACGGGTCCATGGTCGTCTCCCAGAGCTGCTCGGAGTTCATCTCACCCAGCCCCTTGTAGCGCTGGACGACCACCCTCTTGCCCTTGAGCTCGTTGAGGACCTGGTCCTTCTCCTGGTCCGTGTAGACCCACCTTGCCACCCTGGGGGCGGTTATCCGGTACAGGGGCGGCTGTGCGATGAACAGGTGCCCGTGGCTGATGAGCTCGGGCATGTGCCGGAAGAAGAAAGTGAGCAGCAGGGTACGGATGTGCGCGCCGTCAACGTCCGCGTCCGCCATGATGATCACCTTGTGGTAGCGTAGCCGGGACAGGTCGAACTCATCATCAAGACCTGCTCCAAGGGCGGTGATGATGGTGCGGATGTCCTCGTGGGAGAGCATCTTGTCCGGCGGGGCTTTCTCCACGTTGAGTATCTTGCCCCTGAGGGGTAGGATTGCCTGGAAGCGACGGTTCCGGCCTACCTTGGCCGAACCTCCGGCCGACGGACCCTCCACCAGGTATATCTCGCAGAGGGAAGGCTCTTTCTCGGAGCAAGCAGCCAGCTTTCCGGGCAGGGTACCGGTGTCCAGGCTGTTCTTACGTACGATCAGATCGCGCGCTCTTCGGGCAGCTTCGCGGGCCTTGGCGGAGAGAAGGCACTTGTCAATGATACGCTTGACATCATCGGGGTGCTCCTCGAAGTAGAGGGTGAGCCCCTCGCCGACAGCGCTTTCCACCTGGCCCTTGACCTCAGGGTTGCCCAGCTTGGCCTTGGTCTGCCCTTCAAACTGCGGCTCGTGTACCTTGACGCTGACTATCGCCGTCAATCCCTCGCGGACGTCATCGCCGGTCAGGTTGGGGTCGTCTTCCTTGAGGGACTTGTTCTTGCGCGCATAGTCGTTCAGCGCCCTGGTGAGGGCGGAGCGAAAGCCGGTCAGGTGGGAGCCGCCGTCGATGGTATTGACGCAGTTGGCAAAGCTGAAGGTGGACTCGCTGAAGCTGTCATTGTACTGGATGGCGGTCTCCACGATGGTGCTGTTGATAGCTTTGTTGATGTGGATCGGCTGTGGGTGCCGGACCACCCGGTTCCGGTTGAGGTGCCGCACAAAGCTGGTAATGCCGCCGTCGAAGTAGTACGTCCTTTCGGCATCCCGCCGGGCGTCCCGCAGGGAAATCTCCAGCCCGCTGTTGAGGTAGGCAATCTCGCGCATTCTTTCGCTGAGGGTATCGAAGTCATACCGGGCGCTGCCGAATATCTCGGTATCGGCAAGGAACGAAGTGGTGGTACCGTTGGGCTGGTTCGTTTCGGCGACCAGGGCCACCGGTCCCTGGGGTATCCCGCGCTCGTACCTCTGGCGGTAGAGCTTTCCATCCAGCCTGATTTCCACCTGGCACCAGGTGGACAGGGCGTTCACCACCGAGGCACCGACGCCATGGAGGCCGCCGGAAACCTGGTAGGTCTTGCCGCCGAACTTGGCACCCGCGTGAAGCACGGTCATCACCGTCTCCAGGGCGGATATCCCCGTGGCAGGATGAACGTCGACCGGAATGCCACGACCGTTGTCTTGCACCGTGACCGAGTTATCGGCGTGGATGTCAACTGTTATCCTGTCACAGAAACCGGCCATGGCCTCGTCCACACTGTTGTAGACGATCTCGTAGATCAGGTGGTGCAATCCGCGGTGGTCAGTGCTGCCGATGTACATACCCGGGCGGCGACGGATCGCCTCCCGGGCCCCCAGCACCTGGATGTCTTCGGCGGTGTACTGTCCGTTGAAGCCGCTATCTGCCGGCTTGGTCCGCGATGGGGCATCCTGGGTCATGGCAACAGGCTCCTTTGAGACTGCCGGGCGGCACACAGGGTCCTGGGAAGAGAGAGACGAGGCAACCAGGGGAGGACAAAGTAGGGAGGTGAAGTCAGCAGGCATGATGAGCGTATCATCGCAGAATATTATAGCACATTCTTGCTAGGAATGGAAGCGCTCCGGCGGCGGGTCGGTAAGCTCTTTACCCGGTGAGATTGGCACGCCCGCCTCAGCCGTGCTCGTAAGGATTTGTGGCATCTCAAGCAGCAAGGACCGAACCGAACCCGCGGCCTCAGCCCACCAGCTCCGCCACCCTGTCCACCGGTACACTCTCCTGCCTGGAGGTGGTCATATCCCGCAGGGTCACCGTGCCGGTTCTGACTTCATCCTCGCCGATGATTGCCACGAGGGGCACTCCCAGTTTGCCCGCTTGCCTCAGCTGGGCCTTCAGGCTGCGGCTGCCGCCGGATAGCAGCACCGCTCTTCCCTGCCGGCGCAGTGCGGCCGCGAGCTTCATGGCGGCGTCACGCGCGGCGTCCCCCAGGTGGGCAATAAGCAGCTGCGGCCCTGGTGTCTGGGGCACGGGGACCTCCTCCCGTTTGAGGCCAAGCACTATCCGCTCCATGCCGGTGGCGAACCCGACAGCCGGCGTAGGCCTGCCTCCGAGCTCCTCTATCAGCCCGTCGTACCGGCCGCCACCGCCGAGAGAGCTCTGGGAGCCGCCTGCCTCGGGGTGCACCTCGAACACGGTACGGGTGTAGTAGTCGAAGCCCCTGACCAGGCGGAGGTTCTCCTGGAAGGGGATATCCAGCACCGCCAGGCATCTCTTGAGCTCGGCGTAGTGGACGGCGCAATCGGCACAGAGGTAGTCCGGATTCTTGGGGGCGCTGTCAGCTACCGGCTGGCAGGCGGGGCTCTTGCAGTCCAGCAGCCGCAGCGGGTTCTTCTGGTAGCGCATGCGGCAGTCCTCGCACACCTCCTGCAGGTGCGGGCGGTAGTGCTCCTTGAGGACGGCCAGGTAAGCGGGCCGGCACTGCCGGCAGCCGATGCTGTTGATGACCACGGCGAACCGGCCCAGACCCAGGCGGACGAAGAACTGGCGGGCCATGTCTATGACCTCGGCGTCCAGGGAGGCATCCGCCTCGCCGATGGCCTCGCAGCCGAAGTGCCCGTGCTGGCGGTATCTCCCCGCCTGCGGTCGCTCGTAGCGGAAGGCGGGCCCGATGTAGTACAGCTTCACCGGCTGGGGCCGGCTGTGCATGCCGTGCTCCAGGTAGGCGCGGCACACCGAGGCCGTGCCTTCCGGCCTCAGGGCAAGGCTGTTGCCCCCGCGGTCCTGGAAGACGTACATCTCCTTTTCCACGATGTCCGTGCCCTCGCCCACGCCGCGGGTGAACAGACTGGCATCTTCGAACATGGGGAGGTCAATGCGCTCGTACCCGTAGAGGTGCGTGATCTCGGCTACCTTCTGCTCCAGGTAGCGCCAGTATGCCTGCTCTTCGGGGAGTATGTCAGTGGTGCCGCGCGGTGCCCGGTACAATGCTGTCCTCCTTGGTCCTAAGCAAGATTACCGTATCGCCGTCATGCCTGTAAAGGACTTTCCTTGTTCTGCCCCCGGCTGTCCGGTATAATTCTGCGAAAGGGCGGGTAGCCAGAGGTGGGAGCATGACTAGGAGATTGTATCGGAGCCGGGAAGACAGGGTGATTGCCGGGGTCTGCGGAGGCCTGGCGGCCTACTTCGGCATCGACCCCACGATTGTGAGGGTCATTGCCGTGGTGTCCATACTCGCCAGCGGGGTGGGTATCGTCGCCTACCTGATTCTATGGGTGGTAGTGCCGCTGGAGGGCACCGGGACCACCGAACCCCGGGACGTTATTCGTGAGAACGTGGAAGACATACGGGTAACCGCCACCCAGGTGGGGCGGGATATGCAGGCCAGTGCGAGCGGGGGAGAGGAGCCCGAGGAGATCGCCCGGCTGCGCAGCCGGCGCCTGAACTGGCTCGGCATCGGTGTGATTGTCATCGGGATTCTCCTCTTGCTGGGCAACTTCAACGTGTTCTGGTGGTTCAACTGGCACGTTCTCTGGCCTATCGCCGTGATTGTTATCGGGGTGCTGCTACTAGTCGCCGCCAAGAGAAAGTAGTCGTGGTAGAAAGCAGGGGTCGCAGCTCTTTCTCGGTGGCCACCTGGGGCATCTTCCTGATGTTCCTGGGGATCGTCTTCCTTCTTCAGACCACCGGGGTGCTCGCCTGGACACTATGGGGCACACTCTGGCGGTTCTGGCCGGTGGCCATAGTCCTGGTCGGACTGGGTATTCTGCTGAGGCGGCAGAGCGTATGGCTGGTCAGTCTGGTTTCCCTGGCCATACTCGGTGGGTGCCTGGGGATTGCGGTATGGCAGCACGGGCCGGCCCCGTCCAGCGAGATGGTGAGTGACAGCGTCCCCCTGGGTACTGTGGAGAGCGCCGAAGCACGGATGGAGTTCACCGCGGGCAGGCTGGACGTGGGATACCTGTCGCCCGGGGCGGAGGACCTGGTCCAGGTCGACTACGAGGTCCGCGGCGGTTACCCGACCCTGGCGATGGACTTCCAGCAGCAGGGGGAGACCGGTGACCTGCGTCTGAGTACCGTCAACATGGAGTACTGGAGGGACTCGGGAGCAGGCTGGCAGGTACGCTTCACACGGAGCATTCCCCTGGCACTGAACGTGTACTCGGCGGCCAGCGACGTTGATATGAATCTGCGCCTTCTGAACGTGACTGCGCTCACGCTCCACCTGGATGCGGGCAACTGCGATGTCGTCCTGCCCGCCTCAGCCGGTTTCACCAGGGCCTACGTGGACGTCAACGTGGCCAACGTGGAAATCAGTATCCCCGAAGGGGTGGCTGCCAGCATTCGCGTGAGAGGGGGTCTGAGCCTGGTTGACGTGGACGAGGGTCGATTTCCCGGAGAGGACGGCCGCTACCAGTCCACTGACTACGAGACCACCGCCAACCGGGTGGAACTGGCGATCGAGTGTGATGTTGGACGGGTGCAGGTGAAGTAGGCTGCTCGCGCACGGCCCTAGCGTCGTTTGCGCTTCGTGAACGAGAAACGTATCTTCAGGCCGTTGTGCCTGTCCTCCTTGTTCACCTTCTTGATGAAGGTCTCCAGGTCGGCGGCCCTCTTCGCCTGGCGCGGGTCTTCAGCCGTCTTCCTGGCCGGCCGCCGCTTGCGGGAATCCTGTCCGGAACTCATGCGCGGATCCTTCTGCGTCAATACACCTGCGCTCAATGATACCACAGGTCCGTCTGCGAAGCCAGCCCGTATATGTGCTATCATAGGGAAACCCCCTTTGACCCGTGCGCCCTGCTCCCCGGCAATGCACGGGGAGGCGCTGCCAGCACCAGCAAGGAGCGGGAATTACTTTGGATAGAGAGAGCTCGGCGGCGCGGCCGGAGACAGTGTCACCGGAGCCCCAACGGAAGCGGCGCGACTGGCTTCTGCCCTTCGCTTCTCTGCGAAACCGCTACTTCCTCATCTTCACCATCGGACAGCTCCTCTCGGTAACCTCGCTGCAGATGATGCAGCTTGCCCAGAACTACCTGGTCTACCAGCTCTCCGGGCTGGCCACCTCTATCGGCTACGTGAGCGCCGCCCTGGGCTTCTCCATGCTGCTTTTCTCACTGACCGGCGGCATTGCCGCTGACCGGCTCTCAAAGCGGAATCTGCTTATGGTGGGGCAGCTCGGCATTGGGGCGTTTGCGCTCTGGATCGGCGTGATGGTGAGCACCGGGCTGATCCAGGTCTGGCACATAGTGCTCAGCGCGGTGATGGTGGGTATCATCGCCGGGTTCACCATGCCCGCGCGGCAGTCCTACGTGCCCGATCTGGTGGGCGAAAACAATCTGGTGAATGCCATGGCGCTGACCTCGGGTATCATGAACATGACCCGCATCGGTGGGCCAGCCCTGGCGGGAGTGATTATCGCCGCCGTAGGTGTTGCCCCGCTGTACTATGCCAAGTTCGTGGGCTACGGCGCGTTCGCGGTGATGCTAAGCCTCATTCCCATAAAGGGCAAAGTGGAGGGGTCCGTTTCCCGGTCGCTGCTGGGTGACGCCCTGGATGGCTTTCGCTACCTGCGGCAGAATCACAACGTGCTGGAGCTGCTGATTATCGGGGTCATCCCGGTGGTGCTGGCCATGCCATACGTGAACTTCCTGCCGGTGTTCCAGGAGGAGGTCTTCCACGTGGGTGCCGCCGAGCTGGGGATCATGATGTCCGCCGTGGGAGCGGGCGCGGTGGTGGGGGCACTGACGATTGCCTCGCTGAGCGAGTACCGCTACAAGGGGTGGGTACTCCTCGGGGCGGGGATCGGCTTCGGGGTCTCCCTGGTGCTGTTCTGCGTGGCGGCTGACGCGGGGAGCTTCGGCCTGTCCCTGGTACTGCTCGCTCTGACCGGAGGTACCGGTACCGCCTTCATGGCCCTCAACCAGGCCCTGGTGATGACGCTGACGCCGCCGGAGATGCGGGGGCGGATCACCGGCCTGTTCATGACCACCTTCGGTCTACAGCCCCTGGGGGCGCTCCCGATAGGGGCGCTCAGCGATACCTTCGGTGCGCCGCTCACCATAGGCGCCTTCGGAGGGCTGACACTGCTCCTATTTGTCGGTGTGACCCTGTTCCGCCCGCATCTCAGACAGATATAGCGGGCATACCTTGCCTGCTGCTGGCCGTCCGGTCATAATGGAGTTAGAGGCGCTCGGCCTCATCAACTGCCCGGGCAAGGGCCGCAGGTTGAAACTGAGAGAGGAGTAGCAGCGCGGTGAACCGCCTCACTATCGGCGTGGACATAGACGGGGTGATCGTGGATATCGCCAGGGCCTGGTTGCCCCTGCTTTCCGAGGTCTGCGGCCGGCCGGTATCGGCGAAAGACCTGTGCTCCTGGGACCTCGGGGCGGCACTCGGCATCAGCGAGGAGCAGGTGAACCGGGTATGGCTGCAGACACTGGGGACAGACTTGCTGCGGCACGCCCCCGCGATCAAGGGTGCCATTGACGGCCTGGCCAGTCTCGCCCGGCACGAAGTCTGGCTGGTTACCGCCCGCCCGGCGTCCATGGCGGAGCTTACACGCTTCTGGCTGGCTGACAACGGCGCCCGGTATCAGCACCTGGTACACGAGAGGTTCGGCAACAAGCTGTGGGCAGGCGGCGGGTTTGACGTGTTCATCGAGGACTACCTGGAGGAAGCGCGCGTGATTGCTGAAGCGGGCGTGCCTTCCATCCTCTTTGACCAGCCGTGGAACCGGGGTGGGGAGCTGCCCCCGAACTGTACGCGCGTGACCGACTGGCACGGCGTTGTCGCCCTGATTGATGCCCTGGGGCGGCAGTGAGGGTGCGGTGGATGTGGAGGGGCTTTCCCAGGGTTCACCGGAGATAGTTCATGCCCGCAGGCGGTAACCGGCAAGACCGTCTCCAGTTTTATAGCTGGCTCCTCTTCCTTGCGTGCAGCTTGTTCTTTCTTGGCGAGAGCGTGGTTGAGGGGAGCCCGCTGATGATGGCTGCCGGGGTGCTGTTCTTCCTGGGATGCGTGGTCGCCTTGCTGCCCTGGGTGCGGGGACGGCACCGGTAGCTCAGCCGGGGCCGCGCTGCCGGCGGCGCGGCTTGAGCGGCTGGCACCTCGGGCAGTAGTATGTCCCCCGGTTACCTACCAGTCCGCGCTCTATCGGTCCGCCGCACGCCGGGCAGGTCCTGCCCCCCAGCCCGTGGGCAACCCTGAACTGGTAGTGCGCCGAGCCCTCGGAGCCGTCGGGCCGGAAGTAGGTATCCACGCTGGCGCCCTTGTCGCCGATGGCCGCCCAGAGAATGCGCCGTATCTCGGCGTGGAGACGCTCCACCTCTCCCCGGGAGAGGCTGCCCGCCTGTCTCCAGGGGTTGATGCCGGAGGCGTACAGCGCCTCGTCAGCGTACATGTTGCCGATGCCCGCAATCAGCTTCTGGTTGAGCAGGGCCGCCTTGACCGGCGCCTTGCGTCCCGCCAGTATCCGCCCCAGCGCCGCCGCGGTGAAGCTGTCCGGCAGGGGCTCGGGGCCGAGCTTACCTTCCACCCACTCGGTGCCGGCGGCTACCCGCATCTCTCCGAACTTGCGCGGGTCACGGAAGAAGATATGGCTGCCGTTGTCCAGGTGGATGATTGCCCGGCAGAACCGGGGCGGTTCGGCCGAGTCCGGACTCACGATGAGCGAACCGGACATCTTCATGTGGAGCACCAGGATGTCACCGCTGCCCAGGTGGATCATGAGGTACTTACCCCGCCGGGTGATACCGCCTATCTCCTGCCCGACAACGCGGGAGAGGAAATCGCCCGCGGGCATATCCTTGACTATCCCCTCCCAGACAAGGGTGACCCCGCTTATGCGCCGTCCCACCACGTGAGGCAGGAGCTCGTTCTTTATTGTCTCTACTTCGGGTAGCTCCGGCATCCGGCGGACCTACTCCATTTCTCCCCAGTTGCTGCCGGTCTTGGTATCCACCTTGAGCGGGACGGCGAGCTCCACGGCGGTGGACATCAGGCGGGGGACGAGCTCCCGCATCTCCGCCAGCTCGTCCTGGGGCACCTCGAAGACGAGCTCATCGTGCACCTGGAGAAGCATCCTGGTCTTCAGGTGCCGCCGGACCATCTCCCGGTAGAGGTTTACCATCGCCACCTTGATGATGTCCGCCGAGGTCCCCTGCACCGGCATGTTGATGGCCATGCGCTCGGCGGCCTCTCTGACCTGCCGGTTGGGGGATTTTACCTCGGGAATGGTACGCTTCCGGTGCAGGTAGGTCTCCACGAAGCCCCGCTCTCTGGCCTGCTGCTTGGTGGCCTCCATGTACTGCCTCACCCCGGGGTACTTCTCGAAGTAGGCGTTGATGAACTGGCCTGCCTCCTCGCGGGACAGCTCGGTGGCCTGCTCCAGCCCGAACTCGCTCATGCCGTAGATGACGCCGAAGTTGACCGTCTTGGCCAGGCGGCGCATGTCCGGAGTTACCTCGTGCGGGGAAACCCCGAAGAGCTGGGCGGCGGTGGCGGCGTGGATGTCCTCGTCGTTCCGGAAGGCGGCGATCAGGTGCTCATCGCCGGAGAGGTGTGCCAGGGACCGCAGGTCCACCTGGGAGTAGTCCGCCCCCAGCAGGTTGCACCCGTCCGCTGCGATGAATGCCCGCCGAATGAGCCGGGCCTGCTCTCCTCGTATGGGAATATTCTGAAGGTTGGGATCACTGGAAGACAGCCGCCCGGTGGCTGCCCGCGTCTGGTTGAAGCTAGTGTGCACCCTGCCCGTTCGCGGGTTGATGAGGTCCGGCAGAGCATCAATGTAGGTCGACTTCAGCTTGGAAAGCTGGCGGTATTCCAGTATGAGACCCACTGCCGGGTGGATATCGCGGAGCTCGTCCAAGACCGACGCTGCGGTCGAGTAGGCTCCTGCTTTTCGGCGGCCCGATGGCAGCCCCAGCTCCTCGAAGAGCACAGATGCCAGCTGGCGGGGCGAGTTGATGTTGAACTGGTGCCCCACGCTGTTGTACACCTCCTTCTCCAGGTCGAGGAGCTGCCGTCCCAGTTCCAGGGACATCTGCGTCAGGAGCCGGGCATCGAGCGAGATCCCGCTCCTCTCCATGTGTACCAGTACCGGTACCAGGGGCATCTCCACGTCTGAGTAGAGCCGCCCGAGTTCTTCACGCTCGAGCTCGGGCAGGAGGATTTCGTTGAGGCGCAGGGTCATGTCGGCATCGGCGCAGGCGTATTCGGCCGCCCTGCCGATATCCACCTGGGCCATGGAAAGCTGTTTCCTGCCGGAGCCTATCAGGTCGGTTATGGGGGTCATCTCAACGCCAAGCCGCTGGAAGGCGAGGGCCTTCAGGTTCAGTGCCCTCTCACTCAGGAGATAACCGGCAATCATCGTGTCTGATGCCAGGTTGTTCACGGTCAAGCCCGCCTGGGCCAGCACGATAATGTCGTATTTGCCGTTATGGGCTATCTTGGGTACGCGGGCATCCGCCAGGGGCCGTCCGAGCCGTTCCAGGACCTGCCCCAGCGGTAGCTGCTCAGACCTGCCCCTGCCGACGTGTCCCACCGGCACGTAGTAGGACTCACCCGGTGCGGGTGCCACCGAGATGCCCACCAGCTCGGCGCGCATCGCGCTCATGTCGGTTGTCTCCGTGTCAAAGGCGAACGTAGCGACCTCTGACAGCCGGTCGAGGAGCGCATCCAGGTCCCTGGTGGTGCTGACCGTGTGGTAGTTGTCCGCTGGTGGCGGCCCGGCTCCAACCTCAACCGGGGTCTCGCCTCTCCCCTGGCTTTCCGGCAGCCGGGACATGAGGGCATTGAACTCCAGTTCGCGGAACAGGTCGCTGACGCGGCTGCGGTCATAGTTGCTGGTGCGGAACCGCTCCAGGTCCAGGGTCACCGGGGTATCCCGGTCGATGGTCGCCAGCACCTTACCCTGGCGGGCGGAATCCTCATTCTCCTGGAGGGCTTCCCTGGTTCGGGCCGGCGTCACTTCGTCGATGTGGGCGTAGATGGCCTCGGTGTCGCCGAATTGCTGGAGCAGCCTGGCAGCCGTCTTCTGCCCGATGCCGGGTACGCCGGGGATGTTGTCAGATGGGTCCCCCACCAGTCCTTTGAAGTCCGGAATCTGTGCCGGCCCGACACCGTCATACTTCGCCCTGACCGCGGCTTCGTCATAGAGATCGGTTTCACTGAATGTGCCCCTCGGTTTGGGGTAGAGAACGCGCACGCTGGGGGAGACAAGCTGCATCGTATCGGCGTCACCGCTGATGATAATGGTATCCAGACCTTGCTGCTCCGCCTGGTGGCTCAGGCTCCCGATGACGTCGTCAGCCTCGTAGCCGTCCAGCTCTAGGATGGGCATACCGAAGGCTCGAACGAGCTCCTTCACCCGGTCGATCTGGCGTACGAGCTCGTCCGGCGTGGGCGGACGCTGGGCCTTGTACTGGTCGTACATCTGGTGGCGAAAGGTGGGTGCCCTGGTATCGAAAGCGATGGCGAAGTGGGTCGGCTTGAGGTCTTCCAGCACCTTGAGCAGCATCGCCGCGAGTATCCGTACCGCGGTCACCACCTCGCCTGATCTGGTCGTCATGGGGCTTATGTCCCGGGTGGCATGGTAGGCGCGGTGCACCACGTTGCTGCCGTCGAACAGTACCAGCAGCGGCTTGTCCATGGGGCTATTATAGCAGAGTGGGGAGAAGGGGGCTGCCGGTGCAGCCAGGACCGAACAGAGCTTTTTTGACGCTGCCCCTGCGCGGGTGATAGCCTAGGAGTATCCCAAGCAGAACGGCTCCCGGCTTTTGCCGGGCCCGCAAAGACGCTCTTAGGAGGACTGATGCCCATGGAGTTGGAGACCCTGAAATACGATACAAAAGACGGCATCGCCACCATCACCCTGAACCGGCCGCAGAAGCGTAACCCCCTGAGCCCGGAGGTATTCCGGGAGCTCTTGGACTGCCTGGACAGGGCCGCCGCTGACCAGCAGGTGGCCGCTCTGGTTATCACTGGCGGAGAGCAGGTCTTCTGTGCGGGTATGGACATCGCCGAGATGATGGAGTTCCGCCCCGAGGACACTCACTCGTTCTGGAACTTCGGCTACAACCTCACCTTCGAGAAGATATACAGCTTCCGCGTGCCCACCATCGCCGCCGTCAGCGGCTATGCCCTGGCGGGCGGATTTGACCTGGCGGTGTGCTGTGACTTCCGGATTGCCTCGGATACGGCCCGCTTCGGGCAGCTTGAGGTCAACGTGGGGCTTTCGCCGGGGATAGACCGCCTCTGGCGACTGGTCGGCCTGAGCCGGGCCAAGTATCTCGGCCTGACCTGCGACATCATTGATGCCCAGGAGGCCTACCGCATCGGCCTGGTGGACAGGGTGGTGCCGGTGGCAGACCTGATGAAGGAGGCCGAGGCCCTGGCGGCGCGGTTCGTGGGCAAGCCCCGCGAGGCGCTGGAGCGGTCCAAGGAGTCCTACATCAACGTGATCAACATGGACCACCAGGCGGCGGTTACCTGGGAGACCATGCTGCTGTGCCGCCTCTTCGACACCGAGGAGCGCAAGCGGCTCATGGCGCAGTTCCTGAAGCGGTAGGAGTGAGGACGGGTGCCTGACAAGCGTTCATCCGGTTCAAAGCGCGTGACCATGTTCGCCGGTAAGGGCGGCGTGGGCAAGACAACCTGCGCCGGCGCCACTGCCCTGCATCATGCTGCGAATGGCGGAGACACCCTGGCGATATCCACCGATCCCACCCCCTCGCTCTCTCACATCTTCGAGCTGAAGAGCAGAGAGAAGCCCGCCAGGGTGCTGGATGGCCTTTACGTGGCCGAGCTGGGGCGGAGCGAGATCCGGGCCATGTGGGACCGCCGGTTCGGCCGGGAGGTCTACGAGGTCTTCTCCTCGTTCGTATCGGTGGACTACGACGAGTTCACCGATTTCGTGACTTCCATCCTGCCCGGCCTGCATGACGAGTTCATGGTGGACTACATCAAGGAGCTCAGCCGTGGAGGAAGGTACCGGCACATCGTCTGGGACACTGCCCCGATGGGGCAGACCCTGGGGCTGCTCCAGACTCCGGCCATGCTCCGGGAGCACCTCCGGCCCGCGCCCCGTATCTACTCGCGGCTCAAGCTGGGCAGAGAGACCCGCAAGCCGGTGCTGGACATAATCAGGGACTGGGAGAGCCTGTCCGCCGAGGATATGGTCTTCCTGCGCCAGGAGGTGCGGTTCGTCCTGGTGACGATAGCTGAGGCGCTGGCAGTGGAGCAGCTGGACAGCATCTTGGCCGAGCTCGGCCGCTACGGGTTCCACGCGGATCAGCTTATTATCAACAACGTCATCAAGGAAGTGGGCGGCTCGGAGTTCCTCCAGGCCAAGGCGGACCAGCAGAGGCCCTACATCGAGCTTCTCCGCGCCAGGTACACGGACATGTCAATCGTGGAGGTGCCGCTCTTTCCCCACGAGATCAAGGGAGTCGCCCGGCTGCACAGGGTGGAAGAGAGCCTGTTTGGCCAGGACACGCCCCCTGCTGCTCCGTCTGCTCCTGGACGGGCCAGACCTCCGGACTGAGACCGAGACCGTTCAGCGCTGATACTACCGCTGCCTTCATATCCCCCGTGCTGACAAAAAGGTGGCTGCGGCAGGAGCAGTCGCTGCACCCGAAGCCGGGTACGGGTCTGAACCGCTTACCCAGGGCCGTGGCGATGGCACACTCCATTCTCTCCCCGGTCCGGACTGTGATTGCTCCCTCCAGGTGTGCTTCCTGGAGCAGATAGTCGATATGCCAGTGGAGCTTCTTATGGGTGCGGAAGTGCCGCGCGAGCCTTTGCCCAAGTCCGCTCAGGGCCGAGCCAACGTAGGCATAGCGGCCGCACTGGAAGCGGAGTCCTCCCCGCCGGCCTATGGAAACCGTGATAGCGGCGGGTAGCCGGATGAGGAGCACGTAGCAGCCGGCTGCCCGAGGGCTATTCCGGGCTGCCAGGCCCCGGTGGCTTCTGGGCGTTGTCATCGACCTTTTCGACTTCAATGGTGCACTCGCTGACCAGGGCGGCAAACGCTCCCAGGGCTGCCAGCAGGGGTGCAGCCATGATGGTTACTGCCGCCGCCGGTGCGCCGATTGTTAGCGGTATCTCCAGGATGGTGCGGTCGTCGTGGATGATACGCACCCGGCGGATGTTGCCCTCGCGGATGAGCTGTTTCACCTTCTCGATGATGTCGCTCCCGGCTACTCTGATTCTCTCGGTGGTCATCACATGCCTCCTTGGGGTCCCGGGTACCATTGTAAGGCTTGGGGAGGGCCAGTACCAGTCCGGGGCTTCTGTCCGCTTCCGGCGGCGTCAGGTGCTGGATGTCATGGATCGCTCCGTTCGCAATGACCGGGGGGGGTAATCAGGGGCAGATACCCCCCCCCGATGCACAGGACGCCTTGAGTTGGTCCGGCACAGGCCCTATACTGGCGGTGTAAGACCCGGGGAGTGAGCAGGATGGCCCTGGACCTGACCAGGCTGGTGTCACAGGTACATGGTATGGCGGCCCGCCTCAAGGCACGGAGCCACGAGCGGGATGAGCGGCTGGTCAGCACCCGGGAGGCGCTGGACAGGTACGGCGGGGACGCGCAATCACTGAGGAAGAAGATAGATGCCAGCCGCACCACCTGGCTGGTCGCCGGTATCGTTGAAGGGCTCGGGGGCTGTCACCGGGCGCCCGCTCTGCCCCGGGACTTCACCGTGGTCGCCACGGACGGCTCCCACATTGACGTGGACCGGCACCGGACAGCGCGGTGCTACCTCTTGAACATCGGCTCGGTGGTGCTGCGCTACGGGTCACACCCGGCCGCCTCGCTGGGAAGCCAGCCGCGTCTCTATGCCGACGATGAGGAGCTGGTCGTCTCTGCGCCCGGCACGGGGGGCCGCGAGCAGCCGATCGAGGGGACGCTTCTGGGCATCAAGCGCACCGTCGAGGAGTGCCGCGCGCTGGCCCGGCTCGCCGCCGACCTCCCCGGGGACACTCCCACCCTGGCGCTGATGGACGGCTCACTCCTGCTCTGGGGACTCGAGCCTTACCCCGAGTTTGTCACCGAGGAGCTGCTTGACCGCGGCTTCATCGCTGGCCTGGAAGAGCTGAGCAGGCTGGCGCTCCAGCGAGAGATCGTCCCGGCGAGCTACATCAGCTTCCCGCGCAGCACCGACGTCGTGAACGCGTTGCGGGTGGCGCTCTGCCCGCGGGAAACGGTGGACAGCGACCACTGCCCGGCGTGCGACAGCCGGGAGTGCGAGGCCCTGGCCGGCATCCGCGACCGCGACCTCTTCGGCAGGGTGCTCGGGCCGGGAGAGAGGTCAGACGTGTTCATGAGCTCGTCCAAGATACAGGGGCGCTATGGTGCCCACCGTGTCCACTTCTTCTATCTGGAAGCGGACGGTGAGGTCGCGCGGGTGGAGGTGCCTGGCTGGGTCGCCCTGGACCGTGACCGGGTTGGCCTGGCGCACAGCCTTGTGCTGGACCAGTGCCGGCGGGGGCTTGGATACCCGGTGGCGCTCAGCGAGGCCCATGAGAAAGCGGTCGTCACCGGGGCCGATGCGGCAGGCTTCTGGGAACTGGTGGAGAGGTCTCTTGCCGACCAGGGACTGCCGGTTATGGGCTCGGCCAAGAGCCGCAGCAAGCGGACGCGGTGGGTCTAGGGGTTTCCTGGCTAGACGTTGGTGGCGCTCGACGGGCCCGGAAACACGGTAAATCCCCGCGCACCCCGCGCGAAGGATTGCAGTATTGATTGCCCTGGGACAGGGTTGTATACTTGGGGCAACACGACCGGAGAGCCAGTGTATGCAGGTGGTCACGAAGATACTCCTGGGTGACTGTGCTGAGAGGCTCCGCGAGCTTGCCAGCGATTCCATCGACCTCATATTCACGTCTCCCCCCTACGCCGACCAGCGCAAGCACACGTACGGCGGAAGCCATCCGGACAACGACTTGAGTGACGCGATAAGGCCATGAACGAGGCAACGAATGCAGCAGAGCGGGTCGTAGTCCTGGCTCGCAGATTCATGCAGTTGGGGCTGCGACCGGACGACCTCGATGACTATGACGAGTTCGAGATGGTCGTTCTGGCGCTTTGTGATGCCCTGGATGCAGCCGAGGCACAAATGCGGAGTGGAAGCTGAGAGCGCTGCCGCTCCGCTGCCTGCTTGGGTAACAGGGTCGAATCCGCCCCTCGTATACACTGCTCCAAACGTGCTAACGGGACGGAGGCTGTAGAGGGAAATTAGGCGGTACTATGCAGCAACAATGGCTTGTCGTGGGGACACAGAGAAACTGGGACTTTGCCTTCGAGACAGGCAATATCTGGGGACTAAAAGACATCCGGGAGCTGAACGCACTATGGAATATGCTCAGAGAGGGAGACGGTCTGCTGTTCTACGTTTCCAGGCCGGTACATGGGATAGTCGGGTTCGGGCGTGTCGCAACCAAGTTCAGACAGACAAATCCTCTATGGCCGGAGGAGATAAGGAAGGACGAGGTCATCTGGCCACTCCGCTTTGAGTTTGACATCGAGTATTGCCTTTCGCCGTCGATGTGGAAAACCGGGAAGTACACCTCACATAACCTCCAGCTAATCACCAGGATGGTCTTTCAGTGCTATCCCATTGAGGAGGTCAACGCGGCAAGGAAAGCGCTGGGTTTGAGAGCCCTATCTGATAACATACCCGCCACCCCTGCCTACTCTACGACATCGACAGCGACCGGTACCGTCAGCCATAGTGAGGTGATGGAGCATCTTGCGGAGATTGGTCGCATTCAGGGGTACATCAGCGACAAGGAATACGTGCTTGACAGTACCCGTCTCGATGTTGTCTGGAGAAGGGTTCAACGCTCAGTGCCCACATACGTGTTCGAGGTGCAGGTGGAAGGTGACATCTACCATGCGATGGCGAAGCTGAAGCACGCTTCTGATCTCTGGAATAGCCACATCTTCCTGGTTGCCGGCAACAAGGAGAGGGGTAAGTACCATGAACTGCTTGCCGGGACTTTCCATGAAGTCGCCCACCGAATGCAGTTCGTCGAGATCGGGCTTGTTAGCCAGTTGCTGGCCAAGAAGATGGACTACAAGAGGATGGAAGAGGCACTGGGGATACTCAAGAGGTGAGGCTGCAACGGTACGGCCCCTGTTGGCAGAACAAGAGGCCAACTTGATGTAGTACTCGGCCATCGTTTCTGTATCGACGGAAGGATAGACTGGAATGCCCTTGTGCGGTTCAATTCGGCCGCCGCCCGGCCTCTCCGCTCGTGATACTTTCACCTCTGCCTCCACCTTGGTCTCCTTCCTTCCCCTCGCCCCCACATATCCGAACGGTTGTGCTACAATAGGGCATGGTCACCAGAAGGATCATGCACGTGGACCTGGATGCCTTCTTCGTCTCCGTGGAGCAGGTGCTCAACCCGGAGCTGAAGGGCAAGCCGGTGGTGGTCGGCGGGCGGCCGGACCGGCGCGGGGTGGTGGCCGCCGCCTCGTACGAGGCCCGCGCCTATGGACTTCACTCGGCCATGCCTCTGGCCACCGCCGTTCGGCTGTGCCCCCAGGCCGTATTCATCCCGGGCAACTTCCGGCGCTACCGCGAGGCTTCCCGCAGGTTCATGGCCATCCTGGCCGACTTCAGTCCCTTCCTGGAGCCGCTCGGTCTTGACGAAGCCTACCTGGACGTGACTGGCTTCGAGTCCCTCCACGGCTCCATTCGCCAGATGGCCCTGTCCATCAAGCAGCGTGTGCGGGAGGAGCAGGGACTGTGCGCGTCCATCGGTATCGCTGGCTGCAAGGTAGTTGCCAAGGTCGCCTCCGACCTCTCCAAGCCCGACGGCCTGATCGAAGTGTCCCCCGGCGAAGACCGGTCCTTCCTGGCCCCGCTCTCCATCGACCGGTTGCCCGGCATCGGCAAGAAGACAGAGCAGAGACTGAGGGGCCTCGGCGTGAATACCATAGGTCAGCTATCGCTCGTACCTGTTGAGGCCCTGAAAAGCCATTTTGGTGCGTCTGGCGAGGTGCTGCACCGCCATTCCAGGGGTATGGACAGCCGCAGAGTGGCCCTGCCGGGCGAGGCGAAGTCCATCAGCCGCGAGACCACCTTTGACAAAGACATATCCGGGCGGCCCGTGCTGGAGTCTACCCTGCGCTACCTCGGGGAGAGAGTCGGGGCAGACCTGCGGCGGCGGGGCAGACAGGCCAGGTGCGTGACTCTGAAGCTGCGCTACGCTGACTTCACCACCATCACCCGCAGCCATACCCTGCCCCACCCCACCGATGCCGACCAGGCCATCTTCGATACTGGAGTGGGCCTCCTCGGCGCTGCCCTCGCCGGGCAGAAGCAGCCGGTCCGGCTGATCGGCATCGGAGTGTCAAACCTGACCGAGCCGGTCCGGCAGCTGGCCTTGCTGGAGCCTTCCGACCGGCGCATGGAGCACCTGAACCGCACGATAGACCGCATCCGGGACAGGTACGGCTTCACCGCCATCCAGACCGGTCGCACCCTGCGCCTGCGCGACCTGCACCCCTCCGACGAGGGCGACTACACCCTCCCGACGCCGGGCCTTTCCAGGTGAGGGGTCAACACGCCTGCCCCACTTGCCTTGCCCTTGGTCACTCCCGTATAATAGTGCCCGCTGCCGCCGGACAGGCGTCGCAGTCGGGAAGTGGGTACCGTGAACAGAAAGCGCTTCGTCATCGAAATGGGTACCGGCGTGGACCAGCACGGCCAGGACATGACCGGGGCTGCCACCCGGGCAGTCAAGGACGCCGTGGCGCGCGTCTGCCTGGTGGGTTTGCTGGAGCTGGTGCAGTTGGAAGACCTCCAGGACATGATGGTGGACGTGCTCATTGCCTGCCCGCGCCCTGCCGAAGTGGATGCGGCGCGGGTTCTTGAAGCCCTTCCTTTCGGGGAGAAAGAGATCAGGGTGGTGGGAGGTGGCATGGTTGTCCACGGTCACCAGTCGCCGGCAATGGGTGACCGCTCCGACGAGATAGTGTTGGCCAATGCCGCCGTCACGGTGTACATAGACGCTGACAAGGCTGTCATCAAGAGCTGAGTCAGCAACAGCGAGAGGAGGCGAGCCGAAATGCCATCCTACGCCTATTTCCAGGGCAAAATCATGCCCCTTGAGGAAGCCAGGCTCAGTGTTATGACCAACTTCATGCACTACGGTACCAGTGTCTTCGAGGGTATCCGCGGTAACTGGAACGAGGAGCAACGGCAACTCTACCTGTTTCGCCTCAGGGAGCACTACCAGCGCATGCAGACCGGTTGCCAGCTCCTCAGGCTTGACCTGCCCCATAGCCTGGATGATCTCTGCCGGATAACGCTGGAGCTGGCGGAGAAATGCGGATTCGAGGAGGACGTCTACGTCCGTCCCCTCGCCTACAAGAGCACCGAGGAGATGGGCGTCCGCCTGCACAACCTGGATGCCGACTTCCTGGTTTTCATCTTCCCCTGGGGACGGTACCTGGACACTGACCGCGCGCGCTGCTGCACCTCTTCGTGGCGGTTCCCCAACGAGGTGCCGCGCGCCAAGATATCCGGCCTTTACGTCACCAACGCCTTCGCGAAGACGGAAGCCATCGAGAATGGCTTTGACGAGGCCATCATGCTCACGCCGGACGGCTACGTCGCCGAGGGCAGCGGGGAGAACCTCTTCCTGGTAATCGATGGCAAGCTGGTGACGCCGCCCTGTACTGATGGCATCCTGGTGGGTATCACCCGGGACACAGTAATGGTGCTGGCACGCGAGGAGCTGGGCATAGAGACGGTGGAGCGCCACGTGGACCGGGTGGAGCTCTATACCGCCGACGAATGCTTCCTGACCGGGACGGCTGCTCACATCACCCCGGTGGCGGAGATAGACCGCCGCAAGGTGGGCGCCGGCGGAATCGGGCAGGTCACGGAGCGGCTCCAGGGCCTCTACCACGAGGTTATCCTGGGTAACAGCTCCAGGTATACCGGCTGGTGCGCCCCGGTGTACAAGCGCTAGGCTCTCTCCCGTGGAGACCGGCATGATTGAGAACGAGCTCGTCACCGGCCTGGTGGCATTCATCATCGGGTACCTGTTCGGGTCAATACCGTCCGCCTATATCTTCACCCGCTGGGTGGCTGACAAGGACATCCGCAAGCTGGGAGGGGGGAATGTCGGGGGCCTGAATACCCTGCGCGAGGTGGGGGCCCTTCCGGCGGCTGCGGTGACACTGATCGACATCGGCAAGGGGATTGCCACGGTAGCGTTCACTCACTGGGGGCTGGCTCTTGATCCCCTGTACGTCTTTCTTGCCGCGGGGGCGGTGGTGGTGGGGCACAACTGGATGGCCTGGCTCAGGTTCAGCGGCGGCAAGGGCATGGGAGCCACTCTGGGCGCGCTACTGCTCCTGATGCCGCTGTACGACTACCTGGCCGGTCTGTGGGTGCTGCTCGGCGTGATCGCCCTGCCGCTGGCGGTCACGCGCAATGTCGCCCTGTCCATGGGGATCGGCCTGGTGGTCCTGCCCTTCATTGCCTGGCTTATGGGAACACACTCAGGGCTATTTGTCGTCTGGGCGGTTTTGGTGGGGCTGATCATCGCGGCCAAGTTCGCCCCGACAGCACTGCGTGCGGCTGCCCAGAGCACCGGTATCAGGGACTTCGTGCGCGGGCACTGAGCTCACGGCCCGGCGGCCACAGGCCTGGAGAAGCGAGAGCAGGTGCGGTTCCCTCCTGCGCCGGCACTGTGGAAGCCCTCGTATGTCGGCGAAGCCGTACCCGGGCAGCATACCGCCCGGCAGTGTGCCTGCGGGGACTCGCCCGGACTACCCGGATTGCCCGGTGCCGAGGGCCTGGTTCAGCTTCTTCATGAGCCGTGCCTTCCGCCGGGCAGCGTTGTTGGCATGTATGACACCTTTGGACACCGCTGCGTCGAGCGTGCTCACGGCTGTCGCTGCCGCCTCGCGGGCTGCTTCAAGGTCACCGGCAGCGATCAACCTTCCGGCCCTGGCGATGCTGCTCCGGCACTGGGTGCGCACGGAGCGGTTGCGTTTACGCTCTTCCTCGCTTGTTCGCACCCGCTTCTTAGCTGACTTGGTGATCGGCAATTCTTACCTCCGTGGCCTCTGGTTGGGCCCGCCCCGGTCCGTAGCCGGGGCGTCTGGTATGGGATACTCTCCGTGTGCTGGCATCAGGTCAATCCAGTGACCCGCTCTCCGCGGCCGCCGCCTCGCCCAGCCGCATGACGCTAAGAACGTCCCGTATTCTTTCTATCTTGGTGAGAAGCCGGCTCAACTCCGGCAGGTCCCCTATCTCTATGGTAAGCAGCACCGATATCGTCTGGTCTTCGTTGTAGACCAGGTTGACGGCGACAATGTTGACCTTCTCCTCAGCCACCAGGGTGCTGATGTCTCGCATCAAACCCACCCGGTCCCACGCGTCTACCTTGATACGCACAGGATAGAGCATGTTTGCCCGTCCCCAGTCCACCCGTATGAGGCGCTCTCTCTCGTCCTCATTGACAATGTTGGGACAGTCCTTTCGGTGGATGGTTACCCCCCGGCTGCGGGTAACATAGCCCACGATATCGTCGCCGGGCAGGGGATGGCAGCACTGGGCCAGGTGAGTGAGCATATCACCCACTCCCAGTACCCTCACCGCGGAAGCGGTAGGCCTGGGCCGGATGGTCTCGGCCACCTTCTGCTGCTCCTCTTCCGCTGCCAGGCGGGTAGCAACCTGGTGAGTGGTTATGCCTCCATAGCCGATGGTGTTGTAGAACTCGTCCACGTTGTCATACTTGAAGAGCCTGGCCAGGTTGACCGCCTCGGTGAACTTGAGCCCGAGCTGCCTCATGAGCTTCTCCAGTAGCTCCCGTCCGCGCTCCACGTTCTCCGTGCGCTCTCTCTTCTTGAACCACTGCCGTATCTTCTCGCGCGCGTGTGAGGTCTTTATGTAACCCAGGTTGGCGTTGAGCCAGTCGCGGCTGGGCCCCCGCTCGGACTTGGTGGTCAGAATCTGGACGATATCGCCATTGGCAAGCTCGTAGTTCAGGGGAACGATGCGACCGTTCACCTTGGCGCCGACGCAGCGATGCCCGAGATCGGTATGGATGCGGTAGGCGAAGTCAAGAGGCGTGGCACCCCTGGGAAGGTCCTTGATCTCCCCCTTGGGCGTGTAGACGAATACCTGGTCGCTGAAGACGTCAGTACGGACCGATTCCAGGAACTCCTCGGCTCCTCGCAGCTCACGGTGCCACTCGATCAGCTGGCGCAGCCAGCCGACACCCCTCTCGACACTCCCGTCTGCCTTGCCCCCCTCCTTGTAGCGCCAGTGGACCGCCACGCCGAACTCGGCAAGGTGGTGCATCTCATGAGTGCGTATCTGCACCTCCAGGGGAGTGGTGCCGTGGCACATCACCGTGCTGTGGAGCGACTGGTAGCCGTTGGGCTTGGGATTGGCGATGTAGTCATCGAAGTGCTCCGGCAGCGGGTGCCACAGGCTGTGCACGACCCCAAGAGCGCTGTAGCAGTCCGGCACCGACTCCACCACCACCCGGAGTGCCAGCAGGTCATGGATATCGTCGAAGTCCTTGCCGAGGGCGGCGTACCGCTCCATCTTGTTGTGTATGCTGTACAGGTGCTTCGGCCTGCCGGTTACCTCGGCCCTGAGGCCCGCCCGCTGGAACTCCGCCTGCAGCTCCTGGCTTACCTCGGCAATGACCCGCTCGCGGTCGGCGCGCTTGGCGGCGAGCAGGTCGGCCATGCGGTGGTAGCTGTCAGGCTCAAGGTAGCGAAAGCACAGGTCCTCAAGCTGCCACTTGATCTCCCATATTCCCAGCCGGTGGGCAAGAGGAGCGTATATCTCCAGCGTCTCGCGGGCGATGCTCTGCTGCTTATCGGGGGACAGGGCGTACAGGGTGCGCATGTTGTGAAGGCGGTCTGCCAGCTTGATGAAGACCACCCTGAGGTCTTCCGCCATCGCCACCAGCATCTTGCGCAGGTTCTCCGCCTGGTTTCCGTCCACCGCCACGCCGGGCCGCCCGGCGGTATCCTCGGCCGCCTGCCGGGATATCTTGCCCAGCTTGGTGGTGGCATCGACCAGCCTGGCCACCTCTGACCCGAACTGCACCTCTATCTCCGAGCTGGCAATGCCGCAGTTCTCGGTGACGTCATGAAGCAGAGCGGCTGCCAGTGAGCTGGCGTCCAACTCCAGCTCTGCCAGGATCATGGCGGTCTGGAGCGGGTGCTCTATGTAGGGATCGCCGGACCTGCGCATCTGGCCATCGTGTGCGCGATTGGCAAAGTCATAAGCCCGCTCGACCACGGTGACCTTGGACGGCGGCAGGTACTCCCGCGCTTTCTCCAGAAGCTGGCTTACGACCACCGTTCTCCTCAACTTCCGCGATACAGCTTTAGTATAGCCCATGGGCCCTGGCGTCTACAAAGCCCTTCGTCCTCGCGCGTTTCTTTGCTGTCCGCGGCGCACCTGTGGCCGGGATACTGTTTGCCTCCGCGACCTGCGAAAAACCTCACCCGGGTAGCAGTGGCCTCTGGCACCTGATACAACCAGGACCAGACAGAACCGTGCCCGGGGCGTGCGTGCGCGTTGACGCAGTACACTGATTCGTGTAGAATCCGGCTATGGAGAGCCGCGCCGGAACGAAACATCCCCGGTGGGACAGTCGTAACATCAGGGCCCTGAGGTCTTACCTGGGCCTGACTCAGCGGCAGCTTGCGGAGACGCTCGGCACGCGCCAGCAGACCATCAGCGAATGGGAGAAAGGACTGTACCGTCCGCGCGGTGCTTCCTCCACCCTTCTGACCATCGTCGCCGAGCGCGCGCGGTTCACCTATGAAGCAGACCCCGAAGAGAAGGAGAGCTGATATCCCCAACCACCACGGGCAGCACCGGTGGGGTAACCTACCTGCGGGAGTCCCAGAGGAGTGGCGTCTCAGCGTCCTGCTATGAATGTCGGCGTGTGCCGGGTCGACCTTAGGCTACCGGAGAACCTGTCTCTCAAGGGGAAGAGGCGAGTCCTGAAGTCCATCGTTACGCGGGTGGGAAGCAGGTTTAACGTAGCCGTCGCCGAAGTCGATAACGGGGATATGTGGCAGTTGGCCACGCTCGGTATTTGCTGCATCAGCAATGACCGCCGCCACGCCAATGAGGTCATGTCCCGGGTGGTGGACTTCATCATGAGATCACGGCTGGACGCGGAGATACTGGACTACGAGATAGAGATCATCTCCATGTCCTGAGGCCGTGAACCCGGTTTAGACCTGACAGAACCACGATGGATACCTCGGCGTTTTTGCACCATCTCACTGCCCAGCCCGGCTACAGCCAGCAGATCGTCCACGTAGAGCACGTTCCGCCCCGCGATGCCAGGCATGGTGAGCTGGCGGTGCCGCTCGCGGACGGGCTGCGTGAGTGCCTTGCCGGCCACGGCCTCCTTCCCCTGTATACCCACCAGGCGGACGCTGTCAACCATGTGCGGCGCGGTAAGAACGTGATGGTGGCCACCGCCAGTGCCAGCGGCAAGACGCTCTGCTACAATATTCCAGCACTCCAGGCCCTGCTTACCGAACCGGGGGCGTGCTGTCTATATCTCTTTCCCACCAAGGCCCTGGCCCAGGACCAGCTGCGCACCCTGAACCAGCTTGCTTCTCCGGCACTCTTCACGGGGGACGAGTTCGCTACCTTCGACGGTGATACCCCGCGTCCGGAGCGGGCCGGTATTCGCAGGCGTGCCCGGGTGGTACTCTCCAACCCGGACATGCTCCACCTGGGCATACTGCCCAACCACCGCCAGTGGTCGCGCCTGCTGCGCAGCCTTCGCTACGTGGTCATTGACGAGGCTCACGTCTATCGAGGGGTGTTCGGCTCCCACCTCGCCGGGGTGCTGCGCCGGCTCCGGCGGCTGTGCCGAGCCTACGGTTCCAGCCCGCAGTTCATATTCTGTTCGGCTACCATTGCCAATCCCGGCGAGCACGCCGAGCGCCTGGTAGGTCTGCCCTTCACCGTGGTTGATAATGATGGCTCGCCCCATGGCGGCAAGGACTTCGTGTTCTGGAACCCACCTCTCATTGATGCCGCCCGGAGCGTCCGTCGCAGCGCCAACACCGAGGCCACTCACATCTTCACCGAGCTCCTCCATCAGGGAGTCCGTACCCTTGCTTTCGCCCGCACCCGCCGCCTCACCGAGCTCATCTACCGCTACTCGCGGGACCGGCTTGCCGCGGCCGGCCCGGCGCTGGCAGAGCGGGTAAGACCCTACCGTGCCGGCTACCTGCCCCGGGAAAGGCGCAAGATAGAGAAGCAGCTCTTTACCGGGGAGCTCCTCGGGGTTGTCGCCACCACCGCCCTGGAGCTAGGGGTGGATATCGGTGACCTTGATGCCACCGTGCTCACCGGATACCCCGGGAGCATCGCCAGCACTTGGCAGCAGGCGGGCAGGAGCGGGCGGCGCGGGGGAAGGTCGCTCAGTTTCCTGATCGGCCTGGATAATCCCCTCGACCAGTACTTCATGCGCCACCCGGAGTTCTTCTTCGGACGGAGCTATGAGAACGCGCTGGTCAATCCGGAGAACCCCTATATCGCCCGTGCGCACCTTCTGTGTGCGGCCTGGGAGATGCCTCTGAGCGCTGATGACGAGCAGTACTTCGGCGATGTACTGCCCCGCGAGCGGGCGGAGCTGGAGGACCGCGGGGTAGTCCGCCAGCGAGGGGGTCGCTGGTACCTGGCCCCCACCATCGCCCACCCTGCCCGGAGCATCAACATCCGCTCGACCTCCCGCGAGAGCTACCCCATCATCGATTCCGGCACCGGCTCGCTGCTGGAGACGGTCGATGATGCGGTGGCTTTCTCCCAGATACACCCCGGGGCAGTCTATCTCCATCAGGGCGAGTCCTATGTCGTGACCGCCCTGGACCTGGAGACCCGCACCGCATACGCCAGCGTAGCCGATGTCAGCTATTATACCCAGAGCCGCGAAATCACCGACCTGCGCATTGTCAGGGTGAGAAGAGATAAGCGCACCCGCCGTGCCTGGGTCTACCTGGGGGACGTGGAGGTCACCAGCGTCGTGATCGGTTTCAGGAGAAAGGCCCAGTTCACCGAAGAGGTGCTGGGAGAAGAGCCGCTGGAGCTGCCCCCGCAGCACTTCCCCACCGTGGCCCTGTGGTTCGATCTGCCTGACAGCGCTATCGCTGCGGTGGAGCGGGAGAGGCTGGACCTGGCGGGCGGCCTGCACGCCACTGAACACGCCGCCATCGGCATACTGCCCCTGTTTGCCCTGTGTGACCGCAATGACATCGGGGGGGTATCCACCACCCTGCATCCGGACACCGGCCGGGCGCAGGTCTTTATCTATGACGCCCATCCGGGTGGAGTGGGCATTGCCGAGGACGGTTTCGAGCGCATAGCTCAGCTCTGGGAGGCTACTCTCAGGACGGTTACCGAGTGTCCCTGCCTGGAAGGGTGCCCCAGTTGCATACAGTCACCCAAGTGTGGCAATAATAATAGACCCCTGGACAAGAAGGCGGCGCAGGTGTTGCTGGAGGGGCTGCTCGGGTATGTGCGGCAGGAATAGTGAGGTGGAAGCCGGGATCCCCGTGGAATGCCCATTCCGTTGGGAAACGGCATCCAGAGGTCTGCCGTAACTGGATTCCGGCTTACACCGGAATGGTTGTGGGGCGTGGGCCTCATGGCTACCCACGGCAAAAGGAGAGTCCCGGAGAGGCGAAGCCTCTCGGCTCAATCCTTTTCCTTCCCCTCCGGGGGAGGGGCGGTGGCCGCAGGCCGCACGGGGGATAAGGTGTTCACCGGAATAGAGCCGCTCTCTGGCAGAACGAACCAGGGAAAGTTGAGCGGGAGGGTGTGAACGCCTGTTTCAGGGATGACGATGCGGGTGATATGCTACAGTGGCAGTGAGAGGCCGGAAGTGGTGGAGCACAGATGATTGAGATATCGGTTGACCCGGTAGCCTTCACCATCGGCACCGTGAGCATACGGTGGTACGGGGTATTCGTCGCCCTGGCAATCGCCTGGATAGTGGCGTGGCTGGTGTGGCGGGTAAAGCGAGGGGCGAAGCTCTCCTACGACGTTGTGTTCACCGCCGCCCTGGTGGGCATCCCTTCGGGGATCATCATATCGCGGCTGCTCCACGTGCTTGACAACATCGTGGTTGCCAGGCTTCATCCGGAGCTTGCCCTGGCCGGTGTCGTGTTCGATTACACCCAGGACCCTGGCAGGATTATCGGTGGAGAAGGGCTGACGGCCTACGGTGCCGTTCTGGGGGCCGCCCTCGGGATATGGATATATTGCCGCATCGCCAGGGTCAGGATGGGCTACTTCAGCGACCTGATTGCCCCGGCGGTGGTAACCGGGCAGGCGGTGGTGGGCAGGATCGGCTGCACTATCAACGGCTGCTGCTACGGCGCTCCCACTTCGCTTCCATGGGGGGTGGTGTGGACCCACCCTGACAGCCTCGGGCCGGCTGCGGTCGCGGTCCATCCCACCCAGGTCTACGAGATCATCTTCGGCCTAGCGGCATTCGTGTTGCTGATAAAGCTCATGTGGCGGCTGAAGCCAGACGGCTCGCTGTTCCTGGTCTACCTCGGCCTCTACTCCGCCTGGCGGATCGGCGTCGACTTCCTGCGGGACGGCGCCCCGTTCCTGTTCGGGCTGCACCAGGCGCAGGTGATCGGCATCGTCGTGCTTCTCATAGTAGTGCCGATCCTGGCGACGCGAACGCGCTGGGTATCCCGTGATCAGTTGCCGGAACCGGCAGAACCGGCGGAGCAGCCCATGCCTGGCTGGCATGGGGAGCAGGAAGAACAGGGGGAGTTGAAATGATTGACTGGAGCGTTCTGGCAAGCATAGCCTGGACGGGCTCATTCGCGGTGGTGGCCGCCGACTCGGCGGCGCGGGGCATCAGCCCCTGGTTCTGGCGTCTTGCCTCGCTGTTCGGTGGGCCCCTGGCACTGGCTGCCTACGGTATCGTTCGCGAGACGCGCGGCAGCCGTGCGAAGAGGGGCTAAGGTCCCGCAAGCGGCGGGCGGTGGTCCAGGCCGGACGAGCAGCGGGCCGGTGACCTCGTGTCTGGCCGGGGTCTGACCACGTCTGACAGGGCCTATCCCCGTGCGGGACCGGATTCGAAGTGCGGCTGCTGCCGGAGAGGAGACGAGGATGAGCAGGAGCATCAGGATCACCGCGGGCGGAGAGGCAGTGGACGCCACGCTCAACGACAGCGATACTGCCGCGGCAGTGCTGGAGGCTCTTCCCATATCGGCAACCGCCAGTCTCTGGGGTGAGGAGATATACTTCCCCATACCCGTGACGCATGGAGAGGCAGAAGACGCCAGGGAAGTGATGGCGGTGGGGGAGATCGCCTACTGGCCGCGGGGGCAAGCGCTGTGCATCTTCTTGGGCAGGACCCCTGCCAGCCAGGGTGATGAGCCCAGGGCGATTAGCCCGGTGAATCTGATAGGACGGCTCGAGCCGGGGGGAGCGCAGAGGTTGCTCGCCACCGTCCGGCAGGGAGATACCATCACCGTAGGGAGGTGGCCAGGTGGAGGCGCTTGAGGCAATACTTACCAGGAGGAGCATCAGGAGGTACCGGCCTGAGCCGGTTCCCGAGAACCTGGTTGCACAGGTGCTGGAAGCGGGCAGATGGGCGCCCTCTGCCAGCAACGCCCAACCGTGGGGATTCGTGGTCTTCACTGACCCTGACCTCAAGCGGCAGGTGACACGGTGTTTCGCCTACGGGTGGTTCCTGGACGAGGCGCCGGTGGGAATCGCAGTGGCCGTTAACCCCAGGGGGTCCAGCTGTCCAGTACAGGATGGTTCGCTGGCTGCGGCGAACATGATGCTGGCGGCGCATGCCCTGGGCCTGGGCACTTGCTGGATAAACCCCGGGCTGCGTGACGACCGCGCCAAGGAGCTGCTCGATATTCCGCGTGAATGGTGGCTGATCTGCGCCCTGTCGCTGGGGTACCCGGCCGAGTCCCCCACCAAGATGCGAAGGGATCTGGCAGATATCGCCTTTGCGAAGAGGTGGGGCAACAGCTTCGTGCCGCCGGCAGGGCAATAGACCATCTTCCGGTGATAGCTGCGAGCGCTAGCGGCCCGTATCCTGGGTGGTGGGAGCGAAGTCCAGCAGGCTGAGCCGCAGGGTCGGCTGACCGCCCCAGCGGTCCACCTCCAGGTTGTAGACGATGTCCAGGCGGCTGGATATCACCGGCGGCTGGCTACCCATCCTGAAGGCTACCGCGTCCCAGACGAGGCCATCGCCTCTCACCCTGAGCCTGAGGTGGTCTCCGGTATTGCCCATCAGGCGGCAGTCCACTACCTCTACCCCGCGGGTAAGAAACGTGGGTAGCGGGTTTCCCTGGCCAAAGGGCGCCATCTTCTGAATCGTCTCATAGGTGTTCCCGCCCAGTTGAGGCAGAGCGATTTCGGCGTCGATGTCCAGCCTGGGGCGCAGGTCCACCCCGGCCAGGTCCAGTGCAGCCATCTCCAGAAGGGTCTCCCGAAGGCGGGGGAGGTTCCGGGTAGGTATCACGAACCCGGCAGCCTGGGCATGGCCGCCGAACTGCAGGAAGAGGTCGCTACACCGGTTCAGTGCCTGGATCATGTTGAATTCGGGGATGCTCCGGCAGCTCCCACTGCTGGTTCTCTTACCCACGCCTACCACCACCGCCGGGCGGTAGAACTCCTCCGACAGCCGGCCCGCGACCAGGCCCGCGATGCCCGCGGGGTAGTTCTCGTCGCCGACCATCAGTAGCGGTTGGATACCCTCCTCCAGTACCTGCTCCCTGGCCCTGGCGACCGCGCTGGCGGTGAGCTCCTGGCGCTCGACGTTCTTCTTCTCCAGCCAGTCCGCCAGGTGCTGGGCCCTATCGACTGATTCCGTCAGAAGCAGCTCGTAGCTGGGAAGGGCGTGGTCCATCCGGCTGGCGGTATTCAGCCTGGGAGCGATCACCCAGGAGATGTTCTCGGAGGCGAGGTGCCCGGGGGTCAGCCCGGACCGCGCCACCAGCTCCCTTATGCCCAGCCTGGGGCTGCAGTTCAGCCGCCTCAGCCCTTCCTTGACCAGGTACCGGTTCTCACCCAGCAGGGGCATCATGTCCGCCACTGTGCCCAGGGCTACCAGGTCCATCACGCCCTGGAGGTGGTGCTCTCTGCCCAGACTGAGCAGGAGCGCCTGGAGGAGCTTGTAGGCGACCCCCACGCCGGCGAGCTCGGCGGAAGTGTAACCCGAACCGGAGAGCTTGGGGTCTACCACTGCTACCGCCGGGGGGATATCGTCCGGAGGGGTGTGGTGGTCGGTGATGACAAGGTCAAGGCCCATGCGACGCGCCTTCCGGGCGGGCTCCAGGCCGGTAATCCCGCAGTCAACCGTCACCACCAGGTTGGCGCCGTCCCGGTACAGCTGTTGAAGGACGCGCCACTTGACGCCGTGGCCCTCGCCGACCCGGCTCGGGATATATGGCAAGACCTTGCCGCCGAGGCTACTCAGCCCCTGGACAAGCAGGGCGGTGGCGGTGATGCCGTCGGCGTCGAAGTCCCCGTAGACGGCGATCGTCTCCCCGGTGAGAAGCGCCCGGTATACCCTGGCCACCGCCTGGTGCATATCCGGCAGCAGGAAGGGGTCGGCGGCGAGCCTTTCGTCGGCGGCCAGGAATGCCTCCAGCTCGGAGGGAGTAGCCAGTCCACGGTTATGGGCAAGTTGCACGATGAGGGTGGGCAGAGTCGGGGAAGAGACTGTGTCTTCGTGTGTAGCTGGCGACAGGAGATTCCAGCGCTTACCGTTCAAGCCTGGTCCCCGCGGTATTCCTGGAAGACAAGCACCGAGTTATGTCCGCCAAAGCCGAAGGAGTTGGACAGAACCGTGGATAGCCTGGCCGGTCGGCTCCGGTTGGGCACGTAGTCCAGATCGCACTGCGGGTCGGGGGTGGTGTAGTTGATGGTCGGCGGTATCAGGCCGGTCTTGATGGCCATGACCGAGACTATCGCCTCTATGGCACCGGCGGCTCCCAGGAGATGGCCGACCATGGACTTGGTGGAGCTCACCGGGATGCGATAGGCGGAGTCCCCGAAGACGCTCTTGATGGCCATTGTCTCCACGCGGTCATTGAGCGGCGTGGACGTGCCGTGGGCGTTGATGTAGTCAATATCCTCCGGCGCCAGCCCTGCCTTCTTGAGCGCCATGCGCATGGCACGGGCGGCCCCGTTGCCGTCTTCGGCCGGCTGGGTGATGTGCACGGCGTCACTGCTGGCACCGTACCCGGTGATCTCGGCAAGGATAGTGGCGCCCCGCTCCCGGGCCAGTGAGAGGTCCTCCAGGACCAGAACGGCGGCGCCTTCGCCGATAACGAAGCCGTCCCGTTCCGCGTCAAAGGGGCGGGATGCCTCCTGGGGAGCGTCGTTACGGGTGGACAGGGCACGGTTGGCATTGAAGCCGGCTACGCCGATCGGGGTGATGATTGCCTCCGAGCCACCGGCGAGCATCACCTGGGCGTCGCCCCTCCTGACGATTTCATAGGCGGTGCCGATGGCGTCCGAGCCGCTGGAGCAGGCCGAGGTGGGGCAGAAGTTTGGCCCGCTGGCACCGAGCGTGATTGAAACCTGGGCCGAGGCCATGTCCGCGATCATCATCGGCACCAAGAAGGGGCTAACCCTGTCCGGCCCGTGCTCGATAAGGACCCTTATCTGCTCCGAGAGCGTCAGCAGCCCGCCAATACCGCTGCCGATCAGGACACCGACGCTGTCCCTGTTCTCGTCTGTGATTTCGAGGCCGGATTCCCGGACCGACTGCATGCCGGCCGCCACCGCGAACTGGCTGAAGCGATCCATCCGCCGTGCGTCTTTGCGGCTCATGTACTCGGCGGGGTCGAAACCCTTGACCTCACCGGCGAACCTGGTATCGAACTCGGAAGCGTCAAAGTGGGTGATGTAGTCAATCCCGGAACGCCCCGCGGTAATCGCCTCCCAGGTGCTGGACACGTCAATCCCCAGCGGCGTAACGGCACCCATTCCTGTAATCACCACGCGGTTCTGTGTGTGGTCTGGCAAGTTCAGCCCCCTGCTGCAAAGGAGCACAGCCACCGGGACAGGGTACGCGGCGGTGGATGTCAGCTACCGGCGGCTTGCCGTCGCCTGAATGCACCCAGTATAATTGATTGGTCTGCCGGCCGTCAATCGTGACCGCTGGTGGTCTTTCCCCGTATCCGCAGGTCGGACAGACCGGGCACGGCGCCGGGAGTTCGTCATGAAGATTTGCCTTGATACTCTGGGTTGCAAGCTGAACCAGGCCGAGACCGAGCTTCTGGCGAGAAGGCTCTCCGAGGACGGGCACGTGCTCGTCAGCCGCGCGGAACCGGCGGATGCTTACATACTCAACACCTGCACGGTGACCGGGGTCGCCGATGCCAAGTGCCGGAGACTGCTGCGACAGGCCCGCCGCCGTAACCCCGGGGCATTGGTGATAGCGGCGGGCTGCTACGCCCAGCGGGCACCGGATGAGCTTTCGCGAATGGATGCCGTGGATATGGTCGTCAGTAATGACGGCAAGGTGGACCTGCCGGCGGTTCTGGGAGATCTGGCTCCGGCAACCGGCGCCATTCCGGCCAGTACCGCCCCGCCGTACGTACCCGCCATGCCGAAGACGCGCAGCTTCGTGAAGATACAGGACGGCTGTACCAGCGGCTGCGCCTACTGCATCGTGCCCAAGGTGCGCGGCCACGAGACCAGCCTGTTCCCCGACCAGGTCGTCGCCGAGGTCGCCTCCCGTGAGGCCGAGGGCTACCGCGAGGTGGTACTCACCGGGACCAAGGTCGGCACCTACCGATATGGGGGCTTTGACCTGGTGGGGCTGCTGGAGCGTATCCTTGCGGGGACCGGCATAGCGCGGCTCCGGCTCTCGTCCCTTCAGCCCCAGGAGCTATCGCCGGAGCTTGTCCGGCTCTGGGGTGACGCCCGTCTGTGTCCTCACTTCCACCTTTCCCTCCAGAGTGGCAGCGACCGGACACTCCAGAGGATGAGACGCCGCTACCTGGCGGCGGGCTACCGGCGGGCGGTGGAGATGCTGCGTGAGCATGTGCCCCATGCCGCCATCACCACCGACATCATCGTCGGTTTTCCTGGTGAGACTGACGATGACTTCGAAGAGAGCTACCGCTTCTGCCAGGGGATTGGGTTCGCCCGCATCCACGTCTTTCCGTTCTCGGCCCGGCCAGGCACCGAGGCGGCAGGCCTGGACAATGAAGTGGACGGTGGGACCAGGAAGGAGCGCACCCGGAGCATGCTCGCCCTGGCGGCAGAGAGCGCCCGGCGCTTCCGCGAGCAGCTATCGGGCAGTACCGTTACAGTCCTGTGGGAGCGGCAGGACCGGCAGGGCTGGTGGACCGGAGTCACCGAAAACTACCTGCGCGTCCATACCCGGAGTCGGGAAGACCTGGCCAACCGGCTCCAGCCGGTAACGCTGCCGTAGTCGGACAATAACTGTTGGAGCAGAAATGATCAAAGCCAAGCACTTCCTTGACCTGTTTTTCTACCCAAAGAGCGTGGCGGTGGTGGGGGCAAGCCGTAACGAGCGCACCAACAACTACCATTTGGCGGGTAACCTGGTTAAGCTGGGTTTCCCGGGCAGGGTCTATCCGGTCAATCCCAACGCCACCGAGATACTGGGCCTGAAGGCCTACCCGGACGTCACCAGCATCGAGGACGATGTTGACCTTGCCGTGATCTCGGTACCGGCGCGCTCAGCGCCAGACGTCGTCCGCGACTGTATCGCCAAGAAGGTGAAGGGCATCACCATCGTCGCCGGAGGCTTCTCCGAGACCGGCCCCGACGGCAACAGGCTGCAGGACGAAATCCGGGCCCTTCTCAGTGAGAACGGTATCCGGGCGGTGGGCCCCAATGCTCTCAGTCCGGTCAACTCGGCCAACAGCTTCATTATCGGCTTCACCTCCACCGCGGCCAGGCTACCCCGGGGCGGGCTGTCCATAATATTCCAGTCCGGCTTCTACCAGCCGCGGCTGAACTGGCTTGCCTTCGATGTCCGCCTCCGCCTGTGCAAGCTCCTTGACCTGGGCAATAAGATGGACATCAACGAGGTGGACGCGCTCGAGTACCTGGCCCAGGACGATGATACCAGGGTAATCGCCCTGCACATGGAGAGCATCGCCGGGGATGCCCGCAGGCTGATGAGCCTCATGAGGGAGACCACTCCCCACAAGCCGGTGATTGTCCTCAAGTCCGGCCGAACCACCGCCGGGGCCAGGGCGGCGCAGTCCCACACCGGTGCCCTGATGAAGTCCACCGATACGATAGTGGATTCCGCATTGAAGCAGGCGGGTGCAATACGGGCACAGGGCATGGACGAGTTCTTCGACCTCTCCAAGGCATTCGAGTATCTGCCGCCACCGCGCGGAAACCGGGTGGCGATAAGCACCTTCTCTGGTGGGGAGGGGGTACTCACCACCGACGCCGTCGAACTGAACGGGCTGGAGGTAGCCCGGCCGGGCGAGGAAAGCCGGAGAAAGCTCTCGGAGCTGTTCCCGCCCTGGGAGATTCCCCTGAACCCCTTTGACGCCGGGGTTGCCGGGCAGTTCCACAGCTCTGTCAACGTCATCGAGGACTTCGTGGAAGCGGGCACCGCCGACCCCAACGTGGACTGCCTGGCAGTACAGGTGGGTGGACCGCCGCGCTCCCCCGGCCGCCCGGATACCGTCTCGGAGGAGACTGCCATGAGGGCCTACCACCAGGCGTTGGACAGCGGGAAGCCGGTGGTTGCCTGGACAGTTGACGCCTCTACCTCGAGTCCGTTCATACAGCAGCTTGACAGGAACGGGGTACCGGTATTCGCCTCCGCGGAGCGGGCCATCAGGGCGCTGGGAGCGGTGTGGCGGTACTGGGCGCGCAGACGTTCAAATGAATAGGGGACGGAATGCGCGCAGGCTCCTTGAAGAGCCGGCCTGCCAGTATGATGCCGCCATTCTTTCCACCCACAGAGCTTGGTCAGCCTGCATTACCCCTCTGGCCTCCCGTGCCAGCGCTGGTTGTCCCTGAGCGTCTTGAGCAGGCAGGACGCCAGCCACTCCTTGACGGCGTTCCTGGGGCCCAGTGAGGTCTGCACCTTCTCGGCGGTGGCGCGGAACCCATCTTCGGTGACGTATTCTCCCTCTATCGGCCAGGTGATGGACGCCGGCCCTGTTTCCTTCAGCCACTCGCTCACCGCCATGGAGTACGCCATCACATGCTCTTCGATAAAGGTCTGCCTGGCCTGAGGGGTCTCTTCGTGAGCGGAGCCAGTGCACATCAGGGCACCGTCCAGGAACATACCCCAGCAGCACGGGCACTGTCCCCGGTCCGGGTCTGAGTCTCGGCAGTCAAAGCAGTGAAAGGGCCGGGCGAGTTTGTCTAACAGGGCGGTGCCCCGGATACCGTGGCACTGCTCCCGGCACAGCCCCCTGATAGCGGAACGCGAAGGGTCCGGCGACTGGAGCACGACCAGTATCCTGCCCACGAAGGTACCTTTGTCGCGGGTGATCGGGCCGAGCCAGTGCAGCACCTTGGCCTCGGTGGCATTGGCGGGTGGTTCCCCGGCAAGCCACCTCTCCAGGGCGTCATGGTAGAGCCTGAGGATGGCGTAGTGCTGCCGGAGCAGGGAGTACGTGGTGTGGTGCTCCAGGGAATCGAGCAGTCCCCGTCCCTCGCAGCCTATCTTCACCGGCCGGGAGAGACCACCAGCGCCGATCTCTGCGCAGAGAACGTCGATGCTCTGGGGAAACAGGGGATGTTCGCGGCAGAACTCGGCTATGTGCGCGCGCACCAGCCTTTGCCCCGGATGCAGTCCTCCGAGCCGGTCCTGCATCCGGTTGATATCTCTCACCTCGTCGTCCCAGGTGGTAGGATCGTCGCTCAGGGTGATGTTCCACCACAGATTCCAGGACTTCTCCGGTCCCTCACCTGTGCTTCTGATGGTCGTCTCGAATCCGGCGGAGACGCGGTCGCGGGCAATGAGCTTTGCGGCCATGCTACCCCCTTCACGCCGGCCTGGCTATTCTGACGGGCACGCGGTACTCGCACGGGACATTGGTCTGGCACAGGCCGCAGCCGGCCACGGAGGTGTCATCGTCGTACTCGGACGGCATGGGGAGGTAGCCGATGGCACGCAGGTGGCCCATGCACTTCACCTTATCGTGGCCTTCTTCGGTGATGGCCCCGGCGGGGCAGCGGTCGATGCAGGCCTTGCAGCTACCGTCTACGTAAAACAGGCAGTTGGAGAGGTGGTCTGCGTGGTCACGCCCGCTAGCGGGAAGGGGGAGATCGGTGACAACGCTGCCGCAGCGGTGGGCGATGCCGCGCTCGGTGATGAAGCCATCGGACAGGCTGAAGGTACCGTGCCCGGCGGCATAGGCGGTGTGTCGCTCCGACCAGTTGGAGAATATGCCCACGCGCTCATTGGAGGTGGTACGGAAGTAGGGCTGTAGCATAGGTGCCACCGCCAGAAACCCCGCCCCGGTTAGCATATCCTGGACGTACCTGCGCAGCTCCTCGTTGAAGAGCTCGCCGTACCAGCGCGTGTGCGACCACCGCCGCGAGGGCACGCGCTGCATGCTCCGATTGGACTCACGGGTTTCTTCCATGATTGGCAGGACCCAGCTTACCACCGATATCCGCTCGGGCAGGTCTTCTGGCAACGTGCCGAGACCCTGCGCCAGCGCTTCCCTCGGGGTGAGATGAGCGGTGTCTATGATCTCCTTGTACCGGAGGTAGAGAGGGTCGTCACCGTCGGCGAAGCGCACCAGGGGTTCATCAAATATCGGCAGCTCCCGTGTGGAGGGCATCCGGTTCAAAGGGCTGGTGCGCACCAAATCCCTGATTTCCTCCATGATTGCCCGTGCCGGTTCCTCCCGCAGTCGTCTTTGTCTCTCCGGTGGCAATGTCATCCTCACTCCTCAACCTCCTGGGTAGCGAAACTGCTGCGCCCATCGTGGCGCGGCACGCCGCCGGGCGTGGCCATCAGGATGGTGACTCCTGATTCTAGGATACCGGGACGGCCGGGGCAAGACCCGCGAATTGACGCCAATCCGTGGATTCTCCGTGATGGCCTGCACCAACACCGCCTCCCGCAGGAAGTGAACATCCGCCTCCGCTGCCCTCTTGCGCACCAGCCCCACAAGGTCCATACTCTCTTTGGCCACCGACGTCCTCTCCTTCACTGTCGTCGTTCCCTTCAGCAAGGATGACCCAGTGGCCGTCTCCTTGCCACCCCCTCTGTTACAGCACCTCCTGGGACTCTACTGCAGGCGGGCATGGTCAGCCATGAGCGTTAATCGAAATCCGTTTGTGCCATTTACAGAAACACCCTTATGCTCTGATTAACACAAGGGCATTTTTAGCTTCAAAAAGTGGTGGAGATAGGGGGAATCGAACCCCCAACCTCTGCATTGCGAACGCAGCGCTCTCCCAGTTGAGCTATATCCCCACACGAACAGCATAGCACGAAGTGCGGTGATAGTGAAGGGTAGGGAGAGCCCGGTTACGACGTTAGTGCCGCAGATCAGGTCACCGAAGAAGCGCTCAAGTACAGCGCCGCCGTGCAATGAACGGGAACTCTCCGTCTGGTAGTGGAACGGAATGTTCAGGGCTCCAGCAGGTAGCTGATGGCGCTGCCGGTGGTTATCTCGCTGCGGAAGGACAGGATGATGTGGATGACGATGAAGCCGTCCGAATCTGTAGGCAGATTGATGTCTGCGCTCGTATCCCCCGGCCCGAGCAGAGGGTAGTCCACCTCGAAGGCGTCACGGAAGGTCTCGATGTTGTCACTCCGATGCTGGCCACCGTCGTCTGAGAAGGAGAAGTAGAGGCGGTCATCGTCCTCCCGCCGGATACTTCTGGCATTGAACAGAAGGGCTCGCCTCAGGAAGTGGGAAGGTAGAGCAAAGTGAGGTATACGTGCCGGTGTGGACTGGTGGGAGGGAGCCAGGGCTCCGCTCATAGAGCAGGAACAGCCCGGGTTCCTTCTCCGAGGTTAGTGGGGTGGGAGAGCCTTCAGCTTTCAGGGCGCCGTCTCTTTGCGGCAGCGTCCCTAAAGGTATTCGCGGTAGAATTCCAGGTGCCGGTGGGAAATCGCGTCCCAGCTGTAGCTCTCGCGTATGGTCTCACGGCCCCGTTCCCCGATCTTGTCGCGCAGACCGGTGTCTTGCACAAGCCTGACCATGGCCTGGGCGAACTCCTCCGCGTCAGAGGGGTCCACCAGGAAGCCGTTCTCGCCGGAGACGATGACCTCCCTGATGCCGCCCAGCCTGGAGGCTACCACCGCCTTGCCGCAGGCCATCGCTTCCTGCACGGTCATTCCGAAGGGCTCGAAGAGAGAGGGGAGCACGAAGAACTCCGCCTGCTGGTAGTACGGGACCAGAAGCTCGTCAGGGACGTAACCGGTCAGGTGCGCGCGGTCAGCCATGTTCTTCTCGGTAATGATGGCCTTCATGGAGTTGAGAACGTCCTGCTCTCTCTGCTCCGGGTGCAATGAACCGCCACCGATGACCAGGTGGATGTCCGGCACCGATCTCCGGACGATATCGAACGCCCGCAGCAGCAGGTCATGCCCCTTGTTGGAGTCAATGCGGCTGAGGCAGAAGATGTAGGGTCGGGGCAGGCCGGTCTCCACCCGGCTCTCGCCCGGTGAGAGGGGACGGAAAGTGTCCACGTTCACCCCCGGCGGGATGACCCGGACGTTATCAGCGGTGAAGCCGTAGAGCTCGGCCAGCTTCTCCTTCTGGATGGCGGTGGTAACTGTCTGGGCTACCACTGACCGGAAGATGCGCATTTCCTCGGAGATACGGTGGCGGAAGTTGTACTTCTCCTCCATCTCGGCGGAGTCGCCGCCCATCTGCTCTCGCTTCCACGCGCCCAGCGAGTGGGCAGTGAAGAAGGCAGGGCGCTCAAGCGCGTGGGCAACGTCCAGGGTGACGATTCCCGCGTCCACGTAATGCCCGTGAAACAGGTCATAGTCGAGTCCATTGTCGCGGATGAAAGCGGTCATGTTCCCGGCCAGCTCCGGCAGCACGCCGTATATATGTTCCTTGGCAATGAACTGCCACGGCCCCGCTGGTATACGTACCACCCTGGCATCGGGGCAATTCGGCACGGGGTCGACCTGCCGCCGGGAGCGGTCGAACCAGCGGGTGTAGATGTCCACCTTCACTCCCTGCCGGGCAAGGGCCCTGGCCAGCTCCAGCACGTAGACCACCTGGCCGCCGGTGTCAGTCTGCCCGAGCTGGGGCACGGGGTCAAAGTAGCCGTGGGTGCTCACCATGCAGATATTCCTGATTTCGTCACTCATGTTTCGCCTCGTTCTCCTCCACCTCGTAGTCGGCAGTGATGATGATGTCCGCATACTGCTTGTGCGCAGAGATCACCTCATGCTCAATGGCAAGCACCCTCTCCAGGTAGGCGTCCTGTGTTTCCCGCGCGCGTTGCCTGCGCGCCGCCCGGGTGTGTATGTGGGTGCAATCTATGAACACGCGGCAGTCCACGTTTCTGAGGGCGGTGGTGTACGTTCCGTCCACGATTATTGTCTTGACCCCGTCCAGGCTGATCGTCTCCCGGGTTATGCGGTCCTGGTCGAAGATGACCAGTGGCTTGGTTATCTCCTTGCCGCCGTTGGATATGTCACCCAGGTTCCGGTCCAGCAGGTCAAGGTGGACCTCGCCTATGCCCACATGGTTGATATCCTGGCGGCGCATGCGCTCGTTTGTCCTGGGGGGATAGATGAAGTAGTCATCCTGCTGGAGTATGATGCTGGGGATACCACGCTCGGCAAGAGTGGCGGAGAGGGCGGCGGCGATCTCTGACTTACCGCTGCCGGATTCCCCGCCGATGCTGATCACGAACCTGCCCGTGCTGTTCATGATCCGTGGGATGACAAGCTCAGCCATCTGCTGGGCTGCCCTGACGTGCCAGGGCTGGATGATGAGCTTGTCCCCCCTCAATACGCACCTCCTACCGGGACTGGCGGGGAAACGACCCTGATACCCCCCGGAGAGCGGGCAACTCCAGAATACTATCATCTGGCCGGCAGTGGCAAGGTATCCGTGGGTGGACACCGACCCCGTTAGTCAATCGTGCCAACTGGAACCCGGCTGATACCCACCTGTAACCGCAGCGTTACAGGCACGGGTGAAATCGTAATACCGGCTTAACCCGGGCACGGTACACTGTGAGTAACGGTGAACCAAGCAAGGAGGAAGAGGTAATGAACTACATAGTCGAATCAGCCCGAGCAATCGGCAAGATTCTGGGCATCGTAGTTGGTGCTGGCTACACCTCCCCGGCCGATGAAACGGCCAAGGAATACCCCTGCCTGCCCTTCTACGGCTAGGAATAGCCATGCTGGGAAACAGGAACACCACGACCACGTTCTGGTAGCCCCCGAAAAGCAAGATACCCTCAGGAACGTGGTCGTGCTGCGTTTGCAGCCCCCCCCCACACGTTCCCCGCTTCTCCCTTACCCGCCACCTTCGCTTCTTAGAGCACCGCATTCCGGCTCGCCAGCAGGCACGCGCACTCCGGCATTATTACGGGTGCCACGGAACGTCCGGTGATATCTGAGGTGACTCCCTCCGGAGCCTGTTGTCGCCCGCCGACGAATGACCCTACTCCACGATGGGACCGTCACTGATGACGCGCTCTTCCAGGAGCCGGGCTATCTCCTGCTCGCTCATTCCCAGGAGCTCACCAAGGACGTAGCGATTGTGCTCGCCGATGCAGGGTGCAGGAAGGGTGCGGCCGGTGGGGGTATCCGAGAGCCGGACAGGGAGGCCGGGGTATTCATGGGTGCCTGCCTGGGGGTGGGTGACGTGGGCGAAGTGGCTCCTTTCCCTGAGGTGCGGCTCTTTCATGACCTCGCGCGCGTTGAGGACAGCCCCGGCGGCTACACCCGCCTCCTGGAGACGGTGCATCGCCCGGTAGTGATCCTGCTCCACCGTCCAGGCACTGATAAGCTTGTCCAGCTCGTCCTGGTGCTGCCAGCGGCCAGACTGTCCGGCAAAGCGCTCTTCTTCCGTCCAGGGCGGGCTGCCGATGGTGCTGCAGAAGGCACGCCACTCCGCATCGGTGGCCACCGCGACCGAGACCCAGGCGTCATCGCCGCGGCACCGGTAGCAGCCGTGGGGAGCCATCCAATGGTGGCGGTTGCCGTTTCGTCCCGGCTCGCGGCCGTTCATGGCGAAGTCCAGAAGAGGCTCAGCCAGCAGGCACACGCTGGCCTCGATCTGGGCAAGCTCAATGTATTGTCCCCGGCCGGTGCGCCGGCGGTGCCAGAGCGCGAGCATCACCGCCCCGGCAGCATTCACGGAGGCTACCGGGTCGGTATAGGTGGACTGGGTCCGGTAAGGCCCGCTGTCGGGATAACCCATGATGCTGGAGAAGCCCGCATGCTGCTCCAGGGTGGTGCCGTAGGCGGGATAGTCACGGTAAGGGCCGCTGTTACCGTAGCCGGGCATGGAGATCATGATGATGGCAGGGTTGACCTCGCGAAGGGCCGCGTAATCGAGACCGAAGTTGACCATGACCCTGGGGGTGAAATTCTCCAGGACGACATCGCTGATCCTGACCAGTCGCCGGAAGACGTCCTGGCCCTGGGGATAGCGGAGGTCCAGGGTGATGCCGAGCTTGTCGCGGTTGAAGTCATTGTACATCCCCATGCGATTCCAGGGCTGGTCACCGGGGTCACCGTCGGGGTAGTAAGGGAAATGCCTGCCGGCCTGGTGCATCTGCCTCATTCGTTCCAGGGCTTCATGGCCACCCGCCCTGCCGACGGGCGGCTCGATGAGTATTACCTCGGCGCCGAGATCGGCCAGCATCCGCGCGGCAAGAGGCCCGGCCCACACCCGGCTGAGGTCAAGGATACGCACGCCATCAAGCACCATGCCAGCGGTGCTCATATCATCCCTCCCTGCCTCAGCCTGCACAGTTCTTCGCGGCTATAGCCTAGTCGCCCGCAGAATACCTCTTCGTTGTGTTCCCCCAGCAGTGGGGCACGGCCCGTCTGCCAGGCATTCTCTGACATCCGGAATGGAGCGCCGGGGTAAGGGAGTGTCCCGGCCTCGGGGTGCTCCACCTCCACGAAGAACCGCCGTTCGCGGAAGTGAGGGTCTTCCAGGAGCTCGCCGGGATGGGTCACCGGCGTGCAGGGAACACGCCACTGCTCACACGTATGGAATAGCTCTTCCCTGGTGCGCTCCTTGAACCAGGGCATGAGCAGGGCGTCATAGGCTTCAGCATTGGCGATGCGATCCAGGGGGCTGATGAACCTGGGGTCCTCCGCGATCTCGGGTTTGCCAACCAGGGCATAGAGCAGCTCCTGCTGGGCGGGGCTGGAGGCGCTCAGGGCCACGTGCCCGTCTTTGCATGGGTAGATGGTAACCGGGTAGGTGCTCTCGTAGCGGTTCCCGGTGCGGGTCTTTACCTCGCCGCCGTAGGTGTAACGGATGATGGTAAACTGGTGCTGGCCGACCAGGCACTCCATTATGGAGACATCCACCTGCTGGCCGCGCCCGGTCTCTTCACGGACGTAGAGCGCCGCCAGGGTGCCGAAAAAGGCATGGAGGCCGCCCTGGTACTCCGGCTGCGGCCCCGGGCCCTGCAGAGGCTCCCGATCAGGCTCACCGTTGATGTACTGGTGTCCGGTGAGAGCATATCCGACAATGGACTCCATGCGGTAGTCCCGGTAGGGCCCGGACTGTCCGAAGCCGGTGATCGAGGTCACCACCAGGCGCGGGTTCAGGTTCTGCACGGTGGCGAAGTCCAGTCCCAACCTTACCATAGCGCCCGGCGGGAAGTCCTCCAGCAGCACTTCAGCGGTCTTCACCAGCTCTCTAAACAGCCCTAGCCCGGTGGTAGTCTTGAGATTGAGGGTAATGCCCTTCTTGGCGGTATTCAGGTAGAGAAACGCGCCACTCTTCTCCGGATGAGGCTGGCCTTTCGGGAACGGTCCGGACCGGCGGGCGGGGTCTCCACTGCCGGGTTCTTCGACCTTGATGACCTCGGCACCAAACGCGGCCAGCATCTTGCCGCAGTAGGAGGCCGAGATTCCCTCCCCGAGCTCCAGTACGCTGATGCCTTCAAGCGCGCGCTGCGTCACGGCAAGTACTCCCGGCGCGGTCTATTTCGCTGGGCAGACGCGTGTCTGCGGGTGATACAGGCCATGTTACTTCACGCTCTGCCCGAGTGTCAAGGCAGGCCCGCCTTGATTTTGCACGGCAGGCACTGCCACAATTGGACAGGAAAAGTACCCGCTCAACGGCAGGCGGGCGCAGGTGCAGGTGCAATGGATAGAAACAGGTTTGACTCCCTGGTCGACGAGGTGGTGGCCAGTCTACCGGAGGAGTTCTCGTCGCGGCTGGAGAACGTGGAGGTGGTGGTGCAGGACTACCCCTCGTCTTACCAGATAGCCCGGGGGAGGCTAGCCAGGGGCCATATGCTGCTCGGTCTGTACGAAGGAGTGCCGCGCACGCGACGGGGCCGGGGCTACGGCATGGTGCTCCCCGACAAGATCACTATCTTTCGCAAGCCGATCGAGGCGCGTTGCCGGAACGAAGAGGACATTGCGCAGGAGATACGCAGGGTGGTCCTGCACGAGATAGCCCATCACTTCGGCATCAGCGATGCCCGGCTGAGCGAGATCGAGAGAGAGGGCAAGAGCGGCGGGAAGACCCAGCCGTGAACCGCCGGTTGTCGCTTTCTGTGATGAGTGCTATAGTCTGGTGGAAATCGTAACGTGCGGAGGGAGAAGGCCATGAGGAGGGCCGACGGCCGGAGCTACGATCAGTTGCGTCCGGTGTGCATTACCCCCGGCTACCAGGTGTACGCCGAAGGTTCAGCGCTGATTGAGCTGGGGCAGACCCGCGTGCTCTGCTCGGCGAGCGTTGAGAACGGCGTCCCCGCCTTTCTGCGGGCCACCGGTACGGGGTGGATAACGGCCGAGTACTCCATGCTGCCGAGGGCAACGTTGACCCGCTCGGAAAGAGACTCCACGCGGGGCAGAATCGCGGGGAGAAGCCAGGAGATACAGCGCTTCATCGGCCGCAGCATGCGGGCGGCGGTTGATCTTGCCGAGCTGGGCGAGAAGACGGTCTACCTGGACTGTGACGTTATCCAGGCAGACGGCGGCACCAGGACGGCGGCTGTCACTGGCGGATACGTCGCCCTGCACCAGGCGCTTGAGACCATGGCGGACATGGGCGTGATACCCTCACTGCCTCTCCATTGCGCCGTGGCTGCCGTCAGTGTCGGGGTGTCCCACGGCCAGCGGCTGCTCGACCTGTGCTACGACGAAGACTTCAACGCCGAGGTGGACTTCAACGTGGTGATGACCAGCCGGGGGGAATTCGTGGAGGTCCAGGGCACCGCCGAGCACAGGCCCTTCAGCAAGGAGACCATGGACTTCCTGCTGTCCCTGGCCGGTAAGGGTATCGAGGAGCTATTCCGGGTCCAGAAGACTGCCATCCAAGCGGCGCGGAGACGCTAGCGCCTAGCCGCGTACCTGCCCGTTGCCGAAGATGATCCACTTGTAGGTAGTCAGTTCTTTCAATCCCAGCGGACCGCGGGCGTGCATCTTGCCGGTGCTGATACCTACCTCCGCCCCCAGGCCGAACTGGCCGCCGTCGGTGAAGCGGGTACTGGCATTGACGTAGACACAGGCGGCATCCACTTCTTCCAGGAAGCGCATGGCGGCACTGTAGTCCTCGGTGATAATGGCCTCGGAGTGCCCTGAGCCGTAATCACGGATATGCTCCAGCGCCTCGTCCAGGGAGTCCACCATCTTCACCGCAGCGACAAGTGCCAGGAACTCCTTGCCCCAGTCCTCTTCGGTGGCAGGGACCAGCTTGAGGGACCTGTGCGCTTCCAGGATAGACAGGCTCTTCTGGTCGCAGTGCAGCTCCACCCCGGCCCCGGCCAGCTCCGCCGCCATGGGCGGTAGACAACGTCCGGCAATGTCCGCGTGAACCAGGACGGTGTCCAGGGCATTGCAGACGGTAGGGCGCTGCACCTTGGCGTTGAACACTATCGGTACGGCCTTCTGAAGGTCGGCGGTACGGTCCACGTAGGTGTGGCATACCCCGATGCCGCCACTGACCACCGGCATGGTGGCAGTCTCTATAACATACCGTATCAGTCCCTCACCTCCGCGTGGGATAAACATGTCAATGACATCATTCATCTTCAGCAGGTGCTCCACCAGGGCGCGGTCGGTATTGTCGATGAACTGTACGGCTCCATCGGGCACCCCCGCGCGGGTGGCGGCGTCCTGCACCACCTGGACAAGGACACAGTTGGAGTTGAGTGCTTCCTTGCCGCCGCGAAGGATAACGGCGTTACCGGACTTCAGGCAGAGCACCGAGATGTCCACGGTCACGTTGGGGCGGCTCTCGTACATGGAGCCGATGACACCCAGGGGCACTCTCTTCCTGCCGATGAACAACCCGTTGGGCAGAGTGCGCATGTCATAGGTCTCGCCGACGGGGTCAGGGAGAGCGGCCACGGTCCGGACGTCACCGGCCATGCCCTCCAATCTGCTCTCATCCAGCATGAGACGGTCCAGCATGGCGGCGTCCATGCCGGAGGCTCGGGCCGAGGCGCAGTCGACCCGGTTGGCAGCCAGTATCTCTTCCTTTCGGACAAGAAGGTCGTTCGCGATGCCGAGCAGAGCCCGGTTCTTGATCTCGGTGGGCAGATAGGACATGCGTCGCGCGGCGGTCCTGGCGGCTCTACCTTTTGCCTTCAGTTCCTGGATTGCTTCTTCCATAGTGCCCGCTCCTTGCCGACCGTGTAGGTCGGGCTTTCCCGGTGCCAGTGTCCTGTAACTGAAATACGTGGAAGGATTGTTCTGGGCAAGATCATTATTGGATAACCATTCCGAACCTGCTCAGAAAATACCGTGAGTCTCGGGCTCGTGGCACCTTCATTCGACGAACTCCTTTCGCCGACGGCGCAAGGTCATTTTCACACTTCATGGCGCCGACCGCAAGCGGGCATGAGTGCTTGATTCGGAATCCAGGTGGGGTGGGGGAAGTGGATTCCGGCTTGCGCCGGAATGGTGATTTGCAGAAGACCCATGGTTAGAACCACCGGAATTACTCAGCGAAGTTTAGAAACAGGACACTAGGTGGATGTCCTCTGGTACTGCCTGACCAGGTCTGGATCATAGGGTGCCCTGCGCCCGATGCACTTCTCCATCGGGCATAGCTGGCAGCTCTCGAAGCGCACCTCGGTGGGGAAGCATATCCCCGAGGTGGATTTGGTGGGCACCATCGCCATTCCCTCGGTAAGGGTCACCCCGATAGCCCCCTCCACATCACCGAGCACGGAGAAGAGCTGCGCCTGCTGCGATACCGGCCAGTCTCCCAGGGAGCCCGGGTTCATGTGGGACATCCTGCCCGGGTGGTAGCGCCTGTCCAGGTAGTCGGTGAGGTGGCGTATGGCCGCACCCAGGGCCATCGTCTTGATGGTATCCAGGCAGTAGGCCCTGAGGAGGTCAGTGGAGGGAACGGTAATCGCGTCAAGCTCCCGGCCACAGGTAGTGACGTACACGAAGACCCGGTTTGCCTTGTCCAGGTTCACACGTAGGACCTTGCTGGTGAAACGGACGCCGTCGATCTCCACGGTGTTCTCGGTGCGATCGTCGACTCGTGAGACCGCGTACATCGCCTTTGGCCTGGCAACCGGCAGGGCCGCCTCAAGCAGGTCCCCCACCATACTCTCAACGGTAGCGCTCTGGCCGCGAATGCGCAGCCGCTTCCTTACGGACTCCGCGTCCAGGCTGAAGGGTATTCCGTCCAGAACCTCTATCACTTGCCCACCCGCCAGATGAGGAGAATCCACCACTTCACTTTAGCGGGTCAGGTGGGTGCAGGGCAAGTGGGAGCGTGCAAGGCACAGTGTTCCATCAGCGAGGTCCAGCCGCACCCGAATCCGGGGCCCACTTCCCCGGGTATGTCCAGATAAGGACGACGTCTGGTATAATGTGGACGGCCAGCGTAGCTCAGTGGCAGAGCAGCGGTTTCGTAAACCGTCGGTCGTGAGTTCGACTCTCACCGCTGGCTCCAGCATCGTGCGCTGTTGCGCCGGCAGGCCCTTCGTACCCTGGAACCTCCGCCGGCAGGCACAGCGCTCAGGCAGGGGACACCAGGGCGGGACAGTGACAGAGATGATGAGAATAGCCTTTGTCGGGGGCGGCAATATGGGCGAGGCCATGGTGTCCGCAATCGCGAGCAAGAAGCTGGCAACCGCTTCGTCCGTCGGCGTCAGTGACGTCAGCCGCGAGCGCCGGCAGCACCTCGCCCGCCAATACGGGGTCACCGTGACCGACGACAACCGCCGGGTGCTGGCTGGAAAAGACGTGGTGGTGCTGGCGATCAAGCCCAAGGACCTTACCGGTGTCATGTCTGAGCTTAAGGGCTTAGTGACAGAAGGGCAGCTGGTGGTGTCCATTATCGCCGGTGCCAGGCTGGATATACTCTCCCGCGGGCTGGAGCACCAGGCGGTGGTCAGGGCAATGCCCAACACTCCCGCCCGGATCGGCGAAGGGATGACCGTATGGACGGCCACCACGCAAGTAACCGCCCCTCAGAGAGCACAGGCCGCGGCGGTCCTCGGAGCCATGGGAGCCCAGGTGGAGGTTGGCGACGAGAACATGATTGATATGGCCACGGCGGTCAGTGGCAGCGGCCCGGCCTACCTTTTCTTCTTTGTGGAAGCTTTCATAGACGCGGCCACACACCTGGGTATTCCCCAGGACATGGCCGAGCGGCTGGTACGGGCCACCGTGCTCGGGGCCGGGCATCTTCTGGACAGGTCTGGACAGGATCCGGCGGAGCTGCGCCGAATGGTCACGTCTCCCGGGGGCACCACCGCGGCCGCCATTTCCAGGCTGGAGGAAGGGCACTTCGCGGGGTTGCTCCAGGCGGCGGTAGAGGCTGCCTACCGCCGGGCGAAGGAGCTGGCCGGCGGCTAGTGCCGGGCAGCGCAGTCCGGGAAAGAGCGAACGGAACTGATTCTGCTCCGTTCGCTCTCAGGATACACGCAACCGCCACTCTGCCACGGGGGCCCATGTCCCCGATGGCAGCGCGGTTCTTCTGCGCCGTTCCGGGCGATGCAGACTGGCGGTGGATTCTAGGTTACCGACGGTGTCTCACCCGGATGGAGACCCTTCCACTTCTCCAGCAGAGCGTCGTGGCTCTCCTCGTGGTCAGGGTCGGGGACACAGGCGTCCACCGGGCAGATCTCGGCGCACCGGGAGGACTCATGTGAACCGACACATTCGGTGCACTTGGCGGGGTCGATCTCGTATATCGTCTCCCCCTCGGAGATCGCCTGGTTGGGGCACTCTGGTTCACAGGCTCCGCAACTGATGCACTCATCCGTGATCTTGTAGGCCATTCACCTGCCTCCTTCATATTCAGGGGAACCGGTCCCCCTGTTCACCGGCATTCGCTCTACCTGGTGCCTAGCTTCTTGCGGAGGGCGTCAGCCACGCGTGGCGGTACCAGGCTCTCAATGTCGCCACCCAGCCCCGCCACCTCCTTGAGCAAGCTGGCACTCAGGAACTGGTACTGTAGGTCGGTCATCAGGCATACCAGTTCCAATCCCGGGCATTGCTTCTTGTTCATCAGTGCCATCTCGAACTCACGCTCGAAGTCGGTGACCATTCTCAGACCGCGCACCAGGGATTGCGCCCCCACCTTCAAGGCGAAGTCTACCGTCATACCGTGGAAAGAGGTCACCTCAATGTTAGATGTCTGGGCAACGGCGTTCCTGGCCAGCTCCACTCGCTCTTCGGTTGAGAAGAGAATACGTTTGTCGGGGTTATCGTATACCCCTACTATCACCTTGTCGAACAGGCGGGCAGCCCTCACGGCGATATCCAGATGTCCGTTGGTGATGGGATCAAAGGTGCCGGGATAGACGGCTACGGTCACTCTACTTCCCCTTTCGGTACACAGCGATACAGCTATCGCCGTGACGGTGCTCTTTGGTCAGACCTAGTGAGCCGTAGGCGGGCTCCAGGGAGAGCCGCGGGGAGTGGGTTACCACTACGATCGAGTCCACCCCAACCAGACTGGACTCTGCTAGCCTCTCCACCACGCCACCTACGGACGTATCTGCGTAGGGTGGATCCATCAGGATGATACCGTACTCCTTGTCAAGAAAGGAAAGGGCCCTCGCCGCTGTGCAGCAGTAGACATGCCCTTGCGTGCTGAACTTCGTCTTTTCCAGGTTCCGCTTGATTATATCACAGCAGCGCGGGTCCCGGTCAACGAAGTCAACCCACGCAGCCCCCCTGCTCAAAGCCTCTATACCGAGTGCACCGCTGCCCGCGAAGAGGTCAAGCACCCACGCCCAGTCCGCGTCGCTATTCTCCAGAATTGAGAAGATCGCCCCCCGCACCAGGTCGGTTGCCGGGCGGATACGGACGCCGCTGGGAACCTTGAGCTGATGCCCCTTCGCACTCCCGGCAATCACCCGCAGCATGGCACATTGCTGATGATAGCCAATCGCCTTCCCGGTGTCAACCCCCGCCACGCTCCATCAAAGCCTCCAGCCAGCGGTGTGCAACCCGTCTGAGGGGTCGGCCATGGCCGAACACCAGGGTATCAAAGTCCAGCCCGGCGATCCTCTTCAGCGATTCCACGGACAGCTCCAGGTCGGTACTGACTGCTTTCGCGGGCAGGTCCAGCGCCTTACGGTGCCGGCGCATGGCATCGCCCACGAAGGCCAGCCGGCGCTCGGGGGAGTAGAGGGTGATGCTCCCCGGGGTATGCCCCGGGGTGTGGATGACCTGAAGCCCCCCCAGGGGCTCCAGGATCTCGCCCCCGGTGAGATGAACGTCCACGTCGTCCGGCTCGAGCACGAATCGGCGGCGGACCCTGTGCAGGAAGGGCACACGTAGCAGTCGGCGGACGCCGCCGGGGTAGGGCGTCTGCGAGGGGGCGTCCACGAGGTCGGCACCATGCGCGATCACCCTCGCTCCGGAAAGCTGGCGAAGCTCAGGTACGGTACCGATGTGGTCGAAGTGGTTGTGGGTGATGATGATCGTTCCCACTTCTTCTACGGAGCGCCCCAGGTGGTGGATGGCATCCAGGATTCGGGGAAGGCTCGTGGGCACACCGGCGTCGATGAGGGTAAGCTCTTCTTCGGCGATGATGGAGACGTTCACCCCCGTAGTCATGAGCTGGTAGACGTTGGGAAGGACCTTTATCGTCAGCATGCTGCTGGGCCACTGGTCCCAGACGGCCCCCCAGGCGCGGCGGGTGGACTACACCGCCCGCGGGGCCAGACCGCCGGGCTCACCTCTCCCGGTTCTCTCCTTCCACTGGGCTTCTGTCAGGCCGAGCCTCTCAAAGATATCGTCCACGTAGCGCAGGTAGTACTGTACGTCAAACAGACCCTCGATCTCCTCCAGCGGCAGCACCGCGTTCACTTCGGCGTCGGACTGGAGCAGCCTGAGAAACCTCTTGCCTTCCTTCCACGATTTCATAGCGCTCCGCTGTACGAGCCGGTAGGCCTCCTGTCGGGTGAGTCCCCTGTCGATAAGCGCCAGCATGACCCGCTGGGAGAAAAGAAGCCCTTTGGTGAGGTCCATATTCTGCTTCATGCGTCTGGGATACACCTGGAGCCCCTCCACCACACCGGTGAACAGCGCCAGCATGTAGTCAAGCACCAGGCAGGCATCGGGCAGGATAATGCGCTCGGTCGAGGAATGGCTTATGTCGCGCTCGTGCCACAGGGCCACGTTCTCCAGGGAGGTGATTGCATAGCCCCGCACCAGCCGGGCCAGACCGCACACTCGCTCGCAGAGCTCGGGGTTACGCTTGTGGGGCATGGCCGACGAGCCGGTCTGTCCGGCTGCGAAGGGTTCCTCCGCCTCCCTCACCTCGGTGCGCTGCAGGTTCCGGATCTCGGTAGCGAACTTCTCCAGGGAGCTGGCGACTATCGCCAGAGTGGTGACGAACTGGGCGTGACGGTCACGCTGCAGCACCTGGTTGGAGATAGGGGCAGGTTCCAGCCCGAGCCGGGCACACGCCTTTTGCTCCAGCTCCGGTGAGAGGCTCGCGTAGGTGCCCACCGCCCCCGAGAGCTTCCCCACTGCTATTGCCTTCTTCGCCTCGTTTAGCCGCAGCCGGTTCCGGTTCATCTCCTCGACCCACAGCGCCAGCTTCAGTCCGAAGGTAGTCGGTTCGGCATGTACGCCGTGGGTCCGGCCGGCCATCGGGGTGTACTTGTACAGAATTGCCTTTTCGGCAAGTGCGGCGACAAGCTGCTTCATGTCTTCGGCGAGGATGTCGCTAGCCTCAACGAGCTGCAGGCTGAGGGCAGTGTCGATTACGTCCGACGAGGTCAGGCCGAGGTGGATGAAGCGTGACTCCGGCCCCAGACTCTCGGAGACCGCCCCCAGGAAGGCAGTCATGTCATGGTGGGTCTCCTGGAGTATCTGGTTCATCCGCTTGATTTCCACCCGGGCCAGCTTTATCTTGGCTACCTCCTTGCGGGGAATCACGCCGATGTCTGCCCATGCCTCACAGGCGGCAATCTCCACCTCCAGCCAGCGTTCAAACTTGTTCTCATCCGACCATACCCGTTTCATCTCCGGCCGGGAGTAGCGCTCGATCATTTCCCGTCCTCCTGCAGACGCCTGCGGTACTCTCCGTAAGCCTGGCGGATTCCGTCGTACTTGAGTGCCAGTATTGCGGCCGCTAGAAGGGCGGCGTTCCTGGCCCCGGCGCTGCCTATGGCCATGCAGGCCACCGGTACCCCGGCTGGCATCTGCACTACGGAGTAAAGGGCATCGACGCCGTTGAGTTCTCCCCCGCCGAGGGGCACCCCGATAACCGGCAGGGTCGTCCAGCTCGCCAGTACTCCCGGCAGGTGGGCGGCCCGGCCCGCCGCGGCAATGATGACCTCGAGGCCACGCTCGTGGGCCGACTGCCCGTACTCGCGGGCTTTCTCCGGCGTACGATGGGCAGATACTATAGACACCTCGTAGTCAATGCCCAGCTCGTTCAGTACGTCTAGCGTTGCCTGTACTGACCCCTGGTCCGACCGTGAACCCATGACCACGCCGACTAATGGCATGTGCCCGCTCCTGGTTTCTTTCCTACCTGACGGCCCCGTCCCTCTCTCTTCGTCCTTTGCAGGACAGGGGTTGCCGGGGGAATGAGACCCTGCTAGCTCTCGGCTACCAGGGCGATATCCTTGCGATAGTGACAGTCCTGGAAGTATATCCGGCTAACATTGGCGTAGGCCTTCCGGCGTGCCTGGTCGATGGTGTCCCCTCTTGCCACCACCGTTAGTACCCGCCCGCCAGCGGTAAGGACCTCCCTGCCTCCCCCATTCTGCCTGGTACCGGCGTGAAAGACAAGCACATCTTCGTCCAGGTCACCCAGGCCGGTGATGGGGAAGCCGATCTGATAGCCACCGGGGTACCCGCCCGAGGCCATGACCACGCCTACACAGGCACCCTGGTAGCACTCCACCTGCATCCGATCCAGCCGGCCTTCCATCACGGCAAGCATGATGTCCACGAGGTCGGTCTTGAGCAGGGGCAGGATAACCTGGGTTTCAGGGTCACCCAGGCGGGCATTGAACTCTACTACCCTGGGTCCCTCGGCAGTGACCATCAGGCCGCCATAGAGCACCCCGCGGTAGGTCCTGCCCTCCCGGGCCAGGGCGCTGACCGTGGGCTTCATGATGCTGTCCAGCACGGTACCGCTCAGCTCCGGGGTCAGAAACGGCGGAGGGCTGTAGCTGCCCATGCCCCCGGTGTTCGGTCCCCGGTCCCCGTCATACGCCCGTTTGTAATCGCAGGCGGACGCGATTGGTAGCACTGTCCCGCCGTCGGTGAAGACAAAGGCACTCATCTCTCTGCCGGATAGGTACTCTTCGACGACTACTCTGTCGCCGGAAGCCCCCAGCCTGCGGGACTGCATGAACTCTGCCAGGGTCTCCAGGGCCTGCTCCAACGAGTCAGCAACGACCACCCCCTTGCCCGCTGCCAGCCCGTCTGCCTTGATGACCACCGGTGGAGACTTCCGTCCTACGTACGCCCTAGCCTCGGAGTAATCGCTGAAGGCCACGCTGTGGGCGCAGGGAATGCCGTGGCGGGTCATGAGGTCCTTGGCGAAGACCTTGCTGGACTCTATTTCGGCAGCGAGACGGGTGGGACCGAAAGCGGGTATACCGAGCTCATAGAAGCGGTCCACCATCCCGGCCGCCAGTGGTCCCTCCGGCCCAACGACCACCAGCTCAATCCCGTTCTTTCTGACCGCGTTCACCAGCGCATCGGTGTCCTCTGCCCTGATGTCCAGGTTATGGGCAGTCTGTGCCGTGCCCGCGTTTCCGGGTACGGCGAAAAGCCCGGTGGTATGGGGACTCTGGGCCAGTTTCCAGACCAGAGTGTGCTCTCGCGCGCCCCCGCCGACGACCAGTATCTTCAAGGCCTACCTTCCAGTAGTGTGTCTCTCTCGTGGGCCAGGCCTCCCTGCGCTGGCCACTCCTCCAACCAGAGAGAGCAGAGGCAAAGGGTTTCGGACAGCTCCTCTCTCCCGGTGCAGGCGGTCCGATGGCTATTCTAGCAGTCCGCAGCGGCGGGGTGCAAAGGGCCTTAGTGAGGCTCCTGTCCGGTCTTGGTCGCTTCGCTGCGCTCGCAATGACCATGAAAACAACCAAAGGCAAATAGCACAGTATTGGCTGCGATAACGTAGACCATGAGCCGACAGGATAATCCAAAACAACAGGGCCTTCGGATTGGATCCCGTGGAGCCTGTGGAGAAGGTGAGGTCAGGGTTGGCGCCGGCTAGCTCCTCGTTTCGGCGATCTTCTCGGCCAGGACCGGCACGATCCTCAGGACGTCCTCCACTATTCCGTAGTCGGCGGCGGCGAAGATGGGTGCTTTCGGGTCTCTGTTGATAGCCACCAGCATCCTTGCACCCCGGCAGCCTACCATATGCTGGAAGGCCCCGCTTATACCCAGTGCCAGGTACAGCTTCGGTCCCACCGTCCTGCCGGACAGGCCCACCTGGTGCTCAGCGGGTAGCCAGCCCTGGTCTACGACCGGCCTGGAGCAGGCCACCACCCCTCCCAGTTGAGCCGCCAGCTGCTCGGCGAGCCGGATGTTCTCCCTGTCTCCTATGCCCCTTCCCACCGCTACCAGGACGTCAGCCTGGGTGATGTCCACGCCGCCCGCTTCCTGCTCAACGTAGCCTTCAAACTGCTTGTACCCGTACTCCTCCACCGTGTCGACCGCGACTTCTTCGATCTCGCCCCGGCGGTTACCCTCACCGGCGGAAAACTCACCCACACGCCCGGTGACTATGGCGGTCTCTCCAGCCGCCATGGAGTAGAGGGCATTCACCTTGCCGCCGTATACTGACCGTGTTACCCTTACACCCCCGTCCTCCAGGGCGACATCCACGCAGTCTGTCGCCAGCGGTGCTCCCAGCTCGACCGCCAGCGCAGGAGCGAGGTCCATGGCGAAAGACGTATGCCCCATCAGCACCAGTGCCGGGTTCCTCTCCCTGATGATCCCGGCCAGTATCCTCTGGCAGGGCTCCGCCAGCGGTTCGTCCAGCCCCGTGGCTCTCACCGACAGTACCCTGTCTGCCCACCGGGCAAGTGTTTCAGCATACCCGGATACGTCTCCACCGACGACCACGGCAACCAGCTCAGCCCCCCATTCTTCCGCCAACCGCTGTCCCAGGCCAAGCACCTGCAACGAGATGTCCGCCAGTTTCGCCCGCCTGTGCTCGGCTACCACCAGTATCTCGGCCATTCAGAGCACCCCGGAATCCTGCAGTATACGCGTCAGGTGGTCGGCTGCCTCCTCGGGAGAGCCGGATATCAGCACTGCCTCTTTTCCCTTCGGCGGAAGCTCCATTCTCTCCAGCCGGACCACGGGAGCAAGCGCTTCTCCCGATAGCCCCAGCTCACCCAGGGACGTCACCTGTAACTCCCTCCTCATTGCTCTCCTGATACCGCCGAGTGAGATGTACCTCGGCCGGTTGATGCCCGTCTGGACGGTGAGTAGGGCCGGCAGCCTCATGCGGTATGTCTCCAGCAGGCCTGCTTCCAGCTCGCGGCTGACCTTTGCCCATCCATCTTCCGCCTGGATATCCACCACCAGGGCAGCGTGGGGAATACCAAGCATCTCGGCAACCATCACTCCCAGCTGGCCGCAGCCGAAGTCCTCTGACTGTGCCCCGAACAGCACCAGGTCGTAGGACAGCCGGCCGATGGCCGAAGACAGAATGGCGGCAACCGTCCGCGGGTCAGCATCAACGACATCCTCATCCACCCTGACGGCGGCGTCCGCACCCATCGCCAGAGCGCGCCGCAGAATATCCTCCCATTCCTGTGAGCCCACCGTTAGCGCAGTCAGTGAACCCCCCAGGCCTTCTTTCAGCTGGACCCCGGCCTCAAGCACATATTCATCCCAGTCATTTATTTTGAAGGCGACTAACCGCCGTTCGATGTCACGCCCGGAGGCGTCGATGGCTATCCTGTCAGCTCCGGTCGTGTCCGGGACGCGCTTTATGCAGGCGATGATATCCATGCTACTGTTGTCCCAGGGCCTCGCGCAGGATTTCAGAGACGTCCCTCACCGCCAGCCTGTCTTCAAGACCCTCCGCCTTGACGGCGTCCTCAAGCATGGTCAGGCAGTTAGGGCAAGCCACCGCCAGGACACTGGCCCCGGTGTCAGCGGCTTCCCTGACCCGGATACGAGACGGGCTGGTATCGCTCCCCCCGAGGAGGTCGATGTAGAAGTTCCCGCCACCCCCGCCGCAGCAAAGGGCACTGGAGCGATTCCTCTCCATTTCCACCAGCT
>Ga0180433_10000248_pt1 | contig 95490 bp, 71 predicted proteins | sample SS_ome_8_FD_132980 | JGI IMG/M metagenome (GOLD analysis project Ga0180433, IMG submission 132980) | Hypersaline lake sediment archaeal communities from the Salton Sea, California, USA - SS_1_D_1 metaG | ecosystem: Environmental > Aquatic > Non-marine Saline and Alkaline > Hypersaline >... | reverse complement strand
CCGAAATGGTTCCCCGCGCCGTCCGGAAGACGGCGCCATTTCCCGTGACCCTTTCAGACGTGTAAGTGCCCGCATCCCCTCCAACTATCTACCTTCTTCCTCACTCGTCGCCATGGCGGCCGCTGCCGGGCCTGCTTTCTCCTCGCGCCTTTCGACCCTCTCGCCTTTCCGTCTGCGGCGGCCAAGCAGCGTGCCGAGGGCGCCCAGGCCCACCAGGGCGAGCGTCGCCGGCTCCGGGATGAGGCTCAGCGAGAAGTCGTCAAAGACGGCGCTGGCCGTATTGCCCGAGTACATGGCGTGGCGCAGTCCGACTTCCAGGTCGACGCCGGCCAGGTCCTCACGCGTGTGCCTGGAAAATTCCGTCCAGGTGACTCCATCGGGACTATAGTACCGGACGAAATCGTTGCCCACCCGGGCGAGTTTCGTATATGGATAGTCGTCGATGTTCTTGGTGGGGTCGCCCGTGTCGGTATTCCGGTTGTCCTCGGCACCGTCATCGACGGAGCGACCGATAAACGTCGCGCCCCATTCCGGGTGGCTGAAGTAGAAATTGGCCACCCAGTCGTCGGCGTCCATGGCGGCGGTCAGGCCGGCACTGTGCCAGGCCACGAAGCCGGAGGTCCCCGCTGGATATTCATAATCGGGGTACGGAACCCAGTTGCCGTCCACCATTTTCACGGTCGCCTCGAAATCGAGGTCGGCCGGCACGGTCTTGTACAGGATGGCTTGATCGGTTTTGAACGCAGCCGTGGCGGTAGCGGACGAGGCGAAGGTGAGACAGCCCGGATGGCTGGTGGTCTCGCAGGCCGCGAGGCTGGCCGCGCTGCCCCCATCGCCGGTTATCTTCAGCCCGTCCCAGATCGTCCACGCCAGCGAGGTGGCGTAATCCTGAGGGGTGTCGAAGTCGTCGGTGAACGTGAATGTTCCGGCCAGGGTCGGTGAGACCCCTGCGAAAATCAATCCTGCCACTGCCGCCCATGCGACAATCGGCCGCGACATGATGTACCCCCTTCGCCACGTACCGGATGCTCGGCGTCGTGGCGTCCCTGATACGCCTGCGGGCGGCCCTTGCCCGCGCAGGGACCTTCTGTCTGCGATGTGGGGCTTACGGAGAAGCCCTTCCCCGGATACACTATTACTATACCACACCACGCGAGAAAGTCAAGCCGCAGGTCGGATTTTTTTTGGATTTTCCCCCCAACCGGCGGATGGGGTCGGCACCCCCGATTTCAGGCCGCTGACGGGCCCTCGGGCGGGGGGGGAAAGGGGGAACGGAGCGCACCCGACGGCAGAAATCGAGGGCGCAAGAGAGACGGGACGAAAAGGGACCGAGGGACGAAGGAACAAAGGGACGAAGGCAACGACAACGGCACCAAACGCGCGGCGGGGCAAGGCATCCCGGCCGGCCCCGGCGGGCGGCGCTCTGCGGGAAGGCCGGTTCCCGTGACGCGTTGCGGCCTTGGGGATTAGTACTACAACGCGAAGTCAGCATTTTGCGCGGCGGGTGCGGAGATTTACCCGCCGGAGGCGGGCCCGCCGCGAACGAGTTAGCGTGGTAGTATTAGGCAATCGGCATTCGGGAATCGGGAATCGGCGTTGGGCGGCGCGTTGACAGGCGCCCGGCCGGGCCATAAGATGTGTCTTCGAGTGTTGACTGCCCGTGAACCGACGAGGACCGGCATGCCACCTGCGTCCGATGGACTTTCTCTGCCTGCCAGCGCCGCGGCCATGGCGCGGGCCGAACGCCTGATGCCGGGCGGCGTCTCCAGCCCGGTCCGGGCGTACGGGGCGGTGGGCGGCACGCCGCCGTTCATCGCCTCCGGCCGCGGGGCCCGGCTGACGGATATCGACGGTCATACGTATATCGATTACGTGTGCAGTTGGGGGCCGCTTATTCTCGGCCACGCGCCCGGGCGGGTGGTGGAGGCGGTGCGCCAGGCGCTGGAGGCCGGCGCCTCCTTCGGCGCGCCGACCGAGCGGGAGATCGCCCTGGCCGAACGCCTCACCGACGCCATGCCCTGCGTCGAGCAGGTCCGGTTCGTCAACTCCGGCACGGAGGCGACGATGAGCGCGGTGCGGCTGGCGCGGGCGGCCACGGGCCGGCCCGGCATCGTCAAGTTCGAGGGGTGCTACCACGGGCACGCCGACGCGCTGCTGGCGGCGGCCGGGAGCGGGGCGACGACCTTCGGGGCGCCCTCCAGTCCGGGCGTGCCCGCCAAGGCCGTCCGCCATACGCACCTGGTGCCGTTCAACGACCTGGACGCGGCCGCCCGCACGTGCGAGGCCCACGCGGATTCGCTGGCGGCCATCGTGGTGGAACCGGTGGCGGGGAACATGGGCGTCGTGCCCCCCGCCGAGGGGTTCCTGCCGGGCCTGCGGGATTTGGCCGACCGCTTCGACCTGCTTCTGGTGTTTGACGAGGTGATGACCGGGTTCCGGGTGGCCCGCGGCGGGGCGGCCGAGCGGTTCGCCGTGACGCCGGACCTGGTGACGCTCGGCAAGGTCATCGGCGGCGGGCTGCCGGTGGGGGCGTTCGGCGGCCGGCGAGACCTGATGCAGCGGCTGAGCCCCGTCGGCCCGGTGTACCAGGCGGGGACGCTGTCGGGGAATCCGCTGGCCATGGCCGCCGGTATCGCTACCCTGGACGCCCTGGCCGAACCGGACGCCTACGACCGTCTCGAGCGGGGCGGGTCCCGGCTGGCCGACGGCCTGACCCGGGCCGCCCGCGACGTCGGCGTGGCGGCCCGCGTGCAGCGGGTCGGGTCGATGCTGTCGCTCTTCTTTGCGGACGGGCCGGTCACGGATTACGCCTCGGCCCGGCGGAGCGACGGGGAGCGGTTCGGCCGGTTCCACGGGGGGATGCTGGCCCGGGGCGTCTACCTGCCGCCCAGCCGGTTCGAGGCCTGGTTCGTCAGCCTGGCCCACACGGAGGAGGACATCGAGGCGACCCTTCAGGCCGCCCGCGAGACGCTGGCGGCGGTGGCCTGACCGCTCGGCGTGCCGCAAGGACCGTGTGGCCCGGCCGGCGTGCGTGTTGCCCGGCCGGTCTTGCCCGGCCGGGAACCGAGACATCCCTGTTGGCCAAACCAGCCGGGCCACTCACTCCGTCGGACAAGCCGACGGGGCCACACGAGGCACCGACGGGGACACGCACGGATTGGCAAGCAATCCGTGGCACCTGGCGCACCTTGCAGGAGAGAAGCGATGGCTCAAGAGCAGAAACGCGACCAGACGGTCCGCCTGCCCAATCCGAGCGCCCAGCCGTTCGTGGCTGCCCTCAAGACCGTGCGGTTCTTCGCCGTCCTGTTCTTCTGGGTGACCATGGTGTGCGTGCTGGCGCACGTGGCGGCGTTCGTGCTGACCGAATGGGTGGACCTGTACAGCGTGGCGGCGGGACCGGAAGGCGGCAAGCCGGCCGCCGAGGCCGAGGCCGACGAGGAGGCCGTCCGCGCCCCGGCCCCGTGGCCGGGCCTGGTGGCCTCGCCGGCCATGGCGGCCGAGGCGGGCGAACTGTTTCCGAACGTCGATGCCGAGCCGCCGCCTGAAAAGACCCAGCCCCGGGAGCCGAGCCCCGACCGCGAGGGCGCGGACCGCCCGAGCGAGGCCCCGGCTCCGGCGTCCGACGCCGGGGAAACCGAGGGCACGGTGGCGGCCGCGCCTCCCGCTGCGCCGGACGCCGACACGCTCCAGGGCCGCCGTCTCCGGGCCCGGTATTACCGTCACCTGACGGCCCACGTGCTGGGCCCGGCCCGGTCGGTGGGGATCCTAGCCTCGATCCTGCTGGCGGTGACGGTGTTCCTGTATCTTCAGATTGCGCTGCTGGGCCGGCTGGGGGGCATCCGCCAGTTGACGCGGTCGCTGTTCCTGGTGCTGCTGTTCCTGGCCACCGTCCTGCCGTGGGGCAGCGTCTTCGAGCAGGTGCAGGGGTGTTCGCTGTTCGAGTTCGAGCGGCTGCTCTCAGCCCACGCGACGGGGACGGGGGCGGCGGACGACTGGCTCCAGGCCGCCGGATACTACGGGCGGTACCTGGTGTTTCCCGCCGTCAGCGTGCTGCTGCTGGCGCTGTCGGGGATCCACTTTGCCGGGGGCTACAGCCGGTCGGTGCTGGCGAACGAATAAAGCGAGCGCGCTGCAAAGAAGCACCGCGCCTTCTGCGCGGTGGGTCTCCGGCCCCCCGCGCGTGGTGGGTCCGGCCTCTGCACGCGGCGGGTGCGAAGACCCGCCGCGCAAAACGCCCGAACGAATGCGAAAATCTCGGCGACCAGGACTGCCCGCCGCACACGACGTGAGGCCGGGGCCCGAAGTGGGAGGGCCGCCATGATCCGTTTCCAATGCCCGGAGTGCGGGTCGGCGATGGAGGTGGATGAGTCGTTCGCCGGCCAGGCCGCGCGGTGCCCCACCTGCGGCGCCGGGCTGACGGTGCCGGCCGGGGGCGAGACGGCGGCGTCCCGTCCGTCGGCCACGCCTCCCCCCGGCGCCACTCGCATCCGGGTCGGCGGGGAAGAGGTCGACGTGGTGCCCCCGCTGGAGACGATGGTCCTGGTGAGCCTCGCGTGCCTGGGGCTGTCGGTGGTCGCGTTCGTGGCGACGGGGCTGACGCGGGCCGTCACCCCGCCCTGGGCCGTCGGCGCGCTGCTGGGGATGCTCCTGGCACTGTTGGGCGTGATCGTGGCCGTGCCGGCCTATCACAGCGTCCGGCGCAGCAGGGGCCGACGCCGCGGCCGGACTCACGCCATGATCGCCATGCTGGCCGGGGCCGGCCTGTTCCTGGTGTTCCTGGTGGTGGCGCTGGTGGGGTTCGCGCAGGAACGGATGCGGCCGACGTGCGAGCAGAACCTCAAGAAGATTCACGACGCGCTTCGCGCCTATGCCGAGGCGCACGGCGGCGCGTTCCCGCCGAAACTCGAAACCCTCGTGGAAGAGGAGTATCTCGCCAGCAACGACTGGCTGTCCTGCCCGGCCTACAAGGTGCCCCCCGGCCGCACCACCTACGTCCTGACGCCCGACATCGACATCGCCGCCAAGCGTCCGGACGGCAAACCCTGGTGGCCGCCCGATACCATGATCGTCAGCGACGGGCCGCCCTACAACGCCCACGACGACGGCAAGGTGCGGGCCCTGCTCCTGAACGGAGAAGTCAAGCACGTGCCTTACCAGGAATGGGCCGCCTACCAGGAGACCCAGGCGCGGCGCTGGAACCGGATACTCAACCAGATCCGCGCCGCCAATAACAAGACCGGGCCCGGCGACCGCGAGACCGATCCGTGAGCCGCGACCTCCGGTCGCGGCAAGTTTACCGCCGCCGCGGGATAGCCGCAGCCAAAGGCGGCGGCTCAAGGAGGTCCGAGCATGAGCGAACCGCCGACGCCGACTCCGTCCGAGGCCGACGCCCGACCGACCGGCCCCCGGCGGGTGGTGGACCTGGTGCAGAAGCCGCACTTCCTCAAGGCCGTTGCCGCCGTCATGCTGGCGCTGCCGCTGGCGGGCATCGCCTGGCACGCCGTCGTCTATCTCGCGTTCGACCTGGAGACGGTCGTCGCCTACGGCGCGAGCCCCTGGATGAAGGCCTCGGCCGGTCTGGCCGTCTTCCTGCTCCTGGTCAACTGGTTCCACTATCGGCACACGCGGTGGGCGGTGGACCTGGTCTCGCGGGTGCTGCTCTACGGCTGGGCCCTGTCGATGGCCCTTCTGTGGATGCGGGTCCGCAGCGGCTGACGGCCGGCGGCGGGCAAAGGATTGTTGCAGAACCCCTCTCCCCTGATGGGAGAGGGATGGGGTGAGGGTGAATGCCGGGACTCCTGGTGACGAACCCCCTCATCCTACACTTTCCTGCCAAGGCACAGGGATGTGAAACAACCTCTAAATCGCCGCGACACAAGGAGAACACCATGTTCCGAGCCACACGACGGGCGTTTCTGAGGTCCGCGGCGGGTGGAGCGGCCGTCTCGCTCGCCCCGCACCTCCTCGGCCGGCCGGCCCGAGCCGCCGAACCGAAGAATCGGCCGAACATCCTCTGGCTGAGCGCCGAGGACATCAGCCCCACGCTCGGCTGCTACGGCGACGCTTACGCCCGCACGCCGAACCTGGACACGTTCGCCGCCGAGGGCGTCCGCTACGAGAACGCCTTCACGCACGCGCCGGTGTGCGCCCCGGCCCGGAGCGGCATCATCACGGGCATGTACCCGACGACGATCGGCACCACGTGGATGCGATGCCACGGCGTGCCGCCCGCCGAGGTCCGCTGCTTCCCCCAGTACCTCCGCAAGGCCGGCTACTACTGCACGAACAACGCCAAGACCGACTACCAGTTCAAGGCGCCGAAGACGACCTGGGACGCCTCAAACCGAAAGGCCCACTGGCGCAATCGGCCGAAGAAGGACCAGCCGTTCTTCGCCGTCTTCAACTTCGGCGTCACGCACGAGTCGAGCACCCGGCGTTGGAAGCCCGGCCGGCAGGACCACGACCCCGCCAAGGCGCCCCTGCCGCCGTACTATCCGGACACGCCCGTGGTCCGGCAGAACATCGCGTGCTATTACGAGCGTATGTCGCAACTGGACGAACAGATCATGGGGCGGCTCCGGGAACTGGAGGAGGACGGACTCGCCGAGGACACCATCGTCTTCTTCTGGGGCGACCACGGGTGGGGCCTGACGCGCGGCAAGCGGTGGGTGTACGATTCCGGCATCCGCGTGCCGCTCCTCGTCCGCGTGCCCGAGAAGTGGCGCACGTGGGCCGGCGCGGGCGAGGCCGGTTCGGTCATCCCGGGGACGGTGGAGACGGCGTTTGCGCGGTTCCTGGATTTCGCCCCCACGGTCCTCAGCCTGGCGGGCGTCGAGATTCCCGACCACATGCAGGGCCGGGCCTTCCTGGGGCCGCAGAAGGGCAAGGAGCCCGAGTACGTCTACGCCGCCCGTGACCGCATGGACGAGACCATCGACTGCATCCGCGCCCTTCGTGACAAGAAGTATAAATATATCCGCAACTTCATGCCGTGGCTGACGCGCGGCCAGCACATCAACTACATGGACCGCACGCCCATCCTCCGGGAGATGCGCCGCCTCCACGCCGAGGGGAAACTCAAAGCCGGGCCACAGATGCAGTTCTTCGAGCCCACCAAGCCCGTCCACGAACTCTACGACATCACCCGCGACCCGCACGAGGTCCACAACCTGGCCGGCCACCCGAAGCACCGCCAGACCGTCAAGCGGATGGAGGCCGCGCTCTTTGCGAAGATGAAGGCCATCGGCGACGTCGGCCTCATCCCCGAATGCGACTTCGACCGCATGAAGACCAAGGACGGTGCCAAGACCCCCTGGCGGAAGCGGATTGACGAGAGCGGCATGATTGAGCGCATCCTCGCCCTCAAGGCCTACGACGGACGGTGGACCGAGGGCGAGAAGGCGTACCTGTCGGCCCTCGCGGACCCGGCCGGACCCGTCCGCTACTGGGCGGTCCTCGGTCTGCACCAGGCGTACCGGGACGAGTCGCCGCCGGACCGCGTGAAGCAGAAGGTCCGGGCGCTCCTCGCGGACGAGGCGCCGTCGGTGCCCATCGCCGCCGCACACGCCCTGGTGGACTGGGGCGAGGCGGAGGCGGGCCTGGCGCAGCTCGTCAAGGCCCTGAAGGCGCCGGGCGAGAAGACGCGGCTTCTGGCGGCCCACGTGCTGGAACAACTCGGCCCGAAGGCGAAGCCCGCCGCCGACGCCATCGAAAAGGCCGCCAAGGGCCAGGGCGGCTACCCGGGCCGTCTCCTCCCGCGCGTCGTCAAGGCCCTGAAGCAAGGGTAGCCGGACGGCGTGGCGGGGCCACACGAGCAGCGCGGCGGGTCATCACCGTCCGCCGCGGCCTTCGAGCCCGCCGCTTCCGCGGCGGGTTCGAACGATACGGCGCGCTACCGTTCGCCGCCCCGCTTGCGGAACGCGGGCCGTACCTCGAGGGCATAGGAAACCGCGAGGTCGCGTCGCGGCTTTCTGTCACGGGAGGAAGCAACTCATACGCTGCCCCATCGCGATGCATGCCGGGCTGACGGCGACCCTTGTCTTCGCCCTGGCGGCGGGGGCCGACGCCGACGGGCCCTGGCCCCGCCACACCATCGACGCCTCCAGCCGCGGCGCCGACGGCGTCCGGCTCGCCGACGTCAACGCCGACGGTCGGCCCGACATCGTCACGGGCTGGGAGGAGGGCGGTATTACCCGCGTGTACCTGAACCCCGGGCCCGACAAGGTCAAAGAGAAGTGGCCGGCCGTCACCGTCGGCAAGACGCCCAACGTCGAGGACGCCGTCTTCGTGGACCTCGACGCCGACGGCGCCGCCGACGTCGTCTCCTGCTGCGAAGGCGGCACGCGGACCGTCTTCGTCCACTGGGCGCCGAAGGAGCCGGACCGGTACCTGGACCCGAACGCGTGGACGACCGAGGCGGTGCCCGCCTCCCGCGGCCGGATGATGTGGATGTTCGCCGTCCCCGCTCAGGTGGACGGCAAGGGCGGTCTCGACCTTGTTGCCGCCGGCAAGGGCAAGGACGCCGCCGTCGGCTGGTTCCGGGCGCCCGCCACCCCCCGGAACTTGGCCGACTGGACGTGGCACCCCATCGAGGACATCGGCTGGGTCATGTCGCTCCGGGCAGCGGACGTAAATGGGGATGGGCGGACCGACATCCTGGCCTCCGACCGCAAAGGTCCCACGCGCGGCGTGTTCTGGCTGACGCATCCCGGACCCGATGCCGACCTCACCCGCCGGGATGCGTGGAAACGCCACAACGTCGGCGGCGCCGGGCGAGAGGTCATGTTCCTCGACCACGCCGACCTCGACGGCGACGGCCTGCGCGACGTGGTCGTGGCGACCAAGCCCCGGGATATCCTCTTCTGCCGCCGCCTCACCCGAGACGGCACCAAGTGGAAAGAACGCACCATCCACATGCCCGAGACGGCCGGCACCGCCAAGGCCGTCGCCGTCGGCGACATCGACGGCAACGGCCGGCAGGTCCCGGTCTTCTCGTGCGAGCACGCCACGCCGCCGCGGTCCGGCGTCATGTGGCTCTCCTACATGAAGTCGCCGACGGAACCCGAGTGGCAGGCCCACGACGTCAGCGGCCCGGAGGGCGTCAAGTTCGACCGCCTCGAACTGCTGGACCTCGACGGCGACGGCGACACCGACATCCTGACGTGCGAAGAACGCGCGGGCCTCGGCGTCATCTGGTACGAGAACCCCGCCCACGCCCGGCCATGAGCGCGGGTGCCACCGATTGCTTGTCAATCGGTGGTGCATATACGGGAGGCACGGAGTGCTGGCACTCCGTGGCACCCGCCGACCAGCCTTTCTTCGCCCTCGGCTTTTTTCTTGCAAGCGGCGCCTGCCGGGAAGCATAATCGGCCCTTGCCCACGGGCTGTGCGCCTACCGGACCGGCCCCGAGTGGAGAGGAGAAACTTATGTCCTCACGCAACGGCGAAGCACGATCCCCGCGCGGTGTATCTTCCGCCTTCGTCCCAAGAACGATGGCGGACAGGCCTGATGCACCGCGCACGGCGAAGCAAGGCGCGGCGGGTTGGGCGACGATGGCCGCCGCCCTGGCCGCCGCCCTGACCCTGGCGGCCGGGTGCGAGGGCCCCGCCCTCCGCTTCAACCGGTCCGGCATGCAGGCCTACCGGGCGGGCCACTACACCGAGGCCCGCGCCGCCTTCGAGGAGGCCATCGAACGCAACCCCGACGTGGGCGTCTACTACTTCAACCGCGGCATGTGCGAGCAGGCCCTGGGCAACCACACCGAGGCGATCTTCAACTACCAGTTGGCCACCAAACTCGACGCCTCCATCCTGGCCGCCTACAAGAACGCCGCCGACTGTTACCTGGAGCTCGGCAAGCCCGATAAGGCCCGGTCCGTCCTGGAAAAGGGCACCCAGGCCAACCCGTACACGGCCGGGGCGTTCATCAACCTGGCACGGTTCTACGACGACCGGGGCGACACGTTCAATGCGAAACTCGCCCTGGCCAAGGCCGTCGCCGCCGACCCCGAGAGCGCCGCCGCCCACCGCGAGTACGCCCAGATGCTGCTCCGGCTCGGTGAGCGCGACAAGGCCATCACCCACCTGCGAAAGAGCATGCAACTTCAGCCGGTTCAGCCAAAGGTCTCGGCCCAACTCTCCGAACTCGCTCCGGCCGAGAAAGAACTGCCGCCCCCCAAGCCCGAGAGCGAATAACAATACAACGCTAACTCAGCATTTTGCGCGGTGGGTCTGGAGCACCCACCGCGCTCGAAACGCCCGTTACAGGGCTGCGCGGAGGGGTCGGAGACCCGCCGCGCCCGTCGTTCGAGCCCGCTGCGTAAGCAGCGGGGGACGCTCGAAGAGCGGCGCGCCTCTGGCGCGCAACGATCTCGTCGCGCCGCCGAGTACCCGTGATCTCCCGATGGCGGCTGGGGCGATCGCGCCGCGCCCGTTCACGGCCGGGAGGGCTTGACGCCGCAGGCTCGTCTCTTGCACGCGGCAGGGTCGGCCGCTACAGTCTTGCCGATGACCGTTCGCGAGATCACCCCCGCCGCCGGCCCGGTCTGCGGCCGCGTCCGGCCGCCGGGGTCCCGAAGCATCACGAACCGGGCCCTGGTGGTGTCGGCCCTGGCCGAGGGCGACTCCGTCCTGGAGGGCGTGGGCCTCTCGGAGGACACCCGCGTCTGCGCCGCGGCGCTCGGGGCGCTCGGCATCCCCGTGGCGGTGGACGAGGCCCGCCGACGCATGACCGTCTCCGGCTGCGGGGGCGCCGTGCCGCCGGGGCCGAAGGACCTCTACACGGGCGGATCGGGCACGGCCACGCGGTTCGCGACGGCCCTGGCGGCGGCGGGGCGGGGCCGGTACCGCATCGACGGCGCCCCCCGGATGCGGGAGCGGCCGATCCAGGACCTGCTCGACGGCCTCTCGGCCCTCGGCGTCCGCGCCGAGAGCGAGCAAGGCACGGGGTGCCCGCCCGTCCTGATCGAGACGGCCGGCCTGGCGGGCGGCTCCGTGACGGTCCGCGGCGCCGTCTCCAGCCAGTACCTGTCGGCCCTGCTGATGGCCGCCGTCGCCGCCGACGGGCCGGTCACCATCCGCGTGGCGGGCGAACTGGTCTCCAAACCCTTCGTCGACATGACGCTGGCGGTGATGAGCGCCTTCGCCGTAGGCGTGGAGCGGGAGACGTACGCCCGCTTCCGCCTCCCGGCGCCGGTCCGGTATCCGGGCCGGAGGTACACGGTGGAACCGGACGCGGCCAGCGCGAGTTACTTTCTGGCCGCCGCCGCCGCCACCGGCGGCGAGGTGACGGTCGAGGGCCTGGCGCGCTCCAGCGTCCAGGGGGCCGCACGCTTCGCCGACGTCCTTCGCGAGATGGGGTGCCGGGTCGCCTGGACCGACGCCGGCGTGACGGTGTCGGGGCCCAGGCGGCTCTCGGGCCTGCGGGTCGACATGAACGCGATGCCCGACATGGTGCTGACGCTGGCGCCGCTGGCGGTGCTTGCGCGCGGGCGGACGGTCATCGAGAACGTGGCGAACCTGCGGGTGAAGGAGTGCGACCGGCTCACGGCCCTGGCCACCGAACTCGGCCGGCTGGGGGCACGGGTCGAGGAATACCCGGACGGCCTCGCGATCGCCCCGCCTGAGGCGGTCCGGCCGGCCGAGATCGCCACCTACAACGACCACCGCATCGCCATGGGGATGGCGGTGGTCGGCCTGGCCGCACCGGGCCTGCGGATCGCGGGAGCCGAGTGTGTCGGGAAGACGTATCCCGGGTTCTTCGAGGACCTTGCGCACCTGGCGGGGGGCGGCTCGGCGTGAGGGCGCGAAGCCTCATCGCGGCGGCGGTGCTCGGTGCGATCCTCGCTGCGCCCGGGTGCGGCGGGAGATGGCGGCTGGGACCCGCCCAGACCCGCCGCGACGTGTACATGAACCTGATGACCCCGCTCCAGCAGGCCAAGTACCGGCACATGGAGGCCGTCGGCAAGCCGGTCAGCCTGCGTCTGGCGTACCTTCAGAAAATTGGAGTTTATCAAACCTGGGCCGAACAGCCGAAAGATAGTCAGGAGGCCATTTTGCGCCGGGAGGTCACCGAGGGCATGACGCCCGTCCAGGTGCGGATGGCCTGGGGGCATCCGGTCGAACGGCGCGATGTGACCCTGCCGGCCGAGCGGGCGGCGGGCCACGAACGCCGGGTCTGGGAATACGAGATCCGCTCCCACGGGATCGGCGGCAGCCACTATGAGCGAAGCGTCTGTTTCTACGATGGCCACGTCCTCTGGGTCCGCGACAGCGGATAGCCCCGCCGCCCCCGCCGGGGTGCTGCGCCTGCTGCTGGTGACCTCCCGACCTGACCTGGCCGGACGCCTTCGCCGGAGGCTGGCCGAGACGCCGGTCCAGGTCCACGCCGCCGACCCGGGGCTTCCCGTCCCGCGCGGTGTACCTCCCGCCTTCGTCCCAAGGACGATGGCGGACAGGCCTGATGCATCGCGCGCGGCGGCGGCAGATGACGCGGCGGGTGTGGCCCGGCCGGCTTGCCCGGCCGGGAGCGCGGTCCGCCGGGGCGGACAAGCCGCCCCGGCCACACGCCAGGTCGCCTTGCCGGCCGAGGCCGACGCCGTCCTGATTGATCTCGCCGAAGCGGACGCGGCGGCGATGGACCGGGCCCTCGGCCTGGCGCGGCGGCTCAGCGAGTCGCCCGTGCCGGTCCTCGTCCTCGGCGTTCCGTCCCGCACCGAGCGCCTGGCCCTGTACGAGGCGGGGGCGCTGGGGTTCGTCCGGGCGGACGCGGACCCGGCGGAACTGTCGGCCCGGCTGCGTAGCCTGTCGGGGACCCAGCGCCGGGCTGCCCGCGCCGTGAAGCGGCTGCGGGATCACTCGCGGCACCTGGATGAGCAGTTGCGTCTGGCGCAGCGGCTGCAGCGTGATTTTCTGCCCCGCCGGATGCCGGGCACGGCCACCGGCCGCTTCGCCGCCCGCCTCGAACCCGCCGCCTGGGTCGCCGGCGACTTCTACGACATCTTCCGCCTCGACGAGCAGCACGTGGGGTTCTACGTGGCCGACGCCGTCGGCCACGGCATCCCGGCGGCGCTGTTGACGGTGTTCGTCAAGAAATCGCTCCAAACCAAGCACATCCGGGGCAAGCACTACCGTCTTATTCCGCCGGAGGAGACGCTGCGGCTGCTGAACCGCGACCTGCTCTCGGCCGAACTCCAGGAGACGCCGTTCATCACCCTGGTCTACGGCCTGTACAACGAGACGACGCGGGAGGTGGTCTACGCGCGGGCCGGCCACCCGGCGCCCCTGCTGCTGGGACCCGAGGCCGGCCTCGAACCCCTGGGTCGGCCGGACGGCCCCCTGCTGGGCATTTTCCCGGACGCCGAGTTCGAGGCCTGCCGGCGGCGGCTGGAGCCCGGCCAGCGGCTGCTCCTCTACAGCGACGGCGCCGAGCGGGTGGCCCCCGGCCGACGGTCCGACCCCCGCCGGCTGCGGGAGGTCATCCAGACGGCCGCCCTCCTGCCGGTGGAGGCCCTCCTGGAAGCCGTCCTCGACGCCGTCCGCGGCGCCACCGAGGGCCGGCGCCTGGCCGACGACGTCACCCTGGTGGCCCTGGAAGTGACCGGCGGCGAGGAGGAGACCTGAGCCTTCGGGTTCCCGCGCGGCGGCTCTCCCGCCTTCGTCGCAAGGACTACGGCAGACAGGCCTGAGCCGCCGCACAGTCAACGGCGCTCGGCCCGCACGCGGGCCGGCGAACACGGCCCGCCCGCTCGCCCCCGACCGGCCGCGAACGGCCGTTCGCGGCTCGGGGCGTTTCCCTTGCAGACCCGGCCCGGAGGGGCGTATAATCCGGTCGTCCCGTGCCGGGATGGTTGTGCCACAGGTCCCGAGGGTTTTTATGTCCGGCGAGGCCCCCAAGCCTTCAGCGGATTTCGATGCGTTCCTGGTCCTGGCGGTGGAGCGGGGCGCTTCCGACCTGCACCTGAAGAGCGGCCGGCCGCCCCTGCTCCGGATCAACGGGCGCCTCCAGGCCACGGACCGGCCGCCGCTGGCGCCCGGTACGATCCTGGCCCACCTCGATGCGGTCATGGACGAGGGCGCCCGGCAGGTTCTCCGGGAGACGGGGAGCGTGGATTTTTCCCGGACGGTCGCAGGGGGCGACCGATTCCGGCTGAACGTCTACCGTCAGCAGGGGATGATCAGCGTGGCCGCCCGCCGCGTGAACCGCTCGATTCCCACCTTCGAGGCCCTGCACCTGCCCGCCGAGGCCCTGAGACGCATCTGCCAGGCGCAGCAGGGGCTGGTCATTTTCAGCGGCCTGACGGGATCGGGCAAATCCACCAGCATCGCCTCCTGCCTGGAGTACATCAACCGGCGCCGGCCCTGCCACATCCTGACCCTGGAGGACCCCGTCGAGTACCTGCTGGAGGACAAGGAGGCGCTCATCAACCAGCGGGAGGTCGGCCTCGACGTGCCCTCCTTCGAGGCCGCTCTCCGCGCCTCGGTCCGCGAAGACCCCGACGTGATGCTCATCGGCGAGATGCGGACCCGCGAATCGCTCCAGGGCGCGCTGCGGGCCGCCGTCACCTCCCGCCTGGTCTTTACCACGGTCCACGCGCCCCGCGCCGGAGACGTGGTTGGCCGGGTGCTCGGGCTGGTCGGCCCGGAGGACCAGCCCCGGGTCCGCGAGGTTCTGGCCAACCACCTGGTGGCCGTGGTCTGCCAGAAACTCGTGTCGACGGTCGATCCCCATGTGGCGCGGGTGCCGGCCACGGAGATCCTTCTGCTCACTCCGACCGTCCGCAAGGCCATTCTGGAGGGAGAGGAATCGCGCTTGGGCACCCTGATCGAGGCCGGCCGGGACGCCGGCATGCACGACCTCGTGCAGGACCTGGCCCGCCTCGTGCAGGAAGAATGGGTCGCCCCCAAGGAGGCCTACGCCGCGGCGCCGAACCCGGAGGCCCTGAAGATGGCGATCCGCGGCGTCCGCGTCCAGAAGGGAACCGTGCGATGAGCCGCGCTCCTCGCATCGTGAGCCGCGGCGCGCCCGGCGCTGCGCGCGCCGTGAGCCGCGGGCTTCGCCTGCGGCAAGTCTTCGGCGCCGCGGGATGGCCCCCGCCGAAAGCTGCGGCTCACGGCAGGTCGCGGCTCCCGGCCCGGTCACGGCTGACGGTCGTCGCCGCCGCGGCGCTGCTGGCGGTGTCTTTGACAGCGGCGTCGGCGGCCGCCGAGGCCCCCCCCGCCGCCACCGACCCCGGGGCCGGCTATTACCCCACGGGCTTCGCGCCCCCGGAGGTAGCCCGGCGGGACGTTTCGATCGGGAGCCTGGTCCGCGTAGCCGTGCTGTCGGTGTTCGCGGCCGGCATCTTCTCCGTGGCGAACTGGGTGTATCCGGACACGCGGTTCGTCGATACGGACCGGGCGCTGTGGAGCGCCGTGGTGCTGGGCGGAGGACTGGTCTCGCTGGCCGTCGCCCTGTTGGTCCCGCGATTCTACGTGGGATTTCCGCTGGGGGTGGCGATGTTCGCCGGGGCGGCGGCCTGCTACGTGGTTCACCGCAACGCGCGCGTCACGCCGCCGCTGCGGGTGCTGAGCCGGGCGCACCTGGCGAGGGTGCGGGGGACGCCGCCCGGGAGCCGCAGCCTTCGGCGGGGGGCATCCCCCGGCGGCGGAAACGTGCCGCGACCTCCGGTCGCGGGTCCCGGCGGGGAATCCGGGTCGGGCGTCGCCTTCCTGGGTTACGACGATCTCCCCCGGCAGCCGGAGGCCGGCTCGTTCGAGCAGCAGCGGGCCTGCCAGGAATGGGAGCGGATACTGCGGGAGGCGATCGACCGGGACGCGTCGGCCCTGGGCCTCATCGTCCGCCGGCAACAGGGCGACGTCCGGTTCCGCGTGGGCGGAGAGATGGAGGCCGGCCCCCGACTGGACCCCGCCCTGGCCGCCCAAGTCCTCCGGCTCATCAAAGGCCTGACGGACCTGGACCCGGATGAGACCCGCAAACCCCAGGAGAGCCGCATCCAGGCCGTGGTCGACGGCCGGACCTACGATCTGCGGATTAAGACGGCCGGCACCGTGCGCGGCGAGCAGGCCGCCGTCCGCATCCGCGACCAGGCCATGACCCGGCTCCGGCTGGAAGACCTCGGCCTGACCGAGGAGCAGGTCCTGACCCTGAAGCAGGCGCTGGACGAAAGGCCGGGCGTCGTCCTCGTCTCCGCACCGAAACACGCCGGCCTGACCACCACCCTGCACGCGTGTCTGCGGTACTTCGACCGGTACGTCAACGACGTGGTGGCCCTGGAGCCGCAAGTCGACCTGGAGGTCGAGAGCGTCGAGCATGTGCCGCTGGACCAGGAGGACGGGCCGGTGGCGGCATCGGCGGTCCGGGGTCGGCTGCACAGCGAGCCCGATGTGGTCGCCGTCGACGCCCTGCGCGACGCGGACGTGGCCCGGACGCTGGCCGAGGCCGACGACGACCTGACCCTCGTGGTCGGCCTCCGCGCCGGCGACACCAGCCAGGCGCTGTCGCGGCTGGTGGAACTGCTGGGCACGACCGCCCCGCTGGCCGAACGCCTCCGGGTGGTCGTGAACCAGCGGCTGGTGCGGCTGCTGTGCCCCGAGTGCAAGGAGGCGTATCGGCCGAACCCGGAGTTTCTCCGCAAGGCCAACCTCGCCGTCGATGCCGCCCGCATGCTGTACCGGCCGCCGGCACGGACCGAGGTCACGCCCAAAGGCGAGGTCCTGGTCTGCCCCCGGTGCCGGAACCACCGCTACGTGGGCCGGACGGGCCTGTTCGAACTGATGCCCATCGACGCCGAGGCCCGCGACCTGATCGCCTGCAACGCCCTGACCGACCTGCGAACCCATTGCCGGAAACTCGGCATGCGGAACCTCCAGGAAGAAGGCCTCCGCCTCGTCCTCGACGGCCGAACCTCCGTCGAGGAGGTCCTGCGGGCCATCAAGACCGATTGAAGAACCAAGGGATTGAGGGAACAAGGGATGAAAGGCGGGGAAAGAGGGAGCAAGGGAACGGGGCATCAAGGAAGCCTTGATCCCTTGATCCCTCTCTCCCTTGATCCCTTCAAAGGAACCTCGCCGTGAGCCTGAACCTCCTGGCACCGCTCGCCGTCGCCGTCGTCGCCGTCTTCGGCGCGGTCCAGCGCCTTCATCAGGCCGCAGTGATGCTGGTGTCCCTCGTGCTGGCCGGGGCCCTGGCGGCAGTGCTGGGCGGGCCCGTGGCCGACCTGTTCGGGTCCACCAGCGGGGCGGAGGGCACGTGGTCCTACGTGGGGGAAGCGTTCTGTTTCTGGGCGATCCTGTGCGTGGCCTTCCTGGGGCTGCGGGCGGCGGGGGACCGCCTGCTCCCGAACGAGCCCCCCCTGCCGGCGGCGGCACGGGTCCTCGGCGGAGGCGCCCTCGGCGCCCTGGCCGGATACCTGGCCGCAGGGCTCTGCCTGATCATCGTCCAGATGCTGCCGGTGGCGCCGGCCATCCTGGGATACGAGCCGTTCCGATACGACGCCGGCACCGGCCGCGACACCCCCGAACGCGTGGAGCGCGGCGACCGGCTCTGGCTCGCGCCGGACCGGGCGGCAGTCTGGGTCTTCGACACGGCGAGCGGCGGGGCGCTGCTGGGGCGCTACGGCGACGCATATCCGCCGGAGCGGCGGCGGCCGGAGGGCGATTCCCGCGCGGCGGATCTCCCGACCCGTCGCGCTACCGACGCACCACGCGGCGCCTCAGAAGAGACCCCGCGCGGAAATGAGACCGCCCCGGACGCCGACGATTTCCTCTATTATCACTGGTATCGGCGGTGGCAGGCCGTCCGGTGGCGGACGGGGCGGGCCCTGGGGCCGGTGGCCGAGGTCCCCCCCGGCGCCGAGGGCGCCTGCGGCCTGCTCCTGAGGCGCGGCCGGGAGACGACCCTCTACGGGATGAAACTCAAAGTCTTCTTCGCGGTGCAGTCGGAGGAGGTGGCGGGGTTCCCGGACATCGAGGCGCCGGCGGGGGAGGAGTTCCTGAAGGTCCGTCTCCGCATGGAGCCGGCGGACCGATTGCCGCGGACCATCGATTCGGCCCAGTTCCGCCTGGTGGACGCCTCCGGCCAGACGGTGGCCGGCGACCCGATGGTCGTCGGCGCCGCGCAGAAGAAAGCGGAGGACGGCGGCAAGCCGGAGGCGCTGGGGTCGGCCGAGAGCCCGCCCGTCGTGCCGAGGGACCTGCGGTTCGCCTTCCCCGGCGGGGGCGACCAAGGCGCCTACGCCTGCACCGGGATGCGGTTCCGCTTCCGCAAGGGCGGGCAGTACGCGGTCCGGAGCCTGGTCTTCACCGTGCCGGCGTCTGTGACCACGGACGAACTGCGGCTGTTCATGGACCCGTGCGTTCCGCCGCCGTGAGCCGCAGGGCGCCCGGCGCTTCGCGCGTCGTGAGCCACAGGGCGCCGCGAGCCACGACCGGTCTGTGAGCCGCGGGCTTTGCCCGCGGGCATTCAGCGGCGCAACAAACGCCTATGCGGGCGAAGAGCCCCGCGACCAAAGGTCGCGGCTCACGGCATGCCCCTGAAAGGAGTCACCCTGGACATGGACGACCTCGTCAGACACGTGTGCGACCTCGCGAAGCGGCGGGGCGCGGACTTCGCCGACGCCCGGGCGGTCCGGCGTCACGGCGAAAGCGTGCTGGTGCAGGACGGCCGGGCCGACAAACTGGCCGCCTCCGCCGACTGCGGCATCGGCGTCCGGGTCCTGGTGGGGCGGGCCTGGGGGTTCGCCTCGGCCGACAGCCTCCAGCGGCGCCGGGCCGAGCAGTGCGTCGACGACGCCATCGCCCTGGCAAAGGCCTCCGAGGCCGTGGTGACCGACCCGGCCCGCATGGCGGCGGTCGAGGCTGTGGAAGCGGAGGACCGGACCGAGCCGGAGGTCCCGCCCGGCGCGATGCCCGTGGCCGAGAAGATCGACCGCCTCCTCCAGTACGAACGGGCCGGCCGGGCCGCCGCCTCCGACGGCCACCAGATCGTCAACGCCATCGTCAGTTACGCCCAGGCCTGGCGGGAGGAGACGCTGGCGAACACGGCCGGCACGCTGCTGCGTTCGGCCGGCAGCCGGGCCGTGGCGACCACGCTCTTCGTCGCCTCGGACGGCGAGATTCTTCAGCGCGGCACGGAGCAGCGCGGCATCGTGGGCGGGGCCGAACTGCTCCGACGCGTCCAGCCCGAGCCGTTCAGCGTCCGGGCCGCACGGAAGGCCGTGGCCGCCCTGGACGCCAAACCCGCGCCGGCCGGCCGATTCACCGTCCTGTTCCACCCGTCGATTACGGGTCTGCTGGTACACGAGGCCCTGGGCCACAATGCCGAGGCCGATTCCGTCTGGGCCGGCGAGAGCATCCTGGAGGGCCGGCTGGGCGAGGAGATCGCCTCCCCCGCCGTCTCCGTCTGGGACGATTCGACGCTGCCGGGGCAGTTCGGCTCGTTCGCCTACGACTCGGAGGGCACGCCCGGCCGCCGACGACCCCTCATCCAAGAGGGCCGCCTCGTCGCCTACCTCCACAGCCTGGAGACGGCCGCCAAGTTCGACGCCGACCCGACCGGCAGCGCCCGGGCCGAGAGTTACGACTGCCGGCCGCTGGTCCGCATGTCGAACACCTTCCTGGCCCCGGCCGGCGCCGACACGGGGGTGCCGCTGGCCGAGATGATGCGGGGCATCGACCGCGGCGTCTACCTGGAGGACGGCCACTGGGGGTACGTGTTCGTCCAGAAGGGCCAGTTCATCTGCCACGCCGGCCAGGCGCACATGATCGAGGACGGCGAGATCGGCGAGCCGCTGCGGGACGTCTCCATCTCCAGCCTGACCCTCGACGTCCTCAAGAACATCGACGCGGTGGGCGAGGATTTCGAGATGGAAATGCCGGGCATGTGCGGCAAGGACGGGCAGTCGGCCCCGACCGACTGCGGCGGGCCGCACGTCCGCGTCCGAGACGTCGTCGTGGGAGGACATCACACGCTATGACCGAGGAAGATCTCAACTATCTCGACCTGGCACAAGCGTGCGTGACGCGGGCCGACGACGCCGGCGCCGAATGGTGCGACGTCGTCGCCGGCACGGCCCGCGACATCAGCGTGGCCATCGAAAAGAGCGGCATCAAGAGCGCCGATGCCGGCCGCGGCGAGGAGGTCGCCATCCGCGCCTACGTCGGCGGCGGCATGGGGTACGCCGCCGTCACCGGCCGGGACCGCAAGACCATCGACGAGGCGGTGGACCGGGCGGTGGCACTGGCGAAGGAGGCGACGGACGACCCGGACTTCCGCCGACTGCCGCCGCCCCAGCCGAGGCCCGAAGTCGAAGGCATCTTCGACGACGCCGTGGCCGGCCTCAGCGTCGAGCAGGTCGTCCGGATCGCTGTCGCCAACATCGAGGCCGCCCGCGCCGTCGAGCCGGAGGCCATCCTCTCGGGCAGCGTGGCGCTGTCGGTGGGGCGGGGAGCGCTGGCGTCCTCGACGGGCGTGGCGCTGGAGTCCCGCGCGACGGAGATCTCGGCCCGCATCTCCGCCCTCTTGCGGCGCGACGGCGACACCGGCTACTTCTACGAGTTCGACTTCGGCCGGAACCTGGCCGACTGCCGCCTGGAGACGGTGTCCGTGGCGGCGGTGGAGGGTGCCCGGCGGTTCCTGGGCGCCCGGCGGATCGGCTCCGGCCGGCGGACGCTGGTCCTCGGCCCGCTGGCCGCCTACGGATTCCTCGGCCGACTCGTCGCCGCCGCCGGCGCCGAGAGCATCCAGCGCGGCCGGAGTTTTCTGTGCGGCAAGGAGGGGGAGCCCATCGCCGACGCCTGCCTCACCCTCGTCGACGACGGCCTCGTGCCGCGAGGCGTCCGCTCCGGCGCCCACGACGGCGAGGGCACCGCCCGACGGCCGCTCACCGTCATCCACCAGGGATGCCTGGCCGGGCTCCTCCACAACTCGTACACGGCCGGCAAGGCGGGAACCGAAAGCACCGGGCACGGCACGCACGCGGGCGGCATCAGGCCGACGAACCTCAGGCCGGCCCTCGGCGACTGCCCGGCCGACGAACTCCTCGCCGAGGTCGAGGACGGCATCTACCTGGAGAGCGGCGAGATTCGGCCTGACCCGGCCAGCGGCGACATCTCGGCCTCCATCGACTTCGGCTTTCTCCTCAAGGGCGGCGAGCGGGTCCACCCGGTCGAAAGCGCCATGCTGGGCGGGAACGTCTTCGACCTCCTCCAGCGCCTCGATGCCGTCTCCAGCGACGCCCGCGAGGAGCCGGGCATCCTCATGCCCACGCTGCGCATCCGCGACGTCCAGATTGCCGGGGCGGAGTAACCAAGTCGGCTTTCCTGGTGAGGATAACGAAGAGGCGTTGCTGGTTGGGTCACCTCAAAGAAACGCCCCCTTGCGGGGGCGTCGGCCCGGGGATACTCTCCCCGGGGGGGTTACCACGGCTTCACTAATATGATAGCCGAATCGGGTTGCATGTCAAGCCCTCTTTAGCGAAAATCCCGCCATGGCGACCGAGGCCCCTCCGGAACGCGTAATCGGATACGTGGACGGCTTCAACCTCTATTTCGGCCTCAAGGAGAAGGGCTGGCGGCGGTATTACTGGCTGGATATCGGCGCCCTCATCCGGAATCTTCTCAAGCCAGCCCAACACCTGGTTGCGGTCAAGTACTTCACGGCGCGTATCTCAGGCGCTCGAGCAAGCGACAATCCACAAGCGGCCAAGGGTCGCGAGGCGAAACGCCGGCGCCAAAGTGACTTCCTCGACGCTCTGGCTACCGTCGTTAACCTGGAGATCTTCGAGGGGCACTATCTCGACAAGACGGTGCGATGCTTTGGCTGCCAGCGGTCGTGGACCCAGCCGGAGGAGAAGATGACCGACGTGCAGATTGCCACACAGATGCTGGCAGACGCCTTTGAAGATCGATTCGATGCGGCCCTGCTGGTTTCAGGCGACAGCGACCTCGTCCCGCCGATTCGCACCATCGGCCGCCTGTTTCCGGAAAAGCGCGTCGTCATGGCGTTTCCGCCAAGACGGACGTCGGGCCACCTGAAAAGGGCGGCAACTGCTTATTTTACCATAGGCGAAGGCATCTTCCGCCGTTCACAGTTACCCGATAGTGTGACCCTGCCAAGTGGCCATGTGCTCAGTCGCCCACAGCGGTGGAGGTAGATGGCATCACGGTCGCCTTCGCCGCCTTGCCCCTTCGCCATTGCAAAATCCACGCCTGCCGCGTACACTCTACCGTCCGCCTTCCAGGGAGAGGTTCGGCCGACATGCCCCGCATCGCCATCCTGGGTTCGACCGGGTCCATCGGCCGGATGACGCTCGAGGTCCTGGCCTCGCTGGGCCCGGAGCAGGAGGTCGTGGCGCTGGCGGCCGGCAGGCAGGTCGAGGCCCTCGCCGACCAGGCCGTCGAGACCGGCGCCCGGGCGCTCGGCACGGCCGATGCGGCGGCCGCGGAGAAACTCCGCCGGGCGCTGCCAAAGGACGCCGCCCCCGACATCGTCGCCGGCCCGGAGGGCCTGGCGGCCCTGGCCTCGCGCGGCGACGTGGACGTGGTCGTCTCGGCGGTGGCCGGCGGCGCGGGACTGCCGGCGGCCCTGGCGGCGGCGCGGGCGGGGAAGCGGCTCGCCCTGGCGAACAAGGAAGCGCTGGTCATGGCCGGCCGGCTCCTCATGACCGAGGCCGAAGCCGGCGGCGCCGAGATCCTCCCCATCGACAGCGAACACTCGGCCGTCTGCCAGGCGCTGGCGGCCGGCCGGCCCGGCGAGGTCCGCTCCGTGACGCTGACGGCCAGCGGCGGCCCGTTCTACCGCCGGCCGGACGCCGATCGCGATGCCGTCACGCCCGCAGAAGCCCTCGACCATCCCACGTGGTCCATGGGCCGGAAGATCACCATCGACTCGGCCACCCTGATGAACAAGGCCCTGGAGGTGATTGAGGCCCACCACCTGTTCGGCCTGGAGGCGGACCGCATCCGGGTGCTGATTCACCCGGAATCGACGGTCCACGCGCTGGTGGAGTTCGTGGACGGGTCGGTGGTGGCCCAGTTGGGTCCGCCGGACATGCGGACGCCCATCCAGTACGCGCTGACCTGGCCCGAGCGGCGGCCGGCGCCCTGGCCGAGGCTCGATTTGGCGGCGATGGACGGGCTGCACTTCGAGACGCCGGACGCCGGCCGCTTCCCCGCCCTCGGGCTGGGGTTTGAGGTGGTTCGCCGGGGCGGGACGGCCGGGGCGGTGCTGTCGGCCGCCGACGAGGTGGCCGTCGAGGCCTTCCTCGCCGGCCGCATCCGTTTCAACGACATCGTCCCGCTGGTCGAAAGAGTTCTGCAAACGCACCTGGAAGCGGGGGACGAAGCGGGTCGCTCGGCCGAGCCCGACCTGGAAACGATTCTGGCGGCCGACGCCCGGGCCAGAGAGGAAACCGAAACGTGCCTGACATCGTTTACATCCTCGAAGTAGTCGTTGCGTTCGCGCTGGTAATCTTCGTGCACGAACTGGGCCACTTTCTGGCAGCGAAGTGGTGCGGCGTGCACGTGCGGAAGTTCGCCATCGGCTTCGGGCCGCCGATGCTGCAGTGGCGGCCGGGCGAGACGGAGTACTCGCTCCGCCCCATCCCCCTGGGCGGGTACGTCGACCTGGCCGGCGAGCATCCCGACGTGGACGAAGAGGACAACCCCCGGGCCCTGTGGCGCCGGCCGGCGTGGCAGCGGGTCATCGTCTTCAGCGCCGGCGTGGGGATGAACGCCGTCCTGGCGGTCGTGCTGTTCGCGGTGGCCTCGGTGGTGGGCGTCAAGACCGTTGCGCCGGTGGTGGGGCAGGTGGCCCCGTTCAGGCCTGCCGCCGAGGCCGGCATCCAGGCCGGCGACCGCATCGTCCGCATCGACGGGCGCCCGGTCGATTCGTTTCTCGACATTCAGAGCATCATCGTGGGCCGGGACGCCGGGGCCGCCTTCGACGTAGTCGTCCGGCGGCGCGAGGCCTCGGGCAAACGCCGGCGCCTGACCTTCGAGAACGTCCACAGCGTCCGGGAAGAAGGGGACCCGCACCCCGTTCTGGGCGTGGCGCCGGCCCTGGAGCCGGTCCTGGCCCGGGTGGCGCCGGGCAGCCCGGCGGCGCAGGCGGGACTGGAGACCGGCGACCGCATCCTGGCCGTGGACGGCCGGCCCGTATCGCGATGGGACGAGGTGGCGGCCCGGCTGGAGACGGCCGGCGACGGCCCCGTCACGCTGACCCTCCGCCGCAAGGATGCCCGGCGCGAGATCACGGTCCGGCCGGCGGCGTTGAAGCAGGTCGAGACCGGCATGGCGCCGCCCGTGGCCATCGCCGCCGTCGACCCGGACGGCCCGGCCGGCGGGGCGGGCCTCCGCGCCGGCGACCTCCTCCGCCGCGTGGACGGCACGGACTGGCCCACAATCGAGACGTTCCGCAAGACCGTCCAGACGACCGCCGAGGGCGCCAAACTCCAAATCACCGTGGAGCGCGACGGCAAGGCGAAGACGTTCGCCGTCACACCCAGGGTCTACGGGGACTTCGAGAAACCGCACGTGGGCATCGTGATGGCCTCGGCGGCCGGGCTGGTCCGCGTCGGCCACGTGGACCCCGACGGCCCTGCGGCGCAGGCAGGCCTCCGCCCGGGCGACCGCATCGTCCTGCTCAAGGTCGAGGGCGAGGAGTCGGAGCCCGACATCTGGCAGGACGTGGAGGCCGCCTTCCTCCGGGCGAAGTCCCGGCCGGTGACCGTCCACTACCAGCGGGGCGAGGCGGCGGGGAGCGCCAAGGTCTCGGCCCGGCTCCAGCCCCTCGAACGGTTCGCCCTCCAGGGGGCGGCGCCGGGCTACACCCTTTACGAACCCCTGCCGCGCATCTACAACCCGGTCGTGGCGGCGGGCCAGGGCTTCCGGCGGACCTGGACGTGGCTGACGCGGGTCTACACGAACTTCCGCCAGTTGGCAAAACGGGAGGTGGGCATGGAGTCGCTGGGCGGGCCGGTCCTGATCGCGACGGCCTCCTACAACATTGCGTCCCGGGGTCTGGGCACGTTCCTGGATTTCTGGGGTATCCTCTCGGTGTGCATTGCGGTCATCAACTTTCTGCCCCTGCCCCCGTTCGACGGCGGGCACGTCGTCTTCGTCCTGATTGAGAAGATCAAGGGCAGCCCCGTCAGCATGAAGGTGCGCGGGGCCATCTGGGGGGCCGGATGGGTCGGCGTCCTGGCCCTGTTCCTCTGGATCACGTGGCAGGACATCGCCGTCCTGCTCGCGTGGTAGCTGCCTGCGGGTGCCACGGATTGCTTGCCAATCCGTGTGTGCAACAAGCGCGGTGTCCAGTCCCGGACACCGCGCGGTGGGCAAGACTGCCCACCGCGCTATTCGCGGAACTCACCCGCCAGACATCAGGTCCGCAAGCCGCTCCGCCGCCGGCTCGGCGCGGCCGTCGGCAAGTAGCCGGGCGGCGTCCCGCAGCGCCCCCGCCTGCTCCCGCGCAAACGGCACGGCCGTGCCGGGCGGCGGGGCACGGTAATCGAGACGGGCCAGCACCTCCTGCCGCAACGCCTCCAGGCCCGCGCCCGTCCGGGCGGAGACGGCCAAGGCGCCGGGCGGCCCGGGCGGACCGTCAGCCAGGTCCGCCTTGTTCCAGACGGGCAGGGCGCGGGCACCCAAGCGGGCGAGGGCCTCTTCGTCCTCCGCCGTCGCCCCCGCCGCCGCATCGAGCAGATACAGGACCAGGTCGGCGCCGGCGGCCTGTCGGCGGGCGCGGGTCATGCCTTCACGCTCGATGTGCCCGAGCGTCTCGCCGAGGCCCGCCGTATCGACGAGGACGACCGGCAGCCCCTCCAGCGCCACCTCCGTCTCCACGTAATCGCGTGTGGTGCCGGGTTCGGCGTGGGTGATGGCCCGCTCGCGGCCGGCCAGGCGATTCAGCAGCGTGCTCTTGCCGACGTTGGGTCGGCCGGCGATGACCCCCCGCGGCGTCTCGGCCAGGTACCGGCCGCAGGTCCGCCACGCCTCGAGCAGGGCATCGAGCGCGGCGGCGGCCTCGCCCGGCCGGCCGGCGGCGAGGGCCTCGGCCGCGCGGTCCACGGCCTCCTCCAGCGCGCCATTCAGTTGGTCGAGCAGGATGCGGGCGGCCAGGGGGGTGGCGGCGGATTGAAGCAGCCGACGGGCCGACCGCTCGACCGGCCCCGCGCCCTCGGCCGCCAGCAGCGCGTCGGCGTCCAGTCCCGCGAGGCCGAGCGAGGCGAGCCGGTCGCAGACGGCCTCGACGGCCGCCGGGCCGCCGTGACAGTTGATCTCCCAGGTGGCCTCGGCCGCCCGGTACAGGATGACCTCGTCCAGGACCCGTCCCTCGGCGTCCAGGACGTGACCGTAGGCGAGGCGGCCGACGGCTAATTCCCCGCGCGGTGTATCTCCTGATGCAACGCGCGGGGGCTGGCGCGGCGGCTCAGGTGACCCGCCGCGCGGAACCGCCTTATGGCACGGCGGGTGCGGAGACCCGCCGCGCTTCCCATTTTCTGACCCGCCGCGCGGTGTCCCTTTGCGGCCGCCGGCGGGGCGGAAGCAGGCGGCGATCGCGCCGGCCGTCGCCGGCCCGGTGCAGCGGACGACGGCGATGCCGCCCCGACCGGGGGCGGTCAGAGGGGCGAAGACCGACGGCTCGGCGTCGCTCATGGCTCACGAGGCTCGCCCCAGGCGAGGACGAGGCCTTCCAGGACGAGGTCGGGGGCGACGACGTACCGGGTGTCTTTCACGTCCGCTTCGTTCTCGGTGGCGGGCGCGTCGCCGCCCGTGACGAAGACCGGTCCCTGCACACCGAGTTCCAGGAGCATCGCCGTCAGGATATAGCCGAGCGCCCCCGACAGGGCCCTCGTGACGCCGATGCGGATGGCGGCCTCCGTATTCTTGCCGATGACCTGGTTCCCCGCCCCGACGCTGCTTATCTCCACGGGGGGCAACTGGGCGGTGCCGTCGGCCAGGGAGCGGGCCATCAGGCGCGGGCCGGGGAAGATCGCCCCGCCCAGGAACGTGCCGGCCTCGTCGACGGCGTCCACCGTGACGGCGGTGCCGACGTCCACGACGATGCAGGCGCCCTGCGTGCGGCGATGGGCGGCGAGGGCGGCGAGCAGCCGGTCCGTGCCGACGCGGGCCGGCTCCGCCACGTCGGTCCGGATGGGGACGGGAAAGTCCAGGCCCGCCACCTTCGGCGGGTCTCGGCCGGCAGCCTCGGCCGTCCTCCGCAGCCGCCCGAGCGCCGGCGGATTGACCGAGCAGACGCAGACCGGCCCCTCGGCCGCCTCCAGCCGCGGGCCGAGCATCGCTTCGAGCCGCTCGAGCGGCTCGCGGCACACGTCGCGAAGCGCGCCGCCCGCGCCGGCGGTGGCGGCGGCGACCGACGTGTTGCCGAGCGTGACGGCCAAGAGGTCGGTCATGGCGAGTTCTCCGCGTGCGAGGGGGCGTCAGCGGCCTCGGCCGGCCGGACCTGGTCGAGCCGCTCCACGATGGCCGAGACCAGCGCCTTCAGGCCCGTCCCGGAGACGCTGGAGACGGCCAGGACGGGCCGACCGATGGCCTCGGCCAGGTCGGCCCGGGGCGTGTCGTCGCCGGGCAGGAGGTCGGCCTTGGTGAGGGCGACGAGTTCCGGCTTGGCCGCCAGGGCCGCGCTGTAGGCGGCCAGTTCCCGGCGGATGGCCCGGTAGGCTTCGGCGGGGGAATCGTGCTCGTGCGGCTCGAGTTCCACGAGGTGGACCAGCATGCGGGTCCGCTCGATGTGTCGAAGGAACGCATCCCCCAGGCCCACGCCCTCGTGGGCGCCGTCGATGAGGCCGGGCAGGTCGGCCAGGAGGAATCGGCGGTCGGGGCCCGCCTCCACGATGCCCAGATGCGGCTGGAGCGTCGTGAACGGGTAGTCGGCCACCTTGGGCCGGGCGGCCGAGAGCCGCGAAAGCAGCGTGCTTTTGCCGGCGTTCGGCAGGCCGACGAGGCCGACGTCAGCGATGAGTTTCAGTTCCAGGTGGAGGCGGCGCTCTTGGCCGGGCCGACCGGGTTTGGCCTCTCGCGGCGTCTGGTGGGTGGCGGTAGCGAAGCGGGCGTTGCCGCGGCCGCCCTTGCCGCCGCGGGCCACCACGGTCTGCATGCCCGCCCGGTTCAGGTCCTTCAGGAGCAGGCCGGTGTCGACGTCGTAGACGAGGGTGCCGGGCGGGACGTCGATGACGAGGTCCTCGCCGGCGGCGCCGGCCATGTTCTTGCTGCGTCCGGGCCGGCCGTCGGCGGCGCGCCAGTGGTGGCGGCCGCGGAAGTCCATGAGGGTATCCAGCCCGGCTCGGGCGCGGAGGATGACACTGCCGCCGTCGCCGCCGTCGCCGCCGCTGGGGCCGCCGCGCGGCACGTGGGCCTCGCGGCGGAAGGTCACGGCGCCGTCGCCGCCGTCGCCGGCCTTGACGTGGATGTCGGCCTCGTCGATGAACACGGGTCACCCCTTCTCGGCCACGAAGGTAGCACGGCAGGAAAGGCTGGGCAAGGGCTCGGCCGACGTACCATCATGTCTGCGCCGTCTTTGCCCCGCCCTCGTCACCCGGACGGTGCCCCGATTTTCGTTGCGGCGGTCTGCCGTTTCGGGTAAGATAACGGTAGCCGCTTTCGGTCCGGAACAGGCTGCGCAAGCCCCTGTTTCACAAGCAGTTACGACGATACACGCAACGGAAGGACCCGCCCCCGGTGACCCGACTCAACCAGCCCGAGAACATCCAGGAACTGTTCATCGAAGAGGAGATGAAGGACGCGTACCTGACGTACGCGATGAGCGTCATCGTCAGCCGCGCCCTGCCCGACGTGCGGGACGGCCTGAAGCCGAGCCAGCGTCGGATCCTGGTGGCGATGCACGACCTCGGGCTGGGTCCCCGCAGCCGGTTCCGCAAGTGCGCCAAGATCGCCGGCGACACGTCCGGCAACTACCATCCGCACGGGGAGGCCATCGTGTACCCGACGCTGGTGCGGATGGCCCAGTCGTTCTCCGAGCGGTACCCGTTGGTGGAAGGCCAGGGGAATTTCGGGTCGATCGACGGCGACCCGCCCGCCGCCATGCGGTATACCGAGGCCCGCCTGGCGCAGATGGCGAGCGAGATGCTCGAGGACCTGGAGAAGGAGACCGTCGACTTCGAGCCGAACTACGACGAGACGCGCACCGAGCCGACCGTCCTGCCGGCCAAGTTGCCGAACCTGCTGTGCAACGGGTCGAGCGGCATCGCGGTGGGGATGGCCACCAGCATCCCGCCGCACAACCTGACGGAAATCTGCGACGCCGCCATCGCCGTCATCGACGACCCGGACATCTCCGTCCGGGACCTGATGAAGATCGTCACGGGGCCGGACTTCCCCACCGGGGGGCTCATCTGCGGCCGGGAGGGCATCCGGGAAGGCTACACCACCGGCCGGGGGACCATCACCGTCCGCGCCCGCGCCCACGCCGAGGAAGCGCGCGGCGGCAAGGACCGGATCGTCGTCACCGAGATCCCGTACGGCCAGATCAAGACGCGGATCATCGAGCGGATCGCCGACTGCGTCAAGAACGGGACCATCAGCGGCATCGCCGACATCCGCGACGAGTCCGACCGCGAGGGCATGCGCCTGGTCATCGAACTCCGCCGGGGCGAGGACGACCGCGTCGTCCTCAACCAACTCTACAAGCACACGCCGCTTCAGACCTCGTACTCGATCATCAACATCGCCCTGGACAAGGGCCGGCCGAGGACCATGTCGCTGAAGGACCTGCTCCTGGCCTACAAGAATCACCGGATCGAGGTCATCCGCCGGCGGACGGTGTTCCTTCTGAAGAAGGCCCGGGCCCGCGAGCACGTCCTGTTCGGCCTGCTGTACGCGGTGGCCAACATCGACGAGATCATCGCCATCATCAAGAAGAGCCCGGACGTGCCCACCGCCAAAGAGCGGTTGATGAAGCAGGCCTGGACGTTTAAGGTCGCCGGCCTGCCCGGCAAGCGGACCAGCAAGGCCAACCGGCTGCTGCGCGACGCCACGAAGGAGGCCCTCCACCTCTCCAGCCGCCAGGCCGACGCCATCCTGGGCATGCGCCTTCAGCAACTGACGGGCCTGGAGGTCGAGAAACTACGCGACGAATGGGTCGAGATACGTGAAAAAATAGAGGAGTACGAGGCCATCCTGCACGACGAACGCCTCGTCCTCAACATCATCGCCGAGGACCTCTACGAGGTGAAGGAGAAGTACGGCGACGCGCGGCGGACCGAGATCGTCGCCGAGGCCGAGGAGTTGAACCTGGAAGACCTCATCGCCGAGGAGAACTGCGTCGTCACCATCAGCCACGAGGGCTACATCAAGCGGATGCCGCTGACCAGTTACCGCCGGCAGGGCCGCGGCGGCAAGGGCGTGATCGGTTCCACCGCCAAGGAAGGCGACTTCGTCGAGCACATGTTCGTCGCTTCCACCCACGATTACATCCTGTTCTTTACGAACCGCGGCCAGTGTTACTGGCAGAAGGTGTACGACATTCCGCAGATGTCGCGACAGGCCAAGGGCCGGGCCATGGCCAACCTGCTCCAACTCCGACAGAACGAGTGGGTGGCCGGATTCCACCCCGTCCGCGAGTTCGACGAGAAACGCAGGCTCGTCTTCGCCACCGCCAGGGGCACCATCAAGAAGACCGCGCTCTCCGAGTACGGCAACCCGCGTCGCGGCGGCATCCTCGCCATCAAACTGCCCCAGAACGATACGCTTATCGGCGTCTCCATCACCACCGGCAACGACGAGATCGTCCTCGGCACGCGCGAGGGCATGGCCATACGTTTCAAGGAAAGCGACGTCCGAACCATGGGCCGAAACGCGCGCGGCGTGCGCGGCATCCACCTCAAGAAGGGCGACGAGGTGATCGGCATGGCCGTCGCCGACTCCGCAGCCACCCTGCTCACCGTCTGCGAACACGGCTACGGCAAGCGGACGGCCTTCGGCGAGTACCGCGCCCAGAGCCGCGGCGGCAAGGGCCTCATCAACATCAAGAGCACCGAGCGCAACGGCAAGGTCGTCGCCATGATGACCGTCCGCGACGGCGACGAACTCATGCTCATCACGCAGCGGGGCCAGATCATGCGCATCGGCGTCGACAAGAAGAGCATCCGGCCCATCGGGCGCAACACCCAGGGCGTCCGCATCATCCGACTCGGCGAGGACGACAAACTCGTCGCCGTCGCCCGCGTCGCCGCCGGACCCGACGAGGCCGAAGGGTAGCATCGTGTCGACCACCTTCTTACGTGATCGCGTTCTGCTCACCTTGGCGGCCGCCGCCTGCGCCGCCCTGCTCGCGGCACCCGCGGGAACGAGGGCAGGGGAACTGGCCGTTCACAGCGACTTCCCCGGAGGATCCGTCCACGTCGACGCCATTGATCAGGAGAAACGGGTTCTCCACGTCCAGCCAGCCGACCACCCCGGCAAGGGCTGGCGGTGCTGGTGGTTCTTCAAGGCCACCGGCATCGAACCGGGCGAGACCCTGACGCTGACCGTCACGGGTGGCGGGTTCGCCCTGCCCCGACATGCCGCGTGGAGCCTGGACGGCCAAACGTGGCGCCAGACCGCCCCCGGTAAACGGTCGAAGAACCGCATGACGTACACCCAGAAGGTCCCGGCCGCGGAGGCCTGGTTCGCCTGGGGGCCGCCGTACCTGCCACGCCATGCCGAGGCCCTCCTCGCCCATGCCAAAAAACAGTGCGACGGCGCGGAGCGATCCCTTCTGTGCCGGACGCGCCAGGGCCGACCCACGCCGGCCCTTCGCATCGAGCCGGAGGCGCCCCACGGGAAACCCGTGCTGCTCTGGGTCCAGGCCCGGCAGCACGCGTGGGAAGCGGGGTCGAGTTGGGTCGCGGACGGGTTCACGCGATGGCTGTGCTTGGAAGACGAGCGGGCCCGGGCCCTCCGCCGCCAGTGCCGCACCGTCATCGTACCGATCATGGACGTCGACAACGTGGTACGGGGGGCGGGCGGGAAGAACCAGCACCCCCAGGACCATAACCGCGACTGGTCCGAGGCGCCGCACTGGCACGCCGTCGCCGCCGCCCAGACGATGCTCCGCAAGGCCAGCCCGTCGTGCCGGCTGACCGTCTTCATCGACCTGCACAATCCCGGTCCGGGCAAGCGCGACCAGGAGATCTTCTTCTACAGGTGCCCCCGCGATCTCCTGTCGGTGAAGCGGCAGGCACTGCTGGACACGTTCGTGACCTCGGCCGGGGCCGAGATGACCGCCCCGCTGGGGTTCCGCGGCCAGACCCGCGAATGCGGTCCCGCCTACGACAAGAAGTGGAGACAGATAGCCAAAAACTGGGTGGCCGACCACCTCGACGGGCCGCTCGTCGCCGTCACCATGGAGACCGGCTGGAACACGCCCCACAGCACGCGCGAGGGCTACCTGACGGTCGGCCGCCAACTCGGTCTGGCCGTCGAACGCTTCCTGCGCGAGGCGACGGAGTAGAGGCGCGAAGGGTCGGAGAGGCGGCCCCGCTCATTTCTTGGTCTTCGGGCGGCGGCCCAGCATCCGTAGAGTGCCCCGCTCCACGTGGACCGACTCCAGGACGATGCGGTGGTCCCCCTTGCCGAGCGGCACGGGCCGGCCGTCCAGGGCGTCGAGAATGGCATCGACCACGCGGAGGCGCCTCTTTCCCTCCGCCTTCTCTCCTACCGCCGGGGCCGGGGCTGCCGAGGCCTCCTCCCGGGCGAGCACGCGGGCGACCGCGGCCCGAAGCGTGCCGAGCACCCCGCCCGGCAGGGGCAGGCCGCCGAGGCGCGTGCCGGCCGGCTCGGCCTGCAGCCGGCCCTGCTCGTCCGCCGAGAGGCGAAGCCACTGGGCGGCGACAACCGCCGACCATCCCCGTCCGAGGCGGGTGGCGAGGACGACGGCGCCCGGCTCGAAGCCGACGCGCAGATGCTCGAGCACCGCGGGCACGGGGCGGCCGGCCCGCCGCTCCTCCTCCAGAAACAGGGCGAGGCGCGCGTTGACCATCGCCTCGGTCACCGCCAGGTCCAGCCCCGTGCCGCCGCTCTCGTCCAGCAGGACGTTGGCGACGTGGTTGATCACCCGCCGGTTGAAGGCCCGGAGCGCGGCGCGGTCGGGCCCCAGGGGAGCGGTCCGCTCGTACACGCCGGGGGGGGACGTGACCAGAACCGCCGCCAGTCCGGCGGCCAGCAGCACGCCGGCCGCCGCGGCTTGGGCGATGCGTCTGCTGCGCCGCCTGGATGCCTGCCGAGCCATGGTCGCAAGTGTCCAGCGGCCTCCCGCGCCGGTCAAGGCTATTCGCGCCGGCGAGGGAGGCGCGGGGCCGAGCCACCCGCCTTTGGGTTTGACCGCGGCTGGGCAGGGGCTAAAATGATAAGGCAATCGGGGCGGCGAGAACCGGAATCCCCAGGAGGAGCCTTGCGTTGAGCCATCCCGATACCCTCGATGCCGTCCAGGACCTGCTTGATTACCGATTCAACGACCTCGATCTGCTCGCGAGCGCGCTGACCCACGCCAGCGTGGCCGACGACCGCCTGGCTTCCAACGAACGGCTGGAGTTCCTCGGCGACGCCGTCCTGGGGCTGGTGATCTGCGAGGAATTGTACCACCGTTTCCCGGACTTCCTGGAGGGCGACCTGACGCGCATCAAGAGCGTCGTCGTGAGCCGGGAGACCTGCGCCCGCGTCGCCAACCGGCTGGGCGTGGCGGAGCACCTGGACCTCGGCAAAGGCATCATCGCGGCGCCGCGCATGCCCGCCAGCCTGACGGCGTGCGCCTACGAGGCGCTCGTCGGGGCCGTCTACATCGACGGCGGCCTGGCGCCGGCCCGGCGGTTCGTCCTCGCCCACATGGACGAGGAGATCGAGCGGGTCCTGGCAGGGGAACATCGCCTGAACTACAAATCCCTGCTTCAGCAGCACGCCCAGCACGACCTGGCGGCCACGCCGCAATACGAGTTGCTCGACGAAAAGGGCCCCGACCACGCCAAGGCGTTCGAGGTGGCGGTGGTCATCCGAGGCCGGCGATACCCCAGCGCCTGGGGACCCAGCAAGAAGACCGCCGAGCAGCGGGCCGCTATGGAGGCCCTGCGCGTCCTCGGCCGGCTGGAGGAGGAGATCCAGGCCATCGACGGGGAGGCGAACCCGAAGAAGTCCGACGCCGACGGTTCGGAACAACAATAGTCTATATCCAATATTCAACAATCAACGTTCACCTAGCTTCCCCGTGCCGCTTGGTCATTGGCCATTGGTTCCTGGTCATTGGTCATTGGCGTCCGGGTGTCCCTGCTTATCCTTGTTGTTTTGTCGTCCGTTGAGCGCGTCGTCGATTTCTTCCCGGCCCTCTTCCTTCCGTTGGTCGCGGTCGTAGGCGCCGCCGCGCTTCGGCTCCTCGACCCGCTCCACCTGGCCCGGCGACCATCGTCGGCGGGGGAACTTGGGCCGGCGCGGCTTCTTCTCGCTTGGGTTCCCGTCCATGTCAGTACTCCAGCCTGAGGGCGCAGCGGGCCAGGCGGCGGACCTTCCGCATCGACACGTGGACGCCCAGGCCCGGCCCGGTCATCGCCCGGACGAACCCGCCGTAGCCGAACGAGAGCCGCTCCCGCGTCACGTCGGCCCGAAGCAGCACCCTGCCGTAGGACCCCTCGGAGAACCGGACCCGCCGGCCGAGCAGTTCCAGGAAGATGCGGCCGGCGGCCGTGAGGACGCCCGTCTCGCCGACCATGCAGCCGAGTTGGAAGTCGAGGCCGGCGCGGTCGGCCAGGTGGGCCAGCCTCAGGCTCCGGACCAGGCCGCCGTTCTTCGAGATGCGGATGTTGAAGAGGTCCACCTGGCCGCCGCGCACCAGCCGCTCCGCCCCCTCGACCGTGACGAGCGACTCGTCCAGCATGATGGGCACGCGGGTGCGGCGGCGGAGGTCGGCCAGGGCGGCCTCCTCGCCCCGGGCGAGCGGCTGCTCCACCGCCAGCACGTGGTACCGGGCCAGCGCGGGCGCCCGGCGGACGGCCTCCTCCAGGTCCCAGGCGCCGTTGGCGTCGACGCGAAGGGTCCGGCGGGTAGGCCCGCGCCGTCGGCGGAGCCCCCGGCCCAACTGGCGGTTGATTTCGGCCAGGTTCGCCTCGTCGCGGTCGGCCTCGGCGCCGACCTTGAGTTTATAGTCCCGCATCGAGAGAAGCCGCATCAGCCGGACGGAGCGGCGGGTCTTCTCCACCGGCCGCTGGCCGAGCACCCCGCTCACGCGACGCAGCAGGCGGTGGGGCTTGAGGGTGAACCGGTCGGCCAGGAGGTCGGCCACCCGCTGGCGGCGGGAGCGGCCCACGGCATCCAGGTACGCCAGTTCGCACGCGCACCACGCCGCGTTGTGGACCACGCCGCCGTCGGCGATGGGCTCGGACGCCAGCGGCGCCTCGGCCGACAGGCGGTCGGCGTAATGGTCGCGAATGACGCGAACCGCGCCGGGCACGGTCTCGCCGGTGACATACTCGCGCGGGATGCCCTCGCCCCAACCGACGCTGCCGTCGTCCAGGATCAGGCGGACGAGGATGCCCGTGCTGGAGTCGCGCGCGGCACGGGCATGCTCGAAGCGGATCCGCATCGGGATCTCGTACGCCCACACCTCCAGGGCCCGTGGGCGCGGCGCGGCGGAGGCCGATGTCCGTGCCATGATGCCCCGATTATCGGCGCCGGTCGCGGCCGCGTCAATCGGCAGGCGGGGCCGGGGACCGGCAAAGCAGGGCCGAGTCAGTCCTGGGGAGGGGCGCCTCGTTCCGGGGGGTTCCTCGGCAACGGCGGGTCCAGGACGCCAAGGGCAACAAGGTCTTCAAGAAGGGCGCGTCGTTCCGGGGGATTCCTCGGCAACGGCGGCCCGGGCGGGCCCCTGGAGGCGAGAGGAACGTCACAGGCGGTCCAGGGCGGCCTCGATCTTCCGCCAGTGGGTGCCCCGCCAGAAGACCTTGGCGCAACGCTCGCACCGGAAATACACCTCGCACCAGCCGAACGTGCGGGTGGGCACCTCGGGACGGGCGGCCTCCTTCGGGATACGCTCCAGCCGGCCGCCGCACGCCATGCACCGCGGCGGGCGACGCTCAAGACCCAGCCGCTCGAGCACCCATCGCAGTTGCTCGACCTTGCCCAGGCCGTGCGGCAGGAGGAGGGCGCGGACACGACCGGACCGCACCGCCCCGTGGCGAGCCAGTTCCGTGTCGCAGGTCAGGAGGATGCGGCCGTCGGCCAGGGCGCGGCGGACCAGATCGGCGTCGTCGATGCCCTCCTGCCAGGCGGCGTCGTAGCCGGCCGCCCGGAGCCAGCGGGCCAGGCCGCCCAGCATGGCGTCGCACCAGAAGGCGGGGGCGGCGTCGGAAGTGTTGTCGTTGTCGGCCATGCCTCGGCGCAGGTGAAAATGTCCTGCGCGGCCGGTCTCCGCACCGACCGCGCTTGCCAGCCGGATGGCGCGGCGGAGGCTCCAGACCCGCCGCGCACTGCCTTGAGACGCCCAGCCGCCGCCCGCTTCACGCCCCGAACTTGGCAAGGCGGCCGGCGTGGCCAAGGGCGAGCGGCATGAGGTGCGTGCTCGGCCTCAGCCCCAGCCCCCCCGCCGCGCACGCCACCTCGTTGAACTCGGTCACGCCGTCCCGCCGCGCAGTCTCCGCCGAGAGCAGGACCGGCACGGGATGGTGCGAGTGGGCCTTCGCCGCCGACGGCGTCGAGTGGTCCGCCGTCACCGTCAGGACCGCCGGGCCGAGGGCCTCCAGGGCGGGCAGGGCGGCGTCGGCCTCCTCGATATAATGGACCTTGGCGTCGAAGTCGCCGTCCTCGCCCGCCTTGTCGGTGTGCTTGTAGTGGAGGAAGAAGAAGTCGTAGTCGTCCCAGGCGTCGGCGAGGCTCCGGACGTCCTGCTCGACGTCGTTGGCGGCCTCCAGCGCCTCCATGCCCACCAGTTTCGCCACGCCGCGATACATCGGCGTGCCGGCGACGACGGCGGCGCGGAGGCCGAACCGCTCGGCGACGCTCGGCCAGGCCGGCCGCTCGGCGAAGCCGCGCACCAGCACCATGTTCGCCCGCGGCTCGTCGGCCAGGAGGTCGCGGACCATCGCCAAGAGGTGCCGCATGACCTCGGCCGTCCGGGCGCTCTCGGGCGAGTCGTCCGTCGTGGTGACCTCGCGCGGCGGGACGCCGGTGGCCTGGGGATCGGTGTCCTCCAGGCCGTCGCCCAGCCCCTCGCCGCGAAGCACGAGCAGCGCCCGGTGCTCCTTGACGGGCGTCCAGTGGACCTCGACGCCGTCTGCCTCGGTAATCGCCTCTCGCAGTCGGCCGACGAGCCGCTCGCACTCCTCGTTGGGGATGCGGCCGGCGCGGCGGTCGGTGACGCGGCCGGCATCGTCGAGGGTGCAGAAGTTGAGTCGTGCGGCCACGTCGCCGGGCCGGAGGTCGAAGCCGACGCCGGCGGCGGCCAGGGCGCCGCGCCCGCACTGGTACTGGACCGGGTCGTAGCCGAACAGGCCGAGGTGCCCCGGTCCGCTTCCCGGCGTGACGCCCGGATAGACGGGTTCGAGCAGGCCGCAGCAGCCCGCGGCGGCAAGGCGGTCGGCGTTGGGGGTGCGGGCGGCGGCCAGTTCGGTCACGTCATTCGGGCCGGCCTGGATGCCCCCGACGCCGTCCCAGACGAACAGGACGATCTTTCCGCCGTCCTGGAACAGGGGGGCAAGGTCCATCGTTGTCGGCATGAGCGTCTCCTCTGAATGGGTCCCGCGCGGCGGGCCCACCGCGCAGAATGCAGTTGTCTTGAGTCCAGCCTTCCCAGGATACCGCCCGCCGAGCGCGGGTGCAAGCGGCGCCCGCGCGGCGGGTCTGCGCCATTCGAGCCGCGACCGTGAGAGCCTGCCCTGAGCGAGGCGCAGCCGAGTCGAACGGGTCGCGGGTATCTCCATCCGCCTTGGCACATGCCCCGGCGGATGAGGATAGCCAGGCCGCTCACGGGGACGGCGCTTCCGGCACAGCGCCAGCCAGAACCTCACGCTGCGGGTTGTCGGCCCGGAAGGAACCGACCGCCAGCAGCGCGGCCACGGCCAGAACGGCCCAGCCGACGAGGCGGTAGGAACCGGTCACCTCGAACACCTGGCCGAACACGTACGGCCCGAGGGCGCTGGCGAAGACGGTCAGGGCGGTGGCCATCCCGCTGACGGCCCCCAGGTGCAACCGGCCGAAGAACCGCGGCCAGGTGACCTGAAGCAGAAGGCCGAAGAACCCGCCGCACACCCCGTTGCCAGCCACCATGGTCCAGAAGCGTCCGGCCGGGTCCGTCACGAGCAGTCCGACCGAGGCGATTCCGATGCCCGCGAGCATGCCGGCCAGCAGGTACTTCAGCGGCACGCGGTCACTCAGCCAGCCCCCGCCCAGGCGGATGGTGACGGCGAGGACCGCCCCCGGCAGGAAGATGGCGAACGCCTCCCGCTCCCCCACGCCCACCTGCCGGAAAATCGACGCCACGTGGAACGCCATCCCCGTCATATACAGCCCGAAGAGCGACAGGCCGAGCGCGAAGATCCAGAACGGGTACCGGCGAACGGCCTCGCCGAGCGTGAAGTCCCGCGCGGTCGGACAATCCTCCCCGGCCGGCGCCTCCTCGGGCGCCGGCGCACCGTCCGGCACCAGGCCGCACTCTTCCGGGTTGTCGCGCCAGAAGACCAGGGCCACGGCGGCATACCCGAGCCCGATGACCCCGGCCGCCATCGCCCACGTGCCGCGCCAGCCGAAGGCGTCAATCAGCAGTTTCAGCACCAGCGGGGCGCTGGAGAAGCCGAGGACCACGAACGTGCCGCTGAGGCCGCTGGCCAGCCCCCGCCGGCGGTCGAACCACTTCATGATCATGTTCCGCGAGACGAGGGTCAGCACGCCCTGGCCCGTCAGCCGCAGCGCGAAGAAGCCCAGCAGGATCACCGCGAACGTCGCTGCCGTGGCATAGGCCGGGCCCGTCCAGGCCGCCAGCCGACGGGCCAGCACGTCGCACCGGGAGAGCCCCAGCAGCACGGCGCCCAGCAGGACGCAGGAGGCCGTCCCGACGAGGCGCGCGCCGAAACGGTCGTACAGCCGGCCCGCCGGCACGAGCAGCAGGCTCGAACCGATCGTGCCGAACATGTAGGCCAGGCTCAACGTCACGCGGGAGAGGCCGAGGGCGGCCATGAGGGGCTCGTTGAACGGCGAGACGCCCATCGTCTGGCCGGGCACGCTCATCAGCACGCCGACCGTGCCGAAGCCCAGGATGACCCACCCGTAGAACAGGGGGAAGCGGGCAGGGGAGAACGGGATGTCCGGCGTGCCTCGGCTCATGGCTGCCTCGTCCGGGGGCGGGAAAAAGAGCCCAGGGCGTCGACGCCCTGGGCTCGATGCCTGTACTCCGGCGCGGGGCCGTCACCGCTTCTTCAGGAGGACGAACAACTGCCGGTCGCCCGCGCGGACGAGCAGCGGCAGGCCGCGCGCAAGGTCCACGCCTTCCAGGACCTTCTCCAGGTCGGCGACGCTCTCCACGTCCTTGCCGCCCGCCTGGAGAATGAGCATGCCCTCTTCCAGGCCGGCGCGGGAGGCCACGCTGCCGGGCTCGACGCCGGTAATCAGCACGCCCTGGCCCGGCTCGTAGCCGTAGCGTTTTTCGGCGTCGGGGGTGACGCCGGAGACCTGGAGGCCGAGTTCCTCCAGTTGGGCCGGTCCGCCGCCGGTGCCTGTTCGTGCGCGGGCGATCTCCTCCCGCTCCGGCCGGCGGGCGATCTCGACGGTCACCGTCTTCCGCTTGCCGTCGCGGATGAGGACGACCTTGGCCTCGGTGCCGGGCTTGGTCCAGGCGACGGCCGACTGCAACTCGCTGGGGTCGCTGACTTTCTTGCCGTTGAACTCCAGCACGAGATCGCCGGGGCGGATGCCAGCCTCGGCGGCGGGGGTGTCGTCGAAGACCTGGCTCACGAGGACGCCCTTCTCTTCCGGGATGTCCATGGATTCGGCCATTTCGGGCGTCAGGGGCTGGATGCTGACCCCCAGCCAGCCGCGGACGACTTCGCCCTCTTCCAGGAGGCGGTCCATGACCTTCCGGGCCATGTTGATGGGGACGGCGAACCCGATGCCCATGTATCCGCCGCTGCGGCTGGCGATGGCGGTGTTGATGCCCACCACTTCACCGTGCATGTTGACGAGGGGCCCGCCGGAGTTGCCCGGGTTGATGGCGGCGTCGGTCTGGATGAAGTTCTCAATCTCGGTAATGCCCACGCCGTGCCGGCCGGTGGCGCTGATGATGCCGCTCGTGACGGTCTGCTCCAGGCCGAAGGGGGCGCCGACGGCCAGGACCCAGTCGCCGACTTCGGTGGCCTCGTCGTCCCCGAGTTTCGCCACGGGCAGGTCGCCGTCCGTCTCGATCTGAACGACGGCGATCTCGCTGGGCGGGTCCGTCCCGATGACCTCGGCGCTGAACTCCCGGCCGTCGGAGAGCCGGACCGTGATCTCGTCGGCCTCGGCCACCACGTGGTTGTTGGTCAGGATGTAGCCGTCCGGGCTGACGATGACGCCGGAGCCCAGGCCGCGGCGTTCGAACTTCCGCTCCCCTCCCGGGCCGCGGAACCGCCGGCCGAAGAACCGGCGGAAGAACTCGTCGCCGAACGGCCAGGGCGAGGCCTCCACCGTCTTGCTGACGCCGATGGCGACCACCGCCGGCCGAATGTGCTTCGCCACCGCCCGGAACCGTTCCGACAGGCGGTCGAGGCCTTCCGGCACAGGGGGCAGGGGTTCCAGATCCTTGGGGGCCGCCCGCGCCTCGGGCCGGGCCACCGACACCCCGCCGGGCGTCGTCAGGCTGAGCAGCATCGGGATCGCCACCCCCCCCACCACGATGATGCCCAACGCCAGGACCAGAACCAAGATCAATCGCACCTCGCGCATCTGGAGTCTCCTTCGAGCGAATCACTCCAAAGTCGGCAGCCGGCGGCCATCGCCGGAGCACCCCCGGCCAGCCGCGCCGCGCTCAAACCGGACCTCTATGATAGGCGACCGCGGACCGGCATCGCAAGGCGTTTTTGAAACGGCCTTGGGAAGTGCCCCGGACCTCATACCTTCCCTGCGACGATTGCGGCGGCAAGGGACGGACCCCGGCCCTTGCGGTCGGCGGGGCGAGGCCCCATAATGGGGCCTCGCGGCGCGGCGGACCGGCGTCCTCGCGCCTGGACCCATGCGAACCAGATAGGAGGTGAAACCATGGGCGATCAACCGGGGATGCTTCTCATTCTTCTCGCGACCGGGTTCGGTCTGGCCTGGCCCGGGACGGGTTCGGCGGCCGAGACGGTGCCGCTGTCGGCCCTGGACCTTTCGAAGATGTCGGCCGGCTCCTGCGAACCGCAGGTCGACCGCAACTGCCTCAAGAAGCCGATGGCGATCGGCGGCAAGGAGTTCGCCCGCGGCGTGGGCACGCACGCCAACTCCGTCATGCATGTGCGGCTGGCCGGCAAGGCCGAGCGCTTCACCGCCCGGGTCGGCGTGGACGACGCGGCCGGCAACAAAGGGTCCGTCCGGTTCCGGGTTTACGCCGACGGCGAGAAGCGGTTCGACAGCGGCGTGATGAAAGGCGGGCAGGCAGCCAAGCGGGTCGAAGTGGACCTGGCGGACGCCAAGCACCTGGTCCTGGTCGTGACCTCGGCCGGCGACGACATCCGCCACGACTATGCCGACTGGGCCGAGGCCGAGTTCGTCGCGGCCGGCGCCAAGCCCGAGGCCGTCGACCGGCCGAAGGAGGAACGCGTCATCCTGACGCCCAAGCCCGGGCCGGCGCCTCGCATCAACGGCCCGGCCGTGTACGGGTGTCGGCCCGGCCGGCCGTTCATTTACCGCATCCCGTGCACGGGCGATCGGCCGATCGAGTTTGCGGCAACGGACCTGCCCGCCTCGCTGAACCTCGATGCAAAGAAGGGCATCCTCACCGGCCGGGCGCCGAAGGAGCGAGGCAAGTACGCCGTCACGCTCCGGGCGAAGAACGGCGCCGGCCGCGACGAGCGGCAGTTCACGATCGTCGTCGGCGACACGCTCGCCCTCACCCCGCCGATGGGCTGGAACGACTGGTACACGTGGTACAACCGCATCACGGCGGAGGACATGCGGGAGGCGGCCGACGCCATGATCGCTTCCGGCATGGCCGACGTCGGCTACCAGTATGTCAACATCGACGACTGCTGGATGGTGAAGCCGGGCTCGAAGGACGCGAACCTAGCGGCCGAGCCGCGCGGCCCGGACGAGCCCATCCGGCCGAACAAACGCTTCCCGGACATGAAGGCCCTGGCCGACTACGTCCACGCCAAGGGGCTGAAGATCGGCCTCTACACCTCGCCCGGTCCGCGGACCTGCGCCGGCTACGAGGGCACGTGGCAGCACGAGCGCGTCGACGCCGAACAGTTCGCCGACTGGGGTTTCGACTTCCTCAAGTACGACTGGTGTTCCTACGGCAGAGTGGCCAGGAAGCACAACCTCGGCGAGGGACTGGAACGGCTCCAGCGCCCCTACCGCAAGATGTACAAGATATTTAAGTCCCTCGACCGCGACATCGTCTACAACCTGTGCCAGTACGGCATGGGCAACGTGTGGGAATGGGGCGCCGAGGTGGGCGGCAACTGCTGGCGGACGACCGGCGACCTGGGCCTGGGGACTGCCCGCCGGCTGCCGGCCTGCTTCCGCGTGGGACTGTCGAACTCCCAGCACTGGAAGCACGCGGGACCCGGCCACTGGAACGACCCCGACTACATCCTCATCGGGTACGTGGGGAACGCGCGGCGGCACGATGCGCCGCCAAAGATGGCCCCGCTGACGCCCAACGAACAGTATGCCTATATGTCGATGTGGTGTCTGATGGCGGCGCCGCTTTTCTACTCGGGCGACATCACCCGCCTCGACGCGTTCACGCGGAACGTCCTGTGCAACCCGGAGGTCATTGCGGTGGACCAGGACCCGCTCGGCCGGCAAGCCCGGCCCGTGGTGCAGACGGACGAGGCCCTCGTGCTGGCCAAGCCGATGGCCGACGGGAGCCTGGCCGTCGGCCTCTTCAACCTCGCCGAAGTCGAGCGACGGATGGCCGTCTCCTGGGAGCAGGTGGACCTCGACGGCCCCTGCCGCGTCCGCGACCTCTGGCGGCAAAAGGACCTGGACGATGCCGACGGCCGCTTTGCCGCGAAGGTCAAACGCCACGGCGTGATGCTCGTCCGCCTCTGGCCGAAAAAATGACGGCGCCGCGCTGCCGAGCCGCGAACGTCAGTTCGCGGGTACGTCCGAGCGCCGACGAACGGAGCGTCTTGCGGAGGCTCGAAGCATGGAAGGTTCTCTCACCCGGCGTACGTTTCTCCGGACGCTGGCGGCCGGGGCCGCCGGCGCCGCCGCGGCCGCGATGCCGCGCCTCGCCCACCCCGCCGCCGAGGCCACACGCAAGCCGAACGTCCTCTTCATCCTCGTCGACGACCTGGGCTGGAAGGACCTGGGCTGCTTCGGGTCCACGTTCTACGAGACGCCCCACGTGGACGGCCTGCGGGCCACGGGCATGAAGTTCACCGACGCCTACGCCGCCTGTCCGGTCTGCTCGCCTACCCGGGCGAGCATCATGACGGGCAAGTACCCGACGCGCACGGGCGTCACCGACTACATCAACCCGCCCGGCGGAAACCAGCCGGAGAAGTGGCGCCGCAATACGAAACTCCTGCCCGCCCCGTACAGCGACCGCCTGTCCCGCGAAGAAGTCACCCTGGCCGAGGCCTTCAAGCAGGCCGGCTACGCCACCTTCTTTGCCGGCAAGTGGCACCTGGGACCGGAAGGCTTCTGGCCCGAGGACCAGGGCTTCGACGTGAACAAGGGCGGCACGGAGCGCGGCGGGCCGTGGGGCGGCAAGCACTACTTCTCGCCCTACGGCAACCCGCGGCTGGAGGATGGGCCGCCCGGCGAGCACCTGCCCATCCGCCTCGGCCGCGAGACCGCCGACTTCATCGAGGCGCACAAGGACGGCCCGTTCCTTGCGTACCTCGCGTTCTACTCGGTCCACACGCCGCTCATGACCACCGAGGAACTGAAGGCCAAGTACCGCGCCAAGCGCAAGGATGCGCCCGACACCCAATGGGGCACCGAGAGCGAACGCAAGGTCCGCCTCATCCAGAACCACGCCGTCTACGCCGGCATGGTCGAGGCGATGGATACGGCCGTCGGCATCGTGCTGGATACTCTCGACCGCCTGGGCCTTTCGGAGAACACGCTGGTCTTCTTCATGTCGGACAACGGCGGCCTGGCGACCTCGGAGGGCCATCCCACCGCCAACGTGCCGCTGCGGGCCGGAAAGGGCTGGCTCTACGAGGGCGGCATCCGCGAGCCGATGATCATCCGCGCCCCCGGCCTCACGCGGCCGGGCAGCGTCTCGACGGAGCCCGTCATCAGCACGGATTTCTATCCCACGATGCTCGACCTGGCGGGCCTGCCCGCCCGGCCCGACCAGCACACCGACGGCGTCAGCCTCCGGCCGCTGCTACAGGGAAAGGAGATGGACCGCGGGCCGATCTTCTGGCACTATCCGCATTACGGAAACCAGGGCGGGGCGCCCGGCGGGGCCGTCCGCCACGGACCGTGGAAACTCATCGAATGGTACGAGGACGGCCGGCTCGAACTCTACCACCTGCGCGACGACCCCGGCGAAACGCGGAACCTGGCCGAGGCGCAGCCGGACCGCGCCAAGGCCCTCCATGCCAAACTGGTCGCATGGCGGAAGGAGACCGGCGCCCGCATGCCGACCCGCAACCCGCGCTATAAACCGGGCAAACCCCGGCGATAAGGACCGGGCACATGAAACACACCTGGAAGATGACGCTCAGTGTCCTGGCGACGGCTGGGCTAATGATCGGATGTTCGGGGGCCGGGGCGCGCGCTCCGGCCGGTAAGGATGAGTCAGCAGTCCTCTCCCTCGCCGGCGAATGGCGGTTCCGCCTCGACCCCGACGACGAGGGCGCCCGCGACGCGTGGTTCAAAAAGGACCTGCCCGAGACCATCCGCCTGCCCGGGTCCCTCCAGGAGCAGGGCTTCGGCCATGACGTCTCGCTCGAGACGACGTGGACCGGCAGCATCAACGACCGTTCCTGGTTCAAGGCTGCCCGCTATGCCCCCTACCGCAAACCCGGCAACATCAAGGTGCCGTTTTGGCTCCAGCCCGAGAAGCACTACGTCGGGGCCGCGTGGTACCAGCGGACGCTCGAGGTGCCGGAGGCGTGGAAGGGCCGGCGCATCGTCCTGTTCCTGGAGCGTTGCCACTGGACCACCGCCGTGTGGGTGGACGGGCAGAAGGCGGGCACACGCGACTCCCTCTCCACGCCGCACGAGTACGACCTGACAGACCACCTCGCGCCGGGGTCGCATCGCCTGACAATCCGTGTCGATAACCGCATGCACGTGAACGTCGGCCACAACGCCCACAGCGTCACGGACCACACGCAGTCGAACTGGAACGGGATCACGGGGCGTCTCGAACTCCGCGCCACCCCGCCCGTCTGGATTGAGGACCTCCAGGTGTACCCGGACGTGGAGGCGAAGCGGGCCCGCGTCGAGATGGTCATCGGCAATGCCACGGGCAAGGCCGGCCGGGACGAGATCCGCCTGGATGTCGTCGCGACGAACACAGAGACGGCCCACGACTCGCTTGCGATGGGCAAGACCGTCTCCCGCGAGGAGGGCGACCGGACGGCCGTCGAACTGGTCTTTTCGCTCGGGAAGGATGCCCAAACCTGGGACGAATTTCACCCCTTCCTGTATCGCCTCGCCGTGACGCTCGACGCCGGCGAGGCCGGCACCCACCGCCGGGAGGTCACCTTCGGCCTGCGCGAGATTGCGACGCGCGGCACGCAGTTCGTGCTGAACGGCCGGCCCATCTTTCTTCGCGGCACGCTGGAGTGCTGCATCTTCCCCAAGACGGGCTACCCGCCGACGGACGTCGCGCGCTGGAAGCGGATCATCCGCCGGTGTCAGGCATGCGGCCTGAACCACATGCGGTTCCACTCGTGGTGTCCGCCGGAGGCCGCCTTCGTCGCGGCCGACGAACTCGGTTTCTACTTCCAAATCGAGGGCCCATGCTGGACGGCCGTCGGCCATGGCAAACCCATCGACAAATATATTTATAGCGAGACCAAGCGCACCCTGCGTGCCTACGGCAACCATCCGTCGTTCCTGCTGATGGCCTACGGCAATGAGCCGGGCGGACCGGGGCGCGGCGGGGCGTTTCTGGGACCGTGGGTCACCCACTATCGCGAGAAGGACCCGCGGCGGCTCTGGACCTGCTCCTCCGGCTGGCCGCACATCCCCCAAAACCAGTACCACGTGATGCACCGTCCGCTGCGGCTGCACGGGCGATTCCGCAAGGACGGCCGCCGGACCTCTCTCGATTACCGCGACGTCGTGGCGCGCACGCCTGTGCCGCTCGTCAGCCACGAGTCCGGCCAGTGGTGCGTGTACCCGAACCTGGAGGAGATCGAGAAATACACGGGCGTGCTGAAGGCGCGGAACTTCGAGATCGTCCGCGACTTTCTCCGCGGCCACGGTATGCTGGACCAGGCCCACGATTTCCTGATGGCGTCCGGCCGGCTCCAGGCCCTGATGTACAAGCAGGAGATCGAGGCGTTTCTGCGGACGCCCGGCCTCGGCGGGTTTCAACTGCTCCAGTTGCACGATTTCCCCGGCCAGGGCACCGCCCTGGTCGGCGTGCTCGACCCGTTCTTCGACGCCAAGGGCTACGTCGCCCCCGAGGCGCACCGGCGCTACTGCGCTCCCGTGGTGCCGCTGGCGCGGTTGAACAAGCGGACCTTCACCCGGGACGAACGGCTCACCGCTGATGTCGACCTGGCGAACTACGGTCCCAACGACCTGGACGCTGCCGCCGCCCGGTGGACGCTGCGGACCGCCGGGGGCCGGGTTGCTGCCTCCGGCTCATTCGAGCCGCAGCAGGGCCCCAGGGGCACCGTCACCCGTCTCGGCCGCCTCTCGCTGGAACTGACCGCCTTCCCCGCCCCGGCGCAACTGGAGTTGGTCGTGGCCCTGGAGGGCACCGACGCCCGGAACGCCTGGGACCTGTGGGTGTATCCCGGGGCGGTGGACACGTCGGCCCCGGAGGGCGTCCGCCTTGCGGACCGTCTCGACGAGGCCGCGCGCGCCCACTTGGTCGACGGCGGGCGCCTGGTCCTCATGTCGCCGACCGGTCAGATCCGCGGCGAGACGTACGGCGCCTTCGCCCCCATCTTCTGGAACAAGGCGTGGTTCCCCCGTCAGAAGCGGCACACCCTCGGCATCCTGTGCGACCCGTCGCACCCGGCCCTCGAGGAGTTCCCCACGGAGCTCCACAGCAACTGGCAGTGGTACGACCTGAACGTCCGCTCCAAGCCCGTCATCCTGGATGCGCTGCCGGAGGGGCTGCGGCCGATCGTCCAGGTCATCGATGACTGGAATACCTGCCGCCGGCTCGGGCTCGTGTTCGAGGCCCGGGTGGGCAAGGGCCGGCTGCTGGTCACGTCCATCGATTTGACAAGCGACCTGGCGGACCGGCCCGCGGCCCGTCAGATGCGACGCAGCCTGCTGCAGTATGCGGCGTCGAAGGCGTTCGACCCGAAGCACGCGGTGACGCTGGACCAGGTGCGGGGGCTGATGAAGGGCTGACCGCCTCGAGCCGCCCGGGCCACACAGACAACGAGAAGAGAACGCCCATGACCGAATCCACCCCGCGTCCCGCCCCGTCCTACAACATGGCGTTCATCTGGCTCATCTGCCTGGTGGCGGCGATGGGCGGACTCCTGTTCGGCTACGACTGGGTCGTCATCGGCGGCGCCAAACCGTTCTACGAGCCGTTCTTCGGGATAAGCGGCCACTCGTTCTACCAGGGACTGGCGATGAGCACGGCCCTGGTGGGATGCGTGGTGGGGGCGATTCTGTCGGGCGTGCTGAGCGACCGGTTCGGCCGGAAGCGGCTGCTCATCATCTCGGGAGCGCTGTTTACGGCGTCGGCAGTCGGCACGGCGCTGGCGTGGGATTTCGTCTGGTTCAACCTGCTGCGTTGGCTGGGCGGGGTGGGCATCGGCCTGGCGTCGAACCTCTCGCCGATGTACATTGCGGAGGTTTCGCCGGCCGAGACGCGAGGCCGGTTCGTCTCGATCAACCAGTTGACGATCGTGATCGGGATCCTGTCGGCCCAGCTCGTGAACTATTCCCTCGCCGAGCGGGTCCCGGACGATGCCACGCTCGAGTTTCTCCGCGCCTCGTGGAACGGCCAATACGGCTGGCGGTGGATGTTCGGGGCCGAGACCGTGCCGGCCTTCCTCTTCTTCCTGCTGATGTGGTTTGTGCCGGAGAGCCCGCGATGGCTGGTCAAGTACGGGCGGGACGCCGAGGCCGGCCGCATCCTCGCCCGGGTGGGCGGCGAGGCGCATGCGCGGGCCGAGGTGGCCGAGATCAAGGACACCCTGGCCCGGCAGGAGATCGCGCGGGTCAACTTCCGCGACCTGCTGGAGCCGAGGCTGGTGAAGATTCTCGCCCTCGGCGTCTTCCTGGCCGTCTTCCAGCAGTGGTGCGGCATCAACGTCATCTTCAACTACGCCCAGGAGGTGTTCGCGGCGGCGGGATACGGCGTCAGCGGCATCATGTTCAACATCGTCGTGACCGGCGTCGTGAACCTGCTGTTCACGTTCGTGGCGATCTTCACGGTGGATCGCTTCGGCCGGCGGGGGCTCATGCTCATCGGCGCGGGGGGCCTGGCGCTTATCTACGCGGTGCTCGGCACGGGGTACTTCGTCGAGAGCCGCGGCGTCCACATGCTGGTGCTGGTGGTCTCGGCCATCGCGTGCTACGGCATGACGCTGGCCCCGGTGACGTGGGTTCTCATCTCCGAGATCTTCCCCAACCGCATCCGCGGCGCCGCGGTGGCCGTCTCCGTCGTCGCGCTCTGGATCGGGTGCACGGCCCTGACGTTCACGTTCCCGTTTCTGAACAGCGGCCTGGGCGCGCACGGCACGTTCTGGCTGTACGGGACGATTTGCGTCGTGGGCTTCGTGGTAATTCTGACGCGGCTGCCCGAGACGAAGGGCAAGTCGCTGGAACAGATCGAGCGCGACCTGGTGGATTGAAGAAGCGGCCTGGCCACCCGCTTCCGGGTGTCCTGCGCCGCGCGACGCCCCGTGACCACGCAAGTTTACCTTCCGGAGACGGGCGCGACCATGCCTCCCGCCGCCTCGGGCCGGCCGCGGAAGTTCCCCGCCCAGGCCGGCCGGATTTTGCTTGAACGGGCCGGCCGTTTTGCGTGATATGGGAAATCGGCCGTCACGCCGAGCGGGGCGGCGCCTCGGCCGAGGAAACCAGTGCCGACCTCGTAGCCACGCTCGTGTTCCAGGAGAGGAAGGATCCAGCCATGACCCGGCCCGACGCGTCGTTGCCGGCCTGGGAGCCGAAGAACCTGCCGCCGCCGTCCCGTCCGAACCGGCGCCGGTTTCTCGCCTCGGCCGCCGCCGCCGCAACCACGCCCTGGGTGCTTTCGGCCCGGGGCCGCGCGGCCGAGGACCAGGAGAAGGGCGAAGCCAAGCCCCCCATCACCCGCAAGATCAAACTCGGCCTCGTCGGGTGCGGGGGCCGCGGACGGTGGATCGCCAACCTCTTCCGCGAGCACGGCGGGTACGAGATGCACGCCGTGGCCGACTATTTCCCGAAGGTCGCCGAACAGGCCGGCGACGCCCTCGGCGTCGAGAAGGCCCGGCGGTTCTCCAGCCTTTCGGGCTATGCGCGGCTCATTGAGAGCGGCGTGGAGGCGGTGGCGCTGGAGACTCCGCCGTACTTCTTCCCGGAGCACGCCCGCGCCGCCGTGGAGGCCGGTCTCCACGTGTACATGGCCAAGCCGGTGGCGGTCGACGTGCCGGGGTGCCTGGTGATCGATAAGGCCGGCAAACAGGCCTCGGCCGAGGGCCAATGCTTCCTGGTCGACTACCAGGTGCCGACCGACCCGCACAACCGGGAGGTGGTCAAGCGGATCCACGCGGGCGGGTTGAAACAGATCACCCTGATCGACAGTTGGTACCTGGCGAGCCAGTTCCCGGACCCGCCGCTCACGGACACGATTGCGAGCCGGCTCCGCCATCTCATCTGGGTCAACGACGTGGCCATCGGCGGGTCGTACCACGTCAACGCCTGCATTCACGCGGTGCAGGCGGCGATGTGGATCGCGGGTGCCCGGCCGGTCGCCGCCGTCGGCGAGTCGCGCCGCTGCCGGCCCGACCCCCACGGCGACAGCCGCGACATCTACTCCATCACCTACACGTTCGAGGACGGCCTGATCGTGCACCACCGCGGCCGACACGTAAACGACGGCACCGGCTTCGACGTGGGCTGCTACTGCTACGGGCACGGCGCCGCCGCCCGCATCGGGTACACCGGGCGGGCGTACGTCCGCGGCGGACCAAAGCACTACGGCGGCGGTCCCATCCGGAGTCTCTACGAGGCCGGCGCTCGCCGAAACATCGACACCTTCTACCGGAACATCGTCCGGGAGCGGTTCGAGAACCCGACCCTCCGCGACGGCGTGGACGCGGCGCTGGCGACCATCCTCGGCCGGGAGGCCTGCCGCCGACGCACACGCCTGACGATGAAGGAACTGCTCGCCGAGAACAAACGGCTCAAGGTCGACCTGAGAGGCCTGGAGACCTGAGAAGCCTCCGGGCCGCGCAGCCGTGGCGCCGCTGCATCGCCGCCCTCACCGGCCGGCGGTCGGCGACATCCCGGCCGGGCCTCCCGGCAGGGCCGCACAGGCTTCGGACAAGGCGATGCCTACGACCTCCCGCCAGCACGTCCGCCAGGCCGTCGACCACCAGCCGCCCGAGGGCGTGCCCCTCGACCTCGGCGCCAGCCCCGTCACGGGCATGCAGGTCAGCAGCGTGTACCTGCTGCGGCAGGCCCTGGGGCTGGATACGCCCGGCACGCCCGTCAAGGTCGTCGAGCCGTACCAGATGCTCGGCGAAATCGGGCCGGACCTGGTCGAGGCCCTCGGCGTCGACGTGATCGGCGTCTGGCCCTCGGGCACCATGTTCGGCTACAAGAACGAGGGCTGGAAGCCCTGGACGACGTTCGACGGCACGCCGGTCCTCGTGCCGGAAGCGTTCAACACCGAGCCGGATGAAAATGGTGATATCTTGATGTATCCGGAGGGCGACCGGTCGGTCCCGCCGAGCGGCCGGATGCCCGAGGGCGGCTACTACTTCGACGCCATCATCCGCCAGCCGCCCATCGACGACGATAACCTGAACGTGGAGGACAACCTCGAAGAGTTCGGCCCCGTCTCGCGCGAGGAACTCGAGTACTTCCGCAACGAGGTCGACCGCATCCGGGCCGAGACCGACAAGGCCATCCTCGCCAACTTCGGCGGGACGGCGTTCGGCGACATCGCCCTCGTCCCCGCCGTCAACCTCAAGCACCCGCGCGGCATCCGCGACGTCGAGGAGTGGTACGTCAGCACCGTCATGCGGAAGGAATACGTGCGGGAGGTCTTCGAGCGGCAGTGCGAGATCGCCCTGGCGAACCTCGCCGCCTTCCACGAGACGCTCGGCGAGGACATCGACGTCGTCTACATGACCGGGACCGACTTCGGCCACCAGAACGGGCCGTTCATCGGCCCGCAGGCTTACCGCAATCTCTATCAGCCATTCCACAAGCGGCTGAACGACTGGGTTCACGAGAATACGACCTGGAAGACCTTCATCCACTCGTGCGGGTCCGTGGTGGCCCTGCTGGACGACTTCATCGACGCCGGCTTCGACATCCTGAACCCGGTCCAGTGCTCGGCGGCCGGCATGGACCCCAAGGGCCTGAAGGAGCGGTTCGGCGACCGCATCACCTTCTGGGGCGGCGGCGTCGACACCCAGCACACCCTGCCGTTCGGCACGCCGGAGGAGGTGCGGCAGGAGGTCGGCGAACGGCTCCGCATCTTCGGCCGCGGCGGCGGATACGTCTTCAACCCCATCCACAACGTCCAGGCCCGCACGCCGCCGGAGAACCTCGTGGCCCTCTACGACGCCGTTGCCGAGTTCCGCGACGAGGCGGGCGAATCTTCGGCTTGACCGTGTGCCCCTCGGGCCGTACCCTGCGCTCACGACGGGATCGACATAGTTCTGGATGAGGGCAATGTTTCGGCCTGCGGCAAAGCCCGTGCTGCGCCTTGTCGGGACGCTGGTGCTCCTCGGCTGCCTGGCCGGCGCTTCGCTGGCCGGTGAAGCGACGCAGCGCTGGTCCGCCGAGAAGGCCAACCGCTGGCACGAGCGTCAGCCGTGGCTCGTTGGCTGCAACTTCATCCCCTCGACGGCGGTGAACCAGCTCGAGATGTGGCAGGCCGCCACGTTCGACCCCGACACCATTGACCGCGAACTCGGCTGGGCCGCCGGCGTCGGCTTCAACACCGTCCGCACCTACCTGCACGACCTGGCGTGGCAGAGCGACCCGGACGGGTTCAAGCGGCGCATCGGCACGTTCCTCTCGATGGCCGAGAAGCACGGCATCCGACCGATGCTGGTCCTCTTCGACGACTGCTGGAACGCCGACCCGAAGCCGGGCCCCCAGCCCGCGCCGATTCCCGGGGTCCACAACTCCCGTTGGCTCCAGAGTCCCGGCAAGGCCGTGGTCAACGATCCCGAACAGTGGAGCCGTCTCCAGCGGTACGTGGCAGACGTAGTCGGCGCGTTCGGGCGCGACGAGCGGGTTCTGGCCTGGGACCTCTACAACGAGCCGGGCAACAGCGGCCAGGGGACGAAGTCGCTGCCGCTCCTGAAGAAGGCGTTCGCGTGGGCGCGGGCCGCGCGTCCGACCCAGCCGCTGACGGTGGGCGTCTGGCGCGGCAACGAGGTGCTGAACGACTTCCAACTGGCGGCGTCGGACGTCATCACGTTCCACGACTACAGGAGCGACGCCGGGGGCCTCAAGCGACGAATCAGCCGGCTGAAAGCCCTCGGCCGGCCGGTCCTCTGCACCGAGTGGATGCGCCGGCCGGTGAGCACCATCCCCACCCACCTGCCCATCTTCAAGGCCGAGGGCGTCGGCTGCCTGATGTGGGGCCTCGTCGCCGGCAAGACCCAGACGGTTTACCCCTGGGGTTCGAAGAAGGGCGCGCCCGAGCCCGAGCGCTGGTTCCACGACCTTCTGCGTCCGGACGGCTCGCCGTACGTGCCGGAGGAGGTCGACGTCCTCCGCCGCCTGACGAACACGCCAGCGCCGTAACCCGCGCGGGGCTTACTTCCCCGCGAGGCACGTCACCTTGCCGTCGGTCGTGGTGACGTACAGCCGGCCGCGCGCCGCGGCGAGGCCGTCCCAGGCGGGCGGGGCACTCAAGGCGCAGGCGGCCACCTGTTTGCCGTCCTTCGGCGAGACGACCCGCAGCCGCCCGCCCTTGTCGGCCGCGAACGGCTCGGCGTCGGCCGTCCCGCCGTCGAACGGATTGGGGGGCCCGGCCAGGAAGAGGGCGTCCTCGGCCAGCACCATGCCGCGCACCCACAGGTCCACCGACGCCGTCCAGCGGGGCTTGACGCGCTCCTTGGCGCTGGCGAACAGAACGTAGTGGGGCCGCTCCTTCGGCGTGCCGCCCCAGGAGTGCATCTTCGACGCCAGGCCCACGTGCGTGCCGTGCGTGCCGTACTGGTTCAGCCGGCCGAACGAGTAGACCGCCTCCTCGCCGATGACCATGATGCGTCCGGCGGGGTTCTTCCGGCCGGCGTGGGGCCACCCGCCCCAGCCCGACTGCATCCGGGTGCCGTACATCCAGTACGTCCGGTGCCACCAGGACCCGTCGAGGAAGCCAGCCGGGCAGAAGAGGTGCGGGACGTCCGGCTTCTGAGCGTTCAGGTCCGCATCGAACCGGTGGTGACGCATGTAGAGACTCTCGCCCTCCGAAGAGAGGACGTCCGGCAGGGCGCCCGGCATGTACGTGCCGCGGACGGGCTTCTGGGGCTCCTGGCCGGTTTCGGGGTCGCGGTCGTACAGGCGGCGCTCGGCCTGGACCTCGCCCGTGACCGGGTCGAGTTTGTACAGCATCATCCCGCCGTCGATGTAGGAGGAGCGCCCGGCCGCAAAGTACGCCGACCCCTCGTGCACGAGCACGTTGCCCATGACGGGCCAGACCGATTCCAGTTGGTCGTAGGCGACGAGTCGGCGGTCTCGCGGCGCCGCCCGGAACCGCCAGACCACCTCGCCGTCCGCGGCCCGCAGACAGTGGACGAAACCGTCGCGGCAGCCGATGAGGCACAGCCCCTTGTGGATGGTGGGCGGAGAATCGATCCGCCCGCCGAGGGTCCGGCTCCAGACGACCTTGCCGGTCCCGGCGTCCAGGGCGTGAAGGGTGTGCGTCTGGACCTGGGCGAGGAACACAAGCCCGCCCGCCACGACGGGGCTCGTCAAGTCGCCGCCCAGGTCCGTCTGCCAGGCCTGGGCCGGGGACGCCGGCACCTTCGTGGACGCCCGGCCCGTGCGGGCGGCGTCGTGGCGGTAGGTGGGCCAGTCATCAGTTCGGATTTCGGATTTCGGATTTCGGATTGGCCGATCATACGCTGGGCCTTTCTCGAGCCGCCCCTCGGCCGGGATCTCCTCCGGCAGGCGGCGCGACGCCGACGCCGGCGCCAGCGCCAGGAACCCGTGCAGTTTCGCCTCGATGTAACAGGCGCACGAGTGCGGCGGGGCGTACAGCAGACCGCACGCCGGCATCACGCCGTACTGGCACGCGCCGCGGACCCAGTGGTCGGCCATGCCGCGGCCGGTCTTCACGTCGATCCACTCCACGCCCGAGCGGCCGAGCACGAGGAATCGGTCGGTGGCCTTGTTGCGATGGCATCGGTGGTGGACGAAGCCGACCTGAAAGAACTTTTGATCCTTCGGCCGCTCGCGCCTGACCTCGCCGGTCCGGGGGTCGAGGCCCTGGGTGATGCCGGGCTCGTTGCGGCGGACGAGGATGCCGGTCCAGACCAGGCCGTCGGCCACCAGGACGTCGGGCGGGGCGTTGTAAGCCTCGCGGGCCTTCGACTCCCACAGCCGCCGGCCGTCCTCGGCGGAGAAGGCAATGAGTTTGCCGGGCGGCGCCTCGCCGCCACGGCTGTAGACGACCCACAGGACCTTGCCCTCGCCGCTCTTCTCGTCGACCTTGGACCCCGCGGCGCGGTCCGCCGACAGGACCACCCCGTCGTGGACCACCAGCGTCGGGGCGGTCCACGCCCACCGGTTCGTCGTCACGGGCCGGTCGGCGCGCCACCGCTGGCGGCCGGTGCCGGCGTCGAGGCACACGAGGTGCTTCTCGTTCTGGAAGTACAGGCGGCCGTCTGCCACCGCCAACGCCGTCGGCATGAGGTGGCGGGTGTCGGCGTCGTCCCGGCTCCAGAGGACCTTGCCGGAGTCGGCCTCGACGGCCATGAGGCGTTTGTTGTCCGGCGAGACGTAGGCGGCCCGGCCCGCCTTCTCGTGCTCGGTCCTGGCGGCCCCGTGCGAGAGGCCCGGCCCGAGGACCAGGTACAGGCGGCCGCCCGCGCAGACGATCTCCAGCGCATCGTCCGTCTGCTCGTACGTGCGAAGGGTCTTGCCCGTGGCGGCGTCCAGCGCCGTCACCGGTTTGCCGTAACCGAGCGTCGCGTACACGGTGTCGCCGACGGCGACGAGGCGTCGCTGGATGGCGGCGGGCCCGGTGCGGAAGCCGCGCAGGTGGCCTTCCCAGGGCTCGACGACGCGCTTCCAGAGGACCACGCCGCTGTAGGCGTCGCGTGCCACCAGTCGCCACTTCGCCGGCAGGGCGACCGCTGCCGCGGGACCCTCGTCGACGATGGCAAACACCCGGCCGCCGCTCGAGACCGCCGCGCTGCAACTCGAGAGGTGATCGTGGCTGCGGGCCCACGCCGGCTCGCCCACCCACTGGAGATGGCGCGGCGGGGCAACCACCGTGTCGTGGGACACGGCATTATTCGTCGGGTCGTGCAGGGCGTGGGTCCACTCGTCGAGTTCCTCCGGCACGGGCTTGACCGTCTTCTTGCCATCGACGTACGAGGCGCCGCCGGGACAGAGGACCCGCATGACCTCGGCCCTGGCCACCGGGCCGAGGGCGTCGGCCACCAGCAGACGGACGGTACCGTCGGCGTACGGCAGACGGCCGCCGCGGAGCCGGGCCGCCGTCACCTTCCCGTAGAGGCCCTCGCTGCGCCACTGTTTGCGAGCCCGCTCGACGGCATCGGCATCGGCGTACAGGCCGTGGACCAGGCAGGCGTCCGTGGCATGGAGGGCGGCCGTCAGGTCCGGCGAGACGTCCTTGCCCGTAACCAGGTGGACCACCAGGCCGCCTTGGACGCCGGTGGCCCGGAAGATGGCCTGGGCGTCCTCCTTCGCCCCGCCGAGGGCCACGGGGGGAACGGAAGCGGCGGCCATCACGGCCGCCAGCGCCGCCAGGGCCGCCAGGCGGCCTCGGGCGCGGCGGGTCGGAGCCTGTCCCGAGCGCAGCCGAGGGGCTCCCGCCGCGCGAGCGGGACCTTGGCGATACGGACGCATCCGGCCGCCATGCGAACGTCTGACTGGAAGCATCATGAGCGGATTCCTTTCTACGGATTCTCACTGGCTGAAACACACGATCTTGCCGTCGGTCGTGGCCAGATACAACCGTCCGCCGGCGGCGATGAGGCCGTCGAAGACGGGCGGCGCGTCCAGTTTCCGTTCGGCCAGCACCCGGCCATCCTCGGCCGAGACGGTCCGCAGCAGGCCGCCCGCGCGGCCCTCGAACGCCGCCATCGGGTCGTCCTCCGGCACGAGGTCGGGCGGGCCGGCCACGAACAGGTGGTTGCCCGCCAGGACCATCGCCCGAATCCGCACGGGAACCCAGTCGTACCAGACGGGCGGCGCCCGGCGCGTGTAGCCCCACCCCTTCGGCGTGCCGCGAGTCCCTTCGCGCAGCACCGGTTCGGTCTCGTTGCGGTCGGCATAGAGAAGGTAACCCTTCTTGCCGGGCACGAAGAGCGGACTCTGGAAGTTCCGCGAGGGGTACGCCTGCACGGCGTAGGTCTTCTCGGGGCCGACCACGAGCAGTTGGCCCGTCTTGGCGCCGCGATGGGCGATGTAATAGCCCGGCCAGGTATCGGAATACATCCAGAACGCACGGTTGAACCACGAGTCGTCCAGGAAGGTGACGTTGGCCAGCAGGTGCAGGCCCATCTTGCGGTCGCCCAGGTTCCACCCGCCATAGGCCTTCCGGAGGCGGGCGACCATGCCCTGCTGCGTCCCCTCGATCCAGTTTCGCTGCCCCTTCTCGAGGTCGCGTTTGGGGTTTTGGTTCGGGGCGGTGTAGGGCTTGCCTTTGACGGCGATGCCACCCGATTCGTCGGGCGCCTCGCCCATGACGTACGGCGCCTCCTGCCGGTCGAGCGACCGGTCGAACTTGTACATGCCGAGGTACAGGAATCCATTTTGGGCGACGAGGATGTCCGACGGCGCCCCTTCAATGTGATGGGCGGGGACGAACGGCTTGCCCTCGGCATCCTCGCGGGTGCGCGACCACGTGTCGAGCCGGGCCCGGTGCCGGACCTCGCCCGTGGCCGGGTCGAGCGCGAACAGGCGGAGCCCGCCGTCCAGGAACGACGACCGCCCCGCCGCGAAGTAGACCAGGCCGTCCTCAAGCAGCACGCTGCCGTGCACGGGCCAGGGCGACTCCAGGCGGCCGCCCGAGACGATGCGCCGCTCGCGGGGCGCGGCGCGGAACCGCCAGGCCATCGCGCCGTCCCCGGCCCGGAGCGCGTAGACCCACCCGTCCGCGCAGCCGAAGAGGACCCGGCCGGCGTGGACGGTGGGGGGCGAGTCGATCCGCCCGCCCGCCGTGAACCGCCACAGCCGCTTCCCCTCCGCCGCCGACAGCGCGTGTAGCGTGCAGGCATCCTTCTCCGAAACGAACACCCGGCCGTCGGCGAGGACGGGCGGCGTCAGGTCGCCGCCCAGGGCCGCCTGCCAGGTCACCCGGACCTTCGACGGCACGGCGCAGCCGGCGGCGCCGGTGCGGCGGGCGTCGTGGCGATAGGTGGGCCAGGACCCATTTCGGATTTCGGATTTCGGATTTCGGATCGGAGCATCTGAAATCCGAGATTTCGGATCGGAGATCCCCGAACCGCCCTTTCCGCGTTCCGATTTCCGATTTCCGATTTGTCCGTACGCCGAACCCTTGACCAGCCGCTCGCCGGCGCCCTCGTTCGCAGCGTCGTCGGTCCGGTCCGGCTTCCCCGCCGCCAGGGCGTTCAGGCCCGTCAACTTCGCCCCGGGGTAGCAGAAACACGGATGCGGCGGGACGTACAGCAGCCCGTTGGCGGGCATGACGCCGTAGAGGCACGCGCCGCGGGTCCAGTCGGCCTGGGCGTGCGGCTCGTCCTGGAGGCCGATGAACTCCACGCCCCGCCACTGCGTCAGGAGGTATCGCTGGGTCGCCTTCGCCCGGTAGCACCGCAGGTGATGGCCGGGGCTCTGAACGCCGGACGGGTCCACCGTCTTCGCGACCTCGCCGGTCTCGAGACGATAGCCGGCGATGCCCTCGCCGGCGGCGTGCCAGACGCACCCGCCGGCGACGAAGACGTCCCGGCCGCGCATCGACTTGCCGCCGGTGCGGGTGGTCCATCGCTCCTTGCCGGTGTCGGGCTCGCGGACGACGAGGGTCCTGCGGTCGCACTCGACGACGGCGTGGGGCAGGAGGATGAAGGTGCGGTTGCCGCCGCCCTTCGCCTCGGCCCGCCACTGCTCGCGGCCGTCGGCAAGGCCCAGGCACACGGTCTGCTCGCGATTGTTGTAGATGACCCGTCCGCCGGCGGCGGCGAGTGACAGGGGCGTGTACCGGCCGACGTCGGCCCGCCAGCGGGGCTTGCCCGTTTCGATGTCCACGGCGACGACGGCCTCGTCCGGCTTGCCGCGCGTCCGTCCGGAGCCCGCCAGGTGCACGAGCAGGGTGCCGCCGGCGAGGACGAGTTCTTCGGCCCCTTCCGTGCCCTCGAGCGTGCGGAGCGTCTTGCCGGTCGCCGGGTCGATGACCTCGACCGGCCCTTGTCGGCTGAGTGTCATATAAAGATGGTTGGCGTCGGCGACGAGTCGTCGCGGCACGCAGGCGGGCCGGCCGCGGAGCGACGTGCCCCAGCGTATCTTCGCCCGCCAGTCGGGCAGCGGCCGCTTCCACAGCAGCACGCCGTTGAAGGCGTCGCGGGCCACCAGGACCCACTTCTCCGGCAGCCGCGCATCCGTCACGCCCGTCAGGCCCTCGTCGAAGACGTAAAAGAGGCACCCGCCGCCGGAGACCGCGGCCGCGAACGAGGAGATGAACTCGTGGCTGCGGCACCAGCGCGGTCCGGCCCACCAGCGGAGGCGGCGCGGCGGGGCCACACGCCGGTCCCGCGCCACCGCGTTGTTCTCGGGACCGTGCAGAAAGTGCGTCCAGGCGTCGATGTCGTCCGGCCAGGGCTTGACCGTCTTCGTCCAGCCGCCGTCCTCGCGAACGTACGCCACGCCGCCGGGCGCCAGGACGCGCATGATCTCTTCGGTCGGCACGCCGGCCGGGTCCTCGGCCACGACGAGGTTGACGAGGTCGTCGGCGTAGGGTAGGTGTCGGCCGTCGAAGGTATCAACCGAGACCGGCCCGTACAGGCCCTTGGCGCGAATGTGCTCGCGGGCCCGCTCGACGGCGTGGGCGCCCCGGGCGAGGCCGTGGACGAGCCAGGCCTCGCCGGCCCGCAGGGCGGCCGTCAGCCGCCCCTCGCCGCAGCCCAGGTGGACGAGGAGGCCGCCGCGGACGCCGGTGGCCCGGAGGATCGTCCGGGCCTGCTCGGCCGGTCCGGCCCCTGCCGAGCAGGCCGCCAGGGCCAGGGCGGCCCCTATCACCCATGCGGTGGAACGGGAGGACGGCCGGTTTGCTCGACGCACGAGTTCGGCTCCTTTCGCGGGGAGCGTGCGAGGGTCTTTGACCCGTCCGCCCATTGTGGCAGGGCCGCCGACGTTTCACCACCGCCCGGTGCGGCTTGGTCCACGCCCCCAGCGCCCCGGCGGAGGGCTTTGCGGTCGCCCCGACCCCCTCCCACGATGCGGCCGAACGCCGGGGCGGCCAAGCGACGCCGCAAGGTCAGGAAGCCGGGCTCGAACCGGAGATGCGCACCGCGATGCCGCGCGCGCCCGCCGTCCGGGCCAGGGCCTCCATCTGCTCCTGCGAGGGACGCTCCAGGTGCGGCAGCGTGTACGCCATGCCGAGACTTTCGTACTTTCCCTTGCCCAGGGGATGATACGGCAGCAGTTCGTAGTAGAGGAGGTTGGGAAAGTTTCGGACCAGGTCGGCCACTGCGCCGATCTCTTCGGGCGTATCGTTCACGCCGGGCACCACCGGCGTCCGGACGACCATCGGCTGCGGTTCCCGGGCCAGGCGGCGGAGGTTCGAGAGGACGCGGTCGTTCGGCTCGCCCGTCCACCGCGCGTGCGCCTCGGCGTCGGTGAGTTTGACGTCCACCATGAAGAGGTCCGTCACGGGGAGGAACTCGGCCAGGTGGTCCCAGGGCGCGACCAGGTTCGTCTCGACGGCGGTGTGGATGCCCTCGTCCCGGCAGCGGCGGAGCACCTCGGCGGCAAAATGCCGCCGCGTGAGCGGTTCGCCGCCCGAGACGGTCACCCCGCCGCCCGACTCCTCGTAGAACGGGCGGTCTTTGAGGACCTCGTCCACGACCGCCTCGGCGGTCATCTCCCGGCCGACGAGCACGAGCGCCCCCGCGTAGCAGACCGCCGCGCAGGCGCCGCAGGCGGTGCACCGGTCGCGGTGGAAGACGCGCTCGCCGTCCTCGCCGACCTCGTGCGCGCCGTTGGGGCAGGCGTCCAGGCACGCGCCGCAGCCGATGCACTTCTCGGGCAGGACCTGGAGTTCCGGTCCGGGGCGCAGCGTCTCGGGGTTGTGGCACCAGGCGCACCGCAGGTTGCATCCCTTCAGGAAGACCGTAGTGCGGATGCCCGGGCCGTCGTGGATACTGAACCGCTGAATGTTCGTGACAATTCCGTTCACACGGGTATTCTAGGAGAGGAAAGGCGACAAGGCAAGCGGGGCGTGGGGCCGGACGCCGCGGCCACCCTGCCGGCCGATGAACACCACGGCCGTACCGCCTCTTGTTCCTATCCGACGCCTCCGTTGTGCTGCAACGTGGCGGGGGGTCATTCCTGCGACGGACGGAAGTACAGTTCCACGCGGTCCAGGAGCGCGTCGCCGGGCCACCTGAGTTTGATCCGCCGGTTCCCGGAAGGAAGATTGGTTGCCCGCAGGCGGTGCTCGGTGGCGTGGATGTTGGCCCAGCGCCCCTTGGCGTAATACGGCTTATAGTGGATCACCGTGGGCTCGGGTGTGGCACGCCGCCAATTCCTGCCATCGGCGGATACCAGCACGCGGAGCCCCGGCGAGGCGCCAGGGTTCCAGACGCTGAGCGCAACGCCAGCCAGTTCCAACCCTTCGGGAGCCCGGTAAGTAAGCCAGTCGCCCTTCCTGCCGCCGATGCGGTAATAGTGCTCCGCGAACCGGTAGTTGGCCCTGGGGACACAGTGTAGGCCGTCGGACCGGCCGGCAGCGCAGCTGAGGTCCTTCATCTCGTCCACCAGGACGGCCTGCTGAATCCGTACCGGCCCGACCACGTTGGAGGGCGGGGACGTGCCGCCCGCATTCCGGGCAATGACGCGATAGAACCACGTCTCGCCCGGTCTGGCCGACGTATCCGCAAACAGGGGGCGATAACAGGGTGCGGCGTCTTCCACGCCCTCGGCCAGGGTTTCCCAGGGCCCCTCGGCCGCCGGGGCGCGCTGCACGTCGTAGGCGCCGGCGCCGGCCGAGCCGCGCCAGGAGAACAGGGCTGCCTCCGCAAACGGGAGCAATTCCGGTGCCTCCGGCGGGGCAATGGGCGGGACCTTCAGGCCGCGAATCCGCCAAGCCCGGTCGCGCAGGGCATGGAGGATTTCACGCTCGTGCAACTTCGCCGCCGTTTCAAACCCGGGCCAATGATACGACTCCGCCCAATTCCGCGTGATGATGCCGTGATGCCAGAACCCCCCGTCGCGGTGGTGGAAGTACAGGCTCCAAAGCATCGCGCCGGAGACGTCGGATTCGAGGACGGCGTCGAGAAATGCCGCAACTTTGCCAGGGTCGCGTTCCAGACCGAACTCGGTGATGACCAGCGGCCGCTTCCCTTTCGTCTTCCGCCGGTCGTGTTTCAGCCGCTCCACCCAGTTGCCGCCATAATAGTGATTGACAATGATGTCGATGTTCGGGTCGGGCTCTTTCGGGACAAACCTCTGGCCATAGGCCACCAGGTGGTTCGGGTCGAGCGACTTGATGAATTCGGCCATCTCGGCCTGCCAGGCCCGCTGGACGTTCTCGCCCGGGCGGGTGCGGTCCATCTCGTTGCCGAACTGCCACGCCAGCACCGCCTTGTCGTCGGCGTACCGGACGCCGGTGACCGTATTGCGGCGTGTCAGCATATAGCGAATCGTCGCCTTGAAGTCATCCTTGATCTGCGGGTCGGTGAAGAACGCCTTTCGCGGCTTGCCGCGATGGGCCGCATACTCCCCCACCCCGCCCAGGAAGTCGCCGTAATCGGCGGTCAGCGGCAGGATGACGCGGACGCCGTACCGGTTCGCCAGGGCCAGCAGATGATCCAGGGCAACGAACGCCCGCTCGTTGAACCGGCCGGGGGCGAGCACGTACTTGAACCGCTCGCCGCCCTCCTCCCCCGGCGATGCGACGGGCAGGTTCCACGTCCGCACGCACGTGACGCCCATGCGGGACAGGGTCTTGAGGCCGTCCTCCTGCTCCCACGGCGTGGGCAGGACCATCCGCTCCGGGATGCCGTAGAAGTAGTCGTAAGGCAGGACCAGTCCCGGCATATTGACGCCGATGAATCGGGACTCCTTCGGGCCGTCCATCAGCCGGTCGCCCGAGCGGGTGATGAAGTGCGCGAATGCCGATGCCGACTCCGCGGCTTTCACCTCCTGCGACGCCGTCGCGCAAACCAGCAAGGCGGCGAGAACCGCTCGCGCCGATGTCAGCCGCATTGCTGCCTCCCTTACAAAATCAAGGAATGGGTTCAGGTTCTCGGGGCCACGCAACGCCGAGCAAATCCTGCACCATTATTTGAATGGTATGCCCCGCGTGGCGTCAAGCACCTTTGTTCTTTTTTATCATCTCCCACGGCCGGGAACGTTGTTTATAGACGTGGCGCGGGTCGGCACCGCCGCGCGGGGGCCCGGCGTGCCGGCCGCATCATCGTCTCGGAATGGAAAGGAGACCCCCATGATTCGCCGAGTCGCACGGAGTACGGTCGTTCTGGCCCTCTTCCTGCCGCTGGCGGCAGGGCCCCTTGGGGCCGCCGAGGAGAAACCCGCCGCCGAAAAGGAGGGCTTCAAGCCGCTCTTGGGTGGGAAGAACCTCGACGGCTGGACCACCACGGGCAACTGGTTCGTCAAGGACGGCATCCTGCGCCTGGAGCCCCGGCCCGGCGAAAAGGGCTGGCAGCGCTACGGCGCCTACCTCTGGGCCGAGGAGCAGTACGGCGACTTCATCCTGGACCTGGAGTTCAAGATTCAAAAGGGCGGCAACAGCGGGGTGTTCGTCCGCGTCAAGGACCGCGACAATCCCGTCAGAACCGGCGTCGAGGTGCAGATCCTGGACACGCACGGCAAGAAGAACCCCGGGCCGCACGACTGCGGCGGCGTGATCGGGACGGTCGGGCCCACGAAGAACATGGCCAAGCCCGCCGGCCAGTGGAACCGCATGATCGTCACCTGCCGGGGGCCGCGCCTGAAGGTGAAACTGAACGGTGAGCAGGTCGTGGACGTGGACCTCTCCAAGACCAGCCGCAAGGACCGCCCGATGAAAGGCTGGCTCGGCTTCCAGGACGAGGCCAAGCCGCTCTGGTATAGGAATATCTACATCAAAACTCTGGACTGAAGGCTTCGGCCCGTGCGGCCGAGAGAGTTCCCGCCGACCCGCGGGCTGACATCGTTTCGTGGAAAGGGAAGGAGCGGGCACCGGCGCGCTCCGCCGCTACCGAACCTCTGCAAAAGGAGACACGTATGTCCACGCGCAAAAAACGCCTGTCCCGCCGGCGGTTCCTCGCGCACACGGGTGCCGCGCTGACCGCCGTCACCGTCGCGCCGGCCCACGTGCTCGGCGGCCGGGGGCGGATCGGGCCCAACGAGAAACTCGACATCGCCTTCATCGGCGTGGGGGGACGAGGCGGGGCCCAATTGGCCGGCCTCGGCCGCTCCAACAACGTCGTCGCCCTGTGCGACGTCGACACCCGCCGCGCCGGCAAGCCGTTCGGCAAGCCGTTCGAGGAGCAGCTTCCCAAGATCAAGAAGTTCCGCGACTTCCGCCGGATGCTCGACCGCGTCGAGAAGCACATCGACGTCGTCGCCGTCTCCACGCCCGACCACACGCACGCGGTGGCGGCCATCGACGCGATCAAGCGAGGCAAGGACGTGTACTGCGAGAAGCCGCTGGCCCATTCCGTGTGGGAAGTCCGGGCCCTCATGGACGCCGCACGCAAGCACAAGGTGGTCACGCAACTGGGGAACCAGGGCCACTCGTTCAACACCATCCGCCTGTTCTGCGAGTGGATCTGGGACGGCGCCATCGGCAAGGTGCATACCGTCCACGCCGGCTGCGGTGCCGTCCACTGCCGCATCCACGATCTGCCGAAACGCAACGAGAAGCACGACGTGCCGGACCACCTGGACTGGGACCTCTGGCTCGGCCCGGCCCACGAGCGCCCGTATCACCCGATGTACCTGCCGGGGGCGTGGCGGGCGTGGGCGCCGTTCGGCACGGGAACCATCGGCGACTGGATCTGCCACGTCGTCGATCCGGTCTTCTGGGCCCTGGACCTGGGCGCGCCGACGAGCGTCCTGACCGAGGCCCAGACCGACTGGGACCCCGTCAAACATGCCGATACCTTCCCGGCCGGCTGGACCGTGACGTACGAGTTTCCGGCGAAGGGCTCCCGGCCGCCGGTCAAACTCGTCTTCTACTGCGGGAAGACGCACATCCCCCGGCCGAAGGAACTCGAAAAAGGCCGCAAGGTCACCCGCACCGGCGGCGTGGTCTACGGCGAGAAAGGGACCATCATGTACGGGTCGCACGGGGCCCGCGGCGTCCGGCTCATTCCCGAGAAGAAGATGCAAGCCTACGCCGAGCACCTGCCGGAGAAAAAGATTCCGCGCGTCCCGAACCACCACGCGGACTTCATCCAGGCGGTGCGCCAGCGCCGCCACGCCGGGTCCGACTTCGCCCTGTACGGCGGCCCGCTCACGGAACTCGCGCTGCTCGGCATCATCGGCCTGCGGGTGCCCGGCAAGAAACTCACCTGGGACGCCCGTCACATGACATTTACCAACTGCCCGGAGGCCAACCGCTACATCAAGCCCGACTTCCGCAAGGGCTGGACGCTGTGAGCCCCCGGCGGAATCGTGCGCGGTGGGGCTCCGCACTCGCCGCGCCGGTCAGCACGCGAGTGAGCGCGGCGGCTGCAAAGAACCGCCGCGCGGGAAGGGGCGTAGTCGTATTACCCGTCCGGGTACTCGTCGTCCGGGTCGAACGGCGGTACGACCAAGTTCAATATCTTGAGCCTGCCGATGGCCCGGTGGCGGCGCCCGGGGCGGATCAGGACCGCCGTCATCGGTCGCACCGGCACCCGCTCGCCGTCGAGTTCCACCGCCCCCTCGCCCTCCAGGACCACGTAAATCTCGGTCAGCCGCTTGTGCCAGTGCGGCCGGGTCTCCTCGGCAACGTCGACGAGGTGGACGGAGGCGGCCTCGTGGCGGCCCTCGGCAAAGGCCCGCCGCGACTCCCCGCACAGGCACGGGTTCGGCTCGAGTTCGTCCAACTGGGCGACCCTGTCGTCGGCCATCGGCGGTTCCTTTCGTTCTCGACCCGGGCAAGATGGCACCGGACTAGTACTACAACGCGAAGTCAGCATTTTGCGCGGTGGGTCTGGAGCACCCACCGCGCACGAGAGGGCGTTTTCGGAGCTGCGCGGCGGGGGCGGAGATTTAGCCGCCGGAGGCGGACCCGCCGCGCACGAGTTAGCGTTGTAGTGTTAGACCAGCCGGCCGGCGGGACGTCAAGCATGTCGTCCCCCCTTCCAGCCTTCGAGCACGCAGCCGGCCTGAACCCCCGGGCCGCCGTCCACGGGGGGGGCGCCCGGACCAAGAGCCGCGCCCCCGCCCGCGCGCGAGTCCGCGGACCTGGAGCCGCTCGTCTGACACAAGGGATCAAGGGAGAAAGGGATCGAGGGAGCACGAAGGCCAGGGGCGAAGGGGCGCCTGAACGGGGAACGCTGAAGACGGAATGCGGAACGAACGGCTGCGGCTTCAACCGTCTCGGCTGGACATGAGCCCCGCAACAAACGCATCAACCGCCGTTGGATTGTCGGCAAGTTGAGCATCCCACTCATCGGCGATGACGACGGCCTTTTTCGCATCCGCGTCCCAAAGGACCACCGATCCCGCTGCTATTCCAACACGTGGAACTCCGGTGCTTGTGACCACGGCATATCCGGCCGGCTCCACCTGCCGCAGTCCCGGCGGCGGATCGGCATAGGACGGGTACAGCAAAAGGGGCGACGGGGCCTGTGGTGAAGCGTCGCCGCAAACCGTCCAGGACCACATGGGCGGGCCCGCCGCACCGTGCTGCTCGACGACCGCAACCCGATTGACCACGGCCCGAACCTTCGTGCTGCGGAGCGAGCGGATCATCAACACAAAAGGCACCGCGAATCCACCCATCATCAGCACAGCCATGACAGGGGCGACGATCCGCATCATTCCAAGACCGGGCGGCCCTTCGGAGCCGCTTTCGCCTGTCATGATCAACCACATGATGGCCCAGAAGATGCCGTAACCCACGAGGAACACCACGGCGAACCACGACAGCACTTCCAGGCACATCCGTGCCCATGTTCGTAACTTCAGAAAGTGGATGCCGGCCACAATGGCCAGGATTCCCATCCCTGCCTGTGCCAGAACCGCGACACCCAAGAATGAGAAGAACCAACCGATTTCTTCCGGCAGCGGGTCCTCCTCAGCCGCTGGCTGCATCATGATATACCCAAAGCCGCCCCACAGGCTGCCCAAGCACGCGAACCCACCGAGGGCGATCCACACCCACGCGATGACGGTAACGGCTGTTGGACGCCTCATGGTTACCCCCACTCACGTCTCTCGCCCATATGATACGCCCATATGATATACCCTCACCCCGACCCACTCCCGTCAAGGGAGAGGGAGAAAGGCCGCCGCGGCCTACGTGGCGGATTTGAACTCCCCCAGCGTCCCCGCCACGTCGCCGGAGCGGAGGAGACTTTCGCCCACCAGGATGGCGTCACAGCCGCAGGCCAGCAGGCGCGAGACGTCGGCCGCGGTCCGGACGCCGCTCTCGGCCACGAGCACCCGTCCGGCCTCCCGCACCCGCGGGGCCAGGCGCTCGGTCGTCGCCAGGTCCACCCGGAACGTCGTCAGGTCGCGTTTGTTGATGCCCACCAGGGCCGCCCCGCACGCGACGGCCGAGTCCAGCGCCGCCTCGCCGTGGGCCTCGGCCAGGACGTCCATGCCCAAGTCGCCCGCCACGGCCGCCAGGTCCGCCATCTCGGCCGGCTCCAGGGCCTCGGCGATGAGGAGGACGGCGTCGGCCCCGGCGGCCCGGGCCTCGAAGACCTGGACCGGGTCGATGATGAACTCCTTGCGTAGGAGCGGCAGGTCGACGGCGGCCCGCACCCGGCGCAGGTGGGCGATGGACCCGCCGAAGAATTGCTCATCGGTCAGGCAACTGACGGCGTCGGCGCCGGCGGCCTCGTAGGCGCGGGCGAGTCGGGCCGGCTCGAACGGTTCGCAGATGACCCCCGCCGAGGGGGAGCGGCGTTTGACCTCGGCCAGGACGCGGATGGGGCCGGCAATTTCGGATTGCGGATGGCGGATTTCGGATTGGCCCAGGTCCCGACGCCGCAGCGCCTGGGCCAGGCGGCGGGGCGGGGGAGCGTCGCGGCAGGCCGACCGCAGCGCCTCCAGCCGCGGACGGAGGTCGGCCACCTCGTCGCGTTTGACGGCCAAAATCTCGTCGAGGATGTTCAAAGAGTTCTTTGTCATTTGTCATTTGACCTTCGTCATTGGCGTCGTTGTGGTTCGTCTTCCTGGTCCCTCGATCCCTCTCTCCCTTAATCCCTTTCTTCACCCGCGTCAACCTTTTGCTTGCCGGTCGGCGGCGGGCGAGCATAGAATGCGAGGAACACCGACGGAATCCGCAGAAGGAGGTCCACCGTGCAGACGTTCAACGTCAAGACCTCGTCGCGCGTCGAGATGGTCGACATCACCGCCCAGGTGGCCGAGGCCGTCCGCGACGAGGGCGTCCAGGAGGGCCTGGCGGTCGTCTTCGTGCCGCACACGACCGCGGGCGTGACCATCAACGAGAACGCCGACCCGGACGTGGCCCGCGACATCCGCCGGCACCTGGAGAAACTCGTGCCTCCGAACGAGGGCTACGCCCACGCCGAAGGCAACGCCGACGCCCACATCAAGTCCTCACTCTTCGGGCCGTCGCTGGTGCTGATCGTCTCGGGCGGTCGGCCGGTGCTGGGCACGTGGCAGGCGGTGTACTTCTGCGAGGGCGACGGGCCCCGGCGGCGAAAGGTGCACGTGGCCGTGCGGTAAGCGACGAGCCGCCGCCGCACGAGCCGGCTGCGGAAGCAGCCGGGCATCCTGTGCCGCAGTGTGAGCATCGCCCGCCAAAGGGTGATACCCGCGAACTTACGTTCGCGGCTCGGGCGCGGGACTTCTTCAACCCGGTGTCCCTCAAGGATTTTCCATGAGCCAGGTCACACCCGAGGCGGTGGGCTCGCCGGCGTCCATCTGGTGGCTGCTGGTGGCGGTGGGACTGTGCCTGCCGGTGTGCGTGGCGGTGTTCTGGCGAATCGGCCGATGGTGGGTGACCGACCTGCCCCTCCCCCTGCCACTGGACCGCGCCTACCCGGCGGTGCCGTTTCCGGCCTGGGCGGGCGTGGCGCTGTTCCTGGGGCTTCAATTGACGTCGTGGGCGGTCGCGGTGGGCTGCGCGGCTGTGGCGGACCCGGACCCCTCCGGCAGCGCCTCGGCCGGGGCGACCGTCCATCCGATGCTGATGCTCTCGCAGGTGGCGCCGCTGGCGGCCGGGCTGCTTCTGCTCCGGGCCTTCGGGCCGCAGGCCCACCGGGCCGTGGGCGTCCGCGCGGGCGACGTGGGGGCGGGCCTGCGGCTCGGGACGGTCGCCTTTGCCGCCATCCTGCCCGTCTGCGTGGCGGCGCTGGTCGTCAGCATCGGGGCGCTGCGGCTGGTGCAGGGGCCGGTGCAGATGCATCCGCTGCTGGTGACGATCCAGGAGTCGCGGGAGCCGTGGACGCTGGCCCTGGTGGCCTTCGAGGCCGTGGTCCTGGCCCCCGTGGTGGAGGAGTTCCTGTACCGGGGCGTGCTGCTGTCGGCCCTCGTGCGCGGGACGGGAGCGAGGGCGGCCCTGGTCGGCTCGAGCGCGCTGTTTGCGGCGGTCCACGCGCCGGCCGAGCCGCAAGCGGTGGCCCCGCTGTTCTTCCTGGGGATGGCACTGGCGTACGCGGCGTACCGGACGCGGAGCCTGGTGGCGCCGATGCTCGCGCACGCGCTCTTCAACGGGCTGATGGTGTCCGGGACGATGCTGGAGTAACGCGGGCTTGATCCCCGCATAGGGAATCCATACCTTGGCAGCAGCGCGAAGTCGGCGGCCTCCGCGCCCGCCGGGTGCACAACTCGGGTCCGAAAGGCGCAGCGGCCTGCGGAGAATCACCGTGCAAAGACTCGACGCCGCACAAGGGGGGTATACGGCAAATCGTGGTCTTTGCCCGGCGTCGGGTGCAGCGAACGCTAAACACGCACGGTATGTGTCTCTCCGGAACTCCTGCGCGTCCCTTGTTTTCTTTATCGAGCAGTCTAGATAGGGTATTATCGAATGAACAGGATGAACGTTTGTGCCGTGTGCGGGCTTGTGGTCGCAACGGTCTTCGTGAGCGATGCGCCGGCAGCGGACACCGACCGTTTCCCACGGCGGATTTCGGCCCTTCGCGCCGCCATAGAAGACCTGGCGGCAACGTTCGGCGATCGCTACCCGGACGGGGCGAAGTTCCTGGCGCGGTTGGATGACGTGGACGAAGCGGGGTTCGAGAGTCTTCAGCGGAAGGCGCTGCTGGCGAATCCCCTGGTGCGCGACCACCCGCTTCTGTTTGTCGTTCGTCATCCCGACCGCATGGGAACGCACGAATACCTGGGACCAAAAACCTTCAGAGGCAACGGGAGCGCATTGAAACTGCTCGACGTCAAGACGGGCAAGACAACAACGCTTGTCGAAAACCCGGACGGCGTCATCAGGAGCCCCTGTGTTCATTTTGACGGAAAGCGCATCGTCTTCTCGATGAACAAGAAAGGGCACAATTTTCACATCTACGAGGTGAATTCCGAGATCCCCGCCGGCTCGGAAAGCCGCGAAATCCGGCAGTTGACCAATCTCCCTGCCGTAAGCGACGCGGACCCGATCTATCTGCCCGACGGCGGCATCGCCTTCGCATCGTCCCGCGACCGAAAGATCGTTCCCTGCGACCGCCAGATCGTTCCGCAACTGTTCCGCATGACCGGCAACGGCGCCAATATTCACCAGATCACTCGTAGCGTCGCCCACGAAAACCAGGTCTCGCTGATGCCGGATGGACGCATTCTTTACAGTCGATGGGATTACGTAGACCGCAACTTCGCGGACGGGCACGGTTTCTGGGTGGTGAATCCCGACGGCAGCAACCCGGCCATCGTCTGGGGAAACAACACGGCCCATCCCTCGGCGGCCTGGAACGGCAGAATTATCCCGGGAACGAGACAGATCGTCTGCATTCTCGGCACGCATCACGGATGCCTAGGCGGGGCAATGGCCGTACTCGATCCAAGAAAGGGTATCGATGGCTATGAATCCATCGTCCGAACATGGCCGGGGGGCGTGAAAGACCGGTTCCGCAACCTGGAGCCGCTGGAGATGGAGCATGAGAAGAAAAGGCATACATCGGTATGGAAGGCCTACCACTACTTCCCGGAACCCGCGTTCAACCTTGTGAAAGAGGACCCTAACCTTCGCCTGCACAGATGGGAGGACGTCCTGCGCGATGTCCGGCCCTGGTACGACACGCCCTGGCCACTCAGCGAGCCCGGGACGCAGCGTGGAGCCGGAAAGTACTTTCTTTGTGCCCGCGCGCCTCATCCCCGCAAGGGAGCGCACCTCTGGCTCGTCGATGTTTTCGGTAACGCAGTGGAGGTGCACTCGGAAGGCCCCGGCTGCTACAGCCCAATGCCGTTGACGCCCAGACCCAAGCCGACGGCCTTCGCCCCGCGCCGTGACTACGGCAACGGTGACGGCTATTTCTACGTCCAGGACGTGTACGTCGGAACGCACATGCAGGGGGTCCAGCGGGGAGCTGTCAAGAGTCTGCGGGTTGTCGAAGTGCCTGACAAGACGGGGCTTTCCGAGGGCTGGTGGAACTGCCTTGGAAGGCAGTCCCCCGCGGTCAACTGGTCGGATTTCAATACCAAGCGGATCCTGGGCACGGTTCCGGTTGCCGACGACGGCAGCGCCTACTTTGCCGTACCGTCCGATCGCTTCGTCTACTTCCAACTTCTGGACAAGGACGGCATGATGATTCAAAGCATGCGAAGCGGCACGTCGATCCATGCGGGAGAGACCCTGGGGTGCGTGGGATGCCACGAGTCGCGCCTCACGGCACCGCTTTCTAATGATCAAAAGTCCCTTCCAAGCAGTATAAAGGGTAAGCCGGACAAACTCGAACCGTGGTACGGCCCGACGCGCCGATTCAGTTATATGCAAGAGGTCCAGCCGGTGTTGGACAAGCACTGCCTCGAGTGTCATAACTTTGGAAAGAAGGGGGCCGAAAAGGTGATCCTGTCCGGTGACCGGACCCTGACCTTCAATTTCTCCTACGCGGAACTGTGGCACAAGGGGTACGTGGGGGCGATTGGCGCCGGCCCTGCCGGTCACCTTCCCGCCTACAGTTGGGGCTCGCATGCCAGCAAGTTGATTTCCCATCTGCGTAGGGGGCACCGCAAGGTCAATCTCAGCCGGGAGGAGTTTGATCGGCTCGTCACCTGGGTCGACCTCAACGGTCCGTATTATCCGACCACCTGCGCCACCGATGGCGGCGGCGGCCGAAGCGCTTTCCGCAGGGACGTACAGAAAATCCTCAAACGGGTGAACCTGCGGTTCGTTGACGCGTTCAGGACGGAGTTCTACGATGGGCCGTTGGTCAACCTCGACCGGCCGGAACGGAGCCCCATCCTGTCCCGGGTGGAGAGGGGTTCCCCGGCTTACAACGGGTTGCTGAAGGCCATCCGCCAAAGCCGGAAGCGCATCCAGCAGCACCCTCGGGGCGATGTGATGGAAGGCTTCGTTCCATTCGGCCGGGACGCCGCCAGGCTCCGATTCCGCAACAAATATGCGGAGTACGAGCGCCAGGTCCGGGAGGCCATACGCGAGGGGCGCGACCTGTACGATTCTGACTTCGAGAATGAATAGCGGGATGTCGGAGCGCAGCGGAGCCCCGTCGAATGAAAGGGCAAGTAGAGAAAGGCGATCCAACAAATCCGTGTGCGGGTTCAACTTTGAAACGCAACATGTTGGAAAAGCCCCTGGAAACACGCCGGGCGGAAAATAACGTCGTGGGGCTGCCCCGGACCCGGCCGCATCGGCCGGAAGTAAAACGGTCTTCACAAAAGGAGACGAACCATGTCGCAAGCGATGAAACGCCGTGCGTTCCTGCGGACCTCGCTGGCGGCATCGGCCAGCGGCGCCCTGGCCGCGGGCGCCGGCCGTGACAGCGCCGCGGCTCCGCCGGCCAAGCCAAAGGCCGGCGCGGACCAAGCCGATGACGCCCTGCCCTGCGGCAAGATCGGCAACCTCACGGTCAGCCGGCTCCTGCTCGGCGGCAACCTGCTCACCCATTTCACCCACAGCCGCGACCTCAAGTACGTCTACAACCTCACCGCCCACTACAACACCGACGAGAAGATCATGGAGACGATGGTCCTGGCCGAACGCCACGGCATCAACACCCTCTCGGTCCACAACCCGCCGCCCATCATGAAGACCCTGAGGCGGTACCGGCGGGAGCACGTCGGCAAGATGCAGTACATCATCTGCCCCACCGCCCCGTGCAAGCCCGGCATGGTCGAGTACGCCAGACAGGTGGACGATCTCCTCGACGCCGGCGCCGACGCCATCTACCTGTGGGGCGTTCGCGGCGACCAACTCCTGCGCCACGGCAAGATCGACCTGATGAAGGAGGCCGTGGACATCGCCAAAGCCGCCGGCGTCCCCTCGGGCGTCGGCGCCCACGACCTCCGCGTGGTGGAGGCGTGCGAAACCCACGGCGTGGAACCCGACTTTTACATCAAGACGTTCCACCACCACCGCTACCCGTCCGCGCCGCGGCCCGACGAACTGAAGGGCCCCTACGCCGAGCATCCCGGCTACTGGTGCAAGGACCCGGAGCGGACCATCAAGGTCATGCAGCAGGTCAAGCGGCCGTGGATTGCCTTTAAGGTAATGGCCGCCGGCGCCATCCCGCCCAAGGACGCGTTCCCGTACGTCTTCAACCACGGGGCCGACCACGTGCTAGCAGGGATGTTCGACTTCGAGATCGCCGAGGACGTGAAGATCGCCCGCCGGGCCGTCGCCGGCGCCAAGCGCCGGCGGCCATGGTGCAGTTAGACCTGCTTCGCCGCTGCTCGGGCGGTGGGACCGGCGGACGAGGTTTCGCTATATCTCCAATTCAGGGTAGCGAAGTTTAACCTTGCGTGGTGGCCCGGTGGTTCTGCGTAACCACCGCGCCATGCCTGGTGCCGCCGTGCGCTCGGCGGGTGCTCCAGGGCCGCCGCGCTGCCACGCGAATTGAAAACGCTCTAATCGGCCGCTTCCTCCTGCTTCTTCTCGGCGGCGCGGCGGCGGAGGTCCTTCGCCATCGGCCCGGGCGGATACGACTTGCCGGCGAACAGCACCTGTTCCACCTGGTCCCAGCCCGTGACGACGTGGACGGCCTCGGGCAGCGCGGCGACCTTCTCGGCCAGGGCGTCCAACTGCGCCGGCGACGGGTCCCCGGGAATCGGAAGAATCAGGATCCCGGTCAGGCCGACGGCGTGGTACGCCTCGACGTCGGAGACCTTGTCGCCGATGCCGACCTGGAGGTTCGCGAAGTCGTCCTTCAGGGCCCGCAGCATCTCCCGCTTGTACGTGCCGCTGCCCTTCAGGAACGCGCCCACGGTCGAGAGGAGGACCGGCCCCCGCGGATACCCCCGGGCCCACAGCCATCGCTTGCTCTTCGGGCCGAAGTAGTCCGGCCGGTGGGTCAGGTAGACGATGGTGTGGTCGCCGGCCAAGCGCTTCAGCGCCGCGACCGACCCCGGCATCGGCTCCGGGTTGCCCAGCAGGACCGTGTGGAAGCCGGAGGCCACGACCGTCTTGTCGAGGTCCACCACGGCCATGGGGGTGTCGGGGCGGCGGCAGGCGACGAGCAGGTTCCGCGCCTCGGGCGGGTCGTCGGGCAGTCCCGCCGCCGCCACCTCCACCGTGAAAACGTGGTCGCCCGGCGCCTGGGGCGTGAAGGTGACGCGCGCGACGCCATCGGCGTCGGTCTCGGCGGCCTTGAACGGGTCCTCCCCCTGCTTGAAGCGGACGACGTGCCCCTGCCGGCCGCGCAAAAGGTCGCCCTGCTGGAACCGGGCGACGAGGAACACCTCCCGGCCGGGCGGGGCGACGATGTCGCGGACGGTCAGCAGGTACTCACCCTCCGTGCCCAGAATGATGCCTTGCGCGCCGCACCCGGCGGCCAGGGTCGCGAGAACCGTCAGCATCGCGTATCGTTTCATGGCATGGCTCCGGCGGCCACACTGGCCGCATTGACGCCGTCAGTATAGACGTCCCCCCGGTGTCGAATCAACCAACTGCCGGGGAACCCGACCAACTTCGCGTTGCACACGGGCCGGACGAGGCGGTACACTATGCGGACCAGACAGGCATCATCGGGAGGGAGACGGCGATGCGAGCGGCCCGATGGGCGACGGTTCTGCTGGCGGCTTTGACGGCCGCGATGGCCGGCTGCGCGGCCCCGGTGCTCCCGGTCCGGCACACGCTGCCGGCGGCGGTGCCCCTGCCGGAGGGCACACGCATGGTCCGCGTGGGCGAGTTCACCGTCACGCCGACCGGGCGGAAGACGGCCGTCGCCGCCCTGACGGGGTCGCTCCAGCAGCGGCTCTCCCGGCACTGGGCCATCGACGGCGACGCCGACGCCCGCGCCCGGGCCGTCCGCGTGACCGGCGAGATCGTCCTCGAGACGGAGGACGCGCGCGGCACCCGCCGCCTCCGCCGGTACGGCGAAGAGACCGGCGCGTGGCGCCAGCAGGAGGTGCCGACGCTCGTACGGACAGGCTCGGCCCGCGTGACGTTCCGCCTGGCCCGGCCCGGCGCGGACGAGCCGCTCTTCGCCGTCGAGGCCGACCGGGCGTACACCTCGACGTCCGACCCGCGGGTCCGGGGCGAGTTGGGCCTGGCCCGGCCGGACGACCCCGCCCGCGTCCCGCCGACGGACACGATCCTGGCTGAACTGCTCGACGGGTGCGCCGAGGACTTCGTCGAGATGATCGCGCCGCAGGCGGTGGAAGCCGAGGTCGCCACCCGCGGCACGTGGAACGAGGAGGCGAACGCCGGCCTCGAGGCCGTCGAGGCCGGCCGGCTCGACGCCGCCGTCCGGCACCTGGCGGCCGCCGTCGAGGCCCGGCCAGACGACGCGGCGCTGCGGTTCGACCTGGCGGCCGTCCTGGAGGCCGCCGGCCGCCTGGAGGAGGCGCTCCGCCACTACGAGGCCGTCCTGGAGCGGACCGACGGCCGGGACGCCGACGCCGCCGCAGCGGTGCAGCGGGTCCAGCGCGTCCTGAAACGCCGCGAAGCGCGGTAGGCCGCACGACGAGACTTCCCGCGCGGCGGGCCCGCCTCCGGCGGGTAAATCTCCGACCCGCCGCGAGGCTGGGTGCCAGCGCGGTGGGTACGGAGCCCCACTGCGCACCATTCCGGCGCATGAGCGCCCAGGGGAGCAGACGGTGGAACAGATCTACCTGTCGGAGCAGGCGTTTCTGAGCGTCATCCTGTCGGCCGCCGAGGTCTACGGCCGGGAGTGCTACGGCCTCTTGTTCGGCTACTCCCTTCCGGAGAAGACGATCGTGGAAGGGGCCATCGCGTACCAGACGGCGGAGCGCAAGTTCTCGCAGGTGTCGCTGTACGAGCGTCAGCACCGGATCATCCAGCGGGTGATCCACGAGTTCCCGAAGCACGCGTACGTGGGCGAGTTCCACTCGCACCCGTTCTTCCGCGGGGCGGCCGGCGAGGCCGGCCTCGGGCCGGATGACCTCTCCGGCATCCGCGAGCCGGAGATTCAACTCGTCGTCGCCATCAACCCGCGGCAGCGGTCCGTGGACTGGTCGACGAACCGCGACGGCACGCTTTCCGGGACGCTGGCGGGACACCACTTCCGCCTCGCCGGGTACCACGTCCTGCCGCGGAAGGAGGAGGCCAAAGTCCGGAGGAAGAAGCGCGGCCGGCGAAGGAAGCCGTCCCCGCGCCTCGTCCGCGCCCGGGTCTACTGCCCGTACGCCGTGGGCCTGAACCCCGGCGGGAAGGAGTAGCGCCCGGACGGCCGAGCGCGCTGCCGCGATCGAGCCGCGACCGTGAGGTCGCGGGTATCTTCATCCGCGGCGCGGGTTCCGCTGCGCCGAAGCGTACCCGCCATCTTACGATGGCGGCTCGGAACGCGGCGGGCTCACGGCTTCATGATGCCACGCGCGGCGGGTACGGAGGCCCGCCGCGCAACGGGCGTCACGCGATCGACGACCCCATCACTCCCCCACCGTCTCAATCAGCACCTGCCGCATCTTCTCGAACCGGTCGGTGTGCGGGTCGGGCGTGGTGGGCGAGTGTTTCCCCTCGTACGCCGGGTCCTGGAGCAGCATGAGGCGGGCCCGCTCGATCCGTTTCGACGAGAGCGGGTGGGTCTGGAACATTTCCTCGAAGCGGCTCGGCTCGGCTTCCTGCATCGCCTGGAGCAGGGTCAGGAGTTCGACCATGCCCCAGGGGTTGTAGCCGGCCTTGGTCGCGTACTTGATGCCGAGTTCGTCGGCCTGGTACTCGTCGTCGCGGCTGTATTTCATCAGGACCATGTTCGCGACGATGTTGGCGACGTCGGTGGCGGTGCCGCCGCCCTCGGCGCCGGCGGCGCGCTGGGCGATCTCCATCAGCAGTTGGGCCCCCATCTGCTTCTGCATCTGGTGAACGCTGTGCTTGGCGGCCACGTGGCCGGTCTCGTGGCCGAGGACGGCCGCCAACTGCCGCTCGTTCGTCATCTGCTTCATCAGCCCGGCCGTGATGAAGATCGGGCCGCCGGGCAGGGCGAAGGCGTTGGGCACGTCGGAGGTGACGAGGGTGTACGTGTACGGCATGGGCCGGTCGCTGACCTCGGCCAGCCGCCGGCCGATCTCGGACACGTAGGCCTGGAGGTCGGCGTTCGGCACCTTGCCGCCGAACTCCTTCTCGAACTCGGGGGCGGCCTCCCGGCCCATCGCGATTTCCTGCTCCCGCGAGATGAGCGACAGTTCGCGTTTGCCCGTGACGGGATTCCTGGCACAGCCCGCCAGGGCCGAGACGCCCACCAGGCCGGCCAGCAGAACGATGGGCAGGCGGTGGCGGTAACGCATGGGTTGGACTCCTACGAATCTGTTCTCTCTACCGGGCCTTCGGCCCGGTCTTTTCATCATTCAGCGTTCACCATTCCTTGTTCATCATTGTTGTTTTTCGGTTCCTTCATCAGATCGCCGACGGTCAGGCCCTCGATGCCGGCCTCGGCCCGGCGGCGCACCTCGGCGACGGCCCGGCTCACCCCGGTGTCGCCGGCGGCGGCGCCGGTCTCCTCCGACGCGTGGATGCCGAGCACCCGCCGCACGGGCAGGCGGTCGGGGAGGACGGCCAGGGCGAGGCGCTCGGTCTCGCCCTCGCCGCGGATCAGGACGCCCGCCTCGGCCAGCCGGCGGAGCAGCCGATCGGCCCGGACCTGGGGACACGCCAGTGCCCCGGCCACGTCGGCCGGCGAGGCCGGGCCGCCGCAGGCCGCCTGGGTCCGCGCCACGGCCAGAACGGCCGCCAGGTCGTCCCAGGCCGTCAGGGGCGTATCGCGGTCGGCATCGGCCCGCATGAGCCGTTGGACGCTGGCCGCCGCGTGTGCCACCTGCGCGCCGAACAGGAAGATCCACCACGACAGGTTCAGCCAGAGCAGGAAGAGGGGGATGAGGCCCATGGCCCCGTAAAGGCTCTGGCTGCCTACGCGGTCCACGTACAGCGAGAAGGCCCACCGGGCCAGGGCCCACATCGGTACGGCGAGGACGGCCCCCTCCAGGGCCCGCGTCGGCGGCACGCGGGTGTTCGGCATCAGTGTGTACAGCGACGCGACCACCAGCACGCCCCCGAGAAATGGGGCCGCCCATCCGATGGGCCCCAGCGTCCACGACAGGACGGGCACGTTGCGGACGGCGTCGAGGAGCCCGGTCCCCGCGCGGACGGCCAGGACGATGACGAGCGGCCCGAGCGTGACCGCCGACCAGTAGATGAGGGTCCGGCGGGCCAGACCGCGGGCCTTCGGCGCCTCGAAGATGCGGTTCAGGCTCCGCTCCATCGTCGTCAGCAGGGTCAGGGCGGCCCAGACGAGCAGGACCACCGTCAGCGGCCCCACCCGGCCGACGGTCAGGCGGCTCTCGGCGGACTCGACGGCAGACTCGATCTTCTCGGCCACGGTGATGCGCTCGGGCCCCGTGGCGGGGGCGGCGGGGGGCCGGTCGCCGTCGGGCCCGGCGGGCGGCCCGGAGGGCGGCTCGGCGGGCGGCCCGGCGGGCGACGGACTCGGCTCCCGTCCCTCCGGCGGGGGCGGTTCCTCGCCGGGTTCGGTGTAGGTGATCTGCGTCATCCCGGACCGCTCGAGGAAGTCGTGCAGGTACCGCTTCGAGTCCTCCACCACGCCGAGCGATTTCAGCGCCAGAAACGCCACGATCACCAGCGGGACGAGGGCGAAGATCGTCCGGAACGACAGGGCGCTGGACATCGCCATCACGTTGTTCTCGTGCAGCCGGCGGGCGCAGTACCGCCACAACGTGATCTGCCCGCGCGCCAGCCGCGCCCAACTGCCCAGTTCCGCCAGCGGGGCCGTCAGCAGGTTCTTGACGCGGCGGCGAAGTTCGTCGAAGATTTGCATGCCGATGGCCCCCGGGCCGGCACGGCGAGCGGCCGGCACGTGCCAGTATCCGCCATCGCCACGGGGGAATCAAGTGGCCGGAATCAAGCGAGAGTACGCGGTGGGTCTCCGGACCCGCCGCGCACCATAGAGTCCCGGCCATTCGCTTCGCTCATGGCCGGGCGTTGGGTGCGCCCGGCGCGTTGTGCATAGCCGGCATCGTTAGCCGCCGGCCCCGCCTTCGCCCTTCGGGCTTCGGCGGGTAAACTTGGCCGGCGCGTGCCTTTGGCGCGGCGGGTGCTCCAGACCCGCCGCCCCCGACAGCACCGAGGCCCAAACCCCTGTTCGGAGACACGCCATGACAAGGACGCGAACGGCACGGACGATCCTGCTCGGCGTCGCGGCGCTGGCCCTGGCGGGCGGGGCCGGCGGCGCCGCCGACCCTGCCGAGCACCCCGGCGGCTACTGGCCGCAGTTGCACGGCCCGCGGCGCGATAACAAGTCAACCGAGACGGGCCTGCTGGCCCGGTGGCCGGAGGGCGGACCGCCGCGCCTCTGGACGTTCACCGAGTGCGGCCGGGGGTACGCCTGCCCGTCCATCGCGGGCGGGAGGCTGTTCACCTCCGGCGACTTCGACAAGGAGGAGTACGTCCTGGCGCTCGACCTCGATGGCAACCTCCTGTGGAAATCGCCCAACGGCAAGGCGTGGCGCGGACCCGAGCCGGGCAGCCGGACCACGCCCACGTGGTCGGACGGCATGGTGTATCACCTGGGGCCGCACGGACGGCTGGCCGCCTTCGAGGCCGACACGGGCGAGGAGGCCTGGGCCGTGGACCTCGTCGAGGCGTTCGGCGCACGCCGGAGCACGTGGGGGTTTGCCGAGAACGTCCGCGTCGAGGGCGAGGTGGTCCTCTGCACGCCGGGCGGCCCTCGCGGACGGGTCGTCGCGCTCGATAAAAAGACCGGCCGGCCCGTCTGGGCGAACACGACCATCGACGACGACCAGGCTTACTGCTCGCCCGTCGTGGTGACGCACGGCGGGCGGCGGCAACTCATCGTCCTGATGAAGCAGTCCGTGGTGGGCGTCGACGTGGAGACCGGCCGGCGCCTCTGGTCGCACGCGCATCCGAACCGCTACAACCAGAACGTGGACACGCCGCTGTACCACGAGGGACGGGTGTTCGTGACGAGCGGGCACCAGGCGGGCGGCCGGCTCATCGCCATCGGCCCGGACGGGCGGACGGCCCGCCAGGTCTGGTACTGCCCCGAGTTCGACAACTGTCACGGCGGCGTCCTGCTCCTTGACGGCCATCTGTACGGCGTCGGCTGCCGCATGTACCACAAGGGGCTGCTCTGCGTCGACTGGAAGACCGGCAAGGTCGCCTACCGGGCGGAGCCGGTCGGCAAGGTCTCCATCACCTGGGCCGAGGGGCTCATCTACGGCGTGGGGCAAAAGGGAGAAGTGCGCCTCGTGAAGGCGACGCCGAAGGAGGCGGCCATCGTCAGCGAGTTCCGGATTCCGCCGGTCCCGACGAAGGACCACCTGCTGGCCCATCCCGTGGTCTGCGGCGGCCGGCTCTACATTCGCCACGCCGGCCACCTGCTGGCCTACGATATCCGCAAGCGGTGAGGGGGCGTTGCGGGGCGTATCACGAGATAGGTGCGGTATTGCGGGGTGGGTCTCCGCACCCATCGCGCCAAAGGCACGCGCCGGCCAAGGCCGGCGGCTAACTGTGTCGCTCACGCCCGGCCATGAGCGCAGCGAATGGCCGGGACTCTATGTTGCTCGGCGGGTGCTCCAGACCCGCCGCGCATCCCATCACGGTATGGGCGGAAAGCCTCAGAACGGCGTCTCGCCGTCGCCGGCGTCCCCGGAGGGGTCGAAGTCGGGCGGCGCTGCGCCCGCGCCGCCCTCGGCGACGGCGTACTGTTCGACCTCGGCGCCGACGGGAGCCTCGCGCGGCGACCAGGTCCGGAACCGCGTGTACTGCCGCTGCCACGTGAGGCGCAGCGTGTCGGTCGGACCGTTGCGCTGCTTGGCGATGATCAACTCGGCCGTGCCGCGGGCCTGGTCGTATTCCCGGGTGCCCGGGGCGTGGCGCATGGCCTCCCGGTGCAGGAGGAGGACGACGTCGGCGTCCTGCTCGATGGCGCCGGACTCGCGGAGGTCGGAGAGTCGCGGCCGTTTGTGTTCCTCGCTCTCCCGGCGGAGTTGGGCGACGGCAAGAAGGGGAACGCCGAGTTCGCGCGCCAGGGCCTTGAGGCCCCGGCTGATGGCCGAGACCTCGACCTGCCGGCTCTCGGCGCCCGGGCTGGACATCAATTGCAAGTAGTCCACGACGATGAGTTCGATGCCGTGGCGGGCCAGGAGTCGGCGGGCCTTGGCCCGCAGGTCGATGACCCGCAGCCCGGCCGTGTCGTCGATGTAGAGCGGCGCGCCGGAGAGGACCGGGAGCACGTCCTGGACGACGTGCTGGCCGTCGCGGACCGAGAGTTGCCCCTTACGGAGCCGCTGGCCGTCCACCTCCGCCCGGGAAGAGATGAGTCGGACGGCCAGTTCTTCCTTGCTCATCTCCAGGCTGAAGAAAGCAACGGGCCGCTCCTCGTCCACCGCCACGTGCTCGGCGATGTTCAGCGCCAGGGCGCTCTTGCCGACGGAGGGCCGGGCGGCCAGGACGACGAGTTCGCCGTTCTGGAGGCCGCGCGTCTTGTCGTCCAGGTCCATGAAGCCGGTGGCCAGGCCGGTGATGTTCGTCTTGCCGACGGGGTCGAGTTTCCGCATGACGTCGGCGAGGATGGCCCGCATGTCGGCGGCCTGGCCGACAATCTTCCGCTCGACGACGTCGAAGATGCGCTGCTCGCAGCGGTCGAGGACCTGGTCCACCTGGTCCGGGGCGTGGGCGTCGCGGATGATTTCGGCGGCGGCGTGGATGAGGCCCCGAAGCAGCGACTTCTCTTTGACCACCCGGGCGTAGTACTCGGCGTTGGCGACGGTGGGGGTGGAGTCGGCCAGGGTGACCAGGTACTCCTCGCCGCCCACGTCCTCCAGGTCGCCGCGCTGGGCGAGGGCCTCCTTCATGCTCACCAGGTCGATGGGCTCGTTCTTGTCGTACAGGTCCACCAGGCATCGGAACAGGGCCCGGTGCTCGGCCCGGTAGAAGTCGTCGGCGTCGAGGTACTGGACGCAGAGGCCGATGGCGTCGTGGCTGAGCATCATGGCCCCGAGGACGCTCATCTCGGCCTCGAGGCTGTGGGGCGGAACCTTGTCGAGCAGCGGGTCGTCGGGCATGGCGGCGTCTCGGCCTGGCCTTCGGAAATCTTCGGCGCGTGCGACTGTACCGCCGGCGGCGGGGGAGGTCAAGCGTCCACTACGCGGGTGCCACGGTTTGCTTGCCAAACCGTGCAGCACGATTCCGCAGGGGTTTCCCGGCCATTCGCTTCGCTCATGGCTAGGCGTGGGCACCACAGTTAGCCGCCGGCCTTGGCCGGCGCGTGTTCCGGCTTCCACCAGGCGTCGAGCAACCGCCGGAGGTGCTTGACCTTCTGCGGGCGGTCGCCCGCCAGGTCGTTCCGCTCGAACGGGTCGTCGGCAAGGTTATAGAGTTCCGGCTTGCCGTAGAACTCGGGATCGGTCTTGGCGGGGACGATGAGTTTCCACGGCCCTTGGCGGACCCACCGGGCGCGCAGGTTGGCCGTAGGATGCGCCGTGTCGCGGGCGGTGTGGACGAAGCCCTCGCCGAAGACGGCCTTCCGGGCGGCGCGGGCCCCGGCGTCGAGCAGGTTGAGACCCTGCATGCGGTCGGTCGGCTCGGCGCCGCAGGCGTCCAGGATGGTGGGGGCGAGGTCGACGGCCAGGGTCAGGTCGCCGCTGCGGCCCGGCCGGACGTGCCCCGGCCAGTTCAGGATGACGGGCGTCCGGACGCCGCCCTCGTAGACGTTCTGCTTGCCCTTTGGCTGCGGCCACATGCGATTGCCGCCGGGGAGTTGGCCGTACGACTTCTCGGCGAGTCGGCCTTCCGTCCACCCGTTGTCGGTGATGTAAAGGACGAAGATGTTCTCGCGAACGCCCTTCTTCTCGAGGATGTCCAGCACTTGGCCGCACGTCTCGTCGAACCACTCGCACATGGCATAGTAGCGTGCGACGCGGTCGGGCCGGCCGTCGGCCCGGTACTTCTCGTGCAGCCGCTTGGGCGGATTGTGCGGCGTGTGGGGCAGGAACGGCGCGTACCAGATAAAGAACGGGGCGCCGGCGGTCCGACAGTCATCGACGAACCGCTCGATGGGCTCGAAGGTCTTGCGTCCGATGGCGAGGCCCGGCCCGCCGTGCCGGCCCTTCACGGTCATGCCGTCGGTGAACCCGCCCGTCCGCCAGTGGTGCTCCCAGTACTTGCCGGTCTGGAGGCTGCGGTAACCGAGCGGGGCCAGGCGCCGGGGGATGGTGGGCAGGTCCTTCATATACTGATAATCGCGTTCGGCCCGCTCCTTGCGCGGCCCGGGCGGATCGTTGCAGCAGATGCCGTGCTGATGCGGGTACAGGCCCGTCAGGATGGAGGCGAGGCTCGGCCGGCAGAGGGGCGCGGCCACGTAGGCCTCGGGCAGCAGCAGGCCGCCCGACGCCAGACGGTCCAGGTTAGGCGTCTTGACGACCGGGTGGTCCATGAAGCCGAAGTCCGTCCAGCCCTGGTCGTCGCCGATGATGAGGAGGATGTTGGGCCGGTCGGTGCCGGAGCCCCGGTTCTCGGCGGCGTTCGACAGACATCCCAGGGTCCCCATCGCGCCGGCGGCCGCGGCGCCCAGGCCGGCGCGCAGGAGGCCGCGCCGGCGGATACCGTAACGGAGATCGACGAGGTCGGCGGACATGGGAAGGCTCCTCCTGCCCGTGCGGGTCCCGGCCATGAGCGCAGCAAATGACCGGGCGTGGCTTCGCACAATACATGCGGCGCTACGCCGGGACGACCCAGACGTCGACCTCGGCGTCGATGCCCTCGGCCAGGTGGACGGGCACGCGGAACTTGTCGAGCGTCCGGATGGGCTGGGCCAGGGCGATCTGCTCCGGGTCGAGTTCGAACCCTTCTTCCTTGAGGGCGTCGGCGATGTCCCGCTGCGTGACCGACCCGAACAGGTGGCCGAGTTCGTTGGCCTTGGCCTGGATGGTGACGCTGGTGCCGTCGAGGCGCGAGGCGACGCCCTTGAGGGTTTCGAGGCGCTGCTTCTCGCGCTTCTGGCGTTCCTTGCGTTCCTGTTCGATGCGTCGGAGGTTGGCGTCGGTGGGCTCGACCGCCAGGCGGTGGGGCAGCAGGTAATTGCGGGCATAGCCCGGACGGACGTCGACGACGTCGCCGATGACGCCGAGCGAGGACACGTCCTGTCGGAGCAAGACCTTCATCAAAGCGTCTCCCGTTGTGGCGGCCGCCCCGCGTGGGGAAGGGGTCGGCGGCCGCCGGTTCGTGGTCAACTGACGTACGGCATGAGGGCGAGGAAGCGGGCCCGCTTCAGCGCCCGGGCCGCCTGCCGCTGATGCTTCGCGCAGTTGCCACTGCGTTTGCGGCTCAGCATCTTGCCGCGCTTCGTCGTCAGTTTCTGAAGGGTTTGAGTATCCTTGTAATCGATGTAGGTGATGTTCTCGCGACAGAACCGGCACTTGGCGCGGTCGCGGAACCGCATGCCTCGGCGTTTACGGTTGGCCACGGCTGCCTCCTGACTCGTTCGTTCCTGCCTGCGTGCGTATCCGTTTCGGACCCCAACCGGCCCGCAGGCCGGTTCCTTCGTTATTCAGCGTTTACCATTCCTTGTTCAACATTGTGGTTTCGCCGTTCTAGAACGGGATGGTATCGTCCTCGACGTCCTGCTCGTAATCGTACTCGGGGGGCTTCTGTTCCTCTTCGCCGGAGGACTCCTGGCGCTGGAGGTCGCGGGAGGGCTTGGCGGCCCGGCCGGCCCCCGCGCCTCCTCCGCGGCCGCCGCCCGCCGAGCCCAGGAACTGGAACCGCTCGACGGTGACCTCGAGTTTGGAGCGCTTTTTGCCGTCCGGCCCTTCCCACGAACTATAGGTGAGGCGTCCCTCGATGAAGATCGGCCGGCCCTTATTGAGATACTTCTGGATGACCTCGGCCTGGCGTCCCCAGGCGGTGCAGTTGACGAAGCAGGTCTCCTCCCGCTGCTGGCCGTCCTTGCTGGTCCACTTGCGATTCGTGGCGACGCCGAAGTCGCAGACCGGCATCTGGGAGGGCGTGTAGCGCAGTTGCGGGTCGCGCGTGAGGTTGCCGATAAGGATGACGCGGTTGAAGTCGGCCATGGCGGCCTCCGGGCAGATTGGGGTTCACTCAGCAGGCGGCGGCTGGTCGCCCGTCTGGGCGGATTCAGCCCGGGCCGCTTCCGCCTGGGTGGATTCGGCCCGGGCTTGGGCGGCTTCGGGCTCGGCTTCGGCCTTGGGCCCCTCGGGCGCCGGTTCCGTTTCGCCGCGCATCTCCCTGATGCGGTCGGCCACGTCCTCCCGCGTGTCTTCACCCAACTGGACTCGCATGTCGCTGACCTTGAAGTGGTCGGCGCGGAGCACGAGCATGCGAATCACCTTCTCGGAGAGTTGGCACGCGTGCTCGATCTCCGTGACGCCGCTCCCCTCGCCCGTGGCGAAGAACGCTAGCACGTACGTGCCGCGCTTGTGCTTCCCGACCGGGTAGGCCAGTTTGCGTTCGTCCCACCGGGTGATGCCGATGACCTCGGCGCCGGCGCGGGTCAGGATGTGTTCGAGGTGCCCCGTGAGGTCGTCCCATTGGGCGGCGTCGCCGGTGTCGACCAGGAACATCGCCTCGTACAGTCTCAGGTCGTCAGGTGTCGGCATGGTTGGCAGGCTGGTGGGCCTCCTCCTTTTCTGGTTCGGGCTCCACGGCTTGATTGAATCGGTTCATGGCGGCCTCGAGGCCGGTGCGGATCCAGGTTTCGGCGGCGTCGGCGGCGCGGCGGACGGCTTCGTCGATCGTCGCTTGCTCATCCTCGGCAAACCGCGTCAGGACGTAGTCGGCGCCGGCCTCGGCCGAGGGCGGCGGCCCGATGCCCACGCGCAGTCTCGCGAACCGCTCGTGCCCCAGGTGCCGCACGATCGACTCCAGGCCGTTATGCCCGCCGGCCGACCCCGCCGGCCGCAGCCGGATGCGACCGAGGTCCAGCGCCATGTCGTCCAGCGCGACCAGCAGATTGGCGGGCTCGAGTTTCCAGAAATCCATCATGGGCCGGACCGCCCGGCCGGATTCGTTCATGTACGTGACGGGCCGGGCCAGGACGATCCGTTGGCCGGCGAGTCGGCCCTCGGCGAGGAGGGCCTCGAACTTCTCCCGCCACGACTCGAGACCGGCGCGACCGGCCAGCGCCTCCGCCACCCGCCAGCCCACGTTGTGGCGGGTGGCGGCGTACTCGCGGCCCGGATTGCCGAGACCGACGATGAGTTTCATGCGTTCGCCTCGGATTCCCGCACGGCACCGGCTTCCCGCGCGGTAGGTCTCCCGACCCACCGCGCGTTTGGCGGTTCGGCTTCCGGCGCGGCGGCTACGGAGACCCGCCGCGCGGCATTCTGGACTTGCCGCGCACATCCGGGTGCCTCCGCGCGGTGGCTCAGCAAGGCCACCGCGCAGAACCTCCACAGTCCGCCTACGCGCCGCCCCCCTCTTTTTCCTCCTTGGGCGTGGCGGGGCCCTCGGCGGGAGCCTCCTCTTCTCGGCCGATGAGGTCGGGCTCCTCGACGGCGGCGGCGACCTCTTCGGCGGGCGCTTCCTCGACCTCGGCCGGCGACAGCGTCGCCACGATCGTCTCGGCGTCGGTCAGGGCCTTGACGCCCCCCGGCAACTCCAGGTCCGCCACGCTGAGGCTCTGGCCCATCTCCAGGTGGCCGACCGGGGCAACAATCTCCTCCGGAATGTCGCCCGGCAGGCACTCGACCTCCAGGGCGGCAAGCGTCTGCTGGAGGACGGCGTGCTCGGCTTTGGGCTTGCCCTTCAGGGTGAGGGGCACCTCGATCTGGATGGCCTCGTCCATGGCGACGCGGACGAAATCGGCGTGGATGACCTCGTCGCCAAGGGCATCATACTGGATGTCGCGGAGCAGGACGCTCTCCTTCCTGCGGCCGAGGCGGAGGTCGAACATCCGCGAGTGGTGCCGCAGAGCCCGGTCCAGATCCTCGGCGGGAACCTGGACGGCAACCGCCTCCTGGCCGTGCCCGTAGATGACGGCGGGAATCTGGCCGGTCCGGCGGAGCCGGCGGCAGGCCTTCGTCCCCTGCGCCTTCCGTTTCCTGGCCCGGAGGGTTTCGTTTTCAGCCACGGCTGGGTCCTTTCGTCAGGAGCGGCGCATGAGTTCTTCGGGGCGCCGCAGTTTCTTCAGGAACAGTTCGCTGATGGACTCGTGCTTGTGGATACGAACGATGGCGTCGCCCAGGAGTTCGGCCAGGCTCAGCACCTTGATGAGGTCGCACGCGGCGGCCTCGTCCGAGAGCGGCACGGTGTCGGTCACCGTGATGCGCGTGATGGGGGCCTGGCAGAGTCGCTCGATGGCGCCGGGCACGAAGATGGGGTGGGTGGCGGCCACGTAGATGTCGCGTGCGCCGCGGTCCTTCAGCAGCGAGGCCGCCTTGCAGATCGTGCCGCCGCTGGAAATCATGTCGTCGATGATCAGGACGTTGCGGTCCTCGACGGTGCCGATGAGGGCGCCGGCCCGGACCTCCGTGCCGCTGAGCCGTTCCTTGTCGATGATGGCCAGTTCGCCCCGCAGCAGTTGGGAGTAGACGCGGGCCTCCTTCACGTTGCCGACGTCGGGGCTGACGACCGTCAGGTCCCGGAGGCCGAGGCCGGCGTAGTACTCGCCGAAGACGGGTTCGGGCAGCATGTGGTCAACGGGGATATCGAAGAACCCCTGAATCTGCGCCGCATGCAGATGGACCGCCAGGACGCGGTCGGCGCCGGCGCCCTGGAGCATGTTGGCGACGAGTTTGGCGCTGATGGGGACGCGGCCCTCGTCCTTGCGGTCCTGCCGCGCGTACCCGTAGTAGGGGATGACGGCGGTGATGCGTTCGGCGCTGGCGCGATGGGCGGCGTCGATGAACAGCAGCAGTTCCATGAGGTTGTCGTTCTGCGGCCGGCAGGTGGGCTGGATGATGAACACGTCCTGGCCGCGGATGTCCTCGTTGATCTTGATGAACGACTCGCCGTCCGGGAACCGCGTGGGCGGCGCATCGCCCACGGGCTTGCCGATGTGGCGGGCGATGGCCTCGGCGAGCCCACGGTTCGCGCTGCCGCTGAAGACCTTCATCTGGTCCATCACTCGGCCTCCCCGGGTTCGGGTTCGAGATACGCGGGCGACTCCGGCGGCGGCGCCACCTCCGCGCCGTCCTCCAGTCTCGTGCCGGCCGGCACATGGGCGAGCGGCCCGATGCGGCAGCCGGCGCCGATACGGGCCGGCCCGCGGATGACCGTGCACGGCCCCACGACCGTGTCGGCGCCGATCTCGACGCCGGCGTCGATGGTCGTGGTGGCGGGGTCCTCGATGGTCACCCCCGCCGCCATGTGGGCCTGGAGGATGCGCCGCTGCGCGAGATTCCGCACCCGCGCCAGGTCGGCCCGGGAGTTGACGGCCTCGCACTCGGACGACTCGGCGGCGGGGACGGCCACCGCCTTGTTCCCCGCGCCAATGAGCAGGCCCACCGCGTCGGTCAGGTAGTACTCGCCCTTGGCATTCTCGTTGGTGATGCGCGGCAGCACGTGGCGCAGCGCCGGCCACCGGAAGCAGTAGTACGCCGGGTTGACCTCCTTGATGGCCGCCTGCTCCGGCGTGGCGTCGCGGGCCTCGACGATGCCCTGGAGGTTCCCGCCGGCGTCGCGGACGATGCGGCCGAACCACTTCGGGTCCTCCAGGATGGCCGTGATGAGCGTGACGGCCGCCTGCTCGTGGCGGTGCGTCCGGACGAGCGTCCGGAGCGTCTGGGGCCGGATGAGCGGCGCATCGCCCATCAGCACCACCAGGTCGCCGGCGAAGTCCGCCAGGGTGTCCTCGGCCGCCATCACCGCGTGGCCGGTGCCCTGCTGCGGCTCCTGGACGACCCAGGTAATGTCATCGGCCTCGGCGTAGGCCCGCTGCACCTGGTCGCGCATGGCGCCGACGACGACGATCTGCTCGTCGATGCCGGCCGACCGGCACGCCTCCAGCACCCAGGAGAGGATCGCCTTGCCGCAGACGGCGTGCAGCACCTTGCTGCGGCGGCTCTTGAAGCGCGTACTCATGCCGGCGGCGAGGATGAGCGATTTGACGTCCCGTTCGGGCACGTTGTTGCCTTGTTCGTTCATCGGGCTTCGTGCGGGGCTCGGGGTTTGGGTTTCGCGCTCGGCTCGGGACTTCGCTCTGACGGGCTCCGCCCGCGCAAGCCGTCTCGCGGCTGAAAGGTTCTTAACGCGAAACGGCACGCGCCGGGCAAGCCCGGCGGCTAACTGTTGCCTTTACTCAGGTACTCAGGCACTCCGGTACTCAGGTACTCGTCGTTTCTGGCTACCCGGCCAGGATTTGAACCTGGAACGCGAGGACCAAAACCTCGTGTGTTACCGATTACACCACCGGGTAGCGCCCGCGTTCGCGTGAGCCGCGACCTCCGGTCGCGGGTACGCTCACCCTCTCGTTACGCTTCGGGTGCGCCAACGTGCCCGCAGGCGGAGCCTGCGGCTCGCGTCTACCGACAGATGGCCCCCGTCGTCGCGCTGGTGACCATGCGGGCGTAGCGGGCCAGGTAGCCGTAATCGATCTTCGGGGCCGGCTTCCGCCAGGCCTCGCGTCGGCGGGCGAGTTCCGCCTCGTCCACCTCCAGGTCGAGGCGCCGCTCGGGGATGTCCATCGTGATACGGTCACCCTCGACGACCAGGGCGATGGGCCCGCCGCCGGCGGCTTCCGGACTCACGTGGCCGATGCACGGCCCGTGCGTGCCGCCCGAGAACCGCCCGTCGGTCACCAGGGCAACCTCCTCGCCAAGACCCAGGCCCTTGATGGCAGCGGTGGCGGTCAGCATCTCGCGCATGCCCGGCCCGCCCGCCGGGCCCTCGTACCGGATGACGACGAAGTCGCCCGCTTCAATTCTACCATCCAGGACGGCCTCGTTACAGGCCTCCTCGGTGTCGAAGACGCGGGCCGTGCCGGTGAACGTCCGCAGGGCGTCCGGCACAGCGCTCTGCTTGATGACGGCGCCGTCGGGGGCCAGGCTGCCGCGCAGAATCGCGATGCCGCCCTCCGCATGATACGGGTTGTCCACGGGGCGGAGCAACTCGTCGCTGAAGACGCGGGCGGCGTCGGCGATCTCGAAGGTCGTAGCGCCGCTTACGGTGGGACAGTCCGAGAGGCCGTCGCGGATGCGCTTCAGCACCGCCGGGATGCCGCCGGCGTGGTCCAGGTCTTCCATCATCATGTCGCCGGCCGGACGGAAGTTGGCGATGTGCGGCGTGCGCCGGCTGACCTCGTCGAAGGTCTCCAGGGGTAGACGGACGCCCGCCTCGTTCGCGACGGCCGGGATGTGCAGCACGGTGTTCGTGGACCCGCCGAGGGCCATGTCGACGGCGATGCCGTTGGCAATGGCCTCGCGGGTCATGATCTGCCTGGCCGTGATCCCCTGCCGCACCAGGTCCACCACCCGTTTGCCGCTGGCATAAGCGATGCGGTCCTTCTTGGCGGTGGCGCAGAGGGCGGCGGCGCAACCGGGCAGGCTCATGCCCATGGCCTCGGTGACGCAGGCCATCGTGTTGGCGGTGAAGAGGCCCTGGCACGACCCGCCGCCGGGACAGGCCTCCCGTTCCAGGCACTTCAGGTCCTCCTCGGAAATCCGGCCGGCCTTGTACCGGCCGACGGCCTCGAAGGTGTCGTGGACCAGGTCGAGCCGCTCCATCTTGTAGTGGCCGGAGTGCATCGGCCCCGCGGTGACGGCGACGGCGGGGATGTCGAGCCGCGCCGCGGCCATCAGCATGCCGGGCGTGATCTTATCGCAATTCGTCAGCAGCACCAGGCCGTCCAGCCGATGGGCCCGCGTGATGGTCTCGACCATGTCGCAGATGAGTTCTCGGCTGGGGCGGCTGTAGTGCATCCCCTCGTGTCCCATGGCGACGCCGTCGCAGATGCCGGGCACGCTGAAGAGCCAGGCCACCCCGCCGCCCGCGAAGATGCCGTGCTCGATCTTCCGCTCCAGCCGACGCATGTGCGCGTGGCCGGGGATCAGGTCCGTGAAACTCGAGACCAGGCCGATGAACGGCTTCGCCATGTCATCGGGGTGGACCGTGCCGGTCGCCAGCATCAGCGCCCGGGCCGGCATGCCGGTCAGCGGCTCGTTGAACCAGTCGGATTTCAGGTGATTGGCCATGGGAACCCCAGTTCAAAGTTCAAGGGTCAATGACGAACGACCGTCCAACGTCCAAAGTCGAACGTCAGTCCAAAGGCCACGGCCCGCAAGTTTACCCGCCGGCGTTGGCAGGCAGGCCGGCGAACCCAGTCCGCTTCGCCGCTGCCGTTCACCAGTTTCGACCGTTGCCGTTTGCTGTTCTTGGCGCCTTGGCGTCTTTGCGTGAGGCAACCGTTGTCTTGGTTTGCAGCCTGTGGCTCGAGGCTTGAGGTCTCCAACCGGCGCAGCTTCCTCCCGACAGTCGATTTCCTGCGAGTCGCGCAGCCCACGAGTGAGATGCGCGGCCGTGCCTGGCGTTTCCGGGGCTTGGACTCAGCGGCCGCGTCGCCGGAGCCCCACGTCCGCCGGAGGGACTGAAATCTGAAATCTCACATCTGAAATTTGAAGTTTCAGATACCAGATTCGCCTCTCGGCTCGCCGTCCGAGATTCCCGCCGCCGAGGCCAAGGCCCCAGCCGGCAGGTCTCCGGCGGAACTCCTACCCCATGGGAAACGCACCTCCCATCGGAGCGGCCAAGTATAGCCCCCCTCTCCCGGCGTGTCAACCGCGAACTTGACGGGAACCTCTTGCGGCGCAGCCTTCCCTGTGGCTCGGCCCCTGCGGTGAGGACCCGATTCGGCGAGGGGTGGCCAGTAGTATTGACATCCTCGGGTCGGTCCCGATATTTAACGTGCGTGCGCGGCGGGTCTGGAGTACCCGCCGCGGTCCATCGGATATTTGCGCAGTGTTTGCGGAGAACCACCGCGCAGAACTTGTGTTGTACCGCTTAGAGCCCGCTAACCCGAAAAGGTCAGGAGACTCGATATGACAGGCGACGCAGGACGGTCCGGCCTTGCGGCCCTGGCACTTGCGGCGGTTATCTTGACGGGCGCGGCCTCAGCGGAGGTTCCCGACTGGCCGCAGTTTCGCGGTCCACACCGCGACGGCAAGTCCGGGGAAACCGGCCTCCTTAAACAGTGGCCCGATGGGGAGCCGAAGTTGCTCTGGAAGATCGAAGGCCTGGGCACGGGCTATTCGACCGTCTCGATTGCCGGCGGCAAGATCTTCACCATGGGCGACCTCGGGCAGAAAGGGTCCAAGGCGCAGTGCATCATCGCCTTGGATTTGAACACGCAGAAAGTGCTTTGGACCACCCCTGTGGGCCCCCCGCACGCCAGCGGCCCGCGATGCACCCCCACCGTCGACGGAGACCTGCTGTACGCCATCGGCACCTCGGGCGATCTCGCCTGCGCCGAGGTGGCTACGGGCAAGGTCGTCTGGCGGAAGAACTTCAAGAGGGATTTTGGCGGACGCGTGATGAGCATGTGGAAGTTCAGCGAGTCCCCCCTGGTTGACGGCGAGCAACTCGTCTGCACACCCGGCGGGAAGGACGCGGGCATCGTGGCTTTGAACAAGAAGAGCGGGAAGGTGATCTGGAAATGCGGGATTCCCGACCTCGGCGACGCCGGCAAGGACGGCGCCGCCTATTCCTCCATCGTCGTCAGCGAGGCCTGCGGCGTGCGGCAGTACGTGCAGAACATGGGCCGGGGCGTGGTGAGCGTGGCGGCCGAAGACGGAAGGTTCCTTTGGGGGTATACCAAGGTCACCAACGGGACGGCGAACGTCCCCAATCCGCACGTCCGCGGGGACTACGTATTCGTCACGAACAATTACAAAGCGGGCAGCGCCCTGCTGAAGATCCGCCGCGACGGCGACGGACTCCGGGCCGATGAGGTCTACCATCTGGACGGGAAGCAGTTCGAAAACCACCACGGCGGCGTGGTGGTGGGGGGGGACCACCTCTACGGCGGCCACGGGGGGAACCGGGGCGCGCCCGTCTGCCTGGAGTTCCTAACCGGCAAGATCGCCTGGAAGGCGGAGGCCCCGGCTAAGGGATCAGCGGCCGTGATTTATGCCGACGGCCATTTGGTCTTCCGTTACCAAACCGGGCCGGTCTGCCTGATCCAGGCCACGCCCGAGGCCTACAAGGTCAAAGGCCGTTTCGAGCCCCCGACCGGCGAGGGCCCGGCATGGCCCCACCCGGTGATCCACGACGGCAAACTCTACCTGCGTCACAGGGACCTGCTGATGTGCTATAACCTTCGGGGCAAGTGAGTCGCTCAAACCTGACTTTGAACAACCCCATGCCCTCCTTCCACATATACTTCGCAAGTGCCTTCCTGCGAATGGACAACTGCACTTGAAACTTTGAAAAGGCTGAAATGAGGCATCTTCGGAGAGGAGGAAATGTCCTCAAAAAGCAAATGGGTTCTCTGGAGGGAAAACTCACCATGACCATCAAATCGTGTCCGCCGCGGCGGCACCGCCGCTTGGCGCTGCTGGGCTTCGCCGCGGCGTGTCTGGCCATGGCCAGCGCAGCGCCGCCGCCCACCGAGGCGAACCTGCGGGATGGAGCGTCCTCTTACCCCGTGAAGGCGGCGCCCCGCCGGCCCGGGGGCGGGGTCACGACCGTCGCGGCCCCCGTTGCTCTCAACCCGGCAAAGGCCGGCGGGATCTTCGGACGCCGCCTCGCCAAGCAGGACGGAGACAAGCAAGACGGAGACAAGCAGGCCGGAAAGCCCTCCGGCGCCAAAGACCTGCTCAAGACCCTCAACCCGTTCTACAAGCAGCACGTGACGGTCGACGGCCTGCTCATCGTGAGTTCGGAGAAGGTCTCCAAGTACGCGCTGCGCGAAGCGGTGCACCTGGTGCGGAAGATGCTTGCCCATCGGCCCGACGTGCTGAAGAAACTCGCCGCAAAGAAGACGTACGTGTGCGTCATGGCCTACAACGAAATGGTCACCGACATGCCCGAGTGCCGGGGTATGTCACCCTGGTGGGACAAGCGGGCCCGCGGCTTGGGCGGCCGGCCGATCATCTGCGCCGAGGAGGACCTGCTTTGTTACGAGGGCGATCCCTATGAAGGCGAAAGCATCTTCGTCCATGAATTCGGCCACGCGATTCATGGAGGGCTTGCCGGCCTCGACGAGCAGTTCAACAAGAGACTGAAGGCATTGTATCACAAGACCAAGAAAACGGGCCGATTTCGCGCCTACGGCATGGGCTCGTTCGGCGAGTTCTGGGCCGAGGGCGTTCAATCGTGGTTCAACTGCAATAAAGACGGCGGGCTGGAAGCCCTCGGACCCGACGGAGAGCACCTCTGCCACATCAACACCAGGGAGCAAGTCAAAAAGTACATGCCCGAGTTCGCCGAACTGCTCGACGACGCGTTCCGACACAACAAGTGGGTCTACGTCCCGGTGGGAAAACGCCTGGACCAGCCGCACCTGCGCGGCTACGACCCGGCCAAGGCGCCCACCTTTCGCTGGCCGCCCGAGGTCATTGAGGCATATAACCGGATCGAGGCGGAACGGGCGAAGAAGCGAAAGCAGCAACAGAACAAAGAGAAGTAGTCTCGCGATCCGGCGCCCAACTAAAGAGGAGGAAATCGCCACCATCGCCGAAGACGTCGATGGCGTTGGCCTGCCCAGGTCAGTCACGCAAAGTCCCGGAGAATTGGATTGTACCGAGCACAACGTTTCAGGAGGTGTGACATGACGAACTACGGAAGGCGGTACGGAGCGGGAACTCTCTCCCTGGCCACCCTCGTGGCGGCGTGTCTTGCCGTGGCGAGCGTGACGCCGGCGCCGGCGTCCGCCGAGGAGAAACCGGCCGGGTCGTTCCAGGTTCCCGCCTGGG
>Ga0180433_10000247_pt1 | contig 95867 bp, 111 predicted proteins | sample SS_ome_8_FD_132980 | JGI IMG/M metagenome (GOLD analysis project Ga0180433, IMG submission 132980) | Hypersaline lake sediment archaeal communities from the Salton Sea, California, USA - SS_1_D_1 metaG | ecosystem: Environmental > Aquatic > Non-marine Saline and Alkaline > Hypersaline >... | reverse complement strand
TCGCGGCATCGGCGCGGGCGAAGAAGCCAGCCCGGTGCCCTGTAGGGATCGAGGAGACCCGCACGAGCTTCACCGGGGGCCGTCCCTCGATCGGCTCAATTTCCTTGATCTCGATCACTTCGGCTTCGAAAGTTATAATTCGGTCGACTTCGCCCAGAAAGCCCTTGCGCTCCTCGGAGGCGAGGGCGATGGCTTTCTCAATCCGGTTGAGAAGAGATTTACGCCGGCGCGCGTTCGTCTCGGCGTAAGACTTCCAACGAACGAGGACGGTCCGCCGGCCTTCGCACTGGAAACAAACGTCACGAAAGAGGGAGCAGTACGAATGGCGGCCGGTCCCCCCGCACCTGGGGCACTCGACGCGCATGGCGTCGCTCCCGTCGCAGTAGTGTCCCCTTACTCTTTCAGGGTCCTTCGTTTTCCAGTGCCGGGCGAGGAGGTTTCTCAGCTCCCCCTCGTATTCACTCGGAAGTTTCCGGTTTCCAGGAATTTGGCCGTCCTTTCGCAGCCGAATGCGAAAGGCTCCGGCTATCCTGGAGTCCCGGAGGTCGAAGCGGCCGTCCTCCTGCTCCTCCAGCCAAGTGGAATCTCCATTGTCGGAGACTTCCAAGATTTCGATGCGAGGGTATACGATGACGTCGCGAAGTCCGGAGAGGTCTTCGGCCCGCGCGATCTGGTACTCGGCACCCGTATCGGACTCCCGATACTGACGCAGGGAAATAAACCCTTTCTCGGCGAGGACGCCGAGGGCCCGCTGGTCGAGCGATTCAACTGGGGCCGCCGCGCGATGCGCGAAAATGATCGTTTCGGCCGTCGCGCGGACGGCCTCGTTTTGCCAGTAATCCTTCATGCCACATCCTCGTTGCTCCAAAATTGCCTGGAGCAGTTGCAGGTTTGGTTTTTCATGGTTTTACCCCTTTTGTGATGGTTGGTTGGTTTTGGTTTTATGGTGTATTAACGGCACTACAAGCCGTCGGCCCCCCGGAGGGGGCCAGCTTCTACCTTCCCCCCGTGCGGGGGACGTCCTGGTGGTGGGAAAAATTGTAAGCGGCCTCGAGAGAGAGGGGTCCCGGGTGGCGGCCCGGCAACCAGAAACCCTTCGGGGCGAACCACGACCGGCCGTAGCAGTGCCAGCCGTGGGCCTTGAGACGGGCTCTCATCTTCCGACGATGCCTCCGGTCCTCCCGTTCAACCCTTTCCCAGTACTCGCGGCGAGCCCGCCGCTCGTCAGGCGTCATGGCGATACTCCAGACGCCTCCGCTCCTCCGCGGGAATGCGCTCGTATCTCCAGGCCTCTAACAACTCGTCGAACAAGTGCAAGTCCAGGTAGTAGGCCCCGTCGTACCTCCAAGCCTCGAAAACCACCCCGTCTTTCCCGGCGTACCTTATCGCGACGTCGAGGACGATCCCGCACCCGTCGCCGTCCTCCTGCAGCTCGAGGAGAGCCCCCTCGAGCCGCATCATAGCTTTAAAATCCTTATGTTCCCTGATTTCAGCTTCCATGCTCTCCAGCATGGCTTCCGCGATGAAGCTGCATCTCACGGCATAACTCCTAAACCAAAATCCACAGGACCCAGGATAAAACAAAACCCAGCATCGGGAAGAGACGGCACACACAACCGGCCATCTCTTCGGGCTGTGCGTTTTCCGGAGAACGCAAGGCCAGAATCAGAATCCAAGAGCTGAAGACGAGGATTCCAGTGTAAGCCGCGGCGAGCAAAGTGTCTTGTGCTACGGTGCGAAGGACATAACCGAGAACGAAGAATATAGTTTCCATGGATAACCCCTTTCAGATAGTAGGAACGAACAAGCATGAAAACCGGGCGGCGAATTCGATTCGCGGCATCGACGCCCCGCAAAAGCGGCTGCCCGGTAGCGCGCGGGATTCTCGCCCGCGCTCGGTCTTTGACTCTGACTCTCCTTGCAAACCCGTAAGCGTGCGCGCCCCGGACCGGGGCTCAGGACAGCCCGCCGGGATCTGGCTCATGGCCCCCGGCGTCGCGCGTATATAATTATCAAAGAGCGCTGTATTCTATGCGCAATCTGCGTGCCAAAAACGTCATACGTATGACATTTTTTTTGCCTAAGCGCTGTACGCCATGTTATTTGGACTCTAAAGGGTGCTTAGTTTTTTCTGGGGGTGGGTTTTTGGCATGTAAGCCTGCAAGAAAAAAAATCACAGGTGACAAAGTTTGTCATACGATTTTTTGATTTTTGCTCTTGTGGCGACACGCAAAGCCTACATAATAAGCTTTACGCCAGTGTGACAAAATACGTCATACGTATGACAAACTTTGTCAATCCTTCTTGGGGCGTCCTGGCGTGCGCCTCTCGACGGTTTTTAGCTCGTCCTCGGTCCACTCACGCTGTTGTAGTGTCCCCGCCTTTGTGCGGATCGTCCCGATCACCCGGCCGGCCGGGAAATCCCCCGCGCGAATGCGCCGGTGGACGGTCCGATCGGTCACGCCGAGGTACTTGGCGGCCTCTGACAGGTTGTATTTCCTCACGGCTCTCCCCTCCTAAAAGCCCCCCGAGGGAAGGGGGGCCATGGCGTCTTAACTTTGCAAGAGCTTGTATTATACCACAAAAGGCGTGCCAACACAAGAAAAAAGCCCTCCGGGAGATGGGAGGGCGCATGAATGCAAACAGCACTAGCCCGGTCTATTCGGATGGATTGTGTTGTTGTTGTGTTTTTCTTTTTCTTTTTTTTAGGAGGGGGAACTTGACAAACCGGGGGACATGTCGTAGGCTGTTGACAGGTGGCAACAATTGCGATTTTGAAAGGAGTAGGCCAGCCATGGTTGAATTGGACATACCCGGGACGATACGCCGGGCAAGGGAAAAACTCGGAATGCGGCCGGCGACATTGGCGGCGATGGTAGAAGTTGACCGGGCCGCGGTTTTGCGCTGGGAACGAGGAGAGCGCGAACCGTCAGCGTCGAACCTGCTATGCCTGGCGCATGTCCTTGACCTGGAATTCGCGGATTTTTGGGAGGAGTGATGGGGGAAACGTACACCGTGACCGTGATGCTGTGCGGTATGTGTCGCAGGTGGCCGCCGACATTCCACGAGTACCACCGCACGAAAGAAACAGGCGGAAGCGGAGTGGTGCTCGAATGCACCTGGTGCGGCCACCTGCAAAAACAACATCCGGGGGCGGTGCTTTGGCAGGAGGACAACACCGGGAGCAGCCTCCCGCGTTACTGTAGATGATTTTTGGGAGAGATGTCTTGGTCATTTGGGGACCTGGATGCAGTGGAGAGGCTCTGCGGGGGATTGCTTTTGTTTCGCTCGGCGATGGGGAGAGTCGATGTCGCGTCACGGTTACCGCCCGGTCGCAAAAAATAATTCTAGAAATTTCTGGAAATTTTTCTTGAAATTTCTGGAAATCGTGCTATACTATAGTAAAGACAGGTGTCGCCGCGGCGACCCTGCGACACCTGTCCAAGTAACCAAAACCGCCCGGTCGCCCGGGCAGAAAGGACTCTATTAATGAAATTACTCACTTACCAAGAAGCGGCGGACACTCTCTCTCTATCCGTTCGCCGCGTGAGCCAGTTGGCCCAGGAGGGCCGGCTGGTAAACGGAAAGTCCATGGGGAGAAAAAAGACCGTGACCCAAAAATCCGTCGACAACTACGCGGAGGAGCACGGGATTATAGCTCCAGAAGGTGATGGCACTGAGGCCACGCTGTTGGAGCAAGTTTTCGACAAGTGCTCCTGGGAACGAAAATTTTCGCACCAGTTTCCCGCAGGGGATTACCTGTGGGTATGGCGCGAGGCAGACGCAAGATCTGCTATAAAAATCTTGCCACGCCTACAGGAGGAGACTCAACAGGTGTGCAGGGCAATCTTTTTGTGCCATGACTCACGGGGCCAGGCACTTATTGTCACAGAGGAAGATTGGGATGAGTGATATGATTCCCGAAATTCACACCGGCGCAGAAAGCGAAATGCCGGAAGACATGGAATCGCCGCGCCGGTGTGCGGGCACGGAGTCCGTCCCGGTTCGCAGTCTTCACCTGTCGATACGGGTTACGTTACCATAAACAACAAAACCCCGCGGGCAGGTCTTGGCGGACGCCCGAGGGGTTTGCAACACATAGGAGTGTTACCATGCAGTATAATACCACGAAAACCAGTGAATTGCAACAAATTTCCCGCGACCTGGTCCAGGCCGCGGAGATGCTCGACGCGATTGCCTACAGGTGCGGGTGGATGGACGCCCGCACGGAAGTGTCCCGGCTGGAAGCGGACCTCGCGCCGGGATGGGGTCCGGGCCGCCTGTGCGTGTCCTGTGACCGAGAATGGCCGAGTGCCGCACTGGACAACCGGCACGAGTGCCCGGAGTGCGAAAAGGACCGTCAGCGACTCACGCGAGGCTCTTGAAGAGCCTCGCGTGTGATGGAGTGCAGTACGGGATGGAGCCCGGGCGGATCCCCCGGGCAAGGATTGTTCATTCGTGCGGCCTGGAGTAGGCCGCGAACCGTGAAACGCCCGCAAGGGCAAAACCTGAAGGAGTCAACCATGAAGACGTACAAAGATTATTGCGAAAAAAAGAAGCGAGAAAACAAGTTTTCTCGCTTCCGTCCGGACTTCTACGAGGCCGCCAAGGCGGCCTGCGAAGCAGAGGGGTATTCCCTAGAATATCCCTGGTGGAGAAAGGGAGGGCGGCGCGGCCTCGTAGAGCTCGAAGAGCTCATGGAGGTGTACGTCTACGGGAAAGGCGTGAAAAAATCACGCCTTCCCGTAGTGGAGGGGGAGACATTTTATCTTATGCCCTCCCCAGAATTTTCTCATTCGCCCCTCGGATCCTTCTGCCGAGAGGGATTTTTAACGGAAGAGGGGAAAAGGACCGGGGAAAAATACCGCGTTGCCTCCGTTCTCGGAGGCATGGTCCTCTTCGAAAAAGTATAGTGAATTTGTTCCCCTGGACCTGGAAACAAACCGGGCTCGGGGGAACTGTTTGGAGTTGGAGCGTCGGTTTATTGCCGGCGCTTTTTTTGTTGGTCAAAAAACTTCGGGAATAGGATATCAGACCAACAGGACTCCTGAGTCCGAAGTTACATCTCCTCCATCAAATGCGGCGATAACTCGTCTCTGGCCGACCGACCCCACTTCCATTTCTTTCGACGGGATCTCGATTTCGGGACGGCAGAAATCCCCAGCCACAACGTAGGCATGGGCGCCCCCGTCGATGCGCTGGCAAAGACGGGGAGTCATGAGGAGGAGGAGGCCCTCGCGCTCATGGAAGAAATCCTTCCTCCGGAGTAAGATTTTGGGTAGCTCCGGCGAGAAGAATTTTGGAAATCAAGTGAAGTCAATTGCTTACGGATTCTCACAAAGCAGTTGACTTGCTGTGGAAATTTTGTTATAATGCAGAAGAATCCTTTTTTCCTTTCTCGCCCCGGCGCTTGCCGGGCGTGGGATTTTCTCTTTCCGTCGTTTAAGGCCACCGAGACAGCCAGGCGCCATAAAGTTGTGGCCCGTCGCAGGCGGTGGCTCGGCAAAACCAAAGAAAGGAGATGTACCATGGCGTACAGTGACAAACTGGTGGCGAAATACGCCGCCACCAGAGATCGAATCGGCAAAGAAATCAAGAAAAGCGGGGCCCTCCGCCCCGGAAACGGCCTCTCCACCTGGCGCATCATCCCGGCCGAAGAGGACCAGGAATTTTTCGTGGAGAGGCGCAAGCACTTCGTGGCCGGCGAGCCGGTCTTCTGTAACAAAAGCTTCGGCAAGCCTTGCGCCGTCTGCGATGTGGTCAGCAAGTTGCGGGAGGAGGGGGAGTCGAGCGAGGCCTACGAAATCGCCGGCTCGACCGTTTTTCTGTTCCGCGCGGTCGACCGCAAAGCCGAAGACGAGGGCCCCCAGTGGGCCGAGGTGAAAAGGACCGTGATGCATGGCATTCTGGGGTACATCTGCGACCCCGAATACGGGGACATCCTCGACATCGAAAAGGGTCGCGACGTGAAAATCGAGCGGACCGGGACCGGGCGTCAGGGCACTCGCTACGACGTCCGGATGGCCGCAAACCCCAGCCCCCTCCACAAAGACCCCGACAGGGTGGAGGAGTGGCTGGAGGCCGCCCCGAGCTTCGACACGCAAAACGCCCCCTCCGACGAGAGGATTCAGACCCTCCTGGACAAGGCCGGCCTCCTGGGAATCCTCGATGCTCCCCCCTTCTCCCCCACTGAACAGGAGGAGAAGAAGCCGGAGAGCATGAGTGCCAAAGAGCGCATCGAAGCGCTGAAAAAGCGTAAGGCTCAGCAAACTTAACAGTAAATTGGCATAAAATTTCTATTGTAGGAAACATAAAGGAAAGATGGTGATATGATCTGAGACGAAAATTTGGTAAAATGGCTCCAAAACCAAAAAAAAACAAAAGGTAGCGAGGGCTACCTACAAAAAAAGGAGCCATCTTTGTACCATATTACCATTTACTTCCCAATTCTTCTATATGTTTACCAACTTTTGTCCCAATCAAAATGGACCGACAAGTATACCTCTCGATGTTTTCAGGTTTTGGGATCCACGAGTTCGATGCAACTTCTTATGACGTTTATGGTGATCCACGTTTGTGGTTTTGAGTATATGGCGCACTACGAATCCGCTTTTTCAAGTTGTAAGGATATGATGCAGGCCCTAACTACGATATTTTCACCAAGACAGTTGAAGCCTATTTTGAGCGCTATAACCATAGGCATCCCAACCTGGAATATTTTTCGCCTTCAAAGGCGAATACTCCAAGAGCATGGCTCCTCTTTGTGCCAGGATGGCCAATTCAACACGTTGTATTTCGATTGGACAGACATGCACTCTTAATTCTCGCCCCTTAAACCCAAGGCCCCGAGGAGAACGAACGGCATGAAACGACGATCTCGGGGCCTTTTTTTCCAACTCGATGAGGTGCAGGCATGGAAGACGAAGAAAAAGAAGCATCGCTGGCGTATTGGACGCCAGAGAGGATCCTGGAACGCGAGGAGCGCTCCAGGCGCGCCAGGTCGGCGCGCGCCAAGGGCGCGCGCATCGAGCGTGAGGCGGCAAAGATCTTTTCCGCGTGGTGGGGGAAGCAGTTCAAACGATCGGCTTACAGCGGCGCTTACGGGACGATGGCCGAAGACGCTCCCGAACAGATCGGGGATCTGCGGACTCCTCCGGATTTCCCGTACACGGTGGAGGTGAAAGCCGTCGAACTCTCGATGGATGGAATTTTCCTCAAAAACCGAAGGTCGTCCGCGGAACGGCTGTGGGACCAGGCGAAAGCACAGGCCGAAAAGGCGAAAAAGAAGCCCCTTTTGGTGCTAAAGAGACGGCTATGGCCTTACATAGTCGTCGGGATCGGGCGTCTCGACGCCATCCCGGATGGCGACGACGTTGTAATACACACCAGGTTCGGCTTTGACAACGACCTCGTTTTCATCACCGGACTCGAATTTTTCATGGAAAACTTCGACAAGGCAACGGCAAAAACGTAATTGACGGGGGGCGAGAGATATGAACGAATTCCCGTTCGACGAAGGCCTGCAGCTCGAAGTTTTCCGCGCCGTCCTTGACAGCCCCGCACACCTGTCCCAGACACCAGCCGAAGCGTTTACGGATCCCCTCCTCACGCGGATTTGCCAACTATCGCAGAGATACCTGCGAGACTACCGGATGTCTCCGACCGCGACACATTTGAAACATCTCTTGTCGGCAAGTATGAACGGGGACACGCTCCCCCGCGCGGCAAAGATCGTAGACGACGTGTTTTCCCTACCTCCACATCCCTTCCCACTCGACGCACTCCTTTCCTTCCTCAGGTTTTCTGAGATACAACGACTGACGTCCGACCTCACTGATGCCCTAGAGTCTAACAAAACTGGGTTATTCGACCGATCCGACGCATTCGAGATCCTACACCGTGCGGACCAAATCTATCGCATGGAGGCAGTTGACACGGCCGACGAGCCGGGGGTGTTAGAAAACATAGAGGGGCGCGTGTACGATCGGTGCCTTGACCAACCTGAAAGCATACCTACTCTTTACCCTGAGCTTGACCGGAGAACGCGCGGCGGGGCCGCGCGAGGGACATTAAATCTTCTGCTCGGTGCTACCGGGCACGGCAAAAGCGTATGGATGCTCAATTTCGCCGTGGGAGCCGTCGCCGCAGGCTACAAAGTCCTGTATGTCACAATCGAAATGTCTCGAGACCAATTGCTCGAGCGGGCCGACAGGCGAATAGGAGGGCTAACGTGGGAAGAGTTGCGTTACCACCCCGCGGCGTCCGTGGCGAAGCTACAGGAGGCGACAAGGAGATACTCCCGTGGAGGCGTGCTGAAAGTGAAATATATGTCGGCCCCGACGGTGGCCGTCGTCCGTGAGCATATGCGGACGTGCGAGCTGCAGGGCTGCAAATTCGACATGGTGGTGGTGGATTACGGAGACCTCATGACCCCACTATCTTTCCAGTATGCGGAAAGACGTCACCACGTAGAAGCCGTGTACGTCGAGCTTCGTGAGCTTTCGCTCTCCGAGAATGTGGCCGTCTGGTCCCCGTCCCAGGTGAATCGAGAAGGGGCGAAACGAAAGTCTCAAAACATGACCCACATCGCGGAGGGCTGGGGGAAAAACTGGATCGCCGACCTTGTTTTGGTCGCCTCCGACGGGCCCGGGGACGAAATCCACCTTACCGGCGACAAAGTTCGGGAGGGTCAGAAGGGTTGGACTTTGCGTTATCACGCGGATTTCTCTCGTATGATTTTGAGAGAGGACCGGGAGAGGCCGGAAGTCAAGAAAGAGGAGCAGGAGGGCGAGAGTGATGGGGAAACACGACGACGCGAGGAGAGACCTGTACGCCAGTTATCTCCGCAAGAGCAGGAGCGAATACTCAGGCAAGAGCGAGAGCGCTTCGAAAATCGTAACGTGGATGAGGAGCCGGGGAGCGAAGCCGGCGAGTGACGGAAGTGGGGAATGGCGTGTGTGCTGTCCCCTTTGCGGGGAATCCCGCTATCGCCTGTATTTCAACGAATTTTCTGGGCTTTGGGTTTGCCACAATTGCGGAGAATCCGGAGGGCTTGCGAGCGCAAAAAAATTTGCGCGCGACGAAAAGCAAACGATTTGGAAAAAGCCTTCGTATTCAGCGGTGAAGACGGAGCGAAGGAACGAAATCCCCGAATTCGTTGAGATCGAGAAAGCTCCATTCGGGGCGCGAAGATACGTTTTTTCGAGAATTTCGCAAGAGACCGCGCGCGAATACGGGGTGCTGTTCGCGCCCTCCGGGGCATATTGGAATAGAATAATACTTCCTGTGTGGGCCCCCGACGGTGCGCTGTTGTACTTTCAGGCCCGGGCTTTGTCCAAGCGCGCCGAGCCAAAGTATATGAACCCTCGCAAGGTGGACGTCAAGCGAGGGAAGGGAGACTTGATCTTCAACTTGGACGGTGCCCGGGCCTCCGGGTCCTGCGTGATCGTCGAAGGATGGTTCGACGCCGTGTCTATCGGAGGTGTCGCCACATTTGGGAAGGGGGTAACAGAGAAGCAGGCCGAGATACTCGCAAACGAGGGCTTTGATAGATACACAGTCCTCCTTGACTTCGACGCGCTGAGAGAGTCGATTCGTCTTTGCGGTGAGCTTATTCGCCGGGGGTGTCGAGACGTCCGTGTTGCCGTCCTCGAGGAGGGCGATGCAAACTCTAACCTCGAAGGGGCGAGGCTCGCCGTCGAAAACGCTATGAAGGTCTCCAAATACGACGTGTGGCGCGTGAGGGCCGGGACATGATGAGACTTCACGCATATCGAAGCCTGAAGGGCAAAACGCACGCCGTGATCGGAAAAAATGGTGGCAGGGGGTGTACTTGGTGCGGGAGAAACCTAAAAAACCCCCTCAAAATCGGAGAGTTTTCGCGTGCAAAAGATTTCCTGGCGTCTGCCTCTAACGTGTGTGTGACTTGCGCGGACGGGGTCGGCAAATGGCAACAGTATTTTGGAGAGAGATCATGCCCTGGTATTTCCACGTAATAGGTTTTATTTTGCTTTGGGCTACGTTGGCGCTCGCCGGCGCGGCCGTTTTGTGCTTTGGTGCGAAATTCGGATGGCGGGGGGTTGCCTTCCTGGCGGTCGTCGTTGTGCTTGACGTTTTAACCTTCAAAGCTTTCAAGCTTTACAAGCGATTTTTCAAGGCATGAAAAGCATAGTCATCTTCCTTGACTTTGAGACAAACGGCCGCTTCGGCGGCCGGTCGGTGCTTTCAGCCTCCGCGATCCAGGCTGAATTCTTGAGGTCGTCTTTTCAGCGCATAGCTACCATGACACGCTATTACTTTCCAATCCCCGGGGAGACCTGCCGGCAAAATAAAGGCGAGATAAACGCCATGACCCCCCCGGAGATCATGCGACTTCGCGCCGGCGCGAAATACTCCCTGTATTTTCGTGAGGACAAAGGGTTCGTGGACTTTTGCGCCGGGTGCCGGAAGTTCGTAGCGCATAATGCCTATTTCGAGAGGTGCCATATGCCTTGCAAAATAGGGCGATACTTTTGCACGATGCGCCGGAATACAGACATCGTAAAAGCCCGATGGCTGGGCTCGCGAAAAAAATGGAAGTGGCCGACGCTCGACGAGACGGCGGCCTTTTACGGGGTGCCGATTCTCGAGAGCAAGAGGCATACGAGCATTTATGACACAGAGGTACTTATGCAAATTTTCATAGAGATGTATCGGCGTCGGGACGAGCAAGTGCTTAATTTTTTGGGGTTGATGTGATGGGGCTGACTGGTTGGCATTACTTGGATATTGAAGACGCTTGGGAGGAGACCGTATCAGCCTTTGAAGTCTTTCTTCGGGAAGTCGAAGAGGAGAACGAGCGTTGCGAGGAGGAGTGTGTTTTCATTCGTGAACTGAAAGAAAGAGCGGAGGACATGTTGAAATCTCTTCGCAGCATCCTCCCTCCGGATTTTTTAGCTGGGCTTGAAGGCGAACGCCAAGAGTACGAGCGGCAAGAAGGTTTGTGGGACGGACAAAGTCTGTAAAACAGCACACCACCCCTCGAAATCGAGGGGTCCCTTGGAGGTTTTTCCGTGTACGGATATTTTGACGCGGCGCGGCGAGGGGAGAGAAGACGAAATATCGTCATCCTCTCCGTCGTCGTCGGAATTGTCCTTTTGGTTTTTTCGTTTTGCATAGCCTACGTGGGCTCCGTCGATAGCCTCACCATCACTGTCACGAAAGCGGAGCGAATTCCCCGGGTGAATCGCCCGGGCGTCTATCTCGTCTGGACGGAGCAAAACGAAGTCTTCGAGATTGCGGATTCCGTGCTGTTCTGGCGCTGGAATTCGTCAGATGTCTATGGGCAAATCGAGCCCGGAAAAACGTATCGGCTTCGCGTCGTCGGCTGGCGCGTGCCGATTTTGAGTTGGTACAGAAATATCCTCGAAGCCCGGCCTATCGGGGAGTAGGAAAAGAAAGGAAGTCATGAACTGGAAAACATTGGAGCCGGGCTTTGCGCTCGTCCTGGCCTTCTCGGCCGTCCTGGCCGCAGCCGGATGCTACAGCGCGAGCCTGGAAAAACTCGAAAACGGTCAATCCTACTGGTTTCACTACGACGCGACCCGGCGGGGCTCCGTCGTGATCGCCGGCGAGGGGAAAATCCGAGTTTGCTCGGAGCCGTCCCCGGACGCCGCCGTGTCCTTTCTCAGTCAATTCTTGGCTTCGGCGAAGGTAAAAGAGCAAGGAGGGGAAGCGAAATACGACCTGTCCTCTCAAATCGTTGAGCTGGGGAAGCGAACGGAAACCGTACAATTTTTGCGGGAGAGTCTTTTTCGCCTGTGCGAACTCTCCGTCAATTCCGACCTCGATTCGGCAACCGTGAAAGAGCTTTTTCTCGATGTTATCTCGGCCGCGCGAGAAATCGCCATGGCCGACCGCGCGGAGGCCGACGCAAGAAAGCTGGAAAGCCTCAACCGTTTGCCGGAAGTGTCTCAAAAACTCTACTTGCAGCAGGGAGGAAAATAATGTTGTCTACGAATCACGATCACCTCGCTGGCGGGGAGAATAACCCCCCTGTGGAAGTTTTTACAGACGCCTCCCTATGCAAGGAGCCCGAGAAAAAAAGGCCTATACTCGACATCGTGCTGGACGCGGCCGTTTTCCTCCTCGCCCTCGGCGGGGCGGCCCTCATTCTCACTTCGGGCGTCCTTCGGTGATGCGAGTAACTCTCGGCCCGGTGATGAGCCGGGTCGAAACAGACACACCGGGGGAACTCATGGAGGCCCGAAGGGCTGTCACGGTGTACGTCCCAGGCTTTCAATTCTCATTTGCGTTCCGGGCGAAACGCTGGAACGGTAAGCGGTGCTTTTTGCACTTGCGCGGAAAGGACCGGACGGCCGGCGAGATCCTGACTGGGCTCGTTCCGTTCGTCGCGCACACAGCAAAAAGAGTTGAGTACTTGGAAGGGGAGGGAAACGGGGGCTCCCTCCCCCCGCTGCAGCTCCCGGAAAAACTCCCCGAGCTTCGGGACTACCAAGTCAATGCCGTAGAGGAGATGCGACGAAAGCGCCGCGGGATTATCGAGCTTGCGGCGGGAGCGGGCAAAACCGAAATAGCAATTGCCTTCACTTCAGACTTCCTCGCCCGGGCCCCGGGCCCGGTGCTTTATCTTTGTTACGGGGTCTCTTTGGTGAAGCAATGCTACGCGCGCTTTTCGCGCTCTATGCCGGACGTTGGGATAGTCCTTCGAGACCGTTTGGAGTTGACGGATGGTGTAGTGATCGCCTCCGTCACGACGCTGTACAAGCACCGGCGAAAGTTCCTCCCCTTTCTCGAGGGGGTGCAGGCCCTCATCCTGGATGAGTGCCAGCTTTCGACGTCGGACACTTGGCACCTCCTCGGGTTGCTTTGCACAGCCGCCGAGAATCGCTTTGGCTTGTCAGCTACTCCCTTCACCGGGGACCCCGTGCGAGACCTGCTTCTCATAGGACAAACATCGCAGCCGATCGCCCAGATCTCGGCCGCGCGTCTTGTCGAGATGGGATACACGGCGCGCCCTGACGTCCGCATGGTCCGCGCCGGGCATCGGAGTTATGGAGAGTACGAGGATGCTGTGCGCGGGGGGATCGTGGAAAACTCTTGGAGAAATGGGGCTATCGCCTCCCTCGCGGCCCGGCATCCGGAGGCTCGAATTTTAATCTTGGTCGCGCGGACGGCTCACGGAGAAACACTTCAGGAGCTGGTTCCTGGCTCCGTCTTTGTCCATGGGGGCGTGGCTGTGAAAAAACGGGATGAAGCTTTTGCTTCGCGTGTTGCAATTGCGACATCCGTGGCCGACTTTGGGCTTGACCTCGACGTGGACGTTTTGATTCTGGCCGGCGGCGGGAGGGGGAAGGGGAGCGACCACGAACCCGTTCGCCTTGTCCAGCGCCTCGGGCGGGGCCAGCGCCGGCATCGCGGAAAAGCCGAAGTCATTGTCTATGACTTCTTTGACGCCGGCGATCGCCACCTGGAAAAACACTCGCGAGAGCGCCGAAAGGCGTGGGAGTCTGAAGGGTTCCCACCCAAGATGGAGGTTATATGAGTGAAGAACTGTTGACAGAAATAGTATCCCTCCTCGAGGAATTCTCTTGCCGTCTCGATGAGGCCCTTGCTAAAATCACGTTCCTCGAGGCCCGCCTGGTGGATCTCGAGAAAAAATACGACAACATTCCTCCTTTCTAGGCAGCAGTTTGGACAAAAAAGAGAACCCACCAGCGCGTTCGAGTGGCAAAACGACTTTTTAGACCACGAGAAGGCCACTCGAAATGCTGTGGCGGGCCGGAAACGCAGTGGGAATTTTGCGAGGAGGATGAAGATGGTAGAAAAAAAGTGCAATCACAAATGGGTACACTACAACACTTTTTACGATGGACAACAAGAGGGGCGATACCTTTACTATTGGAGGCAGGTAGACCAATTCCATTGTGAAAAATGCTGCGAAACGACAGAAAAAACCACGCGGGAAGCAAGGACCGATGATGCAAGAAGGCCACAGTGGTTCAAAAGCGACCGAGCGCCAGAGTATTTGTAGTGAGGAGGGTTAGACGATGGACAGGCAAACAAAAGCTGAAAGGCCCCGGGAGGTGTAACATGGCAGATTTTCGATGCGAAATTATGGACGCCCTAGAAGGCAAGAAACCCCAGGTTTGCGATTCCGGGTGTAAGAATTTTCGCTTTCCGCATTTGGATTGCGCGTGTGTGCTGTCTGAGGTGTTTTCGGTGGAAAAAGGGAAGCCATGTTTTATCTACGAGCCTCGGGAGGTGTGACATGATTACGACGACACACGAGCGGGCGGAAACGCTCGCGGCCTCGTTCTGGGGCATGGAATGGCCTGACTTCGTCGCACGGTGCCGGGTCGAGCGGGTAGGTCCCGGCATGCTTACGGAGGTCGGGTTTATTCTCGCCAAGCAAATAGGCGAGAACAAAGTACAGTATGCGGGCGAGTGCCTGGAGAAACACGTCTACCTGGCCTCTGCGTCCAGGGAATTTCGCGAGAATTTTCCGTGCAGCCTGTTTGCGTCGGTGCAAATTCTCAGGATTGCTAGAATGTGTTTCTACTCGGAAACGGTGCTCCGGGCATAGAGGGGGGTGGATCATGAGTAGTTGTTCATGTGTGTATGTCGATTACGACGGAACCTGCGATTTTTACAGCGAAAAGCAGGTAAACCGGGCCGTCCGGCAGCACAAATGCGATGAGTGCTATAGAGTGATTGGTATAGGAGAGTCGTACTCCAGGCTCGCTGGAAAGTTCGAGGGCGATTTCTTCGCAATGAAAATTTGCGTGGATTGCTGGAGTTTGCGGCACTTGTTCTGTAATAACGCGAACTGGGGAAACGCAGCGGAGGAGATTCGTGATTATATCCTGGACTGTGACGCGAAAGGGCTATTCGAAAAACTGCCGCTCCTCACTCCTGCGGCACGAGAGAGGGGGTGCCTGTGGATTGAGGAATATTGGGGAAACGAAGACTAACAACCGCGCCGGGTTTCGGCCCGGCACCGGGGCTATATCCCGGCATGTAAGGCCAGCACGGAAATAATGGCGACGCCCCTCGCAGACAAAGTTGCCAGAGAGAGGAGGCACGCCGACTTTCTTTCGACCCTTAAGTCCAAATTGGGAGATCTCTCATGAAGAAGATACTGAAAAAAGTCTTCTGCCTCTTTCGGGGGCATTCACACTTGTACGAATCGGCGGGAGTGCAAATTTGCTCGCGATGCGGAAAAGTATCGGGGACTCCGCGCGTCGCCCTCGTAGATGTGGACCGTTTCGCCGAAGCTATGCTCGAGCAAGAAAAAAACTGGGCGACGGCCGTGAAAGCGCTTAGCTTAGTGCTAGAACGTATCGAGAGTCTAGAGCGTGTCGTCAATATACTTGCCGACATCTATGCATTAAGCACTGGCACTGGGGAAGAAACCAGCGATCGAGAAATGGAGGATAGGGATAGGCTGCGTGAGCAGCTCGCGCAGCACGAGAAGGACCTGGCGAAGCTCAAGAAGGGCTATCGCCAGGTGATAGATCACCTATCCGCTAATTGACAGAGATGGGGACGACGAAAAAGGGCAATGAGAAGGCCTTTATGTGGTACGGCGCTTTCGCCGAAATCCCTCTTGGAGGGAGGGCCTTTTCGATCGCGTCGAGCAGGCGTCTTTCCACTGCCACGCGCATAATCATGCAGTCGAAAAGCCCGAAAGGCCGGTATACGATCGCCTGTCGATCGCGAACGCGAACGGCGATTTTTACCGGAAGCCCGGGCAAATTGGAAAACTCTACCAATACGCGCACGTATACCAAGCGGTTGAGCCGATAGGTCGGCGTGAGCCCGTTTTCGAGCCACCGACCGAGAGTCATTCGCTCAAGCGCGCCGAGGGATCCACCACCCCCAGCACACGTTTTTCGCTCACAAACCATGTGTGGAGGCCCCTTCCTCCCTGTCCGAGGGAAACTTTTTGCCCATTGTAAAGCCCAAAGAGAATATGCGCGCCAGGGCGAAGCCGCGCGCTCTCGACGTCCGGGCCGACGGCGACGATCTCCCCCTTGAGCTGGAAATATTTACGCTTTATCGGGATCACCTTCCCCGGGTTCCGGGGGCGTAAGTCTTCAACAACGAGCAGGCGTGACCCAAGAGGGCGAACCGTGCTCAATACCTCTCGGTTGTCGGCAAGGACCTTCGCCATGTCGAAATCGGGATCGTGGCGAGGTAGTTTTGAAATTGCGGTAAGCCGCAAACTCTCCTCGTCAGACCTGGTAAATCCAGCATTTTCCATCAGACTTCCCTCGAAAAAAAGACGGCCCCACAAGCGGGGCCGTCGACCATCTTGTCGAACAAACACACTGCTTAGGCAGTACAGGCAACAAACAAAGTCACTCGCAGGCCTCTATTTCGATGTCCAGGAGCCCACTTGTATTGTCTACCCCGAATGTGATTTTGACTTCCGCCGTGTGCAGGGTCACGGCGAACGGCTCGTAGGCTACAACCTGCTGAAAACGGGGGGCTGGCGTGAGTCCAGAAACCTGGACAATTTCTTGTCCTACCAGGAGGAGTTTCAGTAGGTCCTCTTTCCCCTGAAAATCCACATGCTCGGGGTACATCACGCAAAAGCTCCCGAAACCGGAAAAAGTAACCCAAAGCTTGATACGCCTTGTCAGTCTCTTGTCGGGCACCCCACGGACCGGGATGTATGCCGGGTCCCCGGCGTCGATCTCGTAGGCTGTGACGATTCCACACGTCCCCGCCGGGACGAGAGTTTGTCCGCTCGTCGTGTCCACGATCGGCTGGCGGGACAGAATGCGAATTTCTATGTTTACTGGGTTCATCCGAAAAGTTCCTCCAGGCTTACCCCGCAGACGGCCCACCCGGCTTCTGCGGGGTAAGCATACTCAAATCGTTCATGCTGGTTTCTCTCCCCTTTTCGCCGCTCGCTCTTCGGATTCGTTCACTCGCTCCCGGTTGTCGTCGATCACTTCCATCAGCGACGTCCGGAAATCGCTCGAGCCCTTGACCGCGCGCGTTATCTTGTCGTACTCCTCGGCGTGGGGGAGGTCGGCCGAACCGTAGGACGGGGAGAAGAATTTTTGCATCTCGCGGAGCGTGCGAAGCTTGCCTTGCGCGGTCGGCGAGTCCATGAACGCCTTGTGGACAGCGTCTCGGTCCTGCGGGCGCATCCGGTCCAGATCCTCGCTGTCGGTGAATTCTCCTTGATCGAGGGACGACGCCGGCAAGAGGGCTTGTACCATGTTTTCGTCGATGTCCAGGTAGTTTTGCAAGAGGTAGCGAAGCCATACGCTTCGGTCGAGCGTCAGGGTGTCGCCGAATTCGATGAGTTTCTGAAGAAGCTCCATTTTTGCCGTGAGTAGTTCGTTTTGTGCCACGTCGTAGAGGTGGGAAATCGTGGGCGCATGGACGATGAAGGCGTTTTCTTTTTTCCTGGAGTCTATCCCGATAACGAGCAGGTGGATTTGGAACATTCGCGCGAGAGAGGACAGGACGGCTCTTTGCAGCCGGTAAGCCACATTCGCATACCGAATACTCTGGTACGGGAGGACTTCGCGCGCCATGATCTCCCCCTCAAACCCCATGTGGGCTTTCGGGATTCGAAGGCCAGCAAAGAAAAGATTTGTGTAGTACTGTACGTCGGCCACCTCCGTCACGTTCGCTGACCCCCCAAGCTTTTCCACCCGAGAATTCGACCCTTTCGGAAGCGGCCAAAAGATGTCGTCCACGAGTTGCTCGGGATACCACTCCTGCTTGTAGGTGTCTTGCGCTGGATCGAAAAGGCTTCGCTTTTTTATCTGCTGACGCCACCGATGAACAATTTCCATCTGTTTTTCGGGGGGGTTCGTGCCGGTGTCGACATAGTACACGGTTCTGTCCACCCCCTTTGTCCACCTGTAAAGGACAAGCCCGTCGAGCATGATTTTTAGCTGTCTCCAGATGTACCTCACTGGATTCAGCATCGACAGTCCGTGTCCGGTGTGGCGCATGAAGGCTGAGGGGAGCCTGGTGTGTATCACTTCGTAAGGCTGCGATATGGGATTTGGCTCCGGGTCTCGACCGTCCACGAAATCGTGGATGCCGGGGGTAAATCCCCGGAGCCGGCCGTACTGGTCCTCGATCCGCGTCAGCAGGTACGGAAATATTTGGCGGACGGCCTCTATCCCCCTGTCTGAAAAAAGTAGGTACGAGAATTCGTCCCCGTACAGGGCCGTAGTGTAGGCCATGGAGGGGACGAGAGTGTTGACGTCGATTCGGTTCATAAGCTTGTTGAGTTCCGCCGACACTTTTGGATTCTGGGACGACACCCAGATAGTGGCATTTTTTTGATGGTCGTAGGGAAAAGCGTCCTCAGTGTACATGTCCAGGGCGCTCGCGCCCAACACGAAATCCCCGATCTGCTCGAAATCGTAGTAAGCGCTCCGGCGGTCCCGTTGTAGTGTCGTGTGCCGGCCGTACCAGCCCAGAACTCCGTCCATCCACTGTTGCTGCATAAATTGCTCGGGCTGGTTTTGGATGGGGTGACTTCTTCCGGCGCCCACCAAAGAGCGGAGGCTTGCCGCAAGCCGTTTCGAAAAGCTCATCGTAGTTTACTCCTTTCGGCCTCGATCACGTTTTTTATATAGGCTTTTGATTCTGGGCTGCTGTCGGGGATAACCCACGAGAAATCCTCGAGGTCCTCTTTCACCTTCCCATACCCCGACCAGCTTTCGGCCGTCCGGATTTCGACTCCCCCCGGAGGCTCGTGCGCCGAAACAATTCCGCAAGAGCATTGGTACACCACGGCTGCTACGGCGTCGCAAACGTCCTTCCGTCCCGGAGTCCCGTCCTTGTTTTTTCGGGGATGGTCGACCCGGACGCGGACGGCTCCGGACGTCATCTTCCGTCGAACCACTTCGAGGGCGCGAAGCTCCTCGAAAAACGGCTCGTAAAAATAGTACGAGACGCGGCGTTCGAGCACGGCTCTCTGCAGCCTAGCGTAAATATCCTGGTTTGTGTCGACAGAGAGCAGGTCGACGTCGAAGTTCAGCCGCCGAAGTTCCTGCAGGGACCCTCGAGACTGGAAGCCATCATAGGTTACAGCGGCGAAGACATATCCTAAGCGGTCGCGAAAATAAACGGCCAAATCGCGCAAAAACGAGATGTCGATTTCTTCGCTGGGCACGACGCGAAGCATGAAGTCGATGTAAACTAAGGCCTCCTCGCGAAACCCCTTCTCCCCAGACTGCAAAAGTGTCGGCACCTGGACGATGCCGGCCGGGTGCCCGATCGCGACGCCGGCCGAATCACCTGTAAGCCCGATGTCTACATGCATATAGCGCGCAATCCCTGGATTTACGCGCGGCTCGCGACGGGATTGGCGGACGCGGACGATAAACTGAGGTAAAATTATGTCTCCTGGATCGACTACATCGCGAAAGTCGCTTTCCACGACGTCGACTTTGCAGGGGTGCGCGCGTGAGTTGTCAAGACAGTCCATTATTCGTTCTGGCCTCGTGATTAGCGGGTTTTCGCCTGTCAAGACCTCGCCAGCAATGTCTGCAAGCGACTTTTCAAGGTTCATCTCGAACTCTTCCCGGTATTCTACAGGGACGGAGATTTCGCGCGTCCCCTCCTCGGCTTTCTCCCCGTCGCCAAGAACTTTCGACTTTTTGAAGCAATCCCCCACCTGCACCGAGAAAAATTTACCGCTAGGGAACGTGCCGGCCGGCTTGAGCTTCCAGATTGGAAAGTTGCTGACGTGCGTCCTGGGGTTCCCCTTTGCCTGTTTGATTCGTCGCGCTGTAAAGTCTGATTCACGTTTTTTTGAGGAGACCACAACCATAAGCCAGGGCATTATTCCACGGGGCCCCAGGAATCGGCTTTTCATGCGGAGAAGTCCGGACGAGTACAGTTCATAAGCTTGCCCCTCCTCCTCAGCGGAATCCTTTGTCAGCATGAAATTCGCTTCGTCGATCACGAAGACATAGATATTTTCCGAGAGTTGATGGGCTTCTTTCGACCCGGCGACCACGCCCACATTTGATGGAAATTCGATCGCCGCCGTGAGCTTGGGGTTCTTCGGGAAATGCTCCCGGAAGTAGGGAGACCCTTCGATTAAGGCGTTAAGGTAGTGGAATGACGTCGTCCGAACTTTATATTTAAAAATCGTGAACAATCCGAATACAATCCGGTGCCCGGGCATTAAGCCATAGTAGTCCTGAGGATTTTGGAGGCAGGACAAAACGTAGGCCTTATAGTATACGGCCATTGACGCGGCGGCCGTTTTGCCGCCACCGATGGGCCCCGTTATAATCCACTCCGTTATGCCGTTTTTGGGGTCGCAAACGTAGGACAACTCCTCAAGCCAGGTCGGGTACAATCTCTTTCGGGCTTCCGTCCCCATGAAATAGTCCGACGTGAAAAACTCCCGCGGGCCTACCGGGATTCGTGCGTAATCGACATTTGCAATTTCTTGCAGCGTTCGTGATGTCCCGGAGCCTCTCATTTCTTGTAGTATAAGAGAGGCGGCCGCGCGCTCGTTCGCGTTCAGCCCGGCGAGAATGCTTGTGTCGATCAACCCTACCCCCTCAAGAAAGGCTGAAAAACCTTGTAAATCCGTTCCCTCTCGGCCGGGGAGAGGGACACTTTCCCGGTAGCCTCTTTTCTTCTCATCGCCTCGGACGGATCCGCCACGGCCGGGGGATCGTCGTAGACGAATTCTTTTGCTTCGGCCACCGACGAGTGAAGGAGCTGCAGCGCGCGGAGAAGGTCTTTAGGTTCCAACGAGTTTAGACTTTCTTCGGAAAAGAGGCGATTTTCTACGATGCTGGTAAATTTTAGGAGCCTGGCGAGCCTCTGCGTTTGGTGAATGGAAAATAAGGCCCTAACCACGTTCGTTCGCACCTCCCGCTCTTTCAAAACGTCCTCAACCAGGGGTGCGGACGTTTCGAGTGCGTTGCTCTCCCCAGCGAGCCAGCGCGAGGACGTTTCGAGCAGGGTGTGCCCGACTACCCTTTGTCTTCGTCCTTTTCCCATTGGATTCTCTCCAGGTTCTTGACTTTCTCGTAGACTTCATGCACTTCTGAAACACTGTACTCGAGCCAGCTCGCCAGCCTTTCCGCCTCGGAGTCCTTGTTATGCGCCTGCTCCATACAAGAAAAAACAACGGCATCGCGGGCCGCCCGGAATACCGTGTTTTCTTTCGGCACTTCGATCGTAACGCCGGCGAAACACTCACAGAAATCGAGGGCCCCCTGAGGCCCGAAGATACGCACTAGCTCGGGTATGAGCGTGTACTCGCCATAATGTACGAGCAACAGCGTGAACAACTCCACCTCGTAAGCCGTTGAAAATTTGTTGCTCGACAAGTCTTGCGCTGTGGTCGTCATCGCTTCACCTTCCTCCCATGGTAGACAAAGCCGGTTTTTCGATTCGACAAGATGTAACCCAGAGGGTCATCAGAGATGGCCGAATATCGCCACCCACTCCCCGCGAAGGTATTCAAAAAGCGCCGGGCCCCGTCGCGCACGAGTACTTTTGCCAGACCGTCCAGGAATCGACCCCGCCGCGTCGAAGATCGGGTAAACGGCTCGTTTTTGAGGAGAGCCTCACACACACGAAGGACATGCCTTCGCTCGGTCACTTTCAAGCCCCGACTGGCAAGGTAAGCCTCGATCTCTTTTTCGACATAACTTGGCATCTCTTCGAGGGATTCACGGAGCCGTTTGGCGGCCGCGTTCCTCTCTGCATCCTTCCAGGGGTACTTACGTGCAACGAACAAAAATCACCTCCATTTCAGCACTACCCAGAAATCGCACCCACTATGATTCGGATAGTCGTAGGAAGTCCAAAAAAACCCGCTGTCCCCCCACTCTTTCCCCCACGAGTTTTGCCACTCGAAAACTTCCTTCTCGTCGTCGTAGCCCATGGCGACGACGGCATGACCGCCGATCGCCCTCCCGGAAGGGTCCGGAATCTGTCCGGTCCTCCAAACGTGGGGGCGCTCCCAGTTCCGATAAATCGTCAAACCCCCCACGACAGGGAGGCGCCTGGCGATAGCTACGCGCATTTCGTCTATAGTCGAGACCCGGAGGTAAGCAGTGATGGCGCCCCGGTCGGCCTCGATGTCGACTTTTGGGACCCCAGCCGAAATTGAGTCCGGTGAAAAAGGAAACCGGCTTTCCTGTGAGCACCCCAGCTTGTGCAGAACTTTCATTCCTGTCCGAATATACGCCCCACAATCGGCCGGCCAGGTCCCCTCCTTCACGCGCTCATGGTAGTACACGAAAAGCGGGGATAGCGGGGGGGCCAGGACGTCTTTTTTCTCCGGGGAGTCCTGCAGCTCGAGGGCCCCCCGCAGGGCGGCGATCGCAAAGCCTGTGCAAGAATTGGTCTCCCCCTGGTCGCGCACATCGGGCATACACTCCCGCAATGAGACCTTGCGTGGGAGCTTCCCCACTTTTCTGAAAAAGGGGTGGGCGCCCAGACGAAAGTCCCTCCGGTCAGGGGGTTCCGGCTTCCAACCTAAACGCTTTCGGATGTCGAACACGTTTGCAGCTCCTCCTCCTCGCGCGGAGTTTTCTCTTCTCCTCGCTTTGCCAGCTCGACCGCGGCCTGAACGTAGGCCTCGGCTCCGGCTGCGAGCGCGCGGCAAATAGCGCTATCGGCCTTCACTTTTCTCAAGGCTGTCACCTCGAAGACCAAGTCAGTATTGGCTTTCACGGCCCGCTCAACCATATCGGGGGTGACTTTCTCCCCCTTGAGGGCAACAGCGAGTTGCCGGCGCGCGTCGCGCTCGATTTTTTCCCGGTAGCTGGCAAGGCTCTCCTCTTTCTCCTCCACACGCAGTTCGACCGTGTCGGCGAGATGCCGGGCCACAGCCACCAGGCGCGGAGAGGCGCGAAGAGCCATAGACGTCGGCTCGGCGTCGAAGCCGGTTATCTTGCCCCACAAGTACAAGGCCGTGTCCACCTCGTTTTTCAGCAGGGACGAGTTTTGAATGCTCTGAGCAAAAATCTGCTCATCCATTCAGCACCTTCCTTTCGGCTTTCTGCGTAAAACCGCAAGACGGGCACATGTAATCCCCCGTGAGGATGGAGGGGGACCCATCCTCTTTCAGTATTTTTGACTCCTGCAGGAGCTTTTTGCAATTCGGACACTCCATGAGTTTTCTCCTTAGTTCAAGCGATTATAGATTTCGCGCGCCTCTCCTGGTAACTGGCGCAAAACATTGACCAGGTGTTTGCACACACTCCCGAGCGCCTTCGGGTTACTTTTTTTCGGGAAGCGTGGCTCCTCAAAACCAGATAGGGCTGATCTCTCTCGTGTCATGAGATAAGCAAAACCGCCGAATTTAAAGTCCGGGCAATTGCAATAAACATGTACGTCCTGGCTCGAGATGGCCTTTCGGATTCCGTAAAGAGTCTGCTTTTCCCGCACATTTAGACGCACGACCTGAAGCCACGTTTGCGGCTTGCCTTTTGATTTGCTGGAATAGAACAGATGCGTCCCGGGGAGGCGAGACGCCTTCAGTTTTACCAGACGCGAAGTCACGTCGCGAGAGGACGCGGCGCGCTTTTGGTCGGCCTTCGCCAGGATTTCGCGCGCGGTCGCTTCGAAAATAAGCCTTCCCGGTCCTCCGGAGGACCGAGACAGGCCTTGTTGTACTGCTTGTGAACGTGAGTTCTTCACTCTATTTGCTCCCCGGCCGGTTCCGGCGCGGGGATCCCGAGAGCGGCCGGCTCCTCCGCGGCGAAACTCTCGAACACGTCGCGCGCCGCGGAAAACAACGAGCGGAACAGTCTTACTGTCTCCGTGCCCTCGACGGGCTGTAACTGTTCACGCGCGAAAGTCAGGACGACGTTGATTCCCTCCTGGATCACGGACCGCTCCGTCCGCGTCAATCCCGAATCGAACGTGGCTATAGCCCCGTCGATCTCGGATCTCGTCACCCCGCTTTCGTTTGCTAATATGGCGAGGACGTGATCGGCGAGAAGGACGCCGGCTTGTGCGTGCTTTACGACCTCGGCCCGTCCGCTCTCGTCCTCGATCTGGTCGAGCGCGAACGGAAGGCCTATCCTCACTGAAGAAACGAGGAGGGCCTCGGCCGTGGAGAAAGTCATAATCGGTTGCCCCCCCTGGTGAGCGCACGCTACCAGGAGAAGAGGCAACAAAAGAAAAACGATGAGTCTCATTTCTGCTCCTTTTCAGGCAGTTGATCTTAGGTGTTGTAGACCAGGTGCAGGTCCGAACGAACGGTGGCCGTGGTCGGCGCCCAGGAAGCATCGCTCGTGGCCTTGATCCCGAGCTTGTTCGATGCAGTGAACGTGAGACCGCTCGTGTCCGGGGCCGCCTCCAGGTGCGCGTCGTTCGGGGTCGTTCCGTCGATGGTGACGTCGAGGTCACTCGGAGTGACTTTCGTCCCGTCTATCGTCGGTTCCAGGGTGAGCGTGCCGGCTGTCCGATCGCTTTCGAGCTGTACGGTGTGGCCGACGATGGACCCCGCCGCCTTGGGCTGGACTCTTTGCACCACACCCTCGACGTCGTAGAACTCGACGTCGGTCTGGCTCACGGCGAAGCCGCCGAAGTACGCGAACGAAATACGCTGAGGGAGTTTGTCCCTGTCCGCCAGAGTCTGGGGCGGATTGCTCGCGGTGATCGCGGTGGCCGCGTCGAGTCCGGCTTCCTGGTTCGCGGTGATGTGGTAGTACTCCCCGGTCGTCCCGCCTTGCAGTCCGGAGGTATTGTTGTGGCTGACGGTGGAGGATTTCGCGGCCCAGACGGATCCGGTGTAGCGATAGTCCAGGCCGTCCGTGTCCAGGTTGAAAGTACCCCCCAAGGTCGGGGTCGTCTCGTCGAAGGTCGAGCCGTTGTAGTCGTAGATTTTCATGTCGGCCGTGTAAGTCCCCGAGCCACCGGACGTGTCGTCTCCGTCCTCCTTGAAGACGAGCCGTTCGCCACTGCTTACGGCTACCCCGGCGTCCCAACTTGTGGTGTAGGTGTAGAGTTTGGCCTCATTCGTATTGAGGCATTTCTCGCCGCTCGTCGCCGTCCCGGTCGGGGCCCCGGCCGTGGTCTTGACGTAATTCACCTCGTCGTCCACGGACGGATACCACTCGATACCGTCCACCAGGTTGTCGACATACGTCTTGTCGGCGACCGGATTGGCGGCCGACAATGCGTTCGGGGCCGCCCCGAGGCCCGCCTTTTCGTCGCTCGTCGGAAAGCGAGAGTCGTTTCCGGCGGCGACGGTGGAGGCCGTCGTGCCGACGTCTCCGTTCGTGTCCAGGTTTCCATAAGTGACGTACCCTCCCACCGCGGAGGCCTTTACGAGCTGGTCCGCTCCGGACGCGCCGGTAGGGAAACTCGCCGCTTGGTCGGTCGTCGGGATGTTGCTCGGGTCGATCTGCGTGTCGATCACCTTTCGGCCGTTCGCGATTCTGATAATCGTTATGTTTGCCATCTAACCTTACTCCTTATTGATTAGTAGCGTTTGCGGTAGGTAACGCCGGATCCCGCGCTTGTCAGGTCCGCGGCGGCCCCTCCCAGAGATGTGGATACTTTGTACGTGTCCGTCGTGGCGGCTACCACGTAGTACGTGGTGTCGACGGCGAGACCGCCGGGGAGCGTCCCCGCGCGAAATTCTACCAGGTCATCGTCGGACAAGCCATGCCCGGCGTCGATTATCGTGTCACCCCCCGCGTCGGCGGCGCATTCGTGCCAGGCGTCAGGCTCGAGGGGCCAGCTTGGGCTTGTGGGGTCACAGACAGACGGGAAGTCTCGGAGAGCTTGCCGGTATTTCAGCCAGTCGACATACTCGCCGGCGGAGAAATCGGTGTCCGTGAGAACCCCAGCGGAAACGAGTTCTGTCTGGTCCTCATGCCGTCTGATTTTCCAATCCGTCGACCACAGCCTTAAGTCTCTTTCCTCGCGGACTTCCAGCATTTTCCCGGCGCTGTAGTCGTGGGAGTCTATAAGCCCCTGCAAAGTCGTGCTGTTTGCGGACGTGCCCTCCACCCCGTCGAATCGAAAAGTTTTCGAATCTGTTGAATTCCAATCCAGCTCCCCCATCTCGGTGACGGCGGACCCCGGGAATTCAGACGCGACCTCAGACGCAAAACTCGCCGCTATTTGCTTGGTAACTCCGGAAATTTCGACGTAATCGTCTGGGGGGAGGTCCTCGAGGTTCCAGCTCGATCCGTTCCACCTTGCACGCTGTCCTTCGGGAATCGTCCCGGGATAGCTTGTAGTTGCATTCCTGGGGATGAGATAACGTGTTTGTCCAGTCCGCTCGAAATGTCTCTCATCGCGTGCCGCCCCCCCCTCACCGAGATAATAGCCATCGGCGGCGTAAAGATACACGGCTACTGATTCCATCAGATTTTCCTTTCCTGCAAAAGTCCCGCCTCCCCTAGCGATCGGAAAAGCTCCGGTCCCGGTCCGGTTATCTTCGGGGGGTCCGGGGCTTTCTCTATCTCGATAGTACCGTCTTCCGGTAACACGCCGCTTTTGAAAATCTCTCCGAGAAAAATGGCTTGCCCATCCGGCGTGAATACTGGAGGAGTAACATGCTTAGAGTCTTCAAGAACAGGCCTTCTGGAGGCATGATCGAAATTCATCAGGACCCCTTCCGAAATACCTGTTGCCCTGGAGAGCATTTGGTAACGCGCACGGGAGGACAGAAACCAGTGCCAGTATGCTGCTTGTTCTTCTTGGTACTGCTCGTTAGTGTAAGGCTTTCCGCCGTTCATCTCGATTAGAGCAAGACGCATCTTCTCAAAGTGCTTTACGGTTTGCTTCTTTCCCCAGAGGTCAATTTCCAGACTACGTTTCCGTAGTTCCAGTTCTCTGATTTTCAGGTCTGGATGAGACTCTTTCTCCAGGGCCGCACGAAGTTCACCAGAATACCTTGCCGAAGCCAGAGGGTTTTCAATAATGGCACTATACGCTTTCAGTCCCCTTTCTATACGCTCCAGCTCGATCTCCCATCGCTCGATTTCTTCCAGAGCAAATCTATACTGACGCATCAGGAAGTGAAACTGATTGGCAATAAAATTACCTTCGTGGGCGACAGTGTACTTCTCCGTGTCGAAGTCAGATTTTATCTGGCCCATCTCTTTTATCTGGGCCCAAATCTCTTTTCTACCACTCACTACATACCTCCCGGAAACCCTAAGTTGGAAAGCAGATCACCTTTATCCGCCGCCGTCTGGACCGTGGTGGTCAAGTCAATCCGATCAATCACGTTGTACAAAGTAATAACGTTGTACAAACCACCTAAAAAGTAACCATAGACACTACCGCTATTTCCCGCACACCATGCGCGATTGACGCTCAAGCCTCCTTTGTTGGTTCCGTTGGTGCTTGCTGTGGTCAAATCCAACCAGTTCGTAGAGGATGTAGACGGAATCCAACGAGACACAAACCCATATGTGTCACTCCATACAGCCCCGGTCCCCGTGCTTGCCCCTGTCAAATCTCCGCCATCCGTGGCACCGCCGCTTGTGGTTGTTGCGTCCACATAGGAAATTGTGTTGACATAGTTATTGGAGGGGTATTGTCCCCCACATAACCAGTTGTATGTCGCAGGCCTTGATACCGCAGCCAATCCTGCGCGCCCTAAAATATCCGTTCCCTTCGAAGACGAGTTGGCTGTAGCCGTCGTAAGATTGATCCAATCAAAGTAATTGCGGACAGTTCCCATGGTGGCGTCTGCCGACCCATCATAGATGAACCCATAAACAGTACCATGCCCCATAGCCAGGTAGGTACGGGAGCCGCTACTAATTGCCCCGCGGTTGGTAGCCCCACCGGAGGTGGTAGTGTGATCGACGTACTCTATGATACTGTATAACGTTCCGCCTGCGTTTCCACCGCAAGGAAACCCATAAATAGACGACCAGGCCTGTCCGGAAGCCCCGCGGCGTGCTACAGTAAGAGCCCCTTTGCTGGCTGCATTTCCAGTTGTAGCGGTTGTGTCGTGATAGGAAATGGAGTTAGTGTCTGCTGAACCTGTGTAACCGCCTAAACTAAGGCCGATAACTCTTGCTGGTAGAGACCCCAACAAGCGCGCAAAAGGAACGCGACAAAGAATTGGAACCATTATGCCTCTTCCACCACCTGCTTAACCACATTTCCATTACCGTCTATTTCTGCTGCCAAAGCCGTTACACGCTTCACAACAACCGTGTCAGTGGGTAATACAGAGTCAACATAGTCTAACGCTTGCTGATCGGTCAGAAAAGTGCCTTCCCAATTAGTGAGCGCCGACTCTAGAGTGCTTTGGTTCTCGGAGCTTGTATCTATCTCTCCATACATCCAATCTCCAGAAGGCCATTGGCCCATGAACAGGTCTGTAGCCTGGTCTATCGACGGGACGGCAGCCACGATAGCGTCCTGCGGCTGAGTCCCGTTATAAAGCTTATATTTTAGCCTTAACATTAGACGCTCCCGACTCTGTTTTCTAATTCCGTGTCCTTTTGCTCGGTGGTGCCGTTTCTCCAGGTGTAAGCGTTGCAGCGGCTCGGAGTCCAGTCTCCGCCGTCGATCTTGACGTCGGCCAGGTAGTCTATCTTTTCGAGAGCGGCCTGCGAAGTAACGTCCACCATTTCGCCTTCCTGCTCCTCGTAAATAAAGCCAGGAGTGCAATTCGCGTCATGCGTTTCATGTGGGGAGTTGTTTCTATTTCTTTTATCTGTTACTGCCATTATTAGTCTCCTGTTCTTATAAGCCAGACCTTGGTGGCGAAAAATATGTAACCACTGCTTGAGGGGTTGTTCCCGTTGATTTTCAGACGCAGTTTGTACCTGTTGGACTTTGACACAGTGAACGAAGTTGTTTTTACTACGTTGTTAGCATCGCCACCATACCAGTCCTGAGTACCCTTGACAGTAGAATCCAGCATTATATCCACATAGGGTCGCGAAGTAAAAGTCTTTCCCATAACATAGATTGTCCATGAGCCTGCTCGTAGGAGGATCTCGTGACTTCGCTCATCAAGGTCGTTGGCACTATCATTCCAGACGGAATACTCGTAATAAGAGTCATTGTTAGATGCAACGGCAAGCGTCCCTACTTCTGCCACGGCCTCATCTTGGAAGCAAGTAACAACGTGTGGGTAGGTGTCTGCCTCCATCGGCGTTCCAGGCATAGACCCAAGCTCTGGCAAGACGCTGATAAGTTCAACGGTTAGATCTTCGCCAGCAGTCGTGCTCCCCACCTGATCTACATTAAGAAAAACCTTGTCTAAGAAATCTACGTTGTAATAAGTGTTAGAGATGGTGACTCCGCTGTCTACCTCGGTTGTGGCCTGTCCTAGAGAAAGTTGCGAAGATAGCAGGTCTTGTCCAGCAGCCCCTATACCAAGTTGGATAAGCAGGTTGGCACCAGCAGCCGCTGTTTCTACCCAGGCCCGGACCCCTACCAGATACCCAGAGGCCAATAACCAACGGAAGGCTGTAGCCATGACAGTTTTAAGTTGGTCGTCACCAACGGCAAGCTCTCCAGCCACCTGTAACGAGACTTGCACGACCTTATGCGAGGGCCCTACTCGAAGCTCACCGACAGTAGACGGCAGGGCTACACCCATTATGGTCACGGTCCCGGAAGAATAAGACTTGATGATGCCGTAGGAAAAGGCCCCTGACCCTGCGGATGTCCTGTAGGCGAGAGGTAAGCCAGGTTTGAAGATACCCTGATTGTCGGAATTATCCGTTACTGTGAATGTCGAAGTCGAAGTTCGTGTGAACCCAGCCGCCCCATCTCTGCGGATATAGCTTCGTTCTTCGTAATTCCATTGGGTGCCGTCATGCCAGCCTCTGACCTTCGCCGCTGAATTCCAATATTCGTCTTTCTCCTGGGCCGAGCGCCCTATAGCGGTCTCAAATGCCGACTCACTCGCAGCAGAAACAAGCATCGTCGAGCGCGTAAGGTCCGTAAAATCCGAGGGGGACAGCTCCGCAAAGGCTCTTCGACCACTCGACACTTTTGCTATTTTGCTTGCCAAAATATTCCCTCCTCGATTACGTCAGGCTCGCAAAGAAATCGAAAGTTATCAATTTCTCCAGTCCCGTGTTTGGAAGCCAAACCCCGTCGCTCGTGAGCCTCACGCCAATTGTATCCCAGGCGACAAACGTATACGGTGCCGTATTGGGTAAGACGATCGCGGCCGCTCTCGTTGGGTTCGTCGCATTCAAAGCGACGTCGAGCCCACCAGCAGCTAATGGGCTACCGTTTTTCGTCAGCCGTGCCGACAGGGACCCCGCCGTCCGTGGGTTTGTGGTTTTAAGCACAACAGCGATTACCGACCCCAGGCTGGGCATCTCAACTCCAGAGTAGGCACCCTCCGCGTCGTACAAGTCGCGCACCGTCGACTGAGGGAAGGCGCCAAAATGCGCCAGGCGCATCGGCCCTAAGACGGATTCCCCACCCCCTCCGCCGATTGTCCATGCCACCCACGAGGCGGTGGGAGCCCGATAATAAAACCACTCGTCGGTGTCGTCCTTGTACCACAACCACCCACCTTCAGGATCGGTGTCAATCGTGCCTCCTGGCGGAGAGGGGCCCGCGTGGTGTGATACCAAAGACGCGAAGATGTTTCGAAACTCTTCGGACGTGATCCCCTGCTTAAAAGCTGGAAAGGCCTTGTTGAATAACTGTGTCACTCCTCGGCCCTCCTTTAAATCTTAATTACGGGGAGCAAAGCCACGTTTCGCGGTCTGGTTTCGACCCCACCAGTAGATCCGGTCGAACTGCCACCCCAAGGGATGTCATTTCCGCTTTCGACCCAAAAGCCTCCAGAAGCATAGGTCACAGAGTGGGCATGTGACTTAAGCAGGTCAGCCTGGAACGACCCTAAAACGCGCCCGGAATCCACCCCACGCCCATTGTCCCATCCACGAATAAATTCGGCCCGGAGATCTGGCAGGTAAAGCAGTGTGTGAAAGTTGACTGCAGTCCCATTGTCGGAAAAATCGACCGGGCTCCCCCCCTCTGTGAGGGAAACCTGAAAGGTGGTCAGGGAGGCGTTAACGATAAAGTAAGGGACTCCTGCGCTTAACCCTGTTGGCATGGCCGTTGCCGACAAAAAAATTACGTCGTCGTCTACCAGCCCGTGCGAGGCAAACGTGAAGGTGTCCGTCGTATAATCCACGGCAACCGCGTTCGTATCGAAAAATCCATGTCTTCCGGCGAGAGCCGCGGCGAGAGCATAATAGGTCGTCGGCGAAACCGAGGCCCCGTTCGCCTCCAGATAACCGGACGGGGGCGTGTCGGCGTCGATGAACAGGACCGTGCCGGCCGGCACGGAGGAGGCAACCACAGCCGCTTGAAGCGCGGCTATGTCGACGTCCTGAAGCTCCTGCTTCAAGTCTACTTTCCCGATCGCGGTTGTGTGATCGTCTCCGTTCGCCACCGTGTAAGGAGTTGCTCGGTACGTCGGCGGCCCGGAAGGGGGGGTCCCTTTGGGGGTGGTCGTGTCTTCACCGACTTTATCGGCCAGCGTGGACAGTCCAGAGGCTACGGTTGCGGCCGCGGAGGCGGCCCCTTCCGCTATCGTTTGCACTTCGACGTCGCGCTGACGAAGGTCGGAGAGGGGACGGTTGTCCACGTCAGCATAAACAGGATCATGAACGTCGTAAAATCTTACGGCTGTAAGGCCATTGACGTCCAGGTCGCCATTCGGAGGAGGTACTCCCATCGTCTCAGCTCCTTATATCTCTATCGTCCAGCGAAATTCCAACGGCACAGGCCCCTTGTATATCAGTGGGAAAGCCAGCCGCGCGAACATCTCCCCAGCATCGTGAAACAAGCCCATTTCTGAGATTCCTTGACCTACAATGTCGGAGGATTCCAGGAGTCCCGTAAATCTTACGGACGTCTGAGACGGAGCCGTAACGCTTGTTATGGCCTTCCGGAAAATCTCGTTGACCAAGGCCGTATCGGTCAAGGACGCCGGCGTGTACTGCGAGGGGTCCCCGACGTCGTGTCCGCCGTCCCCCCAGGCGATTTCCGTGATCTGGTTTGAAATTCCTGTGGCGAGCATCAGACCGATTTGCTCACGCCCGACATTGACGACGACGTTTTTCTTGCGCCATACCTTTTGCGGGATCACGCCACCCTGCCGATACTCGATTATTTCGACGTTGAGCTTGATCGGTAGCCGGTCAAGAAACAATGGCTTTTCCACTGGTGGCTCCCGTGACAAAAGTGATAGTGCAGTTGTCCTCGTCGTCATACTCCACGGTGTAAGCGCTCGGGTCCACGTTTTTCGGCGGGGACGCCGACGTGTCGATTATTTCGACGCTTACGAATTGTCGGCCCAGCGCGTGATTTACGGCCCACGGATTCGCCGCCACGGCTTGGTCATGTTCGTACTGGCTGGATCCGCCAGGAGCTGTGGGGGACCCGAGCAGGGTGTTCACGTTTTCGAAGAGGACCACCCAGCGATCCGGGTTGGCGCCGTCCCCCTCGATTCGCATTTTCAGCTTCCAGTTCAAAGTTTCGGCCATGTCCAGCCAGAGCATTCCGCGCTGCAGGTCGGGGGGCTCGCTTGCGCCCTCACTCTGGGACGCCAAGGCATTAAACTGGGCGCGCAACCTGGAGGAAACGACGTCGGCGTTATACTCCGGATAGGCCTTGTTGAATTCTTGTGGCATAACGTCAAATCCCTTTCCAGCCATCTTACGGCTTCAGAAGTATTCCCTCACTTCCGGGGATAATTGTTTCATCGGGGTAGTGTACTTCCTCCACCCCACTTCCGTCTTCCTCAGACACGAGCTTTTCGGATATACAGCAATTGTGCTTCAGCCCTCCGTCATCGAAAAATAGCCCGTCGTCGAAAAGTAATCCCGTGTCGAACAGGTTATATATAGTAAGCTCGATGCGATGGTAATATGTCGGCACCGTGAAGTTTAAAGGGTCTTTGTGCGTTGCTTCGCGTCTGTGGTAGGCGTCAGAAAAGATAATCTCGTAGTCGTAAATTCCATCGGGCCAGGAGAACGGAGCGACTATGCGAAGGCTCGTTTCTCCCAGGACCTCTTCCACCTTGCGGTACTCGTGATTGATCCGCACGAAATCCCCTACGATTACGTGCATATTGGAGACGAATTTTGCGGACGGGGCTGAAACCGTGTCGAGAAGCGTAGAGATTGACATGTCCGCGCCACCGCCTTTGTTGTAGCCATAACGCTGCAGCGCGAAGGCATTGCTTTCGTCGCGCCGGCAATATATCCCGGAAAGCCGATAGCGAAAAGGATCATAGATATGGTCGGGATATTGGCATTCGTGCGAGTAGACCGTATCGTAATAAAACGGGGGGTAATCCATCTCTGGCGCGCGCGAATGCTCCCCAGGCTCATCGTAGATTCTCGGAGGGCTTTCGTCATACTTGAACCCAGCGTCATACCTTACGACAGTGTGGTAGTTCTCGACGCGCGCGCCCTTGCCGTGGTAACAGCAGCAACCCATTTTGACGCGCGTCAAGTAGTCTATCGCAATCAAAACGGCATCATCAACGCCAATGACGTCTGAAAACGAGTAGACCGTGTTCATATCGAGTTCGATGTGAATGGGCGTGATTTCTCGAAGCTTCTTCAACAAGCGCGCGAGGAGGAATGGGGTGAGCAAACCCCCTTCAAAGCCGCAAATCGAGAGAAGCTCGGCTTCCGGAAGTCTCTCGAGTTCCAGCCTTATTCTCGAGGACATATGCCAGCCGGGGAGGCGCGTGTTGAATCCGGTTATCGCGGCGCTCTCGTCGATCGTTATTGCGCTGTCCGGGCTGTCTTCGAAGAGGGGGATCACGGTAGCTTGGAACCCTAGCGTTCGCATGAGAGCCTCAAAGCTCAGCGTGGTCCCTTTTATCCCGTAAATCGGCACAGCCGCGCGGATTTGCTCTCGGATGAGGGCGCACGGGTCGCAATCCTCGGTTTGCAGCCCGATCAAATTCGCGAGGTAGGCCAGATAGTCGCAGGGCACGTCGTCAAGAGATTGTAGCTCTGGCAAAGCTATCGCGGAGGCCTTCAGGGATAGAATTTCCCCCTGAAAAGCGTCAACGATGGCCTTCAGGGCCTCATCGACGTCCGCCGCGCGATGCCGAAACGGTATAAGCCGCGCGTAAAAATCAAACTGGTCTACCACGAAAAAATCCCTCCTCTATCCAGGATAGAGTAAAATCCGAAAAATCCTTACACGTAGGTTATCAGGAAGCTCTCGCGCGTGTCCTGGCTGCGCTCGTAGGCGGCCACTGTGTACGACCCGAGCCGATAGATTTCGTTGTCCGCCACCGCGATGTCGTTTAGCGGATCGTACAACGAAAACAAGTCGAAAGTGTCCCCGGGGGCGAGGAGCGAATTTATTCCGTCGACCGTGACCACGCTAGCGGTGTTTCGCAAAATAGGGAACTGCCTCCCGTTCAAGGCTCCGGACGTGTAGACGATTCTCCCGCCCGCGTAAGCGTTCGGGACCAATCCGCCGGCCGTCAACGTAACCTCCGTGGTGAGGCCTGCGATGAAAAACCCGTCCACGCTGTCGCTGGCCGTGTCTTCCGTTCCTGGAACCCCCAGATTCACCTGCTGAACTCCGGCAAGGCCCATCAACAGGTAGTAGACTTCCGAGACAAAAAAAGTTTGCGCCGGCTCCAGGCTGTCCCGGTCGAAGAAATCCTGCAAGGCCGTCTCGACATCGGCAACGATTTCATCGGCGAGCTTGACGCGCTGGTCGACGAAAAGCGTGACTACCATGTCGATGTCCTTCAAGAGACCGTCGTTGATAAAAATGTCGAGGTTAAGCACTTTCCTGATGTTCAGGTAGTCGAGCAAGGCCTCTTTGAGCCCCTGGCTGGCTCCACCAACGAGAGCGCCGGCCGTTCGGGTCCACACGAACACGTCAATCTCGTTAGCGCTCGAGTTCGTTTTCCCAACGCGCGGAAAGGCCACACCCTTTGCGATAGCTCCGTAAGTGGGGTCTACAAAAATCGGAATCAAGGTGTCATAGTCGAGTTTCGATATGGCATTGCCATGTGTCCGGACATACCGAGGAGCGTTGAATTTGATCGAATCGAGGGACTCCTCCTCAGCTCCTCCGCTTGCCGGGTTCGGGTTGGTCGCGGCGAGCTGAACGGTCCCCGAAATCGTGGTCGCCGAAAGCTGGGTGGAAATGAGACCGGCCCCGATGTTCCCGGCCTCCCCCCCGCCAACGCGCGAATAGACCTCGATAAGCGACCCGGCCAGCGGGATGTTACCGCTTACGCCGTCCCCGAAGCGAATGGTCGGCCTGTTGTCACCATCGAAATCGAGAGCGTATGAATTCGCTTGCCCAGCAAAGACCAAGGCCTCCACTTCATTCCACAAGGAGCCGTTGACCCTGACTTCCACGCTCCCCCGAATTACGGGATAGTTTCCCAAGGTGTAGATTTGATTCGGTGTCGACGCCGGAACCGTAAATGATTCGTCGTAGCTCACGCCTTCGGCGAACGTGGGCCCAGGCAGCCCGGTAGTGCTTCCCGGGCCAGCGTCGCGGTTGCCGGCGAGTAGAACAAAATCTTCGAGAAGCTCGAAGGTCAGACCTTGAACGGAAATCGACGCCCCCGCCGAAATAGTGGCGTCCTGAGCGAGGCCGCCGACAATATTCGTGTCCACAAGCAACTCGGCCGAGGCCGCAGCCGGTGGCGATGGCTCGTAGCCTATAAGCTTCACCAAATTTACAGCATTTTCCCGCTGACGCAGCGTGGGGAGGTAGCATTCGTTCGCGGCCATGTCGATTGTAAAGCTCAACATGTCGGCCACCCACGCACACACTTCGAGGAGCATCACCGACAAGTTAGATTCCGTAAAGTCCGTGAATGTTGCGGGGAAACGAGCCTTTATGAATTCGATGAGCGCTTGCTTGACGGTCGGGAAGTCCCGAGACGAATAGTCTATTGCCGGATAGCGGTCATTAGGATCCGCTGTTGGATTCGGTATGCTCGGAGCTGGCATATTTCCTACCTCCCTAACTCAATAAATCCAGTGTCTCGGTTGATTGCCAATGTCAAGCTCGATTCAGCCGGGATTGGCTGGCGAACACGAAATTGTATTGCCAGCTCGGCCGTATGCTCCCTGTGTTTCGAAAAAGACACCACGGCCGATATGAGATCAATTCGTGGCTCCCACGTCCTGAGCGCCTCGAAAACATACTCCTGGGCGAGGACCTGAAAAGCCTCGTCTTGCTGCTCGAAAACCAGCTCGTGGAGACGAGACCCGAACTCCGGGAGGTGGACGCGCTCCCCGATCCTCGTAACGAGAATTGTCACGATGGAATCGCGTATGGTCGCCAGGCCGTCCTGGGGGGAAAAATACCCCCGTGTCCGCCTTTTTATCGGCTGAGGGATAGAGGGGATCGTAGGCATTTCGCCTCCTTATCCGATAACCGACGTGTCGCCGCCGGCCGACAAGATAATCTGGCCCGAATCCGGGTGCGCCGTGATGAAAATTTTCTTCTCAGGTGCGGTCTCGTTCGTGATTCGAATGTTATCCAGGAGAGACTGCACGAGTATTTGCAGGTTCACGGTTTTCGTGTAGTTCGCCAAATACGTCTCGATCGCGTCGAGCGTGACCGCGCGCGTGTAGGTAGCCTGGTAGTTTTCGGTTCCCGGGAGCGTGACCGTGCGCGTGTAGGTGTTGAGGAAGTTCTGCAGAACCTGTAAGACGACAGTCTCTGTCAACGTGTTCAAATACTGGTGCGTTACGGGGCCCACAACCTCTTCGGTCTTCTCCCCCAAAACCTCGAGGGTCTTGTCGACGTCGATGGTCTCCTCACGACTCCCGTGGATTTCCTTTAACTGGTCCTCATCCACTTCCTGGTGGTGATTCTGTTTGTAGTACTCCTCCACATCGCCATCGACTACAACGTGATAGTCTCCAACGACGTGCAAAACCACATCACCGTTTGCCCGGAATTCCATGTGCGATCCGGAGGGGTGATACAGGTGAATCCTCTCGGCCCCGTCCGTGTCGTCGTACTCGATCACGATTCCATTTTTCGTGCGAATTCCTCGGTTTTTCGGGTATTCGGCCGCCCAGGATGATGGCTCGTCGATCAGCGGTTCCGAGTCCTGAGCGGCCGGGTCGGAGGGGTCTCCCCGGAAAACGGCCGGAGTTTCTTTTTGTCCCTCCGGGGAGCCGTAAAAAGTCCCCATCCAAACCGGGCGGTCGACGTTACCCTGCTCGAACATCACCCAGACTGTGGACCCGATTTCCGGGATGAAAACGTGCCCGTAGTCGTTTCCTCCGCCGTCGGGGTAGCAAGGCCATGCCCACGGAAGTCCTTCCGGTGGGATGTCCCGGTAGAGGTCGAAAACTTTCACTTTCAGCCGACAAAGTTGGTCCGGGTCGTTGTTGTCGACAACCGAAGCCCGGTAAAGCCCGGGGAATACTTGCTGATCCCGTTGGAACCGGGCCGGCTTCGTGTTTCCACCTATCATGGCAACTCCACCGCCTCTCTCACGGTTGCGCTCGTCACCTCTTCTTGGATCACTCCCGGACGCACGCCCGAAACCGTCTCCTCCCCGTCGGCTGCAGCCGATTTCGTGAGCGACAAGACCGAGACGAATTTGTCGGCGTCGATCAGATGGCGCACACCTTCGACGAGATAGCGGCCGGAGAGCAGGTGGAACCTCCCTCCAGCGTCCGTGGGGATCTGGATAGAGACTTGCTTCCCGGGCTCGATAAAGGGGTCCCCAGTCATGACCGCCACAGCCCCATACCGTTTCCGGTGCGCCGCGTAAAATTGGGCTTTCGCCTCGTTCTCGACGCCGCTTTGAGTGATCGGATAGCCGTTGTGCAAAAACCTCCCATCTGTCGCCGCGCGCGGGAGGCTGAAAAGGAACGACTTTGTTCCTTGGGGGTCCTTCTCCCGCGTCGTCGTGTCCCGCGCCGTGAACTGCAATGTCCGCTTCTCGAAGGGGTCGTAGCCGAAAGCCGTCGTTGACAGTCCCCCAGCCGCATTCGAGTATTCACCGCGGAAAAACACGCGAAATTTCGAGATCGGACCCCCGCCGTCGCTCAGGGTGTACTTTTTGTAGACCTGATTTCCAAGCTTTGGGGGGTGGAAGTGCAGAACCCCCTTGCCATCGAAATACAAATCATAGTCCCCCCGGCCGGTTTTTGCCGAAATTGCTTTAGGGAGAAGGACACGAGTTATGAACTGGATGTCCGAAATCCAAACCTGCCGTAGGGTGTAAGCCCCCCTCGTTTCTTCTATGTCGGCCGAGACCCCGTTTCGTCCAGCAATTTCTTGCACTATCGAGGATATAGGCTTTTCCACGTAGGCCTGGTTTCTTGTCCCCCTATTGATCTCAACGCTTTTGTCCGCCCCCGTGATTGTAAGTCGTGAGCTTCTGCCTTCGAAAACCACGTCGTAGTCGACCAATAGCGCGCGCCGAATAGGGGCCCGGTCGATTTCGCCGGCCCAGCCAAAACGAAAGGAGATCTCCTGGCGCTCTTGTATCCGCTGTGCGTTGAACCCCTGGAATTGCGGGTTTGCTATCGTCACCTGGTGGACGTCGGCCCCTGGTGGCGAGATCACAGAGGAGAATTCGAAACTCTCAACGACGCTGGCCGGGGAAATCACGTCCTGGTCTCCTATTCGATACTCGAGGACCGGCGGCGACGTCAAGCTCCTTGGCATCAGAACTCCCCTTCCGTGAGCGCGGAAAACACTTTCTTAAGCCGGGGGATGGTGAGGACTGTCCCGGCGTCCACCCCTTGCAGGGGATCAGCAATCCCGTTCACGAGCGCGATAACCCACCACAGCTCCGAAGTCCCATAATACCTGTACGCTACGAGATCGAGGCGGCCGTTGTCGCTTTCGCGCATGGTGTATAGTGCGTCGTCGTTTCCTGGAGATATTTCCGGTGCTACAAAGGTTCCAAAAAACTGGACGCTTCCTGTCGATGGGGTTTTCTCAGAGATTCGGCGCGAGAAATACGGAGTGAGTTGATACCTGCTGTTTGCGCTTAGAAGTAGGCGCCGGCTCATCGTATATCCTCCGGGTTGAAGCCCTGCAGGCCAGAGGCCACCGTTTGAAAAGTGTAACGCGACGGCTGCATAGTCCCCTGCTCGTTCGCGTCCGCTTGTGCGCGGTTCAGGATCTGCGTTGTCACCTCGAACATCAAAGACACATCGACCGAAACCGGATATGTCGCCAGGGGCGCCGGCGCCGCCTCCGGGTTTTGGACTCCGGAAACGACGTCCGAGAGGAGATCGAAAAAGTTCCGGCGATCAAATCGCGTGTTCCCAGGGAAATCCCCCACAGTAGCCATTAAATTCGGGTCGTAAGAAACCTGAGTAACCACGCAGCGGGCCCGAAACCACGAGCCTATCCGGACAAGCACGATCGGGGGGTGAAAAGCGTTCGACCCCCCCTCGACAGAAATAGGGTACTGCAGCGCCTCGCACCAGCGCACGCGATCTATCACGTCTCTTTGTGGGTTGTTCTGCACGAAAAACTTAGTCGCCAGCGCAAAAGTTTTCATCCCCGTATGTTGCCAGAGCTTTATCGGCTCGGACCCCCCGAATACGTCTTGGCTCATGTACTGTGCGTTCGAGGCCACCCCAGAAATTATCGGGGTCGAAGTGAAATTAAGCTGGTCTCGCTGTACTCCGAAATCGCGTGGATTGGGGGGAACAACGATCTTGATAAAGGCGTCCGCTATTTCTGGTTGGCTGGCGTCTGCGTTTTGTACGGCCATTATATCCCCCACTGATAGAGGAGCTTTTCCTCGTCGGACATCTCAATTTTGCCGGCGCGCATCTGGCCGCCCCCCCGCTTTACCTCAGCCAGAAGCTCACGAAGCACGTTTACGACTTTGCGCGCATCGAGGCGGACGGCCGGAGTTCCCGTCGACGGAACGGCCGACCTTCCACCCATCTGCACGACCGCGGGAGCCGTCACGGCGCGAACGTGTTCGGCCGCCGCGCGCGTGACCCGGCTTCGGCTCATGGTGTCAAGCGTATCCGCGAAAAGCGCTCCCAGGTCGTCAAAAGGGATTACAGCTTCTTCTCCTCCCTCCCCAAGAAGGAGGGGGCGCCGGATTATTCCGCCGCCGGCCATAGGCTCGAACTCGTGAGGGCCCACCCCCATCGGGAGTTCTCCCGTTGTCATCCCACGTATTTCTTCGCGAAAGCTTTCAGGCAGATCCGCGCGAAGCTGGGTGTCTTCCGCGCCGAGAAAGGCCTTTATCCTGTGCCAGGTCTCAACCAATGCATCTAAAATGTGCTGAATCCTCTCGATGTCGGATTCTATACCTTCTATGTAATGCCCAAAGTCCTCTCCAATCCCCGAAAGGTAGCTCCCTATTTGCTGTATTGTCTCCCATGCCCAAGACAACACTTCTTTTAGACCCTCAAGGTGCGTCCCGAACGCGGGATATTTTTCAGCCCAAGCGTCGATACCGGCGCCGATGGACTCGACAAAGCGATCGACAGAAGAGAAATTATCAGCTATCTCAGAAATTACAGGGATTAGATGGTCCCCCATGTAGACGACGACTTCCCGGATGTTTTCTCCCAGCTCGGCCATCATTGGCGCGAAGGCCGCGCGCATCTGGTCCGCCTGCTCGCGGAGAGTTTGCCGCGACCTCTCCGCCGCGGCGTCGAGATCGTCCGTCCTGGTTGCAGCCTCAGCAGACTCCTCCGAAATCCCCCGGAGGGATCCTTCGTATTGGCGCATCAGCAAGAGGTTTCGGCCCGAGACCCCTGTCAGGTCTTCCATGGACTTGTTGAGCAGCATGAACCTGTCTTGGCTGAGCGCGCGCGTGGCCTCCTGCATCTGCAGAAAGACTTCAACGAGATCCCCCTGACGGTCTATCAGGTCGTCAAGATTTACGGTCATCCCCGCTTGCTGGAAGAAGGCCCGCAGTTGCGCCCGGGCCTGGCGCATGGTCGCCATGTCCGGACTCGTGAGTCTTGTCATGAGCCCGGCGTATTCGGACACGTCCCCTCGTGTCTCCCGGACCATCGCCGTTATCGTGTTTATTTGCGCTGCAAGCCCTGTTCCCCCACGCCCACGCATTTCCATTGCAAGAGCCACGTCCTGAAACGAGCGGGCCGCGTCGACGGCCTCGCTTGCGGACATGCGCGTTGTCGCGGCGAGAAACCGAATTTGGTTGGACAGTTGGCGGAAGCCATCCTCGGCCCCGTACCAGACTTGATATGTTTGTAAGGCATTTGCCGCTTCCCCCTCCGAAAGCTCGGTCGCAAAGGACAAAGCTGAAACGGATGCGATGTACTCGCGCATGGGCCCGCGCGCCAGGCGCATCTGGTCGATCGAGAGCGTTCGCACGAGCGCGTCGGTGCGCTCAAACCCGATTCGAAGCTCCCTCTGCACGTCCAGGACTTCTTCTCGCATGTCCGCGAAGGTTGCCGTAAGACCACTCACATCGGACCTGGTTTCCCCAATCAGGTCGATTCGGCGGTGCATCGCGACAAGGCTTTCCTCGACTGTCGAGGCGGCCGCGACAAAACGGTTAGCCATCCCCACGGCACCCTCGATCGAAAAAATCGAACGCATCGAGGTTATAAGGTCGTCGGTCATATTGGCAAGGTCTGACATGCCGCCGCGAGTGTCCTTCAAGCCAGAAAGCACACTGTTACGCGCTCCCGATAAGCGCTCACGAAATGTCTTTGCCTCTTTATGTCCCTCCTCGAGTTTGCGTCCCATCTTCTCGATTGCCCCGCCGACACCATCGAAGTCCTTCTCCGTCTGCCTTTCAGCCTTTTCGATGGACTCCGTCAGGTCGTCAATAGCTCCCTCGATCCCCTTTATGGATTTTGACATGTTGTCTTTGAGGGAAAGCATAAATCCAAGATCATGCTCGCGAGGCATCTATTTACCCTTTGCTCCTTTTTGCGGCCGCCCGCTCAATTTCGTTTTTCTGTTTTTCGAGCAGGTCGACCAGCGTTTTGTGGAAAAACCGGCGCTCGGGCGTCGGCATGTTCTCCAGAGATCCATAATCAAAACCTGAATGGTGGATCAGGTTGAACTGCTCAAAAAGCACGCTCCGGTACATGTCGACGCTTTGGGCGAAAAAACTCATCGCTGAAAGGAAGTGTCTCTTCGGACTCGTACAAGCACGAAGGGCACACCACTTTCAGCTCCATGTTCACCCCGACATTCTTTTCGTCGTATGCGTGACGAAAAGCTGTCAAGTCTCGTGACACTAGGTTTTCCACGAAGTCGAAGGATGCTGCCCCCTCGGAAGCGTGTCCGTTTACTGACACAATCCGGCGGGAAAGTGAGAAGATGTAAGCGTCCCCTCCGCCTTCTTGCTTTCCCTCGAGCTGGCACCGCCGGCGAAACTTTCGGACAACCTCTTCATCCCGACCGCGGAGAAGCCGAAACCCCACCTCGCAGCCTTTCAGAGGTAACGTAACTTTGAACGGTTCGGCCTCCGCTTCGTCCCCGAAACTGTTCACGTCAAGCCTTGACAGGTCCACCTGATAGGCGAATTGCTCTCGGCAAGATTCGCAACGACAGCGCACCGGGTAGGCCTCCCCCAAGGAGAGTATTCGGAGTTTTACCAGGATGTAATTTCGATCCCCCATCGTCAATTCGGCTGGGGAGAGAGCGCCGGGAAGGGTCGTGCAGAGTCGAATCAAGGCGTCTATTTTCCCTTCGCCGGCGCTTCCGTACAGGATTTTCTCCGCCTTGCCGGTCATGGCATGTATCCGTATCTTGCCATCGGGAATTATCAGCTCCCCGGCGTCCGTCTTGTAGAGATAACCACGAGACGGTAGGACAACGTCCTCAAAGATAGTACTTTCAGGTATATTTTCCAAGGCAGACTTCCTTTCTGTTTACTTTTTAGACCAGGCCGCCGGCTACCGAAGGAATCGAAGCGGCCAAACTCGATTCCGCCGAGATTGCAAAAAGCGGAATGGCTTTGTCGAATCGGATCGTGACGTCGGCAACGACGACATCGTTCTGGTCGTCGGCCAGCTCCCCGGGGTTCGCCTGCGTCGGCCAGCACCCGATAAGTTGCCAAATGCGTTCGTTGCTGATTCCATCCGGAGCCGTGAGCAGAATTTCCCCGGATTTTTTGTAGAGGCTTGCGAAGCCCACGCCGCCCGTCAAAGGATTGTAGACTTGCTGGCGCCAACGGAGGATGGCCGCCAGCGTTTCGCGGTCGACGTAATCGCGAACGCGGATCGTTCCGCTTTCGAGCGTTCGCCGTCCGGCCACCCAAACGTCTTCGTTCTTGTGCGGGATCTGAATTTCCTCATTGCCCTCGGACGGCATGAAGCCTCCGACGATTCCGAGTGTGAGCATTTCCTCATCCAGGAAGTTGCCCAAGAAAAATCGGATTTGATAGTGGTTTCGCCGCTGAGGCTCGAAGGTTCCGAGCTGAGAGGCGAGATGATTGCTCGTCATTGGAGTTATAGGCATAATTTACCTCCTTAACCTTCGGAGAATTCGGCCCCCGAGGGCAAAATCACAAAATCGAGTACGATTTTTTCCGCGGCCTTTGTCGGGATGATAAAGAGTTTCCCGTGCATCTCGTTTCTGTTCCGGACATCGGGCGGATTGGTGCTGGAGTCGATCCTCACCTGAAACTCTTCTATTCCACGGCCGGCTTTGATTCTGTTCAAAATCGGATTGATAAGATTCGTCGCGCGACGCCACAAAGTGGAGTCATTCGGCTCGAAAACGAGTATCTGCGATACGGTAGCGATGAGCTTTCGCGCGAAGAGCAACATCCTTCGGACGTTTACTCGATCGAGCGCGCTCGCCGTCCGCTGCAGGGTGCGCTGGCCGTAAATCAAGATCCCATCACGCGGGAAGTCGACGATGGGGTTGACGGCGTTTCCATTGCCATACAAAAAGTCTCTCTGTCCCAGATCGGGAGAAGGCTTTTCGAGCCGAAGGGCAGTGTTAAGCCGCCCCCGCGTGAGGCCGGCCGGAGCATACCAGGGATCGTTCAGGTAGTCGGTGAAGGCCATCTGAGCGGCCACCCAGCCGGACGGTGGCGTGAAAACCCGCTCTTCGGCGTTCGGGTCGTACTGCTCGACCCACGGCCAATAGGTGGCCCCGTAGGACGAGTTGAACGTGGGATGCAAGCCGTCGTAGGCCCCGTTCCCGTTGTGCCAATCTATCACGTCGTCGTAGTCGAGCCCCATCGGGGGGTCGACGATCGCGAGACAATCGCCGCGGGAGCGGCAAAGCTCGAGCAGCTCCAGGACGACCGGGCCGCTGGAAACCCCAGGAGTGGCAACGATGTTGACGTCGATGATTTCCGGATTGTTCAGCGTTTTCAGCCCGGTCTTCACGCCGCCCGTGACGGTCCCGATGTAGTCGGCGTCTGAAATGGTAGAAATTCCGTCGGCCCCTCCGGCGAGAGAGTAGGAGACGGGAGTCGGGGGGGTCGCCAAGTAAGTCGCCGGGTCCGGAAGGCTGTCGTTCCCTTCGTCGTCCACCACGATGTAAGCACTGACACCGTTTATCGTCTTTTCCACGTTCGCTTTGGTCAGGTTGTCGTAGGTCTCGAGCAGATTGCTTTGGACGTCCCAGACCGAAAGCTTGAAGGTCCCCGTCGTAGTCCCGTTCTCTATCCGGATTTGCAAGCCGTTGGCGAAAGTCCCCGGACTCTCCGCGTACACGGTGAGAGCCGCCGCTTCGGCGTCAATCCCAGTGACGGTGTAGGGGATGGACGGCACGCCGAAAACATGCTGGCCGGCGTCGGTCAGGGGGTCGGCGTAGGCCTCTATTGTCACCTCTCCCGACGCCTCCCCCGCCACCGTACCTCGGATTATTGGGTAGGCATTGAGATTGTCTTTCGCCGCGGCGCCAGCAACCGTATTGTTTATCGCCGTGATTATCTGCTCGATCGGGACGTCGGTGAGGTCCCCGGTGTAGCTGTCGCGCAGGTTGATGTCGTGACTGCTCCCGTCGATGGTGACGCGAATCCGATAGCGCACGCTCAAGTCGATTCCGCCGGACAGGTTTTTGAACCCCTTGAAGAACGCGATTTGCGCCGCCCCAGCGACGGCTTTCGAGGCTGCCGACTCCGTCCCGTCGGTCACGCGCACAAAGAGCCCTTGACGGCCATTTCGCAAGTACTGCTCCATCGCGTACACGGCGTAATGCGTGAGCGCCCCCACGCCGAACTTGTTTTGCAATTCCAGAGCGCTTGTAACCGGAGTAGGGTCGTTCACTGGGCCTTTCTGGGCCGTTCCGACTACAGCGAAAATTGCGGTGGCGAGCGCCGGCGCGTACTGAGAGAGATCTATCTCGCGCGAGTAGACCCCCGGGGAAATGTATTCGGCCATGTTCTTAACCTCCGATCTCTGTCAATACGACCAGGCCGGCCGTATGCCTCTTCTCAACGTCCGCTGTCACGGCGGCGCTGTCCACCTCCACCGTCGCGCGCGGGAGGAGGTTTAAGACCTTCGATCTCCCGGTGGCGGTGTCTTTTACCAGCACCGGCTGCATTTGCCGGAGCTTGTTTTTGATCGTGTGTGGCATTAGGGAATCCCTCCAGTTTGGATTTCCAGGATAACCGCGTCGGGAGGCTCCGCCGCAACTACAGGGGGCGCCAACGTGAATTCAGGCATCCTCTCCGCGGCCTGCGAAATCCTCGCCTCCTCGTACTCGTAAAAATCGTAGTTGTAGGTATGCACGACCGGCACTTTGCGTACCGGGCGCATGAGCATGGCCTCAACCGTCACGGTCAAGGTCAGCCTAAAAAATCTCTCGCCATCCCCCACCTCGAGATCGCTCGTGTCGTCAAGAGAGTCAAAGCGAACCGGAAATACATAAGGATACTTGTAGGCCTCGGCGTGGACCTGACGAAAATCCACAGTGACGTAAAAGCGATCGTCGTCAAATTGTAACATCATCCATGTCTGCACGAGGTTAAGCGTGCGCCGGTTTATCGCAGTGACGTCGACCTGATAGGGTATATTCCAGGGGTCCGGGTAAGGAATCTGATATACCTCTTTTTGCTGGTCGCTAACCCACCCGGCACGCCGAAAAACCCCGCGGTGACGCCGGCGCCCCATGTCTTTTTGCGGCCCCATGCGAGTTATCGAACAAGCCGGAAAGTCCGGGCGGATAATCGGGTCGCGCCGGCGCTCCCTCTCCGGAAGCTGCTTGTTGTACAGGTTTCGCATCTCGGCGAAAGGCCGGTCAGGCGTCGCGATCTGAGTAAACATCGGCCCGGGCTGTCCGTTGGGCGCGCACTCGCTTGTCGATCGCGTCTTGATGTCTGGATGGCTGAAAGTAAGCACCCAGCGCTTAATCTGGTCGTCATAAAGCCGGAGCTGGTCTACCGGATTTGCCTCTGTGAACGAGGACAGAAACTCGATTCCTGGGGGTGGGTTGTTTATGCTCATATACGACCACTCCGAAAAGACTCCGCCACACCGTGCAGACGCGCTTCCTCCGCTGGATTCAACTCCTTCCACTGCTCGCTGGCTTTGCGATAAGCCGCCTCGACGCGCCCGCGTTTTATCGCCTCACGAACTTCGCGCGCGATCTTCTCCTCGGCGCGTCGAGAGATCATATCCTCTTGCAGCAAAAACATCTCCTTGATTGCGCGCCAGTGAGGCCTTGGAGGTATGTTGTTTTTGACGCTCCCGTACTCCAGCACGCGCGCGAGTAGCTGCAGATTCACTCCTGACGTCTCATGCTCTCGGTCAGGCACAGTGACCACAACCATGTAGTTTTCACCGCGCATCCGTTCCTGTATCTCGATTGACTCGACGTATTCCCCTGTAGCTATCAGTGTTCTAGGATCGAGGTCGGCCCGCTTTTTGAACTCCACGTAAGGCTTGCTGAGAGCTGCAAGATCGAGGTCCTGACGCAAAATCGCCTCTTGCAGCCGGAAGAGAAAGCTTCCTCCCAGCTCGAGGAGAAATTCCCGGGCGGCCTTCATTCCGGCTTCCCGAGCGACTTTCGCGACGTAGCGCTTCATCTTGTGCGTGTCCCCCCGAAAGGAGACTCCCATTTTCAGTTTTTTCGCCATTACGCTGAAATCCTGTCAACCACGTTGAGTTTGCAAAGCAGGATGAATGGGATAGAGCTTGACAACCACTGAGCCTCGACATCCCCAATTACAGTCGAAATCTCGTACTCGTGCTGCTCGTACAGAATCAAATCCCCTGGAGCTACAGCGTCCGAGGAGAAGCCCGCCTCTTCCAGCGCGAAAACCGAAAACTTGCAGATTGCCGGCCGGCTCTCGATAATCCCAAGCTTGAACAGGTCCGCCTGGTTCCCCTGCTCCTGAAAGAAAATCCTGATGCGAACAGGTGGGTGGTAGCGTTTTTCCATTGCCTCGTTGTAGAGGGGGTCTACCGAATCGTATTCGTCGTACTTGTATTGTGCGTCGTACCTGTAGCCAGCATCGTAGACAAGGCGGGGATCACGGATCAAGCGGCGCCACCACATAAAAGATACATCACGCTTCCAGTTTTCCAGATGGAGCGCGCGATATACTTCTATGTCGTAATTGCCTGTAAAGTCTACAGGTAGCTCCGCGTCGTACACGGCTTTTCCCCCACTTATCCACATTTAGCCATAGATCGGCCACATTGGGATGGCGAGGCCTTGCAGTATCTCCTGTAAGGCCTCCGCCTCCCGAAACCCCTCATCCTTCAGCTTCCCGCCGTTGAGCTGCACGTTCCCGCCTGGAGTGATTACAGAGTCCCCGAATTTTTCGCGGATCTCTCCAAGAACGATCTTGGCGCGCGCCAGGGCAAGACGTTTCAAAGTTTGCTGGTGCGCCGGCGTGATGTCTCCCAGGCGGTGGTCTACCCCGTAAGCATATGTGACCTCGTAGAAGGAGCGATCCCACTCACCCGTGTCAATAAAAATTTTTGTCGGGGTCCCCGGATCCCAACGCCAAATTGGCTCTTGTCCAGTGACACGAAGGACCGTCCCGTAATGCGATTGTGACAAAACGAAGTCATCGAAAGCCAACTGCGAAAACCTGGGGTAGTGACGACCAAATAGAGGGTCTGAGATGATCGGAGTTCCTTCTTTCCGACGAAATTGGACATCATAAACCCCGCGGCCGAATTCGGTTATAGTGTATGCTTTCCGCCCGGTGACGAGACGGATCTCGCCATATTTCCACCTCGGCACGTATTGATTGTATTCGGCAAGCGCGTCTGCGATAGAATCGCAAATCTGTGATTCGTCCAGCTCCACCCCCTGCTTCGGCCAGCCCAACTTACGCAAAATCCAGTCGCGAAGCTCTGACGATAGCAAGACGCCATCCATGGTCGACTGTGTGGCGACCATGGTGATCTGGGGGGAGGGGCACCAGGGCTTTCCGTCGTAGGTGGCATACCATCGGGCTTCCAGCGGTGATTCCCCCAAACCATCGGGATTGAGGCGGACGAAGTAGTACGTTCCACACCCGGACACTTTACGCTCGATTGCTGGTTCCGTGCTTGCCGTAATGTCTGGGAGTATTTGCACTCCATCCGAAAACACACGCAAAACCAGGTCGCTCACGGCGACAGCCCGGCCGCCCCGCTGAAAACTGGTTTCAATTACCAGCAGGTCTGGCGCCGAGTTTCCTTGCGGGCTGAAAGAGGAGGAGCGCTGCACTACTTCTGCCATCGTCTACCTACTTTCCGGGAGCGAGCTTGGTTCTGAGCGTGCCTATGATGTCTTTTTTCGCGGTCGCCTCCGCAAAGTCGATCCCCACAAAACGCCCGAGTCCTAAAAGTTGGGAACGCGAAAACGATTCGAGTTTTCCTTGCGCGGCGACGTCGCACCACTCTTCATAACTCTGATCCATATAGGCTTCACCTCCGGCTATGGCCTTGGCTTTCTGGGCGCGGTCGCGCGCCTCTTTCGCGTCGTCGTTCGCCCCGAGCATCTGAGCGAATTTGGGGCGCTTGGGCGCTCCCTTTCCGCTTTTTTGCATCTGGCCGAGAGGGCGCGGCCCGTCGTAAGGTACGAGGCCTTTTCGCTGGTTGACGAGGCTTGCGAACTCTGGGCCTACCACGGCCCCGGGGGCCACTTCTTTCCGCCCGCCGGCTCCGTTGAGGCCTACCACCCTGTACGGTCGGTTATTGATGAATTTCTGTTGGGTTTGCTGCGTCATTTCTCTTCTCCTTTTCTTCTGCTTTCCAGGCTAATTAGTGTATGGGCGTGCGGGGAGGAAAAGCCCTCCCCGCGATTGCCCGAATCACGCGGTGACTTCGCCGGTGCCGTAAAATCTGGGGTTGATCGTCTTTTTTCCGTAGGCGATGCCCAAACCTTTCCTCCCCAAGAAGTCATCCAAAAAGATCGTAGGAGTCGTGTACAGGGGGAGATACGGAGCGAAGACATAGCCGGCGTCCATCCAGCTCCCGCCTTTGTAGCCGCCGAAAAACACTCTCGGGTTCGGCTGTCCGTTACCGAGGAAGGGGTCTTTGTAGACGGTCCACCTGTTGTTGAGCACGCCGACCTTGACCACGCCCGCCGTCCTCTGGACCGAAAAAGCGTTCGGCTCGGCGACGAAAGTGGGGAGGCTTTCGATGATATTTGCCACCTCCACGGACGTCACGATGAAATTCATGTTCCCACGCCGAGTTGCACGGAAAATCAAGTTGCCCAGCTCGATCAAAGCGTCGATGTAAGACAGCTTGTGTTCGGTAAAGCTCACGCCGGCCGGCTGGGTGATCTGCCAGAAAACGTGTCCGGCGAGGGCGATGTTGTACAAGTCCCTTATGACACGGCGGTCGATTTCGAATTTGAGTTCCTCCGCCGTGAATGCCATGAGTTCACTTTGCGCGTCCAGGCCGTGGAGGGATCTGGCCGAAGCCTGAGCCTCGATCGACCAGCGGATTCTCAGCTTGTGGTGCTGGGCAACGACAGGGGTGGAGACCATCCCGATGTCCATTTGCGGCACCAGTTCCGAGCCTTCCATGTCGAAACGGTACGAGGCCGTGATGATCGTCCCGCCCACCGGGGCCACAGAGAAAGTGATGTCGTAGGCTCCGGTGTCGTAGTCGATGCTTCCCGCCGCAATCCCGGTTCCGGTTATGTTGCCGTCCCCATCGTCCCAACCAACGACATCGCCGGCGGCCACCTGCACAGTCCCCTGGTATATGGGGGTGTATCCTACGTTTCCCGTGAAGTTCGTCTCCGCGTCGTCGCCGGCGCCGAGCGGCTCCAGCTCGACGTCTTCGGAGCTGTAAGACGGGTTTTCGTTGGGGCCGGAGACCGCATCGAACGCGGCCTGTCCCGCCTGGACGCTCCCCTTGTTCGAGCCGTACAAAGCGTCGAGATAGAAAATCAGGGAGATGGGCCCGGTCATGGGCTGTACGGAAACGAGTTCCTGGGCCACCAGGTTCGGGTATATGGCCCGGATCAGCGGGAAGGCGAACTTGTCGAAGTTCCCGATTGCTTGCTGGCGCACGGTCTCGTTGAAGTTCTTGAAGTAAGACTTCGTGTTTTCCAGCAGGATGGCGGTTCGCCACCGCATGTTTTTCGGGAGGCGGCGGCAAAGGTGACTCCAATCCTCGGCGGCGAGCTTGGCTCCCTTCTCCTGGGTGCGTTCCAGGATTGTCTGGCCGCCCATCTGGAGATTTTCCGCCAGGTTGGCAATGGGGGGGACCCCCTCTATCTGTGGCATCAACATGCTTTTCTCCTTTCGTTTTGCGCTTTGTAGCGCGTCGTCTACATCCATCCGGGCGGAAGGTGCCCGCCGTCGATCAGGTTATCGGCCATTCGCGAATAGTCGCTATCCGCCCCGTGGCGGCTCTCCTCGAGAATCCTTCCCAAAGACAGTTTGTTTTCCTTCACTTGCTTTTTCGGAAGGTCCTCGGCGGGGAGATCCTGAGATTCGACCATCAGTTCTCGCGTTCTGGCCGGCGGCGGTGTGTACCTTCTGCGCGAAGGCGGGGTACGTCGAGCTGCTTCCTCCTGACGACGGCTTTCCTCTTCCCGCATTTTGGTTTCCCTGCTTTCCTGCACCAAACGGACAGCCTCTTCGAGTTCGCGTGCGCTGCACCGCTCCAGCACCGGGAGCAGATTTCCCATCTCCGGGTTTTCGGCCGTCGCCCGCGAGAGGATACGGCGCTTTTTCTCCGCCTCCACCCGCTCGACCACTTTTGCGATCAAGTCCACAGAGCTGTCGAGCTTCGACGCCAACACGGAGTTTGCCGCGCGAAGCTGACGCGCGCGCTCGACGAGCGCGTTTTTGAGCTTGCGCTCGCGGACGAGAGCCTTTCTCAGCACGCCGGCGGATTCGCATTTCCTCTCCTTGCGAGAGAGAAAGCTTTTCTTTTCGACGGGGGGAGGAGGAGCGGGCTTTTCTTCTTCGTCGTCCTGCTCTTCGTACTCCTCTTCGGGCTCGTCCTGCTCCTCGTACTCGTCCTCGTCGTCCAAGCCTTCTTCGTCATCTTGCTCCTCATACTCGTCTTCGTATTCGGCCTGCTCCGATTTGCGCTGGCGTTTCTTCTTCGCCTCCATTTTCCGACGCCGCTTGCGCTCTTCGTACTCCTCGTCGTCCAAGCCTTCTTCGTCATCTTGCTCTTCGTACTCGTCTTCGTATTCGGCCTGCTCCGATTTGCGCCGGCGCTTTTTCCGCTCTTCGTACTCGTCCCCCTCCTGCTCGGTCTTACGCCGCTTCTTTCGCTCCTCGGTGGGGGGTTTGTATTCCTCCTCGTCTGACCGGATCGCCTCTATCATCTGGCTCACCGCTTGGACGGGGACGGTCAACTTGCTTTTCGCCATTTTTCTGGCCTCCTTCAAGTCCCTGTTGATTAACTCACAAAACTTCTCGAGGAGCGCGTCGCCATGTCCGGACACCCCCGAGAGGTCCCTCTCACAACGCCGTATCTCCTCATCGCTAGCTTTTCCGCGTGAAGCGGCCACGCGAACCCGACCCGCATCATCGGCCAGGCTCACGAGTTTTCTGGATGTCTTCTCCTCATCTCGCTCCCAGGTCGGAAGTTCCCCGGACATGGCAACTTTCACGGGCTTGGGGTACGCTCCCGGAGTCGAAGGGTTGTAGACAATGTCGACCGTCTCCAGATCATAGTTGTCGTCCACGAATTCGACGTCATCCTGCTCGTGAGACGTCCCCTTCCCGCGCGTGGAGGCTCCCACAGGAACCCCCCGACGGATCAGGCGCGCCACGATTATTCCATGCGGAACGTCATCGAAAATCTCGAAGGAGCCCAAGACGACCTTTCCCTCTCCCCAACGGAGATCCGTCACCAGATGCGAAACTCGATAGAATTTCGTGATGCCGTCTTCAGGATGCTCCAGCTCCCCGACCATGAGACGCCGACGCAGCCGGTCTCTTACCTTTTGCGCTTTCAAAACCTTGTCCAGCACGGAGTAACGATACACCCGGTTGTTGTCGTTTTTTATGTCGGCGTGCTGCACCTTCCCGCGCAAAATCAAGAGCCCTTCAGCGCTCTCGGTAATGGAGTAATCCAGTAGAACCGAGTCGTAGAGAAACCATTTCGGCGTTGTCGTAGTCATCACGCCGCCGCCGTTAGCCGAGGCCTACGGCGGGGTGTACCTGCGTGTATCCCACGCCTTTCGTGATGCCTCGAACCTCACGCGCCCGGGCTATCCACTCCTGAGCCGCCTGCAATGTCAACCCGTGGTTGTCCACGAGATATTCGGCGGCGGCGGCCGGAGTGCCCGAGAAGACGGCGTCCATCTCGTCTCCGTGCGGCGTGGTGATGTCGACATTCCCGTTCTCTTTACGCGACGGGATGATTTTCAAGTCGCGAACCATTCCGGTAGGCATGATTTTTCTCCTTTACAGCGGTATAAAATCCTGAGTCTCAAGGAAAAACCGCAACTTTCGAAAGTTGAAAAGATATGTTTGCGCGCGATCGCGCGGCCAATAGGCCGGGCACACGCGACGAAACCACGAGACGAACTCTTCCCACAGCAACGAGTACTCATCGCCGCCCCCAGGCAGAGAGACCTTGACAAAAGGCGAGTACGCCTCGCGATGGAAGTCATAGGCCTCCGCATCTTTCGGTGGAAAAATCTTTGTCTCGAGCAAATTCCCCCCTTACGGAAACGTCTTTTCCGGAAGCTCCGGAGGGGTTGAAGGAAACCTGTCATTAGGATACGGGGCTTCGTAGCCCGAGTCGTTCGGATCGAAAACCTCGAGGGTCCCGTAATCCTCCGGGAAAGGATCGTTAATCCCCAGCGCCCCCGGCGGAGCCGTAACGACTTCGCGAATTCCGACAGCGCGCAAGCCCACGCCGCCGGGAATCGGGTCCCCACTCTCCGGGCGGACGTCGAACTGCAAACCGCGTCCGGGAGGGGGGGCTGAGTTCGAAGGCACTGACGGATACAGCTTGCTCGCCGGCTCGCCCAAAATCTTCAAGATGTATGCGATATTCTGGCGCGGGTCCGCGTTGAACTCCACGTCCGCCTTGAACGCGAAGCCCCCCACTTTTACGTTAGCGAGTCCCATGGGCTTATCCCCTTTCGCTTCTTTTTTTTCTTCTTGTTGTATTGCCCGGCGGTCGGGTACGGATAAGCACCGAGCCCCCAATACCACCACAGCATAGCCCCCTTGGTCGTCGCCAAATTCTCATTTATCATTCTGGCGCTGGGGGACATTGGACGATCCACTTTCTCCTCGAACGCCTCGTCTCGCGGTCTCCGAGGATACGATCCCGCGCGGGGGTACGGGAAGGCCTGTAGGTAGTAGTAATATGTCAAGCTGCTACTCATGGCATTACCCCAAAATAACGCGCAAGTTAGCGTCCGTGCCGGCCGCGTTCGACAGCTTAATGTCTGTGATGTAGCTTCCCGTCGATCCGCTGAAAACAAACATGTTTCCGGCCGGGAGAGCCGACAGGGCTCCGTTTATTTTCGGGGCCACGGGCAGATCAGAGAGGATCAGGGCGAAAGTGATGTCGCTCACCCCGCCCAAGTCCAGGTTGGCGTCTATGGAGCCGGCGGCTATTTTCAAATGCCGAATATAGTGTTCAGCAACAGAAAAATCCTTCGCCAGCAGCTCCGAGTATTCGACGCGCCCCTGCTCGTTTTTTACCTGCACGGCCCCCTTGACGGAAATCGTCATCATCCCGCGCTCCCTATTAACTGTAAGTTACGACGTGCGTGTCGGTGACGGTCAGTCCGGCGGTCGACGGGTTTGCGAGCGAAATCGTTTGCGCTTCGGCCGCGTCGTCGGTCACGGTGATCGTGATAAGCCCGGACGCGCACTTCGCGCGAATCGGCCCGACGTCGTTCAAGTCTCCGGACACGTAACCGGACACGTCCACGATCAGCCCGGTGTCCACGCTGATGTCCACTTCCTCTTCGGAGTCGAGCAGGATCGGTACTCCCGCCGCGTCGAGCAGGAAAAGCTCCACCTCGACTTCGGCGTCGACGTCGGCGGTGGCCGGTGCGTCCGAAGCGAAAGCCAGGCTGTCTTTGCTGGCGGCCAGCATCTCGAGGAGTTTCCTCCACTCCGAGTCCTGCCAGTTCAGCGACGCCGCGCGCGTCACGAGGTCGGGGGGAAGCTCCGGAGACACCGAGAGTTTCCCCCCATCGACCATGCCGAAATGCCCCGGGCGCAACTTGTTTTCATAAATCGTTACCGTCTCTCCCGGGGCCAGGCCGGGGATCCCGAGCTGATTGGCGGACACGATCCCGTCCGTTTCATTGGTGAAAGTAAATTCCAAACCGTAATTTCCTATCGTCACTTGCCGTCCCTCCTACGAGTTATAAATTGCAGACCTTACCGCTTTTACGAAAAGGTCTACGAGGTCATCCCCTTCCGTACTCTCGGGAGGGGGCGAAACTTTCCGAATCTTTCTGGTCGACCGTAGATCTTCTGAGAAAACCGAAATGGGGTCGGGCACCCTAACAATACTTACGTCCTCGATCCCCACGACACGAGCGACGGCAGCCCGAAGCTCCCTGATAGATTGGTAGCGAGCCTCTCGTGGAGCGGTCGCCGCCTGAAAAATTGGAAGCCACTCCCCAGGTAAAAGCCGCTCGTCATAATCGCGATCTTTCCGCGGACAGGCTTTTGTCGTGGCATAAGTAGCCATCACGTAGAGCAAACGCCCCGCCGTGTACACGTCGTCCAGGAAATCAGCACGCGCGGCATCATCGAGCTGGTCCGGACTCGCCCAGCCGTTCGTCCCCAGCTTTGCTCCAATTCCCGTAAGCGTTGATTCGCCTTGCACGCGCTTTGCGAGGCCGAAATCCAAAAGGTAAGGGCAAAGAGCTTCCGTTACAGGATCCACCCCCACGAGTATATTAGAGGGTGTAAGATCCCGATGAATCACCATTCGATCATGCAGGCTGGCTACCAAGTCCAAGATGCTAACAAAAAACCGGGCGGACTCTCGCTGGCCCGCTTGCTCGAGGAAGCGGAGTAGTGCCAGCCCGCGAATCCACTCCATGCTGACAAACGGGGCATTATATCGTGCTGCGTACACTTCTGGGACTCCGGCGCGAACGTAGCGGTGGACACGGCTTTGCAGTTGCATTCCCCGAAAATACCGTGCCAGAAGCCTCTTATTCTCGACCAGTGCGCGTCGGGGTATTTTTAATACTTCTGCGCGATCAAGCACAGTATTTGATACTTTTAGGACAATCGCTTCGCCACCCAATCGAACCTTGTCTTCGCGCGTGGGCTCATAGTCAGGCGAACACAGAACGCACATCTTTTGCAGCGTGTCCGGGGAGTGGTCTCCTCCAGCAATCGCGTCTACCGTCGACAGAAACTCGTCTAAAGCCGGTTGCTGCGTAGGCTGCATCATCTCTCCCTTGCGAGCAAAAAGAAGTCGCGACTGTGCTTTTTCAGCTCTCGGACTCGATCGGTGAGAAATCTATCGGGAATGCGGCGAAGAGAAATCACCAAGTAGTCCCCGACGGCGAATTCGAAATCCCTGTAGCCTTCCTCGTCGTCTCGAAACTCATACACCTTACCGTCTTTCCGCATGTAGGCATACACGTCCCCGAAAAGGCCGACGCGAACGGTCCGCGTCTCGGCGTCCGTGTCGTCGAGTATATCCCCCTCATCCGGGAAAGCCACTGTTATGTGCGACAGCCCAGCTTTAAGCAGATCGACGGAGTCGTCGATCGAAACCGAGTACCTGGTGGCGATGGTGAGCAAATCCTCGACGCCGGCGGCCATCGCCCCCGCGCAAAAGCTCTTGACCCGGCAGACCGTAGAGAGCTTATCGGAAACGTGTCCGAAAAGAAAGCGCATAATCCCGCGGTCCTTGTCAACCTTAACTCCCGTAAGGGGGTAAGGCGCCCTCTCCGCCGCGAAAACGTAACGCCAGTATTCACCACGCGGTGGAGAATCCCGAAAAAGCAAAAACTGCTTCGCCTCCGCGTCCTCGGCGAGATAGCCGGCGAGAACGGCTCCCACCCCCCCGCGGTGAACCATCCGGACCAGAACGTCATAGTCCTTTTGTGTCAAGATGGTCTCGTCGCGCGTGTCCAAGTACAGCATTCCGAAAACGCTATCCCCCTGAAAGAGAGGGATTAGTACGGCGCGCTTTGCCGGCGACGCCACAACGGAAAGCGAAGGTGTCGAGGCCTCTTCGTCGATTTTTACCACGCCGTCTTCGAAACGAACGAGGAGTGGCGTCTTTTCCTCGATGGCCCGACGGAAAATCGTCGTCGACGGTACGTACTCATCGCTCTTCAGCCTCCGGGACACGGCCGCGGACTTCCATTTCGGCCCGGTCCGGCGATAGATGGCGGCCATGGACACGTCGAAAGACTCTCGCAGAAAAAGAGCCGTCGCCCGCGCGACATCCCCAGGCTTCGCGGCCACCCCTCGCAAGCGCAGATAGTAATTTTCGAGATGCCTTCGCACCTCGAGATCGAGAAGCTCGTCTTTTCCACTGCTGGCTTTCAGCCGGACAATCCGGTAATCTTCGTCGGCGTATTCCGCTTCGGCATTCATCCACACGACCGTAACCTGGTCTCCCTCGCGTGCAGTCCCAACCGAAATGGAAACTTTTGCGGACAGGCCTGATCTCGCTCCAGGCTCCAGCACTTCGCTAGCTCTCCGGATTACATGGTGGACGAAAACAGGGCGGGACCCCACGTTTTTCACGAAGTACTTGCCGGCGTCCGCCTCGGAAAATTCGTCCTCCCAGCCACACTCCGCGCTGAAAATCAGAACATGCCTTTCGTCGAGCGCTGAGGAAGACAAGCACACATCGCAGTCGTCGAAAGTGCCGATTGTCGCACGCTCCTTGACTTCGAGAGTCTTCTTCTCCCCGTACTTGTCGAGATATAATAATTCGGGCATTTCCACCTCAATCCTAATCCTGCAAGTTCGTGAAGGTGTCCTTGATCTTCTTCGCGACCACGGCCGTCTTGGATTTTGGAAGGCGCGCGCCGTTGTTCATCCACATAATTGTACAAGTCAGCGCGAACAGGACGTCGGTCCAGCCGGTGACTGTCTCCATCCCGAGAGTGACGATCTTTGCCCCCAGCATTACGGCGCACAGAAGAACCCCCAGGTCCGACATGAACTCAAGCCGTGAGCTTATTTCGTCGAGCGTTCGGCTTATCCGCTTCGTGATCTTCACACCCTCTCGCGCGGTCTCGATAAGCGTTGTCCAGCGTCCCTCTCGCGTCTTCGTTTGATACTCACGAACGTAAGTGTCTGGATCCCCCTTAGGAAGGTCGTCATCCACTCCAGATTTCAAGTCTTCCAGGCTTTTTATTTGGCTGTCCGGCTCTTTGTTTCCGCCGTTCTCCATGGCAAACCTCCTTCACTGCTTTTACGCCGAGGGGACTTCGAGACTCACTTTCAGCCCTGTCAGCCGTCGCTCGAGATTCGCGACGGCCTGAACGCTGTTGTCTATCGAGGTTTGATACTGTGCCATCGAGTCGTCGACGTCTTTTCGCGCAGCCGCGTTCTTCTCGTCCACTTGCTTGAGCAGCTCCGTCCGCTTCGTCGCGTTCTCTGACTTCAAATCCTCGAATTGCTTCCGCATCTCGTTCATCTCCTCGCGTATCGAAGCGAGGTCTTCATCCACCTGCTTTTGCATGGCGGCCAAAATCGCGTCGATGAAGCGGTTCCCGTCTCGCTTGACGTCGCTGTCTTCCGCCGGCGCTTTGACCGGGGCGTCACCGGGCTTCTGCGGGCCTTTTATCATAACACTCCTCCTTGAGCCATATTTTCAAGCTTTCAGACATCCCGGCGTAACCGAGATCAAACATATTTTCTTTTTCCTGCGCGCTCACCGAAAAATCGGTTACGGATTTTCGATAAGTCGAGCGGACAACGAGCCCATTCGGGCTGGCGTTACGGATAGACTCCTCGGCGTTGGCGCCCACAAGCTGAGAAAACGTCTCGCGAAATAGTGAGCGCACAGAGATGTCCTGCCAATCCGGGCCTTCCGGTGAGTCTATCAGATGACCGACAAAGCGACGGCCAGCGCGATCGACCGGAAAATTCTTGGAGACCCCTCCATCAACCAGCCAATCCCGGTCGAATTCCCGCTTTGTCTTCCGAGAGACCTTGCCAATGCCAACGGGGCTGAACAGGATCGGAATTGCCGTGGAAATCTGCAAAGCCAAGGCAACCGGCATCCCCGGGTACGAGGTCGCCGAGATTTCCACCCATCGCCGCCGCGCCAGCGAATGCCCGAAAACCTTAAGATTTCGCAAGTCCGCCATAGTCTTGATGCCGAACAACTCCCGAAAAAAATCATGGCGATACGCTCCGGACACGAGACCGCGGCCGAAGAAAAAATTAGCGACCACTTCCGGCCAGGTCCTCTTCACAAACTTCGAAAAGTCGAGAGTACGAACAAGAGACCACATTTCCCGCGCTTTCATCCCGTCGGCCGCCAGGGCGGCCACGATCGCGCCGGCCGATGTCCCCAAGTAGGAGGAGACTTCAACTCCAACGTCTTCGACCGCCTGCAGCGCTCCGACATGGATTGGCACTTTCGAGCCACCACCACTGAAAACGAGAGGGGCTGGCTCCATCACCGCCGCGGAAAAGCTTCCCGTGTCATCTCCATCCTCCAGGGGGGGCCGGGCGGAGGTCCTCATACCTGTCGTATTTTTCTTTTGCCCACGACCTCACACCCTGCACAAAAGCCGCCATCATCCTGTCGCGGCCTTTACGTATGCGCTCGAGAATTTTCTTACGTTTGGGGAAAAAAACCGGGCGCTCGTCTTTTCCACCATAACCGAAAGCCTTCTTTATCGGGTTCGAAAAGCGAAACAAGTCGTCTTCTTCTTCCACAAGAATCCCGTGAACCTCCATCAGCCTCTCCAATGCCAAGATAAACTCGCTTTCCGCGGCCGCCACACGCTTCAGCTTTTCCGCGGCCTGCAGATAGTCTCCTTTGTCTTCGGCGGCCACCTCTGGTAAGTTTGCGATCCCCCGAAAATCGGCCGCCAAGCTCGCGCCGAGGTTCATCACACGCCCGAAATTCTTGGTATTCTCGGCTTTGTAGTCTTCCGTCAGACTTCGGCGCGCGCTTTCGAAAAAGATCGGTTTAAAGTCTTCCATCATAAGTCTATCCCCTACAAGTCAGTCTGTCAATAGCCTCTCTTATTTTTTTCGAGAAGCGAGCGTCCGCCGGCGGCTCCCCATATCGGGCCTCGTACTCCCGCTCGTAGGCCCTGGAAGAAACGATGTCGAAAGCCCGGTCCAGGCGCTTGTTGAGAACAGCAAGCGACGTCCGGACGTTCTCGGCTGCGTCACGAATTTCTTCTGAAGAAGGGGAGGAGAACTTCTGCGCGTAATAGTCCAAGGCCCGCTTCATCTCCGGCTCTCCGACGGCCGTCTTGAGTTGAAGCATGTAGGACCCGGCCTTTTGCGGAGCAAGTGGCGTGAAAAACGAAAACAGGGTGTCGAAGTCCTCCACCAGTTTTTTCAGCGTCTTTATGTCAGGTTCCATAAGTCCTCCTACCGCAAGTCCGGAATCTGGAGCGCGAAGTAAATCTTGCCTCCCTCGCGGATCACATCTTTTTCTTGTAGTCCGGTAATCTCAAACGCCTTTACCAGGCGAAACTTGCCTTGGTTGGTGTACTGCAGAAGCAACTTTTTAGCGTCGCCGCGATTAAGCTTTAAACGCCTCTCGGCGTAATCCAAAGCCTGGGATAGCAGCATTAGCCCTCGGTGATCCCGGTAAGTCCGTGAGTAAAAGTCCCGGATGTCCCCAACAAAATCCAAGGCAGGTTTATTCGGTCGAGGGGTTGGCGAGGAGGGAGAGCGCCCTGGCGGTTTTGGTTCCACGAAATCCGTCCTGAACTTTGGATAAAGAGGCTTTACCTTCTGAGCGTCACGCGGGATTTTATATGCTATAGCCTCCCGGCTCCCAGTTGGATGTGGTGTGTTGTAGACAAGCTCGAAAACGTCCCTCAGTATGCTCCCCGCTTCTTTTCTAATCAAAATCTCCGCTCTCCCGACGGGGTTGTATTTTTCGATTCGATGCTTCCGCCAAGCGTCTCCGCCGTCGATGTCCCACAGCCCTTGTATAGCCCGTATTCCAGCTATCTTCGCCGCTATTTTAGCCGCGGGATGTTTTTCCTTGTCCGCAAATTTTCTAGTTTCATCCTCGATCTTTTTGATGGTTTCCCTGCCCAAGGAGGGGAAGGACTCCCAAGCATTGCGTATCCGGGCCCAAAACTCTTTTCGGCGTCGAGCAAAGCCAGGCAAGTCTAAACTCAGTTCGGCCTCGAAAAACTTCTTCAAATCTTCCATGCTAACTTCCCTCTGCTTAGAAATCCATAAGATCCGGGATTTGCAGAGCAAAATAGATCTCGTTACGCTCCCGAATGATGTCCGCTTCTTGCAGCCCTGACATATTGATAGCAGCCCGTAGTCTAAGCTTCCCCGAGTTCTTCAGCTCCAGCACCTTCGGTTTAGCCCACTCTCGTGTGTATCCCAAACTTTCCAGATGAGGCCACAACTCACTCAATCGCAGCTGGCCGTTGTGTCCCCAATAAGTTTTGGTGTAATAGTCACGGATGTCCGCTTCTAATCTTCCAATCTGGGGTCCTCCTGTGGTGGTTGTATAAGAGGCCTCTTAAACGCAATATCTTCCACTTCTATCTTGCCGCCCAAATATTCTGTGATCTGACGATGTACTTTAACGTCTGTCGCCTTCCCCACGTAACGCTCTTCGCCGGCCAATACGATGTAAATATGCCGGTCCTTATCTCTCCACGATCCCTCCCCTTCTTGGATTTCCAGCACCTCCCCCTCTTCCACGGTGTACCTACCGTACACGCGGACATCATATTTTCCCAAATACTCTCGATTGAGGTCCTTGAAGTCCCGCTTCACCGCCCCGCGGTCGTCGAGGAACAGACGTGCAACATATGGAAAACTCTTCCGTTTATCGCCGGCCTTATCGAAATCCAAAGTGTACTTCTTCTTTGCTGCGGAAACTGAAGGCTTGCTTGCGTCGGGGTCCGTCGGTTGACTTGTGGGTGCCGATGGCGCCGGCGCCGGCGCGCCAGGGGTGCCTTCGCGCGGCATCCGAACAAAATACAAAAGGCCCCGATCACTGGGTATGCCATCCGTCTTCGATCTCGGCTCGAGGCGGGGAGAGTCGACCACCCAGAGTGTGAGTTTTCGCTCCTTCATCCATCCGAGCAAAGCCGATTTAAACTTTTCGACGTCATTCGAAAAGCCCTTGGCAACCATGCCATCGTAAAGTTCTGAGATAGTAAGATTTCCCGCCATCATGGGTTGCTTTTCGGCTTCCTCGATGTAAAGCCGGTGCAATGTGGGAAAGGCTTCCGGATCCGAATAGCTCCGCCGGGAGAACTCCAGGCCCTCATCCTTTCGGGACATCTGCTTGATGAGCTGTTCGGCGTATTGCAGCCCGGAATCGGCGATCATACGCTCTACGGCCTTGACGCCTTCTTCGGTCATGAGGGCCGATTTTTCCCCGGGAGCCGCCTGGGCAAAGCCTTTGTCGATGAGAGTCTTCTCAGCGGCAAAGAAGGCATCTCGTTTGAGTCCGGCCATGCGCTCCCCAGCGCCGGGCCGCGCGCTCCCCTTCGTCGAGTAGATAAGCAGGAGCGCAACTTTCTCCTCCCACGAGAGGCTGCCCACGGACGCCAGTTTTGGCGAAGGCGCGCCGATTGCAGAAACGGCCGCGGCCGTCGGAGAGAGGTCCGGTCGCGCCTCCGAGATCTTTTCGAGGGCGCCTATAGCGTCCTTCGCCTTGAGTTCCTTCGCGATCGCTGTGGCGCGGTCTTTTCCGGCCGTATTCGCGCTCGTCCCCTGGGCGACATACCCCTTTTCCCTGAGAGAGAGAAGGGTGTCTTCGAACTTGCCGTGAGGAAGCCCGTACAGGTAGGCCTTCTCCTTCTTTTGGATGGGATTTAAGGCCTTCAGCGTCAGCACGAGCAAGGCAACCTGTTCTTCCCTGGAAAGCTCCGGCTCTTTCGATGTCTGCGGGGGAACCGAAGACTTTTGCGCCCGCTTTTGCGCTGTCTCCCGCCACATGATAAAGTCTATGATGCCTCCGTCGGCCTGCGTGATCGCGTACTCGCCACTTTTCACCATCGTCCGATCGTTCACCGGAACGGCGTCGATTACGACCTGCTTTTCCAGGTCCTCGATTGTTTTTTTGAACTCTTCCACGGACAAGGTAGCGTTAAGCTTGCGGGCCTCCCGGAACAGTTCGGACAGGTAGACCGCGGCCGAGTACGGTTGGCCGGCAACTATCTTGAGGTACGAGGCCTTCAAGACATCGGCGAGAGGTACGGACTTCGGCTCCTCGTGCGGCAAAATGCTCTCCAGGCCTTCCTTTTGTTTCTTGCCGTACTTTGCGATAAGATCGTCCACCATGGCTTGGGCCTTTTCCGCACTCCACAGCACGGAACGCGCATTCATCAATATATCTTTTTCGGTCTCCGGCTTTCCCAGCGCATCCTTACGAGTCAGGACGCGGAGGAGCCCACTGTAAACCCCACCCCGGTAATCGGACATCTTCCCGCCGGCGTAATAGGCCGAATGCACACCGGCGTCGTTGAGCCGGTCTTCCAGTTCCTCACGCAAGATTACATGCAGCTTCTCATAGATCTCTTTCCGTTTCTTGAGTGGTCTCTTTATTCGGAACATCTGAGCCACAAGCTTTGGCACGCTTGCAAGCTTGCCGGACAACTTGAACCCTTCCAGTTCCTTCGGCAAGGGGAGTTCCCCTTCTTTTTTTCGCATTACGGAAACGGGGGAAGAGAAACCCTTACGAAGCTTCATTTTTCCCATGCCCATCTCGAAAGACCCCGGAGGGGCCGCCACTTCGACGGCGTAATCGTGCCCTGGCTTTGAGTCCAAACGCAGTTGCCGGTCGAGCCTCGCAAGAATTTCCGAAAGTTTGCTGGTCCCCGCGGAGGCGAAAATCTCGTAGGCCGTAAACATCCCCTCTTTAGTCAATTTGTTGGAGGAGTCCAGGAGGTTTTGCTCACGCAAGTACTTGTTCCCGTACTCCACCCACTCGATGCTCCACTTCATTTTTTGGAACTCGTCGCGCGGACTGCTGCGAGAAAGCAGGATCGCCAAAATCGCAGGGCCCAGCCGGGGAGGCAAGGTCTCGCCGTAGAAATAGTGAGACACCCGCCACGTTACCCCCTTGTTGTAATGTAGAAATTCAATCGGGCTCCTCCCGCCGGTGATGCCTTTGACCACCTCGGCCCCGAATTCCGTCACCACGCCATGCGAATCGGTCCCCCCCAGCTCCTCGAGCCTGCTTATCTGCCTCCAGTAGTCCTCATCGTCTCCCCCGGTAGCCTCGAGATAAACTGCCTCTTTGTAGTCCCGAGCGTTCGCTTTACTCCAAATTTCTGGGATTGCGGCGACCAAGAGAGCTACTTTCTGCTTTTCGTCGATTTTCTGAAGAAAGTCCTGGACTTCCCCTGACAGGCTTTTGCCCTCCGGAGTCAAGACAACCTTCGACGCCGGAGCCTTCTTTTCCTCCGGCGGGAAACCCCAGTTGAACGGGGTTCCGTCTTTCAGGGAAACGAAATTTTGTTTGGGTGTGTGCCGCGTGATCTGTGAGGTTGCCCCGGACGCGAAAATGGCCAGATAACCGCCGCGACTCTCTTTATCCCGAATGACCATCACTTCGGCCCCGGTGAGCGTCTCTTTGTGCGTGGGCTCGAACGTGACTTCAATTTCTCGTTCGTGTGGGTTCGGCCGGACCTTGTCCCAGATAGCCCAATATTCCTTGGCGTCAATCCCCGGCTTCAGACTGCGACGCTGAACGAAGAAGCTCCAAGATTCCTGACGCTTGGACGGGCCCACGTCGTGCTTGATGCGCGCGGTCAGCTCCTCGTTGGTCAGTTCCTGGTCAGGTCGTCGAATCGAAATTCTCAGTTTTTGGCCAATGTCCCGACCTTCTCCGGCGAATAGGTCCGCCTCATCGGCCTTCGCATCAGGCGTGGATGGCCGGGAGGCCTTGAGCTTTCTCAAAGCCTCCGGCACGGACTTTGCTTGCAGCTCGGCCAGCAAAGCATCGACAACCTTCACGCCTGTTGACGTGACTCTTCCGACGGGCTTCATGATGTATTCACCGCCCATCTGTACTTGCATCAAGGCGCCAAGAGCGTCCTCGTACTCGTCTTCTCCGATCCCAGTAGCGTCCACGGCATGGCTCATCCCGCCGGCCACCTCGTCAATCGACGTCCACCAGGCGTTTTGTGCGAGAAGGGCTACCTTCTCCGTCCAGGCCAGCCGGGACAGGTCGAGTTTCATCTCGGGGATTTTCCCGCGAGATTTCACGCCGGACAGGACCTCATCCACGACGTCGTGGAGGAGCAGGCCTTCAGCCGCCATGTTTCGTAGTTCGTCTTCGAGATACTTTTTAAGGATCTTCGCGTGATCGGCGTAAAAATTGAGTCTTCGAGTTTCAGGAATCGTCACCCACAGCGCGTGCCGGGCCCCGCCGTCCGGGTCGCCTTCGTGCGTTACTGGAGGCAGATTCGAAGCGTCCGGCATGTGGTACGCAAATACGCGAGTGGACACCCACCTGTCACCCGTAGACCTGGGGTCTCTCCCCTTGTCGGAGTAGTAGCCGATTTCACGGGCCTTCGGTGGAAGCGAGAGCCCGGTCTCCTGCTCCACCTCCTCACGCGAGGCGTCGGCGGCCGCGGCCGCCCCCGGCTTGTTCCCTTCGACGAATCCGCCGGGAAGAGCATAGGTCCCATCTCTTCGCTGAATGAGGAGTATGTAGGGAATCCCCTTGAGTGGGAGAAGCACCAGCGCGTCCGCGGCCCGGTTTTCCCCCTCGTGCCACAGGCCCGAGGCTTCCCGCTTCTCCTCTCGCCCGGCAAATATGGCGGGCTTCGGCTTCGACGTGGCCGACTCCCGGTCCGGGATAAATTCTTGCATTTTTTGTCGGAATTTCAAAGCCTCTGCAGGGTTGCCGACCAGGCGCCGGACGTCTTCCCCCACACTACGGCCGAGGTCGGTCAGGGCCCACAGCACGATCCCTTCGTCCGAGGGGAGGGGGACGACGGTTTCGAAACCTTCCAGGTCCTCTTCGCCTGGCACCTCCGTCGTAATCATTCCGGGTCTTTTCTCGAGATTTGCCAGGATGGTCGCCGGCGCCTCGACCTTGTACTTGGCAAGCCGATCGCCTATCATTCCCCGGTCGACGTTGGGGTGATAGGACCACACGCCGAGAGCCACCAGCTCACCCCACGATAGGTCTTTCAGGTCCGGCCGGCGAGGAGGCTCCTTTTCCTCGGGCCCGGGCTCCGTCGCCGTTCTCTTGTCCACGGCGGTCAGGACGCCCGAGGACTTCCCGAGCTTCTCCAAGGTCTTTTTGGCAATTCCGCGAACACGCTCGTCCTGGTCCTCGAGGGCCTTCTCGAGTTGCGCCATGGCCTCGTCGGACGTGTCCCGACCGACGTTGAGGATCCGGATTGCCGCATACCGATTTTCCCACTTGCCGTCATCGGTGACGATCTTGCGAATCCTCGGGAGGAGCTTCGCGAACGGAACGACTTTCCCGGGGTGCGTCGCCGTCCCGATTATCTGCAGCACTTCGTCGGCGAGCCCATAATCCATGGCCTCCTCGAACCCTGCGAAGGCATCATATCCCTGGTCTTTCAGCATCATTCTCAGGCCGTCGTGCGTCCGCGGCGAGATGTTCGGATTCTGAGGAAGGATCGAGGACAGGTGAACCAGTGCGAGGTATTGTTTCCCCGCTATAAAGTCGTCAACCAGGCGGCTCAGCTCGGCGTCGTTCATGGTGTACGCGCCGCGAAGCTTGTTGCGCGCGGAGAGGGGGACCCGGAGAGAGCCCGGGATCATGTCCTCGCCTTGCGCTTGGGGGGACTGCATGAGCGAGCCGATGGCGGACGCCACCGGGGATTCCGCGGAATCCGTGGCCTGGTTTTGGATGTTGAGCGGTCCGCCGGGGCGCTTTTTCGCGAGGGCGTCGCGCGCCCCCTGGACGGTTCCTTCCGGCATTCCGAGACGTTTCTTGATGAGTTCTCCGAGCGCCCGGGTTTTGGCCGTGACTTGATCTCTCTTCCCCACCAGGCCTTTCTTCTGCAGGCCTTCCCGGCCCCGATCGAACTCGTCGGAGGACATGAGCCTCAGAACGACGGTGGTCATAAACCTCCGATAGTCAGGGTGGCCCCCCCACTTTTTGACGTTGGCGAGATAGCTCAAAGCCACCATCTCTTCTTCCCAAGACAGGCCGGTGTCGTCGGCGGTCATGGCCTTAGTTTGTGATGTTGCTAGGGTGAGGGGGCCGGCGCCGAGATCGACTTTGATTTTGTCTACCTCTACTTTAGGCTGCAAGGCCTTCAGCATTTCCGGTACGGTCTTTCCGCGATAGACAATCGAGTATAGGTAATCGAAAAACGCCTCCCCATAAGGCGTTAGTTTTCCTACGTCGTAGCGTCCAGTCTCAATCAACCCCTCTTTTTTCGCCCAGCGGCGCGCGTCTTCCGCGTACATAACTCCCATGCGCCCATAGCCATTCTCTTTCGCTACTTTATAAAACTCCTCATTGGTGACGTCACCATAACTTTTTTGAGCTTTCCAAAGCAAGACTATGTACGCAGCCTGGTGCGGTTTGTAGAGCGCAGGGAAATGAGTCTTTTTTGCGAACCGCATCAAGGCACCCTTCGCGACCCCATGCTGATAGTCCTCCCTCACAAGCTCGTCTATTTGAGCCCGAAACTCCTCGGGCCGCGTGAAGTCGTTCCCCTTCATGCGGGGAAGGACCACGATGTTCTTATCCTTCAGGCTTTTCAGAGCATCTTCCTGCTCTCTGCCATTGAACCCAGTGTAAATCTCTATTTCCTTGGGGTCGTAAATGTGGACGGCAAGGGCAACAACCATTGCCTTTTCATCGAGGACAAGTGAATTGAAATCGAGGCGAGCGGCCTTGTCGTTTTTCCATTCTTCTCTGTCGATCTCCCCCAAACGATTGATGGCTGCCAAGTGCTGCAGGGGAAGGAGAAACTGAGCGCGTGTCTGTGTCGCCGTAATCACCATGCGCTCCATCGACTTGTCTTGCAAAGCCTCTATGTGCTTGTCATATTCCTTTGCCAACTCACCCTTCGGCATCGAATTCCAATAGGCGACAAGCCGCGGAATGACATCATCGCGCAAAGTCTCATAAGCTTTCTTCGTTCTCGGTGTCTCCCAAACCTCATAACGATTTACGGCAAGGATTTCCTTGTCGAAGACTTCCCGGAAGTCATCCATCAGCTTTTGCAGGTCGGCGATCGTAACGCGAGGCGGGGCCGCTGCAGGCCTCCCCATCGGCGGTTTTATCGTCTGCGCTTTCACCCCCTTCGCGAAAAGCTCCGGGCCGCCGGCGGCCTGCACGGCGTCACGCTCCTTCTTCAGGGCCTGAAGCGTCTTGATGTGCGTCCGCTGGTTGAGCGCGTTTCTGATCGAGTCCGCCACGCTCTTTCCGGGGTCTGAAAGGATGTAGTCTTTCGTGGCGAAGTCCTGCTGGAAAATCCTCTGGCCCCCCAACGTGACGGGGGGGATTACCGGCTGCCCCTCCCGCTTCTTCCCGCGGAAGAGTTCCCGCTGGATCCGCACGAACTCGATGGGGGTGAGCTTTGTGTACCGTTGCGCGAGAGCGGCCTGGTCTTTAGTCCGGACGGATTCCCCGGGGAAGCCTTTCGGCTTCGTGCCGATGGGGTAGGCCGACATCGAAACGAGGACGATTTTTTCCTCGGGCGTCAGACGCTCGAGCGCTATTTTGTATTTGGCTTTGACCGGGACGACCGGGAGGGCTTTCTTGGGGTCGGGCTGGGGTTCGGTCGGCGTTGAGGCCTTCGCGTCGGCTTCCTTGTAGACATCATCCATTATGGCCTTCATCCGGGCCTTTTCATTTTTGTACGTCCTGTTGGGATACGCGAGGTTCAGGACCTGGGCCCCGAAGTCGGAGACGACACCCGTCCGGCCGGGCTCGTACAGTTTCAACTTCTCCATTTTCGCGCGCACGGCATACTGTTCGGGATTGGAGACGACACCTCGAAGAGTCGTCAGCGGCATTCCATGAAAGTCCACGGCGAGAACAGCAAAGTCCTTGGGCCCGAGCTTACGCATCGCAAAAACCGCTTCCGCCTTCGTGCCCCCCTTCTCGATGCTCTTCACTATTGCCTGGTATTTCGCGCCTTTGAGCTTCTTTTCGTCCCCACCCTCGCGAATCTTGGCGGCATGGTCGGCGGCAGCCTCCACGCTTTTGAACTGCAAGGCAAATTCCAAGGCCTTTTTCAGATCAGCCATCCGGTCGTCCTCCTCACGCTCTCAGGAAGTTCCATGTAATTTTTCACAACGTCGGCCAGGAATCGCAAGTGGTCCTGGTCTTCGATCTGTCCGGCCCGGAAGGCCTCCTGCACCATGGACAGCGCTCCCTTGTCTTTCGCGATTCCGGGGATAATCCGGTCGAGGTCTGAAACGGAGTAGGTTTGCCCGGCGCGGTCGGTCATGGTCTCGACAGGCGGGGGTGACGGCTCCGCTGGAGGTGAGGAGACCGGCGCTTTCGGCGGCTTCTCCCTCGCCAGGTCGGCTCTTTGGTTACGGAGCGTAACCAAAGCGTCGTTGTACGCCCCGTAACTTCCGGGCTTTGCGTTCAGGTACAGCATAGCATCCAGTATTTGCGCGGTCGACATGTCTCCAGTCGGTTCCTCCTTCGACGTCAAATACTCGGCATTTTGCAGCTCTTCGACGGCCGCCTTTATCTCTTTGTTACTAAGTCCCATAGAGCGAGAGCGCTCTTTGTACTTCTTGGCTTGCTCCCACACAGCAAAGGCCACTATTTTCGCCTCTGGCGAAAGCCCTTCGAACCTGACTTTCACTGCGTGAGTCGGACGGAGCTTCTGCAAATGCATGTTAGCCCCTTCCTTTGCCGAAAGGAGCCTCCTCAAGTAGTCGGCGGCGGCGCGCCCGGTTTGCGTCAGTTTGAAATTCGGCAAGATCGCGGCGGGCCCCGTCGGCTCGAAAATCCCCTTCTGAACGAGGGAGTTCGCCGCCCTCTTCAGCTCGCCCGGAGAATGTCGGAGACCCGTGAGGCGGTCCGGAATGGCATAGTAGTATTTCGGGTCCGTCGTGCCGTATGCGATCACCAAAGATTTTTCGGCCGTACTCGCCTTGTTCATGATTTTCTCGGCATTTCCCGCGGCCGGCGTTGGAGCCGGGGCCGGGGGGGAGACGAGAGAGGCTAAGAGTCCTGCGCTGTCTCCCTCCGAAACTCCTGCATTCTTGTAGGCTTTAAGAAGTGACGCATAGCCCTTTTCGGTTACTGGGCCTTGCGGAATAACACCGCGTCCACGATGAGACAAGTCCAAAAGGCGGTCATCTTCTAATTCCTGCAGCGTCTCCCGGTATTCTCGTTGGTCGTAGTCGTCTCCATGCTGCTTCGTATACGCCAATACTCGTCTTTCCCTCTCGCTGTCCGGATATAACATACAAGAGGCAAGTGTAATCAAGTGCTGACGAGTAACGATCAAGTCTGGCTGAAACTGGTCCCCAACCGGAATCCCTCGTGGAACTTCTCTGGATAGAATAGACTCCGCCCCCCTCAAATCAGCGCTTAAAGACTGAAGAAGAGCATCTAAGGCCTTGACTCCCTTGTGGCTAAGTTTCTGCGTCGCAGGCTCGTAAAGGCCCAAGCGGACGATCTCATTTTCCGCGATTTCTCTATCCTTAAGTCCGTAGGTCATAGCGGCAGATCTCGCTTGCCGTAAAGCTGATTCGCGAGGGCTTCTCTTCTCCGCGAGCCCCATCCACACCAGAAACAGCTTAGTTGGTGCCGAAAACTCTTCGACATTCAAACGCCCAACGGACGGCTCTTTCCCCTCCGCCGGTTCCTCTCCGAGCTTCGGGAGAGGCATCGTGATTGGGCGCGTCGGCTTCTCCTCGCCCCACCTGTCCGGCAGGTCTTTTCCGCGTCCCGGGAAAAACTCGCGGAGGACTTCGAGCAGATCCCGACCGTCGTCCCGTACCCCATGGATTTGAACGAAGACCCGGCCGACGGCGTTCATCATTTTCGTCCCCTTGTCGGTGAGCTTCCAGGAGGTTTCGCCTTCCGGACCTTTACCTTCCTCTACCAGGCCGAGCTGAAAAACGGAACTGCTGTCACTGTAATAGTAGGTAGTACGCAAGCCGGTATTCGTGTTCAAGACGTTGGATTGCTTAGATTTGCCCTCGCTTCGAGCCTGTGGCGAGAAGTACATGGTGGCCAGGAAAGCCACGGCATCCCACGGGAGATCGTTCACCCCGCCCGCCCACGAGGGAGGAGTGTGCGCGGGAAGGGGTCTCTCAGGGTAGCCCAAGGCCTCGAGAGCCCAGGCGGGGGAGCCCACCTGCAGAGAATTCTGGATTGCCCACGCGGCGCTCCTTCCGTCGTTGGAGATATAGCTACGGTTCGCCTCGAGGAGCCCTTTTTCTTCAAGGAACAAGGCTTGTGCCTGGAAAACCTTCTCGGGAATTCCGAACCTCTCGCGTGCGATCTCCGGACGCTTGGCGCTGGAATTCGGATGCTCGTTATGCCACAACAAGTAAAACATCAGCACGGCCCGGGCTTCCCTGGGAAAAGAGGAAACCAGCGACAAGAAAGCCGCCTCCCGTGCGCCGATCTCTCCGGGAGGATTCGGCTTGTACTTCTTCAGGTACTCGAAAGCTTTATTGTAGGCCTCCCGGTTGTCCCCGGAAATCCCCGCTTTCCGCAGCAGACTCTGCACGGCTGCATATCCGGCCTCGGTCACGGGGCCTTTAGGCACCCGGCCGAAGTTGAGCCACTGAGGATCATCGGAGTCCTTGACGTCGATCAAAAACCCCCGGTCCAGGAGGAACAACTCGCCTTCCGTCAGATCGTTTCGGTCCATCCCACCGCCTTTTTGGGGATTCACCCTTCGGTTGACCTCGTTGAACCTTTCGCGCTTCGGATAAGCCATGCACGCAACGAGAGCCACCCACTCTATCCACTCCATGGGTTCCTCCCCCGACACAGGCGGAAAGGATGCCGGGGCCGCCGGCTCTTCCGGGAGGGCCGCCGGTTTCGGACGCTCCTTCGCCAGGATGTCCGCGGCCTTTTCCGTATTCGTTTCTCCGACGGCGTTCCTGATAGCAGTCGCAACCTCCTTCGTGCGTGCTGTCGGGGACCCCTTCACGGAGAGGAGCTTTTTTGCCTTCAGGGAAGATACAGCATCCTCGATCTCGAATTCTTGCAGCTCCCCACGAGCGCTTATGACCCACCGGCGATTTCCTCGCGAGATGTCCGAGGCCCCATAGACGAGGGCCACGATTTTTTCGGCCCAGGTGAGATCGGCGACGGCCCCGGCCGGCGGGGACGCCTGCTGCCTGCGAGCCTTCTTGAACTGGGGCGCGAGGGCCTTCAAGGCCGCCTCGACGTTCCCGGCTCCGTGATGGGAAACGATCTGAGCGGCCGCGGCCCGGGCCTCGCTCTTGGGAAAATAGCCGGCGTCCGATTTGCCGATAAGGCCCCCGGAAGTCTGAAGGAGAGTCTTCACGTCGTTTTCGTAGTCCCCGAGACGGTAGCCATAAGGCGCGGCCACCTTCATGTAGGCGTCCACGTAGTCTCGAGAACTCGTGAGCGACGGGGCCACCTCGTTCATCACGACGAGCAAGAATTGTGCTGAAGGGGAAAGGGTTTCCCAGGGGGCGGGGCCCTCCATCCGGGCCGGGTCCTTCGGCAAATCCGCGTCCTGGGGCTTCGCAGTGAGCGTGTCCATAGCGGCCGAAAGCTCGGAAGGCTCCTCGGGCTTCTTCGCATAGTGCGCCGCAATCGCCGCACTCATCTCCGCCGCCGACGGAGGCTCGACGATGCTCCCAGTCTTCGTGTAGTGACGGAAGCAATCCTTGGCGTTCTCATCACCGTGCCACGATAGGAGAGAGACCAAAGTCGCACGACCCGGAATCGTAAGCTTAGGGGCCCCCGGCTCTTTCTCGTATGTCTTCCCCATCGGACCCTGCACCCACTTTACTTCGTCGGTGAGTTCCACTTGTCCGTCCGAGGCGAGACGGGGGATAACCGACATCAGGTCATCGCCGGTGACGTTGTAAGCCAAAAGCTTGTAGGCTGCATTGGGATCTTCCTTGTCCATCTTCGTCTTTTGCGCGATCGCGACGGCGAGGAGGGCGGCTTTCATCTCGAAAGTCATCCAGGAAATCTCTTTGGGCTCGTTCGAAGGAGGCTCTTCCATCCCCTCCGTTTCAAAATCGAATTCGCCCTGACCGGAATTGAGTTGCGCCACCAGCACGTCCCAAGCATCATCAGGGCTCCTCACCCCCATCACGTCGAGGAGAAGGTCCACAGTCGCCTTCCCCGCCGGGGTGAGTGTGTAGAAAATCCCCTCCGGCCGGATGATGGGCTCCCCCCCGAGCGTTATCCCGAGAAGACCGGCGGCCGCCTTTTGAAACTCCTCCTCTGTGGGGGTTGTATAGTCGTTTTCATCACGCGCAAACGTGTCCTGCATCTCCTTGATGTTCTCTTTGTGGTAAATGCCAATCAGGGTGATTTTTTCCAGGATGCCCATTCTGTTGATGTCAATTTTTTGCGTGTAGTCGATTTTAGGGGTGGGCCGTTCTTTTGCCCCCGAACGAATGTATTCCCGAAAAGCGTCCCAAAGAGACCGATTGTGTGTTATCTCGTCAGCGATCTTCCCGCCCTTCCCTGTCAGGCCGAGCTTTCCATTCTCGTCTTCCTCCACAAGGAAGGCCGCCTCCAGATTAGGCAGAGCGTCACGGAAATTCCACGAGGTCATATCGTTGTAAATACGAGAAGCGTGATGCTGGTAGCTCGAATTACGCCCGATCTCGATTGCGATTATGGCAGCCTTCTCCGGATCCCGAAGGTCTTCCGCCGAGTTGATCTTGAGAACTCCCTTGCGAACGTCGGCGGCCCGGGCTTTCGTCTTGAGGTTTCGCGTGAGAATCTCAACGACGTCCGTGTCATCCACGGCGCGCAAGAGGTCCTCGATATTGTCGCGTGCGGCGAACCCCCGTGTCGTCGGTTCCCATTCCCCGCTTTCCTTCAATTCGGCGTCACGGTAGGGCTGGATGTAGCCTTCCTTCCGCAGCTTCAAAACGGCGGCGTCGAACTCGCCCGCCGGCCGCCCAAGATCCTTCGCGAGCATCGACTTGATGTAGTCATGCTCTCCCGGGTTCGTGAACGCGACGAGCATCATCACGAGCTTTTCGACTTCCAAGAGATCCCCGCCGGCCCCCTTCGTGTCTTCAGCCCTCGACGGCGTCTTGTCCACGGCCGCCTGGTTTTGAATCTCCCGCTCTCTCGCGGGGCTGACGTATCCCCCGGCTTCGGCCACGGCCGAAAACACCTTCTGCGTGTTGACCGTCGTGGCGTGGGCCTTCTCTTCGAACCCCCTCTCCTTGAGGATTGACTGGGCGACGGCCGCCCCCGCCTTGGTGATGGCGAATCGCTTGGAAAGGAACTTCAAACGCTGCAGCTTCGCCAAGGCCAGCTCGTACTCGTCCGTCCCCACGTTCGCGTACTTCTGGGCCTTGTCGCGTTTTTCCTTCGTCGAAGCCTCCCCCCGGTAGAGGTAGAAAACGAGCAGAGTGTTTTTTTCCTGCCAGGTGAGACCGGCGTCTTTCACGGATGCCGGGCCGGCTTTGGGAGCGGCCGCGAGAGGCTTATTGACTTTCGGCTTCATCTTGTTTGTGGTGGAAAGCTTCGCGCGCACGTCCTTCGGCTTCTCGACAACGAGAGTGTTCATCTGATCCATGAAGCTGTTGAGCGCGGAGGTCCCGTATTTTTCGCTGAGAAAAGCGAAGACTTGCGAGGCTATCTCGGCCCCCTCGACCGTCTTTGACCCCCCGAGAAGCGAAACCAGTCCCTTTTGGCGGAGGGCCTCGTGGGCCCATATGTAGTCCCCCGGATCCAGACCGGAGTACAGGAGGAGCTTGTTCTTCATCTGGCCGTCGGAGTCGAAAGTCTTATGGTTTCCCACGTTCCAGTAGCCGATGAGGAGCGCTACTTCGGACCACGAAAGCTCATCGAATCGCTTCGGGGCGCTTGACGCCGACGCGGGTCCGGCCACTGGTTTGTAGCTCTCCGGCTTCGCGCGGCGGAGAGCGGCCCACACGCGAGACCCCTTCGCCCCCAGGTCTTCCTGGACGGCTGAGGAAACGAGGCGGCCGAAGTCTGTCAGCCCGGTCGGGGACTTGATAATGCCGCCGGCCGTGGCCGCTTTCGAGTATCCCTCATCCCATTCGGCCTGTGTGATTCCACACTGGTCGTAAGCCAGGGAGGCTATCTGGTGCGGCTGGAACCTCCCCCCTCCCAGCATGTCGATCGCCACGACAACGGCCTGGCCCGTCCAGCCCAGATGGTTTATAGCCCCCTGCACCATCAAATCGCGGGAGGCCTTCATCTCGGCGGCCGGGGCGCGGTTCAGGAGTTTTATCATGGCGAGTTTCGTGGCGCCGGCCCCGAGATGCAAAAATATTCCGCTGTGGCGTTTTCCGCCCTCGGGTGTGAGTCTATTTGCTTTTTCGTCGATGAGTCCTTTCGCTACAAGAGAGTCCCAGGCTGAGTGGAAGGAATCGGCCGTGATGTGGACTTCGGACGCGGCGAAGTCCTCGGCGTCCTGTTTACGTTCTCGGTCCGGCTTGTTGCGTCCCTGTATTTCCCACAGGGAGACGATTGCCACCTGCTCTCCCCACGGCATCGAGGCCGCTTTCGGCTTCTCGTCGGCGTATGCGTGGGCAGCCGTGGGCGAAATCGATGGGGCGTCGCCGGCGAGCTGCTCGACGGCGTTCGAGTACGTCCTGGCTTTGAGCTGAGCCACCAGAGCGTCGGCGGCCGCGCGGCCGCTCTTGGTGATCGTCGGCGTGGCTGCCTTAGAGAGAAGGCCCGCTTTCTGGAGCGCCGGAGCCGCGTTGTTGTAAGTTTCGAGGTCTATCCCGCCAAAGCGCAGGGCGTTCATCTCGCGGGACCGAACCGTCCAGGCCGCGGTGGCGAGGAGCCTGATTTTCTCGGCCCATCCCAGGTCCTTCAGGAGGTCGGTTGTCATGTCGGCATCGGCCGTCTCCGGCCAGGCGTTTTTCGGAAGGAGTTTGAACGGTTTGGCCCACATCTGGACAGCGGTCGGCTTCAAAGCGCTGACGATGGGGAGAAGCTCTTCGAAGCCCTTCTTGCCCCGGTAAATCTTTTTCATCGGGACCTTGAGGCGCTTGACGATCGCCTCCATCCGGTCCTGGTTGATCTCTCCACCTTTCGTGACGTCCGATGGTGGGGGGGTCATCTCCCTGACAACAGGGTCTTTGAGTTTGGCCGCAGCCTTCCAGGCCCGCGCGAGGCTTGCCCCGTAAAGGCCCATTTCGCGCGCGTCCTTGCGCGCCATGTCGCGCGTGGGTGCGAACGTCGTAAAAACGGTAAACGCCAGGTCAAACCACGAAATCTCTTTGAGCTGTACGTCTCTCACAATCGGGTGCTGCTTGCTCTCGAGGAGCAGTTCGCTTTCGTAGAATTCCCGCAACAGTCCGTGTATATCTTCCATCAGCTACACCCTTTTAATGCCCACAATTGGTTCGGAAAATATAATCGAGCGCGAGTTTCCTCGTGCCTTCGGCCGAAGACGTCTTGATTCTACCGGCCACCACCATTCCCTGTGGGATCTCCTCCGAGACCCCGAATTCGTTCTTGATTACGAGCTGGCCGGCGCCAAGCAGGCGCACCCCACCGGCCAGGCCGTCATCTCCCGACACTGGGGTATATCCGCCAATGCGGACGCGCGTCACAATCCCGGACGCGAGGGCCTGAGAGAGGGGGGCGCCGAGTGTGACCGTCGACCCGCTGACAGAGGCGAGGGGTTGTTGTTCCACGAGCGCGTCGTCGTCCCAGAATTCCACCTGGGCCGCTCCATTCGCCGGCGCATAGTAGGGAGCCTTTGCGGCTTCCACCGAAATTTCCGTTGCCCCCTCATCGGCCGCGGCCTGCAGCGATGAGTCGCCAGCCGGGTTGATGAGGGCCAGGTGCCCGCGGTCGTCGAGGTCGAAGCCGTCGAAAAGCAGGAAGGCCCCCTGCAGGTGAGCCGCACACAGCATCGTCAATTCCGCCTTATGCGTCGCGGACGGGCCTCCGGAAATCCCGAGACCAGTGACAACCGTGCCATAACCGCCTATACGCTCCTCCACCACAACCTCAGCGGGCGCCGAAAGCGGCCCCCCCGTGTGTGCCGCCACGAGCGCATCGAGTATCGTCTCGTCGCCAGCAGACAGGTCGGCCTTGAAGATCACCGTGAAAGTCGATCCCACCTGGTCGATGCGATCTAAGGCAGCCCCGATGGCCGATGCTCGAATCTCCGAGGAAAGGCGAGGCAGGCTAACTTTATCGTTTGCCGTGTCCCCCACACTGAAAACAAAAGAGGTCGCCATTACTAAGCTCCAATACGAGTAACCGCCAAAGCCCCATGATGCAATCCCATCGAGCCCCCAGAATCGCCACGGTAATCAAGGTCGACTGTGTGAATCCCAGCAGCCAACGTGACATTCCGAAATCCCGACGCCGGAGCACGCAACCACACCTCATGGTCAACGCCACCCGTCGGCGCCACAAATCCCGGGTATAGATGTGCTTCCCCGGAAAAGCCGTCTGTCGCCGAGGGGTTGACGATCTCTTGCGTATCATCGACCTGCACGCGAAGCGCTCCGCGAGAAAAATTTCCGCCAACACTCCACAGAGCGGACCAAGAAACACAGTAGACTCCCGCCGGGATAGAGGGGGTAGTAAGACGAAGGTACTGAAGGAAGGTGGTGCTTGTTGTGGCTGCGAAGACCCCGCTCTCGGCCCAATAATGCGGGCGCCTAGAATTTGCAACGTCTCCCGGCTGCAGCTCCTCGACATAGCCGCTCGCTCCTAACACCAACGGAACTCTGTCCGCCATATCCCTCTACCCCCGTTTTATTGGCTGCTGGCGTTCGATCTCAACCTCCGTCGCGCTAAATGCGTGACCGATAATCTGCACGACTTTTCCCACTCCGGTCGGAGGAGTTTGGGTGACGGCCCCGGGAGTAGTGGCGTCCACGAATACCGGGGCCCCTGGCGTGAGCCCGGTGAAGCCGGACACAATGCCGTCGATCTGGACTTTCCCGGAGGAGTCGAGCGCGAGAACCTCGAGAGCAAACCCGATGGCAGGCATCGTCCCGATTGCGGCCGCGTTAGCTTTTTGGACCTTTCCGGACCCATCGACGTAGACCGCGTCGCGAACCGCCACGGCTCCGCCGCCGGTCATAGTTACGATGTCCGGAGTCGGATCGCTTATGTAATCCCCAGCTTGCAGCTCCTCGACATAACCGCTCGCTCCTAACACCAAAGGCTTTCGAAAGGGCATGAATTTTCTCCTATCTCAAAATCGGCAAGCGTGGCCGAAAATAAATCCTGGTGGCTGTAAGGACGTCTCCGAGGGGTTGCAAAATACCAGACGCGGGCGGCGTTTGCGTTATAGCACCAGAGGCCTCCAAAAAGAGCGGGAGCCCCAAAGTCCACGACCACGCGGGATTTTCCACGACTCCAAGGGTCGTCACCTTCCCAGACGCGGACGGCCCGACCACTGCCTCGACAATCCCAAACGCCGCTTTCTGCGTGAGAGAGTCCGCGAGTACCATCCCGCCGGGGACGGCTGGATTTAGGGCGACAACCGAAAAGGCGGCCATCCCGGCCGGAGGGGCTATAAGGTCCCCGCCAGGATCGAAAGAGGAGCTAACAGAGATGTCTATTTCTCCGGCGCCTGGAACGATGTCGACCGACCCGTCCGCGGAAACCAGGTCCGCGGGGAGGCCCACCCCGTTTAATGTGCCTACACCACCGCCGCCGCCAAGGCGTTTTGCCTGGAACCTCTCTGTCCTCAACGTCATGACTGACACCCTCGCCAATACTGGTTGTTGGTCCGATGTCGAAGTGTTACCGTCCCAGAGTAGGTGAGCGCCGGGCCGGCCGGAAGCCCCCTGACTTCGACAAGAAGCTTATCTTCCTGAATGAGTACGGGGTCGGGTATGCGAATTTTAGCGGTCTCGCTCAAGAGATACGTGATTGATGTCACCACCCCATCACCCATGTTTAGCCGCGAATCCTGGTAGTAGTCATCGGCCGGGGCCCCCTCCGGCCGAAACGATAACCTCAGCTCTATTCCGTCCTCGTCCCCCTTCGTGTAGTCGACGTAGAGAGCCATAGCGTCGGCCTGCTTTATGTCCGCCACGGCCTGGCTATCGGCAAAGTCTCCCGTCAAGCTTGGCTCGAACAGGTCTGGTTCGCCGCTTTCCCAGCTCATGCTTTCCTCCTGAAAAGAGAGAGGGCACGGCCGGGATCCGGCCGGCCCCCAAGGAAGTCTGCCTGGAAAACAGACAGATTCGAGATTTCGCCACGCGCCTCGATGTTTTCGGAACCGCCAGAATCCCTAGAAAAGAACGCAGACGGGTTAAAAAAGTTGAATGTGTTGTCCTCATCAGCGCGAAGCGAATGGAGCCGGCGGCGGGAGTTGAACCCGCTACTGTCAGCGTCCCCTAAGTTACGCCGGCACAAAAAAAGCCCACGGCCACAGGAAGTAATGGACCTGTAGCGTGGGCCGGGATTGGTCGAAGAAAGCCAACCACAACTATGTTTCAACCCACGCCCCCCGCGGAAGGGGGGCGGCATAGGAAAAGCCCCTCGATCGAGAGGGAATAAACCGGGAGCGGACAGGTGCGAAATCCGCTCACCGGCTGGTCTTCCAACTCGATCGAAAGGCATTTGGAAGGTCATCCACGGGCCTCCTTGAGTTCGTCCCCATGCGCGGAGACCCATTCTTTGGCTGAAGAGAGATCCCAGTGCTTTCTCGGAAAACGAAGGGCCTGAACCTCGGACTCGTCCGGGCCTTTTCGCCCGATGAGCAGAGCGATCGGCTTCGAGGGCTTGATCCACTTGTAGGAAAAAGATTCGTAACCCTTGGGGTCCCGAATTCGGTGGCGTATCTCGTTTTCGGTCTCTTCCCACTTCTCGGAAAGCAAGACCGAATCGCCGCCGAGCATCATTCGCAAGTCGTCCTCCCCGTCCTCGATCAAATCGAAGTCATCGGGGCCTACTTGCTCCTCCATCTCGGCCGAAGAGTCGTCTTGCTCTTCGTACTCGTCTTGCTCTTCGTACTCGTCTTGCTCTTCGTACTCGTCTTGCTCTTCGTACTCGTCTTGCTCTTCGTAGTCCTCTTCCTCGCTCTCACGGAATTTGCCGCGGTGCTTCTTGACCCACGCTTTCGCGTCTTCGAGCGTCCAATCGTCTTTCATGAACACGAGCTTCACGGGGACTTCGGATCCGGCCACCTTCGCGCGCACGAGTTTTACCGGGGGCGCCCCCGGCTTGGTGAGCGTCTTGAACTTAAGCGGGGGCCGATAACTCTTGGGGTCCCGAAGGTGATAGCTTATGCCCGTTCCTTCGCTCTCCCAATCTCCTCCGAGCTGAGGGATATATTCGGCCTCGTCCTGCTCCTCGAAATCGTCACCGACGCTCGAAGGCATACCGGAGGGGCCCTGCTCGAGCAGATGCAGCGGGATCCCGGTCTTGCTCGCGACTTCGGCCGGGGTCGTGCCCTTACTGAAAAGGTGGAGGGCCTTGTCTCGTTGCGCGCGCGTCAGGCCCATTTGCGGGAGCATTTCGTCACGGAAAATCTCCTGGGCTTCGGTGAGGAAAGACTCGTGCGCGGAAATGCGCGCGCGCTCTTGCAGGTCGGGGTCCTCGCTCGCCTCTTTGCTCTCGCCATAGAAGGAGTAATTCCAGGGAGCGTTCGACGGGCCGGCTCCGGCAGATCCGCGCGCGTAATCGAACGTGGAGCCCTGGTCGTAGTGGCCCCCGCCCATCCCCTCGCCGCGGCGGTCCGGATGATAACTCATCTTCTCTTCTTTCTGGAACTCCTCCACCTCGGACTCGATCCCCTGAGCCGTCAGGGCATCGCGGATCCGGCCGGCGTCCTCCTCGGATTCGGCCGCGACCATCAGGGGGGTCTCTCCGGAGGGCTCGCCCTCCATCAGCCCCCAGCCCTCGCCGTCGCTCTCGAAGAGAGATTGCCCGGGAGCGTACATGCCCGAATCCCGAAGGTACTCGAGAGCGCTCGCCGAGTCGTCCGGGGCGATCACCACGCCGTAGGGAGGCAAATTGTCGTCGGTGAACGGCGCGGGGTAGGTGCCAATTGCGTCCGCGGTCGTCGTCTCGTCGTAATCCTCTTCGTCTCTGGCTTCCGTGTCCATGTCCGGATCCACGGATTCTGCATATCCGTACTCGTCGGCGTCCTCCGGAGGAAGGCCGGCTTCGTCGTCCTGCTCTTCCATCGAACCGCTGGTGAATTCGTCTTCGTACTCCTCTTCGTCGTCCTGCTCGGCTATCTCCATGTCGTAATCACCACCGCCCATGGGGTACGCGGCCGGGTCCTCGGATTCGACGGAATAACCCTCGGGGAGGCCGTACCTGTCGGCCGACGGCTCCACGGTGTATTCCTGCTCTTCTTTTCGGCTGAAAAGGGACATGACTTGGTTTTCGGTCAGGTTCGCGCGGCATTCGAGGCAGGTCCACGAATCGGCGATTTTGGCCGCCGTGCCCTTGCAGGAGGGGCATCCGGATTCCACGATAGTCGGCTTTTCGGCCGGCTCGCTCGTCGGCCGCGCGGCCGATTCGGTGAGCGACTTCGCGGCGCGGTTGTCGAATCCGCACTGGCACCGGGCCCCCCGGCTCTCGGTGAAGCTTCCACAAACGCTGCAGCGCGGGGCCTTCGAGGCTGCCTCCTGGATGAACCCGCTCACTTTGCCTTTGAAATCGCAAGCCGGGCATCGCCAGGAGCTTTTCGATTCGGTCTTGAGGTCCGAAGCGCACAGCGGGCAAGGCACGGCCGGGCGCGCGGGGCCGCCTGCCTTCTGACAGACTTGCTTCGCCAGAGCATAAGGGATTGCAAACCTCTCGGCGATTTGCTTGGGTGTCATCGTCGCGGCCGCCTCTACCAGCCTGTCGACGTCGTCGGAAGTCGCGAAGCTCTCGACGGGGCTCGCATCCACGATCGACTCCACCATGTCGCGCGTGCCATCGTCGTTCTTACGGCTCTTTTCCAGCCCGATGCCCCCCGGGTAGGCCAGACGCATTCGAGTCCGCTTGCCGACCGTAACGCGACAAGCCACCCCCAAGGCATCCGAAAGCCGCTGGACCGCCTCCCGCGCGGGGGCCTCTTTGGACTCCAGCAAAATATCTCCCGAGAGGGGGTCGATAAAGCACTTTTCGCCGGCCGCGCCGGCGCGCCTCGCCTCAATCTGGACGACGTCCGCAAAGTCGCGTATCGTCTCGATGTCGAGGCTTTTTCCCTCCATCAAGTTCACGGCGTTTTTCGCCGATCCCCCGCGCTCGTGGTATTCCACAAGCATCTTTGCCATTTCCTTCGCGGAAGCCTTCGCCTCCGGCGGGCGTCCACTCTCGATCAAGAGCCTTCCGCCCTCGGTTTTCGTTTTCATGCTTTCACTCCTCATGAGGACGCCAGGTGGCTTTCTCCTTGCCTCCTCGGCGTTTTCGTAATTCTCTTTTATGACAGAACAGCTAGCATACTCAAATTATACGCACGAAAGCAAAAAAGTAAAGCTCTTTCTCTATCAATGCTTTAGGAGGTTCGGCAAAGAGGACGTCTTGCAAACGAACGCTCTAAAGCCTTCCAAGACAACAAGCTTTTTCAAAAAAATTTGCCTGGAAGCTCCACGCCAGGACGCTCCAATTGCGATAAAGCCTTTCAGCTTGGGAGTTCAAGCAGGAAATTTTTGGGAAGGGGGAAAGACGCCGCCAGTGAGTTCCCACGAACCAGAAAGTCGTGGACTCGATGGGCGTCAGCCCGTCGAGTTCTTCCCTCCAAAATCGAGACATATTTGTCTCGATGAAGCCAAAAATTTTCCTATCTTGATAAAGTTATTGAAGTTAGCGCAGAAAGCCTTCCTGGCATCAAAAGCTAAATATCACCATATGATTTGGCTTTTAAAAGTGGCATACCTTTTGCTGTAAGTATTATTTCCTCGTAGAGGAAATAATACTAGCTATAAAGCTTAAGCTATAAGGCCTATAACGCGGACTAAAGAGCATATTCGCAAGAGTACTTTTGTACTCTTACTCATTAAGCACGAAGACTTTCTCGTAGAGAAAGTCTTCTTACTCTTCTCTACGAAAGGATTCTACGTTTAGAGTAGCTTATCTCTTTAGTCGCTTTGGCTTGTATGTCTTTATAGCATACAAGCCTTGGCTTAGCATTTTCGGTTTTGGTGCGGAGAAAAGTTTAATGTGAGTCTGTTTCAGCCTATTTTCGGGGGTTTCAGAGGGGTGAGTGGGTCCGGGGGAAGGGATTGTTTGACCCCGAGAATGGCATTTTGCAGTTGACAAACGCCTTGCGATATGCTATAATGACCTCTCGTCAGTATAGGTATTATCTAGGCTCCCGACGAAAGGCTCTTTGAATGAGGAAATTGAAAAATCGTGAAAAATGCTCGATTTCGCGATTACGCAACACTCTCTATGTCAGAATTCACAGGGCTCGAAAATCGGGAGTTGATTGCTCTGTAGAGTTGATGAGGCTTGCAAGCCTCCGTCGCGGAAGGAAAGAAGGGTCGAGCAGCATAAATTTTCGCAAAACGGGGGCGAAAGTGGAATACGAGCCTCTCTCGAAAAGCCTGGAAATGTTTGGGGAAATGGTGATAGACCGTATGAAGGGAAATGTTCCCTGGACTGAGAGAGAGGACTTTCGCCAAGACCTTTGGGTTCTCCTCCTCGACCCCTGCGTCAGGAGGGCCCGCAGCCCGGAGAGGTATTTTCTGACGGCGGCCCGAAATTTGCGCTATGCTCGCTTGCGCTCCCGCGCGGAAAGGGAGCAGCCGGCGGGGGACCTTGCCGACGTGGAGGACCCTGGTTGCTGCGAGTTTTTGGAGTCTTCCCGGGAGCCGTTGCGCGAGATCTATGAGAGCGGGGAGCTTTTGGCGCGCGTGCGTGAGGTGCTTGCGCGGACGGGTGAAAGGCCCTCACGGTGGACGGTCCGAACGGCAGTAAGCGAGATTTTTTCTGTGAGCCTGCTCGAGGCAGGAAGTATGCTATCTCGAGCGGAGAGGGGGGAGGCGTGAGCGAAGACCTGGAATTGCCCCACCAAGACCTGAGAGAGCTTTCCCGGGTGATCTCGTCCCTCGAAGGGCTAGCGAGGACACTTAAAAAGTACCGGGCGAATGAAATCTCGAAAATCACGCCGCGCGATCGCGCGGAGCTGCAGAGAATAAATTTGCGGCTGCTCGTGGAGCGGACGACAGTGCAGAGGCGCAAGGAGGCCGACGAGGCGACAGCCCGGGAAATTTACAAGGCCTGGATCGTGGGGGACACGGCCCGGCTGAAGGCCTTCTGGAAAAACACGCGACGGATTTCGACCGAGGACCTGGTGCGCTTAGGTCTCATGCTCGATCCCGATTTCGGCCACTTCACGAATCGTCAGGCTTGCCGGGAGAAGTTGCGAAATATGCTCGGGATCAGCCCTGAGCGCCGGGTGGGTTACGGCTGGGTGTACCGGCCCCAGTTCGGCCAGTGGAGGGGGCCTTTTCGCACGAAAAAGCAGGCCATGGTCGAGGCCGTACTCGAGACACGGGAGACTTTCGTTTTGGCTCGCGTTCGGCTGTGCGGAATTTCGGAGTTTTGCCCCCCGGGGGAGGCGATAATAGACCACCTCTCGAAGCGGGCCGTCGCCGAAATTGGAAAGGTGGCTTATGGCTGGCCGGACGTGCCGCCGGCCGCCGTGTTCGACATGCAGGCACGGATGATGAAGGCCCTCGAGGACTGGGCCCGCCGCTGGAACGCTCAGCCGGAGTTTTTTGTGGTCGAGTCTGAGGAGGAAATAAGCCGGGACTACGAATTCCCGGTCGGCTTTTTCGAGGAGGTGCAAGGGCTCGAGCAAAAACGCCTCACAGATGGAGGGGAAAGGAAAGCCGATGAAGAATAAAAACGTTTTGGCGGTGCTTTTGGCGGCTTTGCGGGGACGGGGGCACCGTGTTTTGTTCTTACCGGACCAACGCGCTTTGCTGTTCGTACCCCCGAAGGTCAACGTGACCGAACCGGCCGCGCGCGACATGATTGCGCGTTTGGGATTCGACGTGGCTGTCGTCACTATCGAAAACATGGTGATAGACGCGGCGTCCGGCAAGGGAAAAGAGGGGACGTCTACGGCCGTCGACCTGGGGGATTTCTATGAAAACTAGTCCCGAGAGCGATGTGGAACTCGTCCCGGGCGACGAGAAGAAGTTTCTGACAGCCGGCGAGCTAGAGATTGTGACCAGGTTCTCACGCCGCGTCAGCGTGTTCGAGACCGTGATGGGAGAAGCCAATTACGCCGGGCGCGACGAAATCTTGAGCGCCCTCAACTTCGCCCGCCGGCTGATGAAAGCCAGAAAACTCTTGTCCCAAAAGGAGTAATCGTGGAACTACTCAAAATCGCCATGGCCGAATCCACGGTGGAAATCCCGCACACCGGCCCGGGGTTTGGCCTTGACGATTCCCATTCAGAAGGCCAAAAACCCGACAACGCCGCACCTCTGAGGGAGATGGCCGGGCCGTCGAGTTTTCGGCGGCCTGGCGCGCGGGAGTCTCTCCCGGGGGTCCCCAACCCGGGCGAGACGAAAAAGTTTCGAATCCGAAATCTACACAGATTACTTAAGGAGATCACCGATGTCGGTGCTGGTTATACAGCGTAAATGCAAAAATTGCGGCGAGATGAGGCCATTCGAGAAGCGAGGGGTCAACCACGTCCTCCATTTGCTTCTCACTCTCGTCACGGTCGGGCTGTGGGCCGTAATGTGGCTCTTGCTCGTGTTATTCAATTGCTTCCACTCCTACCGTTGCCGAACTTGCGGCGGGAAGTGAGGGGATCTATGCGTGAGCATTTCATTTTCTCTCTTTCCGGAGATCCCCAGGATTTGCGGACACTCCTCAATGCCTTCCTGGAAAACCCGAATCCGGGGCGAATATATTCGTTTCAGCCCCGGAGATCCTTGAACGGGTACGTAGTCCTCATTTCGGAGACCGAGCAGGAGCGAAAAAAGCGGCTGGAGGACGAGAAGTATTGCGTTCAAGTGAACTTCCGGGTCGCTCCGGATCCCGAAAAGTGTATAAAGGAACTGAAGGACGAGACCGAGGCGGGGGAGAGGGCCAAAGAGGAGTCTCCCGACCAGGAGGATCCTCCGTTTTGAAAGAAAGGATTCAAATGCATTCCCAGCAAAAGCAGATACTTTCCGAAGGCCTGCACGTAATCACGAATCTGGCTTTCTGTCGCGAGGTGGCAATGTCGATCCTCGTCAGCCAGATGATCGACCAGGCCGCCGATATGGGCGCCGATCCTAAAAACATGCTTATCGGTTACTTCGCGGCGCTCCACCATGCGAACCGGGAGGCCTTCTCCGCGAAAGCGGCGGAAATGGCGGCTTCAGCCAGCCGCGACGAGCTGGAGGCTGCGATTAACAGCAGGGAAATCATGGAGGAGTTCGACAGGCAATTTAAAATACTCCAAGACGCAGCCATCATAAAACTCAACGCATTACTCGCGGTCGAGAAGGAGAACGCATGAAAACACAATTTCGAAAGGGGTCTGGCCCGAGGAAAGCCAGGTCCGAAGGACAAAAGCGCCGGCGCAACCTCCGCCGGCATTTCCCGGGCGAGATGCAGGCCCACAAGGTGAAGAGGGCCCGGCGTCGCGGGAAATGCGAGAAGCGTCAGGCCGTTCGCGCCGCGTGGTGGGAGAATCTGAAAAAGCTCCTGGCAAGCGAGAAGGAGGCTGAAGCCAAGGAAAAAGCCCGGAGGGAAGAAGCCAAGGCGAAGGCCTCCGGAACAAACGATTTGCGTGTGGCGGCCGACGTAAAAAAATCCTAATCTTTTCTCAGGGGTGAGAATATGGGAGACGAGAATCTCGAGCTGGTAGATGCAGCAAAGATGGCGGCGGCAGAGACATCGCCACCAGCTACCAGGGGGGACAAGGCAAAAAAACAGAAAGCGGCCCCTCCGCCGGATCCGGCCTGCAAACCGTGCGGGCTGTACCTCAAGGGGTGCAAGACTCCCCTCATGTTTGGCACGCTCCCGGCGAAGGAGCCAAAGCCTGGCCGGAGATACATGGGCGTCGGGGAAGCTCCCGGATACCACGAGGACGAAAAGAGCCATCAGGTATTCACGGGGCCGTCCGGGACTAAGAAAGATCAACTCTTCCGGGAAGCCGGAATAGACCCCGAAACGGTATACTTTTCGAACGCCGTGAAATGCCGCCCCCCCGACAACAACCTCGCAGACAAGAAGCCTATCAAGCATTGCAGAAGCTTTCTGCTTTCGGAGATTGACGCCTACAAGCCCGACATCATAATCGCGCTTGGAGGCGTCGCCGCCCACGGGCTCACCGGGCGCCCGCGCTCAGTCTCCGACGTTCGTGGGGGCATCGAGAGGATCAACGTCAACGGTCGGACCTACCCCGTTGTGGTCACATACCACCCCGCTTTCGTTCTTCGCTCTCCGGCAAACGAAGAAAAAGTGATCGTCGACTTGACGATTGCGCGGAGGTTCCTCGAGATCCGCCCGCCAGGCGTCGAATACGTCACCGTCGATGAGCCCGGGATTTTGGATCTCGTCTTCGAAGTTGCATCCTCGAGCCCTCGCGTCGCCGTCGATGTCGAGACGACGACAGTGGCCCCGTACTCGCCAGGGGCCCGGGTTCTCTCCTGCTCTTGCACCTTCGAGTATGAGGGGGCAAACACGACCTTCATTTTCCCTCTTCGCCATCGAGAAAACAAGCTTTCTCGGAGAGTGCAAAGTATGATAGAAGACGGTCTGCGGGGGGTCCTGGAGACATCGGAGGAGGTGATTTTTCACAACTCCATTTTTGATGTTGCCTTTCTCGAGGGAATGTTTCCCGGGTTACGGCTCCCGGCTGACAAGATACGGGACACGATGGTCGAGCATTACCTGGCCGTGACGGAAGAGAAAGGGACTCACGGGCTGAAGATGCTCGGAAACCAGTACACTCAGCACATCGACTACGACCACGAAGTGGAGGAGTTTTTCGCGTCGCGCCGTGTGGCGAAAAACAATCGACAGTACGAGGACCTGCCTTTTGAGGATGTCCTACTCCCCTACAACGCTTTCGACACGGAGGTTACAGCCGACGTGGGGCGTGTCCTTTGGCCTATGGTCGAGGCCGAAGGACAGGACGGGGTGTATGAGGACCTGATGCGGCCGGCCTTGCGAATGCTCCTCGACGTGCAACGCAATGGAGTGTGCCTTGACTTTGGGGCCCTAAAAGAGATCGAGGCGGTTTTGCGTGCTGAACGCTGGAAGGCCTCGTCCGATCTCGCGCGGGACGAACACGCCGTGGAAGCGTGCAAGCGATGGACAAAAGTCAAAGAGGACAAGGCGAACGCGCGGCGCAAGAGCAAGATCACGCTCGACACGTTGGAATTCAACGTCAACTCCACGGATTGCATGAAGATACTGCTCTATCAGGTCCTGGGCCTTACCCCGATCGAGTACACCGAAACCGGGGCTCCCTCTACGAACAAGGAAGTTCTGAAGGCCTACGAGGAGGCCACGGGCCTCTCGGTATTCGAGAAAATTCTCGAGGTGCGCCGGGTCGACAAGCTCTTGGGGATGTACTCTGAGGAAAAGATTTCCGGCTGGCTGGGTGATGATGGACTCGCTCATCCAGAGCTAAAGCCTTGTGGAACCGTGACTGGTCGGCTTTCTTCGGCAAGGCCGAATTTTCAGAACTTTCCTAAAAAAGGCGACATGAAGGTAGTACGGAGCATCGTGAAGTCACGATTCCCGGGGGGTAAAATCGTCCGGGCCGACTATTCGCAAATAGAACTCCGAATACTCGCAATGAAATCCGGCGATGAGAACATGCTGCAGGCATTTCGCGACAAGGAAGACATCCACACGGCCATACTCCTGCAGATGTTCGAAATGGGCAGGGAAGAGTACCTGGCGCGACCTGAAGACGAGAGGGATCGCCTCCGCCGCGTGGCTAAGACCATAGACTTTGGGATCATCTATGGACAGCAAGCCGTCGCCCTCGCAAAAAAACTCACGTCAGAGCTGGGAAGGCAGGTGACGCCGGAAGAGGCCCAGGAAAAAATGGACGTTTTTTTGCGAAAGCACGGGGGCGTCTCTTCCTGGATCGAGGAAACGAAGCGAAAAGCGGCCGAGACGCTTTCGATTACCACGAGCTTCGGACGCCGGAGACGCCTCGTGGCCCTGGCTTACCCCGAGAACAGGGAGACCTACAGCGAGGCGGAGAGGCAGGCCGTCAATGCTGGCATACAGGCCGACGCAAGTGATTTGACTCTCTTCTCTGCGATCAAGGTCAACGATGAATTCCGAAGTCGGGGAATGAAAGCAAAACTAATCGGGCTCATCCACGACGAAATGCTGGCTGACGCTCCCGAATCCGAAGCCATGGATGTCGCCAAAATAATCAGAGAAAAGATGCTCGACGTCCCGAAGTTTATCACTGTCCCGGTGGAGGTTGAGGTTGAGATCGGGCCTAACTGGAGAGACACGGAGGTGGTGGATGTCTGAAGAGCTTATAAAGTCGGCAATCAAGACATACGCTGAGGACAGCGCAGGCATGGAGACTCCGAGCATTTCCGTTTGGTCTCCTAATCGGAGAATCCGCTGGGAACTTAAAAGGTTTTGGAGGGGAGTAAAGATACGGTGTTCTCTTCATTCTGTTGTCGAGGCAGGTGTTTCCGTACCGCTTGCCGTTGACGTTTCTGAAAAGGAGTTGTAGGATGAAAACAATTGTTTCCAAGCATGTTAAAGGAGAAGGAGAGATGACCGAAGAGATAGCGTCCTGTGGGATTTGCGGTTGGTCCGGGTTGCTGTACGATGTTCGGATTACGCCGGACGGCCCCATATGCCCTGCCTGCTCTAGCTCTATTGACATTCCGTCCTCCCCCGATGAGGACGAAGAGCAAGTAAGAATAGGTCTTCTGGTTTCGGAGGGGCATACGGAACACTGCGCCCGCCGGCAGGTCTGGGGGGATGGGGATTGTGAGTGCGGTAAACTTCTTCGGGACCCCTATTGGTGGAAAGGAGCATAGCGATGAGCGAAGACGGGGGAAGCGATTGCACGGCGGCATTTGTCGTAGTAGCTTTAGGTCTTATTTTTTACGGTGTTATGGTGCTTTGTAGCCTTTTTGGGCTATAAACCGCCGCGCCTCCGTGCCGCCCCTACTGCGGCAGCCCTCTTATTGAGGGACGAGCGAATTTTAGCCATGCCCGCCCAGTGTGCCTGGGAGTTATTTTCCTGGTGGGAGAGGGGGGAAAACTGGAGGAAGTCGTGTGGAGGTAGACTTAATTTTAGAGAAAGGAGACGACGGATGGACGAGATTATCCCCGTGGTGCAGGTTCGCGTCGTCGGGAAAGAAGAGATTTTGCAGACTCGTGAGGATATTCGGGTTTCGGAGACATGGCACGTTTACCTTGCAGCAATGTGTAGGACGTTGGGCATAGAGGAGGGGCAGATCACCCTTTCGGTAGAGAATGGAGCCGTCCAGAAAATACACCTCTCTATCGAGAAGGAGCAGGGAATTAACATGTAGGGAATTAACAGGTGTCTCGTGTTCCGCCTGGACGGGCGGGTGGAGGAGGTACCATGACAGAGGAGAAAGAGGTCATCCGTAGCGCAAAGCAGGAATTGGAGGCCTGGCATGCTGGCAGACAGTACGACCTGCCCGTTGTGCGCCGCCTCATCCCCGAGCTGGAACAGGCAATAGAGGAGGTGAGGGTGAAGGCGACAAAGGAAATGACGGACGGGTTTTCGGTGGGGCATCCCTTGGTGCTGCCGAAAACCCCGCTCCACCTCTGCCGCGGCATGCTGGAGTCGGTGGGAGGTGAGGGGAGCGGGCTGCCGGAAAAAGGCACGGGCACCGTCACCATCTCGGTGGCGGGCATGGACGGCGACGAGGTGCAACTTAGCGTATCCATCACGGATATTGTGGGGGAGAGGGCATAATGACTTGCTTCCCGATCAGCCTTTTCACTACGAGGGGTATTTCAAGGAGAACATATGGAAATAGGCCGCTATTACCCAAAATATGCGTTCGTCACCCTCCTTTTGCAGGTGGTTAAGCCGTCGGACACGCACGAAATCATCGAGGCTTACCAGGAAAAAAAGCTTATCTCCGGCTGCACGATCCTGGACGTTCGGCCATCGAGGAACGAGGATTTGTTGGAATACGTAAGCATGACTCCTCTGGACGCCCGAGCGCTCGTGGCAAATGTCGCTGTGTCATGGGGAGAGGGGCAATGTGGAGACGCCGTGGCAACGCTTATGGCGAAGATAGCCACGCTTTTTCCTCGCGTGAAGGCGGAGTTCGAGTACTTGCCCTGGGCAGAGTGGAAGAGAGTTGCGGAGGGTTAGCAGTTTTTGAGGTAAACAGGGCGTTTGTGTTGTAGGAGTTATCATGGACTGGAGTAGTTATTACCCGAAAGGAGACGACGGATGGAAATGAAGAAGATCACGGTGTCCGCACACACATGCGAAAATTCGCCCCCTCCTGTAAAGGAGGAGACGTTTCCTGTCACAGTCACCGATGAAGAGCTTTTGGGGTTCTATGCCAACGAGGTCAGGAAAGAAGCTGCGATGTCCACGCCCCCATGTACGTCGTTGCATTACGCGCACCATATTCTTTTGCGCATGAAAGGAAATAGGTAGGATGGGAGGAAACGAAATTCGATGTAGTAGTTGTGGGGTTTTACTGAGGAATCTGACAACAGACACCGCGTGGGGAAGCCTGGGGGAGGAAGTCCACGCGCTGTTCCTCTGCGGCGAATGTGCAAAACCCGGTAAAAGTCACACTCTGCCTTTGGATAATCTGTCCGGGGGCGAAAGCGAGGAAACGACAGGAGAACTCTCCGACGTCCTCAAGGGTCCCAGTGTGGGGGAGCCATGTGGCAAAGTCGAATACGTGGATGGAAAGAAACTTGCCCGCTGCATCACTTGCAGGTTATCCGGACGCGTGGAGCATAGGGACGCGGACAGCGACGCCTGGGTGAAATTTCCATGCCAGCTTTTCGGCTATCCGCCCTCTGGCTATCGCGTCGATTACTGTAGCCGATACGAAAGCTGGACGGGTGAAGAGCCGGTCCGATACGCCAGTGACCACATGATTCCCCCGACAGGCGGAAGCCGGGCGTTTCCTCCGGCGACGGCGAAGAGAGTCCCGTCGAGTTGGTTTGCGGGGACATGCAAACAGTGCGGGTACAATGTCGTGGTGACGCAGCCCGACGCGCAGGAGTTCCCGTATATGGATTACTGGTGGTACTGCAGCAACAAGAAATGCAAGCATCATACGAGAGGAGAACACACAGTGGACATGGAGCATCCTGACTGGGTAGGTCTGGAAGACTAAGGAGGCTACACACTGTGGACGCTGTAACAAACCTGCTGTCAGGTGCAGACGAAAGATCCCCGTCTTCGGAAGTGGCTCGGCGGAATCTGCCGAACTACCTTCACCAGTGCGAAGGCTGTAGCAGGATTTTCTTTCAGACCTACCTGCCCGGGCCGATTCTGTGCTTGTGCCCACGCTGTCTGTATTTAGTGTGTAAGCAGGCAATCATCAACAGGGAGCAATAAAACTTTCTCTCACCCGTGCTACGGTAAATGAGATTTTTTTTGGGGCGAATCGCTATTGGCGGAAGAATCGAAGCTGGAGGGGGAGATTCCGACGTTTCGTTCGCCGGTTTCGACGTCTCTTTACGAGGTGATTTTGTTTTAGGAGAAAGAAATTATGGGAGTGAGAGAAGACTTGGAAAGGGCAATGTCGCCCGACGAGCTGGATGAAATCATAACCGACGTGGCCCGATTTCTCGCAGAGCACCCCGACCCCGAAGATCGGGACTTTCACGCCTGGGCCGAGGGAGGGGGACTGGACGTCCACGAGGCCGAAGCGGCCGCTTACGTGCTGGCGACGAGGTACGCCAATCTGCTTTTGGTGGACGGGAAGTCAGTAAAGGGGGGGTTTTCCGAAGAGGACGCGGACCTCGAAGAACTCAAGGCCGGCGTCGAAGTCGAAAAGGAACACACGGACGACCCCATGCTTGCCAAAAAAATCGCTCTCGATCACCTGGCAGAACTCCCCGACTATTACACGAGGCTTCGTCGGATGGAGAGGTCTGGCCTTCGCGGGTAAGATTTCCCCTGGCCGCTTGCTCTACGGTTAGACAGTAGGAATCCCATTTCCGGTGACGGGAGGACGAGAGCGGGGCGCCCCGCGGCCATGCATCCGGCTTTGCGTTTGGGGGTTTGGCTATGGCTTGTCGAGATTGACGTGTGGAAAATTTGTATACGTCAACTACCCGCCACTGAAGTGGCAGGCTTGTAGGAAACTGCAAGCCTCACGTTGACCAGGCTTGAGCCGTGGTCGCAAGACTGACAGGCTACGTTGGTGTGGAGAGCCAAAGTTCGTACCCTGGGGTGCTTCTCCAGCCCCATATCACATGGTATGCTATTTGATACACACAATTCCGATTTCTTTTGATTTCTATCATACCCACATGGTAAATATTTTTGACCGAATTGTCAAGAGGCTGCTTTTTTGTCTGAGGGGGCAAATAGTGACTGCCGGTTCAGTCTACTGCGACCCAGCTTCGCCGGGTCGAACAAACTGTATAGAGGAGGCTGCGCTTCCTCCCCCGACTGAAGTCGGGGGTTTCCGGCGCAGAGAAATTCTATGAAGTTTACTGCTTGGATACGGAAAAGGATACTGAAGATCGGCGCGCCGGGGGAGATACTCGAAAACATGAACAAGAAAAAGCTCCCCTGCATGGAAAACCCGACGTTCGCCACTTTCCACGAAGACGCTGCTGACGGGGGCCCGGCTATTTTGCATGAGGTGGTGCTCACGAACACTATGTCGGGCGAGCCTTTGGTCTTGCATACCAAAAGCAACCGAGCCTACAAGCTCACTTGGCGCGATATAATCTCATTCGCCGTTGACAAAGGACTTGTTGACTTCTAGCCCGAATTATTCATGAATTCGCGGAAATCGGGCTCAATAGCAATTGATATCGACAAACCAAAAATTTGGAGGGGCAAAAAAAAATCCTCTTTTTCCCTATTAATTCAGTTTATTTTTTTGTAAACTATAAGGGAAAGGAGGATCATAAAATGTCTATAAATGTTAAAGACAGTGATACTCAAAACGATACCTTCCTGTCAATGATAAAAATTTTTTGGCAACTCGTCGCAGAAATTTCCGACAGAAGCGAAGGATTGCGGATGGTAGAAAATCGGATTGCAGAATTGATAGGAGTCTATGGCCGCGAGTCGCAGGACAAAATCATAACAAGGCTGAGAAACCTTATCGAGGTGCTCGATAGCGCCTACGAAGTCGAAATAGCTTCTCGAAAAGAGTTGGATGCAATCATAGAGGCCGTTCTAAAAAGTCTTGAAATCCTTGGCGTAGAGGAGATAAAGACGAGAGTGGGAGACCAGTTCGATCCTCATATACATCGTGCAATCGGAGTAAAATATCACCCTGAAATGGCGGATGGAAAAATTTTAGATATCGGACGCAGAAGCTTCAAAGCAGGTACTCGCATTTACCCGGCGGACGTCATAGTGGCAGTCTCGCGCGAACGAGCTGAAGAGTTGAAGTCCGAGACGGACCAGCTCCCGCTTAATCGCAATGGTTTCCTCCGACGTCTGGCCGACCACAAGCAGGGCCGTGTCCAGTGCCCAGCCAGCTACTCTTTTTCGTTTTGCCATTTTTACAACCTCCCTTCCAGCCTGTCTAGCACGTCGTCAGGGACGTACACGCAGGCCTCGGCGTACTCGGTAAAAAGCCCCGCCGGCGGGGACTTGATGCGCCCGGGCCTCGGGGATCCGTTTCGACAATCCAGGAAACGGCGGGAGCCGTCCTCCTCGTCGCGATTTTTCACCAGCCAATCAGTTATTTCCTCGCCGGCCGGATTTCGAACAGGCCAAAAGTCGGAGCAGTCCCGGCATTGGCCGAGGATGGTTTCTCCATCGGCTCCGCAATCTCGGCAAACGTCGATCGAGGCCGGCGCCGGCGCGTGAAGGTAAGCGCACGTAGTGCAGACTCCCTCCCGAATCTCGTCGGCGTTCACAAGCTCGGCGCCGCAAGCGCAACGGGGCTCTTCGTCGTCCCCATCAGCCGAGAGGAATTCGTGTGTGCCAATGGCCGACGCTTCGAGTTCAACGATGCGCGCGCGGGCCTCTTCGAGGTCCCGACGGAGACGCTCGCATTCGGCTTCGGCCAGATCCGCACGCCGGCCAGCGGAGGGGGAGAGGGTCCGATATTTAGCGTTGACAACAATCATGATCCTCCGCCCGACCCTGATGTAGTCCAGGCGGCCGTCGGCCGCCATACGCCGGATGGTCCTATCCGAATATCCTTTGTCCTGGCCGGCCTCGGCCGTGGTTTTGATTTCTCCACCCCAAGAGGGGAGAGGTGCGGACTTCTTCTTGGGGGCAAAGGCCTCAAGGTCGGATTCGGTCGGCCGCGCGATCGCGCCACACGAATAGAGGGCCTCCACCGTGTCGTCCGAAGGCCTTATCTTCCCATTCGTAATTTTCGAGAGGGAGCCGTGATCGACGCCGGCGGCACGGGCCAGGCCACGGACCGTCTCCCCTTCCGCAAGCTTCTTTTTCAGCGCATCGCGGACGTAGCGCTGTTCTTCCCGCGATTTCGCGCATACATTTCTTTTTGCCATGATTTTCCCCTTACAAAACCGGAATACTCCTCCGGTGCCGCCATCCTGTCGACAGCCTCTTGCACGATTTCTTTCGGCGTCACGCTTGCCCCCTTTCCAGCCGGTCGGCCATCAACAAGAACCCCAGGACGGAAAACCCAACGACGACGGAAACCACAATAACCGACAACAAAGCGAAAATCAAGTTCAACATAGCTTTTTACACCTCCATAAAACGTGTTTGCCTGACAAAAAAAGAGCGGTGGCGGGAATCGAACCCGCTCATAGGCGGCCGAAGCCGCCCCAGCCCTTTCGCTCACCGCTAAAACTTGACCTTTCGAAGGAGTGTCGATTTCCAACCGTTCCACTCCTCGCATTCCTTTACAATTCCGGCGACGACGACCGGCTGGCCGACACGCACGGGGCGCGTCGTGAAGAATTTCGCCCGGTTTCCTTCTGCATTCTCAATTACAACGAGGTTGGAAATTCCAAACCTCGAGGTGACTTCCTTTACCGTTCGGACTTCAAAGGCCCCGGAAATCTCGTCTCCGACGGCCCCGAGGTATCTCTGGTTTTTCTTCCGGTCGGCCGTGTCGCGCTTGGCGTGAAGCCTCGCGCGCTCCTCGTCCGTGCCGAGGAACTCCCAGTCCTCGACCGTCCACCTGGACACGACGGCGAGAGTGACGCTGAGGGAGGAGCCAAAGCGGGCCTGGCTTTTCACCCAGCCTTTGAGACGATAGACTTTTCCCACGTCTA